>Ga0315903_10000006_pt1 | contig 528250 bp, 504 predicted proteins | sample LakEriMetagenome_7_FD_203524 | JGI IMG/M metagenome (GOLD analysis project Ga0315903, IMG submission 203524) | Freshwater fungal communities from buoy surface, Lake Erie, Ohio, United States - Buoy 2 MA119 | ecosystem: Environmental > Aquatic > Freshwater > Lake | place: USA: Lake Erie, Ohio...
GCACTTATTGACGGAAAACTAAATTTTGAGATTTTCGCGAAGTTTGATAGCCTTGACTGCGCCTTTATATATTTTGGTCTGCCGACAATATCTGCGTATCAAGAAAATGTATGGTTAAATTCAGATGTTAAATCAGTGAGGTTTAATCTGATTTTTCCGGATAGCACCAAGTTTGAAAAATTGTCTGTGGCAGGCGAAGGGCTTACTGATGCATCGGAAGCCACGCGCCTTGAAGGTGATAAATACGAGGTCGTTTTGACCAAGTATGAACGAGACCCATATCTTAGGGCTGCTTGTATCAGATTGATGGGATCAAGTTGTAAAATATGTGGGTTTGATTTTGGACAAGCATATGGACCTCTTGGTGAGGATTACTGCCAAGTGCATCACATTGTTCCACTCAGTGAGGTTGGGCGAGGTCACAAGGTAGACCCGCGGTGCGATCTGATTCCGGTCTGCGCAAACTGTCATGCAATGTTGCACAGAAGCCAGCCGGCGCTAAAGCCGTCTGAGCTAAGAAGCAGGCTAGATAGAACTTATCTTTGCAATGACATTGATTAACACGGCACGCGCAACTGTTTTGTGCCAGTAGCTAATTACATGAACATTCCTGACGTCAAATACCCATGCAATGGGGCTGCGAAACATCAAACCCATCCGATGAGGCCAATGCTACATCAACTTAGATCGCCATCAGTGCCAAATGTTCTGAAGGCGGACATTGCCACCAAAGCCAAAACCGTGGGCTGACACGTTGTGTATTAGTCATCGCAAGCGCGCCCTCTCAATTTACTGCTAAGCTGAAGATGCGACGTTAGCTTGCCAAAAAATGTTAGACAGACATTAGTCAGCTAGAACCGTGCCGCCGACATTTGCCGGAGAAACTCTTCGATATTTGATTGAACCGAACGACTCGCAGACTTTCTAGCACGATTGACCCCGACATAGTCCGACGCTGCACCATCTGACGTAATCGTGGTCGACCAAGCAATAGTTCCCGTATTACGATCGATGAAATCGTACTTCGCTGTGGTTCGCGCTCCAAAACCAAGACTGCGAGAATCCAGTTCCAGAACCTTCACGATCAACGAGAGTTTTCGCGGCGAATTATCACGAAAAATGGTCATGCGAACTAACGAATCATCAAGAGTACTTTTCCAAAGAGAAGCGACGTCGGCTTCCGCGCCCGCGGTATTCAGCTTTCCAACAGCCTCCTCTTTAGAGGCAAAACTGACGGTCGTAGTCACCAACGCAGCGTCTAGCGTCTGTGCGGCAACGGGAACACTAGCGGGTGAAAAACTGAGAGGTGCTACCGAACAGCCTGATAAGCTTGTTAAAGCAACGCATCCCAACAAAACTAAACCCTGACGCACCGCTTATCTCCTTGGTATTTTGATCTTACTTGCATGCTGGTGGCGATCTCGCAACAACTAACTTGCTGTTCCCCGTCAGCACCAATGGCACAGATTTGATGTTGTGATTTAAGAGTGAACGATGCGTCCCATCAGCCAGAATCAGGAGACAGGATCTCGGATTACAAAAAATGTATCCAAAGTGTATCCTCGACACCTCATAAAAAAATAATATATAAATTATTCAATCATGTAATGGGAATATTTGGCGGACAGGGTGGGATTCGAACCCACGGTGAGCTTCCACCCACGGCGGTTTTCAAGACCGCTGCCTTAAACCACTCGGCCACCTGTCCTTGCGCACGCCCGTTATGCAACTATTTGCGGTCTGGCAAGCGCTTGCGCGATGTCGGCGGTAGATTTAGGCGTCCCAACGTCATGTAACTTCTTTATGGCGCACGGCAGACTGGTGCAGTGATGCGACGGGCGGAGCGGCATTATTGGCGGGCCGGCTGCTTCGATGCTATGCTCCCGCTACATCATGATGGGAGCGACACGGGCGTGGCGAAAAACAGGCGGTCTTTTCCTTTTGGCGGGGCTTTGGCGGTTGCGGCATTTGCATTGGCCGGCCCGCCTGCAATGGTGAGCGCGCAAACTCCGGCAGTCAGCCCTGCACAAAATGACAGCCATTCGCATGCCTTTCAGCAATATCTTCAGACGGTTCGTGCGCGTGCGGCGCGCGAAGGTGTGAGCAAGGCAACGCTCGACAGGGTGATGCCGTCGCTGGTCTATCTCCCCCGGGTGGTGCAGCTTGATCGCGGACAGCCTGAAACCACATCGTCAGCGCCGGCCCCTCCGTTCGAACCGTATAAGCGGCGGCATGTCGATGCCGCGCGAATTAGCCGCGGGCGCGCCAAATATACCGAGCTGCGTCCATTGCTGCAGCGGATCGAAAATGAAACCGGTGTTCCCGAAGAGGTGATGATCGCGATTTACGGTCATGAAACCAATTATGGTGCGGTGATGGGCAATTTTCATGCCCCCGATGCGCTCGCTTCGTTGGCGTTTGAAGGTCGGCGGCGCGAGTTGTTTGAGGCGGAACTGATTGCTGTTCTTAAAATGATCGATCGCGGGGTTCCCTCTTATGCGATCACGGGAAGCTGGGCCGGAGCATTGGGTAAGCCGCAATTCCTGCCTTCGGTTTATTTGCGCCTTGCCCGCGACGGCGATGGCGATGGCTATGCCGATATCTGGAAGAGCGAGGTCGACGCCATGACGTCAATCGCCAATTACCTGCTTAACGCCGGTTGGCGGCGTGATGAACCTTGGGGTTTTGCCGTTGATGTGCCCGCATCGTTCGATCGAGGAAGCGTCAGAACCAATCTGGTTGCGCCTCGATGTGCCCGTGTATTTGCACGGCACAGCCGCTGGATGCGTGTTTCTGAATGGAAGAAATTGGGGTTGGTTCCGCAAAAAGGAGCCTGGCCCAATGACAATATGCAGGCCGCGTTGATCGAACCTGATGGTGAAGGGCGGACCGCTTATTTACTCGGAAGCAACTATCGCGCGATATTAGACTATAATTGCTCGAATTTTTACGCACTGTCTGTGGGGTTGCTTGCCGATGAGGTACGGAATTAAAGTTGCACTCGCTGCCGGTTCAGCCCTGATGTTGGCTTCCTGCGGGGGGCGGGAAGAGGATATTGGTGCCATCCCAGTCGGCCAAGGCGGGCAAAGCGCTGCCGTGCAGGATTTTCCGGTAAAGTTGGGTGCGCCGTTCAACGTCGGCAACATTAGCTATACGCCCGAAGACACCCCAAATTATGACGATGTCGGCTATGCCAGTTGGTATGGTGCCGAAATGGAAGGGCGGCCGACAGCGAATGGCGAGCCGTTTGTGGCCGCCGGAATCAGCGGCGCGCACAAGACCCTGCCTTTGCCCAGCTATGTTGAAGTCACCGCCCTCGACACCGGGCGAACAATCCTTGTCCGGATCAATGATCGCGGACCCTTTGCCAACGATCGGCTGATTGATCTTTCCGAGGGTGCGGCGCGTCAATTGGGTCTGGTGGGGCAAGGCGTCGCCGGTGTGCGCGTCCGCCGGGTCAATCCGCCTGAACAGGATCGCTCTGCGCTTCGCGGCGGGTCACCAGCTGCATCACGCATGGATACACCTGAATCGCTGTTGAAGGTGTTGCGCGACAGGCTTTCAAAACAACCACGCCCGGCTGCCATGGCACGGGCATCAACACCGGCAAGAACTTCTGGGCAATCTGTGTCACCCGCTTCGGCAGACAGTGGCGCGGGTAGTGATCGTTTTGTGCGAGAAGTCGCGGGAAGCCGCGCATCGGCGAACAGGCCTCCGGTTGCAGCAGCGCCTGCGGGCTATGTCGTCCAGATCGCTGCCTTTTCTTCGCGCGCATCGGCGGAAAGGCTTGCACGGCAATCGGGCGGAACGGTTTCGGCAAGCGCCGATGGACGTCTGTTCCGCGTGCGATATGGGCCATTTGCGAGTGAGGCAGAGGCCGAGAATGCGCTCAACGATGCGCGCCAGCGCGGCTATCCACAGGCGAGGCTGTTGCGCGACTAGCAAGCACTGGCGAAGCCGCCTTTGCCCCGCTAACATGGCGACATGCGCGCATGTCTCTTCTTGCCCCTTTTGGCGATTGCTATCCCGGTAAAGGCCAACGGCCCCCTGCAGCAATCGACCGCGCCGATCGCCTATCTAGTCGATCTTAATTCGGGCACTGTATTGGTTGATCGAAAGAGTGGGAGGCAGGTGCCAACCGCTTCAATGGCCAAGATGATGACCGCCTTTGTCGCCTTTGAAGCGATCAAGGCCCGCAAAATCAGCCTTCAGACGGAGTATAAGGTCAGCGGCGCGACATGGACGCGCTGGAACAATCGGGGTTCGACCATGTTCCTGAAGGCGAACCAAAAAGTCTCGGTCGAAAACCTGCTTCATGGCGTACTTACGCTTTCGGGTAATGACGCATCCGTTGTTCTGGCTGAAGGCATCAGCGGTAGCGAAGCCGCCTTTGCTGGTGAAATGAACGCGGCAGCTAAGCGGCTTGGCATGAAAGATAGCCGCTTTGGTAACGCCAGTGGCTGGCCTGATGGCGGCAAGACTGTTTCGACGGCCCAGGATCTATCGCTGCTCGCTGAACATATCATCGAAGAGCATCCGCAGTTGTTCGAAATGTTTTTCGGACAGCGCAGTTTCCGCTGGGGCAATGTGACGCAATCGAACCGCAACCCTCTGCTGGGTGCGGTCGCAGGCGCAGACGGCATGAAGACCGGGCATAGTTCAGAGGCGGGCTATTGCCTGGTGGGTACGGCCAAGCAGGACGATCGGCGTTTGCTGATGGTGATTGCGGGCCTGCCTTCTGCACAAGCGCGGATTGACGAGGCGCGACTGCTGATGCGCTGGGGTTTTGACAATTGGGTCGAACAGCCCCTGTTTGCGCCGAACCAAATGGTCACCAATGTGCCGGTTCAATTGGGGGAGGCAATGGTTGTTCCTGTAGCAACGACGCAGCGCATTGCCGCGCTTTCACGCAAGGGGGCGATCGAGCGCCCTCGGATCAGCGTCAGTTATGACGGCCCCGTCAAAGCCCCTATTCGCAAAGGGCAGAAAATCGCGGAGCTCTCGCTGCTTTATGAAGGGGGAAAAGTACAACGCTTTCCGCTAGTCGCAGCGGATAGTGTCGAGCGTGCGAATTTTCTGGGCCGAGCCTTGAACGGCATGCGCCTTTTGGCAGAAAAGTTGTGATCATGGGGCGTTTCATATCGATCGAGGGCGGAGAAGGCGCCGGCAAGTCAACCCAGATCCGCATGTTGGCAGAGCGACTGGCTGCACAGGGGCTTGCAGTTGACATCACGCGCGAGCCGGGCGGCACGGAGGGGGCAGAAGCGATCAGGGGATTGCTATTGGGCGGCGGTGACGACCGCTGGGGCGCAGAAGCCGAAGCGCTTTTGTTCGCCGCAGCGCGCAGCGATCATGTCACCAAACGCATCAAGCCGGCGCTGGCAAAGGGGATTTGGGTAATATCCGATCGTTATCTGGATAGCAGCCGCGCGTATCAAGGCGCGAGTCTGGGGTTGAGCGATGCTGCCATCATGCAGTTGCACGCTATTGGCAGCGGGGGTTTTCTGCCTGAACGGACGATCATCCTTGACCTGCCCTTGGCGGATGCCCGGGAAAGGACGCAACAGCGCGACGGCGGCGAGAGCGACCGCATCGGCGGCCGTGATGATGCATTTCACCAGCGCGTACGCGATGCCTTTCTGGCAATTGCCGAGGCCGAACCGCATCGGGTCCGCGTCGTTGACGCCCGCGGCACTGCAGAGGATGTGGGTGACCGCCTGTTTGCGCAGATCGCGGACCTTCTGCCATGAGCCGGTTATTCGGGCATGACCGGCAATTGGCGCAATTCGTCAAGGCCGCTAGTAGCGGCAGGCTGCATCATGGCTGGATATTGTCTGGCCCGCGCGGGGTGGGAAAGGCCAGTTTTGCCCGTGAAATGGCGCGCCAACTGGTCGATCCGCTGAACCATCACAGTTCAATGATAGAACAGCGAAGCCATCCCGATATTGTCTGGGTGCAAAGATTGCCCAAGGAGTTGCCGAAAGACGGCGAGCTCATAGATCCTGATGCTGAACTGAAGCGAAGCATATCCATTGATCAAATACGCGAGGTTCAGCATCGTCTGACGACACGGCCGTCGATGGCGGACAAGCGCATTGTGATCATCGATGCTGCCGATGATCTGGAACGGGGAGGGGCAAATGCCCTTCTAAAATCGCTCGAAGAACCTCCGCAGGGCACATATTTCCTGTTGATCAGCCATATGAGTGACCGTTTACTACCGACCATCCGGTCGCGCTGCCAGATGCTTCGGTTCGACCCGCTGAGCGACAATGACATGACATCGGCGCTGAACATCTTGCTGCCCGATGCGGGCTCAAACGAGATTGCGGCGCTGGTGCGAACCGGGCGCGGCGCACCGGGCGAGGCAATCCAGCTTTCCGGCATCGGTTTTGACGCCATTGAGCAATTGGCCGAAGACATATTGGCCAAGGGTGACAGCAGCAACCAGATCCGCATGCAGATTGCCGAGAAGTTGTCGGTTAAGGCCGCACAATCGAGCTACGAAGCCTTTTTGCGCTATGTTCCGGGGCGGATTGCTCGGGCGGCTTCCGATCTGCCGGTAAGTGAGTTGCCGCGCGGTGTAGAGGCCTTCCAGGAAGCCGACCGCCTTGCTGCAAGAGCCATCGGGCTTTCGCTTGATAAACAGGCGGTCCTCCTCCAAATGGGCCATCTGCTCGCCAGTTTGGCGCAGCGCGGATGACATTTTGAACCTATTTTAAAAGCGGAACGATGCGCGAACCCTATTATCTGACTACTGCAATTGCCTATCCCAATGGTCGGCCGCACATCGGTCATGCCTATGAAGCGATCGCAACTGACGCAATTGCCCGTTTCCAGCGGTTGATGGGCCGCGATGTCTGTTTTGTGACCGGCACCGACGAACATGGTCTGAAAATGGCGCAGACAGCCCGCGATGCAGGGCGCGATACCCTTGAATTTGCGGATGAAATGTCATCCTATTTCAGGCAGATGTGTACAACTTTGAATATATCAAATGATGTATTCATGCGCACCAGCGATGCCGCGCACCATGCCGCCAGCGTGGCCTTGTGGAAAGCCATGGAGGCCAGCGGAGACCTTTATCTGGATCGTTATGAAGGTTGGTATTCGATCCGCGACGAAGCCTATTATGGCGAGGAGGAGCTGGTCGACGGGGAGGGGGGCGTGCGTCTGTCGCCGCAAGGCACCCCGGTTGAATGGACCGTCGAGGAAAGCTGGTTTTTCCGCCTGTCGAAATATCAGGAGCCACTGCTCGCGCTTTATCGCGACAATCCCGACTTTATCCGGCCTGAAAGCCGCCGTAACGAAGTTCTCCGTTTTGTCGAAGGTGGGCTCAAGGATCTTAGCGTGTCGCGCACCAGCTTTGACTGGGGCGTGCCGGTGCCGGGTTCGCCCGGACATGTCATGTATGTTTGGGTGGACGCGCTGACGACCTATTTGTCGGGTATCGGCTTTCCGGATCGTGAGGGTAGCTTCGCCCGTTACTGGCCTGCTAATGTCCACATTATCGGCAAGGATATTGTCCGTTTTCATGCAGTATATTGGCCTGCTTTCCTGATGTCGGCCAATCTGCCCTTGCCACAGCAGATTTTCGGCCACGGCTTCCTCTTAAACCGCGGCGAAAAAATGTCGAAATCGCTGGGCAACGTCGTCGATCCGATAGAGTTAGCCGATCAGTTCGGGGTGGATGCGCTCCGCTATTTCCTGCTGCGCGAAGTCAGCTTCGGGCAGGATGGCACCTATAGCGCCGAGGCCATTGTCACCCGCGTGAACGCCGATCTTGCGAACAGTTTCGGCAATCTTGCGCAACGGACCTTGTCCTTCATTGCGAAAAACCTTGAGGGCAGGCTGCCGCGAAATGACGTCAAGGCGGCAGAGGATTACGCGCTGACGGCTTTGATCGACGACGCCTGCATGAACGACGTTCCCGCCAACTTTGCCGCATTCAATTTTTCCGCCGGCCTCGATTGCTGGATGCGTGCGGTATTTGCCTGCAACCAATATATTGATATACAGGCGCCTTGGGCGTTGCGGAAGACCGATCCAGAGCGGATGGAGGCAGTGCTCGAAACGCTGGTTCGGGCGCTACGCTCGCTGGCGCTGGCGGTACAACCCGTGATTCCGGAATCCGCAGCAAAGTTACTTGATCAGTTGGGTATTGGCCCCAACGACCGTGATTTTGCGACTATCGCCAATCAGGATTATTATACTGAATTGGCCGCAAACGGCTTTCGCATTGCACCGCCAGCCCCCATCTTCCCCCGACTGGAATTGCCGCAGGAAGGTTGAGGTAGATGTTGATCGATTCCCATTGTCACTTGAATTATAAGGGTTTGGTCGAGCAGGAAGCGGATGTCTTGACGCGCGCCCGGGCCGCTGGCGTATCGGCAATGCTCAACATCTCAACCCGCGAGAATGAATGGGACGCGGTGATTGGTCTTGCCGAGCGTGAGGAAGACGTTTGGGCGTCGGTGGGCATCCATCCCCATGAGGCTGACCATCATGGCGATGTGACGGCGGATAAATTGATCAAGCGCGCCAGCCACCACAAGGTGATCGGGATTGGCGAGACCGGTCTTGATTATTATTATGACTATAGCGATCGCGAACAGCAGAAATCCTGTTTCCGGCAGCATATTATTGCCGCGCGTGAAACCGGCCTGCCGATCATCATTCACACACGTGACGCCGAAGAAGATACAGCGGATATACTGGCCGAAGAAATGGGGAAGGGGCGCTTTACCGGGGTCATCCACTGTTTTACCGCGAGTGCCGATTTCGCCCGCAAGGCGCTAGACCTTGGCCTTTATATCTCACTGTCGGGGATCGTAACCTTCAAAAATGCCCGCGATCTTCAGGATGTAGCCGCATGGCTACCCGCAGATCGTTTGCTAGTTGAAACCGATTCCCCGTTCTTGGCACCCGTGCCGCATCGAGGAAAGACTTGCGAGCCGGCCTTTGTTGCCAGCACTGCGGGCTTTCTGGCAGATCAACGAAATATGTCTCTTGAGGAACTGATCGATACCACCGGTCGGAATTTTTTCGATCTATTTGCGAAAGCGCAGCGCGCTGAGAGCAAGGTAAGCTGATGGACGCGCTGGCTTCTCCCGAAGCTGTCTATGCGCTGCTTTTGATTGTGCTGATTGCTGCCGGTCTAATCGCGCGCCGTTTGCCTTTGCGCCAATATGCAAAGATGATTGGCGCCTGGATCGCCATATTTTTCCTGATTTTTGTGATCTTCAGCTTTCGCCCCGAAATGGCGATGATGTGGGATCGCGTTAAGGGTGAACTGACCGGCGCGCCTCGGCAAAGCATGGAGGGCGATAAGCTGCGTCTGGTTCGTAAAGATGATGGGCATTTCTGGCTGCGGGCGTCAATCAATGGCGTCAATGCGGACTTCATGGTTGATAGCGGCGCGACGGTAACCGCCATGGGCGACGCTTTGGCGCGAAAGACCAATGTTGAACTCGATGGACGCAAGATCCTATTGGAAACCGCCAATGGCCAGATTGAGGCACGGACTGGTAACGTTGCCGAGTTCCGAATTGGTGATTTTCAAGTTGATGATTTTGACGTCGTTGTCGGAGACAATTTCGGTGACGTCAATGTTGTAGGCATGAACTTCCTTGACAGCTTTTCCAGTTGGAGGGTGCAAGGTGACGTCATGGAGTTGACGCCTTAGCGAGAGCTCTCCTTAGGCATCGCGATTCTTGACTTAACATAATATATATTATCGTACTGAAAGATCGGCGTGATTACGATGCCCCCTCAGATTGAAAAACTTGCCGACATCATGAAGAAACTGCGGGATCCCGATGGCGGATGCCCTTGGGACCTTGAACAGAATTTCTCGACGATCGCGCCTTATACCATCGAAGAAGCCTATGAAGTTGCCGACGCCATTGAACGTGACGACATGGCAGCGCTGAAGGACGAACTGGGCGACCTTTTATTACAAGTCGTCTTCCACAGCCAGATGGCAAGCGAACAAGGCCATTTCTCGTTACAGGATGTCATCGATGCGATCAGCGACAAGATGCTGCGCCGACATCCGCATGTGTTTGGCGATGGTGGAGCGGCCAATGCCAGCGCGGTGACCGCCAATTGGGAAGCCATAAAGGCGGCCGAGCGTGCCGGAAAATCTACCGATGCCAGCGCACTTGCCGATGTGGCAGTGGCGCTGCCTGCCCTGATGCGTTCACAAAAATTGCAGAAACGTGCGGCGCGAACCGGTTTCGATTGGCCCGATATCGAAGGTGCAATTGATAAGGTGAATAAGGAAATTGACGAAATTCGAGCCTCTTCAACAGACGCGGAACGGTTTGAAGAGGCTGGCGACCTGCTATTCGCTGCTGTTAATGTTTGTCGCCTGGCCGGGGTCGATGCCGAAGAAGCCCTGAAAGCGGCCAACGGCAAATTTGAGCGCCGGTTTCGTTCGATGGAGGCGCTCGCCGAAGGCCACTTCGAGCAGCTTGATCTCGACGGCAAAGAGGCACTGTGGCAGCGTGTTAAAACGGCCGAGAAAACTTAATCTAAAACAATTTCAGGGAATTGCTTGCGGAACTTGCCCCATGATCTGGGCGGAAGCGAGGCCTGAATAATCAGCTTATCCCTGTCTTCCTTGACATTTTCAACCCGTCCGCGGGCATGAAGCCATGCAAGAATTTCGCCATTGCCACTATCGATTTGGAGGCAATGTTCCTCTCGACCGGTACCAATAACATTGGCAAGCGCCGAAATGAACCGGTCAATCCCCTCGCCGGTCTGCGCTGAAATCAGGAAATGGCGGGGTGAATGGGCGGCCATCTGTGTCAGATCGTCATGCTGTTCGCTATCGAGCTTGTCAGCCTTGTTCCACAATTCGAATATGGGGGCAGCGTCTGGCTCATCGCTATGGAGATCAAGGCCAAGGTCGCGCAAAATCGCCTCAACATCAGCCTTTTGCGCCTCAGTCGACGGATGTGCGATATCGCGGACATGGATGATGATATCCGCGCTGGTCACCTCTTCCAGCGTCGCGCGAAACGCAGCGACGAGCTGCGTCGGCAAGTCTGAGACAAAACCCACCGTATCGGAAAGGATCGCTTTTTCGATGCCCGGCAAGCGCAACTCGCGCATGGTCGGATCGAGCGTTGCGAACAACATGTCTTCAGCCAGCACTTTGGCTTGCGTTAACCGGTTGAACAGCGTCGATTTTCCGGCATTGGTGTAGCCCACGAGCGCAATGGTCGGCCAGGGCGCCTTTTTCCGGCGTGCCCGATGGATGCCCCGGGTACGCTGAACCTCTGCCAGTTCACGGCGCAATTTCGCCATGCGGTCGCGTATCATGCGCCGGTCGGCCTCGATCTGCGTCTCGCCTGGGCCGCCCAGAAAGCCAAAGCCGCCCCGCTGGCGTTCAAGGTGGGTCCAACTACGAACCAGCCTGCCCGCCTGATAATCGAGATGCGCAAGTTCAACTTGCAGCCGCCCTTCTGCAGTTGCTGCACGCTCGCCGAAAATCTCCAGGATCAGGCCCGTCCGGTCAATGACCTTAGCCTTCACCTTGTCCTCGAGATTGCGTTGCTGGATCGGAGTCAGCGCACCATCGACGATCAGCAATGCGATTTCCCGCTCAGCGATGATGGAGGCGATTTCCTCTACCTGCCCGCCACCCAACAGCGTCGCCGCTTTGGGCGAGCGGACCCGATAATGTCGGCTTTGCAAAACATTAAGACCGATAGCTGCGGCAAGGCCTACGGCTTCTTCCAGTCGATATTCCGCGCTTTGCGAGGAGGTTCCCGCAATTTCAGGATATACAAGCAGCGTTGGCGTGCCGCGCGAAAAACCATCTTCCTCACTACGGTTGAAAAGGCTCAATCCCCTTCCCCGTCGGCTTCCTTGTTATACTCGGCGAGATTGACCGGACGCATTGGCTGAATGGTTGAAACGGCGTGCTTGTAAACCAACTGCATCACGCCATCCCGTTCCAGCAATAATGAGAAGAGGTCATAGGCCGCGATCGAACCCTGCAGCATGACACCGTTTACAAGAAAGGTCGTCACCGGCTCCTTCTTGTCAAACATAGCATAAAGGAAAACATCCTGCAGCATGCCGGGCCGTTGATGTACATTGGCCATCATCTGCGTAAAGGCCGCGGAGTCGGGCGATTGCGAAGGCATGATCGTCGAAATACTGTGCTTGTAGACCAGTTGCGACTGGCCATCGCGGCGCAAAAGCAGCGAGAAATTGTCGAACCAAGTCACCACGCCCTGCAGTTTGACACCTTTGACAAGGAACATCGTAACGGGCGTTTTAGATTTACGCAGCGAGTTCAGGAACAGGTCCTGCAGGCCATTATTTTTTTCAGTCATTATCTTATCCTATTATGCTTTTGGGCTTGGATTTTTATTGCCTACAACGCCTTAGGCGGCGTCTGTTACAGTTATACCATCATCAAAGGCCGCAACGAACAGGAAAGTTGCGCCTAATACCAAAAATCCATCGGAACGTTTTGGCGTGTATCCGTCACATCTCCTCGTCGGCAAATTCTTCGCCATTTTTCCGTACGACGATCCCCAGCAGCTTCAGTTTGCGATGAAGTGCCGATCTTTCCATGCCGACAAAGGTAGCGGTTTTTGAAATATTCCCCGAAAAACGGCGGATCTGGACTTGCAGATATTCGCGTTCAAACGCCTCCCGCGCCTCCCGCAGCGGTGCACCCATCAGGGACTGGGCGGCATTTTCGGGCGATGAATAATTGCCGCTGACCTCGGTTGGAAGCATGTCTGCCTCGATCTGGCCAAGGCGTTCGGCGGGTGCCAATATGATCGTTCGCTCGATGATGTTGCGCAATTGACGGACATTGCCGGCCCAGTCGCACGCCTGAAGCGCCGCAATCGCATCGTCTGCAATTTCCGGCGGTGGCACACGATGTTCTACCGCGAAGCGCGCGGCATAATGCCGGGCAAGCGACGGAATGTCTTCCCGACGTTCAGACAGAGGAGGGATTGCGATCGGCACGACATTAAGCCGATAAAAAAGGTCTTCACGAAACCGCCCCAGTGCAATTTCATGCGCCAGATCGCGTGCCGTCGATGATACGAAGCGCACGTCGACGCGGACCGGACGAGTGCCGCCCACGCGGGTGAAGCTTTGATCGGTGAGCACGCGCAATATCTTGCCCTGCGTGGTTGCAGGCATATCTGCGACTTCATCAAGGAATAATGTGCCGCCATGTGCGCGTTCCAACATACCCGCCTGCAGCAGCTGGCCATTTTCCTCGATACCGAACAGTTCCTCTTCAAACCGTTCGGAGCCAAGGCGGGCCGCACTAACCGACAAGAACGGGAACTCCGCGCGTGGGCTCCAGCTATGCAACAGGCGCGCGGCAACTTCCTTGCCGACACCTGCTGGGCCGGTGATTAGCACCCGGCTGCCGGTGCCTGCCACCTTTTTGAGCGTTGCGCGCACCGCATTGATTGCGGTTGATGTGCCGGTCAATTCCTCGGCCTGGCCAACCAGTGCTTTCAGCGTCGCATTTTCGGCCCGCAGTCTTTGCGTTTCGGTTGCCTTGGCAACCAAGTGAAGCAGCTTTTCCGCTTCAAACGGCTTTTCGAGGAAATCGACGGCCCCAGACGATATCGCCGCAACGGCGGTGTCGATATTGCCATGCCCCGAAAACACCACCACCGGGACGTTGGAATCCCGCGCCTTAAACAGTTTCAGCAGTTCAAGACCGTCCATCGACGAACCGCGCAACCATACGTCAAGGAGAACCAGTGACGGCAAGCGATCATCAAATGCGGCAAGGGCGTCTTCGGCTGTGCCGGCACTTCGGGTTTCATAACCGTCATCGGAGAGCACGCCAGAAACAAGGTCGCGTATATCCTTTTCGTCATCGATTATGAGGATGTCGAGCGCCATTGAGGGTTCACTCCTGGTCGGGTTCGTTGGAAATGGTGATCGGCGGGTTTGCGAGGATCGAAAGCTTTTGCAGGTCGAACGTCATCCACAGGACCGCCCCACCGGCAAGATCATCTTCAAACCGCAGTTCGCCCATATGTTCTTCGACAATCTTGCTTACGATGGCGAGGCCAAGCCCGGATCCGGTTGCCCGCGTTGTCACATAAGGTTCGAAAATACGCTCACGCGAGTCAGGAAGCCCCTGCCCGTTATCCGCAAAGCGTAACAACAGTTTTTGACCATCGCTGGAGATGTCGACGCTAATCCGCCCCTGAGGCCCGTCCGGCGCGTCTGCCAACCGACCACGGATCGATTCAACCGCGTTTTTAAGGATATTGGTTGCCGCCTGCCCGATCTGTCGCCGGTCCGCATAAAACAGAACCGGCTGTTCTGCGCGGTTGACGGTAAAATCGATGTCCGGATTTGCAACCTCGAACAAAAAGGCCGCATGGCCGACGATATCTCCAATATCCTCCTCACGGAAGACCGGTTTCGGCATTCGCGCGAAGGAGGAAAATTCATCAACAATATTGCGCAAGTCACCAACCTGGCGGACAATTGTCCCAGTCAATTGGTCAACAATCTCGGCTTCTTCGCCCTCACCCTTGCCGAAACGTCGGCGCAGCCGTTCGGCGGCGAGTTGGATCGGCGTTAGCGGGTTCTTGATTTCATGCGCGATCCGGCGCGCAACATCAGACCATGCCGCCCGGCGCTGGTCCGATAACTGCTGGGTTATGTCCTCAAACGTCACAACCAGACCATTGCCGACGGCGTTCAGTTTGACCGCGAGTGTCTGCGGTTCGGCACCATCACCGATCTGCACCACAGCCTGACTTTTTGCCTCTCGTCGCAGATCTTCAATATGGGGCGCAACTTCCGCAAAGGGTCGGCCGACTATTGACGGACCATGCGGTGCCAACAGACGTTCAGCCATCGGATTGGCAAGTTGCACCATCCCTGCATCATCGACGCTCAAAATTGCAGAGGAAACCGATCCCAAAATGGTTTCAATGAAATTCTTACGATCTTCGATCTGACGATTGGCGCTGATCAGGTTGCCGGTCTGGGTTTGCAACCGTTCGGTCATGCGATTGAAAGTGAGCGAAAGAAAGCCAACTTCATCCTTCGCACGCAGTTCTGCCTCTGGCACGCGCACCGACAGGTCTCCATCGGCGATTTTTTGCGCGGCGCGGACAAGGTTGTTGACCGGGCTGACCAGCCGGTCGGCGACGAGCAGGGCAATCCAGACGGCAAGCGCGATGATCGCGAGCGACACGATATAGAGCGCTGCATTGAACTGGAACTGGAGCTTTCGTGACCGCGCCTCCATCGCGCGATAGTCCGAAAGGACGCTTTGCGCCTTTTCTCCCAACATGAATGACGGCACGGTCACCGTGCGGCTGGCATAAAGATAGGTGCGCGGCGCATCGAACAAGCGTTGCACTGCGACGATCCTGTCTGAATGTGCAGTGACAACCAGATCCTCACCCGCTTTCAACTTGGTCAGGTCAGCGCCGCTAATCCACTGCCTTTTGCCGCGATCATCAGGCGCAACGACGGCGATCGTTTGTTGCTGGCCCGATGGATCGACCTCGACAATGGCTGATTCGCTTAACTTGCGAAACAGCAGCTGGTCATAGTAGAAATTGAGAAACGCCGGATTGTTAGGTTTTGTGCGCTCCAAAGTGTAGCGGATGTCGCTTGCCATGGTGACAGTTTCGTCACCCACATCGCGCAGTTTTTCCTCATAATAGCCCTTGGCGAGCGCGCCTGCATTTTCGAGCATGCCCTGCGCCGAGTTCGAAAACCAAAATTGCACCCCGCTTTGGAACAAGACTGATGCGAAAATGGCGAGCACCAGTGCGGGTACCGCCGCAAGAAGCGAAAAGATAACGACAAGCCGCACGTGCAACAGTCCGCCTTGCCCTTCGCCCAGCCCGGCCGCTCGTTTCAGCGCAACGCGGCGCCCGAACAGCATCAGTGCGATCGCTGCCGGCAGCAGATTTGCTACCAGCAACATGGCGGCGGCCAAGGGACTTAGCGGCTCGGCCTTTGGTGCCGCACTTGTCAGAACAAAGGTGGTCACCCCCGCCATCACCAAAAGCGCCGAAAAGCTGAAAAGTTCTAGGATACGGATACGGCGTTCGTCGCCTAGCCATCCCGCTGCATCAGACAGCCGGCGACGCCAACTGGTATGCGCTTCTAAGGAACCGGGCTGAACCGTTGTTGCCATTAAGCAACTAATGCCAGCTTATGCGTTGCGCGAAAAGCACATTGTTGCAAAAATAACTCGCTTTGTCCGTTCAGGAGCGCGTTTCGCCGGTACGCGTCGCTCCGATCCCATAGTCAGACAGCTTTTTCCGCAGCGTGTTGCGATTGATACCGAGCATCGCAGCGGCGTGCAATTGATTGCCCTTTGCCTGCCGCATCACTGCCTGCAGAAGCGGCCTTTCAAACGCCGCTAGCGCGCGTGCATAAATTCGCTCGCGGCTTGAACCGCGCTGCTTCTGCTCAGCCATAAACTGCAAAACAGCTGCGTCAAAGGTGCAACCACCAATTGTCGGTTCCTGACCTTCGGCTTGCGGCAAGGCAATCTGACGAATGCTTGCTTCTGAAATCCGGTCCTCTCGTGTGTTGAGGGCGATGCGATAAACAAAATTCTTCAGTTCGCGGACATTGCCACGCCAGGGCATGGTGGTCATCAGGGCAATCGCATCATCGTCAATCTGCTTCGATGGCAGCCCTTCAGACGTCGCCAGCGACAAGAAGTGCCTGGTCAGCAGGCCGATATCCTCCGGCCGAGCGCGCAATGGGGGGAGTGCGACAGGAACAACGTTCAGCCGGTAATATAGATCTTCGCGGAATTTGCCTTCCGCGATCAACGCCTCCAGATCCTGGTTGGTCGCAGCGATGATCCTGACGTCAAGCCGGATGCTCGCCTTGCCGCCAATACGGCTGATGGTGCCGCTTTGAAGGGCGCGCAACAGGCGCGTTTGTGCATGATAGGGCATATCGCCTATCTCATCGAGGAACAGCGTCCCGCCCTGCGCTTGTTCAAACCGCCCAATTCCCTGCCCGACCGCGCCTGTAAACGCGCCTTTTTCATGGCCAAAAAGTTCAGCTTCGATCAGTTCAGCGGGAATGGCGGCCATGTTAACGGCCACGAAAGGGCCAGTCTTGCGCTGGCCGAGGCTATGGATTGCCTCTGCCACCAATTCTTTGCCTGTGCCGGATTCGCCAAGGATCAAAACGCTAAGATCATTGCGCAACAGCCGGGCGACCATGCGGTACACATCCTGCATCGCCGCGCTTCTTCCAACCATCGGCATTGTCGCTTCGAGCAAGGTGGCGTTGTCGCTGCTGCTTTCGCTGCGACGTTTGGCAATGCCCTGTTTGACTGCCAGGATCAGTTCATCCAGATCGAAGGGCTTGGGAAAATATTCAAACGCATTGATTTCGCTGGCACGGACTGCGGTGTCGAGTGTGTTTTGCGCCGACATAATGATGATCGGCATGTCAGGACTTAGCGCAATGACCTGATCAAGGCTCGATATCCCGTCGCGGTCTTTCAGCACGACATCGGTCAACATCAAATCATAGCGATTGGCTGAAAGCGCCGCATCGCGTGCATTTGCGCTTTCGCATATATCGACTTCTATTCCCTCGGATTCGAGCGCCGATCGCACAACCATGCCGATTGACGGATCATCTTCGACAATCAGGACCCTATCCGAATTCATATGTCATTCTTTCTGGCTGCAACGGGCAGGAATATCCGGAAAACTGTGCGGGCAGCCGCAGCGTCGCGCTCCACCGATATGCGCCCATGCATTTGGGAGAGATATTTGCGCACAATAGCAAGGCCGAGTCCCTGCCCCTCGCGTTTGGTTGTTACAAAGGGCGAGAAAATTTCGTTCTCAATATGCGGTGCGATGCCCGGGCCATTATCGCTGATGGCAACCTCTACAGGCAGGCGAAGCCCCTGATCGCCTTCGCTGCGAAGTGAAGCTCCCATAACAAAACGCGTGGTGATGCCGATCTGCGGGGTTTCCACGTCCGCCATGGCGTCAATGGCATTCTGGATCAGATTGATCAGCACCTGTACCATGGCGTCGGCCTCAATCTGCACGTCGGGCAAGGATGGGTCGTAGCTGATATCAATCAGCGGCATTTGGCGGTTCGCCGCACGTACCGAGCGAATTGCCCGTTCGATCAACTCATGGATGTTTTCCGCGCCCAATTGCCCCGGCATCACGCGCCCCAGATTCTGCATCTGGTCAAGCAATCGGGCTATCCGGTCGACTTCCTGCACAATCAGGTCAGTAAGCGGGGCCTGTTGCGGTTCAACATTGCGGCTGAGTAATTGCGCGGCCCCCTTGATCCCGGCGAGCGGGTTTTTGATCTCATGCCCCAATATTGCCGGCGTCCCCATTGCCTGCATCTTGCCAGCCTCCGTCTGTTCACCGATCTGGTCGCGAACCGCTTGCCGCGGTACCAGCAGATAGAGCCGGCAATCCGGGTAACCGAGCGGTGTCGATATCATCAAGTCAACATAATTGGCCTGCGCGCCAGTCGTCTGAAAACGCATATTTTGCGCGCTGATATCGCTTTCGCGAACAGCGATCGCTCCATTCAGTCGCTCGCTGGCAAATTGCAGCAGCGCGGGTGCAGGTTCGCCGATCAACCTGCGGCGGCTGCGCCCGAAAAAGGCTTCTGCGGCTTCGTTGGCAAAAAGGATCGCATTGTCGGCACCCGAAAGCAGTAAGGGCAGCGATATGGTTGACAGCAACAGCCCGTCTGGCGGGCGATCTGCCGCAGTCATAATGCTTTCAGGCGGCATCGCGCATCAGCAATGGTTCATAGAAACGGGCAAGTTCACCGAGCACTTGATCAGCATCTTCGATGCGGTTGACATGGTTGCGAAACTCCGCAGACCCGACCAGTCCGCGTGTATACCATCCAATATGTTTGCGCGCGCAGGGAACACCAACCTGTCGTCCATAATGGTCCAGCATCGCGCGATAATGTTCAACGATCAGGGCATATTGAACGTCCAGCGATGGATCGGAAAGCCGCGTGCCGGTGTTGAACCAATGCATGACCTGTCCCAACAGCCATGGCCGACCATAAGCGCCACGACCGATCATGACGCCATCGGCACCACTTTGATCCAGTGCAGTGTCAGCATCCTCGACATTGCAAATGTCACCATTGACGATGACGGGGATCTTCACCGCGTCCTTGACCTTGCGGACAAAGGCCCAGTCAGCACTGCCCTTGTACATCTGGTTGCGGGTGCGTCCATGCACGGTCACCAACTTCGCGCCAAGATCTTCGGCAATATGCGCAAGTTCGGGGGCATTGAGGCTGCCATGATCCCAGCCCATACGCATCTTGACTGTAACTGGCACTGAAACGGCTTTGACAGTGGCCTCGATCAGGCTTGCGGCGAGCGGCAAGTCGCGCATCAAGGCCGATCCGGCGTCGCCATTGACCACCTTCTTGACCGGGCAACCCATGTTGATGTCGATGATCGCCGCACCGCGATCCTCATTCAGCTTTGCAGCCTCCGCCATTTCCTTCGGCCCACATCCCGCGAGCTGCATGGAGACTGGTTCTTCGGACATGTGCCAAGCGGCTTTTTGCAACGATTGGCGCGTTTCGCGGATCATCGCCTGGCTGGCGATCATTTCGGTGACGTTCAAGCCCGAGCCAAAACGGCGGACAATCGTGCGAAACGGCATATCGGTGACGCCCGTCATCGGTGCCAGAACAACTGGGCAGTCGATTTGTAGCGGGCCGATCTGGATCGGTTTAAGTCTCATCATGATACTCTGATGCTGTGACAGTCGGACAGACTGCCTAAAAATTAGGCAGCGCCCTAACGATATTCGGCTTGGCGTGCAAGGGGCGAGCGACTAAGCGCGCTGCATGATCAACGACAGGCCAATTGCTGCGATCATCGTTGCTGCCGGGACCGGAAGCCGCAGTGGCAGCGATGTGCCGAAACAATATCGGACGGTTTCTGGCAAGCCTATGCTTCGGCATAGTGTCGAAGCTTTTGCAGCACATCCAGCAATATCGCGCATCATCATTGTGATCTCTGATCGACAAGCGCCTTTGGCGGAAGAGGCGCTTGCAGGGCTCTGCGGATTCGACCTAGTCATTGGAGGGGCCGAACGCAGGGATAGCGTAAGAAATGCGCTTCAACATCTTGAAAATATAGAATTCACTGGATCAATCATGATCCATGATGCTGCGAGACCTTTTCTTTCTGTTGCCGTTATGGACCGATTGATCGCTGCCTTGGAAGAAAGCGAGGGCGCCGTACCAGCACTTCCCATCGTTGATAGCTTATCGCGCTGCGACAGTCATTTTCTGCGAGAAACCGTGGAGAGATCGGGACTTTACCGGATCCAGACCCCCCAGGCATTCCGTCACGAAGTCATTTTTGATGCTCACCGGCGCTGGAACCCCGCTGAACCGGCAACTGACGATGCCCGCATGGCAATGGCGGCGGGCTATGACGTGGCGATTGTGGAGGGCGATGAGCGGCTCGCGAAATTCACTTTCGCCGATGACTTCATACGGGAAATAGGGCAATCGGCTCCCATGCAGGACATGCGCACCGGAATGGGTTATGATGTTCACCGCCTCGCGGTAGGTGAAGAATTATGGCTGTGCGGGCTTCAGATCGCGCATGATAAGGGGCTTGCCGGGCACAGCGATGCCGATGTTGCGCTCCATGCGCTGACCGATGCAGTACTGGGGGCGGCCGCACTCGGTGATATTGGCGACCATTTTCCGCCCAGTGACGCCCAGTGGAAAGGGGCCAGTTCCGACCGTTTTCTGGCCCATGCTGTTCAGCTTGCCTCTGCTCAGGGTTTTGCATTGTGCCATCTTGACGTCACGATCATCTGTGAAGCGCCGAAGATAGGGCCGCATAAACAGGGAATGCGTGCTCGGGTCGCGGAAATCTGCGGCATCGCAATCGATAGGGTGTCGATTAAGGCGACAACCACAGAAAAGTTGGGCTTTACAGGGCGTGGCGAAGGTATTGCGGCGCAGGCTGTCGCAACATTGATCCGCGGTCAGACGGAGCAAACAGCATGATCAACCTTCTCCCGCCTGAAATTGCCGATCTTGCCGAGCATGTTATCGCCGAAAACAAGGCATCCGGACGCATGGTGAGTACCGCCGAAAGCTGCACTGGCGGGTTGGTTGCCGCCGCACTGACGGAGGTGGCCGGCAGCAGCGCAGTTCTGCAATCGGGTTTCGTCACCTATTCAAATGAAGCGAAGATAAGCCTTCTGGGCGTCAATAGCGAATTGATCGACACATTTGGCGCAGTGTCCATCGCGGTTGCCTGGGCAATGGCACAGGGCGCATTGAAGCGCAGCAGCGCCGACGTTGCGGTTGCGATCAGCGGCGTGGCAGGTCCGGGCGGCGGCACGCCCAACAAGCCCGTCGGAACAGTCGTTTTTGCATTGGCTGAACGGGGCAAGGACCCAGAGGATGTCGTTGCCGACATGATCCGTTTCGGTGAGGATAAAAGCCGCGCGGAAATCCGCATGGCGGCAACGCTGCGCGCGCTTCAGCTGCTCTTGCCGTCGCCGTAAAGAACGTCCGCCCGCTCGATAAAGGCGCCGGTCATCTTGCGCAGCGCATGATCGAAAAACTGGCCAGCCAGCGCTTCGAAAACACGGTTGCGGAATGAAAAGTCGACGGTGAAATCGACTATGCAGCCTGTCGGCGTCGGTTCAAACAGCCATTGATTGTGCAGATGCCGCATTGGCCCGTCGAGATAATCAACCTCTATCTTGCTGTGGGGGTGCCGGATCACGCGCGAAGTGAAGGATTCGCGCAAGGATTTGAAACCGACGACCAGATCGGCAAGCATTTCGGTCTCATTGTCGGAACGGATACGCACCGCTGCCACCCAAGGCAGGAATTCACCATAGCGGCGGACATCGGCAACAAGATTATACATCTGCACCTCGCTATAGGGCAGCGCGCGTCGTTCGTGATGGTGCGGCACGCCCCTGCCCTGCCTCAACCGGCCTTGGCGAGCTGCGCCTCGCGCGCGGCCTTCATTTTCGCAAAGTCATCGCCCGCATGATAGCTTGATCGGGTCAGTGGCGTGGCCGCCACAAGCAGGAAGCCCTTGGCGCGGGCAATTGCCGCATAGGCATCAAATGCCTGCGGGTTTACAAATTCGGCAACCTTTGCGTGTTTTGGCGTTGGCTGAAGATATTGCCCCATGGTCAGGAAATCGATGTCCGCACTGCGCATATCATCCATGACCTGATGAACTTCCATTCGCTCCTCGCCAAGCCCAAGCATCACGCCTGACTTAGTGAAGATCGAGGGATCATGGCGCTTCACCGATTCAAGAAGCCGCAGCGAGGCATAATAGCGCGCGCCGGGCCGGATGGTCGGATACAGTCTCGGTACTGTTTCGAGATTATGGTTATAGACGTCGGGGCGCGCCTCGATAATCGCCTCGACCGCGCTCTGCACCTTGTTGCGGAAATCCGGGGTCAGAATTTCGATCGTTGTCTTGGGCGTCATGCGGCGCAGGGCCTCAATCACCTTCACAAACTGGCTGGCACCGCCATCGGGCAGATCGTCGCGATCAACCGAGGTAATGACGATATGTTCAAGCCCCATCTTCGCCGCAGCGATGGCGACATGTTCGGGCTCCATCGGATCGACTGCGCGCGGCATGCCCGTCTTGACGTTGCAAAAGGCGCAGGCGCGCGTGCACACATCACCAAGGATCATCACCGTCGCATGCTTTTTGGTCCAGCATTCCCCGATATTCGGGCAAGCGGCCTCTTCGCAAACAGTGTTCAGCTTCAGATCGCGCATCAATTTGCGCGTTTCGTTAAAGCCGGCACTGGTGGGGGCCTTTACCCGGATCCAGTCAGGTTTGCGTTCGCGTTGCTGCGTGCGGACAGGCTTGGGATCATTCATCGTCGTGCAGATAGCGATGCAATCCCGCCTTGCCAACAATTTCGCAGCGTCATAAGGCCCGAGGGCTAACGGTTGAAGGAAAAAGGGGACGCCATGATCGTCGATACGTTGACTTCACCGGTCATCCTGTTCTTCGTGCTTGGTATCTTCGCCGCACTGATCAAATCCGACCTTTCGATACCCGAAGCCTTTGCAAAGGCGATGTCGATCTATCTGATGGCCGCCATCGGGCTGAAAGGCGGGATTGAGGTCGCCGAATCGGGTTTCACGGCCGAACTGGCTGCGGCCGCAGTCGCCGGCCTTGCCCTCAGTTTTTTCATCCCCTTCTTTGCCTTTGCGTTGCTGACACGTTTTGGCGGATTAAACCGCATCGACGCTGGCGCGGTTGCGGCACATTATGGGTCGGTCAGCGTGGTGACCTTCGTCACAGCGAAAGAGATATTGACCGGTCAGGGGCTGTCGCCGGCAGGCTATATGGTTGCCGTGCTGGCCTTGATGGAAACGCCGGCAATCATCAGCGGCCTTTTGCTTGCCCGCAAAGGACAGAATACGACATCGGGCAATGGCAGTGGCGGGCTGCTTCATGAAGTTTTCGCAAATGCCTCGGTGGTCCTGCTGGTCGGTGCGTTCGTGATCGGCTTGATCGCAGGTAAGGATGGGTTCGAGCCCGTTCGTCCCTTGTTCGATACAGGTTTCCGCGGCGTGCTGTGCCTCTTCCTGCTCGACATGGGGCTAATCGCGGCGCGGCGGCTTACCCAGTCCAAGAAACTCAATGCGCGGCTAGTCTCGCTTGCGATACTGTTGCCTTTGATCAACGGCGGCCTTGGCGTTGCGATCGGCACGCTGATCGGCCTTGATGTTGCCTCTGCGGCGGCTCTCGGAATACTGGCAGCAAGCGCGTCTTACATCGCGGTGCCCGCCGCGATGCGCATGGCCCTGCCAGAGGCGGACCCCGGCATTTATCTCGCCATGTCGCTCGGCATTACTTTTCCGTTCAACATCATCATCGGCATCTCGCTTTATACCCAGCTTGCCACTGCGATAGGATAATCCATGGTTGAAACCGTTTCGCGCAAGCGCATCGAAATCCTTGTCGACACGCCCCTCGTTCCGCGTGTTGTGAGACTGGCGCGGCAGGTTGATATTTCAGGCTGGAGCCTGATCCATGTCGACGCAGGCGAAGGCCGCGATGGCGCGTGGCAGCATGATGATGTGACCGGCGCAGGTGCAAAGACGATCGTGTTGATGATCGCGTCCGAGGCAAAATCGGCTGCTCTGGTTGACGCAATCGCGCCGCTGCTTGACAGTTATCGCCTGTTGCTGACTGTCGGCGATGTTCAGGTGGTGCGCGGAGAGCGTTTCTGATGCCTGAATTTGCCCATCTGGTAGACGGCTATCGTCGGTTTCGCAGCGGTTCCTATGTCGATCAGAAACAGCGTTATGACCAGTTGGCAAGTGACGGTCAGGCCCCGCCGGTCATGGTCATTTCCTGCTGCGACAGCAGGGTCGATCCAGCGACCATATTCGATACCGTCCCCGGGCAAGTCTTCGCGCTTCGCAATGTTGCCAATCTAGTGCCGCCCTTTGAAATCGGCGGCGGCTTGCACGGCACATCTGCTGCAATCGAATTTGGCGTACTCGGTCTGAATGTTAAGCATATCGTGGTTCTTGGCCACGCTCAGTGCGGCGGTATCAAGGCTGCGCTAGAGGGTGGCGATCTGGGCATGCCGGGCCACAGCTTCATCGATGGCTGGGTCGACATTGTTCGAGACGCCCGTGATGCCGTGGTCGCCAAGGCACCTGAAGATCCGCAGACCATGCTGGAATTGGAGGCAATCAAGGTCAGCCTCGACAATTTGCGCAGTTTTCCGTTCATTGCCGAGCGGGAAGAAGCGGGTCTTTTGAAGCTGCATGGTGCCTATTTCGGGATTGCACGTGGCGTGCTGTTCATATTGGATCGGGAAAGTGGCGAATTTGTTGCTGCTTGAACGAAACCTGCGGAATAATCGCAACGCTCCGATCTGTAATGAGTGCTTGATGTGACGGAAACCGGTTCTGCTCTGCCTGGCTTTTACGACAACCTGCCCGCTAGCCTGGAAGAGGCCCGATCATTGTTGGCGGAAGGTGCGGAGAGCCGTCATTCTGCAGCACACACACCGGTGGTCGCCACGATCGGGTCTGACGGCATCCCAGCACAGCGGGTGATGATCCTGCGTGCCATGGATTGGAACGCAAGATCACTTCGCTTCCACACCGATCCGCGTTCCCATAAGACCGCGGAAATCATTACGAACGGCGCTGCATCGGTGCTCGTCTATGACCCGGGACCGAAAATACAGCTCAGGCTATCAGGTGTCGCGCAAATCGAAACCGACGGCGCGGACGTGGATCAGGCTTGGCAAGAATCGACCTTGTTCGCGCGTCGTTGCTACCTGAGCGAAGCCGGACCGGGAACGGCGGTTGGACAACCTGTCTCGGGCCTCCCCTCATGGGTTGAGGGCCGCAGCCCCGTGGAATCGGAAATAGGATCTGCCCGAGCGAATTTCGCGATATTGCGCTTCAACTTTGCCCGGATCGAATGGCTTTATCTGGCCAATGCCGGCCACAGGCGCGCAATCTGGAACTGGGACTCAGTCGCCGGTCAATGGCAGGGCAGTTGGCTGATCCCCTAGCGGCGCGCAACCTTTCATATAGGCGTCGATCATCTGCCGCTGCGCCTCCGCAGCCGGAGCCAGATCATCACCACGTTGCGCCTCAAAATTGACATAGGCCTGCAATGGAAGGTTAAGCGCGACGTAATTGGATAGCGATCCATCGCTACGCCTAACCTTTTCGTGCCAGACATTGATGTTTTCGGCGTTAAGCGCAGCGCGGCATTTCTGATCGGCCGCCGCGATATCAGTCGCTGCGATATAAGGCAGGATCGCATAAACATCAGGATCGTCGAGCAATGGGTCTTCGCCTTGCCCGGCATGGCCATCTTCGCGGATGTCCACACGTCCCCGCCGAAAGGCTGCAGCGTCCAGCATAGTTATATCGCCACGACCACCCTTGCCATCGCCCGAAAATCCGTCGCTATTGGTGTGCAATGCGATGATCGGCTGACCTTTGGGCAGTGCACTAAGGATTGCACTTGTGAAAAGCGGGGTACGTGCATCGAAATTACGATTGGGATCGCATGCGGCCACTGGCTTTGCGCGCACGCCGCATGGACCAAAACCTGTCTGGCGGCGCAAGCTTCCCGGGCCGCTATTCACCGCTATTCCGACACCCCCATGCCGTTTCAACGCCGCGATCATCGCATCAAAGGCTGCGTTTTCGTCATCATGTGGAACCGCCCATAAAGGACCGACTGGTTGCGCCACATTTTCAAAGCGCAGCAAATGCCATTCAAAACCATTTTCAGAAAAGCGGCTCTCGCTGACATTGACCCCAGTCAGAAATTCGGGATCGGCGCTATGCCGATCAAGATCATCATCCTGAAGTGCCGCAATTTCAGGCTTAGCCAGCGGTTGCCAGTCTACGGCGACGCCCGCAGCCGATCCGAAGAAGAAAATGGCGGAAAGAGATACTGCAAAGCGCATGAACTCCCACTATAGCATCGAGGCAGGGACAGAAAGCCTGAACAACAGGCACATATTTGGGGGATAGGATAATGTTGCAGCCAGGCGCTATCGCAAGCCTTGCCGTTTATTTTGCATTGATGCTGGGCATCGGCATTTATGCATGGCGCAAATCGACCGCCAGCAGCAGCGAATATCTGCTATCTGGGCGTCAATTGGGCCCGGCTGTAACGGCGCTGGCAGCCGGCGCATCGGACATGTCGGGATGGTTGATGCTGGGTCTTCCCGGCGCGCTTTATGCGAGCGGCCTCGTCGAGGCATGGATAGCGATTGGTCTGTTCATTGGTGCGCTCGCCAACTGGATCATTGTTGCACCCCGACTGCGCGAACAAACCGAACGTTTCGGCGACGCCCTCACCATCCCTGAGTTTCTGGGCAACCGGTTCAATGACAAGAGTCACATGCTGCGTTTGACCGCGAGCATTGTGATCATCGTCTTTTTCGTGCTCTATTCTGCGTCAGGCCTCGTAGCCGGCGGAAAACTGTTTCAAAGCGCATTTGGCGCCGATTATCAAACCGGCCTATGGATCACCGCATCGGTGGTGGTTGCTTATGTCGTTTTGGGCGGCTTTCTTGCGGTCAGCCTCACTGACTTCGTTCAGGGCACGATCATGGCAATCGCGCTTATTGTCGTTCCATTGATGGCATGGCAGGGATTACCGGCGGGGCTTTCGGTCGGTGACACGCTGCGGGCGATCGATCCCAACATGACCAGCCTGTTTGCCGGAACCACTGCACTTGGCATCCTATCGACCGCTGCATGGGGTCTGGGCTATTTCGGGCAACCTCACATCATTGTCCGCTTCATGGCGATCCGTTCGGTCAAGGACATACCAATGGCGCGCAACATTTGCATGGCGTGGATGGCAATCACGCTGACGGGTGCGGTGCTGGTCGGGCTTATCGGTCGTGCTTATGTCGAGAGTAGCGGGCTAATCGTTGCCGACCCGGAAACAATCTTCATTCTGCTGGCGGGCGAACTTTTCGCGCCCGTGGCAGTCGGCTTCCTTCTCGCTGCTATCCTTGCCGCGATCATGAGTACGATTTCGGCGCAGCTACTCGTCACTGGTTCATCGCTGACCGAAGATGTCTATCGCCTGTTCGTGCGCCGCGAGGCGAGCGAGGGCGAAATTGTGACTGTTGGCCGCCTTTCCGTGGTTGCCGTCGCGGGGCTTGCGATGCTTTTGGCACAAAATCCGGAGAGCAGCGTCCTTAGCCTTGTCAGTAATGCCTGGGCCGGTTTCGGCGCGGCATTCGGCCCTGTAATCATTCTTGCGCTGACATGGCAGCGAATGACATTGGCTGGCGCAATGGCTGGGATGGTTACGGGTGCGTTGGTGGTGATAGGCTGGATTGCACTAGGCTGGAGCAGCGCGATGTATGAGATTGTGCCAGGATTTGTTGCAGCGATGCTAGCCATTGTTGGCGTCAGCCTTGCCGGGCGCCGCCCCTAATCCAGTTCAGATTCGATCGCTTCCATCTGTTCGTCCGAAAGGCCAAAATGATGGCCGATCTCATGGACCACCACATGGTTCACCAGTTCCGCCAGCGATAAGCCGGTTTCCGCCCACTCATCCAGCAGCGGCCGCCGGAATAAAGTCACCTTGTCAGGTAATCCGGCAAAATCATCGAGTGATTTTTCACCGACCGGTCGTCCTTCATAAAGACCGGTAAGGTCATAGGGGTTGGCGATGCCCATATCATTGAGCAGTTCGGCCGATGGCCAATCCTCAACCATCAGGATGATGTTGGACAGATGACTGGCGAATGGCTCCGGAATGCGCGCCAGCGCATCCCGGGCAAGCCGTTCGATATCTTCAAGGTCGGGCGCTCTTTCGCCCACCGACCTTAGCGCGTCAGCTTTTTATAGCTGGTGCGATGAGGCTTCAGCGCATCTTCGCCCAATCGGCGGATCTTGTCCTCCTCATAGGCATCGAAATTGCCTTCGAACCATTCGACATGGCTGTCGCCTTCAAAAGCGAGGATGTGCGTTGCCAAACGGTCGAGGAAGAAGCGGTCGTGCGAAATCACCACCGCGCAACCCGCAAAGCTTTCGATCGCTTCTTCAAGCGCAGCAAGCGTTTCGGTGTCGAGGTCGTTGGTCGGCTCGTCAAGCAGCAGCACGTTGCCGCCCTCTTTGAGCATCTTGGCAATGTGCACGCGGTTGCGTTCACCGCCCGAAAGCAGGCCGACCTTTTTCTGCTGATCGGCGCCCTTGAAGTTGAAAGCACCAACATAGGCGCGGGTGGGCGTTTCATGCTTACCGACCTTCATATAATCGGCTCCGCCTGAAATTTCTTCCCAGACATTCTTGTTGGGATCCAGTGCATCACGGCTTTGATCAACATAGCCCATATGCACAGTTTCGCCGATGACGACTTCGCCGCTGTCGGGAGTTTCCTGCCCTGTGATCAACCGGAACAATGTCGATTTACCAGCCCCGTTCGGTCCGATGACACCAACAATGCCGCCGGGCGGGATAGAGAAGGTCAGGTTCTCAAACAGCAATTTGTCGCCATAAGCTTTGGTCACACCGTTGACCTCGATCACCTTGCTGCCAAGGCGTTCTGGGTTCTGAATAACGATTTGCGCTTTGCCAACCGGGCGATTTTCGGCTGATTCAACAAGTTGTTCGAAGCTTTTAATACGGGCCTTGGATTTTGTCTGACGCGCCTTGGGCGACTGCCGGATCCATTCCAACTCGTCCTTGATGGCTTTCTGGCGGCCATGCTCCTCACGGGCTTCCTGCTCCAGACGCTTCGCCTTCTTTTCCAGATAGGTCGAATAATTGCCTTCATACGGGAAGTAGCGGCCGCGATCGAGTTCAAGGATCCAGTTTACCACATTGTCGAGGAAGTAGCGATCGTGGGTGACAAGGATCACATTGCCCTTGTAATCAACCAGATGCTTTTCCAACCATGCGACACTTTCGGCGTCAAGGTGGTTGGTCGGTTCGTCGAGCAACAGGATGTCGGGCTTTTCGAGCAGCAGGCGGGTCAGCGCGATCCGGCGTTTTTCACCGCCCGACAGATTTTCCACCGACCAATCGCCCGGGGGGCAACGCAGCGCGTCCATCGCAATTTCCAACTGGTTGTCGAGTGTCCAACCATCGACAGCGTCGATCTTTTCCTGAAGGGTGCCCATCTCCTCCATCAGCGCGTCAAAATCGACGTCTTCCGGGGGATCGGCCATGATCATCGAGATTTCGTTGAAACGCTCGACAAGGTCGGCGGTTTCGCGGACGCCATCCATGACATTTTGCTTGACCGTCTTGCTCGGATCGAGCTGCGGCTCCTGTGCCAGATATCCTACGGTGATGTTCTCTCCAGGCCATGCCTCACCAGTGAATTCGGTATCGATACCGGCCATGATTTTCATCAGCGTCGATTTACCGGTACCGTTGGGGCCGACGATGCCGATCTTTGCATCCTGGTAAAATTGCAGGTGGATGTTGTTCAGAACGGGTTTTTGTGCGCCAGGGAAGGTTTTGGTCATCCCCTTCATGACAAAGGCATATTGTGCGGCCATCGGTCGTTTCTTTCGGTATCGCGATAAAAAGGAATTGCTCGGCCTCTAGCCAAGCATAACCCTTGCTGCAAGGTGGGAGATTGGCAGGCGCGCAAAAGCCGGTTAAGCGATTAGGATGAACAACAGATATTTCGCGCTTTCGCTCGCCACCCTTTGCCTTTCCACCTCCGCCATAGCTGCATCAGATGATGCCAGCCCTTCGCAGAACGCGATGCGCGATACGCTGGCTTATGAAATCACCGAAGGGCTGACCACCGAGGTCGGCCAGCGTCAGGGCGGAACCGAAGCAGAGCAGCGCGGCCGTGACTGGGCAGTGGCGAAGCTGAATGCGCTGGGCTTTGCCAATGTTCGAGAAGAAAAGTTCGATATGCCGACATGGGTGCGCGGAGAGGAAAAGGCCTGGGTCATCAGCCCGTTCCAAAATGTGATGGCTGCCGCTGCCCTTGGCAATTCAGGATCGACCGGCGCAAAGCCTTTGGAAGGCGAAGTCATCTATTTCCGCACGCTTGACGATCTTGTCGCTGCGCCAGATGCGCGGGTTGCTGGAAAGATAGTATTTGTTGATCACCAGATGAAGCGCGCGCAGGATGGCAGTGGCTATGGCCAATTTGGCCGCGCCCGCTTCATCGGCCCCAACATTGCTGCGAAAAAGGGCGCCGCGGCGATCCTGATCCGTTCGATCGGTACTGATAGTCATCGTGGACCGCATACCGGTAACACCAATTTCGAGGCCGGGGTAAAGCCCATTCCTGCTGCGGCCATTTCCAACCCCGATGCTGACAATCTGACCCGTCAGGTGATGCGCGCAAAAACGCCTGTGAAGGTGCGCCTGCTTTTGACTCCCCAGAATCTGGGGCAGCAGAAATCGGGCAATGTCATCGCCGAAGTGCCGGGCAGCGACCCCTCACTCCCGCCGATCGTTATTGCCTGCCATCTGGATAGCTGGGATCTTGGCACCGGCGCGATCGATGATGCGTCGGGCTGTGGTATCATTACTGCTGCGGCCAGCTATCTTCAAAACCGCCCTGCCCCCAAGCGTACCGTTCGTCTGCTTTGGGCAGGTGCCGAGGAGGTCGGCATCTGGGGCGGGAAGGATTATGCCGAAAAGCATAAAGGCACACCGCACGCGCTTGCGATGGAATCCGATTTCGGAGCCGACCGAGTGTGGCGCGTCGATTTCAAACTGCCAGATAGCGCAAAGCCGCTGGCCGACCGGATCGCATCAAAGCTTGCTTCGCTGGGCATAACGCGCGGGAAAGATCCGGCAAGCGGCGGCGCCGATGTCGCGGCAATCATCGCCGCACAGGACCTTGCGGTAATTGACCTGCAGCAAGACGGCACGCGTTATTTCGATCTGCACCACACACCAGATGACACACTGGACAAGGTTGATCCCGAACAGATGCGCCAGAATGTCGTTGCTTGGACAATGGTGTTGGAAGAAGTCGCCAATTATGCGGGCGATTTGTCGATGGCACCGAAATCATGAAGATGCTTGCACCGCTTGTGCTGTTCCTGCTTGCCGGATGCGGCGTGCAATCCGCTTCGGACAAAGCCGGAACTGGAGAGGAAACCACCACCGAAGCAGCCACTGACGAAGATCTGGATGCAGAGCAGAAAGATATTGAAGAAGCCGCCGACGAGGCCGCAAAGGTCGTGGAAGCTGATGCGGAGGAAGAAGTAGAGGCCGCCAAGGGCGAAGCCGAACAATAGCATTTTCCCTATATTCGCTCTTCAACCCTTCGCTTTAGAAGCATTTTGGGGGATGAGTTGGAGGGAAGATGACGCCGGCTTATCGAGCAGAGTTTAGCGCCAATTGGCGTGCCGTTATGGCAACAGCGCTAGGCCTTGGGGCCGGTGTTGCGCTCAGCATTTATCTCAACAGTCTTTTCCTGCCGCATCTCGCCCAAGAGTTTGGCTGGACCGAAGGGCAACTCGCTCTAACCGGCGTTGCCGCATTGGGCGCAACTGTTGGCGTGCTGGTTTCAGGTCGTATGGCTGATCGCTATGGCGTGCGCCGTGTTGCGCAGATCGGTATCGTTGGAATGCCGCTGGTTTGGATCGCTTTTTCGCTAATGAGCGGCAATATCTACGCTTATTACGCGCTGTTCACACTTAAGATGTTTGTGGGAACTACCACGACATCGGTTGTTTACGCTCGGGTGACGGCCGAGCGTTTTACATCAGCGCGTGGCATGGCGCTCGCACTCGCCATTGGCGGTGGACCGTTGATAGGCGGGTTGTCCGCGCCGTTGGTCAACGCGGTCATCTATGCCGAAGGCTGGCGCACGGGCTATCTGGCCATCGCGGCGCTTAGCGCATTGCTGGGGATTGCGGCATGGTTGATGTTGCCCAAGGACCGTGGCGCGGCATTTCAGGGGACAACCCCTGCGTTGATTTCAACACGGCAAAGCTATGCGCTTCTAAGCAAGACACCGATGTTGTGGCTAATCTTAGTCGCAATGCTGCTCTGCAATTTGCCGGCATTGATGGTCAGCCTGCAAACGAAGCCGATGCTCGTTAGCCTCGGCGTTAATGCCACAACCGTTGGCTACCTTGTTTCGGTTTACGCAGCTGGCGTGCTCGCCGGCCGACTGGGGTGCGGTCTTGCACTCGATCTTTACCCTGCGCATCGGGTCGCGACAGTGGCTATGGGGCTGCCGGCAGTCGGGCTTGCCTTATTGGGGATGCAACCTGACGCTCTATGGATCGTCGTGTTGGCGATGCTGCTTCTGGGGCTTAGCCAAGGCGCGGAAGGCGATATTGTTGCTTATCTGGTTGCAGGGCGTTTCACTTTTGCCTTTTTCGGCACCGTGGCCGGAATCATCACCGCCGCCATAGGTATTGCAGCGGCAATGGGCGGGTTGATATTGTCAGCCATGCTGAACGCAGGCGGCGGCTATGTTGGCTTTCTTATGCTTTCGGCAGCAAGCGTTGCTATCGGGGCGCTATTATTCCTCGCATTGGGATCGCCGGGCATGACTAGGAGGGTAGGAGAGAATCTGCACTGACCGTCCTTGGCACATTCAGTTTGGGCTGCCATGCACCACCACATGAAACGCTTTTCGGCCGCTGTCCTTACAATTTTACTGGCCCTAAACGCCTGCGCGCATCCGCGGCAGCAAGGGTTACAGGCGCAGTTTGAAAAGGGATTAGCCGCGCAGGCCAGTGCCACCGAAGCATTGCGGCTTTGGTGCGACACGCGCGGCCTTGCAAAACCGGCGCAGATCGTTGCGGAGATGGTGCCGGGGAGGCAATTTGCTCCGCCGGCAGACATCCATAACCTTCTGGACGTGCCCGTTAGCGAGCCTCTCGGCTATCGCCATGTGAAGCTGATCTGCGGGGATAAGGTACTGTCGCAAGCGCATAATTGGTATGTGCCCTCGCGGTTGACAGCGGAAATGAACCGCCAACTTGCTGAAACCGATACGCCATTTGGCAGGGTCGTATCCAGTCTCGGCTTCAAACGGAGGGGTATCGCCTCAACGCGACAGCGCGATCCGGCCTGCCCGAAAGGCACGATTCTCGCTAACCGTGCGATTCTCACTTTGCCCGATGGACGTGGATTGGCGATGGTTGTCGAATGCTACACGGAGGTCAATTTGCGGTGACGGGGCTTAACATTCGCGCCTGCGTCAACGTTACAAATTCAGCTCCAACCACCCGAAAAGGTGAGCCGTAAGCTGCAAAATAGAAAATAAGTGGTCGGGGTGACAGGATTCCAGCAAATAGCTGGAATCACTTAAGAAAATAAGGCATATTCCCCTACACAGCACCTGCACAGTTATGGAACTCCGCGCGCTTTCGCTCCAAACCTGCACAGTTTCTGCACAGCGGAGTATGGGAATGGCGTTCATCATCGACAAGGAGGTGCTAAAATCCGGCCTGATCATTTTCAGGCGCGGCGATGTCGAACACCGCAATTTTTATTGCCGCATCAAGCTCCCCAAAGAGGACCGCTACAAGACGATTTCGCTCCACACGTCAGACCGAGAATCCGCCCGCGATCGCGCGTTCGATCAGGACGCCGACATCCGGTTTCGCGTGAAGCACGATGTCGCCGTGTTCAATCGGCCGTTTCGGCAGGTGGCGGCAGACTATCTCCAGACGCAGCAGCGTCGCGCCGATACGGGTGAGGTTTCCCATGACCGGGTGAAGAATCTCCGAAACGCCTTCAAGAAGGCGCTCGAAGATTATGTCGGCAGCACCCAGATTCACTTGATCGGTCAGGACAGTTGGGCGGCCTATCCGACATGGCGGCGGGAAAACGGCAAGGGCCGATTCCGCGAGCATATCAGCGATGCGACAATTCAATTCGAGATGGGCGCGCTCAACGCGGTGATGAACTTTGCCATCACCAAGCGGCTTGTGCCTGCCAGCCACCGTTTTGAAGGCAGGCCAAAACTCAAAACCATGCGCCGCGACGAGTTCACCATCGAGGAATACCGCAAACTGCACAGTGTCGGGCGCAAATGGATCAGGGCGGCGACAACACCTCAAGGCACTTGGTATCGGACCATGTGCTACAATTTCATGCTCATCATGTGCAACACGGGGATGCGTCCGCCCGAGGCCAAGAATTTGCGCTGGCGCGACATCACACTCGCCAAGGATCGCGACGGGCGCGAGATTGTCGTGATGTTCGTCCAGGGCAAAGGAAAGTCGCGCAAGCTCGTTGCTCCCAAGAGCGTCGGCGAATATCTTGATCGGGTGCGCCAGCTCTCCAAGGCCACCGCGCCCGATGATTCCGTGTTCACAATCATCAACGGGAAGCCTGCCAAATATCTCTACAGCGACACGGTGCAGGCCTTGCTCGTGGAGGCTGACCTACGCATGGGGCCGAACGGCATCCCGCGTTCAACCTATTGCTTCCGCCACACCTACGCCACCTTCCGGCTTAGCGAGGGTGTGGACGTCTATATCCTGTCCGAACAGATGGGCACCTCGGTCAAGATGATCGAGAACCACTACGGCCATGTGAATACCATCAAGCACGCCGACCGCGTGTTGATGGGCATTGGCGGATGGGAAGCCATGCACGCCGATATGGATGCCGAAGGCGACGTTGAAGAAGCCACCGCCAAAGCACGACAGGCGGCAAAAGCGAAACAGTCGGTTCGCCCTGCCCACTTCAAACGCTGACTCCGCATCGCTGATGCCCTTTGGAGTCTTGCGTTTGCGCCGGTTTTCCGATGCGCCGCTGGCGCTCTTGATCGGGACACCGGCCAAGCGGGTGAAGGAAATAGGTGCACCGAGCCTCAAGCACCCCTTTGCCCGCGTCTTCACCGCACTTGTCGCCCCTTCGCCGCTGGCGAACTTAAAGGGGTGCAATGCGGTGTCTTCCCACCGACAACCGAGAATCTTGGCCGCTGGTGATTGATTGGCTATCGCTTTATCAATCATATTCATGCTATATCGTGATTGATAGAAAGGCATCTTATCCATCATGCGCTGGAATTGGCAGCTTCCCGATTGGCCTGATTTCCGCTTCGACGCGGATCGCATCCGCGCGTCCGAAGAGCAATTCCTGAAAGGTTCGGGCGTTGTCATTGGTGCGTTGCATCACCTTGACGCCGATGCGCGCGATGGCCTGACCATTGAGCTGATTTCACAGGAAGTGGTCGATAGCTCCGCCATCGAGGGAGAAATCCTCGACCGCGCCAGCGTCCAGTCGTCGCTCGCGAGGCATCTCGGCTTTGCCACCGACCAGCGCCGCGCCAGTGCGGCAGAGGCCGGGGCCGCTGAATTGATGGCCGATGTATATCGCAACCATGCTGCACCGCTTGACGACCAGACCCTGTTTGCGTGGCACGCGATGTTGATGAACGGGCGGCGCGATATTGCCGATGTCGGGCGCTATCGTAGCCATGAAGACGCGATGCAGATCGTGTCGGGCGCGCTTCACGCGCCGCGTGTGCATTTCGAGGCACCGCCGTCCGATACCGTCGCTGCGGAAATGTCCCGTTTGATCGCATGGTTCAACGACAGCGCACCGGAATCTGCAAACCCGCTTCCGGCGATCACTCGTGCCGCTATCTCGCACCTGTGGTTTGAAAGCATCCATCCCTTCGAGGATGGCAATGGCCGTATCGGGCGGGCGATTGCTGAAAAGGCTTTGGCGCAAAACCTTGCGGCCCCAACGCTGACGGCGCTCGCGGAAACGATCCATCGCCACCGCAAGGCCTATTATGCCGCGCTTCAACTCGGCAGCCAGAGCAACGAAATCGACGCCTGGCTGACATGGTTTGCCGATATTGTCATCGAGGCGCAGGCGCGGACGATCACGCGCATTCGCTTCCTGATCGACAAGACGCGGTTGCTTGATCGCTTGCGCGGGCACATCAACGAACGGCAGGAAAAGGCTTTGCTTCGTTTGTTTCGTGAAGGGCCGGACGGCTTTGCGGGTGGGTTGAGCGCCGGAAATTACCGGACGATTACGGGGGCTGCCCTTGCCACCGCGACACGCGATTTGAACGACTTGATAGAAAAGGGTGCGCTCGTTCGCACCGGTGAACGTCGCTATGCGCGCTATCATTTAGTGTCTTGTGAAACCGGGGGAAGATGACGCTCGTACTTAAACAATTAGACCACGATGATCTTTGCCACGGCTGGGAATGGGAAGTCGCCGACATCGACATTCTCGCGGAACGCGTTGCCCGCGTTGCGCTGGGCCAGTATCGCCATGTGGCACAAATCCTTGAAGGATTGGCGGGCGCAGCGCCAGCGGGGACCGGCCAACATGCTGCGGATGCGCTCAAGAAGCTCAAGGTAGCGAAGAACGGCGATCCTTGGCATCGCGACGGCTGGCTGTTTCAGGTCATTTCGTGGATTGCAGCTAACCAAAATAAGCAGGGGGCTACGCTTGCACCCCCGCATATCTTTCATGCGCACAAAGGCTTTGATGGGATGCAACTGGAGCTTTCGGGCGACGGTAAGTCGATCGCAGCCATCGTCATTTTTGAGGACAAAGCGACCGAGAACGCGCGCAAGATGATCAAACAGAACGTATGGCCGGATATTGTCGGGCTTGAAGCCGGTGAGCGCGTTGCCGAACTGACCCACGAGGCGTCCGCGTTGCTCGAAAGGCAGCAGCATTTATATCCAGACCTCAATATCGACGACGCAATCGACCGCATCCTTTGGCAACAGGCGCGCCGTTATCGCGTGAGCATTAGCATCGACGACAAGCACAAGGCCGCAGGTGACCGGAAAAAACTCTTCAAGCATTTTGACAGTTCGGCAGATGGCGACGTGGCACGCCGCCGTGCAGAAACCATGCACTTCGATGACCTACGACAGTGGATGTCCGACTTCGCCACGCTGGTTGAATACAAAATCAAGGCGATTGCGAATGTTTGATCCGATAACCTCCGCCCTCATCGCCGCATCGCCGCCGTTAGAAGGCCTCGACCTCGACGCACTTCCCAAACGCCTTACCGAAGCCTTCGCCGATATCGTCGCAGCAAGGATTCGGCTACGAGGCGGAGGAGGAGAAGATGCCTCCGAAATGCTGCAAGAAACTTTGCTTGAGGTACGGCGATTGGCAGCAGCCCATGAGGCATTCGTTACGCTACTGCCGGAGCGCGAGAACCGTGCGGCTGCCGCATTCGTTGCCGCCGCTGCCCATCAGGTCTGCCTTGTCGGCTCGATTGTGGGTCAGGACCAGATACCGCATTCTTACCTCGATGGTGCCAGCGTCGCGCCGGAAATTTGCGCCACTCTACTGTTCATGGTGGCCGAAGCCCACGCCGATGCAGCCGAATGCGCAAAGCGCATATCATTTTCTCCCGATGATGGCACAGCCATCGAAAAGGCACTCCTCACCGCGATCAAATCGCTTGCCTCCGGACGGCTCAGCAGCATCAGGCAAATGGAAATGCCAGAACTAGCTACCGACCGTGCAACGCCCGCGCAGGCAATCGACGCTCTTTATCTTGAGCTGTTCAAAGGGGTCAAAAATCTCGCGGCCCGTCTCCTAGCAAGGGTAGATCTGGCACGCGCTGCCGGAGGCATCGAACCCGCCTCTGCTTTTTTCATCCGGGTAAAGGAGCTGAGCGTCGCTCAAATGGACGATGTGCTTGGCACTGGCGATCAGATCTTCAACCTTTTTCCTGGCCCGCTCCACTTGGCAAACCTCTTAATTGCCGTCGAGCGCGATCTTATTGAATCCGCGCTAACGCGTACTCCCGCACCGGATGGCGTCGATGAGGGCGGTTGGTGGCAGGTCATTAGCCGAATGGCTCGCAAGCGCCCGTTCCTTTGGCGCAATCATCGCGACGCCATCGCGAGCAGCTACCTCGAAAAAGGAACATCATCGGCTATCAGCTTTCCTACCGGCGGCGGCAAATCGACGCTAGCCGAATTGAAAATTGCGGCCTCGCTTATCCGAGGCGAGAAGGTTGTTTTTCTTGTCCCGACGCATGCGCTTGTCGACCAAACGACGCGCGCACTCAAGGATACGTTCAACACTTTTGAAATCGTCGGTGACGTTGAGGATGAAGTTACGTTCTCGGATATCGTGGTTCTGCCCGAGGTCATTGTAACCACACCCGAACGATGCTTGATGTTGCTGACAACCCAGCCCGACGCTTTCGCCGATCTAGGCCTCATCGTTTTCGACGAATGCCACCTGCTACACCCGCGCGATGCCGAGCGAAGCCGTCGCAGTGTCGATGCGATGCTCGCAATCCTCAATCTGACCATCGCAGCACCCGAAGCAGATTTGCTCCTGCTATCGGCCATGATGAAAAATGCGGACGAGATCGCTCAATGGATGCAGGCCTTGACAGGCCGCGCTTGTCTTGCCCTCAGCTTGGCATGGAAACCAACCCGACAGGTACGCGGCAGCGTGGTTTATCCCGCCGAGACTATCAAGGGGTTGACGGACAATCTTCGGCAAGCACGGCGCGATAATCCGAAGCACAAGAATCCACCTGTCGCGGTCTCACGTGAAATGGTTGCGCAGCCGTTCGGATTTTTCAGCCTCTTGCAGACGTGGGCCAGTCAGGATCGAGACGATTACACCCTGCAACCGCTTCTTGATGAAGCTCACCATCTATCGACCGGAAGGTCGAAAGGCGGCGCATGGTATTTGACGCCGAACGGGAATCATACCAGCGCATTGATCGCCGCCGCCGCCGCTTCAAGCGGTCTAAAGACGCTTGTGTTCGTGCAGTCCACCGTGCTGGCCGAGGCATCGGTCAGAGACTTTCCTAATTTGCTCGACGCCCCAAAAGTCAAACTCAATGAGGATGAGCTTGAATTGCATCGCCTCGCTGCGGAGGAAATGGGCGGAGCCGCATATTGCTACCTGACACCGAAAGCAAATGGCACTTTCCGCATCGGAGCGGCCAGCCATCACGCTCTACTATTGCGTGAAGAACGGCTGCTGCACGAATCACTTTTCAAGCGCAAGGATGGCATCGACGTCCTTTTCGCAACGTCGACCCTGGCGCAAGGAATGAACCTTCCCAGTGAAGTGGTGATAATTTCAGGGGACAGCAGGTTCGATCCCAGTGTTGACAAGATGGCCCAGCTCGAAGCGCATGAATTGCTGAATGCCGCTGGACGTGCAGGTCGCGCAGGCGAAAGTTCACAAGGGTTCGTGCTAGTGGTCCCAAGCCGCGTAGTCGAGTTCGATAATCAATCGAACCTTATCAATGCCCACTGGATGACGTTGCAGTCTATTTTCTCACAAAGTGACCAATGCCTCATCATCGACGATCCGACCACCATCCTCCTCGACAAAATCCATGCAGGTGCATTTGACCAAGGTATGCCAGCATATTTCCTGAGCCGCCTGCCAGCATCCGACGAGAACGGAACCGACGCGCCGATCAGGAATGTAATATCCCGTTCTTTCGCCGCATTTCGGGCAAGGCAGAAGGGCGACAAGGATTGGGTCGAAAGCCGCATTGCCGCAGCTTTTGCAGCACGAAAAAATACAGAACCTGAAGGCGAAGAGAAATGGCTTGATCGGGTATCAGGTTTGACCGGTGTGTCCGTGGAGATTCTCCGCGAGATTGTCGCGCTCTTCAGCACGGCGGAAAATTTCCAGACAACCGAGGCAGCCATAACGACATTGACGGATTGGTTGACAGCGAATCCTGCCAAGCTGTTGGAGCTGGTCAGGCCGGAAAACATCGAAGGACTTTTTACAGGGGATTACAAGAAGCTCGTATCCGATCAGGAAAGGGGTGCATTTGCCTTACCCGTAATAATCGACATGCTTCGGAAATGGCTGGCCGGCTTGCCGCTCAATGTGATCGAGGCATCGCATCCCAAAGAAGATGCTGCGAAGTGCGAGTATTCGAGGCACTTCGTGCTTCGTATCGTGCCGGACTTTGCGTTCGTGGCAGGCTTGCCTGCACGTTTGCTTGCGGCTCAAAATGGTGAGGACATCCCCATCCCTATTACGCTTGCAACTCTGGGAAGCTGCGTGCGTGAGGGCTGCGACAGCCCAGAAAGCCTGGCCGCCCGTCTAGCATCAGGCCGCTCCGTATCTCGCGTTGCTGCACGCGCGCACTACGTAGAGTTACTGCCCTATTTCAAGGCCGGTCAGATCGACGAAACCTTTGAGCAAACGATGGATCGCTATCGCGCGGCCTCAACGGTAACACTGTTCAGCAAGCTCTAGAATGGCTCAAGCGAGTGTTATTTAAGCAATATCGGTTTTTGTTTATTAGTTGAAATGCTAAAGTAAGCACTCTTAAAAAAGGTCACGAGCCGCGATCAGTGGGCTTCCCAGCGCGAGCGGCCGCCACACCGCAGATTTGATTGCCGTGGTTGATGCGGATGCTCCGGCAAGATTTCGAGAAAGTTTGGGTATTAAGCACCTCCTTTCTGACCAGATTGCAACTTTTTGTGACTTAAGCACAAATTATTGCAACTATTTGGGGTTTAAGGGGTGCGGAGGGTTTGGCCATCGGGATATCGGCCACAATCATGCTTCGTGATGATCGATAGGAAGGCACTCTATCGATCACGCACTGATCCTCACCGGTAAGCGCTGCTAAGCGAACAATTGAATACGGTGATTTCGTGCTTGCTGAATCGAGACAAAACGCGCGAGTAGTAAGGGCATGGATGCATTTTACTTCTTGAAAAGCAGGACTGAGTTCATTCGATTCTTCTATGCAGAGGGCTCGAAGGGGTTTGCGGACGTGAAATATCAGATCGAGAACGGGATGCCGCCGTTCGACGACCCGCCCTACAGTGAAGATGCTGAGCCTCCATATTTGTCGGAATGGTTGGACGCCGAAACCGCTCGGGAAGTACTCGGCATCGCTTGCATCTCAATGCTTTCCGACAGTCTGAAATTATACTTCAGGACGCTGCAAGAACGCGTCATCCGATTTACCTTCGAAAACCGGAAGGCGGCCTTTCGCGACGGCTTCGTCCCGGCCTATTTCGCGGCGCTGGGTGAGATTTTGGACACAGATTGGAGTGATTGCCCGGTTGACCGCGACTTGATCGAACAGGTCGTTCTTGCTCGCAACCGTGGCCAGCATAGCGAAGACATCACGTCCTTTGACGTTCGCTACGACGCGGCTATGATCGAGAAGCATCCTCGGCCATTCTTCATCGGCGATGACGAAATGTCCGTTTGCACCTCAGAGCAAGGCTCGCTGGCTTCGTTGCTTATGCCAACTCTCAAAGTGAGCGCGGACGGCCTGACCAAGGCTTTAAATGAGGTCGATGCACTTGCTGCATGGATCGAAGCGCGCATGGCCTGCGCCGATGATTGGCACCAGAACCGTCGTCCGGCGCGTCCGGACTCTTCCCGGCCCGAAAAACTCTGATCCGGTCGCACGCAATGGAATTCACTGCCCTACAGATTCTGCCGCCCAAGGACTGGAGCCGATTCGAAGACCTGTGCCGCTGCCTGTTTGCGGCGATATGGGGTGATCCTTACACCCAGAAAAACGGGCGCGCGGGTCAACCACAGCACGGCGTCGACGTCTGGGGGCAGGCAAGCGGAGGCTATTCTGGCACGCACTCCGTTCAATGCAAAGGCAAAGACGCTACCTATGAGGGAAAGGTCACTATCGCCGAGTTCGACGCCGAGCTTGCCAAAGCTGAGCATTTCCAGCCCGAACCCGCTTATTGGATCCTCGCAACCACTGCCCCTAACGATGGAACTCTACAGGAGCACGCCAGGGTTCGTTCGGCGGAACGTGAGGCGCGCGGTGCCTTTCCGGTCAATGTCCTTGGCTGGGAAACTTTGGTCGCATTGATGGGTGAGCACCCCAATGTCATCGAGCAATTCTATCCTGAGCATGGCGGTCATATGCAGGAGCTGCTTGCCACGGTGCGCGCGCTGCCCCGCCGTGAAGAGTTGCTCGCTATGTTCCAGCAAATAACCGTTGCGTCCAACGTCGCTTCGGCGGGCGCAAACGCCATCTGGCAACCGGTCCACTTCGACCATGCTCGTGGTTTGGGTCCGGCGCTGCTTGGTCGAGCGCTCGGCCCGGCTGACGCCATGCAATGTCCGCGATTACCCGAGGCTGCGGACCTCATTCGGGAGCTGACGGCAAGCTACTCGGCGAGGCTTGCAGGCGTGCCAGGCGCGGGGAAGTCGGTTTGCGCGCTCCAGGCAGCCGAGACCTTGGCGGGCAACGGCTATCGCGTGCTGCGGTTGTCCGATCCTGAAGTTGTGCGGATCCAGCTGACCGATGATAACGTGCCGACTGTCCACCTTATCGATGACGCCCATCTTGCTTCAGCTCCCGGGCTTGCGCTTGCCGAACAATGCGCGAGCGCCACCAAGCTGCTCTTGTCGACGTTCACCACCGTTGACGGCGCTGGCACTCGGCCTGGCACGATACATCTCGATGCCAAGCGCGCGGTTCGGGTGATCGCTGACGAGTTGCGCGCCCGGCGCGACGAGACCTTGGCGGCGGTTCGCACGGTTGATGATCGGATCGGCGATGGGCTGGGCGAAGAGAGCATTGAATGGCGGCTCGATGCCGCAGCTGCCAGTGAATTCGCTTGGCAATTCTGTTTCGTGCTCAGTGGAGGTTGGCGCCGCGTGCGATCGATCGTCGCGTCTGCCCGCGCGGCCGACGCTGACGTCGTGCTTGGAGCCGTCGCAATCCACCAACTGTCGTCGCGCGATGCGAGGGCAGACGCCGGCGATCTTGCGCCGATTCTCGAAGCTGCGCAAATTCCACCGGACACCGCAAAGCGCGCCATCGCCTGGCTCGTCGCGCAGCGCCTGGTTCTAGCGGCCAACGACCTGCGCTGCCCCCACCAACGCTTCTCCGCCGAAGTGTTCGATCCGATCCTGACGGATCAGGACAAAACCGGGCGCGAACAGATTGCCGCCATGATGGGGAACGCCCTCGCTGATCCGGCGATGTCCCTTACGGGCCTCCACAGCCTTCTTACGCAGTTCCGGATGAGCCGACGCAACATCGTTTGGACGCCGCTCATCAGACGGGAATTGCTCGACCCTTTTCTTGACCGGTGCTGGAACGCGCAATCTCCTGCCGACATCGCTGCGGCAGCAAGCGCGCTGCGTGAGATCGACAGCTACATAGATGACTATTTCAAGCACCCGACCAAGGCTCAAATTGAGACGGTCGCCCGCTGGTTTAGCACGCCGATGCCCGAGGCAGCATATCGGGTTGGGGCTTTCATCAACGGCACCTACCGCAATCGGCGCTTCGGTCGCGCGATCATCCGCGCCTCAAATCCTGAAGCAATCGCCGAGGCAATGAATCTGGCCATGGAACCGGCATCGGCGGGCTTTGCTTCGGAGATCGCGAAAATGGTATCGCAGTCAACTGGCGCGCTGACGCCAGAATGGACAGCCCGCTACCTCGCCCGCGTCGATCGTGCGAAGGCCTTGAAGTTCATTGCCAACTGGCCGGCTTCAAGCCCAATCTATCACGCGACGTGGTTCTGCGAACAATTCACCTACCTGGAGCAGGAGTTCGGGTTCGATTGCGTTGAAGCTTTAGCACCGGCGATCGCTGAGCGGATGCGGGCCGACCCTATTGACGCCATTGAGCAGTTGGACGACATCTTCGGAAGCACTCTGCGCGTATTCGATCCATTGGGAGTCTACAAGGGCAAGTGGGCACCGACCGCGCGGTCGCGGGCAATCGCCACCCAGCTTTGCTCGGTGTGGGAGCCGAAGGATCTCGCAGCCAAATTTTCGCAACTGACTGCGCGCGGATTCCAAGGCGCGGCGAAACTTCTCAATATCTTGCGCGCATCTCGGCGGGATATCTATGACGAGGCGGTCGCGGCACTTGACTGGAAGGCAATTGAGGTAGCAATTGGCGACAATTGGTCGAAGCTGCCGCACGATGCGGACATATTCATTGCCCAATGCCATGCGAACATAGTCGGGCGAAAGGAAGTCGCCCGCCTGATAGAAGCGCATATCGAGGAAATCGACAAGCTCGATGCGCGGTTCGCCTTTATGGCGCCGAAAGCGGCGTTTCGGCAGATTGAACGGGGTGCTCAGGTCACTCTGTCTGTGCGCTGGCAGCTGGGCGCGGTCGTCTTGGCGGAATTTTACAAGCATCGGCCAGAGCTGGTTCAAGCACTGCTTGGCGATCACCCTGCCTTGATGGCGAAGGCTCTTTCGGAGGAAAGTCCGAGCTTCTTCGACGATCCATTGTTGTTCCTGCGGTTGTGTCGACACGTCGCACCGGAAGCCTTTGAGACCATTCTCAGCCAAATCGAACTGAGCGTGGCCGAAAAAGGGTGGCGAACCGCGCTGACCGACCGAAAAGGTAGCCGCAAGAACCGCAGCGGCTCCGCCCGCATAGCAATTGCATGGCTGGTCAATGTCAGCCGCGACCGGACCGATGCTCTTGGCGATTTCGCGCGTCGCTTGCTTGCCGAATTGCCGAAAGAGACAACGATCAGTCCGAAGAAGCTGGAACCGTTTTCCGATCTATAGATAGGCGATGATTCAGGTGCTAAGCAGGTTGGCCTTCGCCAAGCTAAGTGCCTTGGTCCTCGCTGTCCGCGCACGGTACGAGGCTGAGCCAGATTTGGGGAGGCACCGGCAGGCGGTAATGTCGGCACGCCAACAGGACAATCGGCCAATGGCCAAGCTGGATAGCCGACAATTTGCTGAAATTGTCGTTCGACGCACATTCCGTATCGACATACTCCCTCGTCTCGACGCCTTCGGCATCGACGGGAATATTCGACAACATGTCGCCATGTCGGTCACTTCCTTGATAAAGCCCAGCCTCGCTGTCGCTGTCGGGAAACCACAGTTGGAAGTTGCAATGTTCCAGATGCTTGTTCTTGAACTTGGCGAGCGTCGCCAGCGCATTGCCACTGCGATATCCGCCAGCCCATAACGCCAGAAGCGGGAAGAGGGTGCTGCCGCCTGTAGCTTCCTTGCGATATTCATCGGTCTTTTCGGTCGGGTGTTCGACCAAATCCCAATAAGACCATTTGCATGTTGGATATGCACCATGCGTGCGATACGCAGCATAAGTCCGGTCCACCAGCACATCGAGCCACGAACCAATCGCCTTTTTTAGACCCCCGTGAACGCCGAGCAGCATCAGCGCCAAAGCGATGTCGACCGCCTGTTCATCGCTAATCGGCGATTGCAGCGCCGGATTATTGTCGATGAGGCCGAATAGCTGCATGGCGATGACATGCAGCGGATCATCTTCGGTGGTTTCCAGCGGCTCTGGTAGCGCACTTTGGCTCTTTGTCCAAGCGAGCCAAAGCCCGCGAAGGGCTATACGTCCCAGTATTTCATGCGTCTTGAGGTTGATGTCGAGGCTTGAAAATGATGGAACGGTCGCAGAAATCGCGTGCCGCTTGTCAACATGCGGAAGTATCTTGCTCGCCAGCTCGTCCCAAACCGCAAAATGAAGTTCGACCAGATCGTTGAACACGATACCGGCATCGACCGCCTCGCGGCCTTTCTTGCCTATCATGCCGTTCAACAATTCCCATGCCCGCAAAACCGCATATTCGCTCGCACGGTAGGGAGCTTCGACATTGTTAGCTTCGCGGCCCCAAGTGAACAGCACCCAAAGGCACATGTAAATTTCCCGGGCCTTGGATATCCTTGCTACCTGTTTCTTTGCGGGCCGCTTAACAATCGCATCGACCAGCTTTTGAAAATGGGCGTAGGCGATGTCCGGCTCTTCGACCATCGCCGCAGCCTTACGAAGGTGCGAGAGCATGTCGCCAGTGAACATATCTTCGCGCAGGATGCCGCTCAGGATCAGGTCAGCCAGACGGTCGCCGTTCCATTCTTCGTAAGACACATTGGTCGTCGTGTTCGACCGGATATAGCCGCGGACCTCTTGATGCACGGCCTCCTTGATGTCGCCGCCGAACACGAGGCAGATGACCACCCCGAGATTTTGATACTCGGATGGAATACAGGTCGGTATATAGGCATCGCGGATTTCATTGAGCGACGAGCGCAGCGCCTGCGGCGTGCCGTCCCAATCCTGCCGGTTCAGGTCGCCCTGCTTGACCGAGAAAAGATAGATTTTGCGCTGACCATCATCGGCTGTGCCGACCGCAGCGACATCCACCCCATATTGTCGAGTGCCTCTGCCTGGACGCGAATAGACGGTGAACCCCATCTCGCTCAGGAGATTGGGCAGCATCGCATCCAGCTCTTCACGCTCTTTCAGCGAGGCCAGATATTCCTTGATAACAAGCTTCATGCGGCAAGCGATTCAGAACGAAGCTGCCGAAGCTGCATCTCGACGCCAAACGGGTCAATCGCTTGCAGGCGCGGCGCTTCCCAACTTGTGCTGAAGCCGCCCATCTTCATTGCGTGGCGGTGGAGTTTGCCGTCCGCCCCGCGCTGATAGCTTATCGAACCATTGCCGTGCAGGATGATCGACTTTGAGATTAGCGACATCAGGACCGAGCTTTGTTCGGCCTGCTTTTGAATCTGACGCATTCGTTCGCTTTGTTGCTTGCGCTCGATCAATCGCTCCCTTTCCGAAGGTTCAAGTTCTTTTACAAAACCGACGGCGCGCAGGTCATCGAGATAAGCGTCCAGCTTCGCAACCGCGCGGTGGATATGCGGCTTGGCGCGATCCTTCGGGCCTTTGACGCGGGCAGACAGATGATCGCGCAGCTCGCCAGAATAGTTGAGCAGCAGCGGCTCGAAGAGGAGATCGCCGATCGTTTCTGCCATCGCACTTTTTACCGAGCGCAATACGCAAATGATGAGCGACGCCGCCGTTATCGGGTGGAAGAAGAACCAGCCCACCGCTTTGCGCGCAAGAAACAGCGCTTCATTGTCGCTGAGTGCATACGTGCTGATATCGACCTCGAAAATGGTCGGCTCGCGCGCTGACCCGCCCAGCAGAGATGACATATGCGAGGCAAGCTCTTGGTTGCCGCTCATCAGCCAACGCACGGCCATGTCTTCTGCGAGAGCGCGGTCCTTCGTTGTCAGCGCATGACCGACGCTATCGAATTGCTTGAAGCTGAGCGTGTCGGGATTGGCTTGGAAGATCGCTTCCAGAAACTCTGAAACGCGCTGGCCTTTTCCCATTTTCACCAACTGCGACAGGCCGACATCCACTGATTTGATACTGCCATGGTTTGAAGGCTTCACGTCTTCCAACGCCTCTAGCAGCACTTCCAGCATGGCGTCGCTCAAATGCTCGCGATGGCTGAAAAGCGCCGAGGCGCAGTGATGCAGAACCCGTTCGCCGTATAGCTCGACGGCTTTGGACATCAGAACCAAGGCCTTCTTGTGCAGCTTTTTGGGGGATTGAGCATACAGCCCTAGCGTCGCTGCAAGTATATGCGTGCGGATCAGATCGTCTGTTTCGCTTACGACCAGTTCCCCCAGTGACGCTAGCGCTTTGCGGGCGAGGTCGATTGCCGTGCCGCTTTCAATCCTCGACAGCGCCGTTAGCGCGCCCATGCGCAACTCCGGCGCGTTGCGCACAAAAGCGATTGCGCATTCCATATAATTGCGCAGGTCCAGCTTTGCTCCGGCTTCGAGTGTCAGCGACAGATAATCCTTTGCGTCCGCGTCACCGGCTTCGATGAGCGCCAGAGCAAGCGTAGGACGATCAGGTTGTGCCGCGCACCAATCCCGATACGCTGTGTTGGGCTGATATGCGGCCCCGTCATCGCCGCCTGCCGTTACTAGTGCCGACACAGCAACCATGAGCGGCTTCGGTTCGACTTCGAGGCGCGTGATAGCTGAGCAATAGAATTGCTGGAGGGTGAAAAATTGAAAGCCTTTGGCTTCTTCTAGCGCCTCAGCCGTCAAAACGCCCAATAGATCGAGCGTACCATTGTTATGCAGATCGACCGCCAGCGTTACAAAGGCAGCATCATCTGCGTCATTACCACGCTCATAATTGTCGACAATGAACCTATGCAGCGTTCCGCCACTTGCTTGGTTTATGAGCTCGTTTGCTTGAATCATCCTATGCCTCTAACTGTCGTCCGGCCTTCAGTCACTATCACCACATTGCCGAGAATCTTAATGGCGCATTCCGACCATTCACAAAATATTATTTTAGCATGATTGGCGCTGCCCTTCAGGCGACCCGCTCTATTCGCTGCGCGAACCAAGCCTGTAGTCTTGGCCCTACGGGTGACGATCGGGAGCGTTGGCAAATGAGCGGGATTCTCTAAAGACGCACTCTGTCCCGCGCTCCGCGCTCCTGAGGGTGCGGCGTTTTTCAGCTGACCCGCAGGCACTCTTACCTCTCTCCTGGCCGGACGCCCGCTGGCCCACAGGTCCGCGCGCAGGACGTCCGGCTGGCGTCTCGCCGTGCAAGGGTGCCGTTCCCGTTCGGCCGCTGCGCGGCAATATTCTTTCAATGATATTCGACTGACTTTGGACGGCGCGGGTGCGCCGGCGTTTTTGTGGCCGTCCCCGTAGAGGGGGATGGGCGGCGCTTCCGGCTAGGCCCGCCGCGCTCAGGCGCAACCCGCAAGCGGGTCTTTCACTCTGTTACAGCCTTACAGGTGCGCCTGATCGCGCCGGGCCTCTTGGTCGCTCTTTGCCGCCCACCCCCCTCTCCGGGGTCGGTGTGGTTTTTAGGGCGAGGAGGCTGTGATGGCGGTTGGCAATCGGAAGCGTGGTTTTGGCGGCAAGGGCAAGGCGGCGCTGCGCGCCGCGCGCCGGAGCGATGGCCCGCGCATTTCGCTTTATGACGAGGTGACGGCGAAGATCATTGCCCAGCTTGAGGCGGGCTGTTTTCCTTGGGCGCAGCCGTGGAGTTCGGCGGCGGCAGTGCCGGGACTCCCGCGCAACGCGGTTTCGGGGCGTCCCTATTCGGGCGTCAATGTTCTCATTCTATGGGGCGCGGTCATTGAAGGCTGCTACCCTTCGCAGGACTGGTTGACCTTCCGTCAGGCGCTGGCCGCTGGCGGATGCGTTCGCAAGGGAGAGCGCGGGCATACGATTTTCTATGCCGACCGCTTCACGCCCGAAGACGGGCGTGAGGGTGGCGATACGCCAGAAGGCGAACCCCGCACAATTGCGTTCCTCAAACGCTTTGTCGTGTTCAATGCGGCGCAGTGTGACGGACTGCCCGAGCGGCTGACAGCCGACCCCACGCCGTTACCGGCCCGCGAACAGCATGAATGCGCGGAAGGCTTGATTGCGGCGACGGGTGCGGATTTCCGCATCGGCGGCGCGCGCGCCTTTTATGATGTGGGCGGCGATTATGTGCAGGTGCCGCCGCAACCGGCGTTCACCCATCAAATCGACTTCTACCGCACGGCCCTTCACGAACTTGGACATTGGGCGGGAAGCAAGGGGCGGTTGGCGCGTGACCAGTCAGGGCGGTTCGGGTCTGCACTCTATGCGCGGGAAGAACTGTGCGCCGAACTGGCATCGGCTTATCTTTGCGCTGCGCTTGGGATAGTCCCCACCGTTCGCCATGCCGACTATCTCGGCTCTTGGCTTACGGTGTTGCGCGCCGACAATCGCGCCATCTTCAAGGCGGCATCGCAAGCCAGCAAGGCAGCAGATTTTCTGTTGGCGTTCGTTCGGGAGAGCGAATCCACCTTGGCGCGCGCGGCATGAGCGCCGCGCTTCCTTCCAAAGACCGGCTGGCATCCGAGCAGACCCCCATCGGTGAGCAGACGCTTGTTTACGGGGTTGCGCCGATCACGCCCCGCGACCGGCTGGCCTTGCGCGCCAACGCTCCGCTTGAGCCGCGCAAGGCGCAGCGCCCCGCCGATCACGGCCTGTTCGACACCAACGCCCGCAATCAGATCGAGATGTTTTGACGGAGGAATTCCCATGCTTTTGCTTACCCAAGACCAGCGCGCCCGTATGATCGCCAACGGCCTAAGCCGTGGCGATCATGTGCCCGTCGTCAAATTTTTCTCGCCAGTTGGCGCGGCCACTTGGCTGTTTTCCGAATTGGACGAGGACGGCGACATATTGTTCGGGCTTTGCGACCTTGGTTTCGGTTGCCCCGAAATGGGTTCGGCCAGCCTTGCCGAGATTGCGGCGGTGTCGCTGCCGTTCGGCCTCACCATCGAGCGCGACCTTTGTTTTGAAGGGCGCTTCCCGCTGACCATCTATGCCGATGCCGCCCGCTTGGCGGGCAGCATCACCGAGGACGAGGCGCGGCTTGAGGCCGCAGCCGTCGCCCGCGCCAGCGAACTTTCAGAGCTTCCGCCACCTTGACCCCAAGGTTGCGGCAGAACCCGCGCGGGAGCCTCCCGCGTGGACAACCGGCCCCATCCTCACCGCCCCCCAAGATGCCCCGAGGATGGGGCCACCCAACGGAGTAAGTGACATGAAACTTGACCATATCGCCCTTGACCGGCTTTCAATCTCCCCCGCCAATATGCGGAGCGGCAAGAAGCCGCCCGACATCAGCGGCATCCTGCCATCCATCCGTACGCGTGGCATTATTATGCCGCTGTTGGTGCGGCCCAATGGCAGCGACACGACATTCGAGATTGTGGCGGGAAGCCGCCGCTTCCTCGCCGCGCAAACTGTTGCGACCGAGAGCGGCGTTGCCGAGCCACTACCCTGCGCCATCATGGAGGCGGGCGACGATGCCGCAGCCCTCGAAGCCTCGTTGATCGAGAACCTTGCGCGGCTTGCGCCCGACGAGGTGACGCAGTGGGAGTCGTTCACGCGGTTGGTCAAGGAAGGCCGGACGCCTGACGAAATTTCCATGACGTTTGGGATGCCCGAACTGACCGTCAAGCGCATCTTGGCGCTTGGCAATTTGCTGCCGCGCATCCGTCAGCTTTACCGCGCCGAGGAGATCGACGCGACCAGCGTTCGCCATCTGACGCTGGCGACGAAGGCGCAGCAGAAAACTTGGCTGGCGCTCTATGACGACCCGCAATCGTCCATCCCCAAAGGCCACCAGTTGAAAGCGTGGCTGTTCGGCGGCGCGTCCATATCAACCAGCGTCGCGCTGTTCGACCTTGAAACCTATCAGGGCCGTATCGTCAAAGACCTGTTCGAGAAGGACGGCTATTTCGGGGACGTGCGCGAGTTCGAGGACGCGCAGCGCGCGGCCATCGAGGAACGCAAGGCTGCGTATATCGGGGACGGATGGAGCGATGTTGTCGTTTTGCCCGATGGGCAATACTTCCATCGCTACGAGTTTGCCGCCACCCCCAAGCGCAAAGGCGGGCGGGTCTATGTTACCATTGCTCACAATGGCGAAGTGGCGTTTCACGAAGGCTATCTGACAGAGCGCGAAGCAAAACGCATCGCCAAAGGCGAAGCGCCCGATGCAACGACCAAGGCCAGCCGCCCCGAAATCACCGCAGCCATGACCAGCTATATCGACCTGCACCGCCATGCGGCGGTGCGGTCGGCGCTTGCCGCCAATACCGGCGTGGCGCTGCGCGTCATGGTCGCTCACGCAATTTGCGGTTCGCCGCTGTGGGGCGTGAGGGTTCAAGATCAGCGCAGCCGAAACGAAGCGATTACCGAGAGCATCGAAACCAGCGTTGCCGAAGCCCGCTTCGACGAGCGCCGCCGCGCAGTGCTTGGCGTGTTGGGTTTTGACCCCGACGAGCCGAGCGTCACTTTGGGCCATGAACCGAGGAATGGTCCAAGCGGGCTGTTCCTGCGCTTGCTGGAATTGCCAGACGCCGTTGTCATGGAGGTTCTTGGCGTAGTTATGGCGGAGACGCTTGCCAGCGGAACCGGCCTTATCGAAACCATCGGTCTTCACCTTGGCGTCAAGATGGCCGACTATTGGGTGGCCGATGATGCCTTTTATGGCCTTGTCCGCGACCGCGAGGTGTTGACCGAAGTGTTGCGCGAGGTTGGCGGCGATACCGTGGCGCAGGCCCACGCCACGGAGAAGGGCAAGACGATCAAATCTGTCATCAATGACTATCTGACCGGCAGCAATGATCGCGGCAAGGTCGAGCAATGGGTGCCACGCTGGATGGCGTTCCCGCCATCAGCTTATACGCAGCGCGGCGGCTTGGCGACGGTTGCCGCCGCCAGCCGTGCGGCATGGCTGGCGGAACCGGAGGTTCCGCTTGATCCTGACCCCGCTGCCGTTGGGGCGGAGGCGGTCGAAGGCGGCGATGCCGACGAAGCCGAAGCGATTGAGGAAATGGAAGAGCAGCGGCTTGCCGCGTGACGAGTGAGCGGGCGGCTTTAAGCCGCCCGCGCTTGTTTTCATTCCGAGCGCCACAAAGCCCCGACCGGCAATGCCGGACGGGGCGTGGCTGCATTGTCAGCCGCAGTCCGGTTAGGCGACAACCAGAGCAGATGAGGCGATACCAGTCGCCGCCAGAGAACAATCTGGCAGATCGGCGCATGGCCGGTCGTCATTTTGGCCGGATGGTTCGCGGCCTACGCAGTGGCAGTAGGCCAGCTTTACGATTAGCATCAGCCACGAGCTTCGCTGCGACGGTGCATCCTCGTCGCTCACCGGCAGACTGTGCATTCAGGTTCGGCAAGCCCATGCTGGCAGTTTGGCGGATTGCGTCAATCGCCCCGACATTGAACGCGCGCATCCACATTTGCCAAATATCCTTGCATCCGATTGCCAGAACCGCGCTCACCCACGGCCTCGTCAATGGCTTTGGTTGGCAGGGGACGGCTGTGCCTCTTGCCCCTTGCTGCAACGGTGCAGCCCAAAGTTTCTTCCCCTGGGCTGCGCCCATTCCTCGCGGAACCAAGAAACCCCGGTCTGCACCGTCCTCCACTGCGTTGCGGCCCTGCGGGTGCAGCAGGCCAAGCCCCTGCCTTTAACCAGCCATCGAGGCCGCGAATGAGCGCGGGGTTCGACCAACACAAGGAATTGAATCATGGCAAATATCGGCACATTCAAAAAGTCCGGCGACACCAACTACACCGGCGAAATCGTCACGATGAGCTTGCAGAAGAAGAACGTCACCATCGTCGCCGAGGAAGCGAGCGAGAAGGAAAACGCCCCCTCGCACCGGGTATTCGTGGCGAAGGCCGAAATCGGAGCAGCCTGGACCAAGACCAGCAAGGAAGGCCGCGACTATCTCTCTATCAAGCTCGACGATCCCAGCTTCAACGCACCAATCTTTGCCAGCCTGTTCGCCGACGAAGATGGCAAGACCCACAACCTGATCTGGTCACGCGCCCGCACCTCAAACGGCAACTGACCACCGCACCCAAGCCCCGTCCGGCTTTGCCGGACGGGGCTTTGTCGTGCTGATACGATTCTTGCGATTAAGCATCGGAGCCTGAGGTCATGAGATGTACATGTTCTGAAGCGAGCTGTTCTGATAGGAGGCTCGGATGCGGCATCACTACGTCCCACAATTCCTTCTCCGCCGCTGGACAGACGCTGCCGGGAAGCTGCGCATCTACAAAATGCGCGACGGTCGCCTGACGCGAAAGGACATGGGGCCGAAATCCACCGGCTACGAGAACGGGCTCTATGCGCTCGTTGCCGGGGTGTTGGGGTTTCCCGAAGATCATCTGGAGAAGCGACTGTTCGGCCCGATTGACAATAATGCTGCCGTGGCCTTGGACAAGATAGAGCGGCGCGCCGTTCTGACCGACGATGACCATATCGCTTGGACGTTCTTCCTTTGCTCGCTTCGTATACGCCAACCCGATGTTCTCGAATTCTTGCGGACAGAGGGGAAGCAGCATCACGCAGAGATACTGGCTAAGTTGGACAAGGAGTCTTTGCCGGCCGGTGCCCCGAACACCGAGCAGTGGTTCAACCGTCACTTCCCTGGCACCATTGATGCGGCGACTCTCACCTCATGGCTTCCGCGCATGATCCTGCACGACGACGTCGCCGATCGGTTCAGCAGCTTGCACTGGTGGTGCCGCGAGTTCGAGGCAGACGCGCCAAAGCTGTTGCTGTCGGATCTACCCCTTCATTGGGAAGGCGGGTTCAATCAGCCGGGCTTCATCATCCAATTGCCAATCGGCCCAGATCGCATCTTTTTCGGCACCGCCTCGACTGAAACCGAGCAGATACTTGGAGCGATGCCTGCTGATGTGCTGATCCCGCGCGTCAACCGCTCGACGCTGGCATCTTCTTCGCAACGATTTTGGGCAACGACGGATGGTGGCCTCGACGCGTTCGTCGAAGCCAACCGTGACGTGATAGGCAAGAATGTCGCGCCCTTTCGCTCCTTCGCGCCCTGGAACCGAAAGCCGCCGGAACGTGACTTGGACGAAAGCGGTGCTTAGCCGAACCCCGTCGAAGGGCAGCGCCGTTTCGGCGCGCGGATGATCCTTCGCCCGCCATCCCCCTGCAAAGAAATCTGCAAGCTGGACGCTAGTTCCAGCGTCTGCATGGGCTGCGGTCGCACACTTGGCGAGATCGCCGAATGGGGGAGCGCGACCGCGAGCCGTCAGCATGAAATCGTCCGGCGATCTTCAGCCCGCATGGGAAGCAGCGCTTCACATCCCGCCTGAAACCTCAAACCCCCAAGTGCACCCAAAGCCCCTTATTGTCAGAAGTAGAAAGCCGCTTTGGGTGCGCTTGTCTTAGGGGGTTTGTCTGATTTGTCTTTAATGCAGGATATGCCTAGCGGCGCGTGTTGTCTTACATTGCCCCTGTTTCACTGACGTTTCACCGGGCATGATTGATGGCGACAAATCCAATACCGAACACCGCGATGCTCACAATTCGGCTCGACGCAGATGCGCTTGCGGCGTTCGATAGCTTCGCAGTCGGTCGTGGTGGACGAAGTGCGGTGTTGCGGCAGATGATCGAACAGACGCTGCGCGAGAGCATGGGTCGTCCCCATATCGACCGGCCCGAGGGCGCTGCGCGCAATCGTATTTCGGTGCGGTTTACCGATGTCGAGATCGCCGTGATTTCGCATCGCTCGTCCCAGCGTTCGACCGATCGCGCGGGGTGGATCAAGGCATTGGTGCGCCGCCACCTCGCGTTGAAATCGCGGGTCGATGACGGCCTGCTGGCCGAACTTGCGCCGATCAGAATGCAGTTGCTGCGGATTGGCCGCAATCTCAATCAGGCAATGAAGGCCGCCAATGCGTCGATGCTGGAAACCGGCGACAAACAGATCGAACCCGAGCTGCGGCGGATCGCCAACATGCGGATGGAAATCTCCGAGCAGGTGCAAGCCGTTGGCGATGCCATGCGCGGCGATGCGAGCTACTGGACGGTTGCGGATTGATGGGTCTGGAATCCGCCTTGTGGGAAGCAACTCGTCCGGCATTTCGGGTGCGCTATATCCATGACCCGACCAGCACGCCGCGCGTCCCGCTCTATGCCAGTTACGGCTTTGCCACCGGCCCGACCGCGCGCGCCAAGCTGGCGCGGATTGTTCGCAAGGCACCCGAGGTCGTGGTCAAGGTTACAGGTCGGCAACGGGGTGGCGTCCACGTCAAAGCCCATCTTGAGTATATCGGGCGCAAGGGCGAAGTCGACATCGAAACCCGCGATGGCGAAATCCTGACAACCAAGGAAGACGTTGCCGACCGCGCGGCAGAGTGGAGCGACACGCTCCAATGGCGGTCGCGGCCTACGGTGTCGTCGGTGTCGCTAATTTTCTCGATGCCCGAAGGCACCGACCCCGACAAAGTGCTGGGAGCCGTCCGCGCGCTGGTCCATGCCGAACTGAGCGACAATCACGATTATGTCTTGGCCCTCCATACCGATACGCCGCGCCCCCATGTTCATCTGACGGTGCAGGCCGAGGGGCTAGATCGCACACGGTTCAATCCGCGTCCGATACAACTCAATCGCTTCCGTGAACGCTTTGCCCGAGAGCTGCGAGCGCGAGGCGTGGCTGCCGAAGCAACGCCGAGACGAGCGCGAGGACAAGGTATTGCAGGGTCGAGCATGGCGTTGGTGAAATTGCGGGCGCGGCTACGAACCGAAGGGAGCCGCCAGATCACCCAATCAGACCGCCGCACCAATGAGCAGGCTATCGCCGTTGCGCGGGGTCAGGAGCAACTACCACCGTTCATCGCAGCCGGCACATTCCGCTGGCAAGAAATACGCCGTGCCTATGAGCAAGCCGCCGATGCGCTGGACGCCACCGGGAAAGCCGACGACAGGGAGCTTGCCAAGGATGTTCGCACGTTCCTCGACAAGCATCAGGGGATGAATGCTACACCCGAAGTTTTTGCGGCACACCATGCCCGGATAATCGCGGCTGACCAAAGCAAGGTGGCTAAGCCCGCACCTGATCGACCGCCCAACGACCGAGGGCGCGGACGGTGAGAGGATAAGATAGTCCGCTGCCGGATTTAGCTATGCCCGACCAACATCCACACGGCCATTGCGATCATCATCAGGTTCTCGGTCAGCGAAATGAAGCCCAACGGCACATTGCTGTCACCACCGACACAGGCGCATTTGAGTTCGCGTTTGTCGATATATACCGCTTTGAACACCGACACAGCACCTATCGTGCCGATAAACAGCGCAACCGGTATCGAAAGCCAGTTCAGCGCACCCGCGACCATCAACACACCTGCCAGACCTTCAGCAAAGGGATAGATCGTGCCATAGGGTATCCATCGTTTGGCGAGCAGGTCGTAATTGAGAAACATCGTCGAGAATTTCTCAACATTTTGAAGTTTCAGCAGCGCCAATACGACCATCGAAAACGCAATGAACCATTCAGCGGCACGTATTGTCAAAAGCTGCCCAGTCACCGCGTAGCTTGCAGCCAGGGCCATCGCCGCTGTCATGCCGAACAGCACAACAACAGGTCGGTAGCTGGTCGCGCTGGGCTCGGCGACGGGCTTGCCGAAGAAGCGGCGCAGATCGTCATATCCGCCTATCCGCTCACCGCCGATAAATGTCTGCGGTGTGGTTTTGACCTCATGTTTGGCTTTGAATGCGTCGGTTTCTTCGCGCGTCGTCAGATGGTGATCCTCGACCTCATATCCCTGTCGGCGAAGCAGGTCTTTGGCCTTCAGTCCGTAGGGGCAGGTATGGTCGGGCATGACCATGCGATAAAGTGTTGCGGTGCGGGTGGGCTGGTTTGTCATGATGTTTTTTCTTTCGGATCAGAGTGTCGCACCCTATATAGCTTCCGTACCATAGTACGGAGTCAAGCGATGAACGACATGACAATTGGGCGGCTGGCACAAACAGGCGGTGTGGGCGTGGAAACCGTGCGTTTTTATCAGCGGCGCGGGCTTTTGCCGGTGCCACCCCGAAGCGGATCTGGCATCAACGGCGGCATCCGCCGCTACGGCCCAGACGAGACACAGCGGCTGCGTTTTATCAAAGCGGCGCAGAGTGCGGGCTTCTCGCTTGAGGAGATCAAGCGGTTGCTGGACCTTGATGCGAGCGCTGACCGGGCGCAGGTGCGTGTGTTGGCGCGCGAGCGGATATCGGCCCTCGATAAGCGCATCGCTGAATTGCAAAGCGCAAGAAAAGCGCTGTCGCATCTTGCCGACGCATGTTCGGCGGGCAACGAAGGCCCATGCCCGATCATCGCTTCGTTTGAAGCTGTCGCTGCACGCTGATTGCCAGATCATAGCGACGGATCAAGCGTGCCGAGCCATGCAACGATTGCAAGCACAGCGATGCCAAGGAGGAGTTCTGCACCAAGGCTGGTTCGGACAGCAGCCAGTGAGGGCGATGCGATCATTCGCGGTGTGAGCCAAAACCGGTTCGCAGCGGCAGCGGCAAGCATGGCTGCGAACAAAACGATTTTCGTTATCAATAGGCGTCCATAGGTCGTTTCCAGAAGCGTTGGCAGCGCATTCGATCCAACGATGAAAAGCGTATTGGCGATCCCGGTTGCGAGTAGCACTGCGACAAAGACAGTGCCGACACCCGCAAACCGTTCAAGGCTGACAGCCAGATCATGGGATGACTCTTTTGATAGAGCCGCGGCCCACAGAAACGCCGCGAGCGCGCCGATCCAGCCAAGCCCCGCAAGCAAATGCAAGGCATTGCCGGCGAGATGGAGCCAGCCAAGTGCGTTGTCGGTCATTGCGCCGTGGCCGTTCCACGAGAGCAACACGACGGCTATGATGGCAAACAGGATGGGATAGAAACGCTTCGCGCTGGTCAAGGTCAAGGTAACCACCGCCAGCAGCGCGGTGATCCTTGCAATCGCCGCCCAGCCCATCGCCGTTTCGGTCAGCAACATTTGCAGCATGGGTATGTCGAAAAATGCCGTGCTATCAGAAAATGATGCAGCCAGCCTGAGCATGGTCACGGTGGTCAACACGATACCAACCGCTGCAAATACTGCCGTCGCCGAACGCACTTGCCGCGTCCAGGATGCTGCAAACAGCAACATGCCGAGCATCAATACGCTGTCGAGGTAAACCAGCAGGCGAAGAGCAATGCCTGCCGGTTCCATCTTACTTGACCGTAAAGCTGTAGTTGCCTGTCATCTTGTGCATGTCGGCCCCAGCAGCGGTCCAAACGACCTTGTATTTGCCAGCGGATAGCGCGCGTTTCGGCAGAAGCGTTACGGACTTTCCGTCCTTACCGAGCTGCGATGTGGCGGCAATTTTCATTGGCGCATGGTCAGCCATAGCGCCATGATCCATTTTTCCGGCCGCCATCTTGCTATGGTCCATCTTGCTGTGATCCATGCCGCCGTCATGCGACATGCCCTTGGCCATTCCGGTCATAAACAGCTCGACCTTCACAGTAGGACCAGTCAATTTCTCGTTGAACGTCAGGGTAATCTTTGCCGGTTTGGCGACCGTCGCATTCACCGTAGGCGTCGATGATACCAGTTTTGCATGGGCAAACACCGCAGCAGGCGTGGCCACCAGCGCGGTTGCAACGAAAAGCGACATGATATTGAGCTTTGCCATTATTCTAACTCCTTGAGTGACAGGTTCACAGCATTTACGCATGTCAGAGACCTCCCCCTCAAAATCATTTTGTGAGGGGTGATGCACATTGCTGCGTAGTGATGGCGTAAGGAGTAGAATAATGGCTTTGGATGCAACATTACTGGCAGGGCTGCGCGACCTTCCTGTCCCCGATAGTCTAACGTCGCTCGACGATGCCGTAATGAATGCGCTGCAAGAACGTCAGCAAATGGGTTCTGTGTCGCGCGCTGCGGTCGGTGCTTGCGGTGCGCTTGCTCTCGGAATCGGGCTTGCTAGCGGCGCATTGACCGCTGGCCCTGCGATAGCGGGTGAAGCGCCGCTATCGCTGACATCGGCCTCCGCACTTGCCCCCTCCAGCCTGTTGGATAGCAGTCAATGACACGCGGGCGCTGGCTGCTGCTGATTGCCGTTGTTGCCTTTCTCGCTTCACTTTGCGGCGTTTTGGCGGCCCGGCATGTATTTGTGGCCGAGCGCCCAAGCGAAACCGAAGTTCACAAGCTACTACATGAACAGCTCAAACTGTCGCCTGAACAGCATTCAAAGATTGAAGCGCTGGAAAAGCAGCACGCGATCCGTAAACGCGCAATGGAACTGGAGATGCGCGCTGCCAATGCACGGCTTGCCGCTGCAATTGAAGCCGAGCATGGCTATGGCACCCAAGTAACAGCGGCTGTCGATCATATCCATCACGTCATGGGCGAGATGCAGAAGGAGACGCTCCAACATCTGTTTGCGATGCGCGGTGCGCTGACAACTGAGCAAGCGCGGACATTTGATGCAACTGTCACAAAGGCGCTGACCGGCGAAGTTAAGTGAATTCCGCCTCTGCTGAAATGTCAGATGGAGAGCTTGCTCGGCTCGCGCTGGCAGGCCGGGAGGACGGCTATCGCCGCCTTCTCGAACGGCACCGCGATACGGTTTTCCGGCTCGTGCGCAGCCTGGTCGGTGACAGCGACGCCGCACTCGATATTACGCAGGAAGCCTTTGTTTCCGGGTTTGCCGCGCTCAAACGCTATGACCCTGAGCGCCCGTTTCGGGCATGGATGTCGCGCATCGCGGTCAACAAGGCGCGAGATTGGGCGCGGCGGCGTAGAGTACGCAGCTTCTTCAGTCGTGCTGTCGATATTGATGAAGCCATCACTGTTGCCGACGAATCGCCGATCTCTGACACCATCATTTTTCACCGCACCGAATTGGCGCGGGCGGTGAAAGCTATTGCCACACTCCCGCACAATTTGCGGGAAGTGCTGGTTTTGCGGACAATTGAAGATTTACCCGAAGCCGACACTGCGACGATCTTGGGTATCAGCGGCAAAGCGGTCGAAACGCGGCTTTACCGCGCCCGTAAACAACTCAATGAAATTTTAGGCGCATCGTGAGGGGCATGGCCTGTGGGTGCGTAGGGACATTATGACCATCACATCAGTGCCATTCGGCGACACGCCACTTAACCGTCGATCCCTGCTGAAAGCCGCCACCATCACGGGTGGCGCGGTTGCGTTGGGTGATTTGTTTCCAGCCTGGGCCAAGAGCGGGTCACACGGCCTGCACAGCCTCGCTGGACAATCCGGCGTTGTCTCGGGCGACACCATCGAACTCAGCGTTGGTCAGTCGGCCTTCAAGCTCGGCAAGAAAACCGGTCACGCTTACACCATCAACGGCACTTTGCCCGGGCCGCTGGTGCGGCTGCGCGAGGGCCAGAATGTAAAGCTAATCGTCCGCAACACATTGCAGGAGGATACGTCGGTTCATTGGCACGGGATGTTACTGCCATTCCAGATGGACGGCGTTCCCGGCATCAGCTTTCCCGGAATTGGGCCGGGCGAGAGTTTCACCTACGAATTTCCGATGCGACAGCATGGCACCTATTGGTATCACAGCCACAGCCACATGCAGGAAGCGATGGGCATGTATGGCGCGCTGATCGTTGATCCTGCGGGCACAGACCCGATCAAATATGACCGCGAGCATATCCTCGTTTTGTCCGACTGGAGCTTCGCCCACGCGCACACCAACTTCACCAAGCAAAAGCAGAAGGCCGGTTATTTCAATAGACGCAAGCAGACGATGGCAGGGTTACTGAAAGGCAAGGACCAGCCATTGTCCGAGCGTGTCATGTGGGGCCAGATGTTGATGGACCCCACCGACATCGCCGATGTGACCGGTGCTTATTATCACTATCTCATCAACGGCCATGACAGCATGGGCAACTGGACCGGCATCTTCAAACCGGGCGAGCGCGTTCGGCTGCGGATAATCAATGCCGCCGCGATGAGCAATTTCAACATTCGTGTTCCCGGCCTGCCGATGACGATCGTTGCGGCCGACGGCCTGCCGCTGACGCCTGTTGAAACTGACGAGTTCCAGATCGCGGTCGCCGAGACGTGGGACGTGATTATCGAGCCGAAGGAAGCCACAGCCTACGCCTTCATTGCCGAAGCCATCGACCGCTCCGGCCAGTGCCGTGCGACGCTGGCCCCAAAAATGGGGATGACAGCCCCGATCCCCGCACTGCGCGAGCGTCCGCTACTGACCATGAAAGATATGGGCATGGATCATGGCAGCGGTGGCGGTGACATGGCGGGTATGGATCATAGCAAAATGACCCCTGAAGAAATGGCCGCAATGGATGGCGGGATGGGCAACATGGATCATGACTCCATGAACATGCGTGATCCTTCGGTTGCGCCGCAGGTGAAAATGGGGCCGGGTGTGGCCAGCCTTGCGCCGATGCCGATGGACCGCAATGCGGCGCGCCCGACCGGGCTTGAGAAAGTTCCCCACCGCGTGCTGACATTGAGCCAGTTGCGCGCGCTTGAACCCAATCCCGACACGCGCAAGCCGTCGCGCGAGATTGATGTCCACCTGACCGCCAATATGGAACGCTATATGTGGTCGATGGACGGCGAGTCTTATACCGACAAGACCGAACCGCTGCCCTTCCGACACAATGAGCGTGTGCGGGTGAACCTCATCAACCACACGATGATGCCGCACCCCATCCATTTGCACGGTCATTTCTTTGAGGTCGTGAACGGACAGAAGGGTCAATATCCGCGCAAGAATGTCGTAAATGTCTTGCCGGGTGCCAAAGTGACGTTCGATTTTACGGCAGACGCAATAGGCGACTGGGCGTTTCACTGTCACATGCTGATGCACATGCACGCTGGGATGTTTCGCGTCGTCACTGTGCGGCATGAGGAGGGCGGCGAATGAAACGCACTCTCCTGCTTTCAGCCGCGATGCTGCTGCCATCGGCGGCTTACGCAGGGCAAGACCATTCGGCGCATCAACGGCATGACATGCCCGCTGAACAGACCAAGGCCGAGGCACCGCCCGTAGCAACCGATCCACATGCCGGTCACGGCATGGGGAACATGGAGGAGGTTCCGGCAGAACCCGCCGATCCCCATGCCGGACATGACATGAGTGCGATGCCCGCTGATAATAGCGCAGAGAGCGATGTCGGCGATGCCTCAGCGCCTGCGCCTCCCGGCGATCATGCCGCAGATGCGGTTTTTGGCGCGGAAGTAATGGCGCGGTCGCGTAAGGAGCTGGCATATGAAGTCGGCGGTATGGGCTATTCGCTGGTCATGCTCGATTTGGCCGAAGTCGGCTTTCAGAATGGCCGTGAAACCTACCGGTTCGAGGGCGAAGCCTTCACCGGCGGCAACATCAACCGTTTTGGCGTCAAGTTTGAGGGCGAAGGCGCATTCGGTGGGCGTATCGATGACCTTGAACTGCAAGCCCTCTATTCTCGCGCCATTGCGCCTTACTGGAATCTGCAAGCAGGCGTCCGCCACGACATCAAACCTGATCCGTCGCGCACCTACCTAGTTGCGGGAGTCGAGGGTATCGCTCCTTATTGGTTCAAGGTGAATGCCGCGACGTTCCTGTCGAACAAGGGTGAAGTCCGCGCGCGCGTCGAAGCGTCCTATGACCAGCGCATCACCCAGAAACTGATTTTGCAACCGCGTATCGAGGCCAATTTCTCTTTTCAGGATATTTCGGCCATCGGCATTGGCGCTGGCCTGTCGGATTTTGAGGCAGGCCTGCGTCTGCGCTACGAGATCAAACAGGAATTCGCGCCCTACATCGGCGTTGAATGGCGCAAACAGACGGGCGCAACCGCGCGCTTTTCAAGAATTGCAGGCGAAGATCCCGATACGATAAGTTTGGTCGCCGGGATAAGGATCTGGTTCTGAGCAGCACACGCACCCGCATCCATTTAACCGCCAGTCGCATCCACACATGGCTGGCGCTTATAATTGGCGCGCAGCTTTTGATTTGGTTCGCCAGTGGCGTTATCATGAGCTTTCTGCCGATCGACAAGGTGCGCGGTGAGCATCTTGTTGACCGTGAAACGGCGATCACCATTCCGGCAGGTGTGAGCTTTGCCGACCCAGCCAAGATAACCGCCAGCGCGGGCGCGCCAGTGAAGTCGATCAATTGGCACATGATGGGTGACCGCGCTGTTGCCGAGGTGACGACCGGTAGCGGTATCAAGCTCTTTGATGCTCAAACGGGTGCGCTCATTCCGCCGGTCAGTGCAGACCAAGCGACAGCCATTGCGAACGGCGCTTGGAAATCCTCGTCCAGACCGAAATCGAAAGCATCGCGCGTTACTACAGAAAGCCCCGAATACCGAGCCGCGCTGCCAGCTTGGCGAATTGCTTATGCCGACCCCGATGCCACAAGCATCTTTGTCGCGGCTGACACCGGGAAGATCACTGCCGTCCGCACCGGCACTTGGCGGGTCTATGATTTCTTCTGGAGCCTGCACATCATGGATTGGAAGAACCATGAGAATTTTAACACATGGTGGCTGCTGGCGTTCGCCGTCGGTGGATTGGTCCTGGGAATCGCCGGCACAATATTGCTGGTAATCCGCTGGCCGTTCCGGCGGCGCCGAAAAGCGAAGCGGCTTGCCGCGTCATGAATATTCGGCATCTCCACAGCGACATTGTTTCGATACAGACAATGCGGTATTCTTGCCCGTGACTTTGCTTTGTCGATCCCGTTTCACAATATCTGTGCGCATTTTGTTGCTGTTGATGATGGTTGTGACACTGGCAGGACGGTCCGAAGCAAATTGCTTTCCAATGGCATCCGAGCCTGCGACCCAAAGTGAGATGATGCAGGATTGTACGGATATGGAGTCTGGTCCGGTCGGTTCGCCGCACCCTGAACCGCTTCACCATTCGGATGGTGCACCGTTGGGGATGTGCCATCTGGGTTGTCCGGTCCTGCTAATGGCAGCCGAAGCGGGTCATAGCGACACGGGGTTACTGCCACCAAGCTATGTTCTTGAGTTTGAACTCGCGTTGGTCGGAATAAGCGATATTCCGCAAACGCCCCCTCCACGATTTGGTTGAACAATTTTTGACGACTGAAAATCATGGAGAATATTATGAAAATGAAGATGTTAATTGGCGCTTTGGCGCTGACCTTGTCCGGTGCTGCTTTTGCCGCAGAGCCGCCTGCTCCTAAGAAGGAGTGCTGCTGCTGCAAAAAGGATGAGGACGGCAAAATGGCTTGCTGCAAAGACGAAGCCGCGGGCACTGAAAAGCCCGGTCATGAAGGCCATGACATGGGCGACATGAAAACCAAATGACGTGACGGTTCGGGGGCGGCTATGTCGCTCCCGAACTTCAACGCTTTGCAATGATGGAGATCATCCATGAAGAAACTAATTCTCACGCTTGCCTTGTTTTCGACATCGGCAATGGCGGCAAATGACATCGTGATGCACCGTGATCCGGGTTGCGGATGTTGCGAAAAATGGGCCGTGCAAGTTCGTCAGAAATTCGGACGCGCCGTCAAGATTGTCGATGATGCCAACCGTGCCGTCATCCACAAGCGGCTGGGGATGCCCGCTAGCCTCGCATCGTGCCATACTGCGATCATCGACGGCATCGCGTTTGAAGGCCATGTTCCGATTGCCGATATGAAGCGCGTGCTTGCTGCGAAGCCAAAAGGTGTGCGCGGGCTGGCGGTTGCCGGTATGCCGCTCGGCTCGCCTGGAATGGAAGCTGCCGGCTATCCTGCTGACCACTACAATGTCATCGCATTTGGTTCCGGCAAGACGAGCATATTTGCCAAGCATTGAAGCATGTAACGATTGGGCATGTCGTTCCGAATGACGATATGAGGGGCGTAATCACTGTCGCTCAATCGGCTACCCAATGGAGAAACGTCATGACGAAATATTATGCAACAGCCGCAGCGTTGTTTTTAACACCGGCAGCATTTGCTGCTCAGTCTCCCGCAATTACCAATGCCGTTGACGCATGTTGTGCCGCGCTGAATGCGTGCTGCGAGCAGGCTATGGATTGCTGCGACGATTGATTGAACTTCGGATGCGTCGGTATTGGTCAACTGATACCGACGCGTTCTATCTGCTGCCCTCAGGCCGCAAACAGCATCGGGCGTTGATGCCGAAGTATGCAAATATTGTGCTCAAATCAGCGAGTGACGATATCGTCAGAACCCACGCAACTTCATGATGAAATATTCTGGGACACGCTCGCTAAGCGTGCAGCGCCTCTTCATCGCCGCAGGGTTCGGTTTCGGTTTGGAGCGTCGAATGATGTATCCTGAATTGTGCTTCAAGCAGTTCGGCCACTGCCTTGCGAACCGCCGTTTGATCGAGCCCGGATGCAATGGCGATATGCGCGGTCAGGCTGGCATCATCCCCGGCTACCGACCAGACGTGGAGATCGTGGACGCCCGCCACGCCTGGCACGGCACCAATGGCGGCGCGGATGGCATCGAGATCCATTCCGCGCGGGACGCCTTGCAGCAGGATGTGCGTGGTATCGCGCAGCAATATCCATGTGCGCGGCAACACCCACAGGCCGATCCCGATAGCAACTATCGGGTCGATCCAGCTCCAATTGGTAAGGTAGATGGCGACTGCCGCTACTATCACGCCAAGCGAGCCAAGCATATCGGCCCAGACTTCGAGATATGCGCCTTTGATATTGAGGCTGGCATCCTTGCCGCCCACCAGCACGCGCATCGCGATAAGGTTCACCAGTAAGCCGATAGACGCGACAATCAGCATCCCGACCGAACCGACAGCCTCGGGCTTGAAGAAGCGTAGCACGCCTTCGTACAGGACATAGCCAGCGACCACGAACAGCAGGATGGCGTTGAATGCTGCGGCGAGTATTTCAAAACGGCGATAGCCATAGGTGCGCTGCTTGTCGGCGGCCCTCTGCCCAATGTTTACCGCGACGAGCGCAATGGCGAGTGCGGCGGCATCCGTGAACATGTGAGCAGCATCGGAAAGCAGCGCGAGGCTGTTGAACCAATATGCGCCAACAAGCTCTGCAATGAGAAAGCTGCCGGTAAGACTGAGCGCAATCGCCAGACTACGCGTGTTGGCGCCGTTGGTATGGCTGTGGCCTGGAGAAGCATGTCCCTGATCGCCGTGACTATGTCCCGCGCCCATGTCAGATATCCTTTGCCGGATGAGAAGTGCTAACGTCTTCTGCGGGCTTGAAGGTCCAGAACAGCATAAGCGCATTGATGGTCACGAGAATCGTGGCGCCCGTATCTGCGATGATTGCGGTCCACAAATTGGTTATGCCGAATACCGCCAGGACAAGGAAAACCAGCTTCAATCCAACCGCGAGCACAATGTTGACGATGATCGTGCTGCGTGTTTTGCGGGCTAAGCGGATGGCGTCTGGAACAGCCAGCAGTCTATCCCTCAAGAGGCCGACATCGGCAGTCTCGATAGCAACGTCGGTTCCGCCGCCCATTGCGAGGCCCAGCGAAGCAGTCGCCAGAGCCGGTGCATCATTGACCCCGTCGCCAACCATCAAAATCGGCATTTCGGCTTTCAGGGCAGCAATCCGGTCAAGCTTGTCCGCAGGCATGAGTTCGCCTTCCGCCTCCATGCCGAGAGGTGCTGCCACTGCCGATGCTGTCCGCTGATTATCGCCGCTCAGCATAAGAGATTTGATGCCGAGCGCCGTGAGCGCGGCAATCGCGGGTTTTGAATCTGCACGAGGTTCATCGCGGCTGGCGATGATGCCGATAAATTTGGTGTCGGCGAACAACACGGCAATCGTTTTGCCCTCCCGTTCAAGCGCGTCAATTCGGCTCATAATTTCAGGTGCGAGTGATTTCGACGCACGCGGGCTAAGCAGCGCGATCTTCACGCCATCAACTGTCCCTTCGACGCCTTCGCCCTGACGGATGATCACGTCGGTCGCGCTAGGAATTTCAATGTCCTTTGCCACAGCTTCGGCAACGATGCCGCGTGCGACGGGATGGGACAGACCCGTTTCGACAGCTGCGGCAAGTCTCAGAACCTCGGTTGCATCTCCTTCAACATCGGTGACGACCGGATGGCCCAAGGTGAGCGTTCCGGTCTTGTCGAACGCTGCAATCTTGATCTTGGCGAGCATTTCAAGCGCTGCGCCGCTTTTGATAAGAATCCCGTGCCGCGCAGCAGTCGCGATTCCGGTTGCTATGGCGGCAGGTGTTGAAAGTACCAGTGCACATGGACATGCAATCAGCAACACCGTGAGCGCACGGTATATCCATGTTGACCATTCGCCGTCCATAAGCAGTGGCGGCACTACCGCGATGAGCGCAGCAATGAGTATTGCCGCAGGTGTGTAATATGCGCTGAAACTGTCGATGAAGCGCGCCGTGGGCGCGGTGCTGGCTTGGGCCTGCGCTACCAAATCACCGATGCGGGCAACGACGCTGTTGCTGGCGTCCTTGGTTACCGTTACCTTGAGCTGACCATCGCCATTTATGCTGCCTGCAAAAACCGGTGCGCCAATACCCTTGTCAACCGCTGACGATTCTCCCGTAATCGCGGCCTCGTTCAGATCAGACCGGCCATCTACGATTGTTCCATCGGCGGCCAGACGATCGCCGGGCGCAACCAGCATCACCATGTTGACAGTCAACGACGTGACGGGAACCGTCTTGCGCTCACCATCTACTTCTATCGTTGCTTCGGACGGCAATAATTGCGCCAAGGCGGTTAGCCCGGAACGGGCACGCGCAGCAGCGAACCCTTCAAGTAATTCGCCGAGCGAGAACAACGCGACCACAACAACTGCCTCGGCACCTGCATCAATCGGCAACGCACCGACAACCGCAATCGTGACCAGCGTTTCAATGCTGAAAGGCCTGCTCTTTAACGCCTTTTCCAAAGCCGATTTTGCAAACGGCAAAACAGCAATGAGCGCGCCAATGGCATAAGCCCAATCGCCCCAAGCGGGAACCAACACGCCAATCAAATAAGCAAGCCCGGCACAAATACAGGCAAGGACGAAAATCCGAAGTCCATTCTCCGAACCATGTTCATGCCCGTCACCATCTGTGTGGGTCTCAATCGGCGCTTCAGCTTTGATCACATATATTCCTTCAAAAAGTATCGGACAGCAAATCAATCGTTGTCAGTGCACTGAACTTACGCCTGAACTGTTTTGTGAGACTGGCCCATATTTGGGTTCCGGCCCCACAGCGGGTATGAACTGTTCCCGCGCTTATGCCGGCTCTGCACCTTTATCGTCATCGCTCACGAACATCCGCTCTCCTGTAGCTGTCACGTCGCTGTAATCGCCCGCAACATGCTGTTTATGACGACCACGCAGCAGCAAATGGCTGATCGCAGGCAACACGAAAAGCGTAAGCAAGGTCGACGTAATCAACCCGCCGATCACGACTATCGCCAATGGCTTCTGCACTTCTGCACCGACGCCGGTCGCAATCGCCATCGGCACAAAACCGATGGCAGGAACGATCCCGGTCATGAGGACCGCGCGAACCCGTTCCATCGTGCCTTCGCTAATTGCCGTATCGATCGGTTTGCCTTCATCAATGCGCTGGTTGATGCTGGACATAACGACCAGCCCGTTCAGCACCGTCACACCCGAAAGCACGATGAACCCGACCGCAGCCGATACCGAGAAAGGCAATCCGGTCAGCAGCAAAGCAAACACGCCACCAGCAAGCGCCAAGGGGATTGCGGAATAAACCGCAATCGCCTGACGCACGCCGCCAAGTGCCATGAACAGGATACCGAAGATTGCGGCAAAGATGATCGGGATGACTATCGACAGACGTGCCGAAGCGGCTTGCAGATTTTCAAACTGACCGCCCCATTCGATGAAGCTGCCCGTTGGCAGTTTCACTTGCGCGTCTACCTTCTCCTGCGCCTCGGCGACAAACGATCCCAGATCGTTGCCGCGCACATTAGCCTGCACCACAACCCGGCGTTGGCCGTTTTCGCGGCTGACCTGGTTGAGGCCTTCGGAGAAGCCGAACTTGGCCAGTTCGCTTAATGGCACCGACGACCGTGCGCCGCCTTCGCCGGGTAGCAGCACAGGAAGCGCTCCTACCGCATCGAGATCGTCACGCGTTGCCCCGTCAAGCCGGACAACGATGTCGAAGCGCCGGTCCCCTTCAAACACAATGCCAGCTTCGCGCCCGCCAAGAGCGGCAGACACGGTGTCGCTGACATCCTGAAGCGTTAAACCATAGCGTGCGATAGCGTTACGGTCGAACTGGACATCAAGGACTGGAAAACCAGCCGTTTGTTCAACCTTGACGTCGGCAGCACCCGGCACGGTTCCAATAATGGCTGCCACCTGATTTGCCGTCCGGCCCATTTCATCAAGATTGTCGCCATATATCTTGATGGCGACATCTCCGCGAACACCAGCAATCAGTTCGTTAAAACGCAGCTGGATTGGTTGGCTGATCTCAAAAGCGTTGCCGACCAACGGTTCTAATGCCTTTTCGACGCGTTCGATGACTTCGTCTTTGGTATCAACGCCGTCAGGCCATGCTTCGCGCGGCTTCAGAATGATGAAGGTATCGGACGCGTTTGGCGGCATCGGATCGCTGGCAACTTCCGCAGTGCCGGTTTTGGAGTATATAAACGCTACCTCGGGCAAGGCAGCGACCGCTTTTTCGACTTTTAGCTGCATCTCCTGCGACTTGTTCAGTGAAGTAGACGGAATGCGGAGCGCCTGCATCGCCAGATTGCCCTCGCCCAGCACTGGTATGAACTCACTGCCGAGCATGGTGAAGACGAGCGCCGCTGCGGCAAAGGTGCCGCCGCCTGCGCCAATCCACGGCCACGGACGCGCAATCACGCGTTGCAGCACGGGCTCATAACGGGTCTTGACCCACGCAATAGCCTTGACGTCCTTCTCGGCAACTTCGCCGCGAATAAGCAACGCGACCATTGCAGGCACGAACGTCAGCGATGCGATAAACGCGCCTGCCAAAGCCAGCATGACGGTGATCGCCATTGGCGAGAAGGTTTTGCCTTCGACGCCGGTAAAGGTAAGCAACGGCACGAATACCAAGAAGATGATGGCTTGGCCGTAAATCGTCGGCTTGACCATTTCGCGCGAGGCTTCAAACACCTCGTGCAACCGCTCGGTGAGCGTCAGCATTCGCCCTTCATGATGCTGTCGCTCGGCAAGACGCCTCAAACAGTTTTCGATGATGATGATCGATCCATCAACAATCAGACCGAAATCGAGAGCGCCAAGGCTCATCAAGTTACCCGGCGTGCCGGTTGCATTCATTCCCATCGCCATCATCAGGAATGAGATCGGGATGACCAACGTTGCGATGACCGCAGCGCGGAAGTTGCCAAGAAGCCAGAACAGCACTGCCGCAACGAGCAAGGCACCTTCGGCCAGGTTCTTCTCGACGGTGCCGATTGTGGCATCAACGAGTTCGGAGCGGTTGAGCACCGGTTTCACGACGATACCGGGCGGCATCGACTTTGCTACCTCCGTAAGACGCTCAGCCGCCGCAGAAGCCACAAGCCGACTGTTTCCGTCCGCAAGCATCAGGACTGTTCCGATGACAAGTTCCTTGCCATTTTCTGATGCAGAACCGGTGCGCAATTCACCGCCGATTTGGACGGTTGCTACATCGCCAACCATGACAGGAACACCGCCACGGCTTGCGACAGTAGCGCGGGATATTTCATCGACTGTTCGAATGCGGCCATCGGCGCGCACGAGAAATGCCTCACCGCCGCGTTCGACAAAATTTGCACCCACCGAGATGTTGGCCTTTTCCAAGGCTTCGGCCAGCTCAGAAAACGAGATGCCGTAAGTGGCGAGTTTGGAAGCATCGGGTTGAACGACAAACTGCTTTTCATAACCGCCAATCGAATCGATCCCGGCGACGCCAGACACCGATCGCAATTGCGGACGGATAACCCAATCCTGCACCGTGCGCAGATAGCCAAGCTTGGCAACATCGTCGGTCAGGATTTCACCGGTTGGCGTTATATATGAGCCATCCGGCTGAAAACCGGGCTTACCCGCGACCTTCGGGTTTTCTTTGGTCCCGGCCTTTGCATAATCGACGGTATACATCAGGACTTCACCAAGGCCGGTCGAAACTGGCCCCATTTGCGGCTCAGCCCCTTCGGGCAATGTGCCCTTGGCCTGATTGAGCCGCTCGGCGACCTGCTGGCGGGCGAAATAGAGGTCGGTATGATCCTCGAAAATCACCGTGACCTGACTGAACCCGTTACGCGAAATCGAGCGCGAGGTTTCAAGCCCCGGAATCCCCGCCATCGCGGTTTCAACCGGGAAGGTTACGAGCCGTTCGATGTCGAGCGGCCCCAGATTGGGTTCGACCGTGTTGATCTGCACCTGCTTGTTGGTGATGTCCGGCACGGCATCAATCGGCAGCTTCAAAAGCTCCGACAGGCCGTAAGCCGAGATGATAAGCGTCAGGATGACCACGCCCCAGCGGAAGCGGATCGACGCGTCTAAAAGCTTGTCAATCATCTCAATGCTCCGCCTCACCCTTGCCGAGTTCGGCTTTGAGCATGAACGCGCCCTTGGTTACGACGACGGCACCGGCTGCCAAGCCATCGACTATCTCGATGCGGCCACCGCCACGTTTGCCAGTGACAACAGTCGTCGCCTGAAAACCCTTGGCGGTTTTGACGAACACGACTTCCTTGCCTTCAACGGTTTGCACCGCTTCTTCGGGCAGTGCAATCAAAGCGCTATCGCCGCCACCGCGCGGCTTGATGCGCGCGCGCAGGCCCTGACCGGGGGTTAGGCCGCCGATCCCTTGCGGCGTCAGAACTATGGTTGCGGTTTTGCTATCAGCGTCGAGACTGGGCGTTGCAGAGCGGACCACGGCGGTGACGGTTTCGCCGCCAAGAAGTTCGATGACTGCTGTATCGCCGGGCTTGATGCGGCGCGCGTCGGCGGCCAGCACCGATGCGTTGATCTGAATGCGATTGGGGTCGGAAACGCGGAACAGCTCGGTTCCTGCCAGCACATAGGAACCCAATTTGGCATCTGCTTTGGTCACACGCCCTGAAATCAGGCTGACGACGCCCAAGGTGCGGCCATCGCCTGACACCTTTGCGGCGGAAGCGGCTGACTGTGAGCGCCGCGCTTCGGCCTCAGCTGCGGCCAGCGCTGCTTGTGCGCCCTCCAGATCTTGCCGCGCCGTAACCTTGGCGTCGAACAGTTTTTTCTCACGCGCATAGGTCGAACGGGCCAGCGCGAGATTGGCCGATGCCGAACTGCGTTCTGCGGCAATCGACGCGGCATCGCGGCTTTCCATGACCGCCACTGCTTCACCGGCACGCACGAAGTCACCTAACTGCCGGTTAATGCGGACAACGGCCCCATCCGCACGTGCGGTTAGCACTGCTTCGCCTTCGGGTGTCGAGGCGACGACACCTTGCGCCAATATCTCGGCACCCAATCCACCGGATTGCAATGCCTCGGTAACGATACCAGCAGCTTTTGCGCGAGACTCCTCCATGAGGATTTGGCCTTCGACATGACCCTCTTCCTCTTTTTCTTCGGCATGCTCGGCTTCGGCAACAGCAGTGGTTGAGGGCGCGAATAATGTGCGTCCAAGCATCAAGCCGCCGCCGCCAAGGACGAGGGCTGCGATGGCCGCGCCTGCGATGAGTTTGTTGCGATTGGTTTCGGTTTCCATGAAGTTGTTCCTTATTGCGCGTTGGCGCGGATCAGCGCTGCAAGCGCCCGCGCACGATCAAGTCGCGCTTCGATGAGGTTTAGTTTGGCCTGGGTCAGAGTGGTTTGCGCATCGAGCAGTTCGAGCAGCGAAAACTTGCCCGCATTGTAGCCAAGCCTTGCGAGCCGCAGCGCTTCTTCGGCTTGGGCGATGCCCGGACCGGCGAGCGCCTCATACCGCATTTCGGCCGCCCCGAGCAGCATCCGCGCTTCATAACGCGCTCGGTTTGCATCGAGGCGAGCGAGCGCCAACCCCGATTCTGCCGCCAGACTGTCCGACTGTGCGGCGTCGATATTGCCCCGATTGCGATCACGCACAGGGAGCGGGATCGAGATGCCGGCGACGAACGCGGTTTCGCGGCCTTCGCCAAAGCGCCGAACTCCGGCACTTCCGGTAATGTCAGGCACCGCATCGGCGCGGGCGAGCCGAACACGGGCCAATGCTGCGCCGCGTTCTGCAAAGGCCAGTTGGACGTCGAGCGTTTCTGTATCGGGCGGCAAAGTCGGCGGCGCATCTTCGCTCATAATGGTTGCCGTCGGTTCGCCATCCGCGCTTCCAATCAGCGTTGCCAGAAGCTGCCGTGCCACGAGAAGCTCGCCAAAGGTGCGCGCCTGTTCGGCTTTCGCCTCCGCCAATTGTGCCTGTGCGCGCAATTCGCGGAGCGGCGGATCGCGGCCCACTTCGACCAACAACTTCGCTGTGCGCAGCAGCTCGTCCGATGCGGTGACATTGTCTCGCGCCAGCACTGCGCGATCTTCGGCGGACCGCAAATTGGCATGGGCAAAACGGATATCACGTTCGAGATCGGCTAGCGCCGACTTGTAGGAGAGAAAGGCAAAATCACGTTCGGCGCGCGCGACTTCAACGCGGGCGCTGCGTTTGCCGCCAAGCTCTATCCGCTGGCTGAGAGCAAGCGTCGTCTCGGTGCTGCGTAGCCCCTGAAACGCACCGCTACCGGCGAAATTCTCTACCTCAAGACTGAGTTCGGGATTCGGCGAGACCCCAGCCTGCCGTGCGCGCGCCTCGGCGGCATCGGCTTTTGCCTTTGCCTGACTGACGCGCGGCGAGGATTCCAGCCCTTGCCGCAGGGCATCGGGGAGCGTGACCGGTTCGGCCCAGAGCGGACCGGATGAAAATAGCAGCGTCCCTGCCAGCAGCAGGCGACGGATTCGTAATGACATGAATAAACTCCTGACCGACATTGCGGACACGCAGGGGCAAAGCCCCGCGCGCGGCGGATGTCAGGCAGAAGGAGGCTGGATCGGGGGAGCAGCCTGGTGCGAAATCATTCCGCGAATGGCCAGCAAGGCGAACTGGTTGCCTGTGTAGATATTGGTTGCCGCAACGCCGCTAACAGATTGAGGAACTGCCACTGAACAGTGGTGATGATCAACATGGCCCGCAGGGGCCTTTGGTGAGTTTTCGTCTTCACCAGCATCGCTTTTTTCTTCGGCATGACAGTCGAGATCGACAATCTCGACAGCATGACCGGCGTTTCCGGCGTCAGCGAGCGCAGGTACGCCGACGCTGCCGAACAGCAGCATCGAAATCATCAAAAAGGCGATCAGGGCTTTAGCCATTATCGCGCGGCTAACACGACACACATAAACGAACAATCAATTTTCAGCTCCTGCATCTTTTATTTGCCGTTGCAATTCTTCGGGAATATCCATTGGCATGAACGCGCTGACATGCGCGCGACCCGTGTTGCCGATGGGAAGCCGTCCAGTGAGATTGCCCAGCGGCGCAAGTGCGAGCCGTCCGAGTTGGCCGAATATTTCCCGACCGTCCCTGAGCGCAACGGCAAAACCGAGCATTTGGAGATGAGAATGGATATGCAGGCCAAACCGCAACTGCCCGAGGATATGCGCTCGTTCGAGATGGTGCCAAGCGCGTTGCTTCTCGTTCGCGGTGCGCGCTTCACGATAGGCTGCGATCTCAGTCGCGTATGCGGTTTTCAAGGCTACAGTCATGGCCTTGAACGTCCCGAAATGCGCCGGGCCAAGGCACGCCAGCGGCGCTGGCGATGGCGATAGAAAACTTGCGCAAAGAGCCAGACGAAGGGTGTCAGCAGTCCGGCTTTAACTTCCACTTCGTCGCGGTATCGTGTTCCGCGTTCGCCATCGGGCTCAACGGTGATCCAATGATCCCACGTCGTTATCAGTGCGCTGTAGCCGTTATCGCGTAACTTCTTTGGCCATATTGCCGCATCATCCATATGCACTGTCGGCACGATCCACTGCTTTCCGAAAGGCAGAATGCCAAAAAGCGTAAGGTCAACCAAGAACCGCTCTTGCTCTCCAAAATTCGAGGCATGGGCCGGATTGACCATGTGAAAGCGCACGAGCGGTGCGGCGATGTGCATGAGCAGCTCAGGGGTCTGCACGCGCCGCCATACTTCACCGGGTGGCAGGTCGATATTGGTGGATAAAGCGACCTTCATGCCGCTGCCTCTAAAGCGTTATTATCATTCGCCAGTTCCAACCGCGCTTGCCGGATGATTTGCCAACCGCCGCTGATCCCAAGGATCGCCATTACCAACGCCGCGATTAAGTCAGGCAAGCCGCTGCCCGTCCACAGCACAGCGACGCCCGCGCCGATAACTAGACAATTGTTGACCGCATCGTTGCGCGTGCAAATCCATACCGAGCGCATATTCGCATCCCCGGTGCGGTATCGGTAGAGCATCACCGCGACACCAAAATTGACAACCAGTGCCAGCGTGCCGACCGCGCTCATTGCGTAGGGTGCGGGGTTGCTGCCGTGAAACAGGCCCCAGATCGCCCACACCAGCACCCCGAGGCCGAATGACAAAATGGTGATGCCTTTGACCATCGCGGTCTTTGCCCGCCATGCCAGTGCCATTCCTGCAACGCTTAGACTGATTGCATAGTTCGCGGCATCACCCAGAAAGTCGAGCGCGTCGGCTTGCAGGGCGCGTGAGCCTGCGAAATAGCCCGCGACACCTTCGACGATGAACATCGCTGCGTTAAGGCCAAGCGCGATCCACAACACGCGCCGCCAACGGGCGTCGTTGAGGGTAGTTTCGCTACCGCAGGCACTTGCACAGCATTGGTCGGCCATATGCCGAACTCCTTGGTTTCTTCGAGTCGTTCTCCTATATGCACCCTGTAGCAACTACAGGGTCAAGACATGAAAATCGGCGAGCTATCGAAAACGACCGGAACCAACATCGAAACCGTCCGCTATTATGAGCGGATCGGGCTGTTGCCCGCGCCGGATCGAACCGCCGCAAACTATCGCAGCTACGGCGAGCCACACCGCGCGCGGCTCGCCTTTGTCCGGCATTCCCGCGAGCTGGGTTTCACCATCCAGGAGGTCCGCTCCCTGCTTGACCTGTCAGATCATCCCGACCGCGACTGCATGGAGGCCGACCGTATTGCAACGAGCCATCTTGTGCAGGTGGAAGCGAAGATCGCGCAGCTCGAAGCCTTGCGCGACGAACTTGCACGCATTGTCGGACGCTGCCGGGGCGGGGTTGCGGCGGATTGTCGCGTGATCGAGGCGTTGGGCAACCATGCGATGTGCGATACTGGTCACTAACCACAGCACCCGCAGCCGGGGTTCAGATCGCTACAGCAGCCTTATCGGTTCCGCCCCTCACGGCCCAACGCCTGATCCTGGGTGATTTCGCGGACGCGCTGCGCTTGCTGGTTACGCAATTGGATGGCCGCAATCTTGTCACCACTGGCAATACGGAGCGCGACCTCTTGGCGTTTGCCCTCAACTTCCTTTGACGCCTTGACCGGATCATCGGGATATTTTGCACGGGTGATCGAAATAGTCTGGGCGACAAGGCTCTGGGCGCGGCGCAAATCGGGATCGCGGGCGTTTTGCTCATGGGTCTGATTGAGGAACCGTTCCGATAGAGCTTTGAGCGTTACTGCTGCGTCAGGCGGTTGGCGCGTTTTGCTCATAGCGTTTTTGGCTTCGCGGCGTTTCTCGCGTTCTGCAACCCGCGCTTGCAACCGGTCAGCCTCGGCTTGAGCGACTTTTGACGGCGTGTAATTCTCTACCGTCAGTCCTTGCGCGGCCGCAGCGAGAAAGGCTGCTTTTTTGAATGTTTCGCCGCCATTGACCCTCACCGACGTCCAACCATTGGCCTTAGCTATCCGCAATATATCGGGAAGCGCGTCGATGTTGCTGGTCTTGAGCCGGTCGGGTTCGAGCCGGACAATCGGCTTTGTATCGTCCGAGGTCCGGTAGAGCTTGTTGCCGACGCGGAGGAATTTGCCGGTGAGATCATCGGTGAGCGTTGGTGTCTCGGCTTTGCGCTTTGGCTTGGCTGGTGTCGGCTTTGGCGTGACCGGCTTAGCTTTTGCATCGCGGCTTCTTCCCGAAGGGCCACTGCCTTCTTGTTCTTCAGGCATATTCGTCTCCTTCGTCGAGTATTCCGGTCACTTCGCCGTTGTGGTTTATGGTCACCAGATCGGCCATCTGACTTGGGCAATCTTTGGTAAAAACATCCTCTTGATTCATAGGCCGAGTGAATTTTCCGGCGGCCTCGTCGTCTGTCATGTCGCGGAACGCTGGCGCTGGACCGGCATCAATGGACGGTTTTGGGATTGCCTGTACGGGAGGTGGCGGAAACGCGCGGGCCTTGAAGAAACGATTGCTGAAATATGCGATCTTGGTTCCTATGATCGGTGGGATGCCACCGCGCAGCAGGATCAACTTGTCGGGTGGAAACTGCATAAGTTCCTGCGGCAGCATCAGCGCGCGGCGTTGCTCTGATATGGATTTTGAACGGTCGGCCAGCAGCCCGTTGATCGTCAGCGATTTCGTGACACTTTCCTGTCCGATATAGCCGATACGCTCCGACAGGTCGTTGGCCACGCGCAGTTCCTTAGGGGTAAAGGCAACTTCGACCCCGCAATTGGCAACAATTTCATCGGCGACATGCTCGCCATAAACACCGCGTAACTGTGAGCGTGACTGGATGACCGGCATGAGCCTGATCCCGTAGCCCGCAACATAGGAAAATGCGCTGGCGATGACCGATGCCCGACCGAGCCGAGCAAATTCATCAAGAATGACCAGAACCGGCACGGCCGAGTTTTCATCTGGCAGCGCACGCACATTGAGGTCGATGAGTTGCTGGAACAGCAGATTGTAGAGCGGCGCAATCCGGTCGAGTTCATCGGGTGACACGCCGAGATAGATCGACATCGGGCGGGAACGAAGCTGGCGAAGATCGAAGTCGCTCGTTGCCGTCGCCGCATCGACCAACGGATTGAGCCAAAGGCCCAGCACGTTGGTGATCGTCTTCTTGATGTCGGCAAAGCTGTTATCCGAGCCGCCCGCAAAGTCGGAAAGCGCCGTCCGGCAGCCGGTCGAAAGGTATAGTCGCGGATTGGCGAGTTCCTTTTTGAAATAGCTGCGCGCATCGCCATCGGTGAGATGGCGGTAGATCGCACCCATCGTTAGCGGCTCGTCGCTGGTTTCGGCGAGCCAGGCACCGACACCTGCAAATCCTGTCCGCGCGCCGTTCGCCCAAAAGGCTTCGCCGTGTTCGGGTGCAACGAACAGCATCGTGGCGATTTTTTGCAATTCGATGATCACATCGTCGGGGTCAGTGCGGTCAATATAGGCAAGCGGGTTGTAGCGCGCCGTCCGGCCCTCGCGGTCGGTCGGATTGAACAGGAAAACTTGCTGCCCGTAATGCGCGCGGAATCCCGCGCTCGCGTCATAATTCTCGCGCTTCACATCGAGGACGACGACCGAGCCTTGCCACGTCAACAAGTTCGGAATGACGATGCCGGTGCCTTTACCCGATCGCGTGGGGGCTTCGACAATAACATGCTCGCTACCGCCGAAGGTCAGGAACCGCCCGCTCTTGCGGCCAAGGACGATTCCGACGGCGGCGCGAAAGCCGTGGCGCTTGATCTCGCGCTCGTTGGCAAAGCGGGCGGCCCCGTGGAGCGGCGCACCGCGCGCCCACAGCAAATAGATAAGTCCGGCAAGCAACGTGACGCCGCCGGCCAATCCGCCCGCCATTGCGCGGACCACTTGGGGATCGCCGCGATAATACCAAACGAACGCTGGCATCTTGATCGGGTCGTAGGCGGCAACCGGCAGACCAAGGATCAGCCATCCGATCATGCTTGCGATGGCAAGAGCAAGCAATGTCCCGAGCGGGATACCGATCAACAACTGCGCCGCGCCACCGTTAGACGGCGTGCCTGCCCTCTGGGTCATAGTAGATCTCCGTCACCCGAAATTCGCCGCCCTCTTTTTTGGTTTGCACCACGACATCGACCAGCATTTTGAGCAGCGCGCGGATGTCGTCGCGTGCCAGATCGGAGCCGCCTTCGCTTTCCTTGACCAGCAAAGTCAGTTGCTCGAACGCCAGTTCGGCGGAATCGGCATGAATGGTGGTGATCGAACCGGGATGGCCCGAGTTCACATTGCGCAGATAGAAGAACGCCGTTCCGTCGCGCAGTTCTTGGAGCAAGATACGGTCGGGACGCATCCTGAGCGCGCTTTCGAGCAAATGCTTGGCTGTAACATTGGCGGTGCCTTGGCCGTCCTTGGCATAGAGCATGTGGACGACATTCTTTTGACCGACGACCAGTTCGCGCGTGTCCTCGATTGTCAGCAGCCGTTCTTGGGACGGTATAAGCTGGATCAAGCCCTTCGACAGCGTGGTCTTGCCCGATCCCGTTGCCCCTGAAATCAGGATATTCAGCCGTGCCTTGACCGCATGGTCGAAGAATTCGACATGGCGACCGGAGCGCAGCAACGCGAGCAATTCCAGCTCTTGCGGGCTGACCTTTTTTTCGGCGATCCGCGTGTCCCTAAACAAGCCCGCAGCCTCGAAATCGGGCAGTGTCATTGTCACGCTCGATGGTTTTCGCACGGTTATCGACACTGTTTCATCAGGAACGACAGGCGGCACGACGATCTGCACCCGTTCGCCTGTCGGAAAGATGGTCGAGACGATGGGGTTTTCGCGGGTAACGTCTTGGCTGGTGAACGCGGCGGCGGCAGTAGCCAGCGCCATCAGATTCTTGAAATCGAGCGATGGTTCGTTTTCCCAAGTCCAGCAGCCGTGCCGTTCGATGCCAACTTCTTGCGGTAAGTTGATGACCAGTTCGGTGACGCTCGGGTCATCGAGATATTTGCGCAAAGGAGCCGTCACGCTATCGAGAACCGCCGTGTTTTTTCCCGGCGCGGCCACTATTTGAGACTGAGGCCGTAAACGGTCGAAAAGTCGAAATCCTGGGCGACGGTAATACCGACATCCTCTCCCTGATTCTTGCGCAGCACCGGTTTGATCTGCGAGTTTTGCTGTAAGATCGTTGAAGCCGCATCGGATGGAACGCGGGTGGTATTGGATGCACTGTTTCCTATCGCTTCCGAGCCGACCGTCGCCGCATCTTCGACTAGGCTGAACAGCAGCGCGGTGCCGAACCGCTGCCAGAAGAAATTGTCCACCCGCCCGTCCATGCCGCCGCGTCCCAGCGCATCGGTTGCAGGCGAGCCGACATCAATGGCGATACCGCGCGGCGTGACCGCACGTGTCCACACCACGAACAGCCGGTATTGGCCGCGATTGAGGCCACCCTGATATTCGCCGACGATTTTCGTGCCTTTTTCCATCAGCACGACGCGGCCATTGTCCGAATAGACATTGCGCGGGATGATGCAGCTCACATAACCGGGCTGGCTGGAATCCATCGCTGATTGCAACACGCACGGGATAAAGCTCCCCGCCGTAATCAAAAAATTGCGGTCAGGAAGCGGGCGGGCCTGTGTCTGCCCAATTACCGAAGCGCGCCGGAGAGTGTCGAGATTGGTCGGCTCCCGCGCCGCAGCGCCTGCCGCATTGAATGGACCTCGCACATCGCCATAAATCGGGCTTGGCGCTCCGTTTCCGCGCTCGCCGCCATAGGCAATGAGCGATGACCTGCGTGCCGCTTCGCGCAGTGCCTCTGCTTGTGATGGTTGACGGGACTGGGGTGCGCCGGATGGCGGCATTGGTGAGGCCGTGGCTTGCGCACCAATGGCAGGGACGATTGGCCCGCCCAAAGGTATCGGCGCATTGGGATCGGTCGCTGCCCCGGCCAGCGTCGGGGCGATGACGGTATTTGGATCATATTGCGCCGGTTCGAGTGCGGGCTTGGGTTTTACGGGCGGCAGCTCTGCATTGCCGGTCAGGCCCGTTCCAAGCGCCAGCACCGTGAACATGATGGCCCCTGCGGCGGCGGCAAAGCCGATCATCTTTTTCGGGTCCATCGTTGTGCCGGGCATTGAGGGCATTTTGCTCCCGCGTTCGGTCGCGGGAGCACGGTCGATTTCGTCGGGATCGGGCGTCTGATCGACTGCCGCCCTTCCTTGGGCTGGGTTGGCTGTTGTGGTATCCGCCATCACTTTGTCTCCCCGTCATCTGTGCCTGACGTGCGTTCCACGACGCTGGACGCAGTGCCGGTCTTGGGATCGCGTCCATAGAAATCCTTCGCTTCGTTGAAGACGCACAACACTTCCTTGCCGCGCCGCAAGCGAAGCTGCGCAAATACGCCGTGGATCACGACAAATTCGTCGCGGACATCGAACGGGACAATGCTCTCGCTGCCATCGGGATTGACCGCAAAGAAGGCAGGCAGTTCGCGCTGGTTCGGGAAGCGCAGCGCGGTAAACTGGCCGTTGTCAGTGATTTCGGAAGGTTGGATCGCCGATGATCCCTGCACGCTATATTGGAGGTTCCGCTTGCCTTCGAGGACGGCCAGATCGAGCGCGGAGCGGATCGCCCCCGATTGCAGCGCGATGGCCTGAGCATAAGCCGCCTGCGTTGCAGCCGCCTGTGCAGCGGCAGCTTCTTCGAGCGGATAGCGGAACACCACTTTGAAGAAGGTATCGACAGAGCGCGGGCCGATGCCTCCCCGCCTCGCCGACAGCTCGAATGTATAAGTCCGGCTTCCTGTATTCGAGCGGGTGATGACAATCAGATTGGTCGCACCTGCCAGTTCACGCGGTTTGACGAACAGCGAATTTTCAGCCGGTGCGACTTCCCACGATACGGTGTCGCCAAGCGCGACATGCTCAACGCGTTCGCCGGGCGAAAACACGATTTGCGTGGCCGAACGGAAGACACCGACAACGCGGTAAACCTGGGCATCGCTGTAAACTACTTCACGGATACGGCTGTCTTGTGCAGTCGGACGCGGTGTTTCACTGGCGAGTGACGGGCTGGCCGCGAACAACATCACGATCGCTGCAATATGGTGTCTTGCATTCATTGCGTCACCTCCAGATCGGCGCGGTAGCTTTGCACTTCCAGCCCAAGCGGGTTTTTGAACCGCTGCTGTTCGGTCGTCGGGGTGTCGGTGGTGTCATAGGTTATGGTGGCAATGGCCGGTGTGTCCGTCGCAGACGTGCCCCGCTGGAGCGTCTTGGTGAAGCGCACCTGCGCGACATTCTTTGAAACGAAAGTCACCGACTTGATCGCAACGAACACCGTGTCGAGATCGGTGAATACCGATTGCGGCGATTTAGGATTGTCCTTGCTGTAGAACGCCGTCCAACGTGCCTGTTCGTCGCGCGATGACATCGCCAGCACGCCGTCGAAAAATTCCTGGCGTGCCTGTGGAATCCAACCCTCGCGGTTGCGGACATAATCGGCGAGGAAATATTTGGCGACAGCCTCATTATACGTGATTTGCTTATCGCCCGTCATCGACGAGGTAATTTCACTCGCGCCAGTCGCTTTGTCGACCATGATGACATAAGGTGCGACAGTCTTGAGCGGGGTCAGCATTGCGACAGCGGCAACGCCGGTTATGGCAAGGCCGCTGGCTATGGCAGCAATTGTCCACGCGAGCCTTTTCGAGCGATTGGCGGCGATCAGCCGGTCATGATCCCAGCTTGCGGCCTCGGCAAAATAGGCTTTGAGGTCTTGCCCGTCGGTTACTCCGCTCGCCATGACGCTCAGCAGCTCTGATTGGGGGTTGGCGGGGTTGCGCTGCTGATGGGCGGGACTTGGGTGGCAGGCTTGGCCTCTGGTTTCACGGGACTGGAGGATGTCGGCGCTTTCTCCGGGAATACATCGACACCACCGCGTTCGCGTCCCTGGCTCTGTTGCTGGTTGGATGGCGTTGATGTCCCTGTCGCAGGATCGACTGTCGGCAGGATCGAGCCATAGGGATTAGCCGGGCGGCGCTGCTTGCCGTTGCACTTGGCAAGTTTGGGCGATTTTGGTTCCGCTAAGAGAGTGTCGGTTGGCGTAACGAGTGCGATTCCGACCAATATGCTCAAAAGTGTCTTGCGCATGACTCTATCCCCTTATGTTGTCCCACGGCTAACCGAACCGGACGTGCGCATCCGGGCAATCCCGCGCGCGAACCCGCGTTCAATCGCGCGGCTGGTAGCCTGTGCGCCGGTTGCGCCTCGGCCGACGACGAAGCCGCCCGCCGCTGCGATGGCCGACGCGAACTGGTTGGCGAGCGCAGGCCCGCCACCGCCCAGCGAAGCGGCGAGCATCGGAATTTGTAGGAAAAAGAAGAAACCGAGCGCATAAAAGGCCAGCGCCTTGATCGCCGCCATGCCAATCTCGTCATTCTCGGAGATGGTGGCGATGATCGCATCGCCGGTCTGCGTGAGGAATAACGTCAGCACGAGCGCAAAGACGATCAGCATCAGATAGTTGATGCAGGCTCCCAGCCAAGCGAAGAAATAGCCGCGCGTCGACTCGAAGAGCAGAGCCGCGACGAAAAGCGGACCGACCACGGATAACAACGCCAGCGCGAACAGGCCGAACGCGCTAATAACGAAGCCGATGGCAGCGCAGAGCAATGTAGCTATAATGACAAGCACCACGAGGAAGCCTGCGAAGACCGCGTAGCCAATGTCGGGCAGCGTGCCTTGTGTTTCCTGATAGTCGGCGGCGATCTTGCGCATGGTATTGGCGGTTTCAAAGCCGGTGCCGGCGAGCTTGTCGTAAAACCCGCCCAATCCGCCAACGTCGGCCCCGCCGAGCGCACTGGCAAACTGGCTAGGGAGACCGCCCAGCGCAAACATGCCGATCTGGGTTCCGTAGAGCGAGGTGACGGCAAAATAGAGTAAAGCGAGCTGGCAGCCGCGATAGGCATATTCTCGGAATGGATATTGCACCGCGCCGCGCATGATCGCGTAGCCGAGCAGCGAAATATAGATCACGATTCCGATGCGCAGCGCCGGGGAGACAATACCGATCACTGCCGCATATTTGCCAACGATCGCCGCAAGCGCGTTGCTGAGCGCCTCAAACATCGTGGTAAAAACATGATCGCTGAAATCCATATCGGCCTTCAATTCCCTTTTGGTGCGTTCACTTTGTCAGTTGGAGCTGCGATTTGGCGAAAGCCGCCGCGCGGCAATTGGTTGTCACCACAGCAGGTTGCGATGCGGCCGGCGCGCTTGACCCCGACCATGAGCGGCAGATTTTCTGCATCGGTTCTATCTCTGCCGGGTGCGCAACATAATATTCCCAACTTCGCGCTGGCATTGCAGATTGGGGGGCGGACTGGCCGCACCCCGCGAGCAGCATTGCGGTAAGAAGGGCGGCAACGCGCATATTTACTGGCCCTTGTAATAAAGGCTTGCGGCGTCGAGCTTTTGGGCAAGGGCCGCCTTTCCCTCTGCGGCGCGCGCACGTTCCTGCGCCTGCTGCTGTAACGCGATGGCCTGCAACCGAAGCTGATCGTTCTGCATGGCGGCAGATTCGAGTTGCAGCCGCGCAGTCAGGTCGCCGACTTCCTTCGCCGTCGTAGCAGTGGTTAGCCGGTTGCGAAGCTGGTCGAGCCCTTCCGTTCGCGATGTGACAGCGGCACCAATGTTTTCGGCAAGCCCTGCCTGAATGCCGATATTGCGGGCGTTGAGATCGAAGGCGGCGCGCGATGTTTCCGAACCGGATAGGCCCAATTTTTTGAGCAAATCACGATACACCGTGTCAGCCTTGGCACGCCCCGCGCCGACGACATCGAGATTGCCGTTACCAAAGCCTTCAAGTGAGCCGCCCGATATGTCGAGTTCGCGCAAGGCATCGGATTTGAGTTGCTGTGCTAACTGAGGAATATCCGTTAGCTTATTCAAATCTTGATAAAGTTTCTGGGCTTCGGCAATTTGCTCTTTGCCCTGTGCGACAATCTGGAGTGCCTGCCGCACGGCGTTGATTTGCTGGACGAGATTGGCGCTGTCGTGGACCGGCATCCCCTGAGCATATGCGGGCAACGGGGTCGCCAATGCCAATGTCGCACAAAACATTTTAATACTTAGTTTCATAGCTTTACCTTTCTCTCTTAAGTCAACTTGGACGCCTCCGTTTATGGAAGATGGAAAGCCAGACAGCGGGGTCATTTCCCACCTCGGCAATCACTTCATCGGCAACGGCGGTGGTTTCCGCACGGCCCGACAGCACGGCCAGTTCGTCATCGAGACCGGCAAGATCGAGTTCCACCACGACGCTGTCATGGCCTTGCTTGACCAGAAATTTGTGACTCTCCGGCGCAAGCTCTTCGCGCACCAGTTTGAACTCGGCTTCGGACAGCGCGAACCCTTCAACATAATCGCGCCGCGCCCCGAACGGGTTGGGCAGCATGATCTTGGTGGCGACCTGTTCGAGGATCGAATGGCTGATGTCACTCTTGAGCGCGTCGGCAGGTGACTGCGTGGCGAATACCAGCACGGCGTTACGCTTGCGGTAGGTTTTGAGACCATCCTGGGCGAAGCGGCGGAACGCCTCGTCGCCGAGCGCCTTCCAAAATTCGTCGATGCAGATCACCATCCGCTCGCCAGTCAGAAGCTGGTCTATGCGGTGGAACAGATACAACATGACCGGCGTGCGAATGTCGGCATTGTCGAGAAAGTCGGTCATGTCGAAGCCGATGAACCGGGCATCGAGCGTCATCGAATCCGCCGGATTGTCGAACACCCAGCCAAGCGATCCTTCCGATGTCCATTTTTCGAGCCGCGCACCGACGCCGCTGGAATCCTTCATGCCAAGCATCGAGCGGAGCGCGCTCAGCGAACGGTCGGCAACATCGAGTTTCATCACGGCGTTGATGCCGTCCTCGATCAGCCGTTCTTCCTGAACTGAAATCGGTTTGCCGTCCGCGCGGACGAGCTGGCGGATGAACAGCGACAGGAAACTCTTGTCCTCTGCGCGATTGGCGAGCGCCTTCAATGGCGAGAAGCCGGTCGGGACGCCGTTATGGAGCGCGAGATAGGTGCCGCCGCTGGCCTGCACGAAGATTTGCGCGCCGCGATCCTTGTCGATGAATATCTGCCGTGCGCCGGTCTTTTCTGTCTGCGCCATCAGGAAGTTGAGCAACACTGTCTTGCCGCCGCCCGATGGCCCAATGATGAGGGTATGCCCCAAATCGCCCTTGTGGAAATTGAAGAAATAGGGGCTGCGGGCATTGGTTTTCAGCAAGGCAATCGCATCGCCCCAATGATTGCCGATGGCACTGCCTGCCGGGAACGTATGAAAGGGTGAGAAGGCCGCGAAATTTAGCGAGGTGATCGGTGCGGGCCGGGCGCGCCATGCGAAATTGCCGACGAGCTGCGACCAATAGGCTGCTTCAAGAGCCGCCCCTTCGCGCGCTGCCACCATGCCAGTGTCGGCCAGCGCCGCCCGTGCGACCGACATATGATCCCGCAAACCCTTCACGCTGTCGGCATAAACCGCGAGCGTGAAGTGGTGATCGCCCAGCACAAAGCGGTTCGACATCAGATCATCGCCCGCGTCGATCAGCGCATCAGCTTGGCTCACGGCCCTGTCGCCTGCATTTTCCATCTGGGTCATGCGCAGCCGGAATTTTTCGGTCGCAGCAGCCCGACCGAGGAAAGTGAAACTCTGCGTCAGCACGAACCCGAAATCGACCGATAGCAGCGCCTCGAATTGGCGCGGCGTGGTTTGGGCGGGATATTCGCGGATACCGAAGATCCCGCCGAATGCCGAAGCATCGGCATCTCGCACTTCGATTGTTTCTGCGCCAAAGATGGTGCGCGAGCGGTAGAGCGCACCGCCGAGATGCCCGCGCACGACGGGGACACGGCGATGGCGACCGGTCATCACCATGTCGGCCACTTCCATCGTTTCTGAGAACATCAGCCCGCGATGCTCGTAAATTTTGCAGCGGCGCGGTTCGCATCGCGCCATCAATTTCTCGAAGTCGCGCGCCTTGTCATCAAGCAGTTCGACAAGCGCCTCGTCGATCCCCAATCCTTGCGACGTGCCTTGCGGCGCACTCTTGGAAACTCTGCGCTTGAACAACTGGATGATCTTGTCGCTACCCGTCGCACCAGGCCGGATCACCAGCGTAACGAAGAAGCGGTTGATGAACATCCGCTCGCGGTTGATGCGCCCGAAATAGGCGCGGTCGAGATCGGCGGCAAAACCGGATTTGAACGTGCCTCCGGGATATTGATCGACCCGCATCCTGATTAGATGCGTCCAGATCGACAGCCGTTCGTCGTGAAGGTTGCGCAGCAACCCGTTGAGCTTAGTATGCCAGTCGTTGAGATCGCGCACATCGGCGGTCTCGAATGCACGGCCTTGCAGCTCGAATGTCAGCATGATGTCGCCGGAATCCAGCGCCACCATGTCTTCGTTCAAATGCCGCGCATAAGGCAGGAATTTGGCAGGGTCTGCCTCGCGCTGCGCCACTTTCAGCGGCACCGCATTTGTCGAGGGGAGCAGCTTAGCCATGACGGCCAAAGCCCTTCCGGCGAAGTCCGGCCAGTGGAAGCGGCGAATAGCTGCTTCCGCCCCAGAACGCCCGATTGCGATTGCCGAGCTTTGTCCGCCCCCACAGGAACAGCAAGCGGAATGCGTTGACGTCGTGCCGCACGATCAACCGCGAGATTGAATATCCGAAAGCGACGACCAGCGCGGCATAAACCGGGCTGTTGCTCCATATCAGCACCGACGCGCTGCCAATGAGCAGCAACACCGCTGCCTCGATGGGGATGCCAGCCCACAACGCCGGGCGCGTTACCGCGAGAAACAGCACGTTTTTGGTCAGGATTTCGGTTTCGTCCGACATTGCATCAGCCTGCGATGATGCCAACGATGGAATCAGCCGAGAAGACAATCGCGATTCCGATGATCACCGTGACCAATACGGCGGTCGATGCGCGCCCCGTGAACCAGAGCAAGCCCGTCACGATGACCGCGATCACCGCGAGCGTGCGGAGCAGCGTCGAAGAGAGCAGACCGCGCACCTTGCTCGCGAAGCTCTCCAGATTCTGCGCGTAGGCGGGATCGGGATTTGCGAATGAAATAATGGTCGCCGCTGCCAGTGCTGCGCCCCACAAAATCGCGTTTTGCCGCAATTTGGGCATCGCATTGAATCTGGCGGCGATGTTTGCGCGCCACGTTCCGACACCGCGCCCGAACCTGAGAATGACTTTCATATGCTGCCCCTTTCGTTTTCAGCGAGAATTAGCGTTTCGCGTTCGTAGGCGGCGCGCTCGAAGACGTTCCATTTCGGCGGGGGCGTGGGGCGGGCTTTCAGTATCGGCCTTGGGAGTGCCTCGTTTTCAGAGGTCAGGCTTTCGCGTAAGTCGCCGCTTTCCGGCGCAGCATACGCGACGGCTGGAAGGCTGGTGGCGTATGTCACGCCCGCGTCAGCGATGCCCGCGTTACCAACGACCTTGGCAACATAGCCGTTCCGAAATCCGCGCGTCTGGCTTCCCGTGTTATACATCGAGAGTGCTACCCGAAGGGCGGTTTGCGGATCACGCCCTGCTTTCACCGAATTATAGTTCGTGGTGAGGACGCGGGCCAAAGCCGCGACGTTGGTGCAGGGGTCGAACACCGTCTCCCAGGTCAAGCCGAGCCAGCGCATGTTGCGTGAGTTGATTTGACCAAGCCCCAGATCGACGGAATATCCTGCCGCCACATAGCGGCGGGCAGTTGCGGCGGCATCGGCGGCGTTGGTTTGGCGGGCGGGTTGCTTCCCGCCGTTGACATTGAGCGCGAATTGTTCGCCGCTGCTTTCGGTTTGAATGATGGCTAGCACCGTTTCGGGTGCGACTGTTGGTGCGCATTGCGACGCCAAAGCAAGTATGGCGGCCGCAGAATAGGTCATTGCAGGCTTTCGCCCCCGGCCTTGAAGACCAAATCTGGTCGCGCTCCCCAATTCATTGTCCATCGCTCCCGACTTGCTGAATTCGTTAAAGAATATCCCGTTTGACTATCGAACTATTGATAGCCGTCAGGCGAAACGGTCAGCTATGGAATCACGAAGGCGATAAGGGCGTTTCGGCTCGCCTGTCGAAAGCCGTAATGGCTTTTGACCTTCAATCTTGATCCTGCGGACAGTGCGCCTCGCGTCGCTAGGTGGGTTCGCTGACAGTCGATTCTTGAGGCCTGTTCACACAAGTAAGGCGAAATCGAACATTCGCCTTCGCAAACCCAAGGCCCCGCTGGCGTCATCCAGCTAGGGGCAAACTATGAATCGAAGCCGTTATGTAATCCGGCAACTCGATCAGACTGATCGAGCTATAATCATGGCATTGACCGAAGATGGCCGCATGACCATCCGAGAACTTGCCATCCTAATTGACATGTCCAGTCCCAGCGTAAGCGAGCGGATTCTCAAGTTGAAAGATGCGGGCGCTATCCTTGGATATGCGGTATTGATTGATCCCAAAGTTTTCGGCCTTGGCACTTCGGCTTATGTGCGATTGAACGCGATGCCGGGCCAAGTGAAAAAATTGGAGATGCTGCTCGCCGATTCGCCAGAAGTGGTCGAAGCAGATCGGGTGACCGGCCAAGACTGCTTTATCGCAAAAATCGTCGTCAATGATGAGCACGAACTTCAAACTGTGGTTGATCGCTTCGTGCCGTTCGCATCGACCAACACGGCCATCATCCAATCATCGCCAGTCGTCAGACGACTACCCAAATTGTAGTGAATCACATTTCGCACTGAGGCTCAGTGGCTAGCCTTGTCTAAAACGAACCCAACTGGGATTAGTCGGCGAGGTTGCCAGACATTTTCACAAGCAGGGTTTTGATCGTGGCAAACTCCGTTGCGGAAATCCCAGTCAGGAGTTGAGTGTATATCATATCGGCCTCCAACCTGAGCGATGGAAGTATCTCGATAGCTTTGGGAAGCAGGTGCAGGTTCCAAACGCGGCGATTTCCTTCGATGGAACGCCGCTCGACAAAATGGGCCTTTTCTAACTGATCGATTACATGACCCACGCTCGCGCGTTCCAGATCGAGGTATTTTGCAAGTTCGGTCTGAGTGAGTCCCGGCGTGCGAAAAATGTAGGCAAGGGCACGCCACTGGGTGCGAGACAGGCCGAATTTTGCCGTGGACGCATCAAACAGCTTGCGAAGTTTGCGCGGGACTTCCTCGACGAGAAAGACGATCTCGTCGGTCTCGGTCAAATAGCTGTCATGGTTGATTTCGTCGCGCATCGCTCAGGGTCTTACCCGACGGGCAGCGAATTGAAAAGACTTTACTGTAAGAGGTATTACAGTAAAGTGTCATCATGGGGAAAGAATCGATCAAACTGGCCGGTCAATCCGGCCTTGCCATTGCCGCTAGTGTCGAAGGCGCAAGCGATGGAATGCCGGTCATTCTCGCGCATGGCGGTGGACAAACCCACCGTGCCTGGAAGCGGGTTTCGACGCTTCTCGCAAGTCATGGCTTTCACGCGATTGCTTTGGACCTGCGAGGCCACGGGAACAGCGAATGGGCCAAAGACGGGGCCTATGACATTGCCGACTTTGCTGGCGATCTAATCGCCATTGCCGCCCGATTGGAGCGCAAACCGGCGCTGATCGGTGCATCGCTTGGCGGTCTTGCCGGGATCATGGCCGAAGGGCATCTCGCACCGGGCAGTTTCGCTTCGCTAACCTTGGTCGATATTACCCCGCAGATGGAGGCGACTGGGGTTGCGAGGGTTGTCGGCTTCATGGCAGCCCATGCTCAAGATGGCTTCGCTTCTCCGGATGAGGCCGCGCAAGTGATCTCCGAATATCTGCCACATCGGCCAAGCCGTAAGGCATCGTCAGGTCTAGCGAACTACCTCCACAAAAAATCAGATGGCCGCTTTTATTGGCATTGGGACCCCGCGTTTATCGAGGGTGTAACGCGCCGCCATATGCAGAGCGATGGTGCGGTCGAAAATGGGCGGAGCGAGCTTAGCCTTGCAGCTAGCCAACTTTCGCTTCCGGTGCATCTGGTCAGAGGCGGTTCGAGCGATCTTGTCTCGCCTGAAGCCGTCGAACACTTCCGAAAGCTGGTCCCGCACGCCGCTTACAGCGACATTGCCGGTGCCACGCACATGGTCGTCGGAGACCAGAACGACGAGTTTGGCGCGACGATTGTCGATTTTCTGATCGGCACGCACGCAGGGAATATCTCAAGATGACGGATAACCCCGACAGACCCGAATTGGCCGAATTGCGCAAAATGCTCCACATCGCGCCGTTTCACCGATGGCTCGGACTGGATGTTGTTGATTTGACCGAGCGCGAGTTGATCCTTGAAATGCCCTGGCGAGAAGAAATAATATCCAACCCAATGGTTCAAGCGGTGCACGGCGGCATCCTGTCAGCCTTGATCGATTTGACCGGCCTGTACGCCATCAATGCTTTTGGCGGGGCGGTGCGTGCCACCGCCGACCTTCACGTCGATTTTCACCGCCCTGCAACCCCCGGTCCACTGCGCGCGATTGGCCGAGTGGTCAAATTGGGCAAACAGTTGAGTGTTGCGGAAACCCGAATTGAGGACTCGGCACAAAGACTGGTCGCCAGTGGCAGGGCGGCTTATGTCGGTTGATCTTCAGCCTTTCCCGATGTTTGCGATATTACTCGCGCTGGCGGGTTGTGTTCCTGTCCCTGAAATGGGCGTCAAGCCGGTCATCCGGAGCGCTGAGGCCAGCGACGCGGCCCAGACTCTTGGTGCACGCGGGGACATTGGATGGCCCCCCGACCAATGGTGGCGATTGGCGGGCGATCCACAGCTTACCTTGTTGATTGAGGAAGGACTTGCAAACTCACCCCAAGTTGCAACTGCCGGGGCCAGGATCAGGCGCGCCGAGGCTGAGGTCCAGCGCGTCGGTGCGTCCCGACTCCCGACTATCGGAGCCGAGGCGGAAGCCGGTATCCGCCGCCAGAGCGGCAACAATGGCATTCCCGCAGAGTTCCTTCCGGGTGGCTGGCAAGACTACGGCCAGACCTCGCTGACTTTTGGTTTCGATCTCGACCTTTGGGGACGCAATCGCGCGGCCCATGCAGCCGCGATCTCGGAAGCGCGCGCAGCGGTAGTCGATGCGGCGCAAGCCCGACTTGTCCTATCGGTTGCGATTACGGCTGCCTATGCGGAGCTCGGCAGGCACTACCGGGAACGCGATAACGCCGATGCAGTGCTGGGCAACCGCCGCGCGGTGCGAGATCTGCTTGCTCTGCGTGAGCGCAACGGGCTGGACAATCGCATCAGCCTGCGCCGGGCCGATGTGGACGTGGCGAACGCGGAACAGGAATTTGCGGCCATAGATGAAAGCGTCGGATTGCGCCGAAACCAATTGGCCGCGCTGGTGGGATCGGGGCCTGATCGGGGCCGTTCGATCACGCGTCCGCCTCTTTCTCCCTCGACGCCAGCGGGCGTTCCGGCTGGAGTGACCACGGACCTGCTCGGACGACGTCCGGATATTGTCGCGGCGCGCGAACGAGTCGAAGCCGCGGCAAGCCGGATCAAGGTCGCGCGCGCCGGATTTTTTCCGTCAGTCAGCCTCAGGGCGCTCGTTGGCTTACAGGCAATCGGCCTTGGCAATCTCGTCGATTCAGGATCGGTCTTTGGAACAGCCGGTCCGGCGATCAGCCTTCCGATTTTTCAAGGAGGGGCACTCAAGGCGCAATATGGCCGGGCGAATGCCGAATATGCAGAAGCGGTGGCCAGCTATAACCAGATGGTTATTTCCGCCTATCAGCAGGTAGCCGATGCGGTGACGCAGCGCGATGCGGCTGACAAACGACTGGCGGCAGCGCGCTCCGCATTGATGGCGAGCGAGGAAGCCGCTGGACTTGTGCGCAACCGATTTGCGGCAGGCTTGGCGAACCAACTGGACGTGCTGGCCAGTGAAAGTGCGGTTCACAACCTACGGCGCGCCGTGATTGGCCTCGAAACCTACGAACGCGGCGCGACCCTGGCCCTCATCAGGGCGCTCGGAGGCGGATTCGTGACTGCATTTCAACCTTCAGCGGAACCGATAGCGCCATGACAGAAGCACTGCCCGAACCTCCTGCGGTTGACCCGGCCTTGACCGAGGCCCGCAAGATTGCGCGCAAGCGATGGCTCACGCGGCTGGCAGCGGTCCTGGTGGTAACCGGCCTTGCCTGGGGCGTCTGGTATCTGTTGGTAGCCCGGAATTTCGTCAGCACTGACAATGCCTATGTCAACGCGCAGATGGCACAGATTACGCCGCTGGTCGCGGGGTCTGCAAGCGAATTGCTGGTGCGCGATACCCAGCAGGTCAAGGCCGGGGATGTCCTCGTACGGTTGGACCAGGCTGACGCACGAATTGCCTTAGCACAGGCCGAAGCCGATCTGGCGGCGACACGTCGAGGTTTCCGCCAGACGGTTGCGAACAATATTGCACTGGCTGCCAAGGTCGACGGATCAGGTGACGCCATGGTTCAGGCGCAGGCACGATTGCGCGCAGCTCGCGCCGAACACGACAAAGCCCGGATTGACTTGCAGCGCAGGGAAAGCGTTGTTGCGAGCGGCGCGATTTCCGGTGAGGAACTTACTCAGGCTCGCAGCGCCTATGCCACGTCCCGTGCGGCGCTCGATGCAGCGCAGGGTTCGATAGGTGAGTTCAGTTCGTCGAGGCGTGCTGCGCAAGGTCAACTTGCGGCAAATTCCGCGTTGGTAAGTGGCTTGACCGAAGACACTGACCCCGCCGTTCTCGCGGCAAAGGCGCGTCGGGATGCTGCACAGCTCAATCTGGACCGGACAGAAATTCGTGCGCCCATCGACGGTGTTATCAGCAGACTTCAGGTCCAGATCGGGCAACGGCTCAATCCCGGACAGACCATCATGACAATTGTGCCGCTGGCCAATGTTCATGTCGAAGCCAACTTCAAAGAGAACCAGTTACAGCGTGTGCGGATAGGCATGCCTGCGACGCTGACGGCCGACCTTTACGGGTCGAGCGTGACCTATCGCGGGACGGTGGTTGGCTTTTCCGGCGGCACCGGATCGTCGATGGCTGTGATCCCTGCTCAAAATGCGACTGGCAACTGGATCAAGGTCATCCAGCGATTGCCTGTGCGGATCGAACTCGATCCCGCCGAACTGAAGCGGCACCCTTTACGTGTCGGTCTGTCGATGGAAGTCGAAATTGACGTGTCGAGCGACTGAGCGCGATGACTGCCGCAGCACAAGGTTTGAAGGGTATTCCGCCTTCGCTCAGGCTCATTGCCGGACTCACCTTGGCATTTGCAAACTTCATGGTGATCCTTGACCTGACGATTGCCAATGTTTCGATCCCCCATATCGCCGCCAGCCTCGGTGTTTCTCTGGAACAGGGCGCTTGGGTCATCACGTCCTACGCGATTGCCGAGGCAATCTGTGTGCCTCTGACCGGATGGATCGCGTTACGATTCGGATCAGTGCGGACCTTTTTGTTCAGTATGGCGGGCTTCGGTGTTTTCTCGTTGCTCTGCGGGCTCTCGGTTTCGATTGAGATGCTCGTCATCTGCCGCATCGGCCAAGGCGTCTTCGGCGCATTTCTGATGCCTATGTCGCAAACCTTGCTGCTGCGGGTCTTTCCGCCAGAACAGCAGAACATAGGGATGGGGATGTGGGCGATGACGCTGCTCCTGGGTCCGGCTCTTGGACCAATCTTCGGGGGCTGGCTCACCGACAACTGGTCATGGCATTGGATATTCCTCATCAACGTGCCGATTGTTGTGCTGGCAATGTTTGGCGGTGCCGCTCTCCTTCGCCCGATTGAAACGGAACGTCGGATCATTCCGATAGACTATATTGGACTGATTCTACTTGTGATCTGGGTTGGCTGCCTTCAGATTATTCTGGACATTGGCCGCAACCATGACTGGTTCGGCGATCCGCTGATCATCACCCTGGCGGTCACGTCAGTCATTGCATTCCTGATTTTTGTCATCTGGGAACTCACGGAAGACAATCCCATGGTCGATCTACGCGTCTTGAGAAACAGGGGATTGAGCGTCAGTCTTGTCGTCCTAGCCATCAGTTTCGGAGGATATTTTGCCGGTTTCGTGATCGTCCCGCAATGGCAACAGGCGTGGCTTGGGTTCACTGCGACACAGGCTGGCTATTCTTCCTCATTTTCAGCTATCGCGGCGCTACTGACGGCACCGCTTGTTGTGCTGTTGATGCCTCGGTTTGACCCCCGACTTCTGGTTTCGGCAGGAATTGTCTGGCTGGCTGTCTTCGGGCTGATGCGGACGCTTTGGACAACAGATAGCGATTTCTGGACACTCAGTATGCCACAGTTCGTCATGGGACTGGGAATGACGTTCTTGATGCTGCCGATAATGACTCTGACGCTAAACACCGTGGAAGAGCATGAGGTCGCTTCGGCAGCAGGTCTGCAAAGCTTCATGCGGACGATCGCAACGGCATTCGCCACTTCAATTTCGCTGGCTTACTGGGGCGACACGCAACGCGCGACCCGCAATGATATCGTCTCCGTATTAGAACCAGGCGCAGCAGAGGGTGCAATTGCAGGGATTGGGTTATCTCCCGAAGCGGGGCTTCAGGTGCTCAGCAATATGGTCGAGGTAGAGGCTACGACGCTGTCTGTGATCCATGTGTTCTGGACAACATCCACAATCCTGCTCGTGGCTGCGGCCCTCATCTGGCTAGCGCCGCGTCCCAAGAGGCGTGGTGGCGTGTCCATAGGGCATTGATCCGGTCGGTGCTCTTTGCCGCAATAACACCCGCTGGGTGAGTGAGTCGGTTTTTGGGTAGCGACCAAAATGAGGAAAACCAGAAGACCTCACGCCGCCGACATTCGCGGCAAACCGAAAAAACTTCTACACAGTTCCTGCACAGGTCAAAAATGGTTTATTTTTATCAATTATATCAGTGACTTCCAAGTCACCGATATAATGGTCGGGGAGACAGGATTCGAACCTGCGACCCTCTGCTCCCAAAGCAGATGCGCTACCAGGCTGCGCTACTCCCCGACACGGGAAAAGACTATAATCTGCTTCCAAACACTGGCGTTTAGAAGCGTGGTGGGCCCGGAGGGACTCGAACCCCCGACCTAGCCGTTATGAGCGGCCAGCTCTAACCAACTGAGCTACAGGCCCCCTGAGAAGAGCGCCGATAGCGGAAGGCCGGTCTGAAAGGCAAGAGCCAAATGCGTCAGGCAAAGGCCAACTGTCGCAGTTGCGTCACCGTTACCGGTGTCACACCGCACTTTTCGAGATGGACGAAGACGGTTTCCCACCAGGAATAAAATTGCTCGAGGTCTGTATTGTTGCGAACATAGGGCGTGTGGCCGGGCGCGAGCGATGGTGAATGGAAGGAAAAGACCAACAGCGGCAGCTGCATCTTCAGCGCAACATCGATCGCCTGCACCGCCTTGCTCGCCGGGATCCCTTCAGGTGTCAGCGCGATCCGTTCCAAAAGGCCGCTGCGCGCGAGCAAGGCCCGCATCGACGGTGTTTCAAAATAGCGGTCAAACATCGCCGTACCAATGGGACGCAACAATCCCCCGAAAACCGAAGTAAGGGGCAACTCCACCAGTTTACGGTCAATCGCCCAATAGGGCTGCAATGCCGCGGAAGTGAAATCGGGTCCACCCTGTGCCGAATAATCAAACAGCGACCGCACCGACGTATCGAAGGCAATATCGAGTTCGATCAGCATCTTAGCGGTATCGGGACCGATGCCGTAGCGCCCGGCGCGATAGGCAACCGGCTTTGTCGCAAGGCGTTCCCGCACGATATCATGGAGCGCGCGCAGCTTTGCCCGCTCCAGCGGTTCGGGCAGGTTGCAGGCGTAGCTGTTATGACTGCTGACAACCTCGTCAAACGGCGGAGTCACCCAAGGATGGAGTTGCAGGCCGATCTCTGCCTTGTCGCGGCGCGCCAGATCACCGAACAGTTCAGCGCCCATTGGGTCGGCAGCGATCGGATAATCGACAAGGTAAAGCGGCTTCACCCCTCGGCCTTCGCACATCGCCTGAAAGCGCGGGATTGACGCGAGATGGGAGAGGCCATGGGCGTCGCGGGAAAAAGGCCCGCCCCAATCAAATTCCTCTTCGGTGTCAACGGTTACAAGAAAGCGCGGGCCTCCCGCACCCATAAGGTCAAGCTTCGGGCCACCCCGAGGAAATGCCGGGGTTTCGACATTGGCTGCCGCCCCGCTATTTCCGATCATATCAGTCGCCCCCGGTGCCTTTGACATTGCGATCGCCATTCTGGATCGTAGGCAGGGTTAATAAGACTTGTTCCTTTTGAAAACGTAAATCGCCGCCAGCCTTGCGCGCCAGATTGCGCACCAGTCGCAATGAAAAGCCAAGGCCAAGTAAGGGCGACAGGTCAGAATTATCATAATGATCGTCGGCGGTCGCACCTGTACCCAGCAATTCCTCCTCGCTGAAGTGACGCAGCTTCTCAGGCAGGTCGAGGGTGAGGCAGTTCATCACCTGCGTTCCCAACAGCGTTTTGCAACGGCCATTAATAACCTCACCAGGCAAACCAGCGACGATGATGGCAGATATCAGGCGCGAGAACACCCGTTCGGCAAAATCGCGCTCGATCGCGAAGGGACGCACGGGATCGGCAAAGATCAGATTGACGATGACGCCGCTGGATTCGCTAATCGCAGCAAGCCGCTGGCGCAGGGTGCTGGCAAGCCATGCCCCATCGGTTTGCCCGGGATCGATTTCGAAATTACCGCTGTCGAGACGCGCGGCCGTCGAAATATCATCAAATCCACCAAGCAACTTGCGCGAATCAGCCAGTATTGCGCCGGCCAGCGCGCGATATTCTTCATCTACCGGGCCAAATAACTGCTGCTCGATAATCTCGGCAAAGCCCGAAATTGCACCCAGCGGTGTGCGCAGTTCATGCACGATCTGCTGCATGCTTTCGCCCTGCCGTTTGCGATCGTCGATCGAAGACACAGCCTGTTCGTGAAGTTTCGGGCGGCGCATGATACCGCGAAAACCCCGGAAGCGCCCGGTCAATGCGTCAAAGAAGGGCGATGCCGTGATCCGCCAATCGCCGTCGATTAACGGGCTGCCGCGCAAATTCATGCGCGCATTTTCCATCGGCATCCGCTGGGCAAAGGCAGCCGCGCCATAGGCGTCAGGGCCAGGCCCATGGTCATAAGCGGGGCGGGCGATATCGGTGCCAACAATCGCCCCACGCGGTGCACCCTCGACCCAAATGATCGTGCCGGAATCGTCGGTTTCGAAAGTAATTTCGGTTATGGGGCTAGCATAACCCTCTAATTCATCGTCACCGAGCGGCAACCGAGGAGACTCGCCCTGTCCGCGGTTCCGTTTCCATTCTTCGATGCGCTGAACGATCGCACCAATCTGCGAAACGGCCGGCTGTTCGACCGTCTGAATCGGGGTATCTGCAATCGGTTCTGGCAAAGACTGAGGTACTGATGCCGCACCGGTCAGTGGATCTGCGGATAGACGGAAATCGGCACCGCCCCATGCAGCCAATGCCCTGCAGGTTTTTTGGCCAAGGTCTTTGCGGGCGCGCAAGAAACCACGCGCCCTAACGGGCAGCTCAGGTACCAGATCGCTCCATTCGTCGTCGCTAAGCCGCGCCGCGCGAATCGCTTCAGCAGCCACAGGCGGAGCATCGCCTGCGAGTAGTTGCAAAAGTGCTGGAGAACGTAGTCGCCCTGAAAGCATTGCTACGCCGGCGGCGCGGTCCGCGACGCTGATCTGCAGGCCCAATCTGTGGGTTGCAACCAGACCCGCTGCTATTTTTTGCGGGGCGTGCCCGCTCGAATTTTGAGATATAATATCAATGAGTTGTCGCCAAACGCCGACGCTGGACGGGCCCGCTGATGCGGCCGCTCCCCGCAATGCCGTTTCTAGGCGATCGTCAATGCGCAACTAGCCTCTACCCGTGTTATATCCGACCCTGTTCGGTATCTCGATAGCGCCCGGCAAACACTTCCAAAAGGCCGATTTTTGAGGCGTCACACTATGGGACACCAGTGTTTTTCCCAGTGTCGGCTGGGAACCAATGTCGAATTAAACAATTGCAAACTGCTATAATAATATTATTCAAAAGCGCCGGAAACTAATCGGGAAATATCAAAACATGGTAGCAATTGGTTTCGATGCGATCGATCTCAAGCTTTTGGCCGAACTGCAGGCGAACGGTCGCATAACAAATGTCGATCTGGCATCGAAGGTGGGGCTTACCGCGCCGCCATGTTTACGCCGGATGCGCACTTTGGAACAGGCGGGCGCGATCAAGGGCTATCATGCGGATATTGATCCGTCTGCGCTCGGCTATTCCATCATGGTGTTCGCGATGGTTAGCCTGAAAAGTCAGGCGGAGGCCGATCTGCGTGCATTTGAGGATCATGTTGGCAAATTGCCCAACGTCCGTGAATGCCACATGCTGAACGGCGAGATTGATTTTATTCTGAAGATCGTCGCGCATGATCTTCAATCTTTTCAGGAATTCCTGACATCGAAGCTCACTTCGGCTCCAAATGTGTCGAGCGTAAAAACGTCCTTGACGATCCGCACGGCCAAAGATGAGCCCGGGATCCCAATACCCCAAGAATAAGGCCCGCGACACACGCCGCGGGCCCCAAACTTTTACAGACTAGCTTTTGATCAGGCGGCAGGAGCGGCAGGCGCTGCTGCTTTTGCCATCTGCTGGTCGATATAGATTGTCCAATATTCGGCGATGCCCTTGCGCTTCTCTCCGCTGATCTGCGCGAGATCAGCTTTTGCACCGGCATAGTCGCCCAAATTGACCTTTGCGATGGCAAGGTTGGTCAATGCACGATCGGTCTGGTTGACGCCGTCGCGGTCAATAATATTGCCCTTGGCGAGAGCGGCTTCGTAAAGCCCCTTGGCACGCGCAAACTGGCCGAAGGAAAGCAGATTGTCCCCAACCAGCAAAGCCGCAAAGCCCTTCGCATCAGCCTTTGCAGACTTTTCGTCTGCGTCCCAGCCAACCGAGAGTTCGGGTATGCGCGCCTTTGCACTATTGTAGATTTCAGAGAAGGTCAGATTGTTCTTGGAAATCGTGCCCTTGGCAAAACCTTCGTCAAGCACTGCAACCACCTCTGCCGGGTAACGGCGAGCGTCGGCATATTCGACATATTGCTTATATTCATGCTCAAAAAGGAGCGCGCTGTTGCGGCGCGCGAGGCGGAGCAACGATAGAGATTCCTGACTGTCGAGGTCTGCAATCCGCTGATACTGGAAGATCGCATCATGGAAAGTTTCCGCGCGCGGATCTGCCTTTAACATTTCACGACCCCAGTAAAGGATCTTGCCATTATCCTTCAGACGTGTGGCGTAACTCACAGCTTGGGCATACCATTGCGTTTCCGCCTTGCCGCCACTTGCCTTGGCAGCATCAATTGCCTTTTGCAGCCAGTTGATAGCTTCTGGATAATTGTTCTGAAGGCGATAGGTGTTCGAAAGCTGGAGTTCGATGCTATTGCCTCGATAACCGCTGTTATAGGCCTCAAGCAGCTTCTTCTCGGCAGCCGGATAATCCTTATCTTGATACAAGTACAAGCCTTGCTGCAATATGTAGACCGGAAGCATCTTAGGATCAGCAACCCCTGAGGCTACGACCATGTCGACACCTTTGCGCTGCAGACTCACGTCTTTCAGTTCCCGGCCAAGACTGATCGCAAAAATACCCGCCTCATGGCGGTCATCGGGGGTCGAAATAGCGGCTTCAGCAGCGGCAAAGGCTGTATTCGCCGCAGCGAAATCCTTTTTCTTGACCAACGCTTCCACGGCAGGCCGATAAGCACTTTCAAATGCTTTCGACAGGGTGCGCTTAACCGGCTTTGCTGCCTCTTCCTTTTTCTTCTTGTCGTCCTTCTGTGCATAGGCTGACGGAACAACAACCACGGCACCAAGCATGAAGGCTGCGGCAAATTTCGAAATGCGATTCATTCTACTCTCCAGATGAAAAAAGAAGCCAGCCAATCGCATAAATGGCGGCCCCAAAACGCGGGCATCCTTACGCGCCTAACCAAGCTTGCGCAATCGGGTTAGCGGCTTTCAGATGAATTGCCGTTGAATGAATGGGCGTTCGTCGGATTTAAGGCTGAATCTGTGGATAAACTGGTGAAAAGCGGCTCTTTGGAGGCTGGTTGGGTGGCTATTCCCTACCCCCTCGGCTAGGGTCTGACATCAAATAAAAGAACAGGAATTATACGGACGTGAGCGAAGAGAACCAACCGGTCGATCCCAAAGATGTTTCGCCGGTAGATATCACCCACGAAATGAAGTCGAGCTACCTCGACTATGCCATGTCGGTGATTGTCGCACGTGCCCTTCCCGATGTGCGCGACGGGTTGAAGCCGGTTCACAGGCGTATTTTGTTTGCGAGCCAGGAAGGTGGTTTTGTCGCCGGTCGTCCTTATCGCAAGTCCGCCAAGATCGTGGGCGACGTGATGGGCAATTATCACCCGCACGGCGATTCCGCCATTTATGATGCGCTGGCTCGCATGACCCAGGATTGGTCGATGCGCGTCCCGCTAATCGACGGTCAGGGCAATTTCGGTTCAATGGATCCCGACCCGCCGGCGTCGATGCGTTATACCGAAGCTCGCCTTAAAAAGGTGGCCAATGCATTGCTCGACGATCTGGACAAAGATACCGTCGATTTCCAGCCGAACTATGATGCCAGCCGCGAGGAACCTTCGGTTCTCCCTGCTCGCTTCCCCAATTTGCTGGTCAATGGCGCCGGCGGTATCGCGGTCGGCATGGCGACGAACATACCGCCGCACAATTTGGGCGAAGTGATCCGAGCTTGCCTTGCCTATATCGACAATCCGGCGATCACCATTGACGAACTGATCGAGATCATTCCGGCACCTGATTTCCCTACTGGCCCGCTGATCCTCGGCCAAGGCGGCGCGCGCAATGCGTATCGCGAAGGGCGCGGCTCGATCGTGATGCGTGCCCGCCATGAAATCGAAGAAGGCAAAGGCGACCGCCGCTCGATTGTCTTGACCGCAATTCCTTATCAGGTGGGTAAATCCGGGCTGGTTGAAAAGCTCGCTGAAGCAGCAAAGGACAAGCGGATCGAGGGCGTCTCCGACATCCGTGATGAATCCAGCCGCAAGGGTGTGCGCGTCGTCATCGAACTGAAAAAAGATGCCACGCCTGAAGTCGTGCTGAACCAGATTTGGCGGCACAGCCCTGCGCAATCCAATTTCCCGGCCAACATGCTCGCCATCCGTGGCGGGCGGCCAGAGGTATTGACGTTGCGCGACATTATCGACGCATTCATCAAATTCCGTGAAGAAGTGATCACCCGCCGCACCAAGTTCGAGTTGAACAAGGCGCGCGACCGGGCGCACATCCTGCTCGGGCTTGTCGTTGCCGTTACCAACCTGGACGAAGTAGTTCGGATCATCCGTGGTGCCGCAAACCCCGCAGATGCGCGCGCATCGCTGCTTGCGCGACAATGGCCGATAGCTGAAATCGCACCCTATATCCGGCTTGTCGAGGCAATCGAGACCGAGGTGGAGGGTGACAGCTATCAGCTTTCCGAAACGCAGGTTCGTGCAATCCTTGATCTGCGACTGCACCGCCTGACCGCGCTTGGCCGGGATGAAATTGGCGGCGAACTCAAGGAACTGGCGTCCGAGATTGCCGAATATCTTGCGATTCTGGGCGACCGGGTGAAGCTTTACGCAGTAATGCGCGAAGAGTTGGAAGCGATCGACCGTGAATTTTCGACCCCGCGCCTGTGCGAAATCGCCCCCAGTTGGGATGGCATTGACGATGAAGACCTCATGGAACGTGAGGATATGGTCGTTACCGTTACCCATGGCGGCTATATTAAGCGCACCGCACTCGCGACTTTCCGTGCGCAAAATCGCGGTGGCAAGGGCCGTGCCGGCATGGCAACCAAAGAAGAGGATGCCGTCACCGAACTGTTCGTGACCAGCACGCACACACCGGTGCTCTTCTTCTCTAATATCGGAAAGGTCTATCGCCTGAAGGTATGGCGCCTGCCTGAAGGCGGTCCGTCAACTCGCGGTCGGCCGATGGTCAACCTTTTGCCTCTGGCCGAGGGTGAAACAATATCGAACGTTCTTACCCTGCCTGAAGATGAAGCCGAATGGGCTGGGCTTAGCGTGGTGTTTGCGACCGCGAAGGGCTATGCCCGCCGCAACAGCATGGATGCCTTTGCAAACGTGCCCAGCAACGGCAAGATTGCAATGAAGTTCGAGGGCGAAGATGCCGATGACCGTTTGATCGGCGTCGAACTGTTGACGCCCGATGACGACGTTCTGCTTGCCAGCCGCGCGGGCAAGGCAATCCGATTTGCCGCAGACGATATCCGCGAATTCCAGAGCCGCGCCTCCACCGGCGTGCGCGCAATGAAACTGGCGGCGGGCGATGAGGTGATATCGCTCTCGATCCTGCGTCGTGTTGGCACCACGCCGGAAGAGCGGGAAGAATATCTGCGCTTTGCCCCGTGGAAGCCGGAGAAGGAGGGCGATCCCACTCTCTCACCCGAAAGGCTTGCCGAAATGGCGGAGCGCGAGCAATTCATTCTCACTGTTTGCGCCAATGGCTATGGCAAGCTGAGTTCGGCCTATGGCTATCGTCGCACAGGTCGCGGTGGTCAGGGCATAACCAACATCGACAATATCGAACGTAACGGCCTCGTCGTCGCCAGCTTCCCGGCAACCAAGGGCGATCAGTTGATGCTTGTCACCGATCAGGCCAAGCTGATCCGCATGCCGCTAGAAAGCCTGCGCGTGCTTGGTCGCGGAACTGCGGGCGTGCGCCTGTTCAATGTCGACGATAATGAACATGTGGTCGGGGCGGCAAAGATCGAAGAGAGTGATGAGGCCGATGGCGTCGATACTGAAGACAGCGGCGTCGCAACAGGTGATGCTCCACCGATAGCTGAATAGGCCTAGGCCGGTCCAATACAGCAAAACGCTCTCCTCACGGAGAGAGGCGAGTTGGGCATCGCAGGGAGCGACGTGACCATCTCCCGGGGGCGTTCGCTCAGGGGAGGCAGCGGTTAGGCGTCACTATAATGGCCCCGCTTGACCATTGTCGTGACCACTCCGGTCGCCAGCATCAACACGCCGCCATAATAAAGATACCAGATCGCAAGGCTGACCCAGCCAGCCTCTGCTAGCGGACCCATGCGGGCAAATATTAGAAGGTCCGAAATCACGAAAGCGACCGCACCGATGCCGACGCGATAACGCGGGAAATTGCTGTTCCACGCCATTGACGCCATGGCGGCGACGAACAGCGTATAGACCGCAGCCTGCATACCCCACATATGATCTATCGGCAGGAAAAAGGCGATAAGCGGCGCGACCAGTAACAGCGCGATCGCGAGCAGTTTCTGACTGAGCACCGGATGAACTCGCCAATGCCGAAGGAAAAGTGCGATGGCAACAACATGTCCGATGGCAAAGGAAATCGCCCCCCAGACCATATCGAGTTCGAGCAGCCCGTCACCCAATGCCCAGAACGCCATTACCGCCGCCAGCAAAACAAACTCGCCGCTATGATGTTTGCGCAGGGCATAACCGGTCAGCAAACCGACGCCCGCCATTTTCCAGATGATCGCCGCATATTCCGGCAGGGCAAGCTGCCATGAAAATGGGTAGCTCAATCCGAACAATAGGCTGGCAAACAGCCAGGGGCGTTTATGAGCGAGATCTTTGGTCATTTGGCATTTCATCGCCGAGGCAACCCGCCAAGACAAGCGGAATCCATTCCGCCATGGAATCAGCGGTTAATCCCGGTCCGGCTCGTACGCCGATATCGCCGTGCAACCAGGTAGCGATACAGGCTGCATCGAACGCAGATGCACCTTGCGCCAACAGGCCGCATATCATGCCAGCGAGCACATCGCCCGATCCCGCGGTTGCAAGCCATGGTGCGCTATGCTGGTTGATGGCAAAGCGCCCGTCAGCCGCTGCAACAATTGTGTGCGCACCCTTTAACAGGACAACCGCCCCTGCCCGTGCGGCAGCATCTCGTGCGGCCTTCACCCGATCGGCAAGGTCGATGTCGGGAAACAAGCGCGCAAACTCGCCCTCATGCGGGGTCAGCACTGCAGAACCATGGAGCATGGCGAAAAGCATTTCGGGCTTTGCCGCAAACACCGTTAGCGCATCAGCATCCAACACAATGGCAATGCGGCGGAGCAGCAATGTGGCAACATCTTCGGCCACATCGTCTCGAACCCCTGCCCCAGGCCCTATGGCGACTGCCCGAACCCGGTCGTCAATTGCGTTAAAGCCTTCATCCCTTTCGCGCAGCATGATCGCAGTGACCTGTGCGGCATGCTCGTGCAAGGCATCACGGCTTCCGACGATCGTTACAAGGCCAGCGCCGACTGCCAGCGCTGCCTGCGCCACAAGTCGCGACGCGCCAGTGCGCAATACCGGGCCGCTGATCACCATCGCGCTGCCACGGGCATATTTGTGCATGCCGCGCGTCGGTGGATGCAGATGGGGCCGTTCGATCACGCCTTCAACTGAAAGGTTGCAACTGAAACTCATGGCCTGATCATGCGCCTTTTGCCTGTGCAGCCGCAAGCCTATTTGCTAGGCGCATCGCATTATGAAGCATGACGTCCATATCATCGGAGGCGGCCTTGCGGGCAGCGAGGCGGCCTGGCAATTGGCGAAGCGGGGATTTCGCGTGCATCTGTCGGAAATGCGCGGATCGGGCGATATGTCCCCCGCGCACCAGACAGATGGGCTGGCCGAACTCGTTTGTTCAAACAGTTTCCGATCGGACGATGCAGATAACAACGCCGTGGGTCTGCTGCATCAGGAAATGCGGACGCTCGATTCCATCGTGATGCGCGCAGCCGAAGTGGCGAAGGTGCCTGCCGGTTCAGCGCTGGCGGTTGATCGCGATGTTTTTTCTGCCGAAGTCACACGGCTCCTGTCTGAACTCCCAAATCTTGAAATCGTTCGCGAACGGGTCGACTCATTGCCCGCCGAAGGGCTTACCATTGTTGCGACCGGCCCGCTAACCGCAGAGGCCCTGGCGCAGAGCGTGCTGGCTGCGACCGGTCAGGAAAGTCTGGCCTTTTTCGACGCGATCGCACCGATCGTCTATCATGACAGTATCGATATGGAAGTCGCCTGGTACGCCAGCCGTTGGGACAAGGGCGATGGCAAGGATTACATCAATTGCCCGATGGACAAGGAGCAATATCTTGCCTTCCATAAGGGGTTGATCGACGCCCCAAAGGCGGATTTCAAGGAATGGGAGAAGGACACGCCCTATTTTGAGGGCTGCATGCCCATTGAAGTCATGGCTGAGCGTGGGGTTGAAACCTTGCGGTTCGGGCCAATGAAACCGGTAGGTCTGGATAATCCCAAGACAGGGCGCTGGCCCTACGCCGTGGTGCAATTGCGGCAGGATAACAAACAGGGCTCAATCTGGAACATGGTCGGGTTCCAAACAAAGATGAAACATGCCGCGCAAGTTGAACTGTTCCGCACCATTCCTGGCCTTGAGCAGGCCGAGTTTGCTCGCCTTGGCGGATTGCATCGCAATACGTTCATCCGCTCACCGATCCTTCTCGACCGTCAGCTGCGATTGAAGTCCGCCTCGCACATCCGTTTTGCAGGGCAGATTACCGGCTGCGAAGGCTATATTGAAAGCGCTGCTGTCGGATTGATGGCAGGCATGATGGCAGCACATGAACTCGCTGGTCGTGAATTCACAGCACCACCGACAACCACGGCTTTTGGCGCTTTACTGGGGCATATCACCGGCGACGCGGAGGCCGACAGCTACCAGCCGATGAACATCAATTTCGGTCTGTTTCCGGCGCCCGAGGGCAAGGTTCACAAGAAAGAGCGCAAGGCCGCCCTCACCTCGCGCGCACGTGCAGATCTTGCTCGCTGGATAAGCGATCAGGGGATCAGCAGCGACATGCCGGCTTTGCAACCCGCTTAGGCCGGGTGTTCAGAAATTCTTTCCGGTTCAGGATTTTGTCGCCATTACCATCGGCTTTTGCGAAGCGTTCGCCGGTTGCCGCGGCCCATTCTTCGAACGACAGAAGATTATTGCCGTCGCGGTCCAGCTTTTTGAAGTCCTTCGTCCGGCTCGACATCATTTCGATCCGGGAGACAAGATCGTCTCGGTTTCGGTCATAACGGTTGAAGCGCAATTCCTCCCGGCTCAATTTCGCCGCCGCTGGTGGAACGGGCGGCGGGGCTCCGAAAGCGGGCGCGTCCTCCGTTGGAGTGGGTAACTCAAGCGCCGCTGGCAGTTCAGGTGGTGCCTGAGGAATGATCGGCTCGGGCGCGGCCCAGCTTTGCCAGCCCCAATAGCCGATCGACGATGCGACAAGGGCAAGCCCCGCGCCAGCCATAAACTTTCTCACGGCCTAACATCCCGGCACCACCCTAGGTTGAACGCATATAGTGCGAAAAACTAGAAGCCCGTCAAGGCGTGCCAGAAAAAACGCACCATCGACAGGCGCGATGGTGATTGTTCGACAAGGCTGGCCCGAGCGAGAAGCGCAAACGCCCTGCCGCTTCGTGGCAGTGCAGGGATTTGGCTGCCTGCTACCGCACCAGACCAGGCCTGTCCGGCCAAACGCAAATTCTCTGCCTCGCCGGCGCGCCCTGCGAAATGAACAAAGACAGCATCACCGCGACCTTGCCTGTGACGCTCCAAAACTTTGGTATCGACCTGGTCCGGGTCAGCAACCTCTTCCCATGCATCAACAAGCAATTCCGCTGCCTGTGCGACCAAAGGCGCACCAGTAACCTCGAGCATGCTGATTTCTGCCAGCAACGGCTCGCCCTTGGGGCGTTGATCAGCTGGCTTGTTCAATGCTTCACGCCACCAGGCCAGCTTCATTCGCGTCAGTAACGGTTCACGGCCTGCGATAACGACCGACTGCATCCTTGCATCGAACAAAAGCAAAAACCGCAATTCGTTACGCCAAGAGATAGGCGCATGGCGCAAAGCAAGCAATTGCGGGGGTGTGAGTGCAGGGTCGCCAATAGTCATGTCGTGCCGGCAAAGCCCTGAATTCCAGCTGGATGCAAGCGAAAGCATATATTTACCATAGAGATTATCCGCAATTTACCATCCGTCGATTATTGCCCCCACTGTAACGTTGCATTTCCAGCCAGGGGCCGGCGGATGAAATTGCATAAACGGCCGGTAAAACGGCCAGGACCATTTGCGCGTTTGCGCAACTGCCAAGCAGGCAATGCCAGCCTGATCATTGCCGCGTCGGTCGTACCGCTTATCGGCATGATCGGTGGCGGATTTGACATGGGACGCATGTATGCAAGCAAAACGCGGCTGCAACATGCCTGCGATGCGGCAGTGCTGGCGGGCCGAAAGGCAATGGTGGGCAATAATTTTACCGCAGCGAATAAATCCACTGCTGAACGCTTCTTCAAATTCAATTTTCCAAACGGAAAATATGGAACGAGCTTTCCGGTCCAGAAAGCTTCCGGCGCCATTCCCGGAATCGCCTTTGACGCCGATAACGGCCGATTAGCGGCCAAGGCGCAGGCAATTGTACCAATGACGTTGATGTCGATGTTCAGTTCGTCCGAACGGTTGATCAGCGCCGAGTGCAAGGCAGAACTCAATCTGCCCAATTCTGATATCATGTTCGTTCTGGACACCACCGGTTCGATGCTCGGGACGAATCCCGGCGACAGTGCCACCCGGATCGAAAGCTTGCGGACGGCCGTTGGCGCCTTTCATTCGGCGATCACCAATGCCAATGCTGCAGGTGCACGCATTCGCTACGGCTTTGTTCCCTACTCCTCCAACGTCAACGTCGGCTATCTGCTGAAACCAGAATGGATGGTCGACAACTGGACATACCAATCGCGCGTTGCCGACGGCATCGAAACCGAAAACAATGCAGCAGCGACAGGCACCTACAGCTATAATGATGGCTGGACGCCCGTTTCCGGCAATTGGGCCGATATTGCGCCAGTCCAACTGCCGGCAGGTTCCTGTACCGAGCCAGCAGATACCGTTGAATGGGGCGGCAGCGTAGTTGAAACACGCACCGAGGCCTATGCAGGCCCACCATCCGGCACCAAGACGATCGAAGTGCGGCAATGGACAGCAAATGGCATCGACTATTGGCTTGATCCTCAGACCCAGTCTCTCGAATCAAGCGTCGTTACAACGGGCTGCACCCTCCGCGGCCGCCGGTATAACAATTATGTCGAGCAGTATAACTTCAATACGATACCCAGAGAAACGGCGGCTTCGAGCGCGAATGTCTTTTACTGGCTCTACCGTCCCGTTACCTACAATGTCGCTGCCCTGCGTGGTTTGACGTCAGGTGGTTCCATCGAAGCGCAAGTAGGGAGCGACCACAGCATGCGCACCATCGCATGGCAGGGTTGCATCGAAGAACGACAAACCGTTCGCGCCGATGATTATGATCCGATACCCGCTGGCGCCTATGATATGGACATTGATCTGGTACCCGACCCCGGTATCCCAGCAACGCAATGGGCCCCTGCCCTGCCGCATCTTGTGTTTACCCGGACAGATCTGACCAATGCTGACAGTTGGGATGTGAACCCCGTTCGGTCAAAGTATAATTTCTCAAATCTCGGCGATTCAGGCTGGGCATCTTGCCCTAGCCGCGCGCGAAAGCTGGCAGAAATCGATGCTTCGATGCTGACTGCCTATATGAACTCGCTGCAGGCATCTGGTCCGACATATCATGATATCGGGATGATCTGGGGCGCTCGGCTGTTGTCGCCCAACGGATTGTTCGCCAACGAGAATAGCAATGCGCCCAATGGCAACGCAATCGCGCGGCACTTGATCTTCATGACCGACGGTGAAACCGATACGCAGCCCTTTGCCTATGATGCCTATGGTCTGCCATCGCTCGATCGCCGCCGCGTCATGAACCCCACTGACAAGCCCACAAAGGATGATCAGGATGAACTGGTCGCAATGCGAACAGAGGCCATCTGTCGGTCGATCAAGGCAAAGGGTATTACGATCTGGGTGATCGCTTTCGGTACCGACCTTACCTCAATGCTCAGCGACTGTGCCAGCGAAGGCAAGGCCTTCCAGGCAAATAACGCCGCCCAGCTCAACGGTGCATTTGATGAAATCGCAGCCGGCATTTCGCATCTGAGGCTGACCCGATGACTCATGCTAAATCCGCAATAACCGCGTTAAAAAGCGACAGCGAAGGCGCAACCATCGTCGAGTTCGCCTTTGTCGCGCCTGTCCTGATCCTGCTGGTGATGGGCACGTTGGACATTGGCCATTCGATTTACACGCGATCAGTGCTTGAAGGCGAAATCCAGAAAGCGGCCCGCGCCTCGACCATGGAGACTGCTTCAATGGTGGCGCAACAGGCACAGATCGATGCCGATGTTGCAGCCATTGTCCGCAAGATTGCGGGCGTAGACGCGCAACTGCAATTCGAGCGCAAGGCCTATGGCACCTATAAATCGGCGCGGCGCAAAGCCGAAGAATATGTCGACACCAACAACAATGGCGAATGCGATGCTGGCGAAAGCTTTGAAGACAGCAATGGCGACGGCATTTGGAGCGACGACGCCGGAATAACTGGCCAGGGCAACGCCCGCGACGTTCAGCAATATACGGTCACGGTTCGCTATGATCGCAAATTTCCGACAAGTGCGCTGCTGGGATGGAGCGAGGGTGAAACCCTTATTGTCCGGTCAGTGTTGCGCAACCAGCCTTTTAACGATGCAGCACCACCGGCGGTTGGCACATGCGATTGAACGGGAATAACATGTTGCAGCGCACCTTGGCCTTTATCGGAAAGCAGCGGATGCAGTGGAAAGCCCTCCGCCGCTGCCAAGCTGGCATTTCACTGACCGAATTTGCACTCGCTCTGCCTATTCTGATGGTGTTGGGCACAACCGGCCTGGAACTGGGCAATTACATAACCACCATGCGCAAGGTCAGCGACCTGACGGCGATGATGTCGGACAATGCCTCGCGTATGGGCGGTCAGTCTATTCTCGGCGCCAGGCCTATAACCGAAACTGAAATCAACGACCTGCTGGATGGCGCGGTATTGCAGGGTGGCCCGCTCGATATCCAAAGACATGGCCGGATCATCATATCCAGCATCGAGCTGAATGCCGACGGGGGCCAATGGATCCATTGGCAACGTTGCAAGGGTGATTTTGATTATACGTCACGAATAGGCTCCGCAGGTGACGGCGCAACCGGAACCGATTACGATTCCTTTGGCGAGGGCGAAGGCGTCGCAGCCTCGAACCAGAATGCGATCATGATGGTCGAATTTGCATTTGATTACAAAATGCTGGTTCCTGTCGTTGACCTTGATCTTGGTCCAATAACCGAGAGCGTTGCGTTCAATATCCGCGATAAACGAGACCTGAGCCAGGTTTACAACCCGGACTCGGCCACCATTGCCAGTTGTAGCTGAGGGGCTGTCCAAACAATATTGACGAGGCTGTAACGATCCGCGTTAGACAATTGTTTAGACCCTCAATGCTATACCTCGCACCCTGACTTTAGCGTTCGACAAGGATGGGGCATGCCTTCAAAACATATATCCGCGAAGAAGCGAGGGTTTCTCGCGTCGTTGTGCGCAGACCAATCGGGCAATACGATTGCGATGACCGCTGCGGCTACGTTTGTATTGATGGGTATTGTCGGAAGCGCGGTCGATATGTCGCGTTCCTACGCGGTCAAATCGCGGCTCCAGTCTGCTTGCGACGCCGGCGTGTTGGCCGGGTTGAAAGTGGTCGATGGTAACTGGACCGAGGACACCGACCAAAAGGCGAGCGCTGCCGCCGAACAAATGTTCAACGCCAATTTCAAGAGTGATGCCTGGGGCGCCAAAAATGTAACCGGAAGCTTCACCCCCGAAAGCAAAACGGCAACAGCCGATGTCCCGATGACAATCATGCAATTGTTCGGTCGGGAAAAGTCCGTGATCAGCGTCGAATGCTCGGGCGAACTACAATTACCCAATGCCGACGTCATGTTCGTCCTAGATACAACGGGATCGATGGACTCTGTCATTCCCGGAGATCCAAGCAACACGCTCAAAATCGATGGCCTGAGGGTCGGGGTCAACTGCTTTTACGAGATCCTCGCGCGTCAGGACAACCCGGCGGTGACGAACGCCCAGTGCGACTATGACGCCGGTGAGGAACCGTGGAACAGCGAAATCGATGAAAGCATCCAGCTTCGCTTTGGTTTTGTGCCTTATTCGCAGATGGTCAATGTCGGTCGGCTTTTACGCCCGGAAATGATGGTGGACGTTGCCAATTATCAAACGCGCGTTCCCAATCTTACCACCCAGCAAACCTGGACGAATGGCACGGCAACGCCGGTTAGCTGGAACAATGATTGGACGCCTGCCGGCATTCCATCGAGTTATTACACCCGCCAAAGCTCGACCGGCTTTACTGACCAGACCACCAATGCAGCGACTGAACAGGGTACATTGGCGCCACGCCTCACGTCCGTTACCAGTAATGCACAATGTAACAGCCAGAACAATCTTTCCGGCAGCGGTTCGCAATTGGTGGCGCTCAGCCTTTCCGGTGGATCGCTGACGACGTCCGGCGGCACAAGCTGGACGCCGGCTGCCCCGGTGCATCCCCAAGGCCAGCAAAGCGCCATTTCCACGCAATCACAGACGATTACCGTTACGCAATGGCGCTATATTTGGGAAACGCGTTCAAGCGTGACCGGATGCTTCCTGGAACGGCGTAACCACAGCTCCACCTATTTGAGATCGCAAAGCGGGTCTTCAACCCGACCCGTGATCTGGACAGAGCGGCAAGTTGTGTCCAGTTGGACCTATCGTCAAAACCCCGTTGATGTCAGCACCCTGAAAAATGCAAATGGGGGGTTCAATGCCGACATCACCTTGCCGTTGAACGAAACGACCATCAACAATGTTCGTCTGTCAGGCCAGTCCGGCACCACCAGTATCAGGGTGATCGCGCCGCGCACGATCACATGGCATGGTTGTATCGAGGAACGTCAGACCGTCCGCGTGCCCAATGGCACAACACCTGCGGATCATTGGAGCCCGGTTCCGGAAGATGCGCTTGATATGCGCTATGATATCGCATTCAACCAAAATAATGACGCGACGCGTTGGCGCTTTGCCCTTCGCGATCTGGTTTGGGGCCGCACGTCCGGGGGCAGCAGGACAACTGCATCGGTTGTCGGCAATGCCTCGATGGCCACCAATTTCAGCTGGGCTTGCCCGGTTCCAGCGCGCAAGCTTGATAAATACACTTCGGAAGACCTGAATGGCGACAATGTTTCCGACGGTGCAAAAAGCTTCGCCGATTATGTCGCCACGCTCGATCCGGGCGGGAATACCTATCACGATATCGGCCTGCTATGGGGTGCGCGCCTGCTTTCACCCAACGGGGTGTTTGGAAGCCAAAATAAAGTCGCACCCAATGGCGGCCCGATTAACCGCCACATTGTGTTTATGACCGACGGTGAAACGGTCAACAGCGCGACAAACTACACGTCCTATGGGCTTGACTGGTATGATCGCCGGCAAACCGATCCAGGGTCGGCCCCGCTGAACTCGCTGCTTCAGGCTAACAACGACGCCCGCAGCAATGCGCTGTGTACCGCGATCAAGAATGAAAATATCGAACTCTGGGTGATCTATTATGGTTACGCGGACAATGCCACCTATGCCAGGCTGAAGAACTGTGCGACCGACGATAAGCATTTCGTCGAAGCGCAAAGCACCAGCAATCTGGTAAAGGCGTTCAAGGAAATCGCCAAATCCATCGCGGATCTGCAGTTGACATCGTGATGGCTGCAACTGCCTCGAAACCCGCGCACACACTTGCCTTGTTAAAGGATGAACTCGGCGCGACCATCTCTGAATTTGCGGTGGTCGCCCCCGTGTTCCTTTTGATGATGATGGGTACGTTTGACGCCGCCCATACAATGTATGTCCGCGCTGTCATGCAAGGCGCAGTATATAAGGCGGCGCGCGAGACTGCGTTGAAAGCGGGTCAAAAGGAATTGCAGCAAATTACGATCGACAATGAGCTGAAAGACCAGATCCGCCTGCTCGTCCCCAAAGGTGCGACAATCAATGATCCTGTCCGTTCCAGCTACAAAAATTTTGCTGATGCGGCCAAATCGGAAGGCGAACCGGTCAACGATACCGTAACTGCGAATGGCATTTGCGATCCGGGCGAAAGGTTCGAAGATCGCAACGGCAATGGCCAATATGATGCAGAAAATACCGGCCAGGGTGGTGCGCGTGATATTGTCCGCTATTCGATCACGGTCAGCTACAAAAGCTTCTTCCCGATGCCCGCTGGCCTTGGGGAGCGGGAATTGACTGCAACCTCGGTGATCGCAAACCAGCCATTTAGCGATCAGAAAACCCGTCCCGAACTCGACTGTCCAGACGATTAAGCGGTGCAATCATGACCTTTAAAGATAATAAATCAGGCCTCGTGCCGTTCGCGCAAAATCTAGCCAGCGACCGAAGCGGACTTGCGCTCACCGAATTCGCCTTTTCTCTCCCCATCATGCTCAGCCTGATGGTGGGTGGAGCCGAACTCAGCAACTATGCCGTGGTGCAAAGCACAATTTCACAGCTTGCTGTTCAGGTCGCCGACAATGCCACGCGCATCGGCACCAAGGATCCATCTCAAATTTATTATGTCGCCGAATCTCAGATAAACGACATATTGGACGGTGCTGCATTGCACGCCGGCAACCTCGACATCTATGGCACCCACAAAGAAGGCAATACCACCGTCGGTAATGGGATGATTGTCATTTCAAATGTCTCTGAAATGCTTGAAAAGACAAATGATGGCAAATCGCAATATGAAATAACCTGGCAGCGATGCCGCGGCGCTGCGGACTATGAACCGCAATATGGAAAGTTCGGCGAAGCCAGTGGCACCGAAATGCTTGAAGGCATGGGGCCTAATGGACAAAAGGCCACACCGCCTGACCGCAACACCGATATGCTATTTGTCGAAATCCATTATCGCTACCAGCCGATCTTTTTCACGCCCAACGCGATCCGCAGCTATTCGGATATCCGCATGTCCGCCTCAATGCTGGTTCGCGACAACCGCAGTTCCGACCTGCCCTCAGCCAATGCAACAGCATATGCATGCGCCTGAATCGCGGCCAGTTTAACGGCCCAGGAGTTTCCTTACACCCGCGGCAATTTTGTCCGGATTGACCAAAGTCGCCCGTTCCAGATTGGCTGCATAAGGCATAGGGACATCTTCGTTAGTGATGCGCACAACCGGTGCATCCAGATCATCGAAGCCATGTTCCATACAGATCGCCGCTATCTCGCTCCCGATCGAACAAGCGGGCCAACCCTCTTCTGCAACAACGAGCCGGTGTGTTTTGGCAAGGCTCGCCAAGACGGTCTCACTATCAAGCGGGCGTATCGTCCGCAGATCGATGACTTCTGCATCAATCCCCTCGGCTGACAATTTTTCAGCAGCATCCAACGCCATGCCTACACCGATCGAATAAGACACGATCGTCACATCACGGCCTTCGCGCACAATGCGCGCCTTGCCGATAGGCAGGACATAATCGTCAACTGCAGGCACCTCGAAGCTGCGGCCGTAAAGCAATTCATTTTCGAGGAATACCACCGGATCCTCGCAGCGAATGGCCGCCTTGAGCAGTCCCTTGGCATCAGCTGCATCATAGGGCGCAATCACGATCAGGCCCGGAACATGCGCATACCAGGGCGCATAATTCTGACTATGCTGGGCACCAACACGCGCAGCCGCGCCATTGGGGCCACGAAACACGATCGGACAGCGCATCTGACCGCCAGACATATAGTTTGTCTTTGCGGCAGAATTGATAATGTGGTCGATCGCCTGCATGGCGAAGTTGAACGTCATGAATTCGATGATTGGACGAAGCCCACCCATCGCAGCGCCCGTGCCAATACCGGCAAAGCCATATTCGGTAATCGGCGTGTCGATCACCCGGCGCGGTCCGAATTCGTCCAGCAAGCCTTGGGTCACCTTATAAGCGCCCTGATATTCGGCAACTTCCTCGCCCATTACAAAGATGCGATCGTCACTCCGCATTTCCTCGGCCATGGCGTCGCGCAATGCTTCACGCACAGTCAGCGTAGCCATTGCTGTGTCTGCGGAGACCGCTGGTTCGACCTTCACCGGGGCCGGCGTTTCTGCCTTCAATGCCGGTTTAGGCGCATCAACGGCTTTTTTCGACGCGGCGACAATCGGGTCGGCCGTCGTCTTCGGGGCAGCGGCTTTTTCATCTCCCTCTTCCGAAATCAATGCGATCACCGTGCCGACTTTCACCCCGTCGCTGCCTTCAGCGACCAAGATCTGGGAGACGATGCCTTCGTCCACCGCTTCGAATTCCATTGTGGCCTTATCAGTTTCAATTTCAGCCAGAATATCGCCTGACGACACGCTGTCGCCTTCCTTCACGAGCCAACGGGCAAGCGTACCCTCTTCCATCGTTGGCGAAAGCGCCGGCATTTTGAGCTCGATCGCCATCAGTAATTCTCCACCAAAACGTCAGTATATAGTTCGGACAGATCCGGTTCTGGCGCCTGTTCGGCAAATTCAGCGGACGCATTGACGATGGCGCGTATTTCCTTTTCTATTGCCTTCAGACTATCTTCGGCAACGCCCATCGCCAGCAATTCATCTTTGCAGCCATCGATGGGATCGGATTTCTCTCGCACAGCCTGAACCTCGTCGCGGCTGCGATACTTTGCGGGATCCGACATGGAGTGACCGCGATAGCGATAGGTTTTCATTTCGAGCAGGATCGGCCCTTTGCCGCTCCGGACCCAATCAAGCGCCACCTCTGCAGCTCCACGCACGGCCAGAACGTCCATGCCGTCAACCTGCAGCCCCGGGATACGGAAGGATTCGCCACGACGATATAGTTGATCCTCGGCAGAGGCGCGATTGACGCTCGTCCCCATGGCGTACTGGTTGTTTTCGATCACGAAGATGATCGGCAGCTTCCACAGCTCGGCCATGTTGAAGCTTTCATACACCTGCCCCTGATTTGCGGCGCCATCGCCGAAATAGGCAAGGCACACGCCGCCATCATTGTTATATTTATGTGCAAAGGCGAGACCCGCGCCCAGCGAGACTTGGGCACCCACAATACCATGGCCGCCATAGAATTTATGCTCGGTCGAGAACATGTGCATCGAACCGCCCTTACCGCGTGAAATCCCCGCAGCGCGACCGGTCAATTCGGCCATGATGATGTTGGGATCAATACCATAAGCAAGCATATGGCCATGGTCGCGATATCCTGTAATCACGCTATCCTTGCCCGGTGTCAGCGCGGATTGAAGGCCGATAGCGACGGCTTCCTGACCGATATAAAGATGGCAGAACCCGCCGATCAGCCCCAGACCATAAAGTTGGCCCGCCTTTTCTTCAAACCGGCGAATAAGCAGCATCTGCCGATAGAATTCCAGCAATTCGTCACGCGTCGGTTTGAAACGCTCGGGCGCTTGCGGCCGTTCGCGATTGGCAATTGCATCGCCGGAAATCGATGCCGCCTTGCCTTTTGCTGTTTTGGGCGCTGGGGTCTTTGCCAAGGGAGTCGTCCTCTCACGGGAATCTTGATTGACGTTAGGGCAAGCGCCTAGTCAATCACTGTAGCGCTGTGAAGAACTTTCGATCAAAGTAACCCACTTGCATAGCTATGCCTGAGGGCAGCTATTTTTCGTTATTCAGCGGAATGACGATTTCATCGGGGGCAACAACGTTGAGTTCTTTGCGCATCAACTCGCCCGCAAGGTCCGGATCGACATTGTCACGGTCAAGCAGCCGTTGCCGGTTGCGCAACGCATCCCGCTCTTTTTCAAGCGCTGCCAGTTCCTTGCTGCGCTCGTTGATTGCGCTTTTATAGTCGGCCCAGGCCAGAATGCCGGTAGGTCCAAGCAATGCATAAGCAGCAATAAGCAACAGCGCCACCAGCGCAGATACAGTGACCAGTTTCGCCCGAAATTCATCGGGATTCGTCTTTCGCCGGGGCCGTGCCATGATTTTTCATACCATGACAGCAGTGCCTTGCGCAATCACCGGAAAATGGATCGGCCGGCGTAAATCGCGCTGGAGCCAAGTTCCTCTTCGATGCGGATCAACTGATTATATTTCGCCAACCGGTCCGAACGTGCGAGGCTTCCCGTCTTGATCTGTCCGCAATTGGTCGCGACTGCCAGGTCAGCAATCGTCGAATCCTCAGTCTCGCCCGAACGATGCGACATTACTGCCGTGTAACCCGCGCGGTGCGCCATAGACACAGCGGCCAGCGTTTCGGACAATGTGCCAATCTGGTTGACCTTTACCAAAAGCGAGTTGGCCAGTCCTTTTTCGATGCCCATTGCAAGCCGCTTCGGGTTGGTAACAAACAGATCGTCGCCCACCAGTTGGACCTTGCCACCGATCATGTCAGTAACGGCCTTCCAGCCTTCGAAATCATCTTCGGCCATACCGTCTTCGATCGATTTGATGGGATAATCTGCGCATAGATCGGCGAGATATTGCGCCATCATCTGCGGATCAAGCGACAGGCCTTCGCCCGAAATTTCATATTTTCCATCACGGAAAAACTCGGTTGCGGCGCAATCGAGCGCCAACACGACATCTTCACCAGCCTTGAAACCCGCTTTATCAATCGACGACATTATGAAATCGAGTGCGGCACGGGTGGAGGAAAGATTGGGAGCAAACCCGCCTTCATCGCCAACCGCAGTTGCCAAGCCCTTTTCATGCAGGCCCTTTTTCAGTGTGTGGAAAATTTCCGCACCCCAGCGCACCGCCTCGGAAAGACTGTCAGCGCCTACCGGCATGATCATGAATTCCTGGAAATCAATCGGGTTGTCAGCATGTTCGCCGCCATTGATGATATTCATCATCGGCACCGGCAGAACCTTTGCGCTGACCCCGCCGACATAGCGATAGAGCGGCAGGCCACGGGCATCTGCCGCGGCCTTCGCAACCGCCAGACTGACGCCGAGGATGGCATTGGCGCCAAGGCGTGACTTGTTCTCAGTGCCATCAAGCGCGATCATCGCCGCGTCGATATCTTCCTGATCCTCCGCTTCATATTCGGTCAGCAGCGGGTCAATTTCATTCAGAACCGCCTCGACCGCCTGCTGCACGCCCTTGCCAAGATAACGCCCCTTGTCGCCATCGCGCTTTTCGACGGCTTCATGCGCACCTGTCGATGCGCCGGAAGGGACTGCAGCGCGGCCAAGACTGCCGTCTTCAAGAAGCACATCCACCTCAACAGTGGGATTGCCGCGGCTGTCCAGAATTTCGCGGGCGTGGATATTGATGATGGCGGTCATTTCATGCTCCTGGGCAGTTTTGTTGCCGCGCCTCTAGTCGTTATCGTCCATGCATGCAATTGCCTGGACCATTATCAAGCCAACACACCAGCCAAAAACGGATCAAAATTTTGCTGCTTTAGTTGACTAAAGCACCTTCCATCCCAATATTGAGTATATTGTCCCGCAAAGGAGGATGAACATGCCCACTCCCAAGAAACCAGCGACAGCATCCAAAGCCGAAAAATCGGCCAAGCCTGCGCCACGAAAAACTGCAAAGCCCAAGGCGGCTGTGGCAAAGACACCCGCAAAAACAAAGCCCAACCACGGCAAGGTGGAGGGTGAAACAATGACCGGCGTGAAAAATGAATTTGCCAATCTGAAAGGCAAGGCAGGCGATCGCGCCCGTGAAGCCGCCGACCGCGGAAAGGAAAAGGCGAGCGAGGCGCTTGGTGGCATCGGCAAGATCCTGCGCGACAGCGCCGGCACCATCGATGAAAAGGTCGGCGCTGAATATGGCGAATATGCCCGCAAGGCAGCTGACGCGGTCGATGAATTTGCCGGCAAGCTTGATGCCAAGCAGGTCGACGATATGGTCGAAGATACGCGGCAGTTCGTTCGCAAAAGCCCTGCTGTTGCCATCGGCGCGGCTGCTGCGATCGGCTTTGTTTTGGCACGGCTCGTTCGTTCGGGCCGCGGCTGAAGCCAAAAGCGCTTCACCTGATCCTGCAACGCCGTTAATGGCGTGGAAGTCATGGAAAAAAACGCCCCCCCTGCCGATGTGACAGAAGGCGAGGTTATCTCGCCGCTGGGGCAAGTGCGCAACCTGATTGAGGAAGTCCGCGCGCTTGCAGAGGTCGAGGTTGACTATGTCAAGGCGCGTATCAGCTACAGCGGCGGCATTCTCCGCAAAGCCGGGCTATTCGCGTTGCTTGCACTGTTGTTTCTTTCCAGTGCGGTGATCGCCCTCATCATTGGCCTGCTCCTGATTGTGGCCAGCTATTGGGGCCCGATCGTCGCCACGCTGTTAGTCGTCGCCTTGTTTGCGGCTGCCGCCGTTGGTGCAGCGCTCTTTGCCCGAAACACCGCGCGAAAACTTAAGTTCGAAGAAGATGCGGGCCATGGCTGATTCAGATCGAGAAATCGTGCGGGAATTGGATCAGGCTCGAAAAGCGATGCGCTCCTCGCTCCTTGCAGATGTGCAGCAGGCGCGACATGACCTTCAGCCTCGCGTGATTGCAGCCCGTTGGGCGGAACGGCAATTGCACCGCGCCGCAAAGGGTAAGGCCAATGCCACGCAAACAATAACAAATAATGCGCCTGCAATCGGCGCCGGTATCGCGGCGGTCTTGTTATTCGCCGCACGCAAACCCATTTGGAAATTGTTCCAGCGCCTCTGCAACCGGCGCCTCCCAAGCAAGGATGATGTGCAATGAGCAAGATCGGTGATAATCTGAAGTCTGCTACTGGCGCTGCGAAGGAAAATCTTGCGGCTGCAAGCGAAAAAGCACGCGAAGCGGGCTCAGCCGCGCGTCGTTCGGCAACGAACGCAGCTGAAAAGGGCAAAGCCGCCGCTGCACGAAGCGCAGAGAAATCCCGCCAACTGGCCAAAAAGGCAGGCAAGGCATCGAGCGAAGGCATCGACAAAAACCCTCTGGCCATTGTCGCCGGGGGCCTTGCGCTTGGGGCAATTGTCGGAATGCTGCTTCCCAAAACCGAGCGCGAGGCCAAGGTTCTGGGTAAGGCCGGTAAGAAGATCAACGAAACTGCCAAACGCGCCGTTGACGCGGCAAAGGATGCTGGCAAGGAGAAGGTGAGCGAAGTCGGCCTTGATGGCGATGCCATGCGCGCGCAGTTTCGCGATCTGGTTGGCAAGGCCACCGAGGCGGTCAAAGCTGCCGGCAAGGCTGCCGCAGAGGAAGCGCGCAAACGCGGCTGAGATTGGGACTGGTTTTTACTAGGCATTGCCGCTAATGGCGCCGCCAAGCCGCACCGGCATCTCCCTATCAACCAAGGAATTGGCAGCAATGGCTGAGGCAAAACTGCATCTTGTTTTCGGCGGCCGCGTCAGCGATCCGCAAACTCTCGATTTCAAGGAACTCGACAAGCTCGACGTCGTCGGAATCTTTCCCAACTATAACGAAGCTGAAGAAGCTTGGCGCGCCGCCGCACAGCGGACCGTTGACGACGCCGAAATGCGCTATGTCGTCGTCCATCTGCATAAATTGCTGGACCCCGACCATCCCGGCAACTGACGATCAGGCGATGCGATAGCGCCAGTTAAGTAGCGGCCAGGTCAAGATAAGACCGGCGACAAACCCGCCAATATGAGCCCAGATGGCAATGTTCAGGCCTATGCCCGGTCCTGCAAAGCCGAGCATCAGGTTGAATGCCACCCAGCCGACCAGCAATTGCCCGGCATGAACCAATTTTCCGGGGATCGCCCCCCAATTGCGGGGGCGATTACGCGGGAAGAGCATCATATGCGCGGCGAACAAGGCCGATATCGCACCGCTTGCTCCAACGACGGGCAGCGGCGATTGCGGATTGGCAGCAACTTCTGCGGCGGCGGCGGCGGCAATGCCGGCTGCGTAAAGCAGAGCATAGGCCTTGCTACCAAGCACGCGCTCGATATTCGCACCAACCATCAACAGCATCAGCATGTTGAGCGATACGTGCAATATGCCGCCATGGAGAAAGGCTGAACTGATTGGAGTGAGCCACACGGGCAAAACAAAGCCGACGTAGCCCAATATGGCGTCACCCAGCGTGAACCGTGCCGGGATCAATGCCCCTGCAATCGTGACAGCCGAATAAAGACCCGGAAAAAGGACGATCAAAGCCAGCGCGATATTCACGCCTGCGATAAATTTGGTGACTGGTCCGGCAGTTGCGCGCATCACCTGTTACTGCCTGCTTAGGCTGATCAAATAAACTCGATCTTCTCGACGAGGTAATATTTGTCGCCAGATGGCACCGTAACCTCAATCTCCTCTTCGACCTGACGGCTGATCAAGGCACGACCGAGCGGCGAGTTATAGCTTATCCGGCCCTTTTTGGCATCAGCCTCGGCTTCGCCAACAAGCTGGTAACGCACGGGCTTATCATCTTCGTCGATCAACGTCACCGTCGCGCCGAAAACAATCTTGTCGCCAGACAGGGTGGTCGGATCGATGATCTGGGCACGGCTGATCTTGTCTTCCAGATCGGAGATCGATGCCTCAACCTGGCCCTGGCGTTCCTTGGCCGCGTGATACTCGGCATTTTCCGAAAGATCGCCATGCGCACGCGCTTCTTCAATCGCCTCGACGATTTGCGGGCGCTCCTCACGTAGCCGCTTGAGATCTGATGTCAGCTTCTCAAAGCCCTCTGCCAGCATCGGCACTTTATCCATCGTAGCCATGCGTTTACATGTCCTTCGCAGTCAAAACGTCCTTGAGGGCTGGAAGGCCAGCCCGCAAATTTTCAGCATTAGGGGAAGTGCTGTCAGACCTTATGATAGTCCTGAAGTGGGCAAACTTCAAGTTTTCTCATACGCAGCGCCTCAATGGCCTGTGTTGCAGCGATGGAAGCGCTTGCCGTGGTGAAGTAACTCACCTTGTTCATCAGTGCCGATCGGCGGATATCTTCGCTGTCTTTCAACGACTGCCAACCCTCGGTCGTGTTGAACACAAGGGCGATTTCGCCGTCGATGATTTTGTCGACAATATGCGGGCGACCCTCGGCAACCTTGTTCACACGCTCGACGTTGATGCCCTGCTCAGCGAGATAGTCGGCCGTGCCGCCAGTTGCGCAGACGGTAAAGCCAAGCTCGACTACCTTTTGCACCGCAGCCACGATATGGGGCTTGTCGCTATCCTTTACGGAAACGAACAGCTTGCCCGATTGCGGCAGGACCACCCCTGCCCCCAGTTGCGCCTTGGCAAAGGCCGTTGCAAAATCACGGTCAATTCCCATAACTTCGCCGGTGGACTTCATTTCGGGGCTTAGTACCGGATCGACACCCTGGAACCGGGCGAACGGGAAAACTGCCTCTTTGACCGCGATATAATCGATGTCGAGGTCAATGGCGGGTAGGTCTTTCAGCTTTTCGCCTGCCATCACGCGCGCCGCAATTTTCGCAATCGGCGCACCAATCGCCTTGGCAACAAAAGGAACCGTCCGTGAGGCGCGCGGATTGACCTCGATCAGATAGACCGAACCGTCCTTGACCGCGAACTGTGCGTTCATCAGGCCTTTGACCTTCAGATTGCGCGCCAGCAATTCCGCCTGACGACGGATTTCGGCAATGATCGCATCGGGCAGGCTATAGGGCGGCAAGGTACAGGCGGAATCGCCGCTATGGACGCCCGCTTCCTCGATATGCTGCAAGATGCCAGCCACAACGACGTCATCACCATCGGCAACACAATCGACATCAACCTCAATGGCATCGCGCAGATAGCGGTCGATCAAGACCGGGCTGTCGCCAGAGACGCGCACTGCGGTTTCGATATAGTTTTCGAGTTGCGCCTGCGTGTCGACAATCTCCATCGCCCGGCCACCAAGCACATAGCTAGGGCGCATCAACACCGGATAGCCAATGCTATCGGCAACCTTGATCGCTTCTTCACGGCTACGCGCAATACCGTTTTCGGGCTGTTTCAGCTTCAGCTTGTTGATCAGCGCGGCAAAACGCTCCCGATCTTCGGCAAGGTCGATCGCATCGGGCGAGGTGCCGAGTATCGGGATCCCAGCCTCTTCAAGCGCCTTTGCAAGATTCAGCGGAGTCTGCCCGCCAAACTGCACGATCACGCCCTTCAACTTACCGCGCTGCTGCTCGACATGCAGGATTTCGAGCACATCTTCTGCGGTCAGCGGCTCGAAATAGAGGCGGTCGGACGTGTCATAATCAGTCGAAACCGTTTCCGGATTGCAGTTGACCATGATCGTCTCATAGCCAGCTTCCTCCAGTGCGAAGCAGGCATGGACGCAGCAATAGTCAAACTCGATCCCCTGCCCGATGCGGTTCGGGCCACCACCAAGGATGACAACCTTTTCGCGGTCCGAAGGCTGTGCCTCACATTCAGGCGCTCCAAAGATCGGCGCTTCATAGGTCGAATACATATAAGGCGTCTTCGCCTCAAACTCCGCCGCGCAGGTATCGATCCGCTTGAACACAGGGCGCACGCCCAGCTTGTGACGGGCCTTGCGCACCTCTGCCTCGGTAATCCCGCCGGTCATGGCGACAATAGCGTCGCGGATCAGGCCAGAACCGTGACGGATCGCGCTTTCCATGCCCGGACGGACATGCGCAGATTCCAGTGCGAGGAAAGCAAGCCGCTTATCCGAAAAGCCCATGGATTTCAGGCGCCGCATTCCTTCGGCATCCTGCGGGATACCATTGGTCTTCACCTCTTCCTCGGCTGCGATGATTTCGGCCATGCGTTCAAGGAACCAGGGATCGAATTTGGAATATTGGTGCACTTCGGCAACCGACATGCCTTCGCGCAAAGCTTGCGCTGCGACGAGCAAGCGGTCGGGCGTCGCACGGGTCAGCGCGGCGGCCATCTCATCCTTGGACGCACCCTTCAGCGCATCGACATAATTGAAGCCCGAAAGTCCGGTTTCAAGGCCGCGTAGCGCCTTTTGCATGCTTTCATGGATGTTGCGGCCGATGGCCATGACTTCGCCGACCGATTTCATCGCGGTCGAGAGGATCGCTTCCGAACCCTTGAACTTTTCAAAGGCGAAACGCGGTATCTTGGTGACGACATAATCGATCGTCGGTTCAAAACTGGCGGGCGTTGCGCCGGTAATATCATTCTCGATCTCGTCGAGCGTATAACCAACCGCCAGCTTTGCTGCGACCTTGGCAATCGGGAAGCCGGTGGCCTTGGATGCGAGCGCAGATGAACGCGACACGCGCGGGTTCATCTCGATCACGATCAACCGGCCATCCGCGGGATTGACTGCGAACTGTACGTTCGAACCACCTGTTTCAACGCCAATTTCACGCAACGTCGCGATGCTCGCGTTGCGCATGATCTGATATTCCTTGTCGGTCAGCGTCAGCGCGGGCGCGACAGTGATCGAATCGCCGGTATGCACACCCATTGGATCGACATTTTCGATCGAGCAGATGATGATGGCATTGTCCTTTTTGTCGCGGACAACCTCCATCTCATATTCTTTCCAACCCAGAAGCGATTCTTCGATCAGCACCTCGGTCGTCGGGCTGGCATCAAGCCCGCCGGTAACGATCTGGATAAACTCTTCCCGGTTATAGGCAACGCCGCCGCCGGTGCCGCCTAACGTGAAACTGGGGCGGATGATTGACGGAAGGCCGGTGCGTTCGAGCACAGCCAGCGCCTCTTCCACCGTATGCGCAATGCCTGAACGCGCGCTTTCCAGCCCGATCTTGTCCATCGCATTGCGGAATTTGATGCGGTCCTCGGCCTTGTCGATCGCTTCTGCATCGGCGCCAATCATCTGGCAGCCATATTTGGCAAGCGTGCCATCGTTGAAAAGGGCGAGCGCGGTGTTGAGCGCAGTCTGCCCACCCATTGTCGGCAATACCGCGTCAGGCCGTTCTTTCTCGATGATCCGGGCGACGATTTCGGGCGTGATCGGCTCGATATAGGTTGCGTCGGCCATGTCCGGATCGGTCATGATCGTAGCCGGGTTCGAATTGACGAGGATGATGCGATAGCCCTCCTCGCGCAGCGCCTTGCACGCCTGCGTACCCGAATAGTCAAATTCGCAAGCCTGCCCGATGACGATAGGGCCAGCGCCAATGATGAGGATGGATTGGATGTCAGTGCGTTTGGGCATAAAATTAACTCATCATCCCTGCAAATTTCTCAAAGAGATAATGGCTGTCCTGCGGGCCGGGGCTCGCTTCGGGGTGGTATTGCACGGCAAAGGCGGGTTGGTCAGTCAGTTCGAAACCGCAATTGCTGCCGTCAAAAAGACTGGTGTGCGTTGCGCGGGCGTTGGCGGGCAATGTTTCTACATCCACAGCGAAACCATGGTTCATCGATGTGATCTCGACCGCGCCATCGGACAGGCGCTTAACCGGATGGTTGGCGCCGCGATGCCCTTGATGCATTTTTTCGGTCTTCGCACCCACGGCGAGGGCGAGCATTTGGTGGCCAAGGCAGATACCGAACACCGGCTTTTTCGTCTCCAGCCATTGGCGGATCACAGGCACGGCATATTCGCCGGTCGCCGCCGGATCGCCCGGGCCGTTCGAAAGGAACAGCCCGTCGGGCTGATGCGCCATGATCTCTTCAAAACTGGCGGTGGCCGGCACGACAGTCACGTCGCAGCCGGTGTCGACCAGATTGCGCAATATGTTACGCTTGATGCCATAATCCAGGGCGACAACCTTCTTGCGGCCCTTGGCAGGCGTGACATAGCCTTGGCCCAATGCCCAAAGACCCGCGTCCCAGCCATAGGTCTGCAGCGTCGTCACATCCTTGGCGAGGTCGAGCCCTTCCAGCCCTGACCATGCATTTGCCTGAGCGAGCAAGGCGGGAATGTCGAATGTGCCGTCGGCGCTATGGGCAATTACCGCGTTGGGCGCGCCTTTCATGCGGATCAGGCGGGTAAGCGCGCGGGTATCGATGCCCGAAAGCCCGATCCGGCCATTGGCTGTCATCCAGTCGCGAAAATGTTGCGTACTGCGGAAATTGGAAGGGCCGGTGACATCCTGACGAACGATTGCGCCCAGCGCATGCGGGTTGTTCGCCTCAATATCCTCAGGATTTGTGCCGACATTGCCGATATGCGGAAAGGTGAAGTTGATGATCTGCCCGGCATAGCTGGGATCGGTCATCACTTCCTGATAGCCTGTCATTGCGGTGTTAAAGCAGACTTCGCCAACCGCGCTGCCTTCTGCACCAAAGCCCCTGCCCCAGATCAGATCGCCACTTGCCAAAACCAATACGCCTGTCGCTCCGGTGGGCGCGCGCGTAGTGGTAGGGTCAGCCATGGTGGCGTCCTTTTTCAATAGAGTTTCTGGCGATGTCGCTAAGGCACCGCGCCTAGAGGCGGATTCCCACTACGTCAATGCCAAGCTTCGCGTTTCCACAGCTAAAACCAGACCCGCGCCGGCATGAACGTGTTTCGCGGTGCATTTTGCCTTTCTTGCTCTGGCTGTGCTGCACAATGGACGCTGAAACAAGTTCAGCATGACGTTTCGCTGATGTTTGGCTATTGCCTCTATCATTCACATTGAACCCGAGAGAAACCATGATTCGAGAAGACCTAAAGGCCGCCCAGATCGCCTCAATGAAGGCAGGCGAGAAGGAAAAGCTCGCCGCGGTGCGCCTGATCCTTGCCAAGCTGAAAGACCGTGACATCGAATTGCGCACACAATCCGCCCCGGCAGATGACGATGCCGTGGTGGTCGAGGTGTTGCAGAAAATGGTGAAACAGCGGCGTGAATCCATCGCCCTTTACGATCAGGGCGGGCGGCAAGAACTGGCCGATCAGGAAAAAAGCGAGCTTGCCGTTATCGAAGGCTTCCTTCCCGCGCAGATGAGCGAAGAGGAAACCAACGCCGCGATCGAGGCGATCAAGGCTGAACTGGGCGCTAGCAGCGTGAAGGATATGGGCCGGGTGATGGCCGAACTGAAAGCCCGCCATGCCGCTAGCCTCGACATGAGCAAGGCGAGCGCGCTGGTGAAGGCAGCGCTTAGCTGACATAAGGGCTGAATGACCCTCACCCCGCAATGGCTTGATGAACTGCGCGCGCGGACAACGCTGTCCGCGTTGCTCGGTCGCAGCATGAAGCTGACCAAGGCGGGACGCGAATATAAGGGCTGCTGTCCATTCCATAATGAGAAAACCCCCAGCTTTTACGTCAATGACGAAAAAGGCTTTTATCACTGCTTTGGTTGTTCGGCGCATGGCGATGCGATCCGCTGGATGACCGACCAGCGCGGCCTATCCTTCATGGATGCGGTCAAGGAACTAGCCGAAGGTGCGGGGATGCAATTGCCGGCGCCTGACCCGAAGGCCGCGGCAAAGGCGGAACGGGCGAACAGTCTGTATGACGTCATGGCGGCGGCCCAACAATGGTTTGTAACGCAATATCAGGGTCTCGAAGGCGCAGCTGCGCGTGCCTATTGCGAACGGCGCCGGCTGTCGGCTGAAACAATCAAAACCTTTGGCATAGGTTTTGCCCCTGACAGTCGTGGCAAGCTGAAAGACGCGCTGAAGCAGTTTGGCGCAGACAAGCTTGTCGAAGCAGGTCTGTTGATTTCGGTGGATGGCAAAGACCCTTATGATCGCTTTCGCGGCCGACTGATGATCCCGATCCGCGATCCGCGCGGCCGTGTAATTGCCTTTGGCGGCCGCATATTGGGCGCGGGCGAGCCCAAATATCTGAACTCGCCCGACACGCCTTTGTTCGACAAGGGACGCACCCTTTACAACCTCGACAGGGCATCAGCGGCCTCGCGCGCTTCGGGGCGCGTGATCGTTGTCGAAGGCTATATGGACGTGATCGCATTGGCGCAGGCCGGCTTTGAAGAAGCTGTGGCGCCGCTGGGGACCGCGCTTACCGAGCAGCAAATCGCAATGTTGTGGCGGATGGTGCCCAAACCCTTGCTATGTTTTGATGGCGATTCCGCAGGACAGAAAGCATCCTTTCGTGCAGCGGAACGTGCGCTTGGCGGCCTGAAACCGGGGCATAGCCTCGAATTTGTGACCCTGCCCGAGGGCCAGGACCCCGACGATGTAGTCCGTTCGGCAGGACCGCGCGCCTTTGCCGACCTGATCGACCAGAGCGAACCACTGGTCGATCGTGTCTGGAAAACCGAACTGGCGGCGGCACCGGTATCGACACCCGAAGACCGGGCAGGCCTTAAACAAAGGCTTGGCGTGCATTTGGCCGCGATTGCCGATGGCGAAATCCGCCATCACTATTCAGAGGCATTTCGCGAACGCTTCGACATGCTATTCCGCCGCGCGACGCCCAACTTTGCGCCCTCTGCGCCGCGAAAGGGCCCATGGCGGCCGAATACACCTCCCCCAGCCTCTGCCGAGGCAAAGGCAATCGGACATCAGGGACCGGATCTTCTCTTTCCAGCAATTCTTGCCGCACTGCTGCGAGACCCTGCGCAAATATTGCGCCATCAGGAAGTATTGGCGGGCTTTACACCGCGCGATCCCGGCCATGCGCGACTGCTTTCGGCCATGCTCGATTGCGCCCTATCGCGCCCCGCCAAAGAAATGCTTGATAGTACAGCCTTGCTTACCATATTAGGAGCAGATCTGTATAATATGGCTCAAGCCTTGTTACAGGGTGGCGGAACGGCCTTTGGGTTTAACCGTTTATCGCGTGACGAGGAATTGGCTGGGGCTGCGGCGACCAGTCAACTGGATGAAGCGATCCGGTTGATGAAGCAGCGGCCCGAGTTGGAAGCGGCACTGCAAAGGGCAACCGAATTGGCGAGCACTGATCTCAATGAAGCCAATTACGCCGAACAGCAAAGGCTGCGCCAGGAAAAGCAGGATTTTGACGCTCGTCTCGCTGCGCTTCTGCAGCGCGAGGATGCGATTTGAATATGACGGGGAAAAGATAAATTGGCTACGCAACCCGAAATGGAAGATGGCGCTGGCGGCGATGCCCCACTGATCGATCTGAACGATGCACAGGTAAAGAAGCTGCTCGCCAAGGCCAAGCGTCGCGGCTACCTTACCTATGACGAGCTGAATGAAGCTTTGCCGCAGGACCAGATGTCGTCCGAACAGATCGAAGACGTTATGTCTGCGATCAACGACATGGGCGTGCAGATTGTTGAAAGCGACGAAGCTGGCGACGATGCCGATGACCGTGAAGAAGACGATGCTGACGCCGAAGCTGTAGAGCATATCGGCGAAAATGACCCGCGTTCGCTGACCTCGACAGTCAAAAAGACCGGTACCGGCGACCGTACCGATGACCCTGTGCGCATGTATCTGCGCGAAATGGGTGCCGTCGAATTGCTCTCGCGCGAAGGCGAAATCGCGATTGCCAAGCGTATTGAGGCTGGCCGCGACACGATGATCCTTGGGCTTTGCGAAAGCCCAATCACCTTCCACGCGATTATCGAATGGTCGAACGCGCTGAATAATGGCGAAATGCAGCTGCGCGAGATACTCGATCTTGATGCCATGCTCTCCAAAGAGCCCGCACCCGAAAACCTGACCGAAGACGGTGAGGAAGAAGATGACGATGGCGAAATCAGCGAGAAGACAGCTGGTCCTTCCTATAAGGAAGAAGAAGATATTGAAGAAGAGCCCAGCGCGTCTGGCGACGAGGATGATGACGACTATACCGAGCGTCGCACCCGTCCTGTAGAAGAGGATGAGGAGGACAACACCCTCAGCCTCGCGCAGATGGAAGAGGCGCTGAAGCCTGCTGCGCTGGAACGCTTCGCCAAGATCGCGAGCCTGTTCAAGCAGTTTTCGAAGACCCAGAGCGATCGCATGATAGCCATGGCTTCAAGCGGAGAGTTTCCCAAGGCTTCGGAAAACAAATATCAGAAATTGCGCGAAGACCTGACAGCGGAAGTCGAGAGCGTGCAGTTTCATGCCAACAAGATCGAATATCTGGTCGACCAGCTATATTCGTTCAACCGCCGTCTGACCGCGCTTGGCGGCCAGATGCTCCGCCTTGCAGAGCGTCATAAGGTTCCGCGTAAGGATTTCCTCGACCGCTATATGGGCCATGAGCTTGACGAAGGCTGGCTGGAAAGCGTTGCGGCACTCGATAAGAAATGGGCGAAGTTTGCCGAGAATGAGATCGACTCGGTAGAGCGCATTCGCAGCGAAATCGCCGATATTGCTGCCAATACCGGCATGAGCCTCAACGAATTCCGCCGCATCGTAAACATGGTGCAGAAGGGCGAGCGTGAGGCACGAATCGCGAAAAAGGAAATGGTCGAGGCCAATCTGCGTCTCGTGATTTCGATCGCAAAGAAGTATACCAACCGCGGTCTGCAGTTCCTCGATCTCATTCAGGAAGGTAATATCGGCCTGATGAAGGCGGTCGACAAGTTCGAATATCGCCGCGGCTACAAGTTCAGCACTTATGCAACCTGGTGGATCCGTCAGGCGATCACCCGCTCGATCGCCGATCAGGCGCGGACTATCCGTATTCCGGTGCACATGATCGAAACGATCAATAAGCTCGTGCGGTGCAGCCGCCAGTTCCTGCACGAACAGGGCCGCGAACCTACACCAGAGGAAATGGCCGAGCGTCTTTCCATGCCGCTGGAAAAGGTTCGCAAGGTGATGAAGATCGCCAAAGAACCGATCAGCCTTGAAACGCCAATTGGTGATGAGGAAGATTCGCACCTCGGTGATTTCATCGAAGACAAAAATGCGATCATCCCGGTCGATGCTGCGATCCAGGCGAACCTGAAGGAAACGGTCACCCGCGTCCTTGCCAGCCTGACGCCCCGCGAAGAGCGCGTGCTGCGCATGCGCTTCGGCATCGGCATGAATACCGACCATACGCTTGAAGAAGTAGGTCAGCAATTCAGCGTTACCCGCGAACGTATTCGTCAGATTGAGGCCAAGGCATTGAGAAAGCTCAAGCATCCTAGCCGCAGTCGCAAGATGCGCTCCTTCCTCGATCAGTAAAAGAAATTGCGGGCCCTTCGGGGCCCGTAAACGTTCCATTTACGCTCTATCTGCTAAACCATCGGGCCTCTTCCCATTCAGGGTTAGGTCCGTTTCGGAGTGCATGATGGAATCGATAGCAAAAGCTGCCGATCGCTATGGCGAGGATTACCTCGACAACATACTCCGTTGCGGCAGCACGGAACTGGTAGCGCCGCTTCTGGCCTTTCTTTCGAAAAGCGAGATTTCGGATTCGCTGCGTCATGTCGTCAAGATTAGCAGACCGGCACTCAAAGCCGATATCGCGCATTACCTGAACGTCAACTTTGGTCGCCATCCTGGCCTGGTCGATTATGCTGCTGCCAAGATTGTCGATCCCGCTGCACAGAAATGGCTGACACAGGCCGTTGAAGGCTTCGCAAGCGAACGCGACTTCCTCAACCGTTTGACGGTAGCGGCAGGGCCGATCTATCGCCAAGTCGGTCAGGAGCGCGTCAACGCCATGGCCGAAAACCAGATGCGTAGCCTTGAACTTCTGGCCAATTCGGAACGCGAAGGCTGCCCTGCCGGCGCGGTGATCGCCTTCGTTGTCGACTGGCAGTCAACACGGCCGATGGTCAATCATATCGCTGTCGAATTGTCGTTAGAGATACCAGAATGTCTCTTGCCCGCCCGCGCCGACACGATCGCGCTCATCAAGCATTTGGCGGCAAAGCCCTCTGTGCAAAGGGCCATGGCATTTGGCAGTGATCAGGCCCTGGCCCAGCAACGCGGGCTTTGGCAGCTTATCAGTGCCCGCCATCAGGCATTGTTGGCAGCAGACTGACACCCCGCACCAAAAGCGTGTTGCCAAGTCTGGCAAGGCTGCTTATCGCTTAATCGTACGATTAAAATGATAAGGGTTTTCCATGCGCTTTGATGGCACTCAAAATTATGTCGCAACCGACGATCTGAAGGTGGCTGTAAACGCTGCTGTAAAGCTGCGTCGTCCCCTGCTGGTCAAAGGTGAACCAGGCACCGGCAAGACAGTTCTCGCCCAGGAAATCGCCAAGGCGATGGATGCGCCGCTGATCGAGTGGAACATCAAATCGACAACCAAGGCGCATCAGGGCCTTTACGAATATGACGCGGTGGCCCGTCTGCGCGACAGCCAGTTGGGCGATGAACGCGTTCACGACATTCGCAATTACATCAAGCGCGGCAAGCTGTGGGAGGCGTTCACATCTGAAAAGCTGCCCGTGCTGCTGATCGACGAAATCGACAAGGCCGATATCGAATTCCCCAACGATCTGTTGCAGGAATTGGATCGGATGGAGTTCTACGTTTACGAGACGCACGAAACCGTTCGCGCGGTAGAACGTCCGGTCGTGATCATCACCTCCAACAATGAAAAGGAACTGCCCGACGCGTTCCTTCGCCGTTGTTTCTTCCACTATATCAAGTTCCCCGACCGCGAGACGATGCAAGCCATTGTCGACGTCCACTTCCCGGGCATCCAGAAGATGTTGGTCTCGAAAGCCATGGATATCTTCTACGATATCCGCGAAGTCCCAGGCCTGAAGAAAAAGCCTTCAACATCCGAACTGCTCGACTGGCTCAAACTGTTGTTGCACGAGGATATGCCGCTCGACGTCCTGCAGAATCGCGACCCGACCAAGGCTATCCCGCCGCTTCATGGCGCTTTGCTCAAGAATGAGCAGGATGTGATGTTGTTCGAACGTCTTGCGTTCATGGCGCGCCGCCAAGGCAATTGACCCATAGAGTGGCTGGCAAGCTCGACTTGCCAGTCACAGCATGATTTCCAAATTGATCAATCCAGCCCGGACGGTTCGACATGTTCTTCTCTTTCCTTGACGAATTGCGCGCTGCCGGCATTCCTGCTTCGTTAAAGGAGCATCTCGCCCTGCTGGAGGCGCTTGACGCTGATGTGATCGAGCAGAGCCCGGAAGAGTTTTACTATCTATCACGCGCTGTGCTCGTGAAAGACGAAGCGATGCTCGATCGCTTCGACCAGGTATTCAATAAGGTCTTCAAGGGCCTCCTCTCGAATTACGAGAAGGCTGAGGCCGATATTCCGGAAGAATGGTTGAAGGCTGTTGCCGAGAAATTCCTGACCCCCGAAGAAATGGAAGCGATCAAATCGCTCGGTTCGTGGGAAGAGATTATGGAGACGCTGAAAAAGCGGCTCGAGGAACAGCAGAAGCGCCACGAAGGCGGCAACAAATGGGTCGGGACGGGTGGCACATCGCCCTATGGCAATAATGGCTACAACCCTGAAGGCGTGCGCATTGGGGGCGAGTCTAAGCACAAGCGTGCCTTGAAAGTCTGGGAAAAGCGCGAGTTCCAGAATTTGGACAACACCAAGGAATTGGGAACCCGCAATATCAAGATCGCGATGCGCCGCCTGCGCCGTTTCGCCCGTGAAGGGGCAGCTGACGAGCTTGATATTGACGGCACGATTCGCGGCACCGCGCGTCAGGGCTGGCTCGATATCCAGATGCGTCCAGAACGGCGCAACGCAATCAAAGTGTTGCTGTTCCTTGATGTGGGCGGTTCAATGGACCCGTTCATCAAACTCTGCGAGGAACTGTTCAGCGCGGCGACGGCGGAGTTCAAGAATCTCGAATTCTTCTACTTCCACAACTGCGTCTATGAAGGCGTGTGGAAAGACAATCGCCGCCGCTTTGCCGAACGGACCCCGATGTGGGAAGTGCTGCACAAATTCCCCCATGACTATAAGCTGATCTTCGTGGGCGATGCGGCGATGAGCCCTTATGAAATCAGCCATCCAGGCGGCTCGGTCGAACATTTCAACGAAGAGGCCGGCGCGGTGTGGATGCAGCGGATGGTCAACACCTATCCATCAACCGTCTGGCTGAACCCGACGCCCGAGGCGCATTGGAACTATTCGCAATCGACCAAGATCATCAAGGAACTGGTGAAGGACAGGATGTATCCCCTGACACTTGAAGGCCTTGACAGTGCGATGCGCGAATTGGTTCGCAAGAACGGCTAAGGGGCTATGCCGCCTTTAGCTATAGCTATCAACTGCATGAAATAGCGTCGTAATCTGCGCATGTTCGCTTTCGTCCAATTCGGGACGCCAGATATCAAAGATCAGTACCAGCCTGTTTCGGTCGCTATTGTTCCACGCCTCATGTTGGACAGTGTCATCAAAAATGATGACCTTGCCCTCCTGCCACTCGATTGTGCGATCACCGACCCTGAAGCCACAATCAGGCGGTACCACCAATGGCAGATGGCAAATGTAGCGGCAATTGATCATGCCCGTATGCGGTGGGATCCGCGCGCCTGGGCGAAGCAGCGACAACATCACTGACGGCGCGCGTCGTCCAATATGGCATAACGGGATATGCCGCATCACGGCATCGAACAATTTCGGGCAAAGCGCGACATGGTCCTCGACCGCAGCGCCATTTTCCCAAAGGAAAAGCGTGCTCCAGTCCGGATTTTCGAGCATGCCATGCACGTCACCCTGGGGCCGTTGCAGATCGCGTTTCACATAGGGGCGAAAATCGGCATGACCTTCGAGCAGAGCTGCCGCCTCATCACGCAGGGCCGGAAACTCGGCTTCCAATTTGGGCACCCAATCAAAGTTGGCAGGATCAGCGAACTGTACATAAGGCAGTTCGGGATAATAATGCACCAGCGGGGTCTGCGGAAACTGGCGATATTCCGGCGGCCGTTCGCGTTCTCCCAGCATCATTTCCAGCGATTTCTGGAATCTGGGATGCCGGTTTGCGACGGAGAAGCCAGCTTTGTCCAGCGAAGCAAGCAGATGATCGCGGAAACGGGCGTCAAACCATGCGCTCATCCGCGCACAGCGCTCGGCCGCGTCTGCTTCCGTCCGGTTGCTGGCACCGCGCTGTTGGATCAAGCGTGCAATCGCGCGATAAAAGCTCGCTGCCGCCTTTCCATCCCCGGCATGAAAGCTGCCGTCAGCCTTGGCGAGCATGGCCTCGAGATCGAAATGATTGCTCTGCAATCGCGCATCCGCTTCGGCATCGGAAATCGCCGGAACGGGAACCGGAGGATGACCTTGCATCATTGCTTGTCCAGTTCGCGGTTTAGATGAAGGCTCGCCCGCCAAAAGAAGAAAGACGGGATCAGCCCTAGCAAGGCTGCACCATAAAGCACCCAGCGCACGCTATCTTCACCGGCCATTGGACGGAAACCGTCAGAAAGCATTCCAAAGAATAGCGGCCCCAGCCCCAGACCGATTAGATTCTGAGCAAACAACAACACTGCCGCCGCCATTGCGCGTGCACGCAGCGGGACAAGACCTTGTGCACAGCTATAGGCTGGTCCGACATAGAGCGCGTTCAATAAGGTCGGCACCATGATAAGGATCAGCGACAGCCACCATTGTTCAACCCAATAGGACCAGATGGCGATCGGTATCGCGACGATCATCCCGATGGCAGGTGCCGTCAGCACATGGCGCCGGTTTTCTTTGCCGAAACGGTCAGCCAGATAGCCGCCTGCCCAGGTACCGGCGATACCGGCGATGCCGCCGCCAATTCCGAACCAGAAACCGACTTCTCCCGGGGACAATTCATGCGTGCGCTGGAAGAAAATTGTCGTCCAGGTTGCCTTGCCATAGCTAAGGAAAGCTGCGGCAGCGCCGGCAATTGCCATCAGCACAAAGGCACGCGACTTCAAAATTTCCTTCAACGCTTCTTGCGTCGAAATTGCCGGCTTGGGTGTGGCCGCCTGCATCTGGGCACTGAAACGCGGATCGCGCAGCACGACCAACACGATTACCGCCAGCAAAATTCCTGGTAAGCCGGCCACCAGAAAGGCGGTGCGCCAGCCATAGGCATCTGCCACCAATCCGCCGATCAACATGCCCAGCAACGAACCGATCGGAATACCCAGCGAATAGAAGGAGATCGCCGAGGCGCGTTTTTCTGGCGGCGCCAGGTCCGCAATCAGGGAATGTGCTGCTGGCGTGCAGCCTGCTTCGCCCACGCCAACACCGATGCGAGCCAACAGCAATTGCACGAAATTCTGGGCCATACCGCACAGCGCGGTCATGCCCGACCAGATAACCAGCGCAACTGAAATGAGCCTGACACGGTTGGTCGTCGGCTTATCGGCATAGCGCGCAATCGGGATGCCCAAGAACGTGTAAAAGGCGGCAAAGGCAATGCCCGTCATCAGGCCGATCTGGGTATCACTCAGCCCCAAATCGCGTTTGATCGGTTCCGCCAATATGTTGACGATCTGCCGGTCCAGAAAGTTGAAGATGTAAACGACAAGAAGCACCCAAAGGGTAATGCGCAATGTCGACTTGTCGGGGGTAGTCCCGGCCGGGGCAGTTGCGGTCATGTGGTTCTCTCTCCTCAATAAAGGAGAAAGCGCCGCCTCTCCTCTTCCCACATTTCTTCGTCGACCCGCGCCAGTGCGTCAAGCTCCATTGGCGTCGCCGCCGGATCATCGACCCATAGGCGAAGCGCCGGGCCGCCGTTGATCACATCAATCGCCAGAACGTCATTGGTATATTCATATTTGAAATCGGCGCCGCGCCAGATCGGATAGTCAGGATAGAGGTTGCGGATCGCCTTGAATGCCAGCGCCTGCAGTCGCCATGGCTTGAATGCAGCATGATCATAAAAACCGCCCTCTGCATGGATGTGAAGGCCGTGGCATAATTTGCCTGCATGCTTATGAAAGGTTGGCTCGAACCAAATTTCGCGCAGCTTGCATCCTGCCAGCCATTCCGGCGCGAGCCTCTCCATCTCCGCTCCAACAGCGCTGGCATCAATATCGGGCGCGCCAAACAATTCGAGTGGACGCGTTGTCCCCCTGCCCTCGCTGAGGGTTGCGCCTTCAACCATCACCGTTCCGGCATAAGCGCGTGCCATGTTGAGGTTCGCCGCATTGGGGCTGGGGTTCACCCATATCCGTTTATCGGACGGCCAACCAAATCCGGGCGCGTCATCCGGGCAGTATCCCTGCATCTCTATTACGCGATAATCGACATCGATTTTGAAATGGTCGATAAACCAATGGCCAAGTTCACCTAGCGTCAGACCATGGCGCATTGGGATCGGGCCCGCCCCCACAAAACTCTCCCAGCCTTCAAGCAAGGTGAGCCCTTCGACTGGACGACCCGCGGGATTCGGGCGATCAAGGACCCACACCGTCTTGCCATGACGCGCAGCCTCTTCGAGCATGTAGAGCAACGTGGTAATGAAAGTGTAGATGCGGCAACCCAAATCCTGAAGATCGATCAGCACAATATCAAAGGTCGACATCATTTGCCCGGTCGGGCGGCGCACCTCGCCATAAAGGCTGAACACCGGAATGCCGTAGATCGGATCAACATAATCATCCGATTCAACCATATTGTCCTGCTTGTCGCCTTTCAGCCCGTGCTGGGGCCCGAAAGCGGCAGTGACATTGATGTCGCCCAGCGACACAAGCGCGTCGAGCGAATGCTCCAGCCCTGCCGTAACCGAAGCCGGATGGGCCACCAGCGCAACGCGTTTGCCGGCCAGGTCGCGGCGCAATTCAGGCTCTGAGAGCAGGCGGTCGATACCGAATGTAATCATGGCCTGGCTGGTGCCGCAAGATTTAGTGCAAAGCAATCGGGATGATGAAAATCGGGATTTCCCGACGGGTGCGCCAGCGCCCAATAGGATTTTGTTTCATCTGTCTCATGAAGCACGGCGGAAAGCCCGATCTCACAAGATGCGTTCAATAGACTGGGTAATGCGAGCGCCACTTCAAGAATGGCGCCCATATCGCTGGATGTGCAATGGATGTCAGGACGCTGCATCGGCCACTCGGCCATGCCTTCCCGATAGCCGGAGAAGCGATAGGCGGCCCATTGCGTCGATGGCGAGAAATTGAATTCAAAATAACCGCGTTGATCCGGGTGGCGCACAAACAGTTCGAAACAGGTCGTCTGCCAGAGACCGTCGGCCCGCGGACCATTGGCTACATAGGCCGGCAAAATCAGGCTACCCGGTTCACAGTCGACGTGAAAACGCAGGTCCAATCGCCCGCCGGGCTCGAAACAATAGCTTACATCAACTCCGCCCGCCTTGGATGCAGGCGTCGCCGGATGACATAGCATCGAAACATTGGCCAATTTGAAACTCCGTGCTAGGCGCGCTGCCACTATGTCCAGCTATCAGTCCGATCTTCTGCGCCTACTCGAAGCGCGCGGCTATATCCACCAGCTAACCGATGCCGGCACGCTTGATGCGTTGGCAGGCAAGGAAATCATTCCGGGATATGTCGGCTTCGACGCCACCGCGCCGTCGCTTCATGTCGGTAATCTGGTCTCGATCATGCTGCTGCGCCGCTTACAACAGGCCGGCCATAAGCCGGTGGTCGTGATGGGCGGCGGCACGACGCGCATCGGCGACCCAACCGGCAAGGACGAAGTCCGCAAGATGCTGACCGACGAGGCTATCGAAGCCAATATCGCGTCGATCCGCACCGCGTTCGAGCAATTCCTGACTTTTGGTGATGGTCCCACCGACGCAGTGATGGTCAACAACCATGATTGGCTGGGCAAGCTGGGATATATCGAAATGCTGCAAAAGGTTGGCACGCATTTCACCGTCAACCGGATGCTATCGTTCGATTCGGTTCGGCTCCGCCTTGAACGCGAACAGCCGATGACCTTCCTTGAATTTAACTACATGATCCTTCAGGGTTATGATTTCCGCCACCTCAACCAGAACATGGGCGTTCGGTTGCAAATGGGTGGAAGCGACCAGTGGGGCAATATCGTCAACGGCGTTGAATTGACACGGCGGATGGACGGGGTCGAAGTGTTCGGCCTGACGACCCCGCTCATCACAAAATCCGACGGTACCAAGATGGGCAAATCGGTTTCGGGAGCGGTTTGGCTCAATGAAGCGCAACTCCCGTCTTATGATTATTGGCAGTTCTGGCGGAACACCGACGACCGCGACGTGGGCCGGTTCCTGCGCCTGTTCACCGATATTGAACTGGACGAGATTGCGCGGCTTGAAGCACTTGGCGGATCCGAGATAAACGAGGCGAAGAAAATCCTTGCTGACGCAGCCACTGCGCTTGCCCGCGGCCCGCAGGCAGCTGTGGATGCGGCCGAAACAGCAAGGCGGACATTCGAAGAGGGTGTCGGCGGCGCTGATCTACCCAGCTTCACGGTTGCCGACGCCGCCATATCGCTGGTTGATGCGATGGCAGCACTAGGCCTTGCTGTATCGAAGAAAGAGGCGCGCCGTCTGATATCTGGCGGTGGTGCGCGCGTCGACGATGTGCAGATTCAGGACGAAAACCATATGATCACGGCAGGACCGGAACCGATCAAAGTTTCTGCAGGGAAAAAGAAACACGGGATGCTGCATTTTTCCGCTTAAGGTAAATGAAGGCACTCCCGACTTTACCCTTTGTTTGTAAAATTCTGCCAGACGGAACCTGTGACCTTTGTGAAACAGGATTTGGTTTAAATGGTGCAGCCCGCAATCGACCAGAATTTTGACCTTCGCCGCGCGGCCCGCCATCGCGCGAGTTTCGAGGCACTGGCCGATAGCAAACGGCATGGCGAGCAAAGCGTGCACATTGCCAATGTGTCCGCACATGGCTTCATGATCGATAACAATGTCGTTTTCGAACATGGCGATCGCATTGAGCTGCGCCTACCTGTCGTCGGCCGCATTGAAGCGCATCTGATCTGGTCGGTCGATGGTCGCGCCGGTTTCCAGTTTGAACGCGTTATCCGCCTTCCCGAATTTCTCGCGCTTGTTGAAATCCTGACGCCGAAGCTCCGCTAACCGCCGCGCAGCGTCGCCACGCCGGCATCGCGTTCAAACAGATAAAGCGCCGTTCGCGCCGCTTGACCGCGCGGACCATCCAGCCCGCCATCACGATCAACCAGCAGCCGCGCATCATCGGATGCAGCGCCGATCCAGCGGCGCACCTGTTCATCGGTTGCGACCCGAAACGGGCTATCGCCGGACTGGCGCGTGCCGAGCATTTCGCCAGCGCCGCGCAGTTTCAGATCTTCTTCGGCAATGCGAAAGCCGTCATTGGTCTCCCGCATCAAAGCGAGGCGCGCCCGCGCCGTTTCGCTGACCTGTGCCGCTCGCACCAATATGCATGTCGATTTCGCCGCGCCACGGCCAACGCGCCCGCGCAGCTGGTGCAGCTGTGCGAGCCCGAATCTGTCTGCCGATTCGACCACGATCAAGCTGGCATTGGGAACATCAACGCCAACTTCAATCACGGTCGTCGCGACCAGCAACCGGGTTTTCCCGGCGGCAAAGGCTTCCATCACAGCGTCTTTTTCAGGGCCTTTCATCCGGCCATGGATTAACGCGACCACATCACCAAAACGCTGGCGCAGCATCGCGGCGCGTTGTTCGGCCGCGGCAAGTTCGCTCCGCTCGCTTTCTTCCACCAGCGGGCAGACCCAAAATGCCTGTTGGCCGCTGGAAAGGTGGCGGGCAAGGCCGTCAACCAGTTCGGGCAAGCGCTCTTCTGATATCACCCGCGTTTCCACCGGCGTGCGACCGGGTGGCATTTCATCAAGCCGTGACGTGTCCATCTCCCCATAAGCGGCCAGTGCAAGACTGCGCGGTATAGGGGTCGCGGTCATCACCAGCAGATGCGGCACCCCCTGCCCTTTGCGCGAAAGCATCAGGCGCTGGCTCACGCCAAAGCGATGCTGTTCATCGATGATCGCCAATGCCAGCGAACGATAGGTGACGGCTTCCTGAAAAATCGCATGGGTGCCCACCAATATGTCGATCGAGCCATCGGCAAGCCCCATGAGCACCGATTCCCGCACCCGCCCCTTGTCGCGCCCGGTAAGGATCGCAACATTCACAGGTAGACCCGCCAATGACGCCTGCAGGCTGGCATAATGTTGTCGGGCAAGGATTTCGGTCGGCGCAAGAAAAGCGCCCTGCTTTCCGGCTTCTACCGCGCGAAGCAGGGCATGCAGCGCGACCATCGTTTTTCCCGAACCAACGTCACCCTGCAACAGTCGCAGCATCGGCCGGGGTTGGGCCATATCGCCCTCGATTTCCGATATCACCCGCTGCTGCGCACCTGTGAGAGCAAAAGGCAGGCGCAATTGCCCGACCAGTCGCCCGTCCCCTTCAACAGCCGTGCCGCGCCGCTTGTCCAGCGCCGCGCGCACAAGCCGCATCGCAAGCTGGTTGGCAAAAAGTTCATCATAGGCCAGGCGGTCGCGCACCGCCTCTTCATCCTTGCCATGGACTTGTGCCACCGCGGTTGACCAAGCGGGCCAGCGATGCTCGGCAAGTAACGAAGGTTCAATCCACTCCTCCAGCTCTGGCACCCGCTCAAGTGCCTGGCTTGCAAGCGCATGCAGCCGGTTGCTCGTCAAACCTTCGGACAGTGGATAGACAGGCTCAACTAATCCGACCGACGCACTGCCGGGTTCCGCGATATGATCTGGGTGCACGATCTGCAACTCATCGCCATAGCGCTCTAGCTTTCCAGAGATGACGCGCGTGGCTCCCACGGGAAGCTGCTTTTTTGCCCAATTTGCAGTGCGCCCGAAGAAAGTCAGTGTCAGATAATTGCCTTCACCATCAACACCAAGGATGCGCAGCGGGCTTCGCGCACTGCCCCCCGAACGATGCTGCGCGATGGCAAGGGTCACGATGATATTCTGCCCGACATCTGCAACGTCGAGCATGTTGACCGCCTTGCGATAGGTCCAACCTGACGGAAAATGGTAGAGCAGGTCTTTCACCCGCTTCAACCCAAGACGGTCGAGCGGTTTTGCAAGCCCGGGCCCCACGCCTTTCAGCGTTTCGATTTCGGCAAATAACGGATTGAGAATGTTGGGCCGCATGGTTAGGGCCGCTTATAAAGGCGTAGCGCCATCAATCCACTATCTTCGAAAGCCAATATGGACAGGGACGCCTATCTTCGCAAACTGCACTTCCGCGCGCACCATCGTGGTACGCGCGAAGCAGACGCAATTGTCGGCGGCTATTTCGACCAGCATCACTCCAACTGGAGTGAAAGCGAATTTGCGTGGTTCGAAGAGTTCATGGAAGAACAGGATGCCGACATTATCGGCTGGGCCATGCGCACCATCGCAGTGCCGGCACAGTGGCAAGGTCCGCTGATGACCGCATTGCAGCAGCTCGATTTCGTGCAACTCCCAGCTGGGCTGGGTAACGCGGACTAAGGACATGGCGGATATCCAGCGTATCTTGCGGGCCGATCGCCCGCTGACGCTTGCGTCAGTGCCAGCGGGGTTCACACCACTGCTACTCGCAGACCTTGCGCGCGGTTCCAAGGGAATGACCGTTTACGTCGCTCCCGATGAAGCGGCGATGCGCAGCCTTGCGGAAACCATTCCCTTTTTCGCACCCGAGATTGAAATCTTGCAGTTTCCGGGCTGGGATTGCCTTCCCTATGACCGCGCCTCGCCTTCGACGGTCATCACCAGCCAGCGGATGGCGACCCTAGCCGCGCTTCAAAGCCCCGCTCTGGGGAAGCGGCTGTTGCTGACCACCATTGGCGCACTGATCCAGCGCGTGGTTACCCCATTTCGCATCCGCCAGACGGGTGCGATCCTTGCCTCAGGCGTTTCAATCAGCCGCGAACGTTTGGCTACTTTGCTGCAATCCAACGGCTATTTCCGCGTTGATACCGTTGCCGAACAAGGCGAATTTGCGCTGCGCGGCAGCCTTGTCGACCTGATCCCTGCGGGCAGCGAGGCAGGTCTGCGGCTCGACTTTTTCGGCGACGAGATTGAGACGATACGTTCCTTTTCCCCGCAGGACCAGCGCAGCACCGGTATAGTCGAACGTTTCGAACTGCTTCCGGCAGTCGAGACATTGATGGATGAAGACGCCGTCCGTCGATTCCGCACCCAATATCGTGATCTGTTTGGCGGCACTGCGACCGGCGACCCGCTTTATCAGGCTGTGTCCGAAGGCAGGCGTCTTGCCGGAATGGATCACTGGCTCCCGCTTTTCGAAGACCGGATGGTGACATTGCTCGACCATCTTGGGAGAGATCCGCTGATCATTCGCGATCAGGCGGCGCTTGCCGCGGGCGAAGCCCGGTTCGAGGCAATTGCCGATTATCACGCCAACCGTGAAAAGGCGCAGTCCGCAAGCCCGGGAAGCTATCGCCCACTGGCACCGCAAAAGCTTTATCTGACGAGCGCCGAATTGCAGGCCTTGTGCGATGACCATCGCGCCCATCTGCTCACGCCGTTTCCAGCGCCAGAAATGGCGCAGGTGGTTGATTTCGGGATCTCGGCGGGGCGGGATTTTGCGCCCGAACGTGCCCGCAAAGACAATGTGTATGAAGCCGTTGCTGCCTATTTGAAGGAAAGCCAGCGCGCCGGGCAAAAGCCAATCATCGCCAGCTATTCCCGCGGTGCGCGCGAACGGTTGAAAGGCCTGTTGTCGGATCATGGTGCGCCGAAACTTGCCGAGGCCGATGGCTGGCAGGCGGCACTTGGCACAGCGACCAGCAAGACCGTCGCGATGGTCGTCTTGCCGATTGACCATGGCTTTTCTACGCCCGACGTCGCGCTGCTTTCAGAACAGGACATATTGGGCGACCGGCTTGTCCGCCGCCGCAAATCAAAGAAAAGCGCCGACGCGTTTCTGGCCGAAATGGCCACGCTTACGCCGGGTGACCTGATAGTTCACGTCGAACATGGCATCGGCCGCTATGAAGGTCTTGCCTCCATCCCGGTCGGTCAAAGCCCGCATGATTGTGTTACGTTGGTCTATGCGGGCGGCGACAAGCTTTATGTCCCGGTTGAAAATATCGACGTTCTGTCGCGCTATGGCAGCGGCGGCGAAGGTGCGGTCGGCCTCGACAGACTTGGCGGCGAGGCATGGCAGCGGCGCAAGGCGAAGCTGAAAGAACGCATCACCGCGATCGCGCATGAACTTATTGCGACGGCCGCCCAACGCGCGCTTCGCCCCGGCGTTACGATGGAGCTTGATCCGTCGGCCTATGCATCGTTCGTTGATCGCTTTCCGTATTCGGAAACCGAAGATCAGGACCGCGTCATAACCGAGGTGCTCGACGATCTTGCCAACGGCACACCGATGGACCGATTGGTTTGCGGCGATGTCGGCTTTGGCAAGACGGAGGTTGCAATGCGCGCCGCCTTTGCAGCGGCCATGTCCGGCTATCAGGTAGCGGTGATTGCACCGACCACCCTGCTCGCCCGGCAGCATTTTTCCAATTTCGTCGAACGTTTTGCGGATACGCCTTTGCAACTGGGCCGGCTGTCTCGCCTCGTTCCCGCAGCAGAGGCCACCAAGACCCGCGATGGCCTTGCCGACGGATCGATCGATATCGTGATCGGCACCCATGCGGTTTTGTCCAAGACAGTGAACTTCAAACGGCTGGGGTTGGTCATCGTTGATGAGGAGCAACGATTTGGCGTCAACCACAAGGAACAGCTGAAGGCACTGAAAACCGACGTTCATATGCTGACGCTGACGGCAACGCCCATTCCGCGCACCTTGCAAATGGCTATGTCGGGCCTTCGCGAATTGTCGGTGATCCAGACCCCGCCGGTCGACCGGCTCGCGGTGCGCACCTATGTCATGCCTTGGGACGAGGTAGTGATGCGCGAAGCCTTGCTGCGCGAACATTATCGCGGCGGGCAGAGCTTCTTTGTCGTTCCACGCATTTCGGATCTGCCAGAAATCGAGGATTTCATTCGGGAACAGGTGCCCGAGGTGAAGTTCGTCACCGCGCATGGCCAGATGTCCGCCGGGGAAATCGAAGAGCGGATGACCGCCTTTTATGACAAGCGGTACGACGTTCTGCTGTCGACGACGATCATCGAAAGCGGTCTTGATATTCCGAGTGCAAACACCCTCATCATCCACCGTGCCGACCGGTTCGGATTGGCGCAGCTTTATCAGCTGCGTGGTCGCGTCGGGCGGTCAAAACTTCGCGCCTATGCCTATCTGACGCAGCCGGTGGACCGTGTACTCAACGAGACCGCTGAAAAGCGGCTGAAGGTGTTGAGCGATCTCGATAGCCTCGGCGCTGGTTTCCAATTGGCAAGCCATGATCTTGATATACGCGGCGCCGGCAATTTGGTGGGCGATGAACAGTCCGGCCATATCAAGGAAGTCGGCTTTGAATTATACCAGTCGATGCTCGAAGACGCGATTCTTGAGGTTCGGGCCGAGAGCCAAGGGCTTGCCAAACCACGCGAAGGTTTCAGCCCACAAATCACCATCGATGCACCAATCCTGATCCCCGAAGATTATGTGCCAGACCTGTCGGTACGCATGGCGCTTTACCGCCGGCTCAACGATCTGGACGGCGCGCTGGAAATCGAAGGTCTTGCTGCCGAAATTGCCGACCGCTTCGGTCCTATCCCCGAACCGACGCAAAACCTGCTTAAACTTATCGAGATCAAGCAAAATGCGCTCGTCGCGCAGGTATCAAAGATCGAATGCGGCGCGCGCGGCGCACTTGTTAGCTTCCATGAAGATCGCCCGCCCAATGTTGCGGGCCTCTTGGCTTATGTCGAGCGGCTGGGGGCGACAGCTAAGCTTCGCCCGGACAGCAAGCTGGTGATCACCCGCAACTGGCCCGATCCTGCCAGCAAGCTCAACGGGTGCCTGCAATTGTCCAAGGGGCTCGCCGGCCTCGCGCGGAAGGCAGCCTAGGCGTTCCGTCCCGCTCGCCCTTGCGCCTCGGCAAGCGCGAAACCTGTAAAATCGTCGGGCGCAAGCGGCTGCGACCGGAGATAGCCCTGGAAGTAATCGCACCCCTCTGCGCGCAGCACCTCCAGTTCGGCTTGGCGCTCCACGCCTTCGGCGATGATCTGCAAGTCAAGCGCATGGCCCATGGCTATGATCGCACGCACGATGATGCGGTCCTTACCCTGACCATCAATGTCAGGGACCATCGCCTTATCCAGCTTCAGAAAATCAATGGGTAGGCGCTTCAGATAGGCAAGGCTGGAATAGCCGGTCCCGAAATCGTCGAGTGCGATGCGGATACCGCGCTTCCGCAAAACCTGCAGCTGCGCCGACGCCAGATCGATATCGCGCACAAGGCTTTCCTCGGTCAGTTCCAGTGTCAGCCGGTTCGGCGAAAAACCTGAGGTCGCAAGCATGTCAAACAGATGACGTGCATAATCATCGGTCAACTCGCCAGCGCCCATATTGATTGACAGCCGCAGCGGTTCGAGCGCGGCAGGCCAGTTCGCTGCGATGGCAATCGCCTTCCGCTGCACCAGATCTGAAAGCTCTTCGCGAAGATCGCACCGATCAGCTGCTGCAAACAGCTGGGCAGCGCCAAGTTCACCGAAATGCGGGTGCGCCCAACGTGCGAGAACCTCTGCACCGGTCAGTTGACCGTTCACGACGGAAAATTGTGGCTGCAACAAAAGGGCAATCTGTCCCTGCTCGATCGCGCCGCGCAAATCGCGGTCAAGCGTCGCATTGGCCACCATATTCTCAGCTGTCAGCGGCGCCGCAAGTGCATATTTCCGCCCTTTGTGCGCATAGGCGGCCGCCAAGGCCGATTGCGCACGCTGGAGCAGTATAGTGCCTGATTGTCCTGGTACAGCTGCCGCCATGCCGATTCGCGCGCTGATGTGGATCTCAACGCCTTGTGGACCGACATCACCCGACACGGCCGCCAGGAATTTTCGCGCCACAGCCTCGGAAACGCCCTTGCCATTGGGATGGCCGATAATCACCAGAAACTCTCGACCGGGCATGCGCGCGACCATGACGATGTTTTCGACCGAAGCAGCCGCCTCGGCAATCCGTCTGCCAACGGCGTTGATCACAACATTGCCGACATCGCGGCCGTGCAGGTCATTAATCTGTTTCAGATCGCGAATGCCGAGCAGTAAAAGTGTCGCCGACCGGCCCGCACTCGCCTCGAAAGCGGACAGCCATAAATGCGCATCGCGCGCTGGTGCGATTCGGATAGTGGGAATCAGGGCGCGGACAGGCATTTCAGGCGCATAGCACTAAAATCTTTAGCAAGCATTGCCAGCATCATATCCGCGCATTAGGTGATTGGCATGCGCGACGGATTTGGACGCCAGATCGACTATTTACGGATATCGGTTACAGACCGGTGCAATTTCCGTTGTCATTATTGCATGCCCGAACAGCAGACCTTTCTGCCGCGGATTGAATTGCTCGATTATGCCGAGATAGCCCTGCTATCCGACCGGTTTATCGATCATGGCATTCGCAAGATTCGGCTGACCGGCGGTGAGCCGCTCGTGCGGCGTGATATCGGGCTGTTGATGCGGCAGTTGGGAGCCCATGTCGCGACTGGACGGCTTGATGAATTGACACTCACAACCAACGGCAGCCGCCTGCGCGCCCATGCCGATGACATTCTGGCCGCCAATATCCGCCGGATCAATGTCAGCCTCGACAGTCTTCACGCCGACCGATTTGCCACAATCACACGGGGCGGGCAGTTGAATGAGGTGCTGGACGGCATAGCTGCAGTCCGGGCGATGGGCATAGCTGTACGCATCAACATGGTTGCCCTGTGCGGCATCAATGAGGACGAGATTGTCCCTATGGTGCGCTACTGCGGTGATAATGGCCTCGACCTTGCGGTTATCGAAACGATGCCTCTAGGCGACGGCGTAGCTGGCCGCACTGATCAGTTTATTGCGCTTGAAGAGTTTTGCGCACCGCTTCACGCGCATTGGAAACTGGATTCACTGCCGCACCGCACGGCCGGACCGGCACGATATTGGCAAATTGAACCCCTCGGCGTTCGATTGGGTTTGATCACCCCGATGAGCGACAATTTCTGCGACGATTGCAATCGCCTGCGACTGACCACAGATGGCAAAATTTACATGTGCCTGGGATCGAGCTTACATGTCGATCTTCGCGCAGCCATCCGCGAAGAAGGCGTGGCAGGGGTTGATCGCCTTTTGCAAAAGGCACTGAAATTGAAACCCGAACGCCATGATTTTGAACGCCAAATGGCCGATCGGTCGCTTCGTCTTGCCCGCCATATGAATGCGACCGGCGGATGAGCCGCTTTGCCCGCCTCGCATTGGTGGCATCTGCTGGTGAACCCGCCCGCGAAGCCGAACGCCAGTTGCGCGAGTTGCATGATTTTGTGCCGATTGAGGATGCCGATGCTGTCATCGCCCTCGGCGGTGATGGCTTCCTGCTGCAATTGCTGCACCGCCTGCTTGAACAACGACGCGATCTTCCCGCCTATGGGATGAATCTGGGCACCATCGGCTTTCTGATGAACAACTGGCGCCCCGAGGAATTGCTAAATCGGTTAGAGCGCGCAAAGAGCATTTCAGTGACGCCGTTGATGGCGACGGTTGAAACCACTTCTGGCCAGCGCTTCTCGCTTCCGGCGATCAACGAAGTATCGCTGCTTAGGGAAACCCGGCAGGCCGCCAAGCTGCAGATCGATGTCAATGGCCGCACGGTTTTGGACGAATTGATCTGCGACGGCATATTGGTCGCCACGCCAGCGGGCTCGACCGCCTATAATCTCTCGGCCAATGGACCGATTCTCCCGCTCGATAGCTCGCTGCTCGCGCTGACACCGATCAGTCCATTCCGCCCGCGCCGCTGGAAAGGCGCAATCTTGCCGGATCGCTATGTCGTGCGGCTTACCATAATGGAAAGCGGCAAGCGTCCGGTCAGCGCCGTCGCAGACCAGCGCGAAATCCGCGATATTGCGTCGGTCGAGGTTGAACTTGATCGCAATCGTTCGCTCACATTGCTTTTTGATCCCGAACATGCGCTCGATGATCGCATCGCAATGGAACAATTTGTCACCTGAGGCCTTGCATTTTGTTTCCGGCCAAGCCATAGGCGCGCCTGCCCGATGCAATCGGGCTGCTCCCCGGTAGCTCAGCGGTAGAGCAACCGGCTGTTAACCGGTTGGTCGGCGGTTCGAATCCGTCCCGGGGAGCCAGTTTTTTTCCAGAAAATCAGATGGTTTGCAAAAGCAGCCGGATAGCGGCGTAGCCGACCAATATTGCGGTTACGCGGCGCAGCCATTGTGGCGGAAATAAGCGGATTCCAGCCATGCTGCCTAATTGGCCACCGATCAGCACGGCAAGCAGCAATGGCCAATAGCTTGCTGCCGGTTCAGCAAATGATTCGATACCGCCCTTGGTCAGTTGTCCAGCAAGGCCGGTGATCGAATTCACCAAGATGAAGAGCGAAGCAAAGGCTGCGATTCGCCGTTCATCCGCCCATCGGATGAGGTGCAGCACTGGGGCCATGAATATGCCGCCCCCAATGCCCGAAAGTCCTGCAAGAAGCCCCACAATACCCGAAAGGCCTAGAACTACCGGCTGGGGCAGCTTCATGGGCGACAGACGTTGCTGCGGCAGCAGAAGGGCAATGGCAGATAGCAGCAACGTTCCCCCCAAAATCAGGAGGAAGGTCTGTTCCTTCAGTGGCGTAAGCCCTCCGACAAAGGCCATGGGCGCTGAAATGGCCAGCATCGGCGCCATGATCTTCCAGTCGATCAAGCCAGCGCGCCAGAAACGGATGGTACCACCCGTGACAACGACGATATTGCAGCACAGCGAAATGATCGGGATCAGCTTGGGTTCAATCCCTGTAAGCGTCAAGATCGCCGTATAGGACGATCCCCCGCCAAAACCGACAGACGCATAGATGAGCGCAATAATGCCAAACAGCAGGGGCAGTATCGCGCTCATATCAACAGCCGATCAGAATGATCCGTGGCAGTGCTTATATTTCTGGCCAGACCCGCACGGACAGGGATCATTGCGACGGATGTTGGGATTGCTGGCAAAGGGATCGCCCTCGCCCGGATCCATCGCGACCTGCCGCGCCGGGATGGATGCGCGGATCAGGCCCAAATCTGCGCCGTCCACATCGCCGCTATCATCCTCACCGGTCAGCGGATCGAAATGGGTGGTTAGAAAATCGGGCAGTTCCGGCAGATCGCCATCCATCGACGGTGCCTGCACTACAAACTCGTTGGTCAGCATCGTTTTCACGATGTCCTCACGGATCGCAGTCAACATGCGTTCGAACAGACCAAAGCTCTCGGCCTTATATTCGTTGATCGGGTTTTTCTGCGCATAGGCGCGCAGATAAATGACCTGACGCAAAGCATCGAGCGTCGAGAGATGCTCTTTCCAATGATGGTCCAGATTCTGGAGCAGCACCTGCTTTTCAATCTGGCGGAACAGCGTTGCGTCGATGGCGGCACGCTTTTCGGTAAGCTTTGCCACCGCTGCATCGGCAAGGCGTGTTTCAACGATTTCGGGATCGATTTCTTCTTCGGTCAACCAGCCATCAATGTCCGGCTTCATGCCAAGAATTTCGTCGGTTCGTCTCTTCAGGCCATCAACATCCCATTGTTCGGGATAGGTTTCCGGCGGGCAGTTTTCGCCGACAATTGCATTAACGGTTTCTTGCAGCATATCGTCGAGGACATCATCGACCGCATCGGCATCCATGATGTCGCTGCGCTGTTCGTAAATGACCTTACGCTGGTCATTCATCACCGTATCATATTCAACCAACTGCTTACGGATGTCGTAGTTGCGGGCCTCGACCTTTTTCTGCGCGGTTTCGATCGCGCGCGAAAGCCATTTGCCGCCAATGGCTTCGCCATCTTCCAGCGAGCTGTTCATCATCTTGGCAAATAGCGTTTCAGACCCGAAAATGCGCAGCAGATCATCCTCTAAGCAGAGGTAGAAGCGCGAAAGGCCAGGGTCACCCTGACGGCCAGAACGGCCACGCAGCTGGTTATCAATACGGCGGCTTTCATGCCGCTCGGTTGCCAGAACGAAAAGCCCGCCTGCCTCAAGCACCTTGGCCTTTTCGGCCTCAATTTCCGCCTTGATCGCCGCGAGCGCTGCCTCACGTTCCGCGCCTTCAGGCATTTCGGCGAGTTCGTCGTCGATGCGATATTCAAGGTTACCGCCCAGTTTGATGTCGGTACCTCGGCCGGCCATGTTGGTGGCGATTGTTACCGCACCGAGGCGGCCTGCCTGCGCAACGATACGGGCTTCCTGTTCGTGGAAGCGTGCGTTGAGGACCGCATGCTCGACGCCCTCCTGGTTCAGATATTCCGACAGAAGCTCCGATTTCTCGATTGAAACCGTGCCGACCAGAACGGGCTGGCCGCGGTCATTCGCTTCCTTGATCGTTTTGGCAATTGCAGCGAACTTGTCTGCGGTATTTTTGTAGAACTCGTCATTTTCGTCGATCCGCTGCACCGGCACATTGGTCGGGATTTCGACGACGTTCAGCTTGTAAATGTCGAAAAATTCCTGCGCCTCGGTCGCAGCCGTGCCTGTCATCCCCGAAATCTTGGGGTACATGCGGAAATAATTCTGGAATGTGATCGTCGCCAGCGTCTGGTTTTCCGGCTTGATCGGCACACCTTCCTTGGCTTCGACGGCTTGGTGGAGGCCGTTTGACCAACGGCGGCCATCCATCATACGCCCTGTAAATTCGTCGATGATGATCACTTCGTCATCTTTGACGATGTAATCGGTATCGCGCTTGAACATCACATTGGCTTTGAGCGCTTGGTCAAGATGATGCACGACCTGCGTATTTTCATAATCATACAGGTTGCTGCCGATCAGAAGGCCCGCACCTTCGAGCAGGCGCTCGGCCTTTTCGGTGCCATCTTCAGTCAGCATCACGCTGCGCTGTTTCTCGTCCTTCTCATAATCGCCTTCATCCAGCTGGAGAACGACTTCATGGACGGCGCGATACAGTTCTGACTTGTCATCGGTCGGACCCGAAATGATCAACGGCGTACGCGCTTCATCGATCAGAATCGAGTCGACTTCGTCAACGATCGCATGGTTGAACGGGCGCTGCACCATCTGGTTGCGCTCATGCTTCATATTGTCGCGAAGATAATCGAAGCCCAGCTCGTTATTGGTCGCATAGGTGATGTCGCAATTATAAGCGTCGCGCCGCTCATTCTCGGTCAGATTGGGCACGATTACGCCGGTGGAAAGGCCAAGATAGCTGTAGATCTGACCCATCCATTCCGCGTCGCGCTTCGCGAGATAGTCGTTCACGGTAACAACATGCACGCCCTTGCCTTCGATGGCGTTGAGATAGGTGGCGAGCGTTGCCACCAGAGTCTTGCCTTCACCGGTGCGCATTTCGGCGATTTCGCCGCGGTGGAGCACGATGCCGCCCACCATCTGCACATCGAAATGGCGCATACCGAGCGTGCGCTTCGATGCCTCACGCACCGTCGCAAACGCCTCTGGCAGGATATCGTCAAGGGTTTCGCCAGCCTGCAGGCGTTCGCGAAAACGCTCCGTCTGTGCCTTCAGTTCATCATCGGAAAGCGCGGCTATCTGGTCTTCAAGAGCGTTGATCTTGCCAACAATCTTCATGATTTTCGCGACATAACGGTCGTTCGACGAACCGAACATGGATTTGGCAATTTTGCCGAGCATAGGGAGAGCCTTTGAATAGGTAATGGTTGTTCCGCTGTGAAATCACAGGGCAGTTCATGTGCAGAAGGCGCATATCGCGCCAGCGAGGCTTACTCGCGCGCGCGCTCAGCCCTGCTGACGGGCGTAGACAAAGTGACGCTACGAACCATGGCCGGTACTGCAGCCAGATTCTGATCAAGCAGCCTTGACTCAACGCGGCTTGGCAGCACCTGACTGGTGTGCACGGCCGCAACAGCTGCCATGGGCTGCATCAACTGAACCGGAGAAGCAGCGTTGGTCTGCGCAGCTGCGGAAACCGGACGCGCGGCTTCCGCTGCCGTGAACCCGGTCAACAATGCAACAATGTAAAGCAGCAAACGCATTATGGGCGAAACCCCTGTCTGGATTTGCATATAGGGTTGACTTGCACTTGCGTCCATCCCCATTGCGACCCGCATATAGTAGCGGAAGTCTGTTTAAATGATGTCAACATCCCCTCTTGCCCTGCCCTTCCCCGACATGCCCGAAATTGGCGGCGTGACGAAGCGCGTGGCACGGGCTCGGTACAAGGATTGGGATCGCTGCGATCTCACTTATGTCGAATTGTGCGAAGGCACGGCGGTAGCAGGGGTAACGACACGCAATATCTGCTGCTCGGCCGAGGTTGAACTTTGCCGCGACAATTTGAAAGGAGGGCTGGCGCGCGCGCTGGTCGTCAATGCCGGTAACAGCAATGCCTTTACCGGCCATCGCGGGCGTGAAGCCGTTGACGCGATAACCGCGCAGGTTGCCGCCCATCTTGGATGTGCCCCTACCCAAGTCTTTGTATCATCGACAGGCGTGATCGGGGTGCCCCTCCCCAAGGACAAGGCAGAAGCCGGCCTGAACGCCGCCTTCACCGCTGAAACTTGCAGTTGGCAGGATATTACCGACACGATCGGCACCACGGATACCTTCGCCAAGGGTGCAAGCGCGAGCGCGATGGTCGGTGGCAAGCGGATAGAGATAGTCGGCGTCATCAAGGGGAGCGGCATGATCGCACCCGACATGGCAACGATGCTCGGCTATATCTTCACCGATGCGGCAATCGAACCTGGCTTTCTTCAACATCTGCTCAGCACAAGCAATGGCGCGACCTTCAACTGCATCACAGTAGATAGCGATACTTCGACGAGCGACACCGTTCTCGCCTTTGCGACTGGCAAGGCAGGCAATGCCCCTCTCACCTGCTTCGACGATGCCGGCGCAGATGCTTTTGCCTCCGCGCTGCATGATGTCTGCCGCCAGTTGGCGCATCTTGTCGTACGTGATGGCGAAGGTGCGCAGAAGTTCATCGAAATCAACGTCACAGGCGCCGTTGCAGATGATAGCGCGCGCCGCATCGCGCTCGCCATTGCAAATTCACCGCTGGTAAAAACCGCTATCGCAGGCGAAGACGCCAATTGGGGCCGGGTCGTGATGGCGGTGGGTAAGGCCGGCGAACCTGCCGATCGTGACCTGTTGTCTATCCGCTTTGGGGCAACGCTGGTCGCACAAAATGGCCTTGCCATCGAAGGCTATGATGAGACCCCGGTTGCTGCGCATCTCAAGGGTCAGGAAATCCGCATCGGCGTCGATATCGGCCTCGGGTCAGGCAGCGCCACCGTGTGGACCTGCGACCTGACCCATGGCTATATCAGCATCAATGCGGATTATCGCAGTTAGAGCGCGGCTTCGAGCCAGCTCTTGATTGCGGCCTTGGGCGCTGCGCCGACCTTTGTCTCAACAATTTCGCCATCCTTGAACAGGATCATGGTAGGAATGCCGCGTACGCCATATTTGCCCGGCGTGTCCGGATGATCGTCAATGTTGAGCTTGGCGATCGTCACCTTCTCGCCCAGTTCCTCGCTGATTTCTTCAAGGCTGGGGCCGATCATCTTGCACGGGCCGCACCATTCGGCCCAGAAATCCACGAGCACCGGCTTGGAAGAGCCAAGCACTTCGGTTGCAAAATCATTGTCGCCAACTGCTTTGGTAGCCATCAAAAATACTCCTTCTTTGCTTATGATTGTATGGTCCGCGACGGCCCGTTGCAAGACGGGCGCGCCAAAGTTTTGCTTTGTCCGTTCAAACAGGGCGATGCGGGGCAAGATCGTTTTGGTTCAGTGCGATCATCGCAGGTGCATGGGTGTAAAGCAGCGCGGCAGATACTTTGTGCGCCCGGAATATCCGTTCGACCGCGGCAACATAATGCGCCATCTGCCGCAATTCCGATAGCGGCACATCTGCAGCCGAGCCCGGAACCCGTCGCGATGTCTTGAAATCAACGATCCTGATTTCGCTATCCACCGCTACCAGTCGGTCGATACGCCCCGACACCACCGTCTGCCCTACCAAGGCGGCAATCGGAACCTCCGCCCGGGCATCTGCGGAAAACAAGGAAATCCAGCGCGGATCATCAACAAGCTTCAATATCTGACCGATCATCTCGCCATGATCATGGTTGCGCGATGTATCCCGCATGAGCAGCCATTGGGCCGCGTCCTGCTCAAACCGGTCGCGGCGGTCGGCAACGAACCGCTCAATCAAGCCGTGGATTAACTTCCCGCGCTCGGCAGCAAAACGCAAAGCTGCAATCGCCGGCTTGTCGCCCGTATCGCTATCGTCAAGTTGCGAAGGTGCGAGCGGGCGTGGAGGCTGCGCTTCGGGCGCGGCAGCATCGACCAGCCATTGAGGAAGTTCCGTTTTGGGCGTGATGTTCGAGGTTGATCCATCAGGGGCCGCAACCCCGTTGTCCAAAGCCCCCCGATAAAGACGCGAACGATATCCGCTGACATCCTCGATCATATGTGCGCCAATGGCATCCAATGCGCGCTCAATCGCGCAATACCAGCTATCCGGCTTTGGCGCATCTTGCTTTGCGCCCAGACTGCCGGCCATGATCAGCCTTTCTTCGGCACGGGTAAGCGCGACATATAACAGCCGGTAATGCTCATTCATCTCGCGCGCTTCACGCTCTTCCTCAATCTCGGCGAGCAGGCCGATGCGCAAATCCTTGTCGATACGCAGCAACGGCAGGTTAAGCCCGTCGCCAATTGGCAGACTAGTGCCGGGGTCGCGATTACCGCGCGCCTCAGGGTCAACGGTGACATCTGCCAGAATGACGACCGGCGCCTGCAACCCCTTTGCGCCATGAACCGTCATGATCTGCACTTCATTGCTTCCGGCAAGGCGTTCGCGTTTTATTTCGCCGGGATTGCTTTCAAACCAGTCGAGGAATTGCTGCAAGGTGCCGCTGCGCGATTGTTCGAATTCAATTGCGAGGTTGAGAAACTCCTCGATTGGAACGAGCACTTGCTCACCGAGCCTTGCGACAAATTTCTCTCGTCCCCGCGTCGGGCCGGATAATATCTGTTCGATGAACTCGAACGGCGTCGTGAAATCCGCACTCGCCAATAGGGCATGCAACGGCGCCAGATCATCGGCCAGGCTTTCGTCGCGCCGCAGATGCTGCCACAGCGAAATCCGTTCGGATCGATAGCCATGATCAAGCAATTGCTGCTGCGTCCAACCCAGCAGAGGCGATACCAACAGGCAGGCGAGGCTCAGATCATCTTGGGGCTGCAGGGCAAAACGGATGGCGGATAGCAGATCCTGTACCGCCAGTTGTTCACCAATCTGCATCCGGTCAATCCCGGAAACCGGCACATTCAACGTGTGCAGCCGGGCAACCAAAAGCGATGCGACCTCGGTACGTTTGCGAAACAGCACCATGATGTCGCCTGGGGTCAATGGCTTGCCGCTAGCCAAAATCGGGCGCTCATCGACCAGCGCCTTGATCCTCTTTGCCAGAATGGCGGCCAGTTCGCGCTTCTCCGGGCCAAGCCATTTCTCCTCGTCGCTGTCACCTTCGTCATTTTCGTTGGCGGCCGCAGACAGGATGGGCTCGATTAATTCAACCGAGCCAATGTCGGGTTTTTCGCAAATATGATCGTCGATGTAATCCATCAGGCCGAAACGCGCATGGCCCAGCGTGTTGATCACCCCATTGACCAGCCCGAGAATGGGCTGGGTCGAACGGAAGGAGCGCGACAGCGTCAACTGGCTGAGTTCGCGTTCCTGTTCGGCAAGGCGCATGGCATAGCGCTCGCCTGCCTCACGATAGCGGGCAGGATCGGTACCCTGGAATCCATAGATCGCCTGTTTGAAATCACCGACCGCAAAAATGGTCCGCAGCGTTTCGTCCTTCGCGCCTGCGCCTGCAAAGAAATCGCCCGAGAGCGATTCGATGATGGCCCATTGGCGGGCATTGGTATCCTGCGCCTCGTCGACAAGGATATGGTCAATCCGCCGATCCAGCTTATAGCGCACCCATTCGGTCATGCCGTTGGTGGTCAGCAGGTCGGCCGCCTTGTTGATCAGATCATCGAAATCGACCAGACCGCGCGCACGTTTGGCCGCTTCATAGCGCAGTGCAAAAGACTTGCCGGCAAACAGCGCATTGGCAAGGCGGTCGGCATAGCGCGCTAGCGCCACCTTTTCGCTCAACGCCTTGGTCCATAGATGCAAGTCTAACGCAATGGATGCATATTCATCGTTGCCCGGCGTAAACCCCTTGGTGGCGATCATCGGTTCGCCATCGCCCTTCGTCCAGCAGTTATGGATCAAGTCAATCGCCAGTCCACGCCCGATCGGGTCCATTTCCAGCCATTGCGCTATCTTGTTCGCGCGTTCTCGCCCGCGGCTTGTGCCCCATTCGACGTTAAGCTCATATACCGCCCGGATAGACACAAGGTCGATGACTTCATCGCACAGCAGCGACGCGACCAAATCGTCGGTGTTCCCCTCCATGTCCAGGCCCAGATTGGCGCGCACAAAGGTCAACAGCCCCTGCCCTTCCGGTAACTCGCGCATGGTTGGCAGCGCAGCGGCACAGCGTTGCAGGAAACTCCATGCACCATCTTCGCCCCGTTCCATGCTCAACTGGCGCAAACTATCCGAGATGAACCCGTCGCCGCTACGATCTGCTTCTTGCGCGATTTGCGCGAGCACCTCTTTCTGCAAGTCGGCCTTGGTGCGATCATCCAGCGGCTCGAACCCCGGCATGATGCCGGCCTCTTCCGGAAAACTGGCAAGAAGTGATTGGCAAAAACTGTGGATCGTCATGATCTGTAGGCCGCTGCCCGGTGCATCCAATATGTCGGCAAAAAGGCGCCGGGCATGATCGCGGTCATCGGGATCGGATGGCGCTCCGATTGCCTCCAATTCCCAGAAAAGCTGATCATCGGGCATCATCACCCATTTGGCGAGCTTGCGATTGATCCGCTCGGCCATTTCGGCGGCGGCTGCCTTGGTGAAGGTCAGGCAGAGGATTACCTCAGGCTTCGCGCCTGCCAGCAGTAGGCGGATCACCCGACCCGACAAGACCTGCGTTTTGCCAGAACCTGCCGACGCGCTCAGCCACACATTCGCATCCGGGACCACCGCCGATTTCTGCGGAGCGGTAAAGTGATCGATATTGGGCTTCTTTTCAGTTGCCATTATCGGCCTCGTTCCAACTGACGCTACCCAGCCATTCGTCAAGCCGCATCAACTGTTCATAATCCTTATACACGGCATAATCGGGTTTCAGCTTGGCCTTGAACGGCGCATTACCGGTGATCCACCGACCGATGGCGGCGCTCGCCTCTGCCTTGGCGAATTCGGTGAAGCTGGCCGTGTCAGGTTCACCATCTTTGGGTTTTTTGGCCAAGGGCGAAGCTGTATAGCCGAAATCGCCATTCTGCTTTGCAAGCGACCAATATTCGAAGCCCGCGACCTTCCCGGAAAGCCCTTTGACCGCGCCGGCTTCGACAAGCGCGCCGCTCAACCCAAGTTGCAAGGCATAGCCGGCGGCCACCTTGTTTTTCGCAGGCGGGCTGCCCGTCTTATAATCAACGACCACCAATGTGCCATCCGACTGCCTATCTATGCGGTCGATACGGCCATGGACGCGAATGCCCGCAATCTCGCCTTCGGCTCTCGATTCAAATGTTTCAATCTGCCTGCCATCATCGCTATTGGCGGCAACTTTTGCCGCAACCCAGCGCAAACCCGCAATGATGCGTGGCTGCCACAAGAGCCGAAGGGCAGGAGCAACGCTACTATCAGTGAGCGCGGCTTCAGCAAAGGCGACCAGACTGTCGGGATCGCGTTGCCCTGATTTCGTCCAATCCTCGATTATCTTGTGAACCAGCGTTCCCTTCCAAGCTGGATCAGGTTCTGCATCCACCGGCTTCAGCGCATCAAGCTTCAAGATATTACGCGCATAGAAGGCGTAAGGATCTGCCTTCAGCATATCCATCTGCGTGATCGAAATGGCAACCTTGCGTTGCTCCGCTAAAGGCAAAGGCTCGGGTCGCGCATGCGGCAAAACGGCTTGAACCGGGTGGTCCAGACGACGTGCCAAGTCCAGCGCCACTGCCTCATCTTGCAGGCCTTCGCCAAACAATGCCTGGATACGAAGCAGAAAGCGCGAGGCTATGGACGGACCGGAGCGGTCGCGCTTTGCCCGTGTCAGAACAACCTCCGGCGCACCCAATGCACTGCCAAGATCATGCGCGGACAACCCGATATTGCGGTCCAACCCCGGCAAATCGAGCTGCCGTCGCAAATGCGGCGCCAGCCATGGGTCCGGCTGAGGCAATTGCGGCCATGTGCCCTCATTCAGCCCGGCGCAAATCAACAGATCGGCCGATTGCAGGCGGGCTTCAAGCAGGCCGAAAATGGATACACGCGGGTGGCGGCCATAAGCGGGCCGGATGGCAATATCGGCGAGCATTGTCTCGAGCAGGTCGGGCCAGGCCGTGACTTGCCCATCCGACAAAAGTTCCAGTTCCTGATCGCCCAGCGCTTCGACAAATTCGGCCAAGCGCCGTCCCGCTGCGCCTTTCCAGATCGTTCCATCGGTCAGCTTGTCTGCAAGACCTGTCACGGCATCAAGATGGGCGCGAAGGCTCCGCCGGCTGGCGTCGGCATAAGGACGGATAATTGTTTCGGTTTCCGACCACCAAAGCGCCAGATCGGGTTCGGCGCGCTTGGCTGCAATATTGTCGGCTATGATCCGGGCAATTGCATCAATACCCGCCAGCAATTGCGGTCCGCGCAGCAACAGATCGAGCGCGCGCACCCGATCCAGCCATGCAAGACGTGCCTCGCCTTCCCTGACCAGCGGATGTTTGAGAACGGACAATAATGTGACCGGCGCGAATTGTCCGGCAAGCATTTGCGATACCGTCAAGAAAAGGGCGCCCACAGGCTCCTGCGCCAATGGACGTCCTGCGCTATCATCGGCCTCAATGTTCCATCGCTTCAACTGGGCGGCGACCCGTGATGCGATCTCGCGATCGGGTGTGACCAGTGCAACGCGTCTGCCTTCTGCCTCAACGGAGTGGCGGATCAGAACCGAAATGGCGCGCGCTTCTTCGGCGCTGTCTTCGGCTTCAAGCAAGCGGATATTGTCCATCGTCCGGCGCGCACGTGAAAGGTTCCGCCATGCAACCGTTTGTTGGGGCAGGCAGAAGATATCCTGCACAGCTTGCGCAGTTTTGGGCGGCATTTTGCCGAATAAATCGACCTCGCTTCGATCAATCCCCATGCGATGCAGCAACAATTTGAGATGATATTGCGGATGGGTTTCCCGATGCGGCGCGCGGGGCGTGTCGCCCGTCTGATCCGTTGGCTTCGCGAGATCACCAAGTGCTTGCCAATCATTGGCATCCAACTGCAAATCCACATGCGGCAGCAATACCAACCCATTGGGCAGCCGGGCAATCTGGCCGAGCAGAGATGCAATGGCAGGGGCCGCCGTGGTAATGCCGGCGGCAATGACTGGCGTCGTTGGCGGACACGCCTTCAATCGTGCAGACAGACGATATAGCAAGGCATTGCGCCGCGCGGCAGGGGCCATCAATCCCTTAGCGGCCAGCCAGCTTTCACTTTCACGACACAGCGATTTCAACGAGCCGTAAGCGGTCGACCAATGGGCAGCGAGGTCGGCATTGCCATGATCGAAATCCACGTCGGCAAGCGATTTTTCTTCTACGTCCAGTGTGTCCAATGTCTGGACCAGTTGCTTTGCCAGATGCAGCGCCTCTGTCGCGCTGGCATCGCTTCGGTGCCGACGGACACATCCGGCCAGATGCAAAAGCCGCTGCATGTCGTCGACGGCAGGAAGGGGGGGCGCATCGTCGAAAGCCAGCGGATCGAGCAATGGCCCCAATTTTTCGTCCAGTGCCAGATCGCCAATCGCCGCCATCCGCGGCAGCACCAAACCGGTCTCGGCCGAGCGCACAAAGGCAGATGTTAGCGCCGATACCGCTCGATTGTTTGGAAGCAGGATGAGGACATCGGCCATACCCAACAGATCGCCGCGATAGCGGCCAACCAGCCAGTTAGACAATGCCGTCGAAAGATCTGTCCCGACCGGGACGGTTTGTACCCGAGTTCGGATTGCGTCAGCCATTTACCGTCAATGCCGCCTCGGTCGGCGCTATCGCTTGCGGTGATCCGATGTCGAACCAGTCGCCCTGATGGACGATGCCATATAGCCGCCCTTCGGCAATCGCCCGATCCCAAAGCTTGTTCGTTGAAAAAGGCCCTGACGGCGCATCACGCAAAAGGCGGTGGCTCAACAATTGATTGCCGGTAAACACAAAATCCGCCTCTGGATTATCGCCGCGGCGGACGAGCCGTTGCGCCCCATCCAGATTGAAATCACCCTTTCCGGAATGGCAAAAGGCGCGGTCTTTTGGAACGAGCAGAAGAAGTCCATCCATCCGCGCATCATCCCAAGCCTTGGCCAGACTGACAAGAGCGTCTTCCGCACCCTCCTCGGTCCAGACCGCATCGCTGTTGAGGCAGTAAAAGGGATCAGCTGCGATCTTGGGTGCCGCCTTCACAAGCCCGCCACCGGTTTCGAGCAATAGATCACGCTCATCAGATATAAGGATATCCAGATCTTGCGCATGCGCGGCCATATGCGCCTCTATCTGATCGGGCAGATAGTGGACGTTGACGACGGCCTTTGTGACCCCTGCCCGACGCGCCTTGTCGAGCACATGGTCCAGAAGAGCCTTCCCCGCCACCTTGACCAGCGGTTTCGGACAATTTTCGGTCAGCGGGCGCATCCGCGTGCCAAGACCCGCCGCCATCACCATGGCCGTATCGACGGTCATGCAACGCGATCCAGCGGCGACGATGCCCTAATTTCTTGCGGGATAGTGCGATCAAACCAGTCGCGCAGCTTCACCAGGCCGGGATGGGCGAGATCGCGTTCCAATAGCCCCCACATGCGCGGTAGGAAGGACAGATAGCGTTCCTTGCCATCGCGCTTCCACAGGCGCGTGAATATGCCGATAATCTTGGCATTACGCTGCGCACCGAGCAACGCATAATGCAGATCGAAATCGGCGGATACGGCCGCTTCGCATCGATAATGTTCGAGCATCGCCGCCTCAAGCTCGGGCGAAACATCACGCCGCGCATCCTGCAGGATAGAGACCAGATCATAGGCTGGATGTCCGGCAAGCGCGTCCTGAAAATCGATCAGTCCCTGTTCGCCATCAGGCAGCAGCATGATGTTTTCGGCATGATAATCGCGCAGCACCGTCACCTGCTGCCATTTGCTATCGCACAAGGGCGCCAGCGCATCCCGCCACATCGCTTCATATTCTGCAACGTCGGTTGCGATCCCCATGGCCGGTAAATACCATTCGGCCAGCAATGCCGTTTCACGCAGATAAGCCGCGGCATCATAAGCGGCCAGTTGTGCAACAGGCGCCTTCGCCAATCGAACCAGCGTATCGACCGCATGGGTATAGATCGCCACTTCGTCTTCCGGATGGGCGTCGATATGCTCCCGCATGCGGTCGTCACCAAAATCCTCGATCAGTATCAAACCACGCGCAAGGTCTTCGGCCAATATCTGCGGCGCACGAAACCCGGCACCACAGAGATATTTTGCCACGTGCAGAAAGGGCCGCGGATCTTCATGCGGGGGGGGCGCATCCATCAACATTGCCGTTGCACCATTTTCCGCACGAATGCGGAAATATCGACGGAAAGACGCATCGCCCGCCAATGGTTCGATCGCGGCATCGCCCCATGCTGCACCTTCAAGAAACGGCTTCACCCCTTCAGGCAATCTCACGGTCAACTCTACTTCCTCTTGTCTTTGATAGTCACCTGCCGCGCCCCTCCCGCCAGAGGCAGGATCTCGATTGCCAGATCAGGCTGCAACAGCTGCGCTCCGCCCTTTTCCGGCCATTCGACCAGCAACACTGCCCGATCGTCATCAAAGAGGCCGAGTTCGTTTAGATCCTCGGGATCGTCTAGCCGATAAAGATCGGCGTGAACAACGGGGATGCGCATGCCGGCTTCATCATATTGGTGGATAATCGCAAAGGTCGGGCTGGACACATCACCTTCAAAACCAACCGCTGAGATGATCGCCTTGGCCAGCACGGTTTTTCCTGCGCCAAGCGTGCCCGACAGCGTGACGAGATTGCCCGCTCGCAGGCCATCGGCAATCTGCACGCCAAGGCGATGCATTGCTTCTTCGTCGGCAATGATCATGCAGACGGCGCCGTTCTGGGAAGGCGCACTGCAACGGTGGTCCCTTCGCCGGGACGGGATTCAATTTCAAACTGGCCGCCATGCAGTTCAACCAGCTTTCGCGCCAATGGCAGGCCAAGCCCCCTGCCGCTGGTCGCCGGTTCGGCACCCCCACCCTTAAAATCATCAAGGACGCGCGCCTGTTTTTTCATGTCCATTCCGGGGCCATTATCCGAAACAACAATCGTCACCCCGCTGCGATCACCCGCCGCATGAAGAAGGACGCGCACGCCTTCTCCGCCATAAGACAAGGCGTTCCCGACCACGGCATCAAGCACCTGCTTCAACCGCCCGACATCACCCTGCACAATGCCGGCATTAGGCTTTACATCAATAACCAACGATGCCTTGCGCGACCGGGCGAGTTCTGCAGCGCTTGCTTCAACATTCGTGACAAGATCTGCAACTGATACCGGCTTGCGCGCAACGGGAAGCGCGCCCGCCTCGCCTTGCGTATAATCCAAAACGGCATTGATTTGCTGAGTCAGCCGTTCAGCCGATTTAGAGATAGCCTCTACATATTCCTTGGCCTGCGGCGGCAATTCGCCAGCAACACCTTGCTGCAAAAGATCCGCAAATCCGCCGATCGAAGTCAGGGGGGTGCGGAATTCATAGCTCATATTCGCAAGGAATTTGCCCTTGATGCTGTCCGCCTCGGACAATGCAGAATTGCGTTCGCGAAGTGCCTGCTCAATCTGCACACTGTCGGTCACGTCCAGCATGGCGAACAGCGCGTTGCCATCGGGCAACGGCACGGTGGAAAGCTGGAAAATCCGACCATCGGCAAAACCAATCCGGCTTCGGCGGGGTTGCCGATTGGAGATCGTCATTTGCAGCAATTCTCGCAATATCGAGATATGTGCCGGCTGTTTTAATTCGCCCGCGAGTTGGGGCAGAAGTTCATCAAAACGTGGATGCTTAGCGAGCACCTCTTCCTCAAGCTTCCATGTTTCGGCGAACAGCCGGTTCCAGATGGTCAGCTTACCATCGCTGGCGAATACGGCGACGGTTTCAAATAGATTATCGAACGTGGCCGTACGCACCCTTAGAAGCGTGTCGCGTGCACTGGCCAATTGCGCCTGCTCGGTGCGATCCTCGAAAATCAGCAGCAGGCCGCCATCCGGCGTCGGCTGTGCGACGAGCCGCAGGTGCGTGCCGTCGGGAAGCAACCAATTCTCTTCAACCGGCGCGGCCATATAGAACCAATGCTCACGCTCCAACTTCCATTCAGGAAAATCGCGCACTTCGGGCATTTTGCCATTGTCGCGCATCCTGTCGAGAACGCGGGTGAATTCGGGCGTTTCGGCGAGCCATTCATCGCGAAAGGCAAATATCCGCTGGAACGGCAGATTGGCAAAGACCAACGCCTTTCCAGCACCAAACTGGGCAACGCCTGCCGACATTTTATCGAGCAGGTTGCGCTGCGCCTCGGCCTGGCGGCGGTTGGTGGCCAGCGCATCATTCAATTCCTGGACATCGATCGCGATACCGCCAATGCCGATCTCGCCCATCGGGATATCGAAGGTACGGAACTGGCGGCGCTGCCCCTTGACCGTGGTTGCGACCAGTCGTTCGATCGCGCCCCCGCTTTCATTGGCCCGTGCGGCTATGGCCATCGGATGCTCTGCGCCAAGCCCCTCGATCAGTTCGACGCCTTCATCAACAACATTATCCGCATTCGCCGCGCCAACGGCGTCGGCATAGGCCTTATTGACGAAGGTCAGGTGAAGGTCGCTGCCACGATGCCACATCGGCAGCGGCGAGGCTTCGATCAGGCCTGCCAATGCCTCAAAGGCGTTGCGCGCCGAACGCGATTCCCCCTCAAGCTTTTCAAGGTCGAGCACGATCTCGGTAAGATCATACAGCCAGAGCACGGCGGCCCCTTGCGGATAGATTTGCGCATCGGCCGTGTCGATCCGCGCCATCAGCCGACGATTGGAGTTCGGAAGCGCCAACCGTCTGACCCGCGTCTGCCCTGTTCGCTGGGCCGCACGAACATCCTCCTGCAACCCCTGCCAGTCAGCCGCAACGTCGCCGATGGACAGTTGAGTCGTGAGTTCGGATATCGATGGGAGCCGATCGACACCGATCATTTTCCAGAACCTGTCGGATGCCTCAATCGCGCCGTCATTGCGGATCACAGCCGGAAGCGACGGCGATGTTTCAATCAGCCGCACGAGCCGGCGCGAATTGTTGATCATCGCTTCGGCCTTGCGGCGCACGGCAAGGCCTTGCCAAACCGCCCAACCGGCGGCGATCAGCCAGACACCCAGCAGCAGCCCGACCAAAGCGGGAACCAGGCCATGGCCTGCCATCACCTTATCACCGCTTGCATTTGTGCCATGAAAATTGCGGTGCAACGAAAGGCCGTCGGAAGCAACAAAAAAGGCCCGCACATGGCGGGCCCTTCTTTGCGTTTCCTGTTACCGACCGATCAATAGCGGTAATGATCGGGCTTGAACGGGCCTTGCTGGGTCACGCCGATATAGGCGGCCTGCTTCGGCGACAGGGTCGTCAGCTTCACACCCAGCTTTTCCAGGTGAAGCGCAGCCACCTTCTCGTCGAGATGCTTGGGCAGAACATAAACCTCGTTCTTATATTCGTCATTCTTGGCGAAAAGCTCGATTTGCGCCAGCACCTGATTGGTGAAGGACGAGCTCATCACAAAGCTGGGGTGGCCGGTGGCGCAGCCCAGATTGACCAGACGGCCCTTGGCAAGGACAATGATTTGTTTGCCATCAGGGAATTCGACCAGGTCAGTGCCCGGCTTCACTTCGGTCCATTTATAATTGTCGAGCGCTGAAATCTGGATCTCGCTATCGAAATGGCCGATGTTGCAGACGATCGACATCGGCTTCATCGACTTCATATGTTCGGCGGTGATCACATCTTCGTTGCCGGTGGCCGTCACGAAGATGTCGCAACGCTCAACCGCTTCTTCCATGGTGACGACTTCATAGCCTTCCATCGCCGCCTGCAGCGCGCAGATCGGATCAATTTCGGTGACCATGACGCGCGCGCCGCCCTGGCGCAGCGAAGCGGCCGAGCCCTTGCCGACGTCACCAAAACCGGCAACGCAGGCGACCTTGCCGGCGAGCATGACGTCAGTCGCGCGGCGGATGGCATCAACCAGCGATTCTTTGCAGCCATATAGATTGTCGAACTTCGACTTGGTGACGCTGTCATTCACATTGATCGCGGGGAAAGGCAGCTTACCGTCCTTGGCGATCTGGTAAAGACGATGGACGCCCGTGGTGGTCTCTTCCGAAACGCCCTTAATGTTCTTCACGCTTTCCGTGAGATATCCCGGCTTCGCCTTGAGGAAGGCGTTGAGCGCGCGGACAAATTCGATTTCTTCGGCATTGGATGGTTCAAAAAGCGTCTCACCCGCTTCGACCCGGGCGCCCCAGAGCGCAAACATGGTGGCATCGCCGCCATCGTCGAGGATCAGGTTGGTGGTGGTGTCGTCGCCCCAATCAAAGATGCGGCCGACATAGTCCCAATAATCGGCCAGGCTTTCGCCCTTCACCGCGAACACCGGAATGCCTGCGGCGGCAATGGCAGCGGCGGCATGATCCTGCGTGGAAAAGATGTTGCAGGTCGCCCAACGCACTTCTGCACCCAGATCGACCAGCGTTTCGATCAGCACCGCAGTCTGGATCGTCATATGCAGCGAACCGGTGATCCGCGCACCCTTCAACGGCTTTGATGCACCATATTCCTTGCGCAGCGCCATCAGGCCCGGCATTTCGGTTTCGGCAATCTTGATTTCAGCCCGTCCGAAATCGGCGAGCGAAAGGTCGGCAATCACATAATCTGCGGCCACGGGAAAACTCCGGCTAGGGGATTGGAATTGCCCGCCCCCTAGCGGAGACGTCCGCAGAAAGCAATCTCAATATAAAGATTGCTTTATATGATATAGGCTCAACGCCGTGACGCGATCGCCACGGAACAATTATGTGCAGCCTGTCGTGGTACGCCTACAATTTCATCGGCCAAACGCGCCAATGCGCTGGCTTCCTGCCGAACATGGGAAAGCTCGTTCGACAGCTTTGCGAGCTTCGCACAATCAGGACTGCCGTTCCCGCCACCATAATAGTTGGACAGCGCAATCATGAATCGGTCCAGCTCTTCGAAAGCGGCCTTTTCGCCCATTGTCCTGGCATAACGCGCTTTGATGATATTGTGCTGGCTCGCCAGTAAATCGTTATTCTGACGCACAAACCGGTTGTAATCGCTCAAAAAATTATCATTCCCGAACCGGCAACGAAGTGCCGAAACCATAAGCATCTGGTTCATATTAGCGATGCGTGCTGCATCTTGCTCGGCGTTGGTCCAACATGCCTGTGCCGGTGTCGCCACCAGCGAAGCAGTCAGTAAAACCGCCGCGATACTCGCTGCAAACTTCTTCATTTCAACACCCCTCCAGCAACCTTGGAAAGGCGACAATGCGGGAGCGTGTTTACCGAAATTTCAACCTGTGTGATGAAGCAAAGTTAACCATGTGGCCTGTTGCTCCAATGTCACGTCCGAACAACAAGCGGACCTTGGAACCGACAAAGACAATCCCTATTTGCATGAAGCACACATGCCATTATGCGGCAGACGACGCTCATAATTTGGCCAAGGAAGGAAATGCCATGACGATCAAAGTAGGTGATAAACTCCCCGACGTGAAACTGGTGAAGGCAACGGCAGAAGGACCGCAGCCTGTTCAAAGCTCGGATTATTTCGCTGGCCGCAAGGTTGCGCTTTTCTCGGTTCCGGGTGCCTTCACGCCGACCTGTTCCGCGCGCCATCTTCCCGGCTATGTAGAAAAAGCGGATGAACTGAAAGCCAAGGGCATTGATGAAATCGCCTGCACCGCAGTCAATGACGCCTTTGTTCTGGGTGCATGGAACAAGTCGGGCGGTTCGGACGCCATCACCATGCTGGCAGACGGCAATGGCGATTTTGCCCAAGCCGTAGGTCTCACCATGGACGGTAGCGGTTTCGGCATGGGCAAGCGCGGACAGCGTTTCTCGATGATCGTAAATGATGGCGTTGTCGAACAGCTTAACGTCGAAGCCCCCGGCGATTTCAAGGTCAGCTCCGCCGACCATATGCTTGGTCAGCTCTAAACTCAGGCTGAAACAAACATAAGGCCAAGTGGTTAAAGCCATGATGCCAGCGTTAGGGCGGGGTCATTCCCGCCCTTTTTGCTTGCCAAAAGACGTAGAATAGGGAAACCGTCTTCATGGCTACAGAAAAGACACAAGACATAATCCGCCAGATTACTCAGCGTTACGATGCATCAGTCGAACGCCTGCGCACCGCACTTGCTGCTTATTTGAAAGACCGTACCGCGCCTAACGCGGTGGACCGCGCTAATGGTGCTTTTGCTTATCCAGAACTCGTGATCCGTTATGACGGCGTTGAAAAATCGAGCGGTTCAAACCTCGCATTTGGTCGCCTTGAAAAACCGGGCACTTACCGCATCACATTGACCCGTCCTGAAATATTCGGTGATTATCTGGAAAGCCAGATTGAACTTCTGGTCGAACAATTCGAAATCCAGATGGAGGTTCACGCAGGACGGCAGGAAATCCCCTTCCCCTATGTGCTCGACGGGCTCGATCTGGGCGACGTTTCACCAACCGAGCTATCCAAATATTTTCCAGCAACCGAGCTTGCGCATATCGGTGACGAAGCCGCTGACGGCCTGCTGATTGCAGATGAAAACGGCCTGCCGCTGTCACTTTTTGACGGATTGCGAACCGATTTCTCGCTCGCCCGGCTCAAACATTATACAGGGACCCCGCCGGAACATTTCCAGCGCTATATCCTCTTCACAAACTATAATCGCTATGTTGACGAGTTTGTCGCATGGGCGTGCCAGCAGGTCGGCAAAGGGCGCTACACAGCGCTCTCCGGTGCAGGCGGGCTATATGTCGACGAATCTACCGAGGACCATGCGCAGTTGGTTGCCGACAGCACATGGCGCAAGCATCAGATGCCAGCCTATCACCTGATGGCGGATGGTGAGACTGGGATCACGTTGGTTAATATCGGCGTCGGCCCTTCCAATGCGAAGAATATCTGCGACCACCTTGCCGTGTTGCGTCCCGAAGTCTGGCTGATGATCGGCCATTGCGGCGGCCTGCGCGATACGCAGCGGATCGGCGACTATGTGCTTGCGCACGCCTATTTGCGCGACGACAATATTCTCGACCGCGTTCTTCCGCCCGAAATCCCCATCCCGCCCATTGCCGAAGTGCAACAGGCTCTCGAAGCTGCAGCCGTGCAGGTATCGGGAACCAGCGGTGCTAACCTGAAACGCAGGATGCGCACTGGAACGGTTGTCACTACCGACGACCGCAATTGGGAATTGCGCTATACCGACAGCGCATTGCGTTTCTCCCAGTCGCGTGCGGTCGCAATCGACATGGAATCGGCAACGATTGCGGCACAGGGTTATCGCTTCCGCGTGCCCTATGGCACCCTGCTGTGCGTCTCGGACAAGCCACTGCATGGCGAAATCAAACTGCCGGGTCAGGCCAACCGTTTCTATGAAGAGGCGATTGCCGCACATCTGCAGATCGGCATCCAAACCTGTGAATTGCTGCGCGAAGCCGGCAACAGCCTGCACAGCCGCAAATTGCGTGCATTTAACGAACCCCCTTTCCGTTAAGGACCGACATGGACCATTGCCCGCCTTTATCCCGTTCAATTGCTGGCCGTGTGGCCATTGTCACTGGCGCTGCGGGCGGCATGGGGCGGGCAACCGCGCTGTTATTTGCAGCGGAAGGCGCCAAGGTTGCCGTGTGCGATCTTGATACCGCCGGATGCGAGTCAGTGGTGGCAGAAATTAGCGCGGCCGGCGGGACGGCACTGGCCTGCCCACTTGACGTTGCCAATCATGATGCAATCAAGCTGAACATAGAAAAAATCACCGGACATTTCGGCGGCATCGATATCCTCGTCAACAATGCCGGTATTTCCGCATTTTGCCCGCTCGATGCTGGCAACGAATATGACATGATATGGGACCGCGCACTTGCGATCATGCTGACCGCGCATCAGCGCATGGTGCGCGCCGCCCTGCCCTGGTTGCGAAAAAGCGACGCTGCGCGCATCGTCAACATTGCCTCAACCGAAGGGCTGGGGGCCACGCCGGGCGATACGCCCTATGTCGCTGCAAAAACGGGCGTTACGGGGCTTACCCGCGGACTTGCCGTCGATCTGGGCAAGGAAGGCATCACCGTCAATTGCATCTGCCCCGGTCCTATCCGCACCGGCATGACCGACAAGGTCAGCGAAGCGGACAAGGCAGTTTTCGCCAATCGCCGCACGGCGCTGCGCCGCTATGCCTGGCCTGAGGAGGTTGCGCACATGACACTCAGCCTTGTCCTGCCCGCGGCAAGCTATGTTACCGGGGCAGTCATCCCCGTTGACGGGGGGCTGACGGCCCGGAACGCCTAACCGAGATATAGTCTGCTCTCTGCTCAGTTGCCTTGGTAGAAAGCAACTTGGGTGAAGTTGATAGACTCAACAGGAACGCCGTCGACCATTGCTGGCCGAAGTTTCAAAGAGCGGCACAGCTTCCACTTTGCAGCATTATCCAATGCTTGATAACCGGAGGTTGCAGCAATCGTGCAATCTCTCGCTTTACCGTTCACGCCGACGATGAGCCTGACGACAACTGTCCCCTGTTCGCCATTGACCAGACTATTGCTAGGATAATCATCCGTCGAAATCGGCGGTTTTCCTGATAGCGATTGCGGGGGAACGAAGCCCGCTGGAACATCGGCTATCCAAACGGGAGCTTTGGAAATGACAGGTTTGCTCGCGGCGCGAAAAATGACCGTTTTGCATGCCTGTTTGTCTGCCAATGCGCTTCCGCTCGTTTTTGTAACAATGCAATTATTGGGCCCGAGGATATAGCCATTACTCACAAATTTAACTTCGGCCTGAGCTTCTTTAGGTTCGGCTACACCCGCTGGGACACTGACCAAAAACATCGAGTATTGGTCCTCTGTAGCGTGCAGAGCTGCTGCGGCTAAGCACACTACAGAAGCGAATTGCATGCTTCTTACCATCCCTTTTTTTGGCCCTTATTCTGCTGCTTAAGCCAATCCATCAGCGGCTTGAAATAATCGAGCATCGCCTTGCCTGACATTTCGCGGCTGCCGGTGAAGGCTTCCAACGCATCGGGCCAGGGCTTGGACGCGCCCATTTCGAGCATCGCGTTCAGTTTCGTGCCGACATCCTTATTCCCATAGAATGAGCAGCGGTGCAGCGGCCCCTTCCATCCGGCTGCGTCGCAAGCGGCCTTGTAGAATTGGAACTGCAGGATGCGCGCGAGGAAGTAACGCGTATAGGGCGTGTTCCCCGGAATATGATATTTAGCACCCGGATCGAATGCATTGGCGGGCCGTTCAGCAGGCGGAACGATACCCTGATATTGGCGGCGCAAATCAGTCCATGCCTTATTGTAATTGGCAGGCGCGATCGAACCGTTGAACACGCCCCAGCGCCATTTATCGACCAGCAGGCCAAAAGGCAGAAAGGCCACCTTGTCCATCGCCTGACGCAAAAGCAGGCCAGTATCCTTGTCCGCACTCGGTACCTTGTCCTTGTCGAGCAGGCCGATCTGAACAAGATATTCGGGCGTGATCGACAGGGCCACGGCATCACCAATCGCCTCATGAAAACCGTCATTCGCGCCGTTCAAGTGCAGATAGCTCTGCTGATTATAGGCGCGCTGGTAGTAATTGTGGCCGAGTTCGTGATGGATGGTCACGAAATCACTCGAATTGACCTTGATGCACATCTTGATGCGCAGATCGTCAACATTGTCGATATTCCACGCAGACGCATGGCAAACCACTTCGCGGTCACGCGGTTTCAGGAATTGCGAACGCGCGTAAAAACTTTGGGGCAGCGGTGCAAAGCCGAGTGAAGAGAAAAAGCCCTCTCCAATCTTCACCATGCCGATCTCGTCGATATTCTTCGCCTTCAGCAGATCGCCAATATCATAGCCGATATCGCCCGAACCCGCGGGGGCAACAATATCGTATATGTTGCCCCATTCCTGTGCCCACATATTGCCGAGCAAATCCGCCCGGATCGGGCCGGTCTTGGCCTGCACTGCATCGCCATATTTGGCGTTAAGCTTTCCGCGGACAAAGGTGTGCAGTTCGTCATAAAGCGGCTTCACTTCCAGCCACAGCTTATCGGTCAAAGTCGCAAACTCATCAGCCGGCATGTCATAGCCCGAACGCCACATCGCGCCGACATCCTTGAAGCCAAGCTCGGTCGCGCCGTCATTGGCAATTTCGACCATCCGGGCGTAATCCTTGCCCATCGGTTGGCCCACATTGTCATGCCAGCTGACCCACATTTCCTTCAATTCTTCGGGATTCCGGCTGGCGCCCATTTCGGCTTCGATGTCGGAGCCGCTGATAGGCTGCCCCTTCAGCATGCCCTTGCCCTTGCCGTAAGAGGATTGCAGACGGGTGGCGATGGTCGCCAGCTCGGCTGCCGCGCCCTCGCGCGTCGGTGCGGGCAACACAAGGCCGCCGCGCAATATATCGAGTTTACGCCGGGTCTCGGCAGTCAGCCCGGGTACAGCCTGATATTTGGCCGCTTCAAGTGCATATTGAACCGCTTTTTCGGTGCCAACCTCGCCATATTTCGCTGCCAGCGCATCGGTATCGTCGATGATATAGGTTGCGTTGATCCATGCAACGCGGCCGCCCTCTATCGAAAAGCCGAACAGGTCTTTTTCGGCTTTCGCAACAAAAGCCTCTGCATCGGCGACAGTCGGCGCATTTTCCTGCGCCATGACCGGTGTGGCCATCAGCGCGGCCGATAGCGCCAGCGTTGATATAAATTTCTTCATTTCGAAACTCCCCGAACAAAATCTATGCAGACGCACTGCGCCTGCGTCGGATGCAGGTCAAGACGGACGGTCTGCCCTTCGCCGAAGCCAGAGCGCTACTGGCAGAGACGACAGCGTGATCATGAAAGCAATCGACTTGATCGGCCGCGCCGCCGCCGCCAGCGCGGCAAAACTGTCCGTGCCTTGGCCTTCCAATAACTGGATGAACTGGCAGATTGTTTCCGAATAGTCGCTGACGATGAAAACCACCGCCGCGCCCAAAACCACATTGCCCAACCGCCGCACCCGGGGCGAGGCATGGCCGCGCAGCATCTGCCCGCCCGTGGCTGCACCTATGCCATATATGGCAATGAAGACCAGATCGATCGCCATGCTCGTCTGTGCCAGCCAGAGCACGCCATCGGCCTGCCACTGTTGCTGGATCAGATTGACCTTCGCCGCACTGGCTGCCGCCTGATGATCGCTAATCCCGAAGGGCGCGACTTCGTTTGAAAGCGAGGGGTTGATCGCAATCATCACCGCGAGCAGCAGCAATCCACCAAGCCATAGCCGCCAGAAAGTTTTTTCCTGCGCAGATTCGCCCGCTGTCGTCATGATGCCAGATACTCCACCATGGCCTGCCCCAATTCGGGCTTGGTCACTGCGCTCATATGATTGCCCGGAACAGCGATCAATGCAGCCTGAGGCAGCACATCTGCGAGAGCGGCTGCAGACCCATTGTCGTAGTCGTCGTCCCCGCAAATCACGCCCACCGGAAGGTCGAACCCCGCGAGCGCCTCCACCGGCGTATCGACAAAGCTGCCGAGGATATTGAGCAGCGCAACCGGATCGCCGCCCGTTGTTTTCAAAAATGCCTCGACCATGAATGCCGCCGATCCGCGCGGATGTTCGCCCAAATGGGTCAAAACATGGCGGAAATGGCTTGCCCGCGCCCCGGTATCGGTCAGCCCCTTAAGGCCCATCCCTGAAATGATGGCCTTGCGCGGCCGACAACCGCGGGCGAGCATCCGCGCCACGGTGCGCCCACCAAGCGAATAGCCGGCGAGGTCGAAATCCGCGAGCGCCAGATGATCGAGCAACGCAAACTGATCATCCGCCAGAATATCGCGTCCATAAAGTGCGCGATCATGCGGCTTGTCGCTATGTCCATGTGCGCGCAGGTCTGGCATGATCACGCGATAGCCCGATGACGCCAGCAAGCCGGCATGGCCGTAGCGGATCCAGTTGGTATCCGCATCGCTCATATAGCCATGAATGAGGATTAGCGGACGCCCTTCTCCCAGTTCCTTTACCGCAATCTCGACGCCATCATGCGCGGCAACCCGATATTCTTTCATTTGTCAGCCTTTTTCCATCTTTCGACCAGTGACGGATATTCATCGCAGCGCATCCTGTCGAGCGCGCGCGTATCAAGCCATGCCTCATGGATGGACTCTGCGCCGAAATGGCTGGTGGGGATGAAACCATCAGGATCGTCGAGGCTGCCCAAAGTGACATCGCATCTTTCGGCGTCGGGATATTCGAACCCCAAAGGCGTCCCGCACCCGCTGCAAAAGGGACGCTGCGCAATCGGCGAGCTGGCATACCAATCCGGCTCGGACAGCCATTGCCGCTGTTCCTTGCGCATATTGATGAAAGCCGCAGCCACGCCACCGGTTGCCCGCTGGCACATCCTGCAATGGCAAAGATAGGCTTTGCGGTTCTCGAGCGTGAGCGCATAGCGCACCCTTCCGCACTGGCACCCGCCGGTGAATGTTTCGGTCATTGTGCCGGGATACAAGGAAATCCCAAGCGCACAAGCGCATTGCATATAATAAGCATTGCTATTATATAGTTTGCTATGAGTGAAGATCTTGGCTTTCTGATCGGCGACACCGCGCGACTGATGCGGCGTTCATTCGACGAACGTGTCCGGACCCAGGGCATGACCCGCGCGCAGTGGCGCGTGCTGGGGTTGTTGTTGCGCTTTGGCGGCAGCACCCAGGTAACCCTTGCCGAAATGATGGACGTAGAACCTATCACCGCGGCGCGAATGATCGATAGGCTGCAAGAGGCGGGTCTGGTCGAGCGCCGCGCAGACCCTGCGGACCGGCGTGCCTGGCGTATCCACCTCACCGAAAAAGGCGAATCGAAACTCGAAGAACTGCGCCCGACCGCCCTTTCGCTGTATGACGATGCAGTAAGCGGGCTGAACCAGACGCAGCAGGCAGAGCTGGAAACAATGCTAAATATCATCCGATCGAATCTGACACGCAAATCTGCGGAGACCACCCATGGCTGAGGCTGACGCACGGATCGAAAGCATGGCACAGGCGGAAACAGGTCAAACGGACAAGCCGATGCGCAAATGGCTGCGCCTGGCATTGCTGCTATCGCTGCCTTTGGTGCTGCTTGTCGGCGGTATCGTCTACTATCTTGCCAATGACCATTATGTTTCAACCGACAATGCCTATGTGCAGCAGGAAAAGGTTTCGGTTGCATCTGAAATTGGCGGCCGCATTGTCGAGGTTGCGGTAAGCGAAAACCAGCATGTCGTTGCAGGCGACCTTCTGTTCCGCATCGATCCAGAACCGTTCCGTATTGCGGTCGCACAGGCAGAGGCCTCGATTGCCGCTGCTCAGGTGAAGGTCATCACGATGCAGACCGATCTTGGCAACAGCAGCGTCGATATTGACAGCGCGCGCGAAAATGTCGCCTTTTATACCGAGGAATTTAAACGCCAATCGGCGTTGATGGAGCGCGGTTTTACGACCAAGGCACGTATGCAGGCCGCTGAACATGCCTTATCCGAAGCGCGCAGCCGGCTTGCCCGCGCCGAAGGCGATGCCCGCATGGCCCGCGCAGCACTGACCACAGGCGCTGCTGCACCGGGTATCAATCCCGGCGTTCTTTCGGGCCAAGTGCAGCGGGATAAGGCGCTGTTCGATCTTGGCAAAGCAGAAGTCCGCGCCCCTGCCAGCGGCATAGTAAGCCAGGCGGAACGTCTGCAATTCGGTCAAATGATGGTGCAGGGCTTGCCTGCGCTTACTATTGTCACCGATGGCAATGGATGGGTTGAGGCCAATTTCAAGGAGACCGATCTCGCCAAAATGCGGGTCGGCCAGCCTGCCGAGCTCCGTTTCGATGCCTATCCCGATTTGAAATTGAAAGGCCGCGTTGCCAGCATCGGTGCAGGAACAGGATCGGAATTTTCTGTGCTGCCCGCACAAAATGCCAGCGGCAACTGGGTCAAAGTCACCCAGCGCGTCCCCGTGCGCATCGAGATCATAGGAAAATCAAGGCGGCAAATGATAGCCGGACTGTCTGCGCATGTCCGCATCGACACCAGCAAATAATCTGCCTCAGCCGGGCACGGCTGCCCTGCCTGTCAAGCATCGCGGGTTGCTGACGCTTGCCGTGATGGGCGCATCAATTGTCCAGATCCTCGATTCAACAATCGCCAATGTAGCCATCCCGCACATGCAGACCAGCCTAGGCGCATCGATCGACAGCGTCACTTGGGTACTCACCAGCTACATTCTTGCAACCGCTGTGACCATGCCTGCTGCGGGCTGGCTATCCGACAGGGTCGGCTCGCGGCGGCTGTTCCTATTTGCCGTTGCAGGCTTCATCGTTGCATCCATGCTCTGCGGCATTGCAACCAACCTGACGCAGATGGTCCTATTCCGTGTTTTTCAGGGAATTTGCGCAGCCTTTATTGGCCCGCTTTCGCAAACCATTTTGCTCGACATCAATCCCCCTGAACGCGCGCCCAAGGCGATGCAGATCTGGGGCATGGGAATTATGATTGCCCCGATTTTCGGGCCTATGATCGGAGGCTGGCTGACCGAAAGCTACAATTGGCGCTGGGTATTTTTTATCAACCTTCCGATTGGAATACCGACGCTGCTGATCCTCTGGTGGCTACTGCCCTCGCGCAAGATTACCGACCGGAAACTTGATGTTTTCGGTTTCGCAATGCTTGCGCTCGCGCTCGCCTCGCTGCAACTGATGCTTGACCGGGGACAGCATGAAGACTGGTTCGAAAGTTGGGAAATCATCATCGAACTGGGTGTAGCGATCGCCGCTTTCTGGATGTTCGTCGTCCACAGCATGACACGCAAAAAACCGCTATTTGATCCGGCTGTGATCGGGAACAGCAACTTTCTGACGGCGATGATGTTTGCGGCGCTCATCGGACTAATGATGATCGGCACCTTCGCCCTCCTGCCGCCAATGCTGCAGACTATCTACGGCTATTCCGTGATCGACACCGGCGTCTTGCTGGGCCCGCGCGGCGGCGGCATATTGATTGGAATGGTAGTGGCCGGACGCCTGATCAACCATCTCGACATCCGCTGGATCATCTTCATCGGATTTGCACTTGTGGCTGCGTCGATGTGGATGATGACAGGCTGGACCTTGGAGATGGGCGGATACGAGATCGTAACCGCCGGTCTTGTACAGGGGGTTGGCATGGGAATTACCTTCATGCCCACAAATGTCGTCGCCTTTTCAAAGATCCCCCTGTCTATGCGGACTGATGCGTCCAGCGTTCTTTATCTGGCACGCAGCCTCGGCGGCAGTCTGGGCATTTCAATCAGCGTGACAATGTTGACCCGGAGCATGCAAATCAACCATGAAGAACTGGGCAGCCATATCACTTCCTCCAGCTTTGGTATCATCGACCCTGCAACGGCGGATCGCTGGGGCGGGTTGGGCGATGTTGCCTTGCGGATCATAGACATGGAGATCAACCGACAGGCTGCCATGATCGCCTATCTCAGCGATTTCCAGTTGTTGTTCTATATCGTTCTGGCAATCATGCCGCTCGTGCTGCTGGTGAAACCGGTCAATCCATCTGCGCCCCTGCCACCGCCGTCAGACCATTAACACCGGCTCAGCCACTCCATCGGCTGCGCGGCACGCCCTGAATATATAACAGCGCGGTAAGATCATTGTGCCGCATGGCAAAGTTCGCCTTGGCCTCAAGCGCCGGCTTTGCATGATAGCTGGCGCCAATTCCGCCGCCCGCAATCGCCGCCTCGATCATCGGTAAATCATTGGCACCATCACCGACTGCAAGGATGTGGCCGGGGTTGATGCCAAGCCTCGCTGATGCAGCAAGCAATTGCCGCGCTTTTTCCGCAGCATCGACAATCGAACCCGTTACCGTGCCGTCCAGCAAATCGCCATCGATGCCAAGCTGGTTCGCGGCCATGCTATCAAAACCTGCCATCCCCACTACCGCAGCGACGAAATCTGTGAACCCACCAGAAACCAGCAGGCCATGGGCGCCCCAGCCACGCATGGTTGCCAGCAATTCGGCAGCGCCGGGCGTCAATCGCACTCTTTCATCGATGCACTGCGTTATGTTGTCGCGGTGCAAGCCTTTCAAAAGCGCGACGCGGGCACGCAATGCACCCTCAAAATCAAGCTCCCCTTGCATCGCGCGTTCTGTAATCTCGGCAATCTCGGCCTTGATCCCGGCATAATCGGCCAGTTCGTCGATGCACTCGACCGTGATGATGGTGCTGTCCATATCGGAAACGAGCAACATCTTGCGGCGTGCAGCAACAGGCTGAACCGCAATATCTGCGGCGGTTTCCATGGGGCTTAACGCGGCACGTCCGCCTGTAAGCTCGCCTTCAAAGCCAATATCGGCAGCATGATCGGCATCGAGCCATTCAGGATCAACGGGCTCAAGCCCTGCCTCACGCAGACGGTCAGCTGCTTCAGAAAGCATGCCATGGTTCAGGCGATCTGCCGCTATCAGTGTGGCGACATTTGTGGAAGAAGCTGCGGGCATGACGAATCCGATGAAGAGGCTGGGCGTTATTGCCGGTCCTACAGCAAGCGGCAAGACCGCATTGGCATTGCGACTGGCCCAGCGCCACGCCGTGACGATCATCAATGCCGATAGTGCGCAAGTCTATGCCCATTTGCCCGTTCTGAGTGCGCAACCCACAGCTGCCGAAATGGCGCAAGCCCCGCACCGGCTGTTCGGATATCTTGAAGGGCGCATTACCTGCTCGGCCGCGCAATGGGCAGCAGACGCCAAGACGGAAATTGTCCTGGCATGGGATCAAGGCCGTTTACCCCTGCTGGTCGGCGGGACGGGCCTTTACCTTCGAACCTTGCTGGATGGCATTGCCCCCATCCCCGAAATTGATGCCGATATACGCGCTCATGTCCGCCAAATGACCCTTACCGAGGCTCGTGAAGCGCTTGCCGCTGAGGATGCAGCCTCGCTGGCACGCCTTTCCGGCAATGATGACAGCAGAATAAAGCGTGCGTTGGAGGTGGTCCGTGCCACCGGGCGGAGCATCCTTGCCTGGCGTGAAGCGAAAAGTGGGGGCATTGCGGCAGAGGTTGATCTTTCGGCGTTGGTCCTGCTCCCGCCGCGTGATTGGCTTCACGAACGTTGCGACAGACGCTTTACCGCCATGATGGACGGTGGCGCGGTCGCAGAGGTGGACGCATTGCTCAAATATGATCTTCCCGCCGACGCACCGGTGCTGCGGGCAATCGGTGTGCCCGAAATTGCGGCGATGCTGCGCGGCGATATTAGCCGCGACGAAGCGGTTCTGCGTGGTCAGGCTGCAACTCGCCAATATGCAAAACGGCAATATACCTGGTTCCGCAATCAACCCCCGGATGATTGGATGCGGCATGAAGAGGTATTTAATGACTCTCAAATCGAACAAATTGAAATATTATTACGTATTTAAGGGTTGACATGCCATTTTCTAATCCGTAACGAGCGCGCTCTTGCCAACCTTGCTGCGTCGCAACATAGGTCAGCTTCTTCTGGATGAAGGATGGTTTTGTGCCCGAAAAAAGCGGCGCCGACATATTGATCGAAGCCCTGCTCGCGCAGGGTGTGGACACCGTTTTCGGCTATCCCGGCGGCGCTGTGCTGCCCATTTATGATGCGCTTTTCCAGCATTCGAAAATCCGGCACGTCCTCGTCCGCCACGAAGCCGGCGCTGCCCATGCTGCCGAGGGCTATGCGCGCTCGACCGGAAAGCCTGGCGTCGTTCTTGTCACATCAGGACCCGGTGCTACAAACGCCGTTACCGGCATCGCCGATGCATTCATGGACTCTATCCCCTTGGTCATCCTTACCGGCCAGGTTGCAACGAACCTGATCGGTTCTGATGCTTTTCAGGAAGCCGACACCATCGGCATCACGCGGCATTGCACCAAGCATAATTATCTCGTCAAAGATCCTGCCGAATTGGGATCGGTCGTTGCCGAGGCGTTCCATATCGCAATGCACGGTCGCCCCGGCCCTGTCGTCATCGACATTCCCAAAAATGTGCAGGTGGCCAGCGCGGAATTTGATCGGCACAGCCAAAAGGTTCCGCAACGTTACCAACCCCCAGGCGATGCTGATTTCGCCGCAGTTACGCAGGCGGTTGAATTGCTCGCCAAGGCAAAGGCGCCGATTTTTTACACCGGCGGGGGCGTCATCAATTCCGGGCCAGATGCCAGCGTCGCTCTTCGTGAACTTGCCGCCCTTGCGGGAGTTCCTGTCACATCGACCCTGATGGGCCTTGGTGCATTTCCGGCATCCGATCCGGCTTGGCTTGGCATGCTCGGCATGCACGGCACATATGAAGCCAATATGGCTATGAACCAGTGCGACGTCATGGTCTGCCTCGGCGCCCGTTTTGATGATCGTGTGACAGGTCGGCTCGACGCATTCTCGCCAAACAGCATCAAGATCCATGTCGATATCGATCGCAGTTCGATCAACAAGACAGTGCGCGTCGACCTTCCCATCGTCGCCGATGTCGGCAAGACGATCCGCCAGATGATCACCGTCTGGAACAGCCGCAAATTGCAGGGTGCAGATCTCTCTGAATGGTGGGCGCGCATTAAAGGCTGGCGGTCTGTCGGATCGCTGAACTATCCATCAAGCGACGCCGAGATAATGCCGCAATATGCGATCGAGCGGCTTTACCACGCCACAAAGGACCGGGCACCGGTGATCACCACCGAAGTCGGCCAGCACCAGATGTGGGCGGCGCAGCATTTCCATTTTCAAGACCCCAATAAATGGCTGACCAGCGGTGGGCTTGGCACGATGGGCTATGGCTTGCCTGCGGCGATCGGCGCGCAAATGGGCAACCCCGACGCGCTTGTCATCGATATCGCTGGCGAAGCTTCTATTCAGATGAACATCCAGGAAATGGGTACGGCCACGCAATATCGCCTTCCGGTCAAGGTGTTCATCCTCAACAATGAATGGATGGGCATGGTGCGCCAATGGCAGCAATTGACCTATGAAAGCCGCTATTCGGAAAGCTATTCTGACAGCCTACCCGATTTCGTTGCGCTGGCAGAGGCTTATGGCTGGAAAGGCATACGCTGCGATGATCCGGCAAAGCTGGATGATGCCATCGCGGAAATGCTCGCTTACAACGGCCCGGTCATGTTCGACTGCCGTGTGGCCAAGACTGCCAATTGCTTCCCGATGATCCCCAGCGGCGCTGCCCACACGGAAATGATCCTCCATTCAGATGAAGTTTCGGGCACGATGGATGATGAAGCAAAGGCATTGGTGTAATCATGCGGATCAAGCAGGAAATCGCCGAACGGCATGTGCTGACGCTCACTGTCGACAATGAGGCGGGCACGCTGGCGCGTATCGCCGGCATGTTCACAGCACGTGGCTATAACATTGACAGCCTTACTGTGGCGGACATTACCGAAGACCATAAGGTGAGCCGGATCACGATCGTCACCAAGGGCCCGCCGCAAATGATCGAGCAGATCATCGCGCAGTGCGAGCGCCTGATTCCCGTTCATAAGGTCACCGACCTCACCGATGCCGGCCCACATGTCGAACGCGAACTCGCACTCGTCAAGGTTTCAGGAACCGGCGACAAGCGCGTGGAGGCCATGCGCCTTGCGGATATATATCGCGCGCGCGTGATCGATGCGACGGTTTCCAGCTTCATCTTCGAAATCACAGGCGGACCGGACAAGATCGATACTTTCGTCGCGCTTATGCGAGAAGTCGGGCTCGTCGAAGTCGGCCGCACCGGGATTGTCGGGCTCATGCGTGGAGCCAATGCGAGTTAGATTGAAAACTAAACCATAGTGCTGAGCCTGTCGAAGCACGTCCTGCCGCGAAGCGCCCATCGACAAGCTCGGGATCGCGGTGTTTGAATAAGGGAAAGCGAGAACATGAAGGTTTATTACGACGCCGATTGCGACCTTGGACTGATCAAGGACAAAAAGGTCGCCATTGTCGGCTATGGCAGCCAGGGCCATGCCCATGCTCAAAATCTGCGCGACACTGGCGTCAAGGAAGTCGCAATTGCGCTTCGTCCCGGCTCGGCCACTGCAGCCAAGGCCGAAGGCGCAGGCTTCAAGGTCCTCGCCAATGCCGAAGCAGCGGCATGGGCCGATGTGGTAATGATCCTTGCTCCCGATGAACATCAGGCAGCGATTTACGCGGACGATCTGCACGCCAATATGAAGCAGGGTGCCGCTCTGGCCTTTGCCCATGGCCTCAACATCCATTTCGGCCTTATCGAGCCCCGCGCCGATCTCGACGTGATCATGATCGCACCGAAAGGTCCGGGCCATACCGTGCGCAGCGAATATCAAAAAGGCGGCGGCGTGCCCTGCCTGATCGCTGTCGACAAGGATGTATCGGGCAATGCCCATGACGTTGCGCTTGCCTATGCAAGCGCTGTCGGCGGCGGCCGTTCGGGCATCATTGAAACCAACTTCCGCGAAGAATGCGAAACCGACCTCTTCGGTGAGCAGGCCGTGCTTTGCGGCGGTATCACCCACCTTATTCAAGCCGGTTTCGAAACACTGGTCGAGGCTGGCTATGCGCCTGAAATGGCCTATTTTGAATGCCTCCACGAAACCAAGCTCATCGTCGATCTTCTCTATGAAGGCGGCATCGCCAATATGCGCTATTCGATCTCGAACACCGCTGAATATGGTGACATCACCACCGGTCCGCGCATCATCACCGAAGAAACCAAGTGGGAAATGAAGCGCGTTCTCGAGGACATTCAGTCAGGCCGCTTCGTCAAGAATTTCGTGCTCGACAACCGCGCCGGCCAGCCCGAACTCAAAGCTGCGCGCAAAGCTGCGGCTGCGCATCCCATCGAGGAAACAGGTGCTCGCCTGCGTGCGATGATGCCTTGGATCGCCAAGAACAAGCTGGTCGACAAGGCGAAGAACTAATCATCCTGTCGCAACGGGATTGACATGCAAAGGGATGCGGCAACACTGCTGCATCCCTTTTTTATTGGAGCCTCACGATGCGCAAAGTCCTGCTAGTCCTGCCCCTGATTCTTGCTGCCCCGCTTTTCGCGCAGCAGGACAAACCAACTCTGCCCGGCCTTGCCGATGCTGCACGGGTAGCCGCAGGCACCTACGCCGTCGATGCAAGCCACAGCCAGATAAACTGGCAGGTCAATCATTTTGGTTTTAATGATTATTTCGGCCTGTTCGGCGATGTGAAAGGGACGTTGCAGATCGACCCGGCAAATCTTTCTGCCGCCAAGGTCGATGTGACGATCCCCATCGCCTCGGTCGCGACATCAAGTCAGGGGCTGACCGATCATCTAAAGACGGCAGACTTTTTCAACGTCGCCACTTACGAAAGCGCCCGGTTCGTCTCGACGAATGTGATGGTCGATGGTCAGAAAGCGACGATCAAAGGCAACCTGACCATGCTTGGCGTGACCAAGCCAATCGAGTTAGAAGCCCGCTTTGAAGGGGCTGGCGCTAATCCGATGAACAAGAAGCAAACGATCGGGTTTCACGCCGTGTCCACGCTTCGCAGAAGCGACTGGGGCATGAGCAAATATGTGCCGATGGTGGGCGATGACGTGAAATTGCGGATCAGTGTCGCTTTTGAGAAGCAGAATTGATCAAATGATTTGGCCCCCCGGCATAGCGAGGGGGGCCAATATGCTTACCACCCCTGGCGGTAGCTAGAGTCGAGCCGCGCCTTGGCTGCGCGATATTCCGCCTCAAGCCGGTCAACCATTTCCGCCACCGATTGCACGTTCTTGATCGCACCAATGCCCTGACCGGAACCCCAGATATCCTTCCAGGCCTTTTTCTCGGTATTGCCACCTGATCCGAAGTCCATTGTCGAATAATCGCCCTTCGGAAGGTTTTGGGGGTCCAGACCAGCTGCACGGATCGACGGTGCAAGGTAGTTGCCGTGAACGCCGGTAAACAGGTCCGAATAAACGATATCGGATGCCACCCCTTCGACAATGCCCTGCTTGTAACCTTCGACTGCATTGGCTTCTTTGGTCGCAATAAAAGCACTGCCCATATAACCAAAGTCGGCGCCCATCGCCTGCGCACCAAGGATGGAAGCGCCATGGCCAATCGAGCCAGACAGCGCGATAGGGCCGTCAAACCACTCGCGGATCTCGCGCACCAGCGCAAAGGGAGAAGTGACGCCGGCATGGCCACCTGCACCGGCAGCAACGGGGATAAGCCCGTCGGCGCCTTTTTCGACGGCCTTGCGGGCAAAGCGATCATCGATCACGTCATGCAACGTGATCCCGCCCCAAGCATGAACGGCCTGGTTCAGCTCCTCACGCGCACCCAAAGACGTAATCGTGATTGGCACCTGCCATTTGGCACAAGTGGCAATATCCGCCTCAAGCCGGTCATTTGATTTATGGACGATCTGGTTTACGGCATAGGGGGCTGCCGGACGATCGGGATTGTCCCTGTTATGCGCCGCCAATTCTTCGGTAATCTGGTGCAACCATTCGTCGAGCAGCGTCTGCGGTCGGGCATTGAGCGCCGGAAAACTGCCGACAATGCCGGCTTTACATTGTGCGATCACCAATTCCGGGCCGGATACAATGAACAGCGGCGATCCGATGAGCGGAAGGCGAAGATTGTCGAAAATCGGCGGTAAGGCCATGATGCGCGAATCCTTTTTAATCGATCGATTAAAGCCCGTTAACCCTGCTTTTAAAGGGCTGTCAAACTGGCGAAATTACTATCCCCTTGCCGTAGGGTCAGGCGCTGTTGATCGCGCTCAAAATCGCTCGGACGCTCGCGGTCGCAACGTCCTGACTGATTCCGGCACCGAACAATATCGGTCCGTCACCAATCCGGCATTCGACATAAGCCGCGGCGCGCGCGTCAGTACCATGGCCAATCGCATGTTCGCTATAATCGATGATATGCAGGGGACCGCCGAGAGAAGGTTCCAGCGCATTGGCAAGGCTCGAAATCAGGCCGTTGCCGCGCCCGTTAACGGAGACTTCCTCGCCATCGATGCGCACCTTGCCAACAAACATCCGCTCATTCGATTGCCGCGTACTCTGGCTTTCCTGAAAGTCGATCAGGCGGAAACGGCCGTCACCCTTCAGGTGATAACGGCTTTCAAACGCGCCCCAAATATCAGTCGCCGTTAACTCGCGGCCGGTTGTATCGGAAAGTTCCTGCACTGTGGTCGAGAAATTGGCTTGCATGCGCTTCGGCAACTTCAGTCCATAATCCTGCTCCAATACCCAGGCAACACCACCTTTGCCGCTTTGCGAATTGACGCGGATCACCGCTTCATAGCTGCGGCCAAGATCGGCAGGATCGATGGGTAGATAGGGAACGCGCCAATACTCATCATTCTGGCGTTCCTGTGCAGAAAAACCCTTCTTGATCGCGTCCTGATGACTTCCCGAAAAGGCGGTGAACACCAGTTCGCCGGCATAGGGGTGGCGCGGATGCACCGGCAACTGGTTGCAATATTCGACCGTCTGGATCACCTCATCGATATCGCTGAAATCCAGGCCAGGGTGTAATCCTTGCGTGTACATGTTGAGCGCGACAGTGACCAAATCGACATTGCCGGTACGCTCGCCATTGCCGAACAGACATCCTTCGACACGGTCCCCCCCCGCCAACAGGCCAAGTTCGGTTGCAGCGATACCGGTGCCCCGGTCATTATGCGTATGCAGGCTGATCACGACGCTATCGCGATTCGGGATGTGCCGCGCAAAATATTCGATCTGATCGGCATAGATGTTGGGCAGCGATGCCTCGACCGTTGCCGGCAGATTGAAGATAATCGGCTTGTCCCGCGTCGGCTGCAAAACGTCCATAACGGCGGCACATACCTCGATGCTAAAATCGATTTCGGCCGTCGAAAATGTTTCGGGGCTGTACTCAAAATGCCAATCCGTCTGCGGATATTTTGCCGCCTGTTCGGCAAGGATATTTGCGCCTTCGATCGCGATCGCCTTCACGCCAGCCTGATCGAGGCCGAAGACAATTTCCCGCCATGCCGGGCTGACAGCATTGTAAAGATGAACGATCGCTTTTTTCGCGCCCGCCATAGCTTCGAACGTCTTTTCGATAAGATCACGTCGTGATTGGGTCAGGCTCTGTATCGTAACATCGTCCGGAATACGGCCGCTATCGACCAGATTGCGGATGAAATCGAAATCGGTCGCGCCGCTGCTCGGAAAACCGACCTCAATTTCTTTGATGCCGACTTTCAGCAAGAGATCAAAAAAGCGCGTCTTTTTCTCTGCCCCCATAGGATCTATCAACGCCTGATTGCCATCGCGTAGGTCAGTAGAAAGCCAGCGCGGCGCCTTATCTATGGTCCTGTCGGGCCATTGGCGGTTGGGCAGGTCAATTTGTGGGAAAGGCCGGTATTTGCGGCTGGGGTCATTCAACATGCTATGCTCTCAAATGCTTCTGGTCAGGCGGGGCCCGAAAGTTGTTTGGCTGGTCAAAAGGCCCTTAGGCGGTGGCCCGGCATAGCCGAGCAACATTGCGCGCCTAAGGGCGCGTAAGTCGGATAAGAAGCGAGAGAGCAAAAAGCGCTTTCATAATGTCGCCGCTTTTTCACACAAAATTGCGTGCGTCCAGCGAAAAGCGAAATTTATCCGGTCGGGCTGTTCTGCGACACTGGCGGATTGATGATGAAGTCGAAACTATGGCGATCAATCCAGCCATAAATGTAATTTACGTAAAACAGTCCAAACAGAACCGCCGACAAGCCGGTCGTGCGCAGCAGGATCAAGCCGGGGCGAAAATTGCCCGGCGCGCTATCCGCTTGCCCCGGTGTCTTTTCAAGACCCAGTTCCTCATGAGTGCGGATGCCAATTGGCATGACCACAAAGGCGCTAAGCACCCAGAAAAGCAGGTAGATTGCTAATATTGATACCCAGTTCATGCCGTTTCCACCACCAACACTTCCACGATAGGTTTCTTGCCTGTCCAACTAGTCGCTACACGGCGAACGGCAAGACGTAGATTCTCCCGTAGACTGACCAAATCTCCACGCCAGTCGCGTACTGCCTTTTCGGCTGCGCGACAGGCCTCATCAAGGAAATCGTCAATATCTTCCTCAATGGGAACACCTAACAACCGGATGACCGGCTCACCCAGCAGTTGGTTCTTGCTGCCAAGGGCAACCGCGACGCTTATTACACCATACCATGACAAGCGCCGGCGCTGGGCGATCGTCTCACCATTGGCGGCGATGATGGTATCGCCATCAAGCACAAGCCGACCGGTTCTTTCGCGGCAGAGAATTTCAGGGCCGCGTGGCGCAAGCCGAACGACGTCGCCATTTGACTGGACAATGGCCTTGGAGATGCCCTGCTGCAAACCAAAACGCGCCTGCTCCGCCATGTGCCTGCGCTCGCCATGGACAGGAACCAGAATTTCAGGGCGCACCCATTCATAAAGTTTCGCAAGTTCGCTGCGGCCGGGATGGCCCGAGACATGCACATGCGCCTGTTTCTCGGTGACCATTATGATGTTCCGCCGGGCAAGCTGGTTCATCACATGGCCGATGGCCGTTTCATTGCCGGGAATCTGCTTGGAAGAGAATATCACCGTGTCGCCCTCTTCCAGCTTCACAGGATGGTTTCCTTCGGCGATACGGCCAAGCGCAGCTCTTGCTTCGCCCTGACCACCCGTCGCGACCACCATCACCTGATTGCGCGGAAATGCATCAACCGCGTCCATATCAACCAGTTCGGGCAAATCCTTCAGATAACCGGTGGCCTGTGATGCTTCGACAATGCGGTGAAGCGAACGCCCGGCGAAACAAAGCTTGCGGCCGCTTTCGCGGGCCACATCAGCCAGTGTCTGCAACCGTGCCGTGTTGGAGGCGAAAGTGGTAACGACCACCCTACCCCGCGCACCGGTCACATGCTTCAGCAGGTCTGCATGTACGCTTGCCTCGCTGCCGCTTTCCTTATCGTTGAAGACGTTGGTCGAATCGCAGACCATCGCCAGCACGCCCTCGTCACCAATTCCGGTCAGCGTTGCTGCACTTGCCGGCTCGCCAATCACGGGGTTCTCGTCCAGCTTCCAGTCGCCGGTATGGAAAACACGGCCATGCGGCGTATCGATGACAAGCGCGCTCATTTCTAGGATCGAGTGCGCCAACGGCACAAACCGGATGTTGAACGGCCCAAGGTCGATCATGCCCTCCATCGGGACGACGTGCAGATCCACCTCGTTGGTGAGCCCTTGTTCAACAAGCTTTCCACGCACCAGTTCAGCAGTAAATGGCGTCGCATAAAGCGGGACGCCAAGATCAGCCGCAAGATATGGTACGGCGCCGATATGATCTTCATGGCCATGCGTCAGGACGATGCCAAGCAAGTCCTTCTTACGCTCTTCGATAAACTCAAGGTCGGGCATGATCAAATCAATGCCTGGATAATCTTCATGGCCAAAGGTGACGCCAAGGTCGACCATCAGCCATTTGCCATTGCAGCCGTAAAGATTGGCATTCATTCCAATCTCGTCCGACCCGCCAAGGGCAAGGAAAAGCAATTCGTTTTTGGGAGTTGTCATGCCCCGCCTTCGCGGTTTGCGTAGAGATTAGCAAGCCCGCGCAGGGTGAGATCGGGCTCAACTCGGTCGAAAAGATGGCTGTGCTGTTGAAACAGCGCAGCAAGGCCGCCTGTAGCAATCACCTTTACCGGCTTTCCAATCTCTTGCTTCATGCGCGAAAGCAGCCCTTCGATAAGCCCGACATAGCCGAAATAGATTCCGATCTGCATTTGCCCGACCGTATCACGACCGATAACGCTTGTTGTGGGCGGAGGTTCAATGGCTATCAATGGCAACATTGCAGCCGCATTATACAACGCATCGAGTGAGAGATTGATCCCGGGCGCGATACTGCCGCCAAGATAGGCACCATCCGTTCCGATATGGTCGAAGGTGGTCGCAGTGCCGAAACTGATGACAATCTTGTCGATACCCGGTTCTAATGCCTGCGCAGCAATGGCGTTCACCGCCCGGTCTGCGCCAAGGGCGCGCGGTTCATCCACCTTCAACGCCATGCCCCAACCGACCTGGCCACGCCCGGCAACCAGCGCCTCGGTGCCGAAATATTTTTGGCTGAGAACCTGCAGATTGTGCAGCGCCCGCGGGACAACCGTAGCGATGATCATCGCCTTTACGTCGCTGCGCGCATGGCCCTCCATGCGAAGCAACTGATCGAGCCAGACCGCATATTCGTCGGCAGTTCGACGGGCGTCTGTGGCGATGCGCCATCGTTGCACGATGTTGCCACCATCATCGACCAAAGCGAATTTGACGTTGGTATTGCCATTGTCGACAGCGAGAAGCATCGTTCTAAGCCTTCGTCAGATAAGGAAGATATCGGCGGCGTGAATGGCACGGATTTCACAATCCGCCAAGCGCAGCTTGAGCGCACCATCATCTGCAAGCCCCGCAAACAAACCCTCCAGGCAATCACCATCCGGCAGGTTCACCCTCAGTGCAGAACCTTGTCGGTGCGCGGCGTTTTCCCATGCGCGCAGCAGATTGCTCAAAGGCTGCTGGCGCCATTGCAAAAGCCTGCGCGCAAGATTGTCCGCCAATATCTCACAAACCGCCTGTGCATCGGGCGGATTGGCACCTCGGCTGGACAAATCGGCGGTTGGCCTATCGGGCAATAGCGGGTGGTTAAAAAGATTGATGCCAAAACCAGCGATAATTGCATCGTTCGCCCGTTCAAGCAAAATGCCGCACAATTTCGCGCCATCGGCGGTCAATATGTCATTCGGCCATTTGATCTGCACCGGAATATCCGGAGCCGCGTCAGTCACCGTATCAAAAGCGGCAAGTGCGGCGACGAAAGCCAGACTCGCCGGTGACGGATCCGAAACGCTAATACGAATGATCGTGCTGGCATAGAGATTGCCGACGGGGCTCTCCCATTGCCGCCCCATGCGACCGCGGCCGCCATCCTGCCGATCTGCGCGCAACCAAAGCCCCTCGGGCGCACCAAGTGCGGCACGGGCGAGCAAATCGGCGTTGGTCGAGCCTGTCAGCGCGACCTGCTCGATCAGTCCGGTCAGAATAGAGCTCCCGCTGCCTTTGCCGCGACGACACCCAAGGGGACGATTGCGAAATAACCGAGCGGCGATACCGCAAGTGCAAGCACTCCTCCGGTCACGCTCAACATTTTGTCATCAGCATCCGCAACATTGTCAGCCACTTCGTCAAAATACATGACCTTGACGACCTTGAGATAGTAGAACGCGCCAATGACCGAGGCGGCAACGCCGATCACGGCCAACGGGAATAGGCCAGCAGCAATGGCGGCATTAAAGACCAGCAACTTCGGCCAGAAACCGAAGAGTGGGGGAATGCCGGCAAGGCTGAACATGAACACAGCGAAGGCGGCTGCCAGCATCGGCTGGGTTTTCGAAAGCCCGGCAATATCCGCCAACCCTTCCTTCATCTCACCATCGCGGCCTTTAAGCTGCATCAAGCAGATGAAACCGCCCAGCGTCATCACGACGTAGACGACAAGGTATACCAACATCGCAGCAACGCCGTCTTCGGTCGCGGCGGCAAGGCCGATCAAAAGGAAGCCAACATTGTTGATCGAGCTATAGGCAAGAAGACGTTTCAGGCTGTTTTGACCGATAGCACCGACTGCGCCGATAATGATCGACATTAATGCGACCACCATGATGATCTGTTGCCAAGCCTGAACCTGGTTTCCAAAGGCTTCGATCGTGATGCGGATCAACAATGCGCTAGCCGCAACCTTGGGCGCGCTGGCGAAGAAAGCCGTAACCGGCGTGGGCGCACCTTCATAAACGTCCGGCGTCCACATATGGAAAGGCGCGGCGCTGATCTTGAAGGCCAGGCCGGAAAGCACGAAGATCAAGCCAAAAAGCAGGCCCATCCCGATCTCTCCATCCATGGCAGTGCCGATGGTTTCGAAATCGGTCGACCCCGTAAATCCGTAGATGAGCGACATGCCAAACAGCAGGATGCCGCTGGCCAATGCGCCAAGCACGAAATATTTGAGGCCTGCTTCAGCCGAGCGGCCGTCATTGCGGGCAAAGCTGGCAAGCACATAAGCTGCAAGGCTTTGCAGCTCGAGTCCGATGTATAGCGTTACCAGATCGGTCGCCGAAACCATCACGCCCATGCCCACAGCGGACAATATCACAAGCACCGGATATTCACCGCGCATTGCGCCCATCTTCTCGAGCGCCCTAGGCGCAATCATCAACGCAATTGCTGCTGCGAAATAGATAAGGACTTTGGCGAAATTGCTGAACCCATCGGAGCGGTAAAGCCCTTCAAAAGCCTCGGCATCCGTGCCTGCGGCGAAGGCCTGCCCGGCAAAGACAGCCGCGCCAACCAGCGCCGCCACGGCAAGTACACTAACCAAGCGGCCAGCTTCATTGCGCCAGGCAGCAAGCAACAGCAGCGCAAGGCTCGAGAAGCTGAGGACCAGTTCCGGTCGTACTAGCGCAAGCGAAGTTGAAAGGTCCATTAGTGAGCGGCCCCCTCGGCCGATTTAGCATGTTCGCCGACGTCATGCGCCTGAACGCGATATTTGGCAGTGGTCTTGTCATTTTCCTTGAGCTTGCTGTCGCCCGCAGGTGCTGCACGCTCTATCCGATCCACAATCATCGCTACATCACGGCGGATCGGCGACAGAAAGCTCTCGGGATAAACGCCCATCCAGAGCACGACGGCAGCAATCGGAGCAAGCAGCCACATTTCACGCCGATCCAGATCGGACATCGCGGCGGCATCGGCATTCACCTGCTCACCAAATGCGATCCGGCGATAGAGATAGAGCATATAGCCCGCTCCCAATATGATTCCGGTGGTCGCGATCAAAGTGGCCCAGGTCGAAACCTTATAAGCACCGGCCAGCGAGAGGAACTCTCCTACAAAGCCGCTTGTCCCCGGCAAGCCGACGCTCGCCATGGTGAACAGCATGAAGAACAGCGCATATTTCGGCATGTTCACCGACAGTCCGCCATAACGGCTGATTTCGCGGGTGTGCAGACGGTCATAAATGACGCCAACACAAAGGAACAGCGCGCCAGACACCAAGCCATGGCTGAGCATAACGATGATCGCGCCTTCGATACCCTGCTGGTTGAAGGTGAACAGGCCGACGGTGACGATCGCCATGTGCGCGACCGACGAATAGGCGATCAGCTTTTTCATGTCTTCCTGCACCAGCGCAACTAGGCTCGTATAGACGACGGCTACCATCGAAAGGCCAAAAACCAGCCAGATGAACTGGGCGGACGCTTCCGGGAACATCGGCAGCGAGAAACGCAAAAAGCCGTAGCCACCCATTTTCAGAAGCACGCCGGCAAGGATGACCGATCCGGCAGTCGGAGCCTGAACGTGTGCATCAGGCAGCCAGGTGTGGACCGGCCACATCGGCATTTTCACAGCGAAGGATGCAAAAAATGCGAGCCAAAGTATGGTCTGCGCCTCAGGCGGGAAATCGTAATTCAGCAGCGTCGGGATATCGGCAGTGCCAGCCTGTTGGATCATCCACAGCATCGCCAGCAGCATGAACACCGAACCGAGCAACGTGTAGAGGAAGAATTTGTAACTGGCGTAGATACGATCCTTACCACCCCAGATGCCGATGATCAGGTACATCGGGATCAGGCCAGCTTCGAACATGATATAGAACAGCAGCAAATCCTGCGCCGCGAACACACCGATCATCAGTGTTTCCATCAGCAGGAAACTCGCCATGTAGAGACCGACACGTTCAGTAATCGCACGCCAGCTGGCACCAATGCAGATCGGCATCAGGAACACCGAAAGCATTATGAGCATAAGCGAGATGCCATCAATGCCAAGTTTCCAGCCAATCGGGCCGAAAAGCATGGCCTTTTCAACAAACTGCCACTGCGCGCCCGCCGGATCATAGCTGGCCCACAACCAGATACCGAGCAGCAGGTTGAACAGCGTTGCTGTCAGCGCGATGACACGCGCCATTTCCGCACGCATGAAAAGGCATGCCAGCGCGCCGACCATCGGCACGGCGAGCATGATCGAAAGAATGGGGATTTCTGCTGCGTTCATTACGCTTGCACCATAAGCCAGCTGATTGCAGCCACGAGACCGAGCAGCATCACCAGCGCATAAGTATAAAGATAGCCCGACTGCATGCGGACAGCGAGACGGCTCGTCAGGCTGACGGCAAAGGCCGAGCCATTGGGGCCAAAGCGATCGATAATGCCGACATCGCCACCCTTCCAGAACAGGCGCCCGAACCAGAAGGCCGGCTTGACGAAGATCAGGTTGTAGAGTTCGTCAAAATACCATTTGTTGAGGAAGAACTTGTAGAGCGGTTCGAAATGGCGCGCAACGCTAGCAGGCGCGGTTTCCGAACGGATATACATCATCCAGGCAGTGAACAGGCCAACCAACATGGCGACTGTCGACGCCAGTTTCACCCACAACGGCACATCATGCATGGCATGAATCAGATGCTCGTTAAAATAGAGCGTCGATGCAGCCCAGAAGGCCTTTCCGCCTTCTTCGGCATAGATGAAATCATATTTGAAAACATAGCCGGCAAAGATCGCGCCCAGCGTCAGAATGCCCAGCGGAACCAGCATCGGCCAGGGGCTTTCATGAGGATGATAGCCAGCGGTTCCATCGCTTGCGCCATGGCCCTCATGGCCATGCCCATGATCATCATGCCCATGATGCGCGTCGTGGACGGCATGCTGGATATGCTCCGATTTTTCCCAACGCGGCTTTCCGAAGAAGGTCAGGAAGATAAGGCGCCAGCTATAAAAGCTGGTAAGCAAGGCTGCGAGCACACCGATGAAGAAGGCATAACCATGCCAGGGGGCCGTTGACGCATAAGCGGCCTCGATAATGGCATCCTTCGAATGGAAACCGGCAAATCCGCCAATGCCGACAATGCCGACACCAGTGATTGCAAGCGTGCCCATCGTCATCGCAAAGAAGGTCAGCGGTATATGTTTCCGCAGGCCGCCATAATAGCGCATATCCTGTTCATGGTGCATCGCATGGATCACCGAACCTGCGCCAAGGAACAGCAGAGCCTTGAAGAACGCATGGGTGAACAGGTGAAACATCGCCGCGCTGTAGGCGCCGACACCCGCCGCAAAGAACATGTAGCCCAACTGCGAACAGGTTGAATAAGCAATCACGCGCTTAATGTCATTTTGGACCAAGCCAACGGTCGCGGCAAAAATCGCGGTCGTTGCGCCGACAACAGTGACAACGTTCAGTGCAAATTGGCTGGTCTCAAACAGCGGAGACAGGCGGCATACCATGAACACGCCGGCGGTGACCATCGTTGCCGCATGGATCAGGGCAGACACAGGCGTCGGGCCCTCCATCGCGTCCGGCAGCCATGTGTGCAGGCCGAGTTGCGCTGACTTGCCCATCGCACCGATGAACAACAAGATGCACAACAGGCTCATCGTATCGACGCGCAGACCGAGGAAGCCGATGCTTGATCCGGCCTTTTCGGGCGCGGCGGCAAGAATTTCAGGGATTGAAACGGTGCCAAACAGCCAGAACACGCCAAAAATACCAAGCATGAAGCCGAGGTCGCCGACGCGGTTGACGACGAACGCCTTGATCGCTGCGGCATTGGCGCTCGGCTTTTTATACCAGAAACCGATCAGCAGATAGGATGCAAGACCAACGCCTTCCCATCCGAAGAACATCTGGACGAGGTTGTTGGCGGTCACCAACATCAGCATGGCAAAGGTGAAAAGCGAGAGATAGGCGAAGAAGCGCGGTTGATCCGGATCCTCTTCCATATAGCTCCAGCTATAAAGGTGGACGAGCGCCGACACGGTCGTGATCACCACAAGCATCGTCGCGGTAAGGCTGTCGACGCGCAATGCCCAATCGAAGGTCAGCGTGCCCGATTGCACCCAAAGCATCACCGGCTCCACATAGGCCTTTTCATTGCCCGACAGAAACGCGATGAAAATGGGCCAGCTAAGGCCGCAGGCAAGGAACAGCCCGCCCGTGGTGACCAGCTTTGCTGCAGTCGCCCCTATGAAACGCTGGCCCAGACCGGCGATCAGCGCGGCCAGAAGCGGCGCGAAAACGATGATTTCTATAGCCGACACTGGACCGGTTACCCCTTCATCCGGTTGACGTCGTCAACGGCAATGGTGCCGCGACCGCGGAAGTAAATGACAAGAATGGCAAGCCCGATGGCCGCCTCGCCAGCAGCAACGGTGAGCACAAACATCGCGAAAACCTGCCCTGCCAGATCACCTAGAAAGGCACTGAAAGCGACAAGGTTGATGTTCACCGATAACAGGATGAGTTCGATCGCCATCAGGATGATGATCACATTCTTACGGTTGAGAAAGATGCCAAGCACACCCATCACGAAGAGGATCGAACTGACCACCAGATAATGTTCAATGCCGATGCTCACAGCTCTACCCCCTGCCCAACGGGCTGATTGACGTTGCGCGTCGCATCCTGCGGACGGCGCTTGTTCTGATCGGAGATATTCTGGACCAGCATATCCTTGCGCTGACGATGGGTCAGAACGATTGCACCCACCATCGCGACCAGAAGGATCAGGCCGGCAGTCTCGAACAGAAAGATATATTTGCTGTAAAGCAGCGCGCCGATTGCCTCGATGTTTGACCGGTCGGCAGGCACGGCCGAGGCAATCGAAGTACCCAGTTCAACCGCACCGGCGCGATAGGCGCCAATGCCCAGCACCAGTTCGATAAGCAGCACGATCGCGAGCAACATACCCAGCGGCAAGTTGCGCATGAAACCCGCCCGCAATTCGGCGAAATCGATGTCGAGCATCATGACGACAAAGAGGAACAGCACCGCAACCGCGCCGACATAGACGATGACCAAAAGCATCGCGATGAATTCCGCACCGACCAGCACCATCAGGCCAGCAGCGTTGAAGAATGCGACAATCAGCCACAACACACTGTGCACTGGGTTGCGCGCAAAGATCACCATCGCGGCAGATGCGATGAGGATCGCGGCAAAGATGTAAAAAGAGACGACCTGTATCACGACGCGGCCCCTTATCGATACGGCGCATCGGCGGCAAGGTTCGCGGCAATCGCACGCTCCCACTTGTCGCCATTGGAAAGAAGCTTCGCCTTATCGTAGAGAAGTTCCTCGCGCGTTTCGGTAGCAAATTCGAAATTCGGGCCTTCGACAATCGCATCGACCGGGCAGGCTTCCTGGCAGAAACCGCAATAGATGCACTTGGTCATATCGATGTCGTAACGCGTCGTGCGGCGGCTGCCATCCTCGCGCGGTTCGGCCTCAATTGTGATGGCTTGTGCCGGACACACCGCCTCGCACAGCTTGCACGCGATGCAGCGTTCTTCACCATTGGGATAGCGGCGCAGCGCATGCTCACCACGAAAACGTGGGGAGAGCGGGTTCTTTTCGAACGGATAATTCACCGTTGCCTTGGGCTTGAAGAAATACTGCAAGGTCAGCCAATGCGCCTTGATGAATTCCCAAAGCGTAAAGCTTTTGATGAGATGGGCGATAGTGGTCATGCGAAATGCCCCGTGAACATCAGATAGCCTGAAACGATGCAGACCCATAGCAGAGAGATCGGCAGGAAGACTTTCCAGCCCAAGCGCATCAGCTGGTCATAGCGGTAGCGCGGAACGGTGGACTTCACCCAGGCGAAGATGAAGAAGATGATCCAGATCTTCAGGAAGAACCAAAGGATTCCGGGAACCATATAGAGCGGTGCCCAATCAACCGGCGGCAGGTAACCACCCCAGAAGAGGATCACGGTCAGCGCCGACATCAAGAGGACGTTGGCATATTCACCGAGCCAGAAAAGCGCGAAGCTCATAGAGCTATATTCGGTCTGGTAACCCGCAACCAATTCGCTTTCCGCCTCGGTCAGGTCGAACGGCGCGCGTGCAGTTTCCGCCATCGCGCTGATCAGGAACATCACAGCAATCGGAAAGAGCAGCGGATTGAGGCCAAAGGCGTTGATAAAGCCCAGAACATGGCCGCGCTGCGCCTCAACGATACCGCTGACGTTGAACGTCCCAGCCCAGAGCACGACGCAGATCAGAATGAAACCGATTGAGACTTCGTAGGAAATCATCTGCGCCGCAGCACGCATCGCCGAAAAGAAGGGATATTTGGAGTTGGACGCCCAACCCGAAATCACGACACCATAAACGCCTAGGCTGCTGATCGCGAGGATATAGAGCAGACCGACATTGATGTTCGACAAGACTACGCCAGCACCGAACGGGATCACTGCCCATGCCATCAACGCAACGGTGAAGGTAATGATCGGGGCAATGAGGAACAGGCCGCGGTTCGAAGCCGACGGAATGATCGTTTCCTGAAGGAAAACCTTAAGGCCGTCGGCGAAGGACTGGAGCAATCCGAACGGGCCGACAACATTGGGACCGCGGCGCAGCGCAAACGCCGCCCAAAGCTTGCGTTCGGCATAGATGATCATCGCAACGGCCAGCATCAGCGGCAGAGCGATCAAGAGGATGCCAGCTATCGTCGCGGTAAACCACGCCCATTCATAGGACATGCCGAGGGATTGGAAGAATTCAGTCATTCTGCCGCCTCCAGAAATTCTTCGCCATGCACCAGTTCAGCCGAGCAGCGCTGCATCGTCGGCGATGCGCGACAGATGCTGTTGGTCAGGTAGAAATCCTTGATCGGGTAATCGGCGATCTTACCGCTGACATCGGCCGGCAATTTGGGTTCCGACCAGCCATAATCAGCCAACCCTTCCTGCCCGAGTGTGGGCACAGCCTGCGCCATGGCATTACGCAGCGCATCAAAGCTGTCAAAGGGCAGACGCTTGCCAAGAACATCGGACAGGGCCCGGAAAATCGCCCAATCCTCGCGCGCGTCGCCCGGCGGGAAGACCGCACGCTCGCCGCGCTGAACGCGCCCTTCAAGGTTCACATAAGTGCCGCCCTTTTCGCTATAAGCAGCGCCCGGCAACACGACATCAGCATGCTTTGCACCATTATCGCCATGATGGCCGACATAGACCTTGAAGGTCTTGGCGAAGAGGCCGTAATCGACCTCATCCGCGCCGAGAAAGAATGCCAGCTTGGGCTTTTTCGCAGCGAGCGCCTTGATCCCGCCATCAAAGGCATAGCCAAGCATCAATCCGCCCATCCGCGCAGCAGCGAAGTGGAGGACGTTGAAGCCATTCCAACCGTCTTTGACCAGCTTGTACTTCTTGGCAAACGCGAGTGCAGCGCCGTGCACGCCTTCATAACGCAGCGCGCCACCACCAACGATGATCGCAGGGCGCTCTGCACCTTTCAGCGCGTCGGCCAAAGCCTTGGGGGCTTTGGCAAGCACAGCCAGATCATCGCCCAGCCATTCAACCTTGTAGGTCAGATCGGTCTCGGGCCCGATGGCGAAAACCTTCGCACCCTTTTTGCGGACAGCTTTCTGGATGCGGGTGTTTACCAACGGCGCTTCACGACGCAAGTCGCTGCCCACCAGCAGGATCACATCGGCATTTTCGATACCTGCGATCGTGGTGTTGAAATTCACCGCAGACAGCGACGACGTGTCATAGGCAAGGCCGGTCTGGCGACCTTCTAGCATGGCCGAGCCGGCCAGCTCACGCGCGGCAAACATGGTTTCGCAATCGACCATATCGCCTGCCACCACAGCCGCTTCGTCCGACCAAACTGCCTTGATCGCGTCAAATGCTTCCTGCCAGCTGGCGGCAACCAATTTGCCATCCTTGCGGACATAAGGCTTGTCGAGGCGGCGATGGGTCAGGCCGTCAACGGCATGGCGCGTCTTGTCGTGCGCCCATTCTTCGTTGACGTCTTCGTTGATACGCGGAACCGCGCGCAAGACTGCCCTGCCCCGGCTATCGAGGCGGACGTTGGTTCCCACAGCGTCCATCACGTCGATCGCAGGGGTCTTTTTCAATTCCCAGGGCCGCGCTTCAAAAGCGTAAGGCTTGCTTGTCAGCGCACCGACCGGGCACAGATCAATCACATTGCCTGAAAGTTCGCTCGTCACCGCCTTTTCGAGATAGCTGGTGATCTGCATATTCTCGCCGCGATAGATCGCACCGATTTCCTCTATGCCCGCAACTTCTTCGGCAAAGCGGACGCAGCGGGTGCACTGAATGCAGCGGGTCATCACCGTCTTGACGATGGGGCCCATATATTTCTCGGTAACAGCGCGCTTATTTTCATCATAACGCGATGCACCTCGGCCGTAGGCAACCGACTGATCCTGCAAATCGCATTCGCCGCCCTGATCGCAAATCGGGCAATCGAGCGGGTGGTTGATGAGGAGGAACTCCATCACCCCTTCACGCGCCTTTTTGACCATTTCGCTGTCGGTGCGGATTTCCTGTCCCTCTGCGGCGGGTAACGCACAGCTTGCCTGCGGCTTAGGCGGCCCGGGCTTCACCTCGACCAGACACATGCGGCAATTGCCAGCGATGCTCAGCCGTTCGTGATAGCAGAAACGCGGGATTTCTTTTCCGGCCAGTTCGCAAGCCTGCAGGACGGTTGCGCCTGCCGGGACTTCGAGTTCAACGCCGTCTACGGTTACCTTTGGCATAACTTACTCCGCCGCCTCCAGCATCTGGCCGCCCTTGGCATCGGCTATGCGGCGTTCGATCTCCGGCCTGAAATGACGGATCAGGCCCTGAATCGGCCATGCCGCCGCGTCGCCCAGCGCGCAAATAGTGTGGCCTTCAACCTGCTTGGTGACCTGGAACAGGGTGTCGATTTCCGACACATCGGCATTGCCTTCACGCAGCCGTTCCATCACGCGCCACATCCAGCCTGTGCCTTCGCGGCAGGGCGTGCACTGGCCGCAGCTTTCGTGCTTGTAGAAATAAGACAGGCGAGCAATCGCGCGAACGATATCGGTCGATTTGTCCATCACGATCACGGCTGCCGTACCAAGGCCAGAGCCAAGCTCACGCAGACCGTCAAAATCCATCGGAGCGTCCATGATCTGCGCAGCCGGAACCAATGGAACCGAAGAGCCGCCGGGGATCACAGCTAGCAAATTGTCCCATCCGCCGCGGATGCCGCCGCAATGCTTCTCGATCAGCTCGCGGAACGGGATGCTCATCGATTCTTCGACAACGCATGGTTTGTTCACATGGCCCGAAATCTGGAAAAGCTTGGTGCCCTTGTTATTTTCACGCCCGAAAGAGCTGAACCATTCGGCCCCGCGGCGCAGGATGGTCGGCGCAACAGCGATCGATTCAACATTGTTCACCGTCGTCGGGCAGCCATAAAGGCCTGCACCTGCCGGGAAAGGCGGCTTCAGACGCGGCTGGCCCTTCTTGCCCTCCAGGCTTTCGATCATCGCGGTTTCTTCGCCGCAGATATAGGCACCTGCGCCGCGATGGACGAAGACGTCAAAATCATAGCCGGACTTGGCAGCGTTCTTGCCGATCAGGCCGGCGGCATAGGCCTCTGCCACTGCGGCTTCGAGGACTTTTGCCTCATAAATATATTCACCGCGAATATAGATATAGGCTGCACGCGCACGCATTGCGAAGCCCGCGACCAGCGCGCCTTCGATCAGTTTGTGCGGATCATGGCGGATGATTTCACGATCTTTGCACGAACCAGGTTCGGATTCGTCGGCATTGATAACGAGGAAGCTGGGCCGTTCCGGCGTCGGGTTCTTGGGCATGAAGCTCCACTTCATACCCGTCGGGAAGCCCGCACCACCACGCCCGCGCAGACCCGATGCCTTGATAACATCGATGATCGCGTCAGGCCCGGCCTTGAGCAAGTCCTTCGTCTTGTCCCAATCGCCACGCTTTTGCGCCGCTTTCAGCCCCCAATCCTGGAAACCGTACAAATTGGTGAAAATGCGGTCTTTGTCCTGAAGGCTCATTTCCATGCCTTCCTATAATCGTGGTTGGCGTCGACCATTTCGTTCAGCGTCGTCGGGCCGCCTTCAGGGCAGCTGACTTGACGGTCAATCTGCGGGCCGATCTTCACCGGCTTTCCATTGGCAAGCGCATCAAGCAGCGCCGACATGCTGTCATAGGTCAGGTCTTCGAAATTATCGTCGTTGATCTGCACCATCGGGGCATTGGCACATGCACCTAGGCACTCGACTTCATTGAGCGTAAACAGGCCGTCAGGCGTTGTTCCGCCCTTAACCAGTCCCTTATTCTTGCACGCAGCCATGACATCGTCGGAACCGCGCAGCATGCAGGGCGTCGTCCCGCAGACCTGCACATGATAGCGGCCGACGGGCGCCAGATTGTACATGGTGTAAAAGGTCGCAACCTCATAAGCGCGCATGTAGGGCATGCTGAGATAGGCAGCGACATACTCTATCACCGGAACAGGCAGCCAGCCTTGCGTATTCGTTTCTGCGCCGACCTGCCGCTGAGCCAGATCGAGCAGCGCCATCACAGCCGACTGCTGACGCCCAGCGGGGTAGCGAGCAACATACATTTCTGCGGTTTTCTTGTTTTCAGCCGAAAAGGCAAAACCGCCCCATTTGGCGCGGGTTTCGGCTTCGTCAGGAATGTGGGCAGCTTCGGCCATTATCGGACAAACTCCACGCGCGACACCTTGTCGCCTTCAAAACTGTAAATCGACATGACTTCGAACGGTTCGGCAGTTGCGGAACGAAATACGCGCTCGTGCAGCGCAACAAATTCGCCCAACTCATAACGCTTCAGGATTTCGGCGCGGTTCTCCGGATATTCGGCGAACATAGCCTTCAACCCGCTGCGCGTACCTTCCTTGCCTTCACGGACAACGGCACCGCGATAGCCGGCTTCGCAAGCATCATCGGTCATCAACGACACATAGGCGTCTGCATCCTGCGCGTTATAATACGCGATCATCTGTTCAGCGATGGCAAGTTTGCTCACCGGTCACACTCCCCGAATACGATGTCGAGCGCGCCAATGATCGCAGTCGTATCTGCCAGCATATGCCCCTTCGACATCATGTCCATCGCCTGCAAATGGCTGAACGCGGTCGGGCGGATCTTGCAGCGATAGGGTTTGTTGGTGCCATCCGAAACCAGATAGACGCCAAATTCACCCTTCGGACTTTCGGTAGCGACATAGACGCTGCCCTCGGGCACATGAAAGCCTTCAGTGTACAATTTGAAGTGATGGATCAGCGCTTCCATCGACTGCTTCATCTCGGCGCGCTTCGGCGGCACGATCTTGCGATCATCGCTCGACACCGGGCCTTCAGGGATTTGCTGCAGGCACTGCTTCATGATGCGGATTGACTGCCGCACTTCCTCAACGCGGACCATGAAGCGGTCATAGCAATCGCCCTTGGTGCCAACGGGAATTTCGAACTCCATCTTCGCATAGACATCATAAGGCTGTGACTTGCGGATATCCCAAGGGATCCCCGCACCGCGGATCATCGGACCTGAAAAGCCCCATTTAATCGCGTCTTCCTTGCTGACGAAGGCGATGTCGACGTTGCGCTGTTTGAAGATACGATTGTCGACGACGAGCGACATTGCATCCTCGAACAGGCGCGGCAAACGGTCGTCCAGCCAGTCACCAATGTCGGTGAGCAGCTTGAGCGGAACATCCTGATGGACCCCGCCTGGGCGGAACCATGCGGCGTGCATGCGCGCGCCCGATGCCCGTTCGAAAAAGCCCATGCAATCTTCGCGCGCTTCATAGAGCCAGAGGCCTGGCGTCATTGCCCCGACATCCAGCGCATGGTGTGCAAGGTTGAGAAGATGGTTGGAAATGCGGGTCAATTCCGCGAACAGCACACGCAGATATTGCGCCCGCAGCGGCACTTCGAGGTTCAGCAGCTTTTCGACAGCCAGCACATAGCTATGTTCCATTGCCAGCGGCGAGGCATAGTCTAGCCGGTCAAAATAAGGCAGCGCCTGCAAATAGGTTTTATGCTCAATCAGCTTTTCGGTGCCGCGGTGCAGCAAGCCGATATGCGGATCAAGCCGTTCGATAATCTCGCCGTCCAATTCCATGACGAGGCGGAGAACGCCGTGCGCCGCAGGGTGCTGTGGACCGAAATTGATCGTGTAGTTCTGGATGACTTCATCGCCCGTTGTCGGCGCGAGATCTTTCTGGAGGCTCATTTGCTTGCTCCCTTCTCGTCACCAGGCAGCACATAATCTGCGCCTTCCCAAGGGCTCATGAAATCAAAGTTACGGAAATCCTGCGGCAGTTGCACCGGCTCATATTTCACGCGCTTTTCCTCTTCGGAATAACGCAGTTCGGTAAAGCCGGTCAGCGGGAAATCCTTGCGCTGCGGATGGCCGACAAAACCATAGTCAGTCAGGATGCGGCGCAAATCGCTGTTTCCAGCAAACAACACGCCATACATGTCGAACACTTCGCGTTCGAGCCAGCCTGCAACCGGCCAGATGCCTGTAACCGAAGGCACCGGCACATCTTCATTGGTTGCGACATGAACGCGGATGCGATGGTTCTTGGAAAGGCTGAGCAGCATGTAAACAACCTCGAACCGCGGGTCGCGATCGGGCCAGTCCACGCCGGCAATTTCCATCAATTGCTGATACGCGCAAACATCGCGCAACTGGGTCATCGCCTCGACAAGGCGATCAGCCTTCACATGAACCGCGATTTCACCATGCGCTTCCTCGACACCGAGCAAATCCTTGCCAAGCGCCTTTTTGATAGCGGCGACTTCACCCTTGGGGGCATGAATGGCGGGGGCAGGACTGCTCATCGTTCAAGCGTCCCTACGCGGCGAATCTTACGCTGCAACTGCATGATGCCGTAAAGCAGGGCTTCTGCGGTCGGCGGGCAACCGGGCACATAGATATCGACCGGTACGATCCGGTCGCACCCGCGAACAACACTGTAGCTATAATGGTAATAGCCGCCGCCATTGGCGCAGCTGCCCATCGAAATCACATATTTGGGTTCCGACATCTGGTCGTAAACCTTGCGCAGTGCCGGGGCCATTTTGTTGCAGAGCGTGCCAGCAACAATCATCACGTCCGACTGGCGTGGCGATGCGCGCGGCGCGATGCCAAACCGTTCGAAATCGTAACGCGGCATATAACCATGGATCATCTCAACCGCGCAGCAGGCCAGACCGAAGGTCATCGGCCAAAGCGAGCCGGTGCGCGCCCAGTTGAACAGATCTTCTGTCGAAGTGACGACGAAACCCTTTTCGTCCATCTCGCTCGACAGATCATTGAAAAATTCCGCGTCAGGCGCACTGCCCGCTGCCGGCGCTTGCTGGATTACTCCCATTCGAGCGCTCCCACTTTCCAGGCGTAAATAAAGCCGATCACCAGTTCAAAGAGGAAAATCATCATCGTTCCCCAGCCAACCCAACCGGTATCACCCAAGCTAACTGCCCAGGGGAAGAGGAAGGCGGCTTCCAGATCAAAGATGATGAACAGAATAGCGACCAGGTAGAAACGTACGTCAAACTGGCTGCGCGAATCCTCGAACGCGGGAAAGCCGCATTCATATTCGGCCAGCTTCGCCTCGCTCGGCTGGTGCGTACCCGTCAAGCGGGCAACACCCATCGGCAAGAAGACGAAAAGGCTCGACAATCCCAGCGCGAACACCAGGAAAATCATGATCGGCAGATATTGCGACAGATCAGTCACGCGGCGCATTTCCAGCTATAGTTTTACTCCAGCGCGCCCTAGACAGGGGCGGCGGCAGAGGCAAGTGCAAAGGCGCTTATTTTGGATGAGTTTTCCGCAGAAAAGCTTGTTGCGAACCAGTCGCAGAAACTTAACGGATACCGTCAACCAACAGCTTGTGCAGCTTGCTGTGCAACTGATCATTGGCTGCCAAGACCTGCGCGCCAGCGATAATCGGCGAACGTCCGCGATAATCGGTAACGAAGCCCCCGGCCTCACGCACCAACAGGCATCCTGCCGCCGTATCCCATGGCGAAAGATCGCTTTCCCAAAAGGCGTCGAAACGTCCGGCTGCTAACCATGCAAGATCAAGGCTGGCCGCGCCAAAGCGGCGAATGCCGGCAACTTCAGGGGCAACCGAGGCATAAATCTTGCCCCATTCTTCAAAATTGCCATGCCCCTTATAGGGTACGCCGGTCGCAACCAGAGCTTCATTAAGCTTGCGCCGCGCGGATACACGAAGCCTTTTGTGCCCAAGCCAGGCGCCCTTGCCACGCTCTGCCCAAAAGCTTTCATCGGTAATGGGGTTATAAACCAGCCCCATGTAGAGATCGCCCCAGCCCGAACCATCGGGCTTCGGATCCTGTACCGCAATCGAGATTGCGAAATGCGGTATGCCGTGCAGAAAGTTACTGGTGCCATCCAGCGGGTCGACGATGAAGCGCGGTTTGCCAGGCGCGCCAGCAATGTCGCCGCTTTCTTCCATCAGAAAACCCCAGTCAGGCCGGGCTTTTTCCAGCTCTCGAAACAGAGTGTCTTCGGCCTGCTTGTCCGCCTTTGACACGAAATCCGCCGGTCCCTTCATGGACACCTGCAGATGTTCGATCTCGCCAAAATCCCGGCGCAGCTTGCTACCCGCCTTGCGGGCCGCTTTTTCCATGACGGACATCAGGCCCGATAATGCTGGCATGCTATATACTCCATTCCCGCAGGCCGAGCGACAGACCTAAGCCAGTCACTCGGCAGGCCGGGAGAAACTTTCCGGAAGGGTATGCCTTCCCCAACCCCGCCCGCATAGGGACGGAGCAATTGAATCAGTCCGCCTTGCGGACATATTCCCGTTCGTAAACGTCAACGACAATACGCGTGCCCGAGCTGATGAATGGCGGAACCATCACGCGGACGCCATTGTCGAGGATTGCAGGCTTGTAGCTGGAAGATGCAGTCTGGCCTTTGACGACAGCATCGGCTTCAACGATCGTGGCTTCAATGGTGTCGGGCAAGGCAACCGAAAGCGCCTCATCATCATACATTTCCATGACGACATCCATGCCGTCCTGAAGGAAGGCAGCGGCGTCACCCAGCAAGTCAGAGGGCAAGGTCACCTGATCATAGGTTTCCTTGTCCATGAAAACCAGATTATCGCCTTCCGCATAAAGATATTGGAAGTCCTTCTGGTCAAGGCGAACCCGTTCAACGGTCTCAGCCGAACGGAAACGGACGTTGTTCTTACGACCATCGCGCAGATTCTTGAGTTCGACCTGCATATAAGCACCGCCCTTGCCGGGCTGCGTATGCTGGATCTTCACTGCACGCCAGATGCCACCTTCATATTCGATGATGTTGCCCGGACGAATTTCGACGCCGCTGATTTTCATGAGATAACTCGCTTGACTATGGAAAGAGCTTGGCACGCAACACGGGCCGTTGGCGGCGCCTTTAGCGGCGAGCGCGACTTTAGGCAAGCAGCGCGTTGAACGCCTTCACCGCCGCAGCCGGACCATCAGCATAGTTCCAGACGCCTGAACTGACCGCAATGAAATCCGCGCCGGCATTAATCACTTCGCTCGCATTTTGGGTGGTGATGCCGCCAATGGCGACGCAAGGCACTTCGGTGAATTGCGACCAGAGCTCGACCGTTTCGATCTCGGCTTGATGCTTGACCTCTTTGGTGCTGGTCGGGAAGAACGCGCCAAAAGCCACATAATCTGCGCCAGCCTCGGCCGCCTCCATCGCCAGATGACGGCTATTGTGGCAGGTGACGCCGATCTGGGAATCGCGGCCCAATATGTCCCTGGCCTCACGCGGATCGCCATCCTCTTGCCCCAGATGGACACCATCTGCGCCAATCCGCTTTGCCAGAGAAATACTGTCGTTCACGATGAATGCGACATCATGGCGCGCACAGATTTCCTGCAAAGGCGCGGCCAGTTCGGCCGCCTTGTGCTGGTCGATGCCCTTCACGCGAAACTGGAAAGCGGCGACTGGTCCGGCTGTCAGCGCCTCTTCAAGACGCACGGAAAAATCACCATCAACGTTGAGCGGGGATATCAGGTAAAGCTGGCATTTATAATCTGTCATGACCCGCCCTTAGCAGACTTGCGCAAGGAGGAAACCGTCCCAGCCTTTGCTGCCGACTGTTTGCAACACAGTGGCATTTAGGCGCGGATGGCGCGAAACATGTTCATACAGCGTTCGCGTACCCGAAACGCGAGGGTCATTATTGGCTTCATCCACAATCGCGCCACCGCGCACAACATTGTCAACAATGATCGTCGTACCCGATCGGCCTAGCCGAATGGCCTCTTCAACATAATTGGCGCTGCCCTGCTTGTCGGCATCGATAAAGACAAAATCGAAAGGATCAGCGGGCTGCATCGCCGCCAGGCTGTCTTTCGCACGCCCGACCCTGATCTCGACCTTGTCTGAAAACCCTGCCCGCGCCAGATTCTCTGCGGCAACACCCGCATGTTTGCGATCAACTTCCAAAGTCAGCAAGCGGCCATCCGCCGGCAGCGCTCTTGCCAACCATATGGTAGAATATCCGCCCAGCGTGCCAATTTCGAGGATATGCCGTGCACCGGCCATCTGGGCGAGCAGCATCAGCATCTTACCGAATGCCGGAGAAACATCGATGGGCGGCAAATTGTTGGCGGCGTTGTTTTCAAGCGCCGCCTTTAGCACAGCATCGCTGCCAAGCAGCTTTGCCTCGATAAACTGGTCAACCTTGGTCCAGCTGGCGTCGCTCATGCAACGCCAGTGTGAGACCGATTTGACACTGTCAAGCGATGGACGCGCGGTAGATGGCTTCGATGGCTTCATCGAGCGATGCGTCAAATTCATCGTCGCTCATCTGATAGCGCAGGTCTTCGAGAAGTGCGCGGCTGAACGAGGCAATGATGCCATGATTTTTCGCAAGCTCAGCGCATGCTTCGGGGCGCTTATAACCGCCCGAGAGCGCGACCACGCGGAGCACCTTGGGATGATTCACCAGCGGATCGAACTTACCGGCTTCGACCGGAAGCGACAGTTTCAGCATGACCTGCTGGTCAGCACCCAACGCATCCAATTGCTTGAGAATTTCTTCCAGCAGAATCGCATCGCATTCGGCGCGCGTCTCGCTCTTGATGTTCACCTCGGGCTCGATCATCGGCATCATGCCATGCGACAGAACCTGTTGGCCGATTTCGAACTGCTGCGCGACAACGGCTGCGATCCCGTCCCGGTTGGCAGAATTGATCACCGACCGTTCTTTGGTGCCATAAACGCCGAGCGCCTTTGACCGCGTCAGCAGCGCATCAAGCTCTGGCATCGGCTTCATCATCTGCACGCCATTGGCCTCGTCTTCGAGACCCTTGTCGATCTTGATGAACGGCACCACGCCCTTTGCGATCAACGCAGCCGGCGTCGGCTTTCCATCGACCTGACCATCCATGGTACGTTCAAACAGGATGGCACCAATGACCCGATCACCAGTGAAGGATTTCGACCGGATAATCCGCGAACGCATTTCATGAATGAGGCCAAACATTTCCTCTTCGCTCGACCAGGCGCTTTCATCAACACCATAGCCAGCAAGTGCCTTGGGCGTCGATCCGCCGCTCTGGTCCAATGCGGCAATAAAGCCTTGGCCGGCGGCAATTTTGGCGGTCATGTCAGCGCTGTTCATGGAAGCTCCCTGTGTCAGATGCATACGTATGTCCGACGCATTAACGTGAATGGCGCGATTCCGCAACCGGCACTAGAAACCGAAAATATCAGCTTTTTTGAAGTGCTTTCACGCCCGGCAATTCCTTGCCTTCCATCCATTCGAGGAAGGCCCCGCCGGCGGTTGATATGAAGCTGAAATCTTCGGTCACACCGGCATGGGCCAGCGCAGCAACAGTATCGCCTCCGCCTGCGACCGACACCAGCGAACCTTCTTTCGTCAGGGCCGCCGCGGTTCGGGCCAATGCAACGGTCGCCATGTCGAAAGGCGCAATTTCAAAGGCGCCCATCGGGCCATTCCACACCAGCGTGCGGCAGGTTTTCAGCACATCGGCGAGCGCCTCGACCGCGGCAGGGCCGACGTCGAGGATCATCTCGTCTTCGGCAACTTCATGAACGTTCACCGTGCGGACGGGTGGGTTGGCACGAAATTCTTTCGCCACCACGACGTCATAGGGCAGATGCACGGTGCAACCTGCTACATCGGCTGCCTCCAGAATCGCGTTCGCCGTATCAGCCAGATCATGCTCGCACAGCGACTTGCCTACATTAACGCCGCGCGCTGCAAGGAATGTATTGGCCATGCCGCCACCGATGATCAGATGGTCAACCTTGGTCACAAGATTGTTCAGCACATCAAGCTTGCTCGAAACCTTTGCACCGCCGACCACAGCGGCCACGGGATGCTCGGGGTTGCCAAGTGCTGCTTCCAACGCCTTCAACTCGGCTTCCATCGAGCGACCGGCATAGGCTGGCAGAAAATGTGCTAGGCCTTCCGTGGTCACATGGGCACGATGCGCCGCTGAAAAGGCATCGTTCACATAGAGATCACCATTGGCGGCGATCGCCTTGGCAAGCTCAGGATCATTCTTTTCTTCACCGGGCCAGAAACGGCTGTTCTCAAGCAGTGCAACATCACCATTGGCCATGATATCAACCGACTGTGCGACCACGTCGCCAGCGATTTCGGGCACGAACATGACCTCCCGACCTAGCACTTCCTGCAAGGCATCAAGCGTCATCGAAACCGACATTTCGCTGTGCTTCGCACCCTTTGGACGGCCAAAATGGGCCAACAAAAGCACCTTTGCTCCCTTAGCCGACAAATCATTGACCGTCGGAGCCAGCGCGTGAATTCGCGTCAGATCAGTGACCCGACCATCCGCCATGGGAACATTAAGGTCAACGCGCACCAGCGCACGCTTGCCGCTGAGGTCACCCAGATCGTCAATGGTATTGAAGGCCATAAGTTCACTCCCTCAGCCGGGCAAAGACCGGCGCCTGCCCGATATTGTCCCTGCCGACACCGCGCTCTGGGCTGCCCTAGCTTGGCCAGCCCAGCGCGGATTTCGGTTAGATCAGCTTTGCCATCACGCCGGCAGTATCGACCATGCGGTTCGAGAAACCCCATTCATTATCGTACCAGCTGACCACGCGGGCAAGCTTTCCTTCGAGAACGGTTGTCTCAAGGCTGTCGATTGTCGAACTGGCCGGGCAATGGTTATAATCGATCGAAACCAGCGGCTCATCCGAATAAGCAAGCACGCCCTTCAACGGGCCCTCTGCCGCAGCCTTCAGCGCGGCGTTCAGTTCTTCTGCAGTGGTATCGCGCGACGGTGTGAAGGTCAGGTCAACAAGGCTGACATTGGGCGTCGGCACGCGAATTGCCGAACCATCCAGCTTACCCTTCAGTTCAGGCAGTACTTCCGCAACGGCGCGGGCGGCACCAGTTGTCGTCGGGATCATAGACATGCCAGCGGCACGGGCGCGGCGCATGTCACTGTGAATCTGGTCAAGGATCTTCTGGTCGTTTGTATAAGCATGGATCGTGGTCATCAGGCCGCGCTCAATCCCGACGGTTTCATGCATCACCTTCGCCAAAGGAGCGAGGCAGTTGGTCGTGCAGCTGGCATTGGACACAATGGTGTCCGATGACGTCAAAACGTCATGGTTGACGCCATAGACAACGGTTTTGTCGACATTTTTAGCCGGTGCGGAGATCAAAACGCGTTTGGCGCCGGCGGTCAGATGCTTGCCGGCACTTTCACGATCCGTGAAGAAACCGGTGCACTCAAGAGCAATGTCGATGCCGTTGGCGCCATGCGGCAGATTGGCAGGGTCACGTTCGGCGGTGACATGGATGCGCTTACCATTCACGATAATGTCGTTGCCGTCGGCTTCAACCGTACCGGGAAATGCGCCATGGACACTGTCACGCTTGAAAAGCAGCGCGTTTGACTTGGCATCGGCCAGATCATTGATGGCCACCAATTCGAGATCATGGTCGGTCCGCTCAAGGATCGCGCGCGCCACCAGACGGCCGATACGTCCGAAACCGTTGATCGCAACTTTGGTAGTCATATCAAATACTCCCTTTAAACCATTAATTTTGAATGGATTTTGGAAACAATATTCTCAACCGAGAACCCGAAATAATCATAAAGTGCTTCGGCTGGCGCAGATGCCCCGAAACTGTCAATGCCAATATTGATGCCATTGGAGCCGGTGTAGCGCTGCCAACCCAGTGTAACGCCTGCTTCGATCGATACAATCAGAGCGTCGGGCGGCAGCAGATCGGTCCTGTAGGCTGCATCCTGCGCATCGAATAATTCCCAGCTCGGCATCGAAACCACGTCCGCGCCCTGTCCTTGTGCTTCAAGCGCATCGGCAACCTTGGTGGCAAGCTCGACTTCAGATCCGGTAGCGACCAGGACCACCTTGCGCGGTGCCGTAGCGGCGCGCAGACGATAGGCGCCACGCGCACAGCGGTTTTCGGCGGCTTCGCTGCGCAATTGCGGCAAATTCTGTCGTGACAGAGCGAGAAGCGAGGGGCCATCGGTGCGATCCAGTGCCAATGCCCAGCATTCCGCCGTTTCGACGGCGTCACAGGGCCGCAGAACCAGCAGGTTCGGCATCGCGCGCAAGCTGACAAGATGCTCGACCGGCTGGTGGGTCGGGCCGTCCTCGCCAAGGCCGATGCTGTCATGCGTCATCACATAAACAACACGCTGATGCTGGATTGCGGAAAGGCGAATGGCGTTGCGGCAATAATCCGAAAACACCATAAATGTACCGCCATAGGGGATGATCCCGCCATGCAACGCCATCCCGTTCATGGCCGCCGCCATCCCGAATTCGCGAATGCCATAATAGACATAACGCCCCGAATAATCGTCGCGCGTCATGGCGAGTGTGGATTTGGTCTTGGTATTGTTAGAACCGGTAAGGTCTGCAGACCCGCCGACCAATTCGGGCAGCGCAGCGGTCAGCGCTTCAAGTGCCATTTCCGATGCTTTGCGCGTGGCCACCTTTGCCGGGTTGGCAAGCAAATTATCTAGGTAGCTGCGGATCGCGCCATTGCCATCAACCGCACCGCTCAAACGGCGTGTGAACTCATCCTTTGATGAACTTGATTCAAAACGCTTTTGCCAGTCGTCGCGCGCTGTGGAACCGCGCTGTCCAGCGGCCCGCCAAGCATCGAGAATATCGGCAGGTACCTCAAAAGGCGGATATGCCCAGCCCAACTCGGCGCGGGTCGCGGCGATTTCATCTGCGCCTAACGGCGAGCCATGGGTTGCCGAAGTCCCCTGTTTATTGGGCGATCCCTTGCCGATCAGCGTACGGCAGGCGATCAGCGAAGGACGATCATCGGCAAGCGCTGCATCAATCGCCCTCGAAATATCTGCAAAGTCATGACCGTCACAGCTTTCGACATGCCAGCCAGTTGCGACGTAGCGCGCGGCAACATCTTCGCTGGTGGAAAGGTCGGTGCTGCCGTCGATGGTGATGCGGTTGTCATCCCAAAGAACGATCAGCCGCCCAAGCCGCAAATGGCCGGCAAGACCGATAGCCTCATGATTGATGCCTTCCATCAGGCAGCCGTCACCGGCGATCACCCAGGTGCGGTGATCGACCAGATCATCGCCAAATTGACCGTTCAGATGCCGTTCGGCCATCGCCATGCCGACTGCCATGGCAAGCCCCTGCCCCAGCGGCCCGGTGGTCGATTCAACCCCTTCAAGCTCCGTATTTTCCGGATGACCGGCGCATGGGCTGTGCAACTGACGGAAATTGCGAATGTCATCGATGGTCGGCTTTGCATAGCCGCTGAGATACAGGGTCGAATAGGCCAGCATCGAGCCATGGCCAGCCGAGAGGACAAAGCGATCACGATCCGGCCATTTCGGGGAAGATGCGTCATATTTCAAATATTTGCTGTAAAGAACGGTCGCCACATCGGCCATGCCCATGGGCATCCCAGGATGTCCGCTATTCGCGGCCTGAACGGCATCCATAGACAGCGCCCGGATTGCGTTGGCCATCATCTGAAGATTGGCGGACATGCAAACTACCCCTTCACCGCGTCGCGGCGCGGCGCCTTTACAAGCATTTTTCCAGTTGACCGCACGAGTCGGTTCGCGCCCCCTTTGCGGAGCGCAATGGGAAGGGTCAACCCCATGCCGCGACAATTTCCCTCCAAGCGCCGTTGCCAAAAGCGTCGAATTTGTTAGTTTCCGCGAAGAACGGGGTGCAAGCTATGGCAGATCAATTATTGATGCAGGCAATTGGCAGGCTTGAAAGAGCCGTTTCCAAACTTGAAAATACACCCTTGCCCGCGACCGCGGTCGACAAGCCGGACCTTTTGCGCCGGCATGATGCGTTGAAGGCGGCTGCGGGTGACGCCATTGCACGCATTGACAGCTTGCTGGCACAACAAGGGCAAGCGAATGGCTGAAGTCCGTCTCACAATTGCAGCCCGCGAATATATCGTCACCTGTCGCGATGGCGAGGAAGGACGTCTGGTCGAACTCGGCCAGATGGTAAATGCGAAGGTACGTGAAGCCGGGGGTAGTGCCGGCGGATTGAATGAAAGCCGCCAATTGCTGTTTGCTGCGCTCCTGCTGGCAGACCAGTTGCACGACAATGGCGGCAATTCAGCGTCGGGTACGACGAGTACGGGCATTTCAGCCGAACTTGCGACGCAAATGGCGCAAACCATCGATAAACTAGCGGCACGCGTCGAATCTTTTGCCGCAGGGCTTGAGGAACAGGCGACCTCTGCCTAAATGGGAGGTGGCGGGACTGCCCGGCACGAACTGAAGCGAACATCCCTGAGGCGATAAATCAATCCTTGGGAGCTGTCCCTGCTCTGGCCACTATGGCAACATGGAGGTCAGGGATATATGGTGCCCACCTGACGTACTGGCGTCAGAGGATATTCCGGGAAACGACCCATGGTGGTTCCGTCAAAATTACAAAGGCTTCCCAAGTGACTTCACAGGATGACAAGGCCTCTCTGCGCCGTTTTTTCCGCACGCGCCGCACCCAATTCGTCCAGTCCATGACCGATCGTGAACGCGCACTAGCCTTTGGCAAGATGCCGTCGCCGCTTGTCCGGTTATGCGCGCCCAAAAAGATCGTGGCAGGCTATGTCGCCGTCGGGTCAGAGGTAGATCCATCACGCCTATTGGCAGAAGCAGAGGCGCTGGGTTGCACGCTCGCCCTGCCCCATGTCACCAGCCGCGCCGCGCCGATGCGATTTCTCCGATGGGAGACCGGCTTGCCTCTTGTCGAAGGTCCTTTCGGCCTTTCACAGCCTTTGGAGAACGCAGAGGCGGTCGTTCCCGATATCGTACTTGTGCCGCTTCTGGGGTTTGACGACGAATGTATGCGTCTTGGTCAAGGCGCCGGCCATTATGACCGCGCGCTGAGTCTGCTGGATGATGCCGTCGCCGTCGGTCTAGCTTGGTCCGTGCAGCATTCCGAACATTTGCCCATCGATCCGTGGGACGAACCCATGGACGCAATTCTAACCGAACAGAGCTGGATAACGCCATGAATCACCCCAATCCCCCGCCCCCGCCCACCTGGCGCAAACCTGCGGGCGTTTTCGCAATGCTATCTTTGATTGCAGGGGTGTCGCTGATCGTGGTCAGTCTATCTGACACGATCGGTGCGTTGCCGATATGGGCGCAGTCGCTCATATACCTGTTCGCCGGAACAATCTGGATTGCCCCGTTACGGCCACTGATGATCTGGATGGAAACCGGAAAATGGCGCGAGTGACGGGGCTCGAACCCGCGACCTCCGGCGTGACAGGCCGGCGCTCTAACCAACTGAGCTACACCCGCTTAATGCGGTGAGCGCGCTGTTAGAAGGGGCTGCTCCGACTGTCAACAGCGAGAATGCGGCAAGCCAAATTTTTGTCGGCGATTTAACGACAAAGCCGCGGCCCGATTGCTCAGAAACTTGCCGATCGGTTTACCATTTACATTCGATTTTACAAGAATCGCCACGATATCTGGTATTTTTACCTATTATTTTTCGTCACTTATCTACTTAACGCTCTACTCCCCCCTTAACCTTTTCTTGACCCTCTTTTGAGATAAGAGCGGTATGAAAAGGACCGCTTTCTACCGCTCATCGCACCGCAGCGCATTTTTGCGCCCTGGTCGCCTGTCTGTAATCACGCTGCTCGCAAGCGCCGCCTGCATCACGCAACCTGCGTTTGCAGCGGGTACGCTTGCAGGCACGAACATCGAGAATATCGCCACCGCCAGCTTTGACGTTGGCGCAGGCACCGTGGACATCCAGTCCAACGCTGTGGTGATTCTTGTCGACGAATTGCTGGACGTAACCGTCACCAGCAGCGATCCCGGCGATGTCGCCACAACCAATGGCGCGACCAATGCGGCGCTCACCTATCGGGTGACGAACAACGGCAACGGCCCTGAAAGCTATCGCCTGACGCCCAATGTCGCCAATGGCGGCGACGATTTCGATCCCGTCTTTGCGCAGATCGTTATCGATGCGAACAACAACAATGTTTATGATCCCGGCGTTGACACTGTTTATGTCGCCGGCACCAATGATCCACTATTGGCACCCGACCAAGGCGTGACAATATTCGTCTTGACCAACATTCCGGCGACGCAGACCAACGGGCAACGTGCCAATGTCAGCGTCACTGCAGCCGCAACCACCGGCACGGGTGCCCCGGGCACGACCTTTGCCGGCCAAGGCCAGGGCGACGGCGATGCTGTTGTTGGCACCAGCGGCGCAGACGGGGAAGCCAGCGGCTTTCTGCGCGTCGATGCGGCCTCTGTGGCGCTTGCCAAGTCGGCAGCCGTTGTCGATCCATTTGGCGGAAGCAACGCGGTTCCGGGTGCAACAATCACCTATACCATCACAGCAACCGTAAGCGGTGCGGGCAGCCTGACCAATCTGGTCGTCAACGATCCGATCCCTGCGGGCACCACTTATGTCGCCGGCAGCCTGGCGTTGCAGTCGACTTTGCTGACCGACGCGGCCGATGCTGACGCCGGCAATTTCAACGGTTCGCGGATTAGCGTCGCCTTGGGGAATGTCCCGGCGGGACAGACGCGCACCATAACTTTCCGGACGGTAATCCAGTGATCAAATATGCCATAACTGCACTCATCGCGACCCTAGCCGCGCTTCCCGCCTTCGCGGGACCGCTCGAGCTTGCCAGCGATGTTTTCGTCGAGCGCGCGCAAAAGCGTGCCGATGGCAGCGTTGCGACCGTGCTCGAAGCGCCGAAGCCGGTGGTTCCTGGCGATCAATTGGTCTTCATTGTCCGTTATAAGAACACAGGCACCGCGCCGGCTTCGAAGCTGAGCGTAACCAATCCGATACCGCAGGCCGTGGCTTTCTCGGCAACTGCAGACGGCACCGAAATCGTTTCGATCGATGGCGGCAAGAGCTGGGGCTTTTTGTCGCAATTGAAGGTGCCGATGGCGAACGGCTCGTTCCGCACGGCGCTGCCGTCTGACGTGACACACTTAAAATGGAATTTGAATCAAACGCTTGCTGCGGGTTCCGCAGGCAAGCTTGTCTTTCGGGGGGTCGTCAGATGACCCCCCACCGAAACCGCACCGATTGCTGCGGCAAAAGCAATCGCACTTAACGCAACCGGAGAATAAGCATGACCAGTAAGCTTAGAACCCTCGTTGCCTCAACTGCACTTGCCGCGGTTATCGGGGTTTCCTCCCCGGCTTTCGCAGTAGGGACCAATCAGGGCACCGATATCACCAACAGCGTAACCGTGAACTACCAGGTCGGTAGCGTCGCGCAAACGCCTGTCACCAGTAACACCGACATGTTCGAAGTTGACCGCAAGGTTGCCTTCACCGTTGTCGAACGCACAACCATCGGGACGACTTCGGTCAATCCGGGCCAAACCGTGCAACAGACGGCGTTTACGCTGACAAACCTGTCGAACGATATTCTCGATTTCGACCTGACAGCGGCCAACTTGACCACAGGGACGGCAACCCCGCGCGGAACCGACGCCTTTGACGTCACCAGCCTGCTGATCTGCCTGGATGCGGACAATAACAACGTCTGCGATGCTGCAGCAACGGCAACGCTATCGGTGAACGATCTTTCGGCCACAACCGGAAGCAACAGCATCAACGTGCTGGTGCTCGGCAACGTTCCCTTGACCGCCACAAACGGCCAGATTTCGGGCGTTCGCCTGACCGCGACTGCACGGTTCAGCAATGGCACGGCCTTTGTTCTCGCCGGTCCCGGCCAGAACATCTCGACCGACGCAAATGCCAACGTCGCAAATGCCGTCGATACCGTCCTTGCCGATAGCGGCCGTGATGGCGTCGAATCCGCACTCGATGACTATACCGTTCAGGCAGCGACGCTGAGCGTCTGGAAATCGAGCCGTGTGGTCAGCGATCTTGTAAGCGCCAGCAATCCGAAGGCCTTGCCGGGCGCAACTGTCGAATATTGCATTTCGGTTCAGAATAGCGGCGGTGCTGCGGCGACCAACGTGGCAATCGAGGACATACTTCCGGCTAATACGACTTATGTCGCGTCGTCGATCCTCCTCAACGGCACTGTTACCGGCCATGGCACGGCTGCCCAAGCCTGTTCTGCAGGCACAGCCGGAGGCAGCTTCACGGCCACGCCTTCGCCACGGGTCAGCGGCACGCTGGCCAGTGTGGCCGGCGGTGGCGGCGTCAGTGCACTGATCTTCCGCGTCACAATCGACTGATAAAGAGCAGGCGGGGGAGCGGTTTACCCGATTCCCCGCCTGTTTCGCAGATAATGGTGTTAACCAAACTTATCAGACAGCGCGCAGGAACGCTGGCGGCAGCAAGCCTTATGGCTGCCGCCTGCCTTCCCGCGCATGCGCAATCCTTGCCCGATACAATCAGCAATGTTGCGCAGGCGGAATGGACTGCGGGCGGCCAAACACTGATCCGGCCCTCCAACAGCGTCGAAATCGCTGTCAAACGGGGCAGTGGACAAGGTGCGAAGCTCGAACTTTACCGATTTGCTGGGGCAAATGGGACGGAAACCACCAATTTAGCGCCAACGATGTGCCAAGGCACAAATGGACCGGTGCCGGTGGCCTTGCACGGCGTATTTGCCGATTTGCCAACCAACCCCGCCGTCCTGGCTCGCACCACGTCTATCCGGGCGGGCGAGCCGTTGGTGCTCAAGATCACCGCGCCAAACAAAAATATCAATCCGGGCAGCATTGACAGTTTCAATGCAGACGTCAGAGCCGACGATGGCGATGTCGAACGTCTGACATTCACCGAAACAGCGCCCAATTCCGCCATTTTCATGGCGATGATCAATACGAGCGCGATTCCACCCGCGTCGGTCGCCGGCGACTGCGTTTTGTCAGTCAGGCCGGGCGCACAGCTCAGTTTGGAACTTGATGACGTCCAAAGCGGCAACGTCATCGATCAGGGCCAGGTCGATATTCTTGTCGATCCCTTTGGCCTAACTTTCGACAGTGCCGATGGCGCGCCTGTAGATGGCACCCAGGTCACAATTGTCGATGCCGCGACCGGTGCGCCAGCACAGGTGTTTGGTGACGATGGCGCATCCGCCTTCCCCAGCACCATCATTACAGGCAGCACGGTAACTGACAGCGGTGGTCAAACCTATGTTTTTGAACCAGGATTTTACCGATTCCCGTTCTTAAGACGTGGCGACTACCGGCTGATCGTGTCCCCAGTGGCACCCTACACCCACCCATCAGTGGCGACCCCTGCCGAAATCTCGGTACTGACAAGGCCCGATGGCGGGCGATTTGTGATCGCCCCTGGATCTTATGGTGGTATTATCACGCTGAATGATCCGGCCCCGGTGCGTATCGACATTCCACTCGATCGACCTGGCGACAGCCTGCAATTGCGAAAATCGACCTCGGCGACCACGGCGATGCCCGGCGATGTCGTGCAATATCGCATTGAAATCCGCAATCCGGACCGGACGCGCACCAGCGGACCGGTGACTGTTACAGATTTATTGCCTGATTCTATGCGTTTACGGGTTAACAGCCTGCGCTATAACGGCGCCCCAATCGCGCCTGTCGCCAGCGCGGATGGCAAGCAATTTTCCGTCACCCTGCCCCCTTTACCTGGCGCCGGAACGGGACTTTTGACCTATCTGACCGAAGTAAGGATCGACGCACGCCCTGGCGATGCCGTCAATCGTGCTTCGGCACGCGATAATCGCGGGACTAGCAGCGAAATCGCCGACGCATCCGTGCGCATCATACGCGATGGCATCAGCGAGCGTTTCACGATCGTCGGCCGCATCACAGACGGTGGCTGTGGCATCAATCCACGGCAGGCAAAGGGCATAAGCGGCGTTCGCGTGATGCTGCAGGATGGCACCTACACCATTACCGACGTCGATGGCCGCTACCATTTCGAAGGCGTAATTCCGGGGCTCCATGTCGTGCAGGTTGATCCGTCAACTTTCCCGCTGGATCGGGCCCCAATCAACTGTGCGAAAAACAGCCGCAGCGCAGGAAGTGCGATTTCGCGCTTCGTCGAAGGCCGCGGCGGCAGCCTCAAGCGCGCGGATTTCCGTGCCCATGCGGTCGCCCCACGCGCCAGTTCGGTCCGCCAGATCGCACGTCCGGTCGAACAAAATGCGGAACAGCGCAGCATTGCCGGTGGTGAGAAAGACTGGGTTGCAGGGCAAGTTCCCGGAACCGAATTCCTATTCCCGGGCGTCGGACACAACCCGCCGGTTCCCGCGATCCGTGTTGCATTCAAGCATGCCCGTAACGAACGGATTGAGCTTTCCCTCAACGGAAAACCTGTCGATCCATTGAACTTCGACGGTATCAAGCGTGGCGCCGAAGGGCTGGTCAATGTCAGCACCTGGCGGGGTGTCGAGCTGGAAGCCGGCACAAACAAGCTTGTCGCCCGAGTGCTTGACGCAAATGGAGCGGAAACGGGCAAGTTTGAACGCGAAGTGCATTTCGCGACGCCCGCAATCCAGGCCCAGTTTATCAAGGAAAAATCGCTTCTGCTCGCCGATGGCGTCAACCGCCCACGTATCGCGGTGCGCCTGACAGACCGCACAGGCAAGCCGATTCAGCCCGATGCAGTCGGCGCATTCAGCGTAAGCGACCCCTATCGCCCGGCCGTCGAAATCGATGCCCAGCAGGCCAACCAACTTTCAGGTCTGGAACGTGCAGCACCTGTGTGGCGCGTGATCGGGGAAGACGGGATCGCCTATATCGAACTCGAGCCGACCACGGCATCGGGCACTGTGGCGATCAGCTTTGACTTCCTCGACGGACAGGTGAAGCACAGCCAGCGCATCGAAACATGGCTCGATCCCGGTGACCGCCCTTGGACCGTCGTCGGCTTTGCCGCGGGCACCATCGGTTTCAACAAGCTGGAACAGGGCCTTGAGGATCTGGCTGGCGATGAAGACCCGCTGAATGTTGATGGCCGCATCGCCCTCTATGCCAAGGGCCGGGTCAGCGGCAAATGGCTGATGACGCTCGCCTATGACAGTGACAAAAAGGCCAATGACGCCCGCTTTGCCGGCACCATCGATCCGCGCCGCTACTACACCGTCTATGCCGACCGCAGCGAACAGCGCTATGACGCGGCGTCGATCCGCCGCCTCTATCTGAAGCTGGAGCGGCCGCAATTTTACGCGCTGTTCGGCGACTATCAAACCGGCATCGATGAGCCCGAGCTTGCGCGCTATCAGCGCAGCTTCAACGGCATCAAGGCCGAATATCGCAGCGATGATGTGCATGCACAGGTCTTTGCCGCAGATACGCCCTACCGCTATCGTCGCGATGAAATCCAGGGAACCGGCCTTAGCGGGCCCTATGCGCTAAGCGCGCGCGATATCTTTGCCAACAGCGAGCGGATCACAGTTGAAACCCGCGATCGCCTGCAATCGAACATCATTGTCGATCGCAAGCAGCTGATGCGTCACATCGACTATGATATTGATTATGCGAGCGGCACGTTGCGGTTCCGTGAACCGATCTTGTCGCGCTCTAGCGGTCTCGATCCGCAGTTCATCATCGCCGAATATGAAGTCGATGGCGTTGGCGAGCGTGTGAACAATGCCGGCGGACGTGTGAAATGGCAATCGGCTGACCAGAATCTGCAAATCGCCGCGACCGCGATCCATGACGAGACTGACAGCGACAAAACCAATCTTGTCGGTGCTGATATCCGCTATCGCCCTGCATCCGGGACGGAATTGCGCGCCGAATTCGCTGCGACCGATGGCCAGGCCCGTGCGCGCAGTGCAACACCCGATGCCGGCGGCGCCAGTGCGTTGCTGCTTGAAGCAGAACATCATGGCCCGAAATTCGACCTACTCGGCTACTACCGCCGCCAAAGCGCCGGCTTCGGCGTGGGGCAGACCAATCGCAGCGAATTGGGCGCCGAAAAATTTGGCCTCGACACGCGCTATCGCCTGACGGACAAGCTTTCGATATCGGCGCTTGGCTATCAGGAAAACTATCTCGACAACAATGCCCGCCGGATAGCCGGTACGGCAGAGGTCGAATATCGCAACGCCGACGCATCGCTGCGCGCCGGCCTGACCCATGCCAATGACCGGCTTGACGATGGCACGACCAACCAGTCAACATTGGCCCGGATCGCAGGTTCTTACCAATTGACCCAAAAACTGGAGGTCAGCGCGCAGACGGAATTCGCCATTGGCGGCCAGGACGAGAGCGTCGACTTCCCTGCCCGTCACAGCGTCGGTGCGCGCTATGCAATCCGTAACGACATCGCATTGATCGGCAGCTACGAAATTGCCAAGGGCGAGAAGGTTGATGCCAAAACTGCCCGCGTCGGTTTCGATATCGCACCGTGGAGCGGCGGCCGCATCCTGGCGAGCGCGAACCAGCAGGATATCGGCGAATTTGGCGCACGAACCTTCGCATCCTATGGCCTTGCCCAGTCGTTCCGCATCAACGACAAATGGTCGCTCGATTTCACCCTTGATGGCAATCAGACCGTCGGCGGCTTTGATCGCACCGACGTGATCAATCCGCTGCAGCCGGTTGCGTCGGGCGGATTCCTGGGCAGCGACGGGACGCTGAGCGAAGATTTCGTCGCGGTCACTGGCGGCGCAACCTATCGTGGCGATGACTGGAGTTGGACCGGACGGGCCGAATGGCGCGATGGCGACACCACGCAGCGTTATGGCTTTACCACCGCGATCCTGCGCGAAATCGGCGAAGGCCGCGCCGTTGGCGGTACCTTCAACTGGTTCAAGGCGCAGCAGCAGGGCGGCGCACAGACCATGACAGCTGACGCAGAAATCAGCTGGGCCCATCGCCCCGCCGACAGCCAATGGGCATTGCTCAACAAAACCGAATTTCGCCATGACGCCGTGAAGAATGCAGTCGCCGGCTTGCCCGGGCCGGTTGGCGGCGCACCGTTGCTGGTCAACGGCGATGTGAAATCCGACCGCGTAATAAACAGCCTGTCGGTCAACTACACGCCGATCGACCAACGAGACGGCAATTTCATCGAGCGCGGTGAATATGCCTTGTTCTGGGGCACGCGCTATACCAGCGAACGTTTCGGCGAAGACGATGTAAAGGGTTGGAGCAATGTGATCGGCGCCGACCTGCGCTTTGACCTTTCCGACATTGCCGATATTGGTGCGTCGGGAACGGTGCGCGTCGGCACATCGAGCAAGACTGTTGCCTGGTCGGGTGGCCCAACGCTGACGGTCACGCCTTTTGAAAATGCCAATGTCACGATCGGCTATAACTTTGTCGGCTTCAAAGACCGCGATTTCGAGGAAAGCCGCTACACACGCAGTGGCCCGTTCCTCACATTCAAGCTGAAGTTCGACCAGACCAGCCTTGCCGGATTCAAATTCTGATCGGCCATTGCGCCCCCGATGGGACGCAATGATCATCAATCAGCGAAAAGCAGAACCGGCGTTTCGATCAGTTTCTTGACTGCTTGCACGAAACTTGCCGCATCCCAGCCATCGACAACGCGATGATCGCAACTGATCGACAGATTCATCAGTTTGCGTGCCTCGATCGTATCGCCAACAAACATGGGCCGCTCGACAATCTTGTTGGGGCCGATAATGGCTACCTCAGGCCGGTTGATCACCGGGGTCGTCGCAATTCCACCCAGCGGGCCAAGCGACGTGATCGTCAATGTTGAACCTGATAATTCCTCGCTTTTCGCGCTGCCATTGCGCACAGCCCCAGCCAGGCGGACGATTTCCTGCGCCAATTGCCACACATTGCGATCCTGAGCATCGCGGATCACAGGCACGACCAGACCGGCGTCGGTTTGTGTTGCCATGCCCAGATGCACCGACCCATGGCGGGTCACCATGCCCGCCTCGTCGTCATAACGGGCATTGATCATCGGAAAATCAGGCAATGCCTTGCAGATTGCAACAATCAGGAAAGGCAGCATGGTCAGCTTCGGCCTGTTGCCCCGATTGGCGTTTAGATCCGCACGCATGCCTTCAACTGCGGTTACATCAAATTCTTCGACATAGGAAAAATGCGGAATGTGGCGTTTTGACGCAGCCATATTCTCGGCGATACGGCGGCGCATCCCGATGACCTTGATTGTCTCGTCAACGCGCTTTGCCGAACCGCCCGGCGCACGATAACCCTGCCCCGCACCATAGTTCAGATAGGCATCAAGATCGGCATGACGGATATGGCCGCCCGACGCCTTGACGTCATTCAGGTCAACCCCAAGATCGCGGGCACGGGCACGGACCGCCGGCGATGCAGTAATTTTCTGCATGGTTTCCGGCTCAACCACAGCATTTGATTGCACAGGAACAACGTCTGCCATGTTCTTGGCGGGCTGCATCTGCGGTGGTGGGGAAGGTTCGGGCGCGGCGACTGCCTCAGGCTCGGCCTTCCCATAATCGCGCGCTTCATCGGCTGCATCGCCTTCGGTCTCGGTCTGGATCTCGACAAGCATGGAGCCGATCGCGATGACATCGCCCGCCTCTCCGGCGACGGCGGTGACGATACCGGCCACCGGGCTTTCCATTTCGACTGTCGCCTTGTCGGTCATCATGTCAGCCAATGGCTGGTCTTCTTCGATCCGGTCGCCCACTGCGACATGCCATGCAACGATTTCGGCTTCGGCAATGCCTTCACCAATGTCAGGAAGCTTGAAGACAAATTTGCCCATGACGTCAGTCCTTCATGATCTTTTCAATCGCGCTGCCAATGCGCACCGGGCCGGGAAAATAGGCCCATTCAAGGCTATGCGGATAGGGCGTGTCGAAACCGGTAACACGTTCGACAGGCGCTTCGAGGTGATAGAAACATCTTTCTTGGACAAGCGAGGCCAGTTCCGCGCCAAACCCACTCGTCCGGGTCGCCTCATGTACGATTAAACATCTACCCGTTTTTTTCACTGAATTTTCAATTGCTTCAATGTCTAATGGTAGAAGTGTTCTTAAGTCAATTACCTCAGCGTCTACGCCCATTTCTTCGACAATCGTGCGGACAACATGCACCATTGCGCCATAGGTCAGCACCGTGAGCGCATCGCCCGCGCGCACGATAGCGGCCTTGCCCAGTTCGATCCGGTAATAATCCTCAGGCACCGCACTGGCCGCATGTTTTGACCATGGCTCTACCGGCCGGTCATAATAGCCGGTAAAAGGGCCATTATAGATGCGCTTCGGTTCAAAGAAGATCACCGGGTCATTATCCTCAATCGCCGCGATCAGCAGCCCTTTGGCGTCATAAGGATTGGACGGGACCACTGTCTTGATGCCGCAGACATGGGTAAAGAGGCTTTCCGGGCTCTGGCTGTGCGTCTGACCGCCAAATATGCCCCCGCCAAAGGGCGAACGCACCGTCATTGGGCAGATGAAGTCGCCGGCGGAACGATAGCGCAGCCGCGCCGCCTCGCTGACCAGTTGATCAAGCCCGGGATAGATATAATCGGCAAACTGGATTTCAGGAACGGGACGCAAGCCATAAGCAGCCATCCCCACGCCGACGCCGATAATGCCATTCTCACTGATCGGCGTATCAAAGACGCGGGTTTTCCCGTGTTTCTGTTGAAGGTTCGCGGTCGCACGAAAGACGCCCCCGAAATAGCCGATATCCTCACCCATCAGGACAACGTTGGGATCACGTTCCAGCATCAAATCGAGCGCGCTGTTGATCGCCTCGATCATGTTCATCGTCTTGGTCACGGCCATTATTTCGGCTCCCATTCAGGGCCGAATTTGCGATGCTGCTCCTCAAGCATCTGGGCGCATTGTTCTTTCAAATGCCAGGGCATTTCCTCGAACACATCCTCAAACATTGTTTCGAAGGGCTGATGCAAGCCATGGCCCAATATGCCATTGGCCTCGGCCTGTTTCTGCGCAGCCTTCACCAGATCGGTCAGTTCGGTCTGCAGTGCGGAATGACGTTCTTCATCCCATTCGCCGAGAATGATCAAATGCTGTTTGAGCCGCTCCACAGGATCGCCCAGCGGCCATTTTTCAAATTCCTTGGCTGCGCGATAGGCGCCCGGATCGTCAGAGGTAGAATGGCCCTCGGCACGGTAGGTAAAATATTCGATCAGTGTGGGGCCGTAATTAGTCCGTGCCCTGTCCGATGCCCAGCGCATGGCCGCAAAAACCGCCAGCGGATCATTCCCATCGACCCGCAGCGCAGCAATACCATAGCCGATACCGCGTGCCGCAAATGTGGTGCGTTCACCGCCGGCAATCCCCGAAAAGGACGATATCGCCCATTGGTTGTTCACCACCTGCAAGATGACCGGCGCATTATAGACCGCCGCAAAGGTGAGCGCGCTGTGAAAATCGCCCTCGGCAGTCGAGCCCTCTCCGCACCATACGGCAGCGATGCGGCTGTCCCCGCGCGAGGCACTGGCCATCGCCCAGCCCACGGCCTGCGGATATTGCGTCGCCAGATTGCCTGAAATGGTGAAAAAGCCATATTCAGGTGCCGAATACATGATCGGCAGCTGCCGACCTTTCAGATGATCACTGCGATTGGAATAAATCTGGTTCATCATAGCCACGATCGGGTAGCCACGGGTGACCAATATTCCTTGCTGGCGATAGCTTGGAAAGCACATGTCATCGCTGGCCAACGCCATGGCTGTGGCGACCGAAGTTGCCTCCTCCCCCGTCGACTTCATGTAGAAACTGGTTTTGCCCTGGCGCTGTGCGCGGAACATGCGATCATCAAACGCCCGGGTCAGCATCATGTTGCGAAGCATCATGCGCAACTGCTCAGGCTCCAGCCCCGGGTTCCAGCTGCCCTTTGCCTGATGATCGTCGTCAAGGACGCGGACGAGGCCATAGGCAAGATCCCGTATCGCAGACGGCATGGCCGCCTCATCAGGCTTTGGCATGGAATCTACAGGCGGGACGCCGATGTCGCTAAAATCTGCTTCATCGCCTGGACGGAATTTGGGCTCAGGGATATGCAGCCGCAAGGGCGCCAGATTGGGCTTGCTACCTGTCATAGATTCCTCTCGTTCCCGCTGAAGGGCTCCGTGCGAATCAGATTTTAATGTTGTTCGCCCTTGTTACTTTATTTCACTCCACATATTAGGTCAATATCGCTGTCCTAAACCGCAACAGGGGCTGCGATATGGGCCTGCGGTTGATAGTCTAGCACCTCGAAATCCTCTATTTCATAGGCAAAGATGCTCTCTGGCCTGCGGAGCAGATGCAGCTTCGGCGCGCCATGCGGCTTGCGGGACAGCTGTTCCTCAACCAGTTCACCATGGTTCATGTAAAGATGCACATCGCCGCCCTGCCAGATCAGCTCGCCGGGCTCATAGCCGCATTGTTGTGCCAACATCCTGATCAGCATTGAGGCTGCAAAGACATTGAAACCGAAACCAAGACCGAGATCGCAGGATCGCTGAAAGAGCAATCCGCTCAAAACTCCATCGGCCACATGGAATTGATAGGTCTTGTGACAGGGGGGCAACGCCATCCGGTCAAGCTCGGCGACATTCCAGCCTTCAAAGATGTGCCGCCGGGATCCCGGATTGTTTTTAAGGCTCTCGACCAGCAGGGCGATTTGGTTGATGCCCTTATCTGCACGGCGATAAAGCCCCTCGCCCGCTGCTTCATAACGCGGCCAGTTAACCCATTGGGCGCCATAGACTGGTCCCAGATCGCCCCATTTCTCGGCAAAGTCAGCATCGTCGACGATCCGTTGCTCAAATTCTTCCTGACTAATGGCTTCACCCGCTTCCTGACGATAGCGTTGCAACGGCCAGTCAGTCCAGATGCGCACCTTTTGCTGCAACAAAGTACGGATATTGGTGTCGCCTGTAAGGAACCAGAGCATTTCACGTGCAGCGGTTTTCCAGAATATCCGCTTCGTCGTCAGCAACGGCACATTGTTATCGGCCAGCGAAAACCGCATCGTTGCACCGAATAATGAACGCGTGCCGACCCCTGTCCGGTCCTGCTGAACGGCGCCTTGGGTCCATATCCTGCGCATCAGGTCCAGATATTGGTCTTCATAATGCGCCATTTACGAGCCACTTTCTTGCCGATTCTTATTACAAGCAAGCTATGCGCACCGCATTGCTACGGCAATGGCAAGTTTTGCGCATCTTTGCGCTTGAAAGCCGCGAAACGCCCTTCTATAGGCGCGGCCTGCCTTGTTACCGGAACCCGTTCCGGCACGGTCGGGGAGTAGCTCAGCCTGGTAGAGCACTGTCTTCGGGAGGCAGGGGCCGGAGGTTCGAATCCTCTCTCCCCGACCATTTTACATCATTTTTCAAATTTCATCCTGTTAACCATTTCTTGATAGTGGATGGTTATCCCGTTTTGGATGCACGCGCGCATAGTCATTGTCGACGACAGGTCCACGAACCTGCGCATTTATGCGCAGTTTGTTGCCATGATGGGCCCAAATTTTTCCTCCAAATGCTTCCAAAGCGCAGTCGATGCTCTGCGCTGGCTCGAAACAGAGCCAGCAGATTTGTTGATCGTCGACTATCGCATGCCGGAAATGAATGGCGCAGATTTCATTCGCGCCATCCGCAGCAAAACGAGCGGCCGGAATGTGCCGGCAATCGTCATCACCGCACGACAGGATCGTGAATGCCGCATCGCAGCGCTTGATGCAGGCGCGACCGATTTCCTCCAAAGCCCGGTGACCGACAGCGAATTTCGCGAACGCGCGCTTTTGCTGATTGGCCAGCACCGCAAGAGGATAGAGCTTGAACAGCGCGCTGCCGAGCTTTCATCAGATGATGCCAAAGACGAGACGGCGAACGGCAAATCGATGCTCGAACAGATTATCGATACAACGCCGATCCTGATCAACGCGACCGATCGCAACGGCAAATTCCTGTTCATGAACAGCTATCAGTCGGCAATGTTCGGCGTTGAACCGGAACTGCTTGTGGGGCGCCCGATCAGCGAGATGCTCGACCCGCAACTGGCCGAGCGCGAACTGCGTCGCAACGCGCTGATCCTTGAAAGTGGGCAATCCATCCCGAACTATGAAGAAGTTTTCGATAGCGACGGGATCGAACTCACCTTCCACTGCAACAAATCACCGCTTCGCAACAAGGAAGGCCAGATCATCGGGGTGCTGACGTCCGCACTCGACATCACTGCCCGCAAATTTGCCGAAGAACATCGTGCCCACCTTGCATTGCATGACATGCTCACCGGCCTGCCCAACCGGGCATTGCTCGCTGAAAACATGCGCCACGCGATTGAAGAATGCGCGACGACGGACAGCAAGGCCGCCTTGCTGCTGGTCGATCTCGACCGGTTCAAGGTTATCAATGACACACGCGGTCACCAGACTGGCGACATGCTGCTGCGGCAGGTGGCGGAACGGATCAACGGGGCGCTGGGTGCCAATGAACTGGCGGCCCGCATTGGCGGTGACGAGTTCGCGCTGATCCTTCGCAACATTGAATCGGTCGAGGACGTAAGCCACCGCTGCCAAGCATTGCTGACGCAGATCGGGCGCCCCTATTCGCTGGGCGGCGTAGATCAGTTGATCGGTGCCAGCATCGGCATCGCCATCATTCCAGACGATGGCAATTCACCTGATGAACTGCTGCGCGTCGCCGATCTTGCCATGTATGAAGCGAAATCAAACGGCCGGAATTGCCACTGTTTCTTTTCACCGCAATTGAACCAGATCGCCCAATTCAATGCCGGCGTCGAAGCAGACCTACGCCGAGCGATTGATCGCGATGAATTTTTCCTTGAATATCAACCAATTGTTGATTCAAGTTCAACTGAAATCTGCGGCTTGGAAGCACTTGTGCGCTGGCAACATCCAACGCGCGGTCGTTTGATGCCCAGTGAGTTTCTCCGCGTTGCCAATGATTCCGGATTGATCGACCGCATCGGCACATGGGTGATTGATGCCGCCTGCCGACAGATTTCCGTGTTCGAAAAACAGGGCATCAACCTGCCCCATATCGCGGTCAATGTATCGCCGCGACAATTTCAGTCGATCAATATTGCAGCGGAAATCCTGAATGCCATGGAGCGGCATAATGTCGCATCGGACCGGATCGTTGTTGAAATCACCGAGGAATTGTTGCTCGATCAAAGCCCCGATCTGATGCAGCAACTTATCGAGTTGCGCCGCAACGGCATCGAGCTTTCGATCGACGATTTCGGCACCGGCTATTCATCGCTGCAATATCTGCGCGATCTGCCGGCCAACCGTCTGAAAATCGACCGGACGTTTATTGCCCGGATCGAACAATCCAGTGTCGACCGCGCCATCATCTCAACGATCGCGCATCTTGCTCACGCGCTTGATATGCGCGTGGTGGCCGAAGGCGTTGAGAATGAAACACAAAAATCGCTGCTCCGCGCAGCCGGTTGTGATGAACTTCAGGGCTATCTCTTCGGCCGGTCACTATCCGTCGACCAATTACAGGAAATGTTCGCGCCCGTTCATACGGCACGGAGCAGCATGTAATGGCACGCTTTTTCCCCCGGAAACCGAAACTGGACCCGGAACAGGAAATCCTGCTCAACCGGATGGTGATGGGTGGCAGCGCGGCACTGGCGGTTAGTCTGTTCATGACCGACGGGTTCATCCTGTCATCCTTCATCATCTATCTGACGCTGAACACCGCGCTTTTTCTGATGCACCGCCAGAGCATCTGGCCGCAGGAACGGCGCTGGATCGCCGCGATCATGCTGGACGTCGGTATGGCATTCGCCGTCATGACGCGATCAGCGGAAACCATGTCCTTTTTCTATCCGCTGTTCCTTTGGGTTATCCTGGGCAACGGGTTCCGTTTCGGCGTCCGCTATCTCTACATTGCCTCCACTCTGTCAGCGATCGCATTTGGGACCGTGGTTCTTACAACCAATTACTGGGCGACGAACCAGATATTGGGGATCAGCCTGACCTTGGCTTTGATCATCATACCCCTATATTGCGGCACGCTGATCAAAAAACTGTCCCGTGCAAAGGAAGAGGCTGAAACAGCGAACCGCGCCAAAAGTTACTTCCTCGCCAGCGTCAGCCACGAGTTGCGAACACCGCTCAATGCCATCATCGGTTATGGCCATCACCTGAAACAGGTGGGCCTGCCCAAGAACCAGCATGATATGGTTGATGCCAGTGTGCTCGCGGGCGAACATCTGCTCCATTTGATCGACCAGTTGATCCAGATTGCACGCAGCGATTCAAACCGTGCAGAAGTGATCCGCCGCCCCATGCGCCTGACCGACATCATGACCGAAATTCGCGATATCATGATCGTCCGCGCAGACGAAAAATCGCTGGCGTTACAGATATCGGCAGAACCGTTGAGCGACCAGTTGATCGATGCACCTGCGGAAATCATCCGCAATATCCTGCTGAACCTTACCGGCAATGCCATCAAGTTTACCGAGGCAGGCACTGTCGCGATCAGCGGCGGGATCAACACTCAGGGCGAAACGTCCGAAATATGGTTTGCGGTTTCGGATACCGGCATCGGCATATCGCAAGACGCAGTCGGCCGAATTTTCGAACCATTCCAGCAGGCCGATGATACCGTGATGAACCGCTTTGGCGGCACGGGCCTTGGCCTCGCCATCTGCCAACAGCTTGTACAGCAGGTTGGCGGAAACATCCGTGTCGACAGCAGCATCGGGCTTGGCAGCCGCTTTACCGTGACAATTCCCGCAAATATTGCACACGAAATGGCTACCGCCGACAGCGATGAAATGTCGGGCGACGAACATACGCGCATCCTTGCCATTGGTCGCTTCGATGCCGATTTGCTCGCCCGCGCGCAATCCGCCGGAAACTTCCTGGTCCGCGCAAGTGCGTGCCCGGATGCATCCGCGCTTGCCGACGCGATCGCCCAAGTTGATCTATCCGAATATGATCTTGTCATGCTCGACCAGCATATCGCGCAAGGCATCAAACAGGACGATCCGGTTTGGGAAAAATTTGACAAGGCAGAACTCGGCACGGTTCTTGTGTCCAATGACAGCGTCCCCGATCTTTCCGAAGTTTCAATCCGCGCAGCATTTGCATCGATCATCCCCCCCGATGCAGGCTTTGACGAATTGCGCAGCGCCATCCGGATCGGCCGTTCGTTCGCGCATCGGGTGCACTTCGATGATACCCGCATCCCAGAAACGCCGGCACCGACAAAACGAACGGGCCGGAATATCCTTGTCGCGGACGATAACCGCACCAACCGCAACATCCTGGCCACAATATTGGAAGCAGCCGGCCATCAGGTCGCCCAAGCATGTGATGGCGATGAGATGCTCGATATTCTTGAAACAGAAACGTTCGATCTTGTGCTGCTCGACGTCAACATGCCGCGCCTGAACGGCATCGATGCCTGCAAGATGTGGCGGCAGATTGAAGGCGGACGTGAACACCTGCCGATCATTGGTGTGACCGCCGATGCGACCAGCGAAACTGAAATACGCTGCCTTGATGCTGGCATGGATATGCGCCTGACCAAACCGATCAACGCGAAACTCCTGCTTGAGACCATCGATTCAATATGCAGCGCCGGCGACGCTTCCGCCCCGACCGCAGCCATCAATGATCCGCTGGGCAAAGTGGTGGTATTCCAGCCAGTTGCAAGCCGCAGCGAGACGTCGCCCGCACTCGACCCTGCCCATATCGAATATCTGCGGTCAATCGGCGATGCCAGCTTTGTCGCCAGCATGTTCGAAGGCTTTGACGAAGACGCAGCCGACAGCCTGCACCTCATGAAGGAAGCGTTGAACTGCGCCGATCCCGAGAAATTCCGCTTTGCCGCGCATGCTTTCAAAAGCAGCGCGACCAACATCGGCGCGACGCGCATGGCGGCATTGGGCGCAAAACTCGAAAAAATTACCGAGATTGATTTTGACACCAATGGTCGAAACTATCTGGCGACCATCGACACAGAGTTGCAGCGAATTACAACCGAGGCCGCCTTACTAAGTGATGGCGGGAACCAGGCAGCAGCCGGCTAAAAAACTTGGCTATTATACCGCCGACAAGGAACGGCGAATCCGTCTGTCTTGCGCATCAGCAAGGCGTTCCATCTTCCGGACATCAGCCTCCGTCAATGTTAAGGCTGTCTCTGCCCAGATGTTGGTAATCTCCAACAATTCTTCAAGTTCAACAGGATTGGAAACCCGCCGCGCGCGGTAAACCGCCCTTTCGGCGGCAAATCGGTTGGAATTCCGGCGGCAGTAATCGACGATGGCATTCTCGCCCTCGCCATCTTCAGCGAGGATATCAACGATACCCATGTCATGAAGTTCAGCGGCGGTGTAGATCTTGCCTTCCAAGATGAACTTTTCGGCCATTTTCCGTCCGACCCGCCGGCGCAGGAAGCTGTAGGCGCCCATGCCAGGAAAAAGGTTGAATACGATTTCCGGCAAGCCAAGACGTGCGCTGCGTTCCGCGACCAAAATGTCAAACGCCAAGGCATGTTCAAAACCGCCGCCAAGCGCGTCACCCTGTACCAGCGCCATGGTGATGATCGGCGCACCGAATGCGTTGTAATTGGCATATTGCATCCGCACGCAAGTTTCGGCGTAGCGGCGCATCGCGGCTAGGTCGCGGGAACGTATACATTCGGCAAAATGACGCAAATCGCCGCCCAGATTGTAGATGCCCGGGGTTTTCGAACCGCATACAAAGTAACGCAGATCATCCGGCCCGCCATTTGCCGGGCGCCCATAATTGTCGGCTAGCCAATCCTGAACCTGCTGAACCTCTGCACCGAGGCTATAGGTATAGCTGGGGCGACCGACCTGATTCATAAAACACCAGAAAATCTGGTCATTGCGGTCGTGGCGCAGCAATATCTCGTCGAAATGGCGTCCCAAAATCGAAGCGCCAAACTGTTCGCCTGCACCGAATTGCGGTTTTACCAAGTCGAGAAACGAACGCTGAATACCGTCAGAAAGACGGGTGTAGGTAGCCATAATGCCCTCGTACAAGACGAACAAAATGCCTGGCCACCCCAACCGGCACTTGGTGCTTTACCATATTTTGCCAGCTTTCCACGTAAAAAATGCTGACGGCCAAAATAGCGACGCACCTGTGGCCTTTATGCCAGCCGAATAGCGCCCTAATCTGGTTTGTCCGATTGGACCTTTGCCGCCCTTATTCCTGTGCCGGCACGAACCTTCTGGCGAGGAAGCCTTTTTAGGCCGCCGACCATTGCAGCATGCCGTCATCGCGCCGGCGCACCTGCCCCGGGCTACCGACAGGCTCTGTTTTGCCATTGGTCAGGAAGTCTATCATCGCCTCATCCTGCGCAGGCACCGTTGCCAGCAGCCGCTTGCCCTCAGGCGTGAGGCCGACGACGGTTCCGACCCGCACCGATCCGTCACGCTTGTAGAACAGGGTATATGTTTCGATCGTTGCAGGCCCTTCATAGCCAGCATCAACGTCGGGGACTGGCCCGCGCAACGCCTTCGCTGCCTCGTTGCAGTCGAAATCATGCGGGAATACCGCCTCTGGCAAAGGCGTGCTGGAGATGACGATGCCGTGGTTATGCGTCGCATAGCCGCCATTGGCAAACAGCAACGCAGTGCCGGGATCACGCCGCAGCTTGTCAACCATAGAGGCGACAGCATGGCTCATATAATTTCCGATGGGGCCACCGCCGAAGGTAAGTCCGCCAAAGGCGGTAATCGGACGATCCACCGGCCAGTCGATCACCCGGCGGGCCATTTTCGGGATGCATGGAAAGCAGGAATACAGCTCAACATCGGTCAGATCCTCTGTGCCAAGGCCATTGCGCCGCAATGTCTCCTGTAACGTAACATCAATGGCCGATGATGAGGCATATTGATCGCGCTTGAGCAGATTGTGCGGCGTGTGCGCTGCAGCACCCATACCGACATGGATGATGCGATCATCGGCAATCCCTGCGGCGCGCGCGCGGGCAAGGCTGGTCACGATAAAGGCAGCACCTTGGTTCACACTGCTATTGGCGACCATGCGTTTTTGATAGGGAAATGCGATCGGCCGGTTATCAGCTTCCGGCGACGTAATGGCATCGGCCGTTATTGCTGTCTGGATCCAAGCATTCGGATTTCCCGCAGCAACGTCGGACATGCCTGCCCAGATCACTCCGGATTCAGCCTGCGCCTCTGCAAGCGACTGCCCCCAGGCTGCACGGGTGGCATTTTCATAAAGCGGATAGACGTCGGTAGGCGCAACCAATCCATATTGCGCAAGATGCGCGGTGGAACCAGGCTCCGGAGCCACTTTCGCCCCGCCGCTCTCGGCCACCTTGCGCAGAAAATCCGGCTTTGCGCCATCCGTTCGAGCCGCAGCAGCGCGCTGCCCAGCAGTCCGCAACGCTTCTCCGCCCAATATCGCCGCGACCTGTATTTCGCCGGCTCCAATCCGGTTCGCTGCCTCGTTCAAAAGCTGGATCGGGCTTTCACCGGTAGGATGCGGCGTCTGCTCGACATGGGCCGGCGCAATGCCGAAATGATCGGCGATAAGTTGCGCACAATTGCCCAGTTGCGCGAAACTGATCTGCGCAACGACGGCCAGACTATCGAGTTGCCCGATCCATCCACCGCCGGCATCGGTATCCGCGCGAGACAGCGCCTCGATCATCAAGCCAAGCGAATCATGAACACAATCACGGTCGTTGAACTGGCCAACGCCGACGATGACAGGGGTAAGTGCCGGATTTTTCATGTCGGCTCTATCGCCCGACACAACGGCTGGACGCAATGACAAAATTAACCGTGCAATTAAAACGGTCCACCTCGCAAACCGCCAAAATTGACAGTCGCAGTTTCATAGTATCGGCCTAGGCTATCCGTGAGAGGAGTTGGGCGATGGGAAAGACCACTCACAACACATTTTGTCGTTTCTGCCACGCAAATTGCGCGATGCTTGCCGATGTAGAAGATGGGCGAGTTGTTGCCGTGCGGGGCGATCCCGACGATCCAGTGTTCGGCGGTTATACCTGCATAAAGGGGCGCCAATTGGTAGAGGCGCATTATTCGCCTGAGCGTTTGACCTCCTGCCAGATACGTGACGAGGCTGGCAATTTCAGCTCGATTGCGACCGAGGCAGCACTTGATATCATCGCTGCAAAACTGCGCGGAATTATTGATAAGCATGGGCCGCATGCGGTAGCCATCTATGGCGGCACCTATGCATTCCAGAACAGCGCAGGCGTTGCGACCGCGACAGCATTTGCGCAAGGCATTGGAAGCCGCAACATCTACACCAGTGTCACACTCGATCAGCCGGCAAAGGTCTATACCACAATGCGTTATGGCATGTGGGAAGGCGGCATGCACAGCTTCGACACCGCCGATGTCTGCTTCATGATCGGTAACAACCCGCTGGTATCGCATTATGCCCCCCCGGGGTCATTGCCGCCATTTTCACCTTCGCGTCGTCTGCGCGATGCGCAGGAGCGTGGGCTGAAACTGATCGTCGCAGACCCCCGCGAGAGCGATGTTGCCCGTCTTGCTGATATCCACCTGCCAGTGCTGCCCGGGGAAGATGCGGCACTGCTGGCGGGGATGATCCATGTGATCATCAACGAAGGGCTTTACGACCGCAATTTCGTTGGCGCCCATGTCGACGGCTTCGAAGAATTGGCATCGGCGGTGAAGCCATTCACGCCCGAAGTGGCGGGGGGACGCTGCGGCGTGGAAGCATCGCAGATCGTCGAGGCAGCTCGCATGTTCGCCACCGCGAACAGAGGTGTAGCCAGCACCGGTACCGGGCCTGAAATGGCCGGAAACGGTACATTGACGGCATGGCTTGTTGCATCGATCAATATCATCTGCGCGCGTTTCTGTCAGGAAGGCGAACTCTCCTCGATTCCGCGCGTCTTCACAACCAAGACGCCGCGCCGAGCGCAGGTTGGCGTACCCATCCCGCTATTTGGTGAGGGTTTCCCGAAATCGCGCTTTCGCAACCTTACGCATCTCGGGACCGAGATGCCGTGCAATGTTCTCGCCGATGAAATCCTGACGCCGGGCGAAGGTCAGATCCGAGCGCTTATCAACATCGGCGGCAACCCAGTCGTCGCCTTTCCCGACCAAGAAAAGATCACGCGGGCGCTCGATAGTCTTGAACTGCTGGTGAGTGTAGATGTCCGAATGGCACAAACCGCGAAACGATCACATGTTGTGCTGGCCCCACGCATGTGTTTGGAGCGCGACGACATTAGCAACCTTTCCGAATGGTGGTATGAGGCGCCATATGCCCGCTACACGCGCGCATTGGTTCCGCCACCCGGCGACCTGATCGACGAATATGCGATTTTGTGGGGCTTGGCGAAACGTCTTGGCACGGGCTTGCCGCTCGCGGGCGGCCCCTGCCCGATGGACGCATTGCCCGACAAGGCAAGCTTTCTCGATCTGATGGCTGCCGGTTGTACGGTGGCTCCTAGCAAGGTGCGCGACGACACGCCTGACGGCAAGGCGATTATCTATGACGATCTTCACCCGCGCGTTGAAGCACCCGACCCAGACACCGCATATAAATTCCAGCTTGCCGCGGGTGCAATGCCCTCAATGCTCGACGCCTATCGCCTTGATGCAAAACCAAACCAAGGCTTCGATTTCCGTCTTGTTTCACGCCGCACCAAACATCGCTTCAACTCAACCGGCGGACATTTGTCGGCATTAAAGGCAAAACGGACCACCAACCCTGCCCATATTCACCCGGACGATCTTGCTGCACTGGGGATCGCGGAAGGCGCGTTGGTGCGGATTGCGTCACCGGCGGGGACAGTCATTGGCGTAGCGGAAGCCTCGGTCTCAATCCGCCGTGGAATTGTGTCGATGGCCCATGCATGGGGTGATGCGGGCGAGGATGGTAGTGCAGTGCGCGAAATCGGCACCGGCACGAACCGGCTTGTCAAGGAAACCGTCGACTATGATCCGATCACTGGCCAGTCGCTGCAAAGCGCGATACCGGTGCGGATTGAGGCCATCTGAACGGGAAGCCTACAGAGACAATAAACCCGTGATTTCCGCCAAGGCGGGGGTAACGAATAGAAATGAATGGGAGTAATTTGTGGCTGAAAATCGCCGTTTCATACTGCAGCGCCGCCCGAGCGGGACACCGACTGCCGAGGATTTTGCATTGGTCAGCGAGCCGTTGCCGGAACTGGCCGACGGCCAATTCCTGATCCGCAACCATTATGCCTCGCTCGATCCGGCCATGCGCGGTTGGATGGATGACGCACCCAGTTACATGCCCCCGATTCCGCTCGGCACCCCGGTACGTGCCTCGACAGTTGGCGAAATCGTCGCCAGCAAGTCGGCCGAGTTTCCCGTGGGTGCATGGGTGTCCGGCCTCAATGCGATCGAGGAATATTCGATCGGGATGGCGGGCGGTTTTTCTCAGATTGTCGATATTTCTATCGTACCCTCGCCGACAAATTTCCTTTCGGTTCTGGGTGCAGTCGGGATGACGGCCTATTTCGGATATCTCGAGGTTTGCCAGCCGAAGCCGGGGGACGTAGTGCTGGTTAGCGGAGCTGCCGGAGCGGTCGGCTCGCTCGTCGGACAGATCGCCAGGATCAAGGGTGCTTCCAAGATTATTGGGATCGCAGGCGGACCAGAAAAATGCGCACGGCTGATCGAACGTTATGGCTATGATGCCGCAATCGACTATCGCGGCAAGTCAGTCGATCAGCTCACCGCAGCGATAGCCGCAGAGGCGCCCGATGGCGTCAATGCAATCTTCGAAAATGTCGGGGGCGATATCCTCGATGCCGAACTCAACAATCTCGCCATGCATGCACGGATCGGGCTGTGCGGACTGATAAGTGAGTATAACAATCCTGGCGAGAAAACCGGTGCGCGCAACATCTGGCAACTGATCGTGAAGCGCGCAACCATGCAGGGCTTACTTGTGGCGGATTATGTTCCCCGCTTTGGAGAAGGCATAACAGAGATGGCAGGCTGGCTGCGTGAGGGCCGCCTTGTGTTTGACGAGCATGTCGATGAAGGCATCGACAATGCCCTTCCCGCGTTCCTGCGGCTTTTCAGCGGCACAAACGACGGCAAGATGATCCTGAAACTTTCGTAAGGAACAGGAAATGCACGCCCAACAGATTGTGGAAGATTTCATCGCGGCTTGGAACCGTATGGATATTGCCGGCGCCTTCGCAATGATGGCCGACGATGCTGTGTGGCACAACATCCCTATGGGACCAGCCAAAGGCATGTCGGAAATTCAGGCTGTTATGGCACAATTCCCGCCGACAGAGGGGATTGAATTCATCACGCACCATATCGCTTCCAACGGCAATGTCGTCTTGACAGAACGCACTGACAAATTCCTGATCGACGGAAAATGGCGCGCCCTTCGGGTCATGGGCACGTTTGAGATCAACGATGCGGGTAAGATCCAAAATTGGCGGGACTATTTCGACATGGCCGAAATGCAGCGGGAGTTTGCCTGATGACTATCGCACGCGGACGCGATCTTAATGGACGAAAAGCCGTGGTTACCGGAGCGGCATCGGGAATCGGCGCAGCTGCGGTTGCGCGGTTGCTCGATGAAGGCTGCACGGTACTCGCGGTCGATTTGCACTCTGATGGGCTGGCTGGAACGCACAATCTGGCAACCGACGTCGCCAATGCAGCGTCGATAGCAGCGGAAGCGGCGGCGAAACTGGGCGGTTGCGACATATTGATCAACAATGCCGGCGTATGCCCCGCTGGCGCTTATGAAGACATGACCCAGCAAATGTGGGACCTGGCTTTGGGCGTAAACGTGACGGCGGTGATGGAACTGACGCGCGCCTGCCTGCCGATGCTCAAGGCATCGCATGCCGCAAGGGTTATCAACACCGGATCGATACTATCACGCTATGGTGATGCAGGCCTTGTCGCCTATGCCACTTCAAAACATGCCGTATTGGGGCTGACCCGCGCACTCGCAATGGAATTGGGACCACATGGTATTACCGTCAATTGCGTGCAGCCCGGCGCAATCGAAACCGGCATGACCCGGCCAATGTTCGACAGCAATCCGGATTCGATGACCTATTACACCAGCCGTTCCGCACTTGGCCGCATCGGCCAGCCTGAGGATATCGCCGATGTGATGACGTTCCTTGCCACCGATGATGCCCGCTTCATTACAGGTCAAGGCATCATGGTCGACGGCGGAGTGATGGTGCATTCATGACCCTAGCAAATTCGCCCGTTAATGCCCTGCCTTCTTCATGGCATTTAACAGTTGAGGAGAGAGTCGCATGACCGACATGAGTTCGCCGCCCAGTTTCATGGACCCGGAAGTGATGCAGAATCCCTTTCCGATGTACCAATGGGCTCTGGTCAATTCGCCGGTAATGGAAATTCCCGGCACCGGCATGAAAATTGTCATGAGCTATGACATGTGTTCCGAGGCGACCGGGCGGGTAGAGGAGTTCTCGAACGACTTCACTGGCGCAATCGCCGGGGCGATGGCGGAGGATCCCGAGGTCAAGGCGATCATCGAAAAAGGCTGGCCTCAAATCAACACCTTGCTGACCGCGGACCCACCGGTACACACCCGTTTCCGCAAGCTCGTCAACCTTGCCTTCTCAATGCCGCGCGTCAATGCGCTTGAAGACGGCATCCGGGCAAAGGTGAACCGCCTGATCGACGGTTTTATCGACAAGGGCGAATGCGAAATTGTCAGCGAATTCTCGGTCAGCCTGCCCGTGCAGGTCATCTGTGAGCAACTCGGTTTCGAACTTTCCGAACAGGCGAATGTGAAGCGCTGGTCCGATGCCTTCGCAGACCGGTTAGGGCACATGATCTCCAAAGAGCGCGAACTGGAATGCGCGCACGAGGTCGTCGAATTTCAGCATGCCGTAAAGGCTAAGATCGATGCCCGGCGCGCAACGCCCACCGACGACCTGCTGTCGGATATCGTCAATGCACGGATTGACGGCGAACGGCCGCTGGATGACGCCGAAATCCTGTCGGTCGCACAGCAGCTGATGGTTGCCGGGAATGAAACGACGACTCATTCGCTAGCCGGGGGAATTGTGCATCTTGCCCAAAACCCGGACGCTCAGGCAAAAGTCCGCGCCAATCCGGCAATTATTCCTAACATGATTGAGGAAGTCTTGCGGCTCGATACGCCCACAGCGGGAATGTGGCGTGTGGTCAAAAAGGATTGCAGTCTTGGCGGTCACGATTTCAAAGCGGGCGAAATGATCATGCTGCGCTATGCGGCGGCCAATCGCGACCCGGCAAAATATGCCGATCCAGACCGTTTCGATCCCGAAAGGCAAAATGCCCGCACACACCTCGCCTTTGGCAAGGGTATCCACATGTGCGTCGGCAACATGCTGAGCCGAAAGGAAATGACAGTTGCCTTCCAACAACTCCTCGCCAGGCTTGACGACATTCGCATAGCTGACGGTGCTGAACTCAAGGTTTCACCCAACCTCCTTTTGCGCGGTTTGATCTCAGCCCCAATCACGTTCCGGAAGATCGCATGAACTTTGACCTTGACGACAATCAGCTGATGTTTCGCGACACGGTCGAGCGTTTCTGCGCGCCGGTCGACGTTGCGCGGCGGCACACGATGCGCCGTATGGACGGAGGATTCGACCGCAATCGCTGGAAGGACCTTGCCGATCTGGGACTCGTGGCCCTTGCCCTTTCCGAAAGCGACGGCGGCCTCGGCGGATCATTGCTTGATTGCGCCATAGTTGCGCAGGCGATGGGACGGGGTCTCGCAGTCGAACCCTGGACCGAATGCGGATTTCTTGCAGCACGGCTGCTCGCTGGCAGCGCATATGTTGCGGGAATAAGCGAGGGTTCCCAGATAGCCGCCTTTGCCTTTGCCGAGCCGCAGGGGCGTTATGTGCTTGAGGCAAAGTCGGTCAGTGCACAGGGTGGAAGGTTGAATGGCGAAAAAACCTTCGTGCTGTCAGCCGCTTCAGCCGATCTGCTGATTGTTAGCGCGCAAGAAGGGGGCGTCACGAAGCTCTTCGCCGTCGATGCCCGTGCGGACGGGGTCGATATCCGTTCCTATCCGGTGGTTGATGGCAGCCTTGCGGGGGTCGTGACTTTCCGCAATGTCGCAGCACAACCCGTTGCAGATATGGCCCGCGTCGAAAGCGCGGTAGACGAAACACGCCTGATTGCGGCAGCCGAAATGGTAGGCCTTGCCAAGCGCTTGTTCGATGACACGCTTGAATATGTGAAGACACGCGAGCAGTTTGGTCAACCCATCGGTCGTTTTCAAGTTATCCAGCACCGCCTGGTCGATGCCTATGCGAAGCTGGAAGCCATGCAGTCATCGCTTTATCGCGCCTTGCTGCTGCCCGGTCAGGATCGAGCCGCAACCAAGGCTTTCATTGCCGAAAACGGACAATGGATAGCCGAACAGGCAGTCCAATTGCATGGCGGCATGGGAATGACCGACGAACTCACAATAGGTCATGGCGTCAAAAGGCTGCTGCTGCTGTCCAAACTGTTCGGAGATCCTGCATCTGCTATCGCCGCCATGGCAAAGGCCGCATGATATGACGGGTCTCAAACCGCTTTCCGATGGTCTTTGGATCGACGAGCCCGAACCGCGGCTAATTGGCGGCCAGCGCAAAAGCGATGGCAAAATCATTTTCCCGATGCCAACCGGTGACGCTGCCTCGGCCTATGATGCCGTGCCCCTCTCGCGGACCGGCAAGCTCTGGTCCTGGACCATCCAAGGGTTTGAACCCAAGGCCCCTTATGCAGGGCCGCAGCCGTTCCGTCCCTTTGGTGTCGGCTATGTCGAATTGCCGGGTCAGGTGATTGTCGAAAGCAGGCTGACTTCGATTACAGGCCTGAGGATCGGCATGGACATGGAACTGGTAATTGAGGATTTTGACGGCGAGCGCGCGTGCTTCGCCTTTGCCCCAAAGGAAAGCGCATGAGCGACGTCTGCATCATCGGCATCGGCATTCACCCATTCGGCCGAACCGAAGGGCGTAGTGGCCGTGACCAAGGCGTTTTCGCGGTCAAGCAGGCGCTATCTGATGCAGGGCTGGATTGGTCGGACATAGAAATCGCATATGGCGGATCCAGTTCAGCCGGTGCGGCCGACGTTATGGTGAACGAACTCGGCCTTACCGGCGTTCCGATCATCAACGTGGCTAATGGCTGCGCAACGGGCGGATCATCACTGGCTTCGGTTTATGGCGCGATCGCCAGCGGCGAATATGACGTCGGCATGGCCGTTGGCTTTGACAAGCATGATCGCGGTGCCTTCAATGCCAAGCCGTCGGAATATGGTTTGCCAGACTGGTATGGCGAGGCCGGGTTGATGCTAACCACCCAATTCTTCGCTCTGAAACTCCAGCGTTATATGTCGCTGCACGGAATTTCCCAGCGCACATTAGGGCTGGTTGCCGAAAAGGCGTTCGAAAATGGCTCCAAATGCGAACATGCCTGGCGCCGTTCCCCAGTTGATCTCGATACGATCCTAAATGCACCGATGGTCAACGATCCGCTGACTAAATATATGTTCTGCTCGCCCGCAGAAGGTGCGGTGTCATTGATCCTGGGAACAGAGAAAAAGGCCCGCGAACTGGGCAAACCCATCATCCGGCTGAAAACGTCGGTGATGCGCACGCGCCCGCCCGGATCATTCGAGGTCTTTGCTCCATCGCTCGATATTGACCGCGGAGTATCGCCGACCGTTCTCGCCTCGAGAGCAGCCTTTGAAAAAGCGGGCATTGGCCCCGAAGATATCGACGTCGCCCAATTGCAGGATACCGAAAGCGGTGCAGAGATTATGCACATGGCAGAGAATGGCTTCTGCAAGGATGGCGAACAAGAAAAATGGTTCGCCGAGGGTAGGACCAAATTGAACGGAAAGCTTCCGGTCAATACCGATGGTGGCTGCCTTGCCTGCGGCGAACCGATCGGTGCATCCGGGCTGCGGCAAGTTTACGAAAATGTCGTCCAATTGCGCGGACATGGCGGCGCGCGTCAGGTGTCTGGCGCACCGAAAACTGCCTACACGCATGTTTATGGCGCGCCGGGCGTGTCTGCTGTTACAATCATGGAGTGCTGAGATGCCGAATATGCAGGGGAAAGTCGCGTTGATCAGCGGCGGGGCCGAGGGGATTGGCGGAGACATAGGACGGCAATTCGTCGCGGCAGGAGGCAGCGTGATGCTGGCTGACATCCAGTCCGAAAAGGCTGCAGCCCACGCCCAGTCCCTTGGTAATGCTGCAGCGAGCACCGCGCTCGATGTTGCGCAACTCGACCAGTGGGATGCAGCAGTTGCCGCAACCACTGCGCGTTTCGGGAAGATCACACACCTCTTCAACGTCGCCGGCATTTCGGAACCGGGAAGTGTAGAGGATGTCCCGCTCGACAGTTGGAACCGTACGCTGGCGATCAACCTCAACGGCACATTTTACGGCTGCCGCGCAGCGCTTCCAGCGATGGCAGCCAGCGGCGAAAGCGGTGCGATTATCAACATTGGATCGATGCTGGCGTTGCGCGTCGGCGCCGGCTTCATTGCCTATTGCGCCACCAAAGCGGCGGTAACAGCTATGAGCAAGTGCGTAGCGCTTCATTGCGCAGAAAAGGGATATCCGATCCGGGTGAATACGGTTCATCCCGGCGCGATCCGCACGCCGATGTTCGAACGCTATCTTACCTTGTTTCCAAGCGTTGAAGAAGGGGAAGCAATTTTCGCAGCAAACCATCCAATGGGCCGGGTCGGCGAAGCCGAAGAAGTTGCGCGCGCCTGTCTATTCCTAGCTTCCGATGAAGCGAGCTTTACCACTGGCGTCGATTTCACCGTCGATGGCGGCGGCACTATCAGGGCTTGATGCATATGGGACGTATCGACGCACATTTTGTTGCTGCAGGCAAATATCATGATATCGATTTCGCGCGGCTTGAAGTGCTGAAGTTGCTGGCCGAGCATCAAAACATCCGAACCACCGTTGCGATGGATTACAGCAACACCGAACGGCTCTCAGCTTGCCAGTTCCTCGTGACCTACACATGCGATGTCCTGCCAACCCCTGAAGAAGTCACAGCAATCAAGGCGTTTCTTGACAAGGGTGGGCGCTGGCTCGCGCTACACGGCACCAATTCGATCCTGCGTTTTGTCGAAGGCGGCGTCGATTGCCCGGAAGAACGGGACGATCTGATGGAAGTACTCGGCACCCAGTTTAAGGCACATCCTCCGATCGGGCCGTTCCGCGTCGAAATCAGTGACCGAACCCACGCCTTGACCAAAGGCCTCGAAGATTTCGATGTGATCGACGAACTGTATATCACAAAGACCAAGGCACCGATCCAGATATTGATGCAAACCCGCTTCGATGGCGAAGCGACCGGTTTCATCGAAGCGGATTATGACAATGTCGTGGTACCGATCCTTTACCTTCGTCAACACGGCAAAGGCGCAGTGCTTTACAATACGCTAGGGCATTGCCGTAGCCATTATGATGTGATTGAACTGATGCCTTTCTGGGAGCATCCCGAACGATGCGGCTGGAACTATCCGGTATATTACGAAACATTGCGCCGCGGAATCTGCTGGGCGATGGGGGAAATTGACTGATGGACATGAGTTTCAGCGCTGAAGACCTCGTTTTTCGCGAGGAGGTCCGCGCCTTCTTGGATGACAAGTTGAACAGCCGATTGCGCGAAGGCGCCTTTGCCACTCCAAGCGTGTTTGTAGAACCTGACATCACGCGCGAATGGCAAGCGATCCTGAATGAGAAAGGATGGCTGGCGACCTTGTGGCCCGAAGAGGATGGCGGCCCCGGATTCACACCCACGCAGAAATACATCTTTGAAAAAGAATGCGCTTTGGCAGGCGCCCCGGCCCTGCCCGTTCTCGGCCTGAAACTGGTTGGCCCGGTCATTTGCAAGTTCGGCACGCCCGCACAAAAGGCCCAATTCCTGCCGCGAATCCTTTCTGGAGAAGATTATTGGTGCCAGGGCTATTCGGAACCAGGTGCAGGCTCAGACCTAGCATCGCTCAAGACCCGGGCCGAACGGCAGGGCGATAAATACATCGTCAATGGCTCCAAAATCTGGACCACCCATGCACACCACGCCAACTGGATATTTACGCTGGTCCGGACCAACCCGGACGCGAAAAAACAGGAGGGAATTAGCTTCCTTTTGGTTCCGATGGACCAACCCGGCGTTAGCGTAACCCCGATCGTCACCATCGCCAACGACCATGAAGTCAACGCGACCTTTTTCGACAATGCCGAAACCGGCGTCGAAAACCTGATTGGTGACGAAGGCCAGGGATGGACCATCGCAAAATATCTACTCGAAAATGAACGGGGAGGATCATGCGCGGCACCGTCATTGCTCGCCGAAATCGAACGGGTCGAACAATATGCGAAGCGCCAGCCCTCGGGTGTCAATGGCGCGATGAATCATGACGTCGCTCTGATGCAACGTCTAGCGCGGCTGCGGCTCGAAACCGAGGCATTTGAAGTCACCGAACTCAGGATCCTCTCCGAACTGGCCAAGGGACGTCCTGCAGGTCCGCAAACCTCGCTGATGAAGCTCACAGCATCAAACCTGCGGCAGGCGATCAACACGATCACGGTAGACATGTTCGGATATGACGGTCTGCAATTGCCCACCAGCCGTCCGCTTTATGGCAATAAAGCGCCCGAGCCTGTCGGTGGACGCGAGGCCCAACTGGCAATGCCGACCTGGCTCAACGGCCGAGCTTGGACGATTTTCGGTGGATCCGACGAGGTGCAGAAAACGATCATCGCCAAGCAGGTTCTCGGGCTTTAGAAAAAAGCGTATTCACAGCAGCGTTCGATCTGATAGCATCGGAATCGGAGAGAGAGAGGGCAGGCCTTGACCTGCCTTCCGGAGAGTAAAATGCGCTGGCCAAATGACCTGCTCGACAGTGTCACTATACGTGAGCTGAAAGATATCCGTCCGGCCTCAATGGCTTTGAACACCGTTGCACAGCAACATGCCTTCCGCGTTGCGGTGACACCCGACATCGCTTCCCCCGACCAGTTGACGGATGCAAATGGTGGGGTGATGAATTCAGATGTCTTCGGTTGGAACAAGGAAGGCGAACGCTGGTGGGAAGACCGGCGTCTTGCACTTGTGTCACCATTGCCCCGGGCCTGTCGCTATGAAAGCGAAGCCTTTTGGTGCAACGAAGATGGCGCGCGGACATCATTTCCCAACAAATATCTCGATGCGCTGAGTTTTTCCGATTTCAAGAAATTCGTACTGGCACCTTCAGCAATCGTTGTGCCGGTCCATCTATCCTTTGGTCAGATCGCCGCAGCCAGCTTCACGCCGGTTGATTATGGCTGGCGCGACCTCTCTGCACAATTTGCTGAAAAAGGCGAACTGCTGGCAGCTCTGGCACGCCGGTATCTTGCCAGCTACGCGATGATCGCAAAGACGCAGAAATGGATCCCGTCCGACTGCCGTCTGTCAAAACGCGAGGTCGAATGTCTGCGCTTCGCCGCCATTGGCAAGACCGACCGCGAGATCAGCATGATCCTTGAACTGAGCCATGCAACGGTGCGCTATCATGTGCAGCGCGCCGGCGAGAAATTGAACGCCGTCAACCGCAGCCAGGCTGTGTTCAAGGCGGGGCAACTGGGTTATCTGGGGGCTGCGGCGTAAATCGGCTCCCGTCAGACCCCCATCATGCCAGCGTTGGTTGCGCCATCAATGGCAAACTCGCTGCCTGAGATGAACGCTGCTTCGTCTGATCCAAGATAGGCAACAAGCGCTGCGACTTCATCCACCTGCGCCATGCGCCCCATCGGCGCCATCGATTCAAACTGTGCGCGAGCCGCCGCCGGATCGGGTGTGGAATCAATGACGGCACGGATCATCTCGGTTTCGACAACACCGGGATGAATTGAATTGCATCTTATGGCTGTTTTAGACTGCGCACAATGTACCGCTGTGGATTTAGCAAGAGCGATAAGGGCGCCCTTAGTAGTTGAATATGCGACGTAATTTCCGAGCGGTCGCTGCGCATTCATTGACGAATTGAGGATGATTGAACCCTTGGGCCCATCAGGGTTGGTGCGCATCAACCGCACGGCATGCTGCACGGTGAGCATCACGCCGGTCAAGTTCACTGCAAGGATCGATTGCCAACCTTCAAAGCTGACATGCTCAATATCGCCATCCCCTTTTTCGGTGCCCGCATTGGCAAAGGCGATGTCCAAGCGCCCGAATGTTTGTGTAATGAAATCCATGACCGAAGGCCAACTGTCCGGATCCTCGACCCGCTGGGGAACGAAGTGCGCGCCGGTTTCAGCGCATATTATGCGCGCTGCAGACTCGTTGGAGCCTGTAAAGACAACCTCTGCTCCTTCTCGGCGGAAGTGACGCACCGTTCCGGCACCGATCCCAGAAGTTCCGCCCGTAATCAGCGCCACCTTACCTTGCAGTCCCATAACCCCTCCTTATCCCAACCTGCGAACAGGATCACTTCCGTCCCAGCCCTCTGAAGCCGCCTTGATCATCGCAAACAGTCCCTCGCTGCCGCTTGCCGGCTGCAATATTTCAACGATCGTGCCGGGCCCGCCACCGCTATCGACATAAAGGACTGCTCCGTCCGGATCGACGCGTCCCTCAACTAAAACTTGTGCCCCGACGTCTTCCGACAACTTCCGTGCCTTTGCGATATCATCTGTCAATACGCAGACATGGTGCATCCCCTGCCCTTTTGCTCCGCGATAGATGCTGGGCGCATCGTTTTCCTGCCGGATTAGTTCGATTTGGACATCGCCCCAATAGGCCAGAGCAATTGAAAAGATGCAATGATTGGGTTCTCCCAGATAGCGACTGTCGGGAAGATGAATATTTTCAATCAGGAAGAAAGGGCCCACGCCCATCACCTCCGTCCAGTATGTAATCGCAGCGTCGAAATCTTCGGGAACAAAGGCGATTTGCATCACCGGTCCGATGGCAGCCAGGCCTTTCAAAACGTCACCCTCCTATCCAATGCGACAGCTTGCACGGTCGACCGACAGTGGCATGATGTCATACAGAGAGACACTGGGAGTTTTAAGAGGAATGAGCGACCGCGATCCCGAAATCGCCGTCGACTGGCAAACGCGCAGGCGCGAAATGGCCCGCAATGGCCTGCGCCGCATGGTGGAGCTGGTCGCCGCGAAGGAAACCGATCGGGCGGCAGGCCCGCTGCCCCTGCACAAGGGTGTCTATATCGACGAGGAAAGGTTTGAAGCCGAGCGCCAAAAGCTTTTTCTGGCACAGCCCGTTGTGGCTGGTCTTTCCGGTGACATTCACGAACCGGGCGATTTGCTGGTATTTGATGCCGCTGGTCCCTCGATCATCGTCCAGCGTGGGAAAGACGGCATTGTGCGGGCTTTCCGCAACATGTGCACCCATCGCGGAGCGAAACTGGTGGAGGAAAACGAGCCATGGTCGGGGCACCGGTCACGGGTCACCTGTCCCTTCCATGCTTGGACCTTTGATTCAGCAGGAAAGCTTATCGGTCAACCGTCGAAAACCAGCTTTGAAGGCTGCGAGATTGGCGCGCGCAACCTGCTTGAAATCCCGTGCACAGAACATCTCGGCCTGATCTTCGTCCGGGCCGGAGGTGGCGACCCGATAGATGCTGCAGCGCATCTCGGCGGCTTTGCCGACCTTCTCTCGGCGTTAGAGCTGCATCGCGCGCGTCCGGTCAAGAAAGGTATTTTGACCGCCGATTCAAATTGGAAGTTCGCGCTCGATACCTATTCCGAAGGTTATCACTTCTCGGCACTCCACAACACAACCATCGGCCAGACCCATTATAACGATGTCGCCTCGGTCGACCGGTACGGGCGGCACCATCGCATCGGTTTTCCCGATAACAGCATCGGAAAACTGATCGGCACGCCCGAAGCGGAATGGCCTGAAACCGATTATGGCGGTGTCCACTTCCTGTTTCCCAACACGGTGATTTTCTTTGGTTCGATCGAACCCGGCAAGTTCTTCACCCAAGTGTTCCGCCTCTTCCCCGATGGAGTTGGCAAGACCCGCTGCCAGTTTGCGGTCTATGCTCCCTTCGGCGTCGAAAGCGAGGCGCAGCGCGCGATGTGCGAAATGGCCTATGATGGCACTGCGATGGTGGTGCAGACCGAAGATTATCGCGTGGCATCCGCGGGATATGCAAATTTGCTGGCGGCGCCCGATGACTTTCACGTCATTCTCGGATCGAATGAAAGCGCCGTTCAGTCCGTCCAAATCCATATTGCCGAGGCAATCGGCATGCCTATAAACTGAGGAAGCTGCACCATGGCCGACAGAGACCCTAAAATCGCCGACGCCCGCTGCCCGGGACCAAGCTATACCGATATGCTGAATGCGGATACGCGACGAGCACCCGATTATCTGCTACTCGAATCCACCCAAGACCTTGATAACGACGCTTTATCGACCGACCGCTATACCTCGCCAGCGTTCAAGGCACTCGAAGACGAGAAAATATGGCCGAACATATGGCAATTCGCTGCACGCGAAGAAGACATGCCCGAACCCGGCGACAGCGTAGTTTATGAATTGGGTGACAAGAGCTTTCTGCTTGTGCGGCAAAAGGATGGATCAGTCCGGGCATTCTACAATGTCTGCCTGCATCGTGGTCGCAAACTGCGTACCGAAAGCGGCCCTTCGATCCAGCTTCGCTGCCCGTTCCATGGCTTTACTTGGCATAATGACGGCAGCCTGAAAGAAATTCCGTGCAACTGGGATTTCAAGCACCTGGAAGAAAAGGACCTATCGCTTCCCGAACTGAAGGTCGAAAGCTGGCAGGGCTTTATCCTGATCAGCGAAAATCACGACCTGCCGCCGTTCCGTGAGTGGATCGGGCCTGGCGTCGAACATTATGACAATTGGCGGCTTGAAGAATGCTACACTGGCGCATGGGTCGGCAAGGTCGTTCCGGCAAACTGGAAGGCCGTCGCTGAAGCCTTCATGGAGGCGTGGCATAGCGTCGTCACCCACCCGCAGATCCTCGGCTTCACCGCCGATGCCAACACCCGGTACGACCTTTATGGCGACCATATGAACAGGGCGATCACGGCATCGGCGGCGCTTTCCCCGCATTTGAAGGGCAAAGATCAGATGTATGTGATCCAATCACTTGCCGACTTTACCGGCGCTGCAGGTGATGCCCGATCGCGGCGCGGCGGCGTCGAAGCGAGTCAGGACTTGCGCGGTTTCGATCCGGAGGACCCTTGGCTTGCACGCAAATTGTTGGCCGAAGGCAATCGGGAATCCTTCGCCAACCAGAATGGGCATGATTATTCGAGCTATACCGACAGCGAGATGCTCGACAATCTGACCTATAACATCTTCCCCAACTGGTCGCCTTGGGGCGGGATGGTGCCGAACATTGTCTACCGTTGGCGCCCTTGGCACGATGCAGACCATTGCCTGATGGAAGTACGCATCTTGCTGCGTACACCCAAGGGCGAAAAGCCTCCCAAGACAGCTCCTATGTTTATGGTGCCGGACGGCGAACCTTTCGCCGCAGCAAGCCACCTAATCGGTGGAGCCTTGGCCGGCGTATTCGACCAGGACATGGAAAATCTTCCCTATGTGCAAACTGGGATGAAGGCGTCGAAAAACAAGGCAATTGAACTTGGTCATTATCAGGAAAGCCGCATCCGGCATTTCCACCAGACGATGGACAAATATCTGAGCGGCGAATTGCCGAAATAGTTAAAAAGACCCGCATTCGCCGCAATGCGGCGTGAAACTGCTTTTGCTGGGCCAGTTCGGATTGCAGCAGGCCGTGGCCTCGCGGCTAACTGTTGCTTGATGTAAGGCGCGGCGTCACCCTTCCAGCGCCCCCTCGACGAGGGGGCGTTTTCAGAACGAAAGCCCCAGCCTGTGGAACTCACCCTCGGAAATCGAACCGTTCTCATTACCGGTGCCTCATCTGGCATCGGCGCGCATTTTGCCAAGGTGGCGGCAGCCGCGGGCGCGAATGTTGTGCTGGCGGCGCGGCGAACCGAATTGCTTGACGGCATCGTCGCCGAAATAACGGCACAAGGCGGAAGGGCCATCTCGGTTGCTATGGATGTTGCCGACAAGGATTCGACCGTATCGGCATTTGACGCGGCAGAAGCGGCCTTTGGGGCTGTAGACAGCGTGATCGCCAATGCCGGAATGGATGCGCATACCCCCTTTTTCGACCTCGAGCCCGAGGAATTCGATCGGGTAATGTCGGTTAACCTGCGTGGCGTTTTCCTGACCGTGCAGGAAAGCGCACGGCGTATGATGGCCAATGGCGCGAAGGAACGGCAGCATGGCCGGATTGTCATTGTCTCGTCGATCACCGCCCAAGCGATTGAGCCTGGCCTTGCCCCCTATTCCGCATCCAAAGCGGCGGTCCTGCAAATGGGTAAGGTGCTGGCCCGCGAATGGGCTAGCAAAGGTATCAACGTAAACAGCATCTTACCCGGCTATATCGTAACCGGCATCAACCAGGACTGGTTCGCAACCGAAGGCGGCGCACGTCAGGTGCAGCGCTTTCCGAGGCGACGGGTGATGGAGATCGACGCGCTCGACCCGATGCTGCTCTATCTTTGCTCGGATGCATCGCGATTTGTCACCGGTGCTGCCTTTACGGTCGACGATGGACAGTCGCTCTAGATCGATTTCATATCTGGCCTGGCAATGCGCGCAACCTCGCCCGCATCGAAATAATGGATCCGCATTTCGGTCATCTTGCCATCGGAGTTGAAGCGGGTCACTTCGGTGACATGCTGGCTGAACCGCTCACCGCTCGCCCTTGAAGTCATGCTGAAGTGGAGCAAAGCGACCGTGTATGTTTCGCTGCCCAGCAAATCGATCCACTCAACTTTCGGTGCTTCCCAATAGGCCATGACATGGGCGTAGAGCCTGCGTAGCGCGTCTTTGCCATGCCACTCGCCGCCATATGGAAGGCTTGGCGGCTCATAGATTGAGAAGTCGTCGGCAAAGAAGTTTTCGACAATATCCCAATCGCCCTGCTGAACATGGGCATACATCAACCGCGAGGCTTCAAGCGGAGACACCGGCTATTCGATGGTCGCGACCAATGTACCTACCGGATAAGCCTCGCCCTCAGGTGCCAACACCCGGAGCACGCCCGTGACCTGCGCTTCCACCTCGGTCGTGGTCTTGTCGGTTTCGATCGTATAGATTACGTCACCGACCTGCACTTGCTCTCCATCTTCGAACATCCATTCGGACAGCGTCATTTCAGTCGCAGACATGCCAATCTTGGGGATCCGTATCTCGGTTGTCATCTGCCTAAACTTTCCAGTTCATCGTCGTACGGATGGCATCTTTGATGCCATCCTTGGTCGGGATCCAAGCCTGTTCCAAAACATTGGCCATCGGCACGGCAGAAAAGGCGCCACCGATCCGCTGCACCGGTGCCTTCAATTGGCCGAACAGCGCTTCGTTGATCCGTGCGGAAACTTCTGCGCCGGTCCCATATGACTTGACTGCTTCGTGCAAAACGACTGCACGCCCAGTCTTGCGGACCGATGCCAACACCGTTTCCTCGTCAAAAGGTGCGATGGTGCGCAGGTCGATAACTTCGACTGACACACCCTCTTCAGCCATCTGGCCTGCAACTTCAAGTGCATCAAGGACAGTGCGGCCATAGGTAATGATCGAACAATCACTGCCCTCGTGCGCGACGGCTGCCTTGCCGAGCGGAACGACATGATTGGGGCCAGGATCATCCGACTGCAGGCCATAACAGAGAATATTCTCGATGAAGATCACCGGGTCGTTGCAGGCAATGGCTGCGCGCATCAGCCCCTGCGCATCCGCCGCATTCGACGGCGTGACGATTTTGAGGCCCGGTACATGCGCGAACCAAGCTTCCAGCATGTCGCTATGCTGCCCGCCAAAACCGACACCGACGCCGGTCGTGGTGCGGAGCACCAGCGGAACATTGGTCTGCCCGCCAGACATGAAGCGCAGCTTCGCGGCATGGTTGACGATCTGGTCCATGCAGACCGTCACAAAATTCATCAGCATGATTTCGGCAATCGGGCGGAAGCCAGCTAGCGCGGCACCCACACACGCCCCCATGATGGCCTGTTCGGAAATCGGCGTGGCACGGATGCGGTGCTCGCCATATTTTTCAGTGAGGCCAGCTGAAATCTTGAATACGCCGCCGCCCTGTTTGGCCGCGACATCCTCTCCCAGCAGGATCACGCCTTCATCTTCTGCCATGGCCTCGTCAATTGCGCGATTGATCGCCTGACCAAGTGCTATTTTACCGGTCATGCCGCGATCTCCTCTTCAAACACGTCGATCCTCAATTCATCGGCTCCCGGGAACGGGCTGTTGAACGCAAACTCCGCCGCCGCATCGAGTTCAGCCTCTATCTGCCCCACAATGGCGTCCAATTCGGCTTCGGTGAACTGGTGGTCGAGCATCAACTTACGCAGCTTTGGTAGCGGGTCTTCTGCGGCCATCTCGGCGAGATGTTCCTTGGGCATGTAGGAAAAATCTGCGCCGAAAAAGTGCCCCATCATCCGGTAGCACATAGCTTCCAGCAGCACCGGTCCCTTGCCCGAGCGCGCATGTTCGACCGCCTCCACAGCGGCGGCATGCATCGCTTCAGCATCATTACCGTCAACCTTAATCCCCTTCATCCCGTAGGAGCCAGCGCGGGTGACAATAGTGTCGACCTTGGTATGGTCGGCAAAGGCTGTATGCTCGCCATAGCGATTGTTTTGGCAGAAAAAGATCACTGGCAGCTTGTAAAGCTGAGCCATGTTCAGCGCTTCATGGAAGGCACCGATATTGGTCGCGCCATCGCCGAAGCAACAGACCGTGACCTTGCCGTCACCGCGATTTTGCGATGCCAGCGCAAGGCCATTGGCGATAGGCAGGCCTGATCCTACGACGCCGGTAGTCACCATCACACCCGTCGCCGGATGAGTGATGTGCATTGAACCGCCCTTGCCCTTGCAGGTCCCCGTCGCCCGTCCCGCAATCTCGGCATAGAGCAGATCAAAAGGCACACCCTTGGCGATTTGGTCGTGCTGGCCGCGATACGTCGTCACGAGATAATCGTCAGTGTTGAGCGCCGCCATCATCGCCGCAGTTACAAGTTCCTGCCCACGATAAGTGTAATACAGCGTTGCCAGCTTTCCACTGATGATCAGCGAACGAAACTTCTCGTCCGACCGGGCGCACCGCATAGTGCGCGTATAGATGTCGAGCAGTGTATTCCTGTCCATCGATTGACCCTCTTAAAGACCGTTTTTGGGGTTAGCGGAAATTTCCGCGCTCGGTCGGCTTGCGACCCGTGCCTGCCACGCCTTCAAGTTGTTGCAACCTTCGGGGATCGGCTGTCCCACCGTCCCGCCAAATTCAACAAAAGAAAACAGCAATACATCTGCCAGAGTGAAACGGTTGCCACAAAGATAATCCTGGCCGGCCAACCGGATATCAGCCTTTTCAAGACCATCACGGGCATAAGCCTTGTTCCCGTCTGACGCTTCGGGCACGCAAAGCATCCGCGGCTGGAACATGGGCAGACCTTCGGCGCTGCGAAAGCCATTCGTCATCGGAACAACGATTTGCTGGTCAACCCAGCGGATTGCCGCCCGAGTCTGAGCCCGCTCTTCGGCGTTGCTTCCAATCAACGGCGGAGAAGAAAACCGCTCTTCAAGATATTCACAAATCGCGACCGATTCATCAAGAAAGCTGCCGTCGTCCAGTTCCAGGCATGGCGATCCGCCGCGCGGGTTTTTGGCAAGGAAATCGTCCTGGCGGTTCTCACCTGCCAGTATATCGAGAAAGATCCGCTCGATAGTGATACCCTTTTCGGCAATAAACATAGCTGCCATGCGAGGGTTGGGGCCCACCGACTGGTAAAGCCGCATCAGAACTGCACCCTTTTGGTAAAGCCACCGTCGACAACAAGATTAACCCCGCTTGTGTAACTCGATGCAGAGCTGGCTAGAAATACAATCGCACGTGCAACTTCGTCCGGTGCGCCCAATCGGCCCATCGGCATTTGTGCCACTGTGCCATTGTAAAAATCTGGCATCGCACCTTTGATCATTTCCCAGTTGCCCGTGGGATACTCAATCGGACCCGGCGTAACGGTGTTGACGCGAATGCCCTTGGGCGCAAGCGATTGGCTCAGCTGTGAGGCATAAGTGATCAACGCGGCCTTCAGGGCATTGAATGCTTGCGGCATGATGAAAGTCTCGACCGCTGCGGTCGACGACATGAAGATAATCGAACCGTTACCCGAAGCCTCCAACGCGCCTTCAAGCGCCTCGAGGCCGAGCACGGCGCCCATGATGTCAATTTCAAAACCTTTGTGCCAATCCTGCGTGGCCCCCATGCCCGACGAGCTTGCGGTGTGTATGAAAATGTCGCATCCGCCCAGCTTTTCCGCGGCTTCCGCGAGCCAGGCTTTGTAGCCGTCTGGATTGCCATTCATATCAAAAGCAGTGCCATGGGCCTTACCCTCGTTTCCGGCAACAGCTTCGAGCGCGGCATCGATTCGCCCTTGATCGCGCGAGAAAAAGGCAACATCGGCACCCTCGGCGGTGAACAGTTTGACGGTTTCAAGGCCAATACCGTGCGCGCCGCCGTTCATGATGACTTTTTTACCAGCAAGGCCCAGTTCCATATCGTCTCTCCTTCGCTCCAATGACCCCATCAATATGCCTGATGCGATCCTGCTTCTGAATGAGCAAAAATGATGGGGCACAGCGGTTTTGATAGTTTCGGCCCGGACGCTTTCCCCATAGCCTCATATCAGCAAGGGGAGAGACAGACATGGCATTTACAGGACCGTTGGAGGACCAAATCGCCATCCGGGCGCTGAACGACAGCTATTGCGACGCTGTGTTCCGTCGCGACGCGGCCGATTGGGGATCGAATTGGGCGCAAGATGCGCATTGGCATTTGATGGGCCAGCAGGTGGAAGGCCGGGATGCGATCGTGGCGCTTTGGGACGGTGCAATGACGAATTTCACCTTTGTTGCCTTTTTTGCGCAAATGGGAGCGCTGTCTGTTGACGGCGATCAGGCCCAGGGCACCGTCTACACGCACGAGATTCTTGAAAGTGCGGATGGTTCGATATCGCGTCCCGTCGGCCGCTATGATGACCGCTATCGCCGTATCGACGGCCAATGGCGGTTCCAAGAAAGAAACTTTAATTTTTTGAAGGGTTGAGAACATGACAATAGTGATTGCGGGCGAGGTTGATTTCCCCCCCGAAAACCGCGAGCCAGCACTCGCCGGTGCCAAGGCACTGATCGACATGGCGCTCGCCGAGCCAGGGTGTCGCCATTATGCATGGACCGCAGACCCCCACGATGCGGGCCGAGTGCATGTTTTCGAGGAATGGGACAGCGCTGAGGAATTGCAGGAACATCTTGAAGGCGAAGCCTATCTCGGCATGCTCGGGCACTTGGCGGGTTATTCGATCCTGAATGCCAATACCCGCAAATATCGTTGTGACCTGCAAGAACCGGTCTACGGCCCCGATGGCAAGGCCACCGCAACATTCCTGACTGCAAAGGATTGAAAATTATGGCCAATCTATCCAAAAAAGTTGCCGTTGTGCTAGGCGCTGCCGGGCGTGACAATATGGGCCAACATATTGCGCGTGCATTTGCCGATGCAGGCGCCAAGGTCGTTGTCGCCGGGCGTCATCAGGACGAACTGCAGCGTTTTTCCGGCAGCATCGCCGGTGACTGGCTGACATGCGACATCACCAGCAAAGCTGATGTTGAAGCACTCGCCGCCGCCACTGTCGAACGCCATGGCAAGGTTGACATTGCAGTGAATGCGACTGGCTGGGGTCTGATGAAGGGGCTGCATGACGTCACTGACGAAGAACTTGAGCAGATGGTCGCGCTGCAATTCAAAGGCGTGCATTATTTCTTGAGCGCATTTGTGCGTGCGATGGTCGATGGCGGGTCGCTGATCCAGATTTCATCGGCAACCACGCAATGCATAATCGACGATCATGCCGCTTACATAGGAACGAAGGCAGGCAGCGAGGCAATGATCCGCTGTATCGCAAACCAATATGGCCCGCAGGGCATCCGCGCGAATATCATTTCGCCTGGCTTTACCGAAAGCCCGATGACCGCCGGCGCCTTTGCGACGCCTGGGCTCGCCAATGCATTTACCAAGGAATATCCGCTCGGCCGCCTCAACACGTCCGAAGATATCGCGCGCGCCGCGCTTTGGGTGTGCAGCGATGAGTGTTTTATGAGTGGGCAGAACTTTCAGGTGAACGGCGGACTGACGTTGCGCCGCAATCCCCGCCCTGAAGAAATCGGTGCGGCGGTCGCATCAGCCATGGCCGGCGCGGGCGGGCCGCACTGATGGCAGACGACGACCAACAGACCCGGAGCGGCGGCTGCCTTTGCGGCGCAGTGCGCTATACAACGGCTTGGCCGCCCCTCTCGGTAGCTACCTGCCAATGTGCCAATTGCCAAAAGCAGGCCGGATCCTCGATCTCGATTCTTGCAATGGTGCCGGCTGCGGGACTGAAAATCACCGGTGATCTAAAGACCTATGAAGATCATGGCGATAGCGGCGGAACCGTGTTCCGCAAATTCTGCCCGAATTGCGGATCGCCTGTCATCAGCGACATTCCTGGGATGGAGGCGCAGGGCGTCCGCGTCGTCAAGGCAGGCACGCTCGACGACCATTCGGGATTGAACCCGCAAATGCACTTTTGGACCGATAGCGCGCAGGACTGGATGGTTCTGCCCGAGGGCGGTTTGAAAATGGAAAAGCAGTAAATCTTCCCCTCCCCTATACGGGGAGGGAGAAGGTCACAGCTTGAGCAATTGCTTGCCTCTATTTGCGCCGACAAACAGGCGCTGCAGGGTTGCGGGGGCATTTTCGAAACCGTTTTGGACATCCTCCCGATATTTCAACCGACCATCATTGATGAGGCTGACCATCCGTTTCCGAATGCCGGGAAACTCATTCATCCAGTCAATTACGATGAAGCCTTCCATCCGTGCCCGGCGGAAAACGAGGTTGAAATAATTTTCTGGCCCTGCCGGCAAGGTGCCGGTTTCATAGCGGCTGATCCCACCGCAAATCACCACGCGCGCATGGGTTGCTATCTGGCTGAGCATGTCGTTCAAGATCGAACCTCCGACATTGTCAAAGATGACATTGACGCCATTGGGCGCAAGCGCCTTAATCTGGTCACGGATTGGTCCTGCCTTATAGTCTATGGCGTGGTCATATCCTGCCTCTTGCGTCAACCAGGCACATTTTTCGGCACCGCCAGCAATGCCGATCGCCGTGCAGCCGGCAATCTTGGCAAGTTGCCCAACCACTGATCCTGTCGCGCCTGCAGCACCCGATACCAGCACAACATCGCCAGCGACCGGCTGCCCTATTTTGAAGAGGCCACACCAGGCAGTCATGCCAGTAGTGCCAAGGATCGACAGCATTGCTGTGGGCGGCAGTCCGGGCTCACATATGTTCAGCCCTTCGCCATTGTGCACCACATATTCCGACCAGACTGAGGTTCCGGCGACCACGCTGCCAACTGGGAAGCGGCCGGCATTGCTTTGGACGACCTCCATGATCGATGATCCGCGCATCACATCACCGATCGCCATAGGAGCGACATAGTCGGCAACATTTTCCATCCAGCCCTTTTGCGCGGGATCAAACCCCATGTAGAGCGTCTTGAGCAGCATCTGCCCGGGCCCCGGTGCCGGCAGATCCGTCGTCACCAGCTTCAAATCATCGTCGGCGATCGGCCGTCCACGGGGGTGGCCATTTAGTTGCCATTGGCGGGTTTGGGTCATTACATAGCCTCTTGGTAAAGCGGGTTATCCGCAGAATAATAATTGCAGTGAAAACCCGAAGGCACACGGAACGGGATACGTACCGTCGCCAAAGGGCCTGCAGCGATATCCTTTGCAGCAAAAATCGCCAGTTCACTCGCCGGTGCGTTTGCGCGGTGCACGATGCTCATCGCATAGCCGTCAGCTTCGTCGGTTGCCCCGATACGCGGTGCGAAAACCAGTTCGCCTGCAGCCGATCCTGCGCCGAAATGATAAAAGTCCTCGTGACCGCTCTCGGTATCGAACCGCAGCACAGCGTCCATCCCTTCAACCCGGCCGTCACGCGACTTGAGGTTGATGTTCGCGAAACTATGACGGGTTTTCCGCGTCATCAGCCGGTCATCCGGGCGCGGAAACTGGATATCGCGATCGTTCAGAACCTCTTCCTTCATAGACGCCGACGCAATATCGATTGTCCAGCGTCTCAACGATTGCTGGGTGTCGCCATGGGTCAGCCTGTTGCCGTCCTGGTCGGGGAAAAGCGCGGTGCCGTTCGCGGCTGCAACATCGGCAAATATCCTACCATTTTCTTCCCAGACATTAAGTTCGTGGAACATGTGGCGTGGGTCGAATTCGAACCAGCGCACATCTTCGGCGCTGCCTTCGCGCGGCATGATCGCCAACTTGGTTGGGCGACCATTATTCCAAGCGGTCATCGGTCCACCCTTCATGAACCGCTGCAGGTCGGAATCGATTGGGATGATCGGAAAGACGACCCAGTTTTCAGTCAGGAAAAAGGTATGTACCAGCGCCATATGCGGGACAGGAATGTTCACCGCATGCCGCACCACGCCTTCGCGGGTCGTGATCGTATATTGCAGCTCGGCAGGGCCCATATAGCCGTTAATCATCGCCCCGATGTTGATTAACTCGCCTGTCGCATAATCAACCTTGGGATGCGCCGAAAAGGTTGTCGCGATCTTGCCGCCATAGTCATGTTCGCCGATGGTTCCGAGATCATGTGGTCCCATCACGACAGGGCGCGCACCCTCCATCAACGCCAACAATTTGCCACCATGAAGGATGATGTTGGTATTGGCGGTATTGTAGGTCTTGCCCTGAACGCTGGGATCGGAGGTCATAGGATTGCCGAACATACCAAAAAGTCGCTTGCCAGCGGCTTTTTCAAGTTCGAATTTTTCCGTTCGCACCCACCTGTTTGTCATCGAGACGCGGCCGTCAGCGATGTGAAAAGCATAGACCATGCCGTCGCCATCAAACCAGTGATAGTCACCTTCACGCGTCGGATAGAGCGGCTCGGGCCCGTTGCGGTAGAATACCCCTGAGAGATCGGAAGGGATCTCGCCATCGACGATCAAGTCCGGCGCGCTCGCTTCAAACCGCACGGGTTCATGATGCCCGGACAGATAGGGGTGGTCGAAAAAAGCCTTGGTCATCGCTGTCTCCTCCAACAAAAAGGGGCACCTCCATCTGCCATGGAGGTGCCCCGATTATCGCCTGTTCTTTTTGATCAGAATTTGAGGCCAAGTTGCACGCCCGCGGTGCGCGGCTGACGTGCAGTGCCGAAAGTGAACAGACCTGCAACCGGCAAGGTTGCGGAAAGCCCCTTGTTGTTCGTCAAGTTGCGACCGAACACCGCCAGGCTCAATTCCTCGCCATTGCCGCCAATGGGGAAGGTGTAGCCAAGCTGCGCCGTGAGGTCTTCACGATTCTCGGTCTGGCAGCGATCGTCATTGCGGATCGCTCCCGGAATGCGCGGCGGGTTCAAGCCCAGGCAGGTCTGGTATTTGCTCTGGAAACGCAACTGCGTCGAGAAATCCAGTGTCCCTGCCCCGATATCACGGCTGTAGTTGAAGCCCGCTGCCCACTGCACTTTGGGCGCACGGCGCAAGGTCAAGGTCGACACATCGTCCGGGATGCCGTCTGCCGCACTGCCAGCAGTCAGGCCGACCACATCGTTGAAGAAGCGGTTATACTTTGCATCGGTGTAAGAGAATGAAGCATTGAAGGTCAGCTCATTGGAAAGCTGCGCCGTCAGTTCGGCTTCAAAGCCCTTGATATCGGCCGATGATGCATTCTTCACCACGGTTTCCTGCGGGCTCGAAGATCCCGGAGGTGCAGGCTGGACGACCTCTTCCTGCTTGTTATCATATTTGGTGTAATAGAAGGCAAAGTTGGTGCGCAGCATGCGATCGAGCCAATCGGCCTTCAGGCCGACCTCATAGGCATCAACAAGCTCCGGGTTGTAGGGGCCAAGTGTGGTCGGCCCAGATGAACGACCGTTAAAGCCGCCCGAACGGAAACCACGGGACAAAGATGCGTAGAGCAGCTTGTTGTCCCCAAGTTCGTAATCGAGGTTGGCCCGATAGGTCATTTTCCCGAAGCTTTCGCTGCCGTTGCAATTATTTGCTGCAGCGTAGCGTGGCAGGACAACACCCGGGGCCGGAGACACGGTCCCGACCACCCCGACACATTCCACGCCGGTAAAGCTCGGCAAAGTGAAACCAACAAGTGCACCGATACGGCCATAATTGTTGAAGATGCTCTTTTTATCGCGGGTGTAACGTGCGCCGACGCCCAGCTTCAGCTTGTCAGTCAGGTCGATGCGGGCATCGACAAAACCGGCATAGGATTTGGAAGAATGGTCGACAACCTGGCGAAGCACCGCAGTCGATCCCTGACCCAACACTACGCCGAAATTGGTCGACTGGTCGAGCTGATAGCTGCTGTCAAAAAAGTAACCGCCGACCAACAAGTTTATACCGTCGCTTACATCGCCGCCAATGCGCAGTTCCTGGCTGAACTGTTCATATTGCTGTTGACGGAGCGTGTCGAAGAAATTGGCCGAGCTGGCGTCGAAATCCTGCCGCACCGATTCATCGTTGCTGCGCCAGCCCGTCACCGAGGTCAGTGTGAAATCACCCCCGAGATCGACGTCGATCGTGCCACTGATGGCATCGGTGTCATTGCTGACCGGCGTCGCGATTGACGAATAGGTCTGGTACAGGCCTGCAAAGCCGCGGCCGCATTCAGCAGCGGGCGAGAAGCCCGGCGCACCAGCGGCGAGGCAGATAAGGTCCTTGCCGCGCTCCGAAAGCGGGGCAACGATGGTTTCACCGCGCTCACGCATATGTTCATAGGTGATTTGCGCAGTGATGCCCTCCGAAGGCTCAATCAAAGCGGTCACGCCCCCGGTGAGCACTTCATATGCCCCTTCGCGCTTGTTCTTGGTGACGTTGCGGTAGTAGCCGTCGGTCTTGTCATAGAAACCGAATGCCTTGAGCGCGATCACATCGCCGAGCTTACCGCTATTGACAACAACACGGCCGCGTTTTGTGTTAAAGGTCGAATAGGCTGCCTGCGCCTTAAGTCCGGCATCCTCAGTGGGCTTGGTACGGGTGACGCTGATCACGCCGCCGATGGTGTTCCGGCCGAACAGCGTTCCTTGCGGCCCGCGAAGCACCTCGAGGCGCTCCATGTCGAACGAATCAAGCAGCTGGCCGGTGTTGGTACCGATGAAAACGCCATCGACAACGACGCCGACCGCCGGATCGAAGCTCTTTTCAATATCCTCAAACGAAATACCACGGATTGAGATCGCAGCTGCACTCGGGCCCGCCCCCACGCTGTCAACGACAAGGCTGGGCACCCGGCCAGCAAGATCACGAAGGTCCTCCACGGTCGCAGAATCGAGCATCTCCTGATCAAGCGCTGTCACGGCGATCGGCACATCCTGGATGCTTTCCTCTCGCTTCTGTGCGGTAACAACGATCTCGCGAATGCCTTGCTGCGAATCGTCCTGCGCCTCTTGGGCGAACGCAGGCGTTGCAAGCGCAAAAGCCATCGCCCCCGTTGACGCCAAAACCAATAGCGACTTCGTCATAACAGTCTCCTCCCGACATGTGGCGCTGGTCTCCCATGCGCCAATCTTCTCTCCGGCCAGCAGACTGTTGGAAGCGGCTCAAATCAACAACCGCCAAAAGTGAGAGGGGCACAACCGGTGCTAATCCAAGAAACCGTAACGTAAAGCAGCGCCAACAACAGACGGCAGACCGACTTTGCCCCCGCAATTGATTCAGATCAAAGCGGCAACGCCGACACCATGCCACGGGTTGAACCGGAACCGCGATAGGCGCGGTTCGGGGAAGTTTTATGGAACAGATATTGGCACGTGGCGGCGCGTGGCTTGCCGCCGCATTTCTTGCTCTTTTGGCAATGGCCGCAACAAACGACTGGGCGTTTTCCGTCCACATGGCGATTGTCGCCATTGCGGCAATGCTGGCCCTTTTGGGCTCAACCAGCGGTTTTGACTTTGTTGCGCAGCGCTTCCCTGCGCTCTCGCCGCAAAAGGCCTCCACCTATGATGACGATCTCATCCGCTGGGGAGTCATCGCCACCATTTTCTGGGGGCTAGCCGGGTTTCTCGCCGGGCTCTTAATCGCGTTGCAGCTCGCCTTCCCGGCGCTCAATTTCAATCTTGAATTCACCACTTTCGGACGCTTGCGGCCACTGCACACATCTGCGGTGATCTTTGCGTTCGGAGGCAATGCGCTGATCGCCACCAGCTTTTACGTGGTGCAGCGCACGTGCCGGGCGAGGCTCGCCTTCCCCAGCCTCGCCCGGTTTGTCTTCTGGGGCTATCAGCTCTTCATCGTGCTCGCCGCCACCGGTTATCTGCTCGGCGTCAGCCAGGGCAAGGAATATGCAGAGCCCGAATGGTATGTCGATCTGTGGCTGACCATAGTCTGGGTCTCCTATCTGGCGGTATTTGTCGGCACGTTGGTGAAGCGCAAGGAGCCGCACATCTATGTGGCCAACTGGTTCTACCTCGCCTTCATCCTGACCGTGGCCATGCTGCATGTCGTCAACAACCTCTCGCTGCCTGCAAGCCTTGTCGGCACACAAAGCTATAGCGTGTTTGCAGGCGTACAAGGCGCGCTGGTGCAATGGTGGTATGGCCATAATGCGGTCGGATTTTTCCTGACCGCAGGCTTTTTGGCCATGATGTATTATTTCGTTCCCAAGCAGGCGGAACGGCCGGTTTACAGCTATCGCCTGTCAATCATCCACTTCTGGTCGCTGATCTTCCTCTACATCTGGGCCGGGCCGCACCATCTGCATTACACCGCCCTGCCCGATTGGGCGCAGACGCTGGGCATGGTGTTTTCGATCATGCTGTGGATGCCCAGTTGGGGCGGCATGATCAATGGCCTGATGACGCTGAACGGCGCATGGGACAAGATCCGCACCGATCCAATCATCCGCATGTTCGTGATGAGCTTGGCCTTCTACGGCATGTCGACCTTCGAAGGGCCGATGCTTTCGATCAAGGCCGTAAACAGCCTGTCACACTATACCGACTGGACAATTGGCCATGTCCACTCCGGCGCGTTGGGTTGGAACGGCATGGTCACCTTTGCATGCCTTTACTACCTCGCACCCCGCCTGTGGAACCGCCAACGCCTTTACTCGCTGCGCATGGTCAACTGGCACTTCTGGCTCGCCAGCGCCGGCATCGTTTTCTACGCCGCCGCCATGTGGGTATCGGGCATCATGCAAGGCCTGATGTGGCGCGAATATGGGGCTGACGGTTACCTCGTCTACTCCTTCGTCGAAACGGTCGACGCCATGTTCCCGATGTATCTGATCCGCGCTTTTGGTGGCCTGCTGTATCTGCTTGGTGCCCTGGTGATGACGGTCAACATCTGGAAGACCATCATTGGCGGCCCGCTGCGCGAAGAGCTGCCGATGACTGAAACCCCCCACAATCCCGAAGCGGACCGCCCGGCGGTTGCCGTGCCTGCCGAATAAGGAGCGATAGCAATGGCGTTACTCAACATCGACCATGGCAAGCTGGAACGCAACGTTGCCCTGCTTGGCCTGTTCGCGCTGATCACGGTGGCGATTGGGGGCATTGTTCAAATCACCCCGCTTTTCTGGATAGATTCAACCATCGAAAAAGTGGACGGGATGCGCCCCTACACCCCTCTCGAACAGGCAGGCCGCAACATTTATATTCGCGAGGGCTGCTATGTTTGCCACAGCCAGATGATCCGTCCCTTTCGGGATGAGGTCGAGCGCTATGGCCCCTATAGCCTCGCGGCCGAGAGCATGTACGACCACCCCTTCCAATGGGGATCGAAACGTACTGGCCCTGATCTTGCCCGCGTTGGCGGACGTTATTCGGATGAATGGCATCGCATGCACCTCAAGGACCCGCGCAGCGTGGTCCCGGAATCGATCATGCCACCTTATGCTTTCATGGCCGAACGCGATTTGGATACAGGCGATATGTCGGTCCAGTTAAAAGCGCTGAGCCATGTGGGTGTGCCCTACAGCAAGGAAGCCATTGCAGAAGCCAATGCCGATCTGCGGGCACAGGCCGATCCCAATGCCGACAGCGCTGGCCTTACAAAACGCTATGCGAAGGCCCAGGTCCGCGATTTTGACGGAGATCCTTCGCGGATCACCGAAATGGACGCCCTTATCGCGTATCTGCAGATGCTGGGGACGCTGGTCGATCACAAAAAAGCGGCAGCGCAGCAAGTGCGCAACGCGGAGGTGACGAAATGACCTACGAAACCGCACGCCACCTTGCCGACAGTTGGGGGCTTTTATTCACCATGCTCCTTTTCGTGGGGCTTGTCGGATGGACATTCCGCAAAGGGGCAGGTCGCGTCCATCACGACGCCGCCAACATGATCTTCAAGGAAGACGACAATGGCCAAGACACACACTGACAGCGACAAACGCATCGACCAGCCTACGGGCACCGCATTTGTCGGCCATGAATGGGATGGGATTGAGGAACTCAACACACCCCTCCCCCGCTGGTGGCTGTGGACCTTTTATCTGACCATCATCTGGTCGCTGGCCTATGTCATCCTCTACCCAGCCTGGCCGCTGATCCATGGCGCGACCGAAGGCGTCCTCGGCTGGACCAGCCGAAGCCAGTTCGCCGATGAAATGGTCAAAGCCGACGCCAAGCGTGCGCCATTGGTCAATGCTCTGGCGGCAATGCCGGTGGAACAACTGGTCGCCGACCAGAAACTATATCAGGGAGCCGTTGCTGGCGGTGCGGCCGCGTTCAAGGTGCATTGCGTCCAATGCCATGGATCAGGCGCGTCGGGATCAAAAGGCTATCCCAACCTGAACGACGACGATTGGCTGTGGGGCGGTGACATTGCAGCGATCGAATACACTTTGCTGCACGGCATCCGTAATCCAGATCATCCCGAAACCCGCGCATCGGCCATGCCCGCCTTTGAGGGGATACTCGCGCCTGCAGAAATCTCGGCTGTAGTCAGCCATGTGCAATCCCTGTCCGGCAAGGCAAAACCGAATGCACAAGGGGCCCAGTTGTTCGCCACCAATTGCGCATCGTGCCATGGCGTCGATGGCAAGGGCCTGCGCCAATTCGGTGCACCCAATCTGACCGACAATATCTGGCTTTATGGCGGCGATCCGGCAACGATCACACAAACCATCCGCCTTAGCCGACAAGGCGTGATGCCGCGCTGGAACGACAAGCTTGATCGCGCGACGATCAAGATGCTTGCCGCCTATGTCCACTCACTGGGCGGCGGTGAAGCCGTGCTAGCCCCTGCCGTCGCTGCCAAAAGGGAGGCGAATGGGGCCAATGGCCAACCTTGAAGACCTGACAGGCCTCAGCGATCCTCTCTACGAAGCGCGCAAGGGCGTTTATCCAAAGGCGGTCGACGGTTTCTTTCGCCGGTTCAAATGGGCAATCATGGCAGTGACGCTTGCCATTTATTATGTCACGCCATGGATACGATGGGATCGGGGTCCCTACGCACCTGACCAAGCCGTTCTGGTCGATATGGCCAATCGCCGTTTCTACATGTTCAATATCGAAATCTGGCCGCACGAATTCTATTATGTCGCCGGACTGCTGATCATGGCCGGCGTCGGCCTGTTCCTGGTCACCAGCGCTGTCGGGCGCGCATGGTGCGGCTATGCCTGTCCGCAAACCGTCTGGACCGATCTGTTCCAGCATGTCGACCGCTTTGTCGACGGGGATCGCAACGCTCAGATCCGCTTGAAAAATGCGGCATGGGGCCCAGAAAAAATCGCAAAAAGGCTCACCAAATGGGCGATCTATCTGTTCATCGCCTTTTGGACCGGCGGCGCATGGATCATGTATTTTGCAGATGCACCAACGCTGACCCGGGAATTCTGGTCAGGCAATGCTGCACCGGTGGCCTATGCCACGGTCGCCGTACTGACTGCCACGACCTTCATTTTCGGCGGCTTCATGCGCGAACAAGTTTGCATCTATATGTGCCCCTGGCCGCGCATCCAAACCGCCATGATGGACGAGAAGTCGTTGATCGTCACCTATCGCGATTGGCGCGGCGAGCAGCGCGGCTCGGTCAAAAAGGCCGAGGCACAACCCGGCGAATTTGGTGACTGCATCGATTGCAACCAATGCGTCGCAGTCTGCCCGACCGGAATCGACATTCGCGAAGGACCCCAGATCGGCTGCATCACGTGCGCCTTGTGCATTGATGCCTGCGACAAGGTGATGGAACAGGTTGGCCGTCCGCGCGGCTTAATCGACTATCTGACGCTGGACGATGTCGCGACCGAAAAGGCCGGCGGCAAGGCAGAGTCTGTTCTCAAAACCCTCTTTCGCGCAAGGACGCTGGTCTATTTCGGGATCTGGAGCGCAATTGGCCTCGCCATGCTGTTCACGCTCGGGCAACGGACCCGGCTGGACCTTACTATTCAGCATGATCGCAACCCCTTGTTCGTCCAGCTTTCGGACGGGGCGATCCGCAACAACTACACCGTCAAAGTTCGCAACATGGAAACCCGTCCCCGGGAAGTGGAACTGGTGATCAAGGGACTGCCCGATGCGGTCGCTTGGACCACAAACGGCAGCCGCGAAACTGCATCACATAGGGTGAAGGTCTCGGTCGCACCGGACAGCGTGCAAAAAGTAAGGCTGTTCCTGGCGGCCCCCTCTGCCGGCCCTGCCCGCACCGACTTTGAAATCGAGGCAATCGCCCTCACCGGCAATGAGCGGGGCGATAGCGACAGCGTGCGTTTCGAACGGCCGGAGAATAAACAATGATCCAAATGACCCCCAAACCCTTTACCGGATATCATATGGCGGCGATCCTGATCGGATTTTTCGGCATTGTGATCACCGTCAATATTTACATGGCAAAACAGGCAATTGGCAGCTTTGGCGGCACGGTCGTCGACAATAGCTATGTTGCCAGCCAACAATATAATGGCTGGTTGGAACAGGCCGATCGCGAAGCGAAGCTGGGCTGGGCGGCGAAGGTTGCCAAATCCGACGATGGACGGATTTCGGTCATGGTCAGCGACCATGGCGTACCCGGCAAGGATTTCGTCGTGAGCGCGAAAGCCGAACATCCGCTGGGCCGGGCCCCCGCGCGCAATTTGCAATTCCAGCCGGACGAAATCGGCCGCTATGTTTCGCTTGCCCCCGTGCCAGACGGGCGGTGGCTGCTGCAGGTCAAGATCAGCCGTGATGGCAACCATTACAAAATGATCGCTGACGTGCAATGAACGCACCGCCCCCACCCGCAGCAATAACGGCGTTGCCGGAAACACATTTCGCGATCCCGGGAATGCGCTGCGCTGGCTGCATTTCCAAACTGGAAACAGGCTTGCCGCAAGTTGCAGGGATTGTCGCCGCACGGGTCAACTTCACATCGAAGCGCATAACGATCAGCCATTTGCCCGAAACCACCATTCCCGACATTCAGCGGGCGATTGCGTCGCTGGGCTTTGAATCGCAGCCCTTGGGCGACGAAATCACCGCCCTTTCTGACAATAGCAGCCGCGACCTACTGAAAGCCATGGCTGTCGCCGGTTTTGCCATGATGAACATCATGCTGCTGTCGGTATCGGTCTGGTCGGGTGCAGATGGCGGCACGCGCGATCTGTTCCACTGGCTTTCAGCGCTGATCGCTTTGCCTACCATAGCCTATTCAGGGCGGCCCTTTTTCCGTTCGGCATGGGGTGTGCTGAAACATCGCCGCACCAATATGGACGTGCCGATCAGCATCGGCGTTATCTTGACAACGGCGTTATCGCTGCACGAAACCTTTGTCAGCGGGCCGCACGCCTATTTTGACGGCGTAGTGATGCTGCTCTTCTTCCTGCTGACTGGCCGCTGGCTGGATAGCGTGATGCGCGATCGGGCGCGCGACGGGGTCACCGCATTGCTGAAACACAAGGCGGCAGGCGCGCTAGTCCTTTCCTCCGACGGCACCTCCAACTGGGTGGCAGCCGATGCGCTCCGCACCGATATGGTCATGCTCCTGGCCGCCGGTGAACGGCTCGCGGCCGATGGTGTCGTCACCAAGGGTAGATCGCATTTCGATCTCGCGCTGTTAACCGGGGAATCGGCGCCTGTGACGGCAAACGAGGGGGATGCGGTTTATGCCGGCACACTCAATATCGATATGCCGGTTGAAATCCGGATCACCGCGGTGGGCGCTTCAACTGTGCTCGCCGATATTGCTCGGATGATGGAAGATGCCGGCCAATCCAAATCGCGTTATGTGCGGATAGCCGACCGCGCCGCGCGCTGGTACGCGCCGGCCGTACATCTTTTGGCTTTGCTGAGTTTTGCAGGCTGGATGCTTGCCGGTGCCGGATGGCACCAATCGCTGCTGATAGCCGTCGCCGTGTTGATCATCACCTGCCCCTGCGCGCTTGGCCTTGCGGTTCCCGCGGCGCAGATCGTCACCGCCGGCGCATTGATGAAGCGCGGCATATTGGTGAAGGACGGTTCGGCGCTCGAACGGCTGGCAGAGGTTGACCGCGCCCTGTTTGATAAAACCGGAACCTTGACGGTGGGTCGGCCCGAAATGGTCAACCTCGAAACTCTTCCCGTCGCCGACAGACCCGTGGTGCTGGCGTTGGCGCGGGCAAGCCGGCACCCGCTAAGCCAGGCTATACGCCGCGCGATGGAGGCCAAAAGCGAGGCCGCCGCAGCATTGAACGACATTCGCGAAATTGCAGGACATGGCGTGGAGGGATTTGCCGGTATAGAAAAAGTTTGCCTGCAACGTCCGAACACAAGCGGCGCCGACACATCGCTCGCGGTACAATATATGCGTGGTTCATGCCCCATCGCGCTGCTGAAGTTTGAAGACCGGCTTCGTCCCGATGCTTTGGACAGCCTGCGACAATTGCACGATCTGGGGATTGATAGCAGCATCGTCTCGGGCGATCGGGCAAATGCAGTGCAACCCGTCGCCCGCGCGCTTGGCCTGACGGCGCAAACCGGCATGCACCCGCAGGACAAACTGAACGCGATCGAAAGACTGCGCGCAGCGGGCCACAAGGTGCTGATGATCGGTGATGGATTGAATGACGGTCCAGCGCTTGCTGCAGGCCATGCATCGATGGCACCGGCTTCTGCAAGCGATGCGGGCCAGAACGCCGCGGACGCCGTTTTTCTGGGCGACAGCCTTTCCCCCATACCCATTGCCGTTCGGGCGGCCCGCGCAACACAACGGGTCGTGCGGCAGAATTTCATCCTCGCAATCGGTTATAATGTGGTTGCAGTGCCGCTGGCCATTGCGGGCCTTGTCACGCCCCTGATCGCCGCGCTCGCCATGTCCGGGTCGTCGATCATTGTCGTCGGCAATGCATTGCGCTTGAAAGCGGCCGCAAAATGACCGGAATAGCGTTACTGATCCCGATCGCACTCGGCCTTGGCCTATTGGGTCTCGGCGCCTTTTTCTGGTCTTTGAAAAGTGGCCAGTTTGATGATCTGGACGGCGCAGCGCTTCGCATCTTGATCGATGATGATGGCCCCGCCGATGTTTGAACAGGGGTCGCAACTTCTAGTCGCCCTGATATCCAGCCTGGCATTGGCAGCACCTGCCCCTGTAGCAGGACAAGGCCGGATGATGATCGTGCCAACCTGCATGGGCGGGAGCAGCCGCATCGATATTCCAGCCGATCCGTCGATGCCGACGGGGCATGAATGCTGCAAGAAAGGCTGCCACGCAGCCGGCGACCGGCGTAAAAAACAACAGGGCCAAAACGAGGGCTGCTGTTGAATCACTAGAAGCTTAGCTGGATTTCAGTTGCCCCGGTCTTTCATAGGCAATGTGGCTTTGACTGCCGCCCAAATGCGCGGCCCATTAGAACCGTTCTGCCAAAAAAAAAGAGGCGGGACTTACGTCCCGCCCCAGCTGGAGGAGCTGTTATCCCAGCGTCAGAGCTTGAAGCCGACGCCTACGCCGAATACGAATGGATTGATGTCCACGCCCACGCGTTGAATGCCAGCAGCGGTGGTGCGCAGCCGTGCATTGGTATCAAGGTCGATATATTTGACGTCGAGGTTCAGGAACATCTTCTCGTTCAGATCAATATCGATCCCGGCCTGCGCGGCCCAGCCAAAGCTGCTCGAAAGATTGACGTTTGTCTGTCCGACTGCAGCCTCAAGGCCGTTCGACGCTTTTTCCTTGTAGAACAAAGTCCAGTTGACCCCGGCACCTACATAGGGGCGCGCCTTGGCTTCGGGCGCAAAATGATATTGCAGCGTTAGCGTAGGCGGCAGCACCCAGGTAGAGGCCAGCTTGCCGATGGTACCGGTCGTGCCGGTGGTGCCTGAAATGCTGTGCTTGGTCGTCGCTGCGATCAGTTCAACGCCGAAATTGTTGGTCAGCATATGCGTGATGTCGACTTCGGGAGCGACGGCATTGTTGACGCTGACCGTTTCGGCCGGAAATGCGGGCGTAATGCCGGTCGAGTCTTCATTCGGCGCCACCATGATGCCACGGACGCGAATGAAGGTGTCGCCAGCTTCGGCCATCACCGGGGTTGCCGCCATGCCGGCGAGCATCAGAGAAAGGGCGGAGAGGGCTTTTGACTTACTGCTCATATCATACTCCCTGTGAGCGTTTGTTCATGCTTTTCCGCATGTGTTGACGCCGATCAGCCGATAGAGAGGGCACCAACGAACCAGCCCGGTCAAAAGGGGCACAAGCCCGATCCAACCCCATGCTGTTTTCGGCCCAACGAAGACCAGAGCAATCAGCACCACACCCAAAATGATGCGTGCAATCCGGTCGGCATTTCCGATGTTGGCATTAGCCATTTGGGTTCTCCTGCGTCTTGATCGACACAGGCTTATTCAGCGCTGCAGCTCAGCATTGCATTGACCTCGATCAATGATTTTACCGCTGCAGCAACGACAAGGGGCGTCATGTGGCCATATTACCCAGACCTCCTGTCACGGCAGGTGCCTCGCTATACCAGCTATCCCACAGCTGCCGAGTTTCACGATGAGGTCGGGGAGGCTGCAATGGAAGATGGCCTCGCAAAGGTGAAGGCCGGCACCGGCATATCGCTCTACGCCCATATTCCATTCTGCGAAAAGATCTGCTGGTATTGCGGATGCAACACTGGCGCGACCGGACCCAAACAGCGACTCGACAGCTATCTGACCGCACTGGAAAAAGAGATTGAAACGGTTGCTGAGCTATTGAACGGCCGTGCCATGGTAAGGCGGCTTGCCTTTGGCGGCGGCAGCCCCAACGCTATCTCTCCTGTCAATTTTGTCCGCCTGTGCGACCGTATCCAGACATTACTCAAACCCGATTATGAGGAATTGTCGATCGAGGTTGATCCGCGCAATTTCAACGCCGAATGGGCATTCACCCTTGCAGCTTGCGGCGTCACCCGCGTCAGCATGGGGGTGCAAAGCTTTTCCAACCGCATCCAGCGCGCCATCGGCCGCATCCAACCAAAAGAACTGATGGCGCAGGGCGTTGCCGATCTGCGCCGAGCCGGCATCGACGCAATCAATTTCGACCTGATTTACGGCTTACCCGGCCAAACACTTGCCGATCTCGAAGATACACTCGCCGAAACACTGGCGCTGCGTCCAAGCCGGATCGCACTGTTCGGCTATGCCCACTTACCCCATATGATCCCGCGCCAGCGCCGGATCGACGGCAGTCAATTGCCCGGTTTGCATGAACGCTTCGAAATGGCAGCGCTCGGCTATGGCTATCTGACCGCTGCCGGATATGTGCCGATCGGTTTTGATCACTTCGCGCTTCCCGAAGACGCACTCGCCATAGCCGCAGCAGAACAAAGGGTGCATCGCAATTTTCAAGGATTTACGGATGATACCCACGATATTCTTGTCGGACTGGGTGCCAGCGCGATCAGCCTTTTTCCTGATCGCATCGTACAGAATGAAAAGAATAACGGCCTATACAGGTTACGGACCCATGCGGGTCGACTGTCGGCGTCACGCGGCATATTCCTGACCAGCGACGATCGGGAACGCGCCCGGTTGATCGAAGGCATATTGTGCGAAGGACGCAGCGGCCCGATAGCACCAGAATTGATCGCAGAGGTGACCCCTGCCCTTAAGATTTTTATCGAGCGTGGATTGATCGACCTTGGCAACGCAGGCATCATATTGACTGATCGGGCGCGCCCCTATGCCCGCACCATCGCCGCTAGCTTTGACGCTTTCCGCAGCGCGCAGCCTCGTCCGGCCAGCCTCGCGGTTTAACTTCAAGCGGGCACGTCAATCGCGGCTGTCGCCGTTGCAAATCGGTTAAACCGAAGTGGTTTGTCGTTAACCATTTGCAGGCACCGAATCGCTAACCCTTCCGGGGTATATGTAGTGGATGGCTATGGTCCATCCTCGCCGGCGCAGCGCTTCCTTTTGGGGGGATCATCGGGCAGTTATTGCTCTGGTTGCTGCGGCATTCATAAGCCTGCCTGCCCAGGCGATGGCGCAGTCGACCGATCTTTCGGCAAACGGCATTTCGACGGATCGCTGCAATCTTCCGCTGCCTGCCCTGCCAGCACAGATAGCGATATCGCCGCTTGGCAATGTTGAACCAGTTGCGAGCCCTTGGTCGGCAAGCAATGTCGAAACCACATCAGGCGGCCAGTTCAGCAGGCTGGACCAAATGCGGCTTGCTCAAGCTGGCAGATCTTCAGTTTCCATAACGGCACCCGCAGTTGCGATTGCACCGACAGGGTTGCCCCAGACGGCTCGTAATGCATGCTCGCAAACGTCGGCATTGCTGCTCAAGCCTGCCTCCGCAACAACGATAGCGGTTCCCGAAAATGCCATCCTGGGTTCAATGTCGATTGCGATAGAGAGCACACCGTTCGATCAAAAATGGTCGGCGGTAAACGCAAAGCGAGGCAGCACAAAAGTAGCGCGGCTGTTGGGCACCACCGGCGCACCTCGTGTCAGCGGATTGGCCGCGCAGGTCGAAGCCGTGAACCGCTGGGTGAACCGCAACATCGAATTTGGCGAAGACCGGGACATTTATGGCCGCGCCGATTATTGGGCGACTGCCAGCGAAACATTACAGCGCGGCGCCGGCGATTGCGAAGACTTTGCCATTGCCAAGATGGAACTGCTCTCCGCGCTCGGCATAAAGCGAGACAAGATGCGGCTGGTCGTTGCGCGCGACCTTGTCAGAAATGCTGATCATGCGGTGCTGGTGGTGACATTGGCAGATCGTTGGGTGATGCTCGACAATATGACGGACCGCCTGCTCGATGCACAGCAAGCCAATGACTACCGCCCGATCATGTCGTTCAGCCAAAACGGCAAGTGGCTCCACGGCTATACTGATCCGCCGACCCCGCCGGTCCGGATGGCGACAAACGACAATATCGATCGCCCTTCGGTTAAGAAACCCGGCAATGTCTGGACGCTGGTTACGCCGCGGCCATCGCCGATCTTCTCACTAACCCTGCTCAGCGTTCGATCAGCATTCCCGACCTGGCTTTTCGCCAGAGTTTGAGCCGTTGACCGACGCCTTCCGTGCAGAGGATGGAGAGGAATGGCGGCGCCATCAGGGTAGCCGCAAATTGCCGCCCATCGGCAAAACTGCCGCTCGCTTTATCCTCGGCCGGGCCCGCATGTGTTTTTGCTGCGGTAATGCCGAGGTTACCGTTTTTCGTAGGATCAATTTTGCGCCATTCAGCGCCGCCCATGACAGCTAAGCGTTCAATCGAAATCCAACACTTTCGACGACGTTGATGGCCTATTCAGCGCCTCAATGTCCCGCGCCAACCAAGACTTGCGAAAGCCCTTCCCTGCCAGAAGTCTCTGAAAATCGTCGCGATTATCGAAATGCTGAAGCTGCCGGTGGTAATAGTTGATATATTCCAGAACCGCGAGGACAGCACAGCCAGTTGCGATGTTCCGATCAGCAAGGCCGGCCGACCAACTCGGGACCAGCCAACCCAGCATAGCCGAAACGCAAGCGAACAAGGTCAGCGCCAAAGCAGGCTGCCGCCAAGATGAAATGCGGCGCAAAAGAACAGAGAAATCGCCGCCATCGCCGCGCAACTGCCGTACCTTGCCCCGCCAATACAGCGTTCCTATGACCAATAGCAGCATGGTTGCCACCATCGGCGCCAATGAGATCCAACTTAGCCGCCAATCGCTTAACCAGATCAGAAATGCCGGTACAAACAGAACATTTGCCGCTTCCATTTTCCAATAAGGGTCAAGCCGCTTCAAAAGGTCAGCGCGGGTTTTGGTGACCAATATCATTCCCCTTCGCAGAATTAGTTATCAGAGGCGGATTACAGCGCAATGGGCCATTCGCATCTTACCCGCCGTCAAACGGTCTCCGCCGTTTGAACTGCGAGCTATTGCCGAACAGCACCATCTGCAGTCACGGGCTGCAGCCAAGGGCCTGAATGGCCTTGGAAACAGAGTTCAAGATTCGAGAAACAAAATATGGCGGAGAGGGAGGGATTCGAACCCTCGGTACGATTACTCGCACAACGGTTTTCGAGACCGCCCCGTTCGACCACTCCGGCACCTCTCCGCACATGTCATGGGCTTGGTCTTGGCCATTCTCAGGCCTGCCCGTGCGACAGAGCGCGGCCATTAGCGAATGATTTGCGCTTTGCCAAGCGGTAGCTTGCACAAAAGCGGAAAGGTCACGATATTGGGATCATGACACCGAGTCCCCCAATGCCCGAGATTGCAGAAGCGCGTTTTTCAATTGGCGAAGTGGTGCGCCATCGCATCTTTGATTTCCGCGGTGTTGTTTTCGATATCGATCCGGTCTTCGCGAATAGCGAGGAATGGTATCAGGCGATCCCCGAAAGCGTGCGGCCATCCAAGGAACAGCCCTTTTATCATCTGTTCGCGGAAAATGCTGAAAGCAGCTATATCGCCTATGTCAGCCAGCAAAACCTGCTGCCCGATGCCGAAAACGGACCCGTAAACCATCCATCAATCGAAGGTTATTTCGAAGCCTGGGGCGGAGGGCGGTATCGTTTGCCGGCCATGATGCGGCAATAGCCATCACCCGGGCGGCATAGCCCTTATCCATTGTTCTAGAAGGGCAATGCCTTCGTCATGGACGCTGGCGCGGCCTAGTTCGGGCATGGCAATGCCGGGGTCAGTGCTTTTCATCCGATAGATCAGGATCGACCGTTCGGGATGGCCCGGATCAATCGCAAAATCGAAATTGCCCGCACCCCTGCCCGCAGCCACCGGGCGCTTGCCGATGCCTAACGAGGCCGGCGAGCCTGGATGGTCGTCATAAAACAGCCCGGAATTGGAGGCAGAGCCACTGGGTTTGTGGCAATGGCCGCAATTGACGCGCAGATAGGCGCGCGCGCGCGCATCCACCGTTCCCGATTTTGGATCATCCCATTTCGCCTCTAGCGGCCGTGGAGGTAGCGGCGTCAGGGCGCGTAAGGCAAAGGCCGCTTCTGCCTTTTGGCTTTGAAACGATAGGTTCGACCAGACAGGGCCGACCGGCATCAACTGATCTTTCGAGGAATGGCATTGTTTGCACTGGTTTTTATTGGGCACAGCATAGTTGATCGCCATTGCTGTGCCATCAGGCTTTTTGAACGCCACCGGCTTGCGCGCACCGCCAAGCTTTAATTCGGCGTCACTGCCATCATCTTTCCAGACATAAGGCAGCGCCACCCAACCATCCGCACGATGCAACAGCAAGCGTGTCTCGACAATCTTCAGCCGGCCTTCGGCATCATGATAGCCAAAGCTTTTGATCAGCGCGCTGCCGACCGGAAATTGCAGGCGGCCATCGCTAGCGATGCTATAGGACGCGCCAGGTGGCAGATAGAGGAAGCGCTGCTTTTCTGCATAGTCGGTGAAAAGCGGCGTGCGCAGCGCATAGGGCAGCAGTGCTGGCGAGGGCCGGTCTGCGCCGCCGGTGAAAAACCCAAATTGCGACAATAAGGGCGGATATGCAGGCGCGGTGATCGCCGCCGCATCAATCGCCGCCGACTTCCCCTTTACCGATACCGACAGCACAAGGCAGGCAAGCGCAGCGAGCAGCAAACGCATTAACGAACCGCGGCCTCCATCGATTCTGGCAAGACGATCCGGGGCAATTCGGCCGGAAGGTCGCTGCTTGCAGCCAGCATCGCAGGTTGCGCACTTTCGGGAGAGGCCGCAAGATCAGCAAGGCCCAGCGAGAGCACAGGAACAGTATCAGCAACCATCGGCTTGGCCGCATCGCCGCCTGCACCATCCCAGAAAATCGGAGGCAGGCTTCCGCCCAGTGCGGCTGCTATCTGCGCGCTGCCCGGAAATTTCGGATCATATCCAGCCTTGTCATGCTGATTGCCCCAAATCGCGACGCCCTTTGCGATCGGATCATAATTGGGGTCCTGTTGCGGATAGCGATAGCCGACGACCATTACATTGGCGGTGCCATTCTGGCCGAGCATATTGTCGAAGACATGCACATTGCGGTTGGCCATCACCATCACGCCGGTGCCGGTTGGGACATTGGCGACAATATTGCCCTTGGGCGCGAAATTGGGTGTCGAGTTATCAACCACGACATTTTCAAAAATCCGGACATTGCGACCGCCCATTTGCGGCAGGTTCGGCAGGTCAAACACCAATATGCCGCCGGTGTTGCGGGTTGCCAGATTGTCATAGACGTCAGCGTCATAGCTGTTTTCAATCTCTATCCCGGCGACATTTTCCATGGCGACCGAATTGCGGACGATGATGTTGCGCGACTGACCGACATAGATGCCGGCATCCGACGCGCCACGCACCAGCACGCTATCGACCAGCACGTCGCGGCTTTCGACCGGATAAATGCCATAGGCACCGTTGGTTTCCTTGGGCCCGCCGGTCCATTCGACGCGCAGTTGGTAATAGACAATCCGATCAGCACCCTTGGATTTGATGCCATCGCCCTTGCTGTTCTCAACGGCGAAATCGCGCAGGATCACATCGTCGGATGTTACCAGCAACCCTTCACCGGCACCCAACTGCCCCGTAAAATCAAGGATTGTCTGCCCGCTACCCTGCCCGCGCACGGTAACCTTTGGCACATCGAGCGAAAGCCCGTCGGTTAGCTGATAGCGACCGCTGCCAAGCTCAACCACATCACCCGGTTCGGCGGTGATCAGCGCTTCCTGCAGCCGCGATTGCGCATCAGGCCCGGGGGCAACGGCAATGGTTTTGGCCGCAAGCGGCGACGAAATCGTTGCAAGGGCCGCAACGCTGGCCAAGATCCTCATCCTCATGCGTCAAGGATGCCCGATGAAATCAAGATTGCCAAGAGCCATGCGGCACTAGAACAAGGATGGTCACGATAGTGTGGCCATTGCCTAGGGCGCGTCGCCGAAAATCCAGTCTACGCCGGCATCCGCATGGATTTCCGCACTGTCATAAATGGGTAGGACATTGGCTTTGGTATCAACAATCATACCCAATTCGGTGCAGCCCAGTACTACGGCATCCGCACCATCCTTATCGATTTCGGTGATCATCGTTTTCAATGTGCGTTCCGAATTGCGCACGGCCTGCCCGGCCATCAATTCTTCATAGATGATCCGCTCCAGCTCGGCGACGTCATTGGCTTCCCATGGCAAAAGCGTGACGCCATGTTTGACGAGCCGTTGGCGATACCAACTTTCGGCCATGACATTGCGCGTACCGATCAACGCCGCGCTTTCAACCTTGTTGGCCTTCATCTTCGCACCAACCGCATCGGCGATATGGAGCACAGGCACGGACACCGAAGCCGCCACCCGATCATGCACTTTGTGCATGCTGTTCGCGCCGATCAGGATTGCGGTTGCACCGCCATCCTGCAATCTTTTGGCCGAAGCGACCAGCACGTCGCCGACCCGATCCCAATCCTGCTCGGTCGTAGCCCGCGCAATGTCACAGAAATTAAGGTTGTCGAGGATCATCGGCGCGCTGCACATCGCGTTGGCCCGGCGCTGCACCTGCTTGTTGATCCGGCGGTAGTAAAATTCTGTCGAATACCAGCTCATGCCGCCGATCAGACCGATTTTGCGCATTTTCCAACCATCCTTCAAAACAAGATCGCCGCCCCTGCAAAGGCTGGTGCCCATCACGTCCACGGCTTGAACCGAAGGGCGAGATAGGCTCCAGCCTTCGCTGGAGCGGCGTATTGCTCAATTCAATAGCGTGAAGCTAATCAGTGCTGCAAGGCCTTCACAATATCGTCGACCATCTTCTTCGCATCGGCCAGCAACATCATCGTCTGGTCCATGTAAAAGACATCATTGTCGACACCGGCATAGCCGACGCCGCCCATGCTGCGCTTGATGAAAAAGACAGTCTTGGCCTTGTCCACATCAAAGACCGGCATGCCGTAAATGGGTGAGCTTTTGTCGGTCTTTGCCGCGGGGTTCACCACGTCGTTGGCGCCAATGATGAAGGCGACATCGGTTTGGGCGAATTCGCTGTTAATGTCCTCCAACTCGAACACCTCATCATAGGGGACATTGGCCTCGGCAAGCAGCACATTCATATGGCCGGGCATGCGCCCTGCTACGGGGTGGATCGCATATTTGACGCTGACGCCCTCTTTCTTGAGGAGATCGGCCATTTCACGCAGCGCGTGCTGGGCCTGCGCCACTGCCATGCCATAACCGGGAACGATGATCACGCTTTCGGCCTGCTGCATCATGTAGGCGGCATCCTCTGCGCTGCCGCGCTTCCAAGGGCGCTGCTCTTTGGCTTCGCCGCCGCTGGCCGATGCCTCGGCACCAAAACCGCCCGCGATCACCGAAATGAAGCTGCGGTTCATCGCCTTGCACATGATATAGGACAGGATCGCCCCCGATGAGCCCACCAGCGCACCGGTGATGATCATCGCGCTGTTGTGCAGCGTGAAACCCATCGCCGCCGCTGCCCAACCCGAATAGCTGTTCAGCATCGACACCACGACCGGCATGTCAGCCCCGCCAATCGGGATGATCAGCAGGAAACCGATCAGGAAAGAGAGGACGACAATCGTCCAGAACACCCATTCGGTGCCGCTGGTCGGCAGTATCGCAAAATAAGCCGTAAGCCCGATGATCGCGAGCAATGTGCCCAGATTGATCACATGGCGGCCCGGCAGCATGATCGGCGCGCCCGACATCTTGCCCGCCAGTTTCAGGAAAGCGATGACCGATCCTGAAAAGGTAATGGCACCAATGGCAACGCCAAGGCCCATTTCCACACGGCTAACGGTCAAAATCTCGCCGCTTGCGTCAAGGATACCGAAGGCTTCCGGGTTGAGATAGGCAGCAACGCCCACCAGCACGGCGGCAAGGCCAACAAGGCTGTGAAAGGCCGCCACAAGCTGCGGCATATCGGTCATCGCGATCTTGCGCGCAATCACCCAGCCAATAGCGCCGCCCAGGGCAATGGCCGCAAGGATTTCCGGCAGCGCCGCGACTTCATGCGTGACCAAAGTGGTGACGACGGCGATCAGCATCCCTGCCATGCCAAAGCGGTTGCCCCGCCGCGACGAGGCTGGTGAACTAAGGCCCCGCAGTGCGAGAATGAAGAAGACCCCGGATACGAGGTAGGCAAGCATGGCCCATGCGGGAACGGCTGCATGTTCCATGACGTTACTTGTCCTTCTTCTTGTACATGGCGAGCATGCGTTCCGTGACGGCAAAACCGCCGAAGATATTGACGCTGGCGAGAACCACCGCAATCAGTCCGAGCCACTTCGCACCCGGCGCGCCACTCGCCGCCGCCGCAATCAGCGCGCCGACGATGATCACTGACGAAATCGCATTCGTCACCGCCATCAGCGGCGTATGCAGCGCCGGCGTGACCGACCAGACAACATAATAGCCAACGAAACAGGCCAGTACGAAGATCGAGAGGATTGAGATGAAGTCCATCTGCGTTCCTAACTATAGTTTATTAATGGATACGACTGTTGTACCAAGGGTACGCAAGCTATTTGATCGCAAAATTCTTAAAAGACTCAAGCACATGAAAGCCTTCCCTCCAGAAACGCTGTTCTTCAAAAGGAAATCATTCTTAAAATCATTCGACCATTCTGAATCGGAATAGTTTTGAATTAAAACATCCCCATTTTTAGATATTAACTCCGATTTATCTATGCACGCATAGCCATCATCAAAATCAAAAATTTTTTCATTTTTGGGGGAAACTAAAAGCTCTTTCCGAACCGCCCTATACGATTGGCCTAAACGTCTTACTGAAACGCAATCATACAACTTCCCGTTTTGCCAACAGCGAATTGCTGATTCGTTATCGCTTCCAGACTGCCGTATAAAAAACAAACTGCCATCATTGAGCCTAGTCCATTCAATGCTTCTGTCGGCTTGCTCGGCTAAGGGCGCTTCAGAACATCCCAGGGCAATCCCCGACATGACTGTAATTATGATAGATCTAATTCTAGCCGACCTCAACCCAGCAGCCTCTCGTTGACCACCTTGCCATCACGGGTCAGCCGGATCGCATCGCCAATCTCCTCATCAAGGACCGGCTTGCCGGCCTCCTTGTCCCAAAAGGCAGAGAGGAAGTTGAACAGGTTGCGCGAAAACAATGCCGAGGCATCGGCAGGCAAATGCGCGGGGGTGTTTGTGTAGCCGATGATCTTGACGCCATGTTTGATCACGACCTCATCCGGCTTTGATCCTTCGACATTGCCGCCCTGCGCGACCGCCAGATCGAAAATCACGCTGCCGGGTTTCATACTGGCAATCTGTGCATCGTTGATCAGGCGCGGCGCTGCACGCCCCGGGATTAGCGCGGTGGTGATCACAATATCCTGCTTGGCAATGTGCGCCGATACCAATTCGGCCTGCGCCTTCTGATATTCGGGTGACATTTCGGTGGCATAGCCGCCTGCGCCCTCACCCTCGATACCCGCCACACTTTCGACGAAAATCGGTTTCGCGCCAAGGCTTTCAATTTGTTCCTTGGTTGCAGAGCGAACATCGGTTGCCGATACAACGGCACCCAGACGGCGCGCGGTTGCAATGGCCTGAAGCCCGGCGACGCCAACGCCCATGATGAAGGCCTTGGCCGCGGTAATTGTGCCTGCGGCAGTCATCATCATGGGAAAGGCACGGCCAAAGGCACCTGCGCTATCGATCACCGCCTTGTAGCCGGCAAGATTTGATTGCGAGGACAATATGTCCATTGATTGCGCGCGAGTGATACGCGGCATGAATTCCATCGCCAGCGCTTCAAATCCCGCGGCGGCATAGGCATCCACCCGGGCGCGCTGTCCAAATGGATCAAGCCCCGCGACCACCCATGCGCCCTTGGCAGCGCCTTTCAGCGATGCAGGTTCCGGCCCTTGCACGCCAAGAACGATGTCGGCGTCCGCAACCGTCGCGGACAACGGCCCTACAGTCGCGCCCATCGCTGCATATTCGGTATCGGACACAGAGGCCGAAACACCAGCCTCCGCCTCTATCGAAACGCTGGCACCGAGCCCGATGAATTTCTTCACTGTCTCCGGCGAAGCCGCCACACGGGTTTCTCCGGCGGCGGTTTCCTTCAATACAGCGATTTTCACCACGTCAGGCGATGATCAAAATGACAAGAAGGGCAACCGCTGCAGAAATGATCGTGCCCCATTTGAACAGCGAAAGGAAACCGGTGTAGGTTTCGTTTGCCGAGCGCATGTCCTGATTACCAGCCAATTTGTCCTCCATGATGTTTTCGGGCGATTGCCCCTATGGAGACAGGCCATAACGCTAAGCGCGGCAACGCTCAAGCGCAACGGTGTGAGAAAATCTCTCCAATGCTTAATCGCCTCTTTACCCATTGTTGTTACCGCAACGCTTCACCAGTGCGCACATGGAAGCGGAATGCCCGAACGAGACACACGATTGCTGATGCTTGTCGATGATGAGCCTGCCCAGTGCAGGCTTGTGTCGGCGATCGCCGGCCGTGCAGGCTGGCGTACCATTTTCGCCCGCGATGCCGAAACCGCCATTGCGATGCTCGGCACGCAGGAAGGGATGATGCTTGACGCAATCATCCTCGATCAATGGGTTCCCGGATCCGACGCGGCGTCACTGATTGCCGAGTTGAAAGCGCGCCGCCCTGCCCTTCCCGTCCTGCTTTTGACTGCGATTGGATCGACCGACAGCGCGATTGAAGCGATGCGCGCGGGCGCGGCAGATTATATCATCAAGCCTGTGGCTGCCGAACGACTGATCGCAGCACTCAGTCTTGCAGCCGAACATGCGAAAGATTTTGGCGAGCTTCAGCCGCTCACCGAAAAGATCACTCACCCGTTGGGTTTTGAGGAAATCATCGGTTCCGCGCCCGCATTCCGCACCGCCCTAGCGATTGCCGCAAAGGCTGCGCGCAGCAAGGTTCCGATCTTCATCGAAGGTGAAGGCGGCGTCGGCAAAGAGGTGGTGGCAGACGCGATCCACGCCGCAAGTCCGCGCGCGCGCATGCCGCTGTTGAAGATCAACTGCGGCGCAATCGCCCCGAATCTTCTCGATTCGGTGCTTTTCGGGCATGAAAAAAACGCCTTCACCGGCGCATTTGACCGGCGCGTGGGCATGGTCCAGCAGGCCGATGGCGGCACGATCTTCCTTGATGAAATCGATCATCTGACAACCGAAACACAGGTGCGCCTCGTTCGCCTTTTGACCGAGAATGAAATTCAGCCTCTGGGCTCTCCGCATAGCTACCGGATCGACGTTCGCGTGATTACCGCCTGCGACAATGATCTTTCGCAAAAATTGCGCGATGGTGATTTCCGCGAAGACCTGTTCTATCGGATCAACGTCGTGCAACTGCATATCCCGCCCTTGCGCGAACGCACTGCAGACATTCCCGCTTTGGCCCGCCATTTCCTCGGACGCATGGCGAGCCAACCGGGCTTGCGCAGCTTGGGCATCACCGATGAGGCATTATCGCTTTTAAAAGCCTATGATTGGCCGGGCAATGTCCGCCAGTTGCAAAGCGCCTTGTTCCGCGCCGCCGTATTGTGCGACCGGGACGCGCTGACGCCGGAAGAGTTTCCGCAGATCGCCGCCATGGTCGGAAAAAATGGCGCCAACCTGTCGCAGATGAGCGAAGGCATTGGCGTTTCACTTTACGAACAGGATGGCAATTTACGACCGCTTGAGGAAATCGAGGCTGATGTCATCCGCCTTGCCATCGGCCATTATCGTGGCCGCATGACAGAAGTTGCCCGCCGTCTGGGCATCGGTCGCTCGACGCTTTACCGCAAACTCGCCGACCTGGGTATCGACAGCAACGCCGCCTAGCCGCGACCGGCTATCTGGGTCGTCAGCCACCAACCAGCAAGCGAAGCCGATCCGGTCAGGAATGTGCCCCAGATGATATCGAGGATCGTGACCTTAAGGCTCCATGTCTTGAGAACGGCATAGCTCGTCAGATCATAGGTCATATAGCAGAAGAAACCGAGCAGCGCGCCCCACACCAAGGCGGTCTGCCATTTGCCGCTGTGCAGTGCGGGCCCAACGGCAAAGATCATCATGCCCAATATATAGAGCAGGTAAAAGGCGATGGCGGGCCCCATACGGAAGCCACCCTTATAGAGGATATCGCCAATTTCGGGCTGGTAGAGCCGGCCATACATGGTGCGCAACCAGACGCTGTCGATCAGCGCAAAAGATATTCCGGTTGCGATATAGCCGATAAGATATTTGGCGATCATGCTGCTCTCCCTCACCCAATGCGCAAATATTGCTCTTGCGGGGGCAGACCTGCAATGCGGCGTTTACACTGTGCCGTGCTATTCAGCTGATGGCACTGAGCGCTGCATCCCGCAGCCCGCGCCAGACATGGATCGCCTGCACCGTTTCCGGCACATCATGCACGCGAACGATATGCGCGCCCTGTTCAACCGCGCGCATCGCAAGAAAGATCGAACCGCCCAACCGTTCGCTCGCCTCAGCTTCGTTCGATAATGCCCCGATCATCCGTTTCCGGCTGGCCCCGAACAGGATCGGGCAACCAATGCCGTGAAACAGCGCCAGATGGTTGACCAGCGCCAGATTGTCCGCAAGCGACTTGCCAAAACCTATGCCCGGATCGATCAACAGGCGTTGGCGATCAATGCCTGCTGCAACCAATGCCTCAACGCGCTGCTCCAGCCAGTCATACACATCGCAAACAACGTCATGATAGCCGTCATTCTTGTGCGGATCGCTGCCCTGACTGGGCGCATGCATCAAAACAATCGGGCAGGACGATGCCTGTGCCACCTCAAGCGCGCGGTCATCATATAGCAGCGCCGAAATGTCGTTGATCATTCCAGCGCCAGCCCCCAGCGCTGCCTGCATCACCGCGGCCTTGCGCGTGTCGATGGAAACCGCATGGCCGGCGCGCGCCAAGCGGGTAATAACCGGTTCGATGCGCTTTATCTCATCCCCCTCCCACACCAGCGGTGCGCCGGGACGGGTCGATTCACCGCCTACATCAATGATTGCGGCCCCGGTGGCGGCCATCGTCCCGCCGGTTTCGGCAACGGAGTCCGGATCTTCACCATGCTTTCCGCCGTCGGAGAAGCTGTCAGGCGTGCAGTTGAGGATGGCCATCACGCGCGGCTGATCAAGCGGAATGTTGCGATCACCCATGGCAAGAGGCCGACGCGGCGAAACAATATTGGCAAACTGGCTGCGCGCCCGTTGTTCCAGATCATCTGGTAATCCGGCCAGTCGGCTATCCAAATCAGCCAGAGGTACCAGCGTGCGCGCGATGCGTTTGCCAGATTTGGTTTCTATCAATTCCAACGCGGAGAAATATTGCATCGTCCCTGCAAGCCGTGCGACCTGCCCGTCAAAACCGACCGGCGTATCAACAAAGCCGCAGGGGCGAAGATAGATGCGTCTCACGGCTCATTCGCGAGGAGATAGGTCTGACGCAGATCGTCGATCGACTTCATCTCGCCGGTCCGTGTCTGATAATACCAATAGGTCCAGCCATTGCAGCTCGGCGCGTCCATCGTCATCGCACCGATCTTGTGAATGGAGCCATATTTATCGCCCCATTTCAACGAACCGTCAGCGCGAATGATCGCGCCAAAACGGCGCTTCTTGTCCATCAGTTGTGAACCTGGGCGGATATAACCATTTTCGACCAGCTGGCCGAACGACACGCGCGGCTGCGATTTGGGTGATTGCATTGTCGAAAGCGACGATTCATCGAGTGGCAAGGCCATTTCGATGCGTTCTTCGGCAACCTTGCAATATGTGTCTTCCCGCTCGCAACCGATCCAATGGCGCTGCAGGCGCTTCGCCACCGCACCTGTTGTGCCGGTTCCGAAAAAAGGATCGAGGACGACATCGCCCGGATTGGTGCAGGCGAGCAGGATGCGGTAGAGCAGTGCCTCCGGCTTTTGCGTCGGATGCGCCTTTGTGCCGTTCAGTTTCAGCCGCTCCTTGCCGCCGCAGATCGGGATCACCCAATCAGACCGCATTTGCAATTCGTCATTCAATGTCTTCATCGAACGATAATGGAATGTGTAGCGCGCCTTTTCGCTTTTCGCCGCCCAGATCAGCGTTTCATGCGCATTGGTGAAGCGCGTGCCCTTGAAATTGGGCATCGGGTTCGATTTGCGCCAAATAATATCGTTGAGGATCCAAAAGCCTTCATCCTGCAGCGATGCACCGACGCGGAAAATATTGTGATAGCTGCCAATGACCCACAAAGTGCCATCAGGCTTCAAAATGCGACGCGCCTCGGCCAGCCATGCCTTGGTGAAGGCGTCATAAGCGGCAAAGTCGGAAAATTTGTCCCATTCATCGTCAACCGCATCAACCTGACTGCCATCGGGGCGATGCAGATCGCCGCCCAATTGCAGGTTGTAGGGCGGATCAGCAAAGACCATGTCGATGCAGGCATCGGGAAGCGATCGCATCGCTTCAATGCAGTCCATTTTGAGGATGGAATCGAGCGGAAGCGTCTCTTTATCGGTCAGGACCACCGTCTTGGCTGCAGCCGGTTTGGTCTTGATCTTCTCCAACACACCCATTTCAAACGCGCTCCCATTCTCAAACAAGCGACCGGAATGAGTCGGATTTGAGTCTGGGTCAACAAGTTTTCCACAGGCAAAGCCTATGAGATTCCGCGAGATTCAGCCCATTTGGGGGGAACGAAAGGAGTCCGTCACAACATATAGAGTCTGGCGATTCCCGTCGGACTCAACCCCTAGTGGTGTTGCTGCAAAGACTCACAGGTCAAATTTTACATTCTGTTACAGAAGAATGAGCTGGGCGACCGGCGAAAAACTCGTCCGGTGCAGCGGCGTAGGGCCAAGTCGGCGTAATGCCTCCAGATGCACAGCCGAACCATAGCCCTTGTTGGTGGCCCAGCCATAGCCCGGATGGACCGCGTCATAGCTGCGCATCAACCGGTCGCGATGTTCCTTGGCGATGATACTCGCCGCTGAAATGCAGGGATGCAGCGCATCCCCGCCGACAACCGCCTCTGCGCGATAGCGCCATTTCGGCAGGCGGTTGCCATCCACCAGAACCTGCATCGGTTCGCATTGCAGAGCGTCCACTGCCCGCGTCATTGCAAGCATCGTCGCCTGCAAAATGTTGATCCGGTCGATCTCCTCAACCTCGGCAATGCCGATCGCCCAGCGGCAATGTTTCTTGATCAATGCCCCAAGCTCGGCCCGGCGTTTGGCGCTCAGTTTCTTGCTGTCGTCAAGGCCGTCTATGCCTTGATCGCACAGGATCACTGCCGCAGCGACAACAGGCCCGGCAAGCGGGCCCCTGCCTGCTTCGTCAACGCCAACGATCATATGCGCCACGGCGGATAGCGCCGATTTTCTCCGGCGCTGTAGAGGCAGATCATATTTCCCGCAGGATCGAGCAGTCGCGCCTCGCGCCAGCCCCATTCCTCATCACGCGGCAATTGTTCAAAGGCAAAGCCCTCGCTTGCCAGTTCACTAACCCATGCGTCCAAGCGCTTGCTTTCGAAATACACCGTCGCCGATGGGGCAATTTCGTCACCGGCGTGGATCGACAGGGTAACGCCATTGGGGGCCTCGAACCGGGCATAGCCGTTGGCCGGGCTTGCGACGATCTGTTGCAGGCCCAATGCGCGGTAAAAGTCGACCGAACTTGCATAATCGCGGCAACCCAGCGTCACCTGATTGAGCGACGGACCAGCAACCATTGCATCCTCGCGGACGGATCCGTGCCCCATCGGGCCATGTCCCTGACCCAGTCCGGGCGCATCATGCAAGGCAAGGCGGACAAAGAGGCGCGCGCGTTCCACCGATTGCTGCAACGATAACCCCTGCCCCAAGCCGGTCGCAATCGCACTGGCCAGCGTGCAACCGGTGCCATGGGTGTTGCGGGTTTCGATCCGCACATCGGTCCATTCCACGCTCTGGTCGGGCGCGAGATCGAGCCGGTCAACAATATGGTCGCCCTCGGCATGGCCGCCCTTGATCAGCAAGGGATAGCGTTTTTCGAGCAAGGCATCGCGCCCGCCCAAAGCCTCTAGCTCCGGAAGATTGGGTGTGGTCAGCGCGGCAATGCGCATCAGCCGTTCAAAAGCTGCAATCGTCGCATCATCGGCAAGCATCGCCCCGCTGGTCGCCACCATCACCGGGTCGAACACAATCGGGCAATTGAGTTCGGAAAGACTGTCTGCAACGGCGTGGGCAGTTTCGGCACTGCCGATCATGCCGATCTTGACGGCATCGACGCCAATGTCACTGACAACGGCTGCAATCTGATCGATCACCATCTGCGTCGGCACCATATGCACTGCATCGACGCCGAGGGTATTCTGTGCCGTGATCGCCGTAACGGCGGTCATGGCATGGCCACCAAGCATGGTGACCGTCTTGATATCAGCCTGTATCCCCGCACCTCCCCCGCTGTCCGAGCCAGCAATGATCAGGATGCGTGCGATGCTCATGGCTTATGCTTCCGTTCGGTTGAGGCTGGATGTTTTTCCAGTAATTTGGCGCTGCGCGTTGGTCGGTCGAGCAATTCACCACCGCAATTGGGGCAACGTTCGTCCAGCGCATCGGCGCAGTTGGCGCAAAAGGTGCATTCGAACGAGCAGATGAACGCCCCGCCATGCTGCGCCGGCAAGTCCGTGCCACAGCGTTCACAATCGGGGCGCATCGCCAGCATCAGGCCGCTGCCTCCTCAACCGCGGTGCAGATACGCTCGACAATGGCGCGCACCTGCTTGGCATCATCGCCTTCTGCCATCACGCGTATGACAGGCTCGGTTCCCGAAGGCCGGATCACAAGTCGGCCATTGCCTTCTAATTCGCGTTCGGCATCGGCAATCACCGCCTGGACACTTGCCTTTTCCAGCGGCTTTCCGCCTGCGAAACGGACATTCTTCAGCAGTTGCGGCACAGGATCGAAATAATGCAGCATCTCGCTTGCCGGCTTGCCGGTTTCGACAAGGCAGGCGAGCACCTGAAGCGCCGCGATCGTGCCGTCACCCGTGGTCGCATGGTCGAGCAGGATCATGTGTCCCGATTGCTCGCCGCCGACATTCATGCCCCGTACACGCATCTCTTCCAGCACATATCGGTCGCCCACCTTGGCGCGGACCAGTTGCAGATGTTGGCTTGCCAGATAGCGTTCAAGGCCGAGGTTCGACATCACCGTCGCGACAATGCCATCACCGCGCAACAGGCCGTTGCGGCTCATCGATGTCGCCAGCAATGCCATAATCTGGTCGCCGTCGACCACCCTACCCTTTTCGTCGACCACGATCAGCCGGTCGGCATCGCCATCCAGCGCAATGCCAATATCGGCACCTGCCGCGACCACGGTTTCCTGCAACGTCGCCGGGTGGGTCGATCCGATCCGGTCATTGATATTCTTGCCATTGGGATTGACGCCAATCGCCGTCACCTTCGCGCCCAATTCCCAGATTGCGGCGGGCGCGACCTGATAGGCAGCGCCATTGGCGCAATCGAGCACCACATGCAGTCCGTCAAAACGGACATGTTCGGGGACGGTCGTCTTGACCGCATGAATATAGCGCCCACGCGCATCCTCAACCCGGCGGGCGCGGCCAATGTCCATCGATTTGGCTAGCAGTGGCGGCTGATCCAGCAGCGCCTCAATCGCCAGTTCATCCTCGTCGGACAATTTGAAACCATCAGGACCGAACAGCTTGATTCCATTATCTTCATAAGGATTGTGGCTGGCCGAAATCATCACGCCCAGATCGGCCCGCATGGATCGGGTCAGCATGGCGACTGCCGGCGTCGGGATCGGACCGAATTGCACCACATCCATGCCGACGCTGGTGAAGCCCGCAACAAGGGCATTTTCAACCATATAGCCAGAAAGGCGGGTATCCTTGCCAATCACGACGCGGTGCTTGTGATCGCCGCGCAGAAAGTGCGCGCCCGCCGCCTGGCCAACCTTCATCGCCATTTCCGCCGTCATTGCGCCGGCGTTGGTCCGTCCCCTGATACCGTCGGTTCCAAAATATTTGCGCGCCATATTGATCCTTGATGCAGTGCGGCCAGCCCAGTTTACGGCAACACTTGTTGCGTCACTCCCTTGCATAGGGTGCGACACGCTGGCAAGACCCCAGCGCATGTCGAACGCAACCCGTATCCTGATCGCTCTGGCCCTTGGCCTTACCCTTGGCATAATCGCAGCGGCACAATTGCCCAAAGTTGGCGATACGCTGGCCTATTGGCTGGATATTACCGGCTCGCTCTGGCTCAACGGCCTGCGAATGACCGTGGTGCCGCTGGTCGTTGCCCTGCTGGTAACCGGGATTGTAAAAAGTGCTGAAGCCGCGCGCGCAGGGCCGATGGCGGCGCGCACAGTGGCTTGGATTGTCGCGATGATGACGCTGTCAGCGGCGATGGGCGCGCTTTTGACCCCATTGTTCCTGACGATCTGGCCGATGCCCGCCGAAAGCGCCGAAGCGCTGCGTGCAGCATTGACGACTGCGCCAGCCGTTGCTGAACAGCCTGCCTTGCGCGACTTTATCGTGGCATTGGTACCAACCAATCCGATCGCCGCTGCAGCCAATGATTCCATCCTGCCTCTGCTGATCTTCACGCTGGTCTTTGCCTTTGCCGTGACGCGACTGAACCAGGAACCCCGCGCCCAGATGGCCGGTTTCTTCAGTGCCTTGGCCGATGCGATGGTCATCGTGATTGAATGGGTGCTGAAACTGGCTCCTATCGGTGTGTTCGCGCTCGCCTTTGTCGTGGGCGAACGCTCCGGCCTCGCGGCACTGGGCGCACTGGGCCATTATATCGTTACCATGTCGATGGTCGGCATTGTGATCGGCGCCTTCGCCTATCCGGTCGCGGTGTTCGCCGGAAAGGTCAAATTCACCGATTATGCACGGCAAATCGCCCCGGTGCAGGCCTTTGCCGTTTCAACCCAATCCTCGCTCGCCAGCCTGCCGCTGATGCTGAAGAAGGCGGAGGCGCTGGGCGTGCGGGAATCGACCGCAGGGCTTGTGCTGCCAATGGCGGTTGCACTGCTACGCGTCACCGGGCCCGCCATGAACCTTGCCGTCGCACTCTATGTCGCCAACTGGTTCGGCGTGCAGCTTGACGGGTTTGACTATGCCTTTGCAATCTTCATTGCGGCACTCACCTCGATGGGCGCGGTCAGCCTGCCCGGCACGGTCAGTTTCGTGACATCAATCGCGCCGATCTGCCTCGCACTGGGTATTCCTGTTGAACCATTGGCGCTTCTGATCGCAGTTGAAACGCTGCCTGATATCTTCCGTACCACCGGCAATGTGCAGATGGACGTCGCGCTTGCCACCGCCATTGAGGCACCCGAAAAGGACAAAGCCAATGCTGTATCGTAATCTGGGTAACGACCTGAAGGTCAGCGCCATTGGCGTTGGCTGCATGCCGATGATCAAGGGCGGCAATATCGTCTATGGCAGTGATGCCGATCCTGACGAGGCGATCAAGACGATCCACCGTGCGATCGATCTGGGCATCACCTTTTTTGATACCGCACAGATTTACGGCCCTTTTCAGAATGAAGAACTGGTCGGCGAAGCGATCAAGGGCAAGCGCGACGGTCTGGTGATAGCGACCAAGTTCGGTTTCCAGTTCGATGGCAACAAGATTGTCGGGGTAGACGGATCACCGGCCAATGCCCGCATGTCGGTTGAAGGCTGCCTCAAACGGCTCGGAATTGATTGCATCGATCTGTTCTATCAGCACCGCGTCGATCCCAATGTGCCGATCGAGGACACCGTCGGCGCGATGGCCGACCTCATCAAAGAAGGCAAAATCCGCCACATCGGGCTGTCAGAGGCTGGCCCTGCGACGCTGCGTCGCGCCGCCGCCGTTGCACCTATCAGCGCACTGCAAAGCGAATATTCGCTGTGGGAGCGTGACGTGGAAGAGGAAATTTTGCCGGTCTGTCGCGAGCTGGGCATCGGCTTTGTGCCCTATTCGCCGCTCGGCCGCGGTTTCCTGACAGGGTCGATCCGCAGCCTGGAAGACCTGCCCGCCAATGACTGGCGTCGCAGTGACCCGCGCTATCAAGGGGAGAATTTCGCCACCAACCTGCAAGTGGTCGATAGGGTCGGGGAAGTGGCGGCGAAGCATGGCGCGTCACACGCACAGGTCGCTCTTGCTTGGCTGATGGCGCAAGGTGACGACATTGTGCCGATCCCCGGCTTCAAGCGGCGCGCAACCATGGAGGACAGCGCCAAGTCTGCCGACCTCATCCTCGATGCTGACGACCTTGCGAAACTGGAGGCGGCTGCACCGCGCGGCGGTACTGCAGGGCCACGCTATGGTGAGGCAGGAATGCGGATGGTGCGTTTATAACCAGCGATAGATGCCGGCACCGGCATAGCCGAAAAAGCTGTGCCCCCAGGTGGCGAGCAGCCAGAAAACCGTGCCGATCAGCAGGATGCGCGGTTCGATGCGGGACAATTGTGTGAGGCGCGGCAAGAAACTGGTCTGCGTTTCCCATTTCGTCCAGGCGCTGCCAAGGGTAGCTTCTTTCTTCCTGTCCTGACCATAGGAGCCTGCGAGCGCAAGGAAGACGATACTGCCGACCAAGACAAAGCTGTCGGCACGCGGCGCGATGAGCATATGGGCCACTCCCCACAGGGCAAATCCCCACATCATCGGGTGGCGCGTTACCCGAAACACGCCCGTCGGCACTTTTGCGGCCAATGAACGGATAGCATCGCCCTGCGGATCAGGCAGCGCGGGATTGCCCCGCAAGGAGCCGACAAAGAGGATTGCGGCAAGCAGTGTGAGCAGGCTGGCAACGACCCATATCGCATCAGTCGGCGCCCAATAGAGCGGCCCGGCCTCAACCCGGCGATATGCCCAAGCCATCCAACCAAAGCTAACCAGCGCAACCAGCGAATAAAGGCCAAGAAAGCCCTTTTCACCCATACGCCCGACAAGCGGTGCGCGAAGCGGGTGAGAGAGGAGAAAATGGCTGCCCACAAACAGTGCGCAGGCCGCGATCAACGATGCAAATCCGTCCATTTCATCTCCTCCCCTCCCCTTATCGGGATCAGTAGTCGTAAGCCTTGGGCAGGCTCCCTTCGACCGGATTGCGATAACGATCGCGCAAACGATCCTGTCGGTTACCCAGTGGCTGTTCGACACCCTCGATAAACACCATAGTGGCAGCACTTGAAAGTTCAAGCGGATCGCCATCCCAGACCACGACATCAGCCGCGCGTCCGGCTTTCAAACTGCCGAGACGATCAGCCACGCCCATGATTTCGGCGGGAGCCGAACTGATCGCGGCAAATGCCTCGTCCCAACTCAGACCGGTCGCACCGGGCACTTTTTGCAGCGACACAAGGTTGCCTGCATATTGCGGTGTGTAGCGCAACTGGTGCGAATCCCGGTCGTTGATCATGCCAATGGCGACCTTGACACCAGCCTTTTTCATGCGGCCGATATTGGATTGCGTTGCGCCCAACATCTCAAAGGTTGCCGGCAGATCGTTGAGCGCAGAGGCGATCACAGAGATGCCCGCAGCAGCCAGCTTATCGGCAACGCGCCAGCCTTCACTGGCGCCGACGAACACCATCTTCACAGCAGGAAAATCGCGCTTCAGTTCGATCAGACGCAGCATGTCATTCGCTGCCTCGACATGGATCAGCAGGCGGGTTTCGCCGCGCAGCACCGACTGCAGTGCACGGGCGTCTTCCTTTTTCAGCAGATCATCGTCAAAGGCATCGCTGCCTGCAGCATGATCCTGCGCCTCGCGCAGCATCGCGCGGAAATGCAGATGCGTTCCCGCACGGCTGCCACCCGAAACTTCGGCTCCTTCTTCACCAAATTCGGCGAACTGGAATGCCCGTGCGCGGGTAACAGGTTCAGCATCGGCCCCCAGATCGGCAATGGCACCCTGGCCGGCAAAAATGCTGGGGCCGCCCTCGGGTGCGACAACGGCGCGCGTGACGCCCGCTGTCCGGTTTACTGCGATGGGCGAACGGAAGGGATCAATGGCAGGGGCGATATCGATCGCTGCGGAAAACCCGCTGCGGCCGCCGCTCTTGTCATTGGTGCCATTAACGGCGTCCACCTCGGCAAGGCCGACACGGCTGAAACCGGCAAAAATGCCGGGCGTCACCCATTTGCCGCGGGCGTCGACAGTGCGGGCATCGGCGGGAATGGCAACATTGGCACCTGCGGCAACAACGGTGCCGTTGCGGATGACCACGGTTCCACCCTCAATCGGTGCGGAACCATCACCGATCACCAGCTTGCCACCGGTGATGGCAACGGTTTCGGCATGGGCGGCTGTGGTTGCAGCAATCAAAGCTGCGGTTGCGAGAAGGAAATGCTTCATTTCACGTCTCCCTCACCCGGTTGGCCCAGCTCGAAATCGCTGACGGGCCTCCGCTTCGGATTGCTGGAATCAAACAGCAACGCGCCATCGACCCAGACCTTTTCAGGGCGGCTATAAACGCTCAGCGGATTGCCGTTCCAAAGCACGACGTCGGCCATCTTGCCGGGCTTCAGGCTGCCGGTCATGGCATCAATGCCCAGCGCCTTGGCGGGGTTATAGGTCAGCCAACGAATGGCATCGGCGTCCGAAATCTGGAAACCCATGCGGCGGCCATTCGCCAGCGCCTTGGCGGCTTCCTGATTCAGTCGCTGGATCTGGTTTTCATCGTCGGAATGGATGATCGTGCACGCGCCTGCATTTTGCAGGATCCCGGCATTTTCGGGGATGGCGTCATAAGCTTCCATCTTGAAGCCCCACCAATCGGCCCATACTGCCGAACACACACCATTTTCGCGCAGCAAATCGGCAATTTTATAGCTTTCCACGGCATGGTGGAAGGTCGATACCTTATAGCCAAATTCCTTCGCCATATCGAGGACGATCGCCATTTCGTCGGCGCGATAGCAGTGGTTCTGGATCATGATATCGCCGTCCAGCACGCCCGCCAGCGTTTCCATGCCAACGTCACGGGTGAATTCCTTGCCGGAATCACGCTTCTTCCGGTAATCCTGCGCTTTGATCCAGGTCTGCCGATTGACCGCAAGGTTGCCCATGCGCGTCGAAGGCATGCGCCCTTTCGCGCCATAAACGCGCTTCGGATTTTCGCCGCACGCCATTTTCAGGCCATAGGGAGCGCCCGGGAATTTCATCCCCTGCATCGTGCGGGCATAGACATTTTTCAGCACGACCGTACGGCCGCCCATCAGATTTGCTGAACCTGGCAGAACCTGCAGCGACGTTATTCCGCCATTGGCAAGCGCGCGGCTGAAACCGGGATCCTGCGGCCAGATGCTATGTTCGGCCCAGACTTCGGGGGTTGTCGGGCTGGTCGCTTCATTGCCGTCGCTATGCGCCTCGACCGAGGGGGTGGGATAATCACCCAGATGCGAGTGGATGTCGATGATACCCGGCGTCACAACCTTGCCGGTGCCATCGATGATCGTCGTGCCTTCGGGAATGACGGTATCCGCACCCCCGACGCCGCTGACCTTGCCATTGGCGAAAAAGACCACCCCATTTTCGATCCGCCCGCCTTCGCCATCAAAGATGGTGACGTTGCGGATCGCCGTCGCCACACCCGGATAGGGCTTGTAGGTCGACGGATAGGGGTTTTTGTCAAGCGTGAGCGGCTTTTCTGCCGGCACAGCCGAGGCGCTTTTGGGCGCCTCGCTGGTGTTCGAACAGGCGACCAACGCCAACGGAGCGGCCAGGATCGACCAGCGGAAATTGCTCTTCATATGCTTACGCTGCCCTCTCTTCTGCAGTGTCTTCGTCCTTAAGCGTGTCGAGGTGCATCAGGCGTTTCACCAGCGGTGATACCAGAAGCACGACCACGCCGATGGCAATGGTGATATAGCCGATCTGTTCATAGACGCTGATCAGGCCCTCTCGGGTCATTTCACCATCATGGCCACCCGTTGCCGCGCCGATGACGCCAGCAAGGAAGTTTCCGCCGGCAGTCGCGAAGAACCAAGCCCCCATGATCAGCGACGCCATGGTCGCCGGCGCAAGCCGGTTCATCGCCGACAGCCCGACTGGCGAGAGGCAAAGCTCTGCCGTTGTGGCGAACAGGTAAAAGGCGAAGATGAACAACACCGGCACCAGCGTATCGGAACCAACGCTGTTCGCACCCCAGACGAGCACGAGGTTGGCAAAGCCGATCTGCGCCAGCGCGATACCGAATTTGGCAGGGGTCGAAGGCTCCAGCCCACGTCGACCGAGCCACACCCACAGGCCGGCAAAGACCGGACCCAACAAGATAATGTAGATCGGATTGATCGACTGGAAGATCGACGCCGGCACGCCCTGACGATCGACAAAGCGGTCGGTAAACAGGTTCATGCTACCACCGGCCTGTTCGAACAGCGCCCAGAACAGGGGCTGCAACGCCAACAGGAAGAGAATGGCATAGATGCGGTGCCGCGCTTCTACATCCAGCTTGAACGACTGGAGCAGCACATAGCCGAGCAACAGCACGCCAAGGCCAAGCAGCAACCAGCCATAAAAGCCCTGATACTGGATCAGCAGCCAGATACCGGCAACAGCGGCAAGGCCGACGCCATAAATGCCATATTCGGTCGACTTGGTCATAGGCGCCGGCGCTTCGCCGCGGCCCATCAGCAACGGCTTGCCGAACACAAAGACGATCAGGCCGAGCAACATGCCGAGGCCGGCTGCGCCAAAGCCATAGGACCAGCCATAGGTTTCACCAAGATAACCGGCAAAGATCGTACCGATCGCGGCGCCCACATTAATGCCCATGTAGAAGATAGTATAAGCACCGTCACGACGCACATCGGTGCGCGGATAAAGTTGACCGACAATCACCGAGATATTGGCCTTGAGGAAGCCCGAGCCCACAATGATGAAGGCCAGCGCCAGCCAGAATATGTTGATCGCGGGATCCGCCTGTTTCACCAACGGGTCGGTAACACCCGCTAAACCTTCAAATGCCATCAAGACGTGGCCGAAGGTCAGCAGGACCGCACCGAATGCCACCGCCTTACGCTGGCCGAGATACCGGTCAGCAAGCCAACCGCCAAGAACCGGCGTGATGTACACAAGGCTGGTATAGGCGCCATAGATCAGGTTCGATTGACCGTCGGAAAAGAGCCAGTGCTTTGTAAGGTAAAGGATAAGCAGCGCGCGCATCCCATAATAGGAAAAACGCTCCCACATCTCTGCGAAAAAGAGAACGTAGAGACCGCGCGGATGGCCGGCAAATTCCGGCTCCTTGCGCGTCGCGATATATGCCCCGCCAAGCAGGAAGAAACCCAGCACCGCAGCCGCGATCGCTGTGATCCAGTCCTGCTCCTGCCAAAGCGCAATGTCTTTCAGACCCATGTGCAATCCCCTCGAGAATCTTTGAATAGGCGGTCTTCGCCGCCTGTTTCCCTGATGCGACACCTAACTGAAAAATCGGGTCTGTGAAGAATTTTGTTGCGCTTGTTACTGCTTTTCGACGAACGGCAGGGTCATGTTCAATGATCGATCCAGCTTGCCCGCCTATCTTGCCAGCCGCCGTTCGGCCAAACCGCGTGATATGGTCGCGCCCGGCCCCGATGCTGCACAGCTTGACGCCATCCTCACCCTTGCAATGCGCACGCCCGACCATGGCAAATTATTTCCATGGCGTTTTGTGAAGGTGAATGACCGTCAGGCCTATGCTGCCCTGCTGGAACGCGCCTTCCTTGCCGCCAATCCCGACGCCCGCGCTGCGCAGGTCGAGGCCGCGATCGCCGGCGCGCATCAGGCGCCAACGCTGGTCATCCTGCTTTACGCCCCGCAAGAAAGTGCAAAGATCCCCGAATGGGAACAGATGCTGAGTGCGGGCGCAGTCGGCATGAACCTGATCCACGCAGCGCAAGCGCATGGATTTGTCGCCACCTGGCTCACCGGTTGGATCACCTATGATGAAACTGTCCGCACCGCGCTTTGCGAAGGCAGCGAACGCATTGCCGGCCTATTCTATATTGGCAGCCCGGGGCAGCCGTTGGAAGAACGGCCGCGCCCTGAATTTGCAGCCATGGTGAGGTCTTTTCCCTAAAGCCGGAAACTTGACGCGCCCTACTGTGTTATGGCAGTAAGGTGGTCATGAAAGTCGATAGCAAACCCGTCTATCTGAAACTGCGCGACGAAATCGCCGCGGCCATCCTCAATGGCCGTTTCAGAGAGGGCGATATGCTTCCTTCGGTTCGCGCTTTTGCGGCGCAGCAAGGGGCCAATCCGCTAACAGTCGCCAAGGCCTATCAATTGTTTCAGGATGATGGCCTTGTAGAGGTGAAGCGCGGCGTCGGGCTGTTTGTTGCCGATGGCGCCGTGGCCCGTTTGCGCAATGCCGAGCGCGAAAATTTCCTGAAAAATATCTGGCCCGGTGTTGTCGCGCAAATGCAACTTGCCGGCATCCGCCCTGAAGAGCTGCTCGAACTCGCTTAGCGCTCGGTGGCAATCGCGGCTTTATATTCGGCCGCGACTTCGCGATCCTCGGGCATCAATTTGGCCGCCTTGCGCAACAGATCGCGCGCAGCCCGCACCTCTCCCGACTTAAGCAGCATATTTCCATAGACACGGGTAGTCATCGCATTTGCCGGATCGGCGCGATAGGCCAACCGCGCCATGCGCAGCGCCTCTGCATTGCGCCCCAGCCCTGAAAGCGTCCGCGCGATATTGGCATTGAGCGCGGCATCCCCCCAACCGATGCGCAAACGCGCCTTCAGCAACCAGGGCAAGGCCCCTGCCCAATCACCGCGATCGATCAAATGATAGCCGAGCATGCGCGCAGCAATCATGTCGCTGGGATTATAGGCAAGATAGGCGGCGATAACGTCTCCGGCTTTCTGGCTTTGCCCCTCAGCCCAATAGGCGGCGGCCAGCCGCTGCATCACGCCGCGCGAAAACTGAACCGCACGTGCCTTTTCATAGGCACTGATCGCGGTGCCATCATCACCAGCCAGCCGAGCAATATCACCCGCCAATATCTGGGCGTCGGCAACGCCATCATTGCCCTGAACCAGCAGGGCTGTCGCCGAGCGCGCCTCTGCTATTTGGCCATTGGCAAGCAGATGACGGATACGCGGGATCACGGCCGGTGCACTTGCCGGGTTGCGGGCTGCATCCTGCGCTGCGGCAGCAGGCGGCGTGCTTTCCCGCAACAGCCGACCTTTCGACGCAGACGGAAAATAGGCCGCATCCAAGGGCCCGGCGGCGAGATCGCGCCGGCCGCGCGCCTCTTCAATCCGGCCGAGCAGACGGCTGGAATAGCTGCCTTCCAATAGCGGCACCAATGCCGCCCGGGCGCCATCCTGATCGCCAGACCGATGCAGCGCCCGTGCCAGCAACTGTGCGACCTGCCCGTTGCGCGGCTGTGCCGACGCCAGCCGCGCCAATATGTCGACCGAATGGTTGAAATTGCCGAGTTCATATTCGCAGATTGCCCGCAGCAATTGTGGCCCCGGTAGCGCGGCATAGCCATCTGCGATCTTGTCGATCAACCGGTGAGCGAGCCGATAATTGCCCGCCCGGGCAGCAAGTGTGGCCTGCATATAATAAACACGCGGATTGCGGTTATCGAGCGACAATATTCTGCGCGCCTGCGCCAACATATCGCGATTGCGACCCAAATCGCCCAGCGTCGCGGCATATTCTTCAAGTAAGGGCACATCATTGGGATCGATCTGCAACCCGCGTTCAAACCATGGAATGGCCGCCGCAAGGCCAAATTGCGATCGCACCAGCCGCCCGCGCAATTCAAGTGCGCGCACATTTGCTGGATCGAGCGCGACCGCACGATCCAACGCCTCGATTGCACCACCCTTGTTGGCGATCACCATCCGCAACCGCCCGATTTCAGTCCATAACAGGCTATCGTCGGGCCAAATTTGCAATGCCCGATCAAAGGTGGCGGATGCCGCCGCGCTGTCGCCCATATCCATTTGCGCGCGGCCAAGGATGCGCGCTGCATAAGCCCCATTGCGCCGGTCAACCGGGTCAGCGGCAATCGTTGCGATGGCATCGGCGGGCCGCCCCTCCATCCATTCGACATGCGCAAGCAAATGGGCATAGCGGCTGCGCGGGACCCCGAGTGCGCCGACCTTTTCCAGTTGTTCGCGCGCCGTGATCGGGTCAAACAGCTGCAAGGCGGTTTCGGCCAACGCCAGCCGCGCTTCGGGCCAGTTTCCATCGGCAGCAACGGCATTCATCAACTCGACGCGCGCCGCCCGCCAATCGCGTCGGGCCAAATAGCCCTCGGCACTTTGATAGGCCTCTATCGCTGCGGGTGATGCCTTAACCGGTAAAGACGCCGAAACCGGGTGCAGCAGCAACAAACACGCCGCCATCGCCGACAGCAAAGCTGCGGAACGGAGGCGCGGATGGGCTGGCATCAGGCATGGATCTCATATTGCTTGAGCAGATCATAGAGCGTCGGCCGGCTGATCCCCAACAGCTTGGCGGCGTTGGAAATATTGCCTTCAGTCCGCGCAATCGCCCGGCCGATTGCCTTGCGGTCAGCCGCTTCGCGTGCTGCCTTCAGGTTCAACAGGCGGTCATCCTCATCCACATTATCAAACTGCAGATCATCGACGGTGATGAATTTGCCGTCAGCCATAATCACAGCGCGTTTTACCCGATTTTCCAATTCACGGACATTGCCCGGCCATTGCCACTGGTCAATCGCCGTTAGCGCGCTGGCAGCAAAGCCTTTGATGGCCGGGTTCATCTCCCGCGCAAAGCGGTTGAGGAAATGCTTGGCAAGAAGCACGGAATCACCGCTGCGTTCGGCCAATTGCGGGATGGGAACGCTGATCTCGGCAAGCCGGTAATAGAGATCATCGCGGAACGTCTTGTCGGTGATCATCTGGTGGAGATCGCGGTGCGTAGCGCACACGATGCGCACATCGACTGCTATGGGCTTGCGTCCGCCAATCCGTTCGACTTCGCGTTCCTGCAGAAAGCGCAGTAGCTTCACCTGCAACGCCAGAGGAATATCGCCCACTTCGTCCAGAAAAAGAGTGCCACCATGGGCGAGTTCAACCTTACCCTCGGTTGTCTTGACCGCGCCGGTAAATGCACCTTTTTCATAGCCGAACAGTTCGGATTCAAGCAGGTTTTCAGGGATAGCGCCGCAGTTAATCGCAACAAAGGGCTTGTGCCGCCGGTCGCTGGCTTCGTGCAGCCCGCGGGCAAGCAATTCCTTACCGGTCCCGCTCGCACCCAGCAGCATCACCGAGGCCCCCGTATTGGCGACCCGTTCGATCGTGCGCGCCGCTTTCAGCATCTCCGGCGCTGCGGTAATCAATGTACCGAACAGCGTTTCGCCGTCCTTGCCCGGTTCCTGCATCTGCCGGTTCTGCAGTTCAAGTTCGCGGACATGGAAGGCGCGCTGCACGATCAGGTGCAACTGGTCGATGTCCACCGGCTTCTGGTAAAAATCCCACGCCCCCGCCGAGATCGCGGTCAGTGCGCTTTCCTTGGCATTATGGCCGGATGCGACAATCACCTTGGTGTCGGGTTTCAGCCGCAATATCTCTTCCAACGCGGCAAAACCCTCCGTCACGCCATCGGGATCGGGCGGAAGGCCCAGATCAAGGGTGACAACGTCGGGTTCCTCCATCCGCAGGATCGCCATCGCCTCTGCACGGTTCGCGGCGCAATAGACCTCGAAATCCTCATAGGCCCATTTCAACTGGCGCTGCAGCCCCAGATCATCTTCGACGACCAGCAATTTGCGCATTGGTTTTTCCAGCATCTAGGCGGCCTTTTCAATTTCAGCGGTGTCTTCAGGCTTGTCTGCCACGGGCAGTAACAATGTCATTCGCGTGCCTTTGCCGACGCGGCTGTCGACATGCAGATGACCACCCAGCGATTGGGCAAGCGCCCGCGCCTCATAAGCGCCAATGCCGAAGCCGCCGGGCTTGGTCGATTCAAACGGTTTGAACAGCTGGTTCGCCACAAAGGCCTCGGTCATGCCGCAGCCCTTGTCGCTGACGCGGATCGCGACCCAATCATCCTGGCGCGACGCGCTAACCCGGATGGGCGAGCCGTCTTCGGTGGCATCAATCGCATTCTGTACGAGGTGGTTGAGGATCGTTTCCACCCGGCCCGGATCGGCAAAGGCAGAAAGGCCCGGCGAAAAATCGCTCTCAATCGGATAGATCAGCCGCTTGTCATGGATCACCGATCCCACGGCCTTTTCGACATCAAATGCCGCCATGGCAGAATGGCGCGCCTGGCTATGCTGCGACAAACGGGCGAGCAGATCGTTCATCTTGCCGACCGACGATTTCAGCGTCTCGATCATATCCGCCTGGAATTCCGGCTTCTGCGCATGCTTTTCAGCGTTGCGCGCAAGGATGCTTAACTGGCTGACCAGATTCTTGATATCGTGCATCACAAAGGCAAAGCGGCGATTGAACTGTTCGAACTGGCGGCTTTCGGTCAGCGCCTCCTGGCTGGTTGCCTCGGCCAGATAGCTGGCCAATTGCCGCCCGACGACCCGCATCATGTCAAGATCTTCCCAGTCGAGCCCGCGCTTGACCGGCGGATTGGCTAGAACGGCAACGCCGGCAAGCCTGCCAAAATGCACCAGCGGAACGACAACCCAGGCCCGCGCCTCATCATATAACCATTGCGGGATCGCCCTATGGTCAACCATGGAATCGCTGCCGTCGCGCACCGATTCCATCAGCAGGATATGCCCCGTCCGTTCCAGGAACGGCACCGTCTGCGAATTGCCGGCATAGGTCGGAACGTCGGCAGTCGGCCAGTTCCAACGTGCCTGTAGGACCAGCCGGGATTCGCTGTCTCGCGTCAGCAACAGCCCGCCCGGTGAATCGAAAATGTCGGCAAGCGATTTGACGACCCGTTCATGGAAGGGCGCAGCATCGCTGGGAAAGCCAATGGTTTCGGCAAAGCGCATCCACTCCGTGCGATAATCATAGCGGTGCTGGAAGAAGTTCTTGGCGATTACGACATTCAACCAGGCCCGGAACTTGCCCGACGGAAGTATCATCATCGCTGCCAGCGACATGCCAATGATCAGGCTGATCTGCGCAAGCCGCACATAGGTGCCGCCAACCAGTTGAAGTGCCGTCGCCAGCAACAGCATGATCAGCAGATAGGCACCGATGGCCAACAGCGATACCGACTGGAAAGTAACCGAACGCGACAGCCGGATACGCCACTGGCTGTTGCGCCGCGTGCCATAGGCAAACACCGGCGCCAAAAGGCTGAACGCGATACCGCGCATGGCGATCAGTTCGGACGGCTGGTCGTTGGTCAAATAGCCGATCGTGTTGAGGTTAAGGTCATAGGTCCATGCCGCCGCCAGCGCCGCCATCGGCAGTTGGATACCCCAACGGGCGTCAGGCGCAGAAACGGTGTATAGATTATGCACCAGCACCAATGCGCCAATTGCAAAAATCATGCGCAGCAATTGCATTGTCTCGATCGACGCAGCCGCAGCAGCGGCGCTGCTCGGCGCAAACGCGAGGATCGCCGCATCCACCAATGGCTGCATCAGCAGCACAAGCAGCAACGCCCCATAGAGCATCGAAATGGTCTGCGGATGCTTGTGGCTTTCGCCGCTTTTCAGAAGTGCAAAAAGAAAGCCAAGCCAACCAAGATTGCGTGCGGTTTCGCCAAAGGATGCCCACTGGCTATATGGCCCGGCCAGCACCGTTGCCACGCCCCAAAAGGCGGTCAGGGCAAGCGCTGCGATCAGCGATAATTGTTGGCGATTGCGCGTGCCAAACTGGTGGAACACCCAAATGGCAAGTGCGGCATAGAGAAAGCCGACTGCGGCATGCCCCCAAAATCCGGCCAAGGCGAGTGCGGCACCCATGTCAGCGCACCCCATCCGGCCAAAGAATGACCCGCGCCGTTTGCAGCAGGATCAGAAGATCAAGGAAAGGCGTATAGTTTTTGGCGTAATAGAGATCATATTCCAGTTTTTGGCGGCTGTCGTCGATCGACGCGCCATAGGGATAGTTGATCTGCGCCCAACCGGTGATGCCGGGCTTCACCATATGCCGCTCGGCAAAATAGGGCAGTTGCTGTTCGAGGTCGGCCACAAATTCGGGACGTTCGGGACGCGGCCCGACAAAACTCATTTCCCCTTTCAGGACGCACCAAGTCTGCGGCAATTCGTCGATACGAAATTTGCGGATAAACCATCCGATGCGGGTGATGCGGGGATCATCCTCCGCCGCCCATATCGCCTTGCCCTCGGCCTCTGCATCCTGCCGCATCGAGCGGAGTTTGATGACGTTGAACGGCACGCCATAACGGCCCACACGTTGCTGCCGGTAAACCGCAGGGCCACGGCTTTCCAGTTTCACCAATAGAGCGAATAGCAGGATAATCGGGAAAGTGAGCGCGACCAAAATTGCGCTGGCAACAACGTCAAACAGCCGCTTGGCGATGCCCGACAAACGCCGGCCAGACGAAAAGCCGTCCGAAAAGATCAGCCAGCTGGGATTAACGCTATCAAGATCGACACGCCCGGTTTCACGCTCAAGAAAGCTGGAAATATCATTGACGTGCACACCTGTAGTCTTGATCCGCAGCAAATCCTGCAACGGCAAGGCATTGCGCCGCTCTTCAAGTGCCAAAACGACTTCGCTGGCGCCGAGGCGCACGACAAAATCGGCAAGATTGTAAATCGCAGAACGGTTGATGGCTTCGGGAATGATCCGCTTCGCCTCGTCCATCGCGATGAAGCCGACGACCATGAATCCCGAACCTGCGCGTGCTTCCAGATCCTTGATGCGCTGGGCCCTTTTGCCAGCACCCAGCACCAGCAATCGGCGCTTGAAACTCTCGCCGCCAATCAGACGACCAAGGATCAGGCGGCTCAACGCCAGATATCCGAATGCCAGCCCCATGGCGTAAAGCGAATTGGACCGCCAGAGCGTCATCCCCGGCATGGCAAATGCCATAATGGCCATGAAGATAACGCCCAGCGATACAGCCACAATCAACCGCGCAATTGCAAAGCGCAACGACTGCAGCGATTCCTGACTATAGACACCGACCGACACTGCAGCGAGCTGCACAGATGCGGCAAATGTGATCAACGGCCAGAAGCGGTTGCCGATATAATCGACCTGCATGCCGATCTGGTTAGCACGGATGACCCAAGCGGTTTCGGCAGCGGCGATCAGCAGGCACAGGTCCACAAGTGCCAGAAACAGCACCGCATAGGGAACATAATGCTTGAACAGCCTTATCATCGGGGCGCACGCACCTCTTTCTTGCCTCAGCTCTAGAGAGCAAAGGTAAAGTGTCGATTAATTTTACACTTTGTCGCAAAGCCTATCATTTACAGGTGTTTGCGGGAACTAAGGACTGTCCCCGATGTTGCTACTCGTCCATTGCGGCTATTGCACACCTGATCTAGGATTCATTGCATGAACATCATTCCCGTCATTTTGTCAGGCGGCGGCGGCACACGGCTTTGGCCGATGTCGACGTCCGAACGGCCCAAACAGTTTCTGGCGCTGACCGGCGCGCAGACAATGTTCCAGATGACCTTGGGCCGCGTGATGGACGGATCGCGTTTCGATGCGCCCATTGTTGTGGCCAATGCCTCGCATTCCGCGCTGGTCGAAAATCAGATGACGGCGGCCGCCGTCAATGATCGCACGATCATTTACGAACCCAGCGCCCGCAACACCGCGCCCGCAATTGCTCTGGCTGCGTTGGCCGCATCAGACCGGGGCGCGCCGATGCTGGTGATGCCCAGCGATCATATCATTGCCGATGTCCCGGCATTTCATTCCGCGATTGCTGCTGCCTTGCCGTTGGTCGAACAAGGCTGGATGGTCACTTTCGGCATAGAGCCGACCGGGCCCGAAACCGGTTATGGCTATATCCGCATCGGTGAAAACCTTACCGACGCGGTTGCCCGCGTCGACAGTTTTGTCGAAAAGCCGGACGCCGCGACCGCGCAGGCAATGCTCGATGCCGGAAACCATGCTTGGAATGGCGGCATCTTTCTATTCCGTGCCGACATCTATCTGGAAAATCTTGCAAAGCTGGCGCCCGAAATGCTGCATGCAGCAACAATGGCGATCGACAAGGCCGAACGGCGGGGCAATGCAATCTATCCCGATGCGGACGCGTTCGCTGCATCCCCTTCCAACAGCATCGATTATGCCGTGATGGAGAAAGCGGAACGCGTTGCCGTCGCGCCGGTTGCCATGGGCTGGTCGGACGTGGGAAGTTGGGATGCTCTATACGAAATCGGCGAAAAAGCCGAAAATGGAAACCATATCACCGGCCCAGCCCGACTGATCGAAAGCAGTGGCAATTTAATCCACAGCGATGGGATCCGCATTTCTACAGCTGGCATCGACGATCTGATCATCGTCGCGACCGGCAATGAAGTGATGATCGTGCCGCGTGGCGGCTCGCAAATTGTCAAAAAGCTCAGCGAGTCCCGACCGAGCAAGGGCCAGAGGCTTATTGCGGCTCATCCATCGCCCAGGTGAAGGGCGTCAGCGCACGTTCGCGATCATTGAAAACCAACACGCGCCCAACAGGCGGCGCACTGCGTTGCGGGCAATCTGGGCGGGTACAGGTGCGGCAGCCGAGACCAACGCCAGTTGCTGCCGGACCGGCCAGATCAAGTCCGCGTGACGCCGCCAAGCTCGACGCAAGACCAGCGTCCAAGCCAAGGCCGACGGCAAATTCCGCACGAATGCTCCCTGCCCGCCCGGTCTGCGGCTGCACTGTGCGCGCAAGCGTGAACCAGCGCGAGCCATCCTCTAGTTCGACAAGCTGGCGCACCAATTGGCCCGGCCGGTCAAAGCTATTGTGCAGCGACCAAAGCGGGCAGCGCGCGTCGGTTTCCACGAGCGGAGAACCGCTCGCCCCAGCATAACGTTTTGAACTGACGCCAGCCCGGTCAATGCGGATCATGAAAAATGGCAGGCCGCGCGCGCCCACCCTTTGCAACGTGGTCAGCCGGTGGGCGACCTGTTCAAAACCTGCCCCGAAGCGCCGTTGCAGCAATTCAGTATCATAGCCCGTGGCGTCGCAGGCACGCAGGAAACGGGCGTAAGGCATCATCAAGGCCGCGGCAAAATAGCCGACCAGATGGCGGCGGTACAGGCGTTCGCTTGCCCGTTCGGCAAAATCGGCACCCTTGACCAAGGCATCAATCTCAGATCGTGCCTCAAGCAGCGCAAGCTCGCTGGCAACGGCGAAAGTGCGACTTGCGGGATCGAGCAATTCGGAAAGCTGGAGTTGTCGTGCATGCAGGTCCAGCCGCTTCAACCGGTCGGGAAGGACGTCCACTGGCAGGATGCGGATCGAAAGCTGATGCTTGATGCGTAGCCGTTCGGCAATCGCACCATAAAGATCGGCATTGCCCAACCGCAATTCATCGGCCAACGCCTCGGCCTGCATGTCCAGATCAGCGAAATGGTTGCGCCACCGTTCGATTTCGCTGCGGACTGCGGCAATCGCATCGGCTTCGCGGGCGCCGCCTCCACCCGACAACCGGTCAAACGCGCGTGCAAAGGCTTCGGCAGCATCGGGGGCTGCGGCGATCCAATCCTCGATCTGGATACGGTCAAGTTTCAGATCGGCAAAAATTGGGTCAGCCAGCCGCCGCCTGATCGCCTCCACGCCGCCGCCGGGGGTAGCGCCAGTCAGGCTGCGCGCATCAAAATCGAAACGCTGTGCCAGCCGCAGCAATATCGCCGCGGTCAAGGGACGCTGGTTGCGCTCGATCAGGTTCAGATAGCTGGGAGAAACCGCCAGCGCCTCTGCCATGGCGGTTTGCGTCAAACCATTGGCGCGCCGAATGCGGCGTACGGCATGTCCGGCGTAAAGTTTTTGCTCACTCATGGCGGAGTTATGTCAATTTATTTACAACATGACAAGGTTGAACGCAATTTCGACCACTGCAACACAATATAATTTACAATTTTTTCTCATGATCAGCCGCGAACATAGCTAGGGTTCTCCTGTATTAGACCTCCCAAGCAAGGATTTGTCAAAATGGCTTATCAGGAAGAAATCGCAACCGCTGGCCAGATCATTGGTTCACACAATGGTACATGGGATTCAATCAGCCCCGAAGCTGTCGCCCGGATGCGCATTCAGAATCGCTTCCAGACCGGCCTCGACATCGCCCGCTACACCGCCAAGATCATGCGTGAAGATATGGCTGCCTATGATGCTAATCCCGCTCAATACACCCAGTCACTCGGCTGCTGGCACGGCTTCATCGCGCAGCAGAAATTGATTTCGGTGAAGAAGCATTTTGGCACCACCAAAAAGCGCTACCTTTATCTGTCAGGCTGGATGATCGCCGCACTGCGCAGCGACTTCGGGCCCCTGCCCGACCAATCCATGCACGAAAAGACGAGCGTCCCGGCATTGATCGAGGAACTCTACACCTTCTTGCGCCAAGCGGATTCGCGCGAGCTGAACCTTCTCTTCCGCGAACTCGATAATGCCCGCGAAAATGGCGATTCAGCGAAGGAAGCCGAACTGCTCGAAAAGATCGAAAATTACGAAACCCATGTCGTTCCGATCATCGCCGATATCGATGCCGGCTTTGGCAATGCAGAAGCAACCTATTTGCTCGCCAAGAAGATGATCGAGGCTGGCGCCTGCGCGCTGCAGATCGAAAACCAGGTTTCGGATGAAAAGCAGTGCGGCCATCAGGACGGCAAGGTTACCGTTCCGCATGAGGATTTCCTGCAGAAAATCCGCGCCTGCCGCTATGCTTTCCTCGAACTCGGCGTTCCCGACGGCATCATTGTCGCCCGTACGGACTCGCTGGGTGCAGGCCTCACAAAGCAGATCGCCTTTTCAAAGGAACCGGGCGATTTGGGCGATCAGTATAACAGCTTCCTCGATTGCGAAGAAATCGATGCCTCGCAGATCGGCAATGGCGACGTGGTCATTACCCGCAATGGCAAGTTGCTGAAGCCAAAGCGCCTGCCCTCAAATCTTTTCCAGTTCCGCTCGGGAACCGGCGAAGATCGCTGCGTCCTCGATTGCATCACGTCGCTGCAAAATGGTGCCGACCTCATTTGGATCGAAACAGAAAAGCCGCACATCGAACAGATTGCCGGCATGGTGGATCGCATCCGCGAAGTCGTGCCGAACGCGAAACTGGCTTACAACAACTCACCAAGCTTCAACTGGACGCTGAATTTCCGCCAGCAGGTCTTCGATGCCTGGACAGCCGAAGGCCGGGACATGGCGGCATATGACCGCGCCAACCTGATGAGCGCAGTCTATGACGAAAGCGAACTTGGCGTAGAGGCGGATGAGCGTATCCAGTCATTCCAGCGAGAATCGGCAAAGCGGGCGGGAATCTTCCATCACCTGATCACCCTGCCAACCTATCACACAGCAGCCCTCAGCACTGACAATCTTGCCAAGGATTATTTCGGCGAGATGGGTATGCTGGGTTATGTCGCAGGTGTGCAGCGCAAGGAAATCCGTCAGGGAATCGCATGCGTCAAGCACCAGAATATGTCCGGTTCGGACATTGGCGATGACCATAAGGAAGCCTTTGCTGGCGAAGCGGCGCTCAAGGCCGGTGGCAAGGACAATACAATGAACCAGTTCGCCAACGCCGCCTGAAACCTTCAGTAAGGAGCAAGCAAATGACAGAACCGCCACGTTCCCGTGCAGTGCTTTCAACGGAAGATTTCAAGCTGATTCGCAAGGCGCTTGAAAATTACATCCCCACCATCAGCGATGGTGAGGAAAGCAAGAAATTTGCCCGCCTGTACCACCGATTGGGCAGCGCAATGGGCCGCTGAAATCCGAGTTTTCCTGGGGAGGAAAAACTACCTGATGCCGTCGGCAGAAATGCCGGCGGCTTTTTCTTTGCTCGCGCCGTTCAACCATTCGTTAAGCAACATCGGCTAGGGAAATGCCAAGAGTTATTGGTTGATCAGGTATCGCGATGGACAACATCCTCAAATATATTCTCGGCGTCTTGGGCGTTGCTGCGCTGATCGCGCTGGCAATTCCGGAAAATGCCGGAAAACCGAAGGATGACCCTTCAACGCTGAAACCGATTGCACCCGCTCCTATTGCATCGACCAACGGCCCTATTCCTCCTGCCACCACCGACGAAGCCGATAGCGGCGACGACGCGATGGAAGATTGGGAAGACGACTATCGGTCCTTTGGCCAACCGATGAACGACGCACAGCCAGCCGGTTTGGAAGGCAATTCGTCGAACAGCGAAAACGTCGCCAGCCCCGGTAGCATTCCCATCGGGCCTGCCGGTTCGCCGTCAATTGCCAGTGGCAACAGCGAAACCGATCAAGTCAGCGAGTAAAAGCCTTATTTCGGCATAAGATCCAGCGCCGCCGCCGCCATGGCTTCTGAAGCCGTTGCGATCACCTTGTCGGCCTCAGGCGCCCAGAAAGGCGAATGCAACGACGGCAAGGATTTTCCGCCCTTCATCGCCGCGTCATAATCGGCTTGCGGCACGCCACCGACCCAGAAGATCAGGCTTTGCACATTGGCCTTGTCCGCACGATAGAACTGGCTGAAATCCTCACCACCCATAACAGGCTTGGTTTCGATCACGCGATCCTTGCCGAAGCGCTTGGTGAATGATTCGACAATCCGGCCGGTAAGGGGTTCGGTATTGTAGGTCGCGGGCGTGAACTCAGCTTCATTGACGAAAACCTGAGGCATCTTCTCTTCGGGCATACCGGCAGCAATGGCTTCGCCCTTGGCTATCCTGCGGATGCCATCAAGCAGCAGCTTGCGGGTCTCGTCCGAATAACTGCGCACGGTAAGCAGCATCGTCACTTCATCGGAAATGATGTTATGCTTCGCGCCACCATGGATTGCTCCCACGGTCACAACCGCCGCATCCTGCGGATCGACTTCGCGGCTCACCAGCGTCTGTAGCGAAGAGACAATACGTGCCGCCAATACAACCGGATCCTTGGTCGTTTGGGGATAGGCGCCATGACCGCCGACGCCCTTCACCTTGATATCAACGCTATCGACATTGGCGAGCGCCCAGCCGCTGGAATAGCCGATCGTGCCAGCCGGAAACTGCGCTGCGTCATGGAAGCCGATGACATAATCAGGTTTGGGAAAGCGCGTATAAAGGCCGTCATCGAGCATAGCCTTTGCACCTGCGCCGATTTCTTCGGCGGGTTGCAGGATCATCACCAGGGTGCCGGACCATTTGCTCCGATTGGCGACAAGCTGCCGCGCGGTGCCAACCCATGCGGTCATATGTGTATCATGACCGCAGGCGTGCATGATGCCCGACTCGGTGCCCGACTTGCTAACGCCGCGCTTTTTGGAGGCATAAGGAAGACCTGTCTGTTCCTCCACCGGCAGTCCGTCCATGTCGGCACGGATCATCACGACCGGGCCGGGGCCGTTTTTCAGGACAGCAACGACGCCGGTCTGGCCAACCTTTTCGGTTACTTCAAAACCCAGTCGGCGCGCCTCTGCAGCAAGCTTTTCTGCCGTGCGAAATTCCTGAAAGCTGAGTTCGGGATTGGCGTGCAGGTCGCGATAGATTTCCATCAGAGACGGCATATCCTTTGCAATCGCCTCGCGCAGTGCATCGGCACGCACCGGCGCGGTGATCGTCAGTGCAAGTGCAGCACCAAGCAGCCATTTCATCTTCATAATCTCTCTCCCTGATCCGATCCGTTATTGGGCGGTCCAGCCGCCGTCCATTGATAGATTGGCGCCGGTAATGGCGCTTGCCTCATCCCGGCAGAGGAACAGCGCCATCGCGGCAAGCTGCTCCACCTGCACGAATTTCTTCTGCGGCTGTCCGGCGAGCAAAACATCATTGATTACCTGATCACGCGTCAGCCCTCGGGTTTTCATTGTGTCGGGGATCTGGTTTTCCACCAGCGACGTCCAGACATAACCCGGGCAAATGCAGTTGACTGTGATGCCTTGAGTGGCAACCTCAAGCGCAATCGTCTTGGTAAAGCCCGCAATGCCGTGCTTTGCGGCGTTATAGGCGCTTTTATACGGCGATGCGACAAGGCTGTGCATCGACCCGGTATTGATCACCCGGCCCCAGCCTTTCTCCTTCATGCTCGGCAACGCCGCCTTCGTCGTGTGAAACGCACTCGAAAGGATGATCGCGATGATCGCATCCCATCTGTCTTCGGGAAATTCATCGACCGGGGCAACATGCTGGATGCCGGCATTGTTGATCAGGATATCGGGCGCTCCAAGCCGGGCGGTACAATCCGCCACCATCGCGCGGATTTCGTCTGGCCGCGTCATGTCTGCGCCCGAATGGAGGGCACCTGCATTGCTGGTGCGGATCAATTCTTCGACATAGCCGTGGATTTCGGTCGCATCGCCGAAACCATTGATCATCACATTCGCGCCTTCCGCCGCAAGACCGCGGGCATAAGCGAGGCCGATGCCGCTGGTCGAACCTGTGATCAATGCGGTCTTGCCTTTGAGGAACATGTAAAAAGCCCTTATCTGCGAAGCGGAAACACGGCTTACTTCCTTGCGCTTTTCCGACAAAACCGCAATGCTCGATCGCAGCCGGTCAGGAGATTTCCTATGCGTCTCGACGACATCGATCCCAGTGGCAATATCAACGATCAGGGCGCAGGCGGCGGCAGCTTTAGCGGTGGTGGCGGTATGGGCGGCCTTATTCTCGGCCTACTGCCCTTGTTATTCGGTCGCAAGCTGGGGTGCGGAACCCTCCTGATATTGGGCGCACTCGCCTTTTTCATGTTCAGCAGCGGCGGCATTAATCTGGCTAGCGGGCCGGCCACGCAGGTCGGCAACAAAGCATTGGGAAGCGGTGCCAATAAAAGCTGTGACACCGAGAGTGAGCTTTTTGCCTGCCGGGTGTTCACCCTCGCTGAAAGCAGTTGGACCGAAATCTTTGCGCAGGCAGGAGCGCGTTACCAGCCGGCCAAGCTGGAATTTTATCAAGGCGGTGGCCAATCGGGTTGCGGCGCGGCACAGGCCGCAATGGGGCCGTTCTACTGCCCGGCAGATCAGGGCATCTATCTGGACACCACATTTTTCCAGCAACTGGACCAGATGACCGGCGGTCAGGGCAATGATTTTGCCTATGCCTATGTCGTTGCGCATGAAATGGGCCATCATATCCAGAATATCACCGGCACCGCCGATCAGGTTCGGCAGGCGCAGGCACGCGTCAGCCCAGCGGAGGGCAATGCCCTGCAAGTGCGAATGGAATTGCAGGCGGATTGCTATGCCGGCGTATGGGCGGCACGTAACGCAGAACGGATCGAGCCCGGCGACATTGAGGAAGGCATGCGCGCCGCCAATGCGATCGGCGACGACACGCTGATGAAGCAAGCTGGTCGCGTACCTGTAGAAAGCATGTTCACCCATGGCACGTCGCAGCAACGCATGGCGGCACTGCAGCAGGGTTTGAAAAGCGGTGATCCGAATAGCTGCGACTTTTTCCGGGGCGTCCTCTAAGAAAAGGATTGTCGGCCCAGCCGATCAACGCCATCACCTTCCAATTAGTTCGGGTTGAAGAAGAAGCGCCTCGGCCAGCGCCGTGGTGATCGACGGGGGTGAGTTTTGAAGCTTTCCGATTGCCATAATGTAGAGGATTTTCGCCGGCTTGCCCGGCAGCGCCTGCCCTCGCCCGTGTTCAATTATATTGACGGGGCCGGTGATGACGAAGTGACAAAGCGCCGAAACAGTTCGGCCTTTGACGATTGTGACCTTGTACCAAATGTTCTGGCAGGCGTTGCCGATATCAATATGACGACAACGGTGATGGGAAAAAAGATCGGCATGCCGCTTTTCCTCTCCCCCACTGCGCTGCAGCGGCTGTTCCATTGGCAGGGCGAACGTGCCGTTGCCGCTGTTGCCGAACGCTTCAACACATGGTTCGGCATATCAAGCCTTGCGACGGTCAGCATTGAGGAGGTGGGCGCAGCGATCAAGACCCCCAAGATGTTTCAGCTCTACATTCACAAGGACAAGGGGCTGAACCGGTCGATGGTCGAGCGGTGCAAGGCAGCGAATTTCGATGCTATCACGCTGACGGTAGATACCATTGTTGCAGGTAATCGCGAACGCTGCCTGCGCAGCGGCTTCACCTCCCCGCCACGTTTCACGCCTGGATCGGTGCTCAGCTATGCAACGCACCCGACATGGGTTGCCAATTATCTTTTCCGCGAAAAGTTCAGCCTGCCCAACCTTTCCACCCATGTTAGTGAAGGCAGCAATGTCGCCGTATCGGTGGCCGACTATTTCAACACCATGCTCGACCAGTCGATCGACTGGAAAATGGCCGAATCTATTCGCGCCGAATGGGGCGGGCAATTCTGCCTCAAAGGCATCATGTCGGTGGAGGATGCAAAGCGCGCGGTCGATATTGGCGCAACGGCAATCATGGTATCAAACCATGGCGGCCGGCAGCTTGACGGGTCACGATCGCCTTTTGACCAGATCGCCGAAATCGCAGATGCGGTTGGCGGTCAGGTGGATATTATCTGCGACGGCGGCGTGCGGCGTGGTACCCATGTGCTGAAGGCACTGGCAGCGGGTGCCACCGCCTGCTCAGGTGGCCGGCTGTACCTTTATGCTTTGGCCGCGGCCGGCGAACCCGGTGTCGAGCGCGTTGTCGGAAAGCTGCGCGACGAGATCGAACGCGGCATGAAACTCATGGGCGTCCGATCCGTCGCGGAACTGAACAGCTCTATGCTGCGCTGGCGTTAGCCTCTTCAACCAATTCGCGCTTGGCAGACCAATCAATCTGCCGTGTAGCCCACATCACCACCGCCAGCGCCACAAAGAGTAGCAGCGATCCGATAAGCAGCGAATAAGCCTCCAGGTTAAGTAGCACATAGAGCGTTGCGTATAGCCCGACCAGCAAGCCTCCAATCACTCGGGCCCGGAGCCAGCTTTTCAGCACAGCGGCTGAATAGGTCGTCAGCAAACCGGTAATCGCGGCTGCGGCAATCAGATAGGCAATGGTGAAACCAACAACCTCGGCAAAAGCGAGTAGAAGCACGAAGAACAGCACCAGCCCTGCCCCTGTCAGCAGATATTCCGCAGCCGCCACCCGTGCACCGCCAACCACGTCAAACATCAGAAAGGCGAGGAAGGTGAAGCCGATGAACAGGAAACCATATTTCACCGACCGGTCGACCTGGCTGTAAAGATCAACCGGTTCGATCAATCCGATGGTTGCAGCTTGCGAAGGACCGCCCACCACAGGTGCCGAGCGCGAGCTTTCTGAGACGACCATCTCATATGGCTGCCCGACAATCGGTGGTGCGTTGTCTTCGGTCGCAACGATCGACTGGCCGAGGGCCAGATTCGTAACAGCATGGCTGGATGTGAAACCGTCGGACTTGACGGTGCGACGAACCGGCAGAAATTCGCCCGCAAAGCTTGGGCTTGGCCATGTTGATTTAACATCCCAGCTGGTTTCGCCACCCCGGGGAACAAGCGTTAGCGATTCATTTCCTCGAATTGCATATTCATAGCCAACGTCGATCGGGGCCGTGCCGCTCCAGTCGAAAAAGGTGAAAAAACCCGAATTGTTTGACGCTGCAAGGCCTTTACCGGGCTGCAAAGCCAATTGCTGGCCGTTGACTATAACCTTGCTATCTTTCTGCAGCCCGCGGGCATCCGATATGCCAAAGCGCAGTTCGGCGCTCGCCAGATCCAGATTTTCGCGGGGTATTCCGTATCGTGCAAAGTCCGCTGGCAACGCAAAGCGAGCCTTTCCGCTATTCCGTGCCACAAAGAGAACGCTTTCATAGATGGATTTCTTCTTACGATCAGGCTTCAGTTCGGTTGTTACCGCATTGGTCTCCGGAGCCAGGAAAAGCTCCTTTTTAACCCGAACCGAGCGTGTGGTTTCCCTGCCGTTTTCGTTCACCGTCTCAACGCTGGTGGTTGTGTAGGGAATAACCAGTACCGGTCCGACAATGACCTGCGGCCCGCCCCATCCCGCCGCGATCGAGGCCCGGGCGGTTGCCGCCTGCGACTGCCGGTCGGATGACAGAGCATACACCATCAACAGAGGGATCACGAGGACGATGCCTACAAGCCCCGCAAAGAACAGCTTGAATCCCGGAGATCGCTCGGTTGCCATAAGATAAGCTCCTCTAAACTCAGTTCATCGATGAAAATGCACATTTCACCTGCGATTTCTAAGCTGAACGGCAGGTGAATGTGTGACTATCGAGCTGTGCTGGCAAGAAACCATAATGCCACCGCCGCAATCAAAAGGGCACAAATCTTGCGGAGGATGATTGCATTCCTCCCCCTTTCAAACCAGCCATGCACCTGCCCGGCAAGCAATGCGAGAATGAGGTGCACAAGCGTCGCAACGGCGACATAGGTTGCCGAAAGCAGTAAGGTCTGCGGCATGACCGGCGCAATATTGTCGACATAATTGGGCAGGATCGCGACGAAGAAAAGCGCCGCTTTCGGGTTCAACAGGTTGAGGAACAACCCGTGGCGGAACCAGCGTACATTGCCATTATGTGCATGTTCAGGCGAAACATCACCCATGCCCTGCCACGCCTTCCAGGCGAGCCACAGAAGATAGGCTGCCCCCGCATAACGCAGCAAGGCGAACAAATAAGGTGAGGCTTGAGCCAGCTCCGCCAGCCCGAAAGCAGCTACCATTCCAACAACGGCAAGCCCCAATGCGATGCCTGCAGTCGCAGCCAGCGCCGCCCGCTTGCCAACGCTGGCACCAGTCAAAGCAATCCAGGCCATATTCGGACCGGGTGTAAGCTCGATCAGAATAGCGGTGAGTAAAAAGGACAAGAAGTTGGCGGTGAACATTTGACCATCCTATGGCAGCGGCACGCGGCTGTCGATTGCGCTTGGCAATAGCCGGGCCCAATGCCTAGATGTGCGCCATGCACCGTTATTCGATCCTTGATCTTGTTCCCGTCACCGAAGGCGGCTCAGTTGGGCAAGCGCTGGCCAATGCTGCCGACCTTGCAGCCCATGCCGAAAGTCTTGGCTACACCCGCTATTGGGTTGCCGAGCATCATGGCATGAAGGGCATCGCAAGCGCAGCGACCTCGGTCGTTATCGGCCATATCGCTGCTGCGACCAAAAGCATCCGCGTCGGCGCCGGAGGCATCATGCTGCCCAATCATGCGCCGCTGGTGATAGCCGAGCAATTCGGCACACTCGACGCACTTTATCCAGGTCGCATCGATCTGGGCCTTGGCCGGGCACCGGGCAGCGATATGCGCGTGGCGCAGGCAATCCGTCGCAATCTGGATAGCGATCCCAATGCTTTCCCCCGCGATATCATGGAATTACAAAGCTATTTCGCCGATGATGGCCGCACCGGGCTTAGCGCCACTCCGGGCGCGGGGGCCGATATCCAGCTCTACATTCTTGGCAGCAGCCTTTTTGGCGCGCAGGTGGCGGCACATATGGGCCTGCCCTTTGCCTTTGCCAGCCATTTCGCGCCGCAGATGCTCGACGAAGCATTGCAGATCTATCGCAACCTGTTCCGGCCCAGCAAGATGCTCGACCGGCCATATGCCATGGCGGCCATGAACGTGATCGCAGCCGATAGCGATGAAGAAGCGGCGTATCTCGCGACATCGATCCAGCAAAGCTTTGTCGCGCTGCGCACCGGCAATCCACGCCAGATGCCGCCGCCTGTCGAGGGTTATCTCGAAACGCTGCCTCCCGGCGCGGTTGCAGCCCTGCAGGATGTACTCTCCTGCAGCGCCATTGGTTCGCCGGAGACGGTAAATACGGGGATAGAGGCATTCGCCAAGCGCACCAATGCCGACGAGATCATCGTTGCGGCCTCAATCTTCGATCATGAAAAGAGGAAGCGCAGCCTGGCAATTACCGCAAGCGCATTTGAGGCAGTCGCAGCCTGATCGGGGCGCTTATCGCCAATCTCGATTTCCGCAGCCGCTTATTGTTTCACAAATGAAAACCCCGGCACGTGGCCGGGGTGGTCATTTGATGCTGAATTGAAATCCAGGATCAGTAAACGCGCGCCTTCGGCGCAATATACTCCACCTCGTCGGTCAGCGTATAATCATGAACCGGGCGGTAATCGAGCTTCACCTTGCCGCCCTTGCCGCCCCAGCCATCGAACCAGCTGACAGTGTGCTTCATCCAGTTCTTGTCGTCGCGGTCCGGGAAATCCTCATGCGCATGGGCGCCGCGGCTTTCCTTACGGGCATTGGCGCTTTCCATCGTGCAGACTGCCTGCGCCATCAGATTGTCAAGTTCCAGCGTTTCGATCAGATCGGTGTTCCAGACGAGGCTGCGGTCGGTGACGGCCACATCCTCAAGCCGCTTGTTGACCTTGGTCATTGCCTCGACGCCTTCGGCGAGCAAGGCACTATCACGGAATACAGCGGCGTGGCGCTGCATCGCCTGCTGCATTTCAGCGCGCACCTGTGCGGTTGGCGAACCACCCTTGGCGTGGCGGAAATGGTCGACGCGGGCGAGTGCCAGATCAGCCGAATCTTGCGGCAATGGGCGGTGCGGTGCGTTAGGCTTCAGATTGTCCTTGAGGTGGAGGCCGGTGGCACGGCCGAACACGACAAGGTCGATCAGCGAGTTGGAGCCAAGGCGGTTTGCCCCATGCACCGAAACGCAAGCCGCTTCACCAACGGCATAAAGGCCGGGCACGATAACTTCGGGATCCTTACCCTTTTTGGTAACGACCTGGCCGTGGAAATTGCACGGAATTCCGCCCATATTATAGTGTACGGTCGGGCAGACCGGCAAAGGCTGGCGGGTCAGATCGACACCGGCAAAAATCTTGCCACTTTCGGTGATGCCCGGCAGACGCTCAGCCAGCACTGCTGGATCGATATGGTCGAGATGCAGGAAGATATGATCCTTGTTCGGACCAACGCCGCGACCTTCGCGGATTTCCAGCGCCATTGAGCGTGACACAACGTCGCGCGATGCCAGATCCTTGGCGGACGGGGCATAGCGTTCCATGAAACGCTCACCTTCGCTGTTGGTAAGGTAGCCGCCTTCACCGCGCGCACCTTCGGTAATGAGGACGCCCGCACCATAAATGCCGGTAGGGTGGAACTGGACGAATTCCAGATCCTGCAGCGGCAAGCCAGCACGCAGCACCATGCCGCCACCGTCGCCAGTGCAGGTATGAGCCGATGTCGCGGTCTGATAGACGCGGCCATAGCCGCCAGTCGCGAGCACGACGGCATGTGCCTTGAAACGATGGATGCTGCCGTCGTCCATGCACAGCGCGATCACGCCGCGACACTCGCCATTTTCCATGATCAGGTCGAGTGCGAAATATTCAATGAAGAAATCCGCGTCATATTTCAGGCTCTGCTGATAGAGCGCGTGCAGCATCGCATGACCGGTACGGTCAGCAGCGGCTGCGGTGCGCTGCACCGGCGGGCCTGCGCCCATATTCTGCATATGGCCGCCAAAGGGACGCTGATAGATGGTGCCATCGGCGTTGCGCGAAAACGGAACCCCGGCATGTTCCAGTTCATAAACCGCAGCCGGGGCTTCACGCACCATATACTCGATCGCATCCTGATCACCCAGCCAATCCGACCCTTTGACGGTATCGTACATGTGCCAAGTCCAGTGATCGGGCGAGTTGTTGCCAAGGCTGGCCGCAATGCCGCCCTGCGCCGCAACAGTGTGCGAACGGGTCGGAAACACCTTGGTGATGCAGGCTGTTTTTAGCCCAGCCTCTGCCGACCCCATTGTCGCACGCAGGCCAGAACCGCCGGCGCCGACAACGATGGTGTCATAGGTATGATCGATGATCTTGTAAGCGGGAGAAACGGTCTCTGACATCAGGCGGGCGCTCCGGTGAAGGCATGTTTGGCGACCATGAAGATGCCGAAGGCAGCGGCGCCGATTACATAAAAATGAAGGATGGCGATCGCGGCAAATTTGCTGCCCTCGTCATGAACATAATCTTCGATCAGGATCTGCAAGCCAAGGCGAACATGGCTGAAGATGCTGACCAGCATGAGGATCATCGGCACGGCAACCAGCGGCTGTGCCAGCCAGGCTGCGACGGTTTCATGCTGGAAATTCGGTAACAACAGCAATGACAGCACCAGCCAGCCGGTCAGCAGCAAGTTGCTGAGTGCGCTAACGCGCTGCTTGATCCAATGCTCACTGCCATGCTTGGCAGAGCCCAGTCCGCGAACGCGACCCAATCCGGTTCCATTACCCATTGTCAGACCCCCAGAAAACGCGACGCGACAAGCAAAGCGACCAAAGCCGTTGCCGACAACGAAACGATGAAGACAGCAATCGACCAGGTGCGATTCTGCGTCAGTTCATATCCCGCGCCTACATCAAGCAGCAAATGGCGAACGCCCGATGCGACGTGCTGGAAAAAGCTGAATGTGATCCCCAGCGCCGCAATACGGAAGAACCAGTTGCTGGCGATTTGTGCAGTCGTCGCTTCATCACCGGCTGCAACAACCCATGACTGGAAGGTCGCATAGCTCTCGGGTCCGCCGGCAATGGCGGCAAGCCACCAGAGAAGCGTGAGCATCCCCGCTGTCGCCAAAACAAAACCTGTCGCGCGGTGGAAAATCGAAACCGCCATATGCGGTCCCCATTTATAGACCTGCAAATGCGGCGAAATCGGCCGTTTAGAATTCTGCGCCATTGGCAATGATCCCTGTTCTGCTTTGCGATGCTCTTTACCGAGTTGGTCGCCCTGTGCAAGCGCTGGCTGTTCCATTTTCAGTAAGCGCGGATAACAGAGGGTAAACCACCGGCAGTTGCATGTAAGCAGGATCCGGGTCCATCAGGCAAATGCCCGCAAATTTGCTGCAAATCTTTCGCACCGAGGTTGAATTTCGCGTGCTGCTGTGAAAAGCAGCGACCATGACTTTACATATATTGGTAACCGGCGGTTCGCGCGGCATTGGTGCAGCAATTGTCGATGAATTAAGCGATGACAATGTGCTGGTGCACGCAACCTCCAGCGCGGATGGCGACCTTTCCGATCCGGCGGTCCCTTCCCAGATCTGGGAGGCCGCGATGGAACAAATGGGCGGCCGGATTGACATATTGATCAATAATGCCGGTGTTTTTGAACCCAATCCGATCGAGAGCAGCGATATCGAATGGCTCGATGGCTGGGAACGGACCATGGCGATCAACCTGACCGCATCGGCACAATTATGCCGTCTTGCCGTCCTTCATTGGCTGGAACGCGGCCAGGAAGGGCGCATCATCAATGTCGCCAGCCGCGCCGGCCACCGCGGCGATAGCCCGCTGCACTGGCACTATGCCGCATCAAAGGGCGGCATGTTGGCAATGACCAAGACGATCGCGCGGGGCTATGCCTCGAAACAAATCTACGCCTTCGCCATCTGCCCGGGCTTTACCATGACTGGCATGGCAGATGATTATCTTGCCAGCCGGGGCGGCGACAAACTGCTCGCCGATATTCCGCTTGGCCGCGTCGCAATGCCTGAAGAAGTGGCCACCATGGTCCGTTTCTGCGCGTTAGAGGCCCCGCCCTCGATGACCGGCGCGGTTCTCGACGTGAACGGCGCCAGCTATGTTCGCTGATGCATTTATAGCATGAACTGGCTGGTCACCCTGCCCTGCACCCGTGCAGAGGCCGAAGCGCTGCATGAGGATGATGAGTGGCTGGCATTGCTTGAACCGATGCCAACCGTCGTGGCCGAAGAGGTGGAGGCGTTCAATGACCTTGCTTGGCAGGTCAAAGCCTATTTTGCGGAAGAGCCCGACCAACAGTTGATCGTCGCGATACAGGCGAGGCTGCCGAGCGCGGCCGGGCCTTTGCCCATTGCCGAGAAACTGCCCGACGAAGACTGGCTGGTGATGAGCCAGCAGAGCCTTGTTCCGGTCCATGCCGGGCGGTTCTACGTCCATACATCGACCAATAAAGGCGTGGTTCCGGACGGTGCTACTCCCTTTTTGATCGAGGCCAGCCGCGCCTTTGGCACCGGCGGTCATGAAACAACCAGCGGCTGCCTTGCCATGCTCGACCGGATGAAGCGCGCTGGCAGAAGGCATGATCATATCGCCGATATCGGCACCGGCACCGGCCTTTTGGCGTTTGCTGCGCGCCACCTTTGGCAACGCGCCTATGTCACCGCATCGGATATCGATCCGGTCAGCGTCGAAGTGACCATGGGCAATGCCGCCGACAATGGCGTACCGCTTGGTCTCTCGATCGGTGAAGTTGCCTTATGCGCCGCCACCGGCACCGACCATGTCCTGATCCAGCAACGCGCGCCCTATGATCTTGTCATCGCCAACATCCTGGCTGGCCCATTGATCGAACTGGCACCATCCTTTGCGGCGGTCACCGGCGATGGCGGATCGCTGATCCTTGCAGGTCTACTCGACACACAGGTAGACGGTGTGTTGCGCGCCTATCGGAGCGAGGGTTTTCGTCTGCACATGCGGCATGATAACGGCGACTGGCCTTGCCTCTGGCTGATCAAGCGTCGACGCTATCGCTGGCAGCGGCCAATCCGGGCAGACGGACGCACAAGCCAACCACCGGGCGATTTCGGCACTTGGTAACTGGCGGCAATTCCCGCGTATAGCGGCCGCTTCACCGCCGCCGCTGGGCATATTGTTGCGTCCCGCGGGTGATCACCTCATCACTTGGGACGATATCGGCAATCGCTATGTCAGGCAGCTGTTCCAACTGGGCATAGAGCGGAGCAAAATCGGTTTCGACCGTCACTTTCAAAAGATGCTCGATTGACGGAATGACGAAATAATTCTGCTGATAATCGTCAATCCGATACGCGCTGCGCATCAGCCGCAGCAGATCGAAACGGATACGATTGGGGCTGGGATCATCAAGCGCGAAGAGGCTTTCACCATAGCTTGAGACGATCCCCGCACCGTAAATGCGCAGACCGCCAGCTTCCTCGATCAGGCCAAATTCAACCGTGTACCAGTATAGCCGAGCCAATTTGTGCAGCGCGCCAAAACCCAGGCTACGCAAACCGCCCTTGCCATAAGCCACCATATAATCGGCAAAGACCGGATCGGCGAGCATCGGGACATGACCAAACACGTCGTGAAAGACATCTGGTTCCTGCAGATAATCCAGCTGCTCGGGTGAGCGGATGAAATTTCCAGCAGGAAAGCGGCGATTCGCCAGATGGTCGAAAAACACCGCATCCGGAACAAGACCGGGCACCGCAACAACCTGCCATCCGGTCGCTGCCATCAACCTTGCATTGAGCGCACGATAATCGGGAATGCCCGGCTGTTCCAGCTTGAGCAGGTCAATTCCGCGCATGAAAGCATCGGCCGCGCGCCCGGGCAGCATTGCCGACTGGCGGGCAAACAGCCTGTCCCACATCCCATGCTCATCTGCGCTGAATCGCTCCCACTGCTGCGGGATCGTCCAGTCCGCATTTGCGCCCTGCGGCGGCTTGTCATAGACATGGGTCACATCGGCCATGGAATATAGTTACACTTGAAACTTTTTCGGATCAACAGCAGGATAAGTGCATTGCGTGCCCTCATTGGATGGCCGCTATTGCTTCTGGGCCTCTATTTCACCGCAGCATTGGCAGGCAGTTTCATTCCCGCCAATAATGGCTGGCGCGAGCCGCAAGACGGAATTCCAATTTTCGTCGAGACTAATGGTGTTCATGTCAGCCTTGTTGTTCCCATGGCGGCGGCGGGTGAAGACCTTTCCAACCTGGTCGCTCCCGAACATCTTACCAATCGCGACCTTTACGGCACCCATGCAATGATCGGCTGGGGTCATAAGCGCGTGTATCGCAATGCACGGACTTGGGCAGATGTTCAAAGCCGCGATATTGGCTCGGCGATCATCGGGTCGGACGAAACGACGCTGCATGTCTATCATCTGGTCGATCCCCAACCGACCAGTTTCCGCAAACAGTTTACCGTGAGCACCGCGCAATATCATTCAATCATCCGCGACATTCGCGGGACGTTCCGCCTGATTGACGGGCGCAGCAAAGCCTATCCCGCCTATGGCCCCGACAATCTGTTTTACGACAGTCACGGCCATTATTCGGCAATCATCACTTGCAATGAATGGACGGGATCAATCTTGCGCCGCGCAGGTGTGCGCATGGGTATTTGGACGCCGATGCCCGGCGGCGTGATGCACTGGTTCGATTAGCCTGCGGCAGCGACGATTGCGGCCCAGGCGGCTTCATCGATAACCTCTATCCCCAGTTCCTGCGCCTTTTTAAGTTTCGACCCCGCACCCGGCCCAGCCACCACCAAATCGGTTTTGGCGGATACCGAACCAGCGGCCTTGGCGCCTAAAGCTTCCGCCTGTGACTTCGCCTCGTCACGGCTCATGGTTTCAAGTGCACCGGTAAAGACGATGGTCTTGCCCGTCACTGCCGAAGCGCGGCTTTCAACGATATAGTCAGGCGGCGCGACCTCACTGAGCAAATCTTCCCAAACTGCAACATTATGCGGTTCGTGAAAGAAATCCTGTAACGCCTCCACAACCGCAGGTCCGATGCCGTCAATCTGCGTCAAATCGGTCTCGCCTTCATCCGAAGTTGCCACTTCGCGCAGGCGGGGTAGTGCGACAAAACTCTTCATCAAGTCACGCGCGGTCACTGCCCCCACATGGCGGATGCCCAGTGCAAACAGCAATCGCGCCGCATCGGGTTGTCTTTTGGCCTCGATCGCTGCCAACAGGTTATCCACAGACTTTTCCTGCCAACCTTCGCGCGCCAAAATGTCGCTACGCCGCCGACGCAGGCGAAAGACATCCGCCGGACTTTCCAACCAGCCTTGTTCAAAAAATTCTTGAATCGTCTTTTCGCCGAGCCCTTCAATATCGAGCGCAGCGCGGCTGACGAAATGCTTCAGGCGCTCCACACGCTGCGCCGGGCAGATCAGGCCTCCAGTGCAGCGCACGTCGACCTCGCCCTCTTCGGCTACCGCCTCGCTGCCACATTCTGGGCAATGATCGGGGAAGGAATACGCTATGCGCGATTCTTCACGCGATAGATTGTCGACAATCTGGGGGATGACATCCCCTGCCCGCTGCACCTTCACACGATCACCGGGGCGTACGGCAAGCCGGGCAATCTCATCGCGGTTATGCAGTGTAACGTTGGAGACAACCACACCGCCGACGGTGACGGGCTTCAGCCGCCCGACAGGGGTCAGCTTACCGGTCCGCCCGACCTGAATGTCGATCGCTTCCAGCGTCGTTTCGGCCTGTTCCGCGGGAAATTTATGCGCAATCGCCCAGCGCGGAGCCTTGGCAACAAACCCCAGACGCTCCTGCCAATCGAGCCGGTCCACCTTATAGACGACCCCGTCAATATCATAAGGCAGATCGGCGCGCTGCGCCTCGATGTTGCGATAATGGCCAAGGATCGCCGCAACATTCTCCAGACGGATGAGCAAAGGCGACACCGGAACGCCCCAGCCTACCATAGCCTCCATCACACCAAATTGCGTGTCTGCGGGCAAATCACTCGCCTCGCCCCAGCCATGGGCAAGGAAGCGCAATAGCCGGGACGCGGTAACATTAGCATCCTTCTGCCGTAACGAACCTGCTGCCGCGTTGCGCGGATTGGCAAATTGCCGTGCCTTTTCCGGATCGTCGGACTCTGCCAGCAATCTGGCATTGAGCGCTTCGAAATCGGCCTTTGCCATATAGATTTCGCCGCGAATCTCGAAAATGGCGGGAAAAGTTCCGGAAAGCTGCTGCGGGATATCCGCGATCGTCCGCACATTGGCGGTCACATCCTCACCCACCTGTCCGTCACCGCGCGTTGCCGCCTGCACCAGTACGCCATTTTCATAACGTAGCGAGCAGGACAGGCCGTCAATTTTGTCCTCTGCAGTCAAGACGACCTGTGCATCAACGGGAAGATTCAGGAAACGGCGCACCCGACCGACGAAATCCTCGACGTCCTCATCTGCAAAGGCATTGTCGAGGCTCATCATTCGCTTGGCATGGGTAACCTTCGCTAGTGGCGATACCTCGACCGCTGCGCCCACTTGAGCATTGGGGCTATCGGCGCGAACAAGATGCGGAAAGGCGGCTTCCAGATCATTATTCCGCCGCACCAGCGCATCAAATTCAGCATCCGAAAGTTCGGGCGCATCATGGGCATGGTAAAGCTTGTTATGATGCGCAATCGCCTTGGCAAGGCGCATCAGCTCATTTGCCGCTTCGGCTTCGGACATATTCAGGCCACTCATGGTCAACGATCCGATGGCCGCGCGATGTCAAACTCAACCCGGAACAACCGACCAGGACGCGCCAGTTCATAGGTCAGCTTTGTTCTCGGTTCGATTTCGAATGCCCAAACATTGGTGGTTGATATCTGGCGCCCTTCGCGGACGAACATGGTTTTCGAAAAAGCATCAGCCGGAAACTCCTGCCGCGTCGATGTGCCTGTCGAAACAGTATCGCCACCATATTGCGAAACAGGATCCTCGCTGCCATCTTTCAGCAAATGCCGGTGCTTTAACCGCAACCCATCGCCAACCCGGCTGATGATCCATGTCCGCGAACGGTCCTCGCCGACGTCGAAGGCAATCCGGATTTCCTTGTCACTGCATTCACGCACATGTGCACGCATATCGGCATTGGCAAAGGCGACGTCGCTTGCGTCACCGGCAACCAGCCTACCCGGCAAGCTTTTGCCGCACAGCATCGACAGATTTTCAAAGAAACCTTGTGATGGGGCCGGAGGCGTTGTTGCGCAAGCCGCGAGCAACAAACAAGGCAAGATCACAAACCGTTTCACACGCTCTCCATCAACCGCGCGGCCTGTGCGCGGGCTTCATCGGTGATTTCCGCACCCGACAGCATGCGCGCGATTTCATGGCGACGCCCATCGACGTCAAGGCGGGTAACGCCGGTGCGGGTGACGGTGCCCTCGCTCGATTTGGCGATGAAATAATGCGCCTGCCCCTTGGCCGCGACCTGCGGGCTATGGGTGACAGCAAGAAGCTGTTTACCTGCGATTCCGTTGCTGCCATTGGCAAGCCGCGAAAGCCGTTCGCCGATGGCAGAGGCAACTGCCCCGCCGACCCCGCGGTCGATTTCGTCGAAAATGATCGTCGTCGCCCCGCCTTCTTCGGCCAGCGCAACTTTCAGCGCGAGGATGAAACGTGACAATTCGCCGCCCGATGCAATCTTGGCGAGTGGCGCAAAGGGCGCTCCCGGGTTGGTGGAGATCAGAAATTCAATGCGGTCTATGCCGTGCACGGTCCAACGGTCTTCGCCGAGGCGTTCAACCTCGGTTCGGAATTGTGCGGCGTCAAGTTTGAGCGGGGCGAGTTCAGCGGCGACTGCCTTGTCGAGCCTAGCTGCGGCAGCGACGCGCGATTGAGACAATGCTTCGGCGGCAGAGCGATAGGCAGAAGCTGTTCGGGTGACTTCAGCTTCCAGCTTAGCCAACCCCTCCCCGCCTGCTTCAATCGCATCCAGCTTGGCCGCCAGATCGTCTGTCAATTGCGCCAATGTGTCGGGTTGGACATTATGTTTGCGCGCCAGCCCGCGCAGTTCGAACAGCCGCACCTCGATTGCATCGAGACGCGCGGGATCGAAACTCAGCGCATTGGTTGCCGCAAGAAGTTTATCCTCAGCTTCGCTCGCCTCGATCACCGCCCGATCCAGCGCGGTCAGTGCCTCTGCCAGCAAGGGATGTTCGCTGCCCAACCGGTCAAGACGACGCGCTGCGCTGCGCAGCTTTGCAAGGCCACTGTCTGAACCGTCGAACGCTTCCAGCACGGTGCGCAAGTCTTCGGCAATCCGTTCGCCCTTTTGCATTGTGGCGCGCTCGGTCGCCAATTCTTCCTCTTCGCCGGGCTGTGCTGCAAAGGCGCGCAATTCGCCCACTGCATGTTCCAGCCATTCACGGTCACGCGCCGCATTTTCCAGCGCCTCGCGGGCGGCATCAAGCCGGGACTTTGCATCCTGCCATGCTGCGAACAAGGACGCGACGCCCTGGGCATCACAGCGTCCGAAACTGTCGAGCAGGGCGCGGTGGCCGCGCGCGTTCAATAGGCCGCGATCGTCATGCTGCCCGTGGATTTCAACAAGCTGCGTCCCCAATTCGCGCAGCAAGGCAGCGGAACAGGGCTGATCATTGATGAAGGCCTTGCTCCCCCCATCGGCGCGAACCGAACGGCGGATCAGCAGCGGTTCGCCGCTTTCCAGCACTATGTCATTGTCGCTCAACAGGGCAATCGCCGCTGACGGCGCGTCGAAACTGGCAGTGACCTGAGCCCGTTCCGCACCTGCGCGAACCAGCCCGCTATCGGCGCGTGCACCCAACGCCAGACCCAGTGCGTCGAGGAGAATGGATTTGCCGGCGCCGGTCTCACCGGTAAGCACGCCCAGGCCTTGCTCGAAAGCAAGGTCCAGCGCTTCGATCAGCACTACATCGCGAATGGAAAGCCCGGTCAGCATCTCAGTTCATCACCTGTTCCCAGCGATACCGTCAGCACCGGGCGAAGTCGAGACAGCTCTCAGCAATCATCGGCTTTTCAGGCAATTGCCCAAGCCGAAAATCAGGCGCCCGGCGCGTGCTTCTGCATCAGATCGTAAGCGCGCTGATACCATTTGTTTCCGGGATAGTTTGCCCCCAGAACCGCAGCCGATTTACGCGCCTCTTCAGGAACGCCCATGGCAAGATAGCTTTCGGTCAGCCGATAGAGCGCTTCGGGCGTATGCGTTGTCGTCTGATATTTGTCAGCGACTTCGCGGAACCGCAGGCTGGCAGCGAGCCAAAGTGCACGGCGTTGATAGAATCGGCCGATTTCCATTTCTTTGCCGGCCAGATGGTCGTTCACAAGATCAATCTTCAGCCCGGCGTCTGCGGCATAGCGGGTGTTGGGATAACGGCGCTGCACCTCGCCCAATGCGGCCAGCGCCTGCTGGGTAATTTTCTGGTCGCGCGTGACGTCGCTGATCTGCTCATAATAATTCAGGGCGATCAGATAATAGGCGTAAGGCGCGTCCTTGTTACCGGGATGGATCGACAGGAAACGGCGCGCCGAAGCGGTCGATTCGGTGTATTTCTGCGCCATATAATAGCTAAATGCGCTCATCAGCTGCGCACGACGCGCCCATGGCGAATAAGGATGCTGGCGCTCCACCTCGTCAAAAAGCGCGGCGGCCACCTGATAATTGCCGGCATCAAGCTTTTCCTTGGCGGCGGTATAAAGCGTATTCACGTCACGGGCGACATAGCGCGTGTCCGCTCCACCACGGCCACCCCCGCCCCCGAGCATTGCGCAGCCCGAAAGCAACAGTGCGGATGTGGCAAGGACGATCGGAGCGATAAGCTTTTTCTGCATGGGCATCCCTTAATTGCACTTGGCTCCGCCGCCAAGGATTTTCGCCCCTGTCGCTGGCGGAAGCTGTATCGCCGCTGAATGGGGCCAACGCAGAAGCCCTCCAGAGCCGCGCCTGTGGCCGGCAAGACCATTAAACAGACACAAAAAAGGGCCGCCAATGGCAGCCCTTCCTTGTTCGTTTATGGAAGGATCAATCCTTCAGAAAATCCGGAACATGGTTCGGATCACCGCCCTCACCACCTTCAGAGCGTTCGCGGCGCGGGCCACGATCACGGCCACGGCCGCCATCACGCCCACCATCACGGCCGCCACGATCACGACGGGGACCGCGATCACCACGATCACCACGATCGCCGCGTTCACGCGGTTCGCGGGGCGGACGGGTGTCTTCCAGTTCTTCGCCGGTTTCCTGATCAACAACGCGCATCGACAGGCGAACCTTGCCACGCGGATCGATCTCGAGAACCTTGACCTTCACATCCATGCCTTCGGAAACGACGTCGGTTGGCTTTTCGACGCGCTCGTTGCGCATTTCGGAAACGTGGACGAGACCGTCCTTGCCACCCATGAAGTTCACGAACGCACCGAAATCGACGATGTTCACGACCTTGCCGTCGTAGATCTTGCCGACTTCAGCTTCTTCAACGATGCCCGAAATCCACTTACGGGCAGCTTCGATCTGCGACAGGTCGGACGAGCTGATCTTGATCAGACCTTCATCGTCAATGTCGACCTTGGCACCCGTCTGGGCCACGATCTCGCGGATCACCTTGCCACCGGTGCCGATGATGTCGCGAATCTTCGCCTTGTCGATCTGCATCGTCTCAATGCGCGGCGCATGAGCCGAAAGCTCGCTGCGCGTTGCACCCAGGGCCTTGTTCATTTCGCCAAGGATATGGGCACGACCATCTTTCGCCTGCGTCAAAGCCGCTTCGAAAATCTCGCGGGTGATGCCGGCAATCTTGATGTCCATCTGCATGGTGGTGATGCCAAGTTCGGTGCCACCGACCTTGAAATCCATGTCACCCAGATGGTCTTCGTCACCAAGGATGTCGCTCAGGATCGCGAAATCCTTGCCTTCAAGGATAAGGCCCATGGCGATACCCGAAACCGGGCGCTTGATGGGAACGCCAGCGTCCATCATCGCAAGGCTGCCACCGCAAACCGACGCCATCGACGACGAACCGTTCGATTCGGTGATGTCGCTGGTCAGGCGGATCGTGTAGGGAAACTCGTCCTTGGTCGGCAGCACGGGGTGCAGCGCACGCCATGCCAGCTTGCCATGGCCAACTTCGCGGCGGCCGGGCGCACCGAAACGACCAACTTCGCCAACCGAATAGGGCGGGAAGTTATAGTGCAGCATGAAATGCTCATAATGCAGGCCGTTGAGGCCGTCGATCATCTGCTCTGCATCCTTGGTGCCAAGGGTACAGGTGGCAATCGTCTGCGTTTCACCACGGGTGAACAGAGCCGAACCATGCGCACGTGGCAGGAAATGCGTTTCGGCGACGATCGGACGAATCTGTGTCGTCGTACGGCCGTCAATACGCTTGCCAGTCTTCAGGATCGCCCCACGGACGATATCGGCTTCCAGCTTCTTGGTGAGCTTGATACCCGCCATTACCTGCTGGGGGCCCAGACCGTCTTCGGCGAGCATTGTCTTCGCCTTATCGCGTGCTGCGTTCAGGGCGTTCGAACGTTCCGACTTGTTGGTCAGCTTATAGGCCGCTTCAATATCCTTGCCAATCAGCTTCTTCAGCTTGTCTTTCAGCTTGGCATTATCGTCGCCAGCATCGAGCTCCCAAGGATCCTTGGCTGCCTGTTCGGCAAGCTTGACGATCGCCTTGATCACTTCGCGGCAGGCATCATGCGCAAACATGACGGCGCCGAGCATGATTTCTTCCGAAAGCTCATTGGCTTCGGATTCAACCATCATCACCGCGTCATAGGTTGCCGCAACGACCAGATCGAGGTCACCTTCGGCAACCTGTTCGTCGGTCGGGTTGAGGATATATTCGCCATTGAGATAGCCGACGCGTGCTGCGCCGATCGGCCCCATGAAGGGAACGCCCGAAATGGTCAGAGCAGCCGAAGCGGCGATCATCGCAAGAATATCAGGTTCATTTTCGCCATCATAGCTCAGAACCTGAGCGATAGCGTTGATTTCGTTGTAGAAACCTTCGGGGAAAAGCGGACGGATCGGGCGATCGATCAAACGCGAAACCAGCGTTTCCTTTTCTGTCGCACCGCGTTCGCGCTTGAAAAAGCCGCCAGGAATGCGGCCAGCTGAAGAATATTTTTCCTGATAATGAACGGTCAGCGGGAAAAAGTCCTGCCCGTCCTTTACCGACTTTGCAGCGGTGACCGCGCAAAGAACCACGGTTTCGCCAAGGGTCGCGATAACTGCGCCGTCGGCCTGACGGGCAACCTTGCCCGTTTCCAGAGTGAGGGTCTGTCCGCCCCACTCCAGCGATACTGTCTTTACATCAAACATGGATTATTCCTTGTAACCCTTCCGCCCTATTGCGCGAAGGGGCCTCTTTTTTCCGGGTAGTCCGTCCCGGTCCGGCTGGGGCATTTACCTGCCCCTTGCGGCTCGCCTGCCTCATTGCAGGCCCGCCCCAATCTTTGCTTATGGTCCCTGCGAGCACGATCATGCGCGCTCAAAGCAAACCCCATATACGAGAAGCGGCCCAAAAGGGCCGCTCCGAAATCTTATTTGCGAAGACCAAGCTTCGAAATCAGCGCGTTGTAGCGATCCACATCCTTGCGCTTCAGATAGTCCAGCAGCGAACGACGCTTGTTGACCATCTGCAGAAGGCCGCGACGGCTGTGATTGTCCTTGTGATGATCCTTGAAATGCTCGGTCAGCGCCTTGATACGATCGGTAAGGATCGCAACCTGGACTTCCGGCGAACCGGTATCGCCTTCTGCGCGGGCGTTGCTCTGGATCACTTCGGCTTTGCGTTCTGCCGTAATAGACATGTTTTTTCCTTCGAACATCGTGTTTTAAAGATTAAAGCCACGAACGGATCTTAACTCTCCGCCGATGTGCTCCACCAAGGCAACAGGTCGTAAATCCGGCCCACGCCCCCAATATAGCCCATCTTTCGTGGCAACCCCGGTCAAGACGCGACCCTGACGGATCGCCCTTGCCGCATCCGGGGAGAGATCAAGAGCCGGGATGTCGACCAGCCCTGCCTCCAACGGCAAGATAATGTCTTCTAGGGGCGCGCCTTTACCGATTTCGTTGAGTTTGTCCAGCGAAATCGCCTGAACAAGGGCGAACGGCCCGGCCTGTGTGCGGCGGAGCATGGTGACATGCCCTACTGTGCCGAGCGCATAGGCAATATCTCGCGCGAGCGAACGAATGTAGGTACCCTTGGAGACATGTGCGGACAGCGTGACTGCCCCGGCGATATCCGCGTCCCGGCTAGCGGACGAAGCGGCAATGCACAGCGACAAGATCGTCACCCGCCGCGCCTTCAACTCGACCGTTTCGCCGGCCCTTGCGCGATCATAAGCACGCTTACCGTCAATCTTGATCGCAGAGAAAGCGGGCGGAATCTGATCGATCGCACCGGTAAACTCTGGAAGAACCGCCATGATCTGATCAAGCGTTGGCCGTACATCCGAAGTCGAAACCACCTCACCCTCGGCATCCAGTCCTGCAGTTTCCTCGCCGAAGCTGATGGTGAAATCATAGGCTTTGGACGCATCAAGCATACGGCCGCACAATTTGGTCGCTTCGCCCAAAGCGATTGGAAGCACCCCGCTCGCCAAAGGGTCCAGCGTCCCGCCATGGCCGACCTTAACCTTGCCATGGCCCGCTTCGCGCAGGTTGCGCTTTACTGCGGCAACTGCTTGGGTCGAGCCAAGGCCTACCGGTTTGTCCAAAATGATCCAGCCATGCATGGGCCGGCCATGGGGAGCGCTGCCCGGGCTGTCAATCCTTGGGGGCGACGGCCTTGCGCCCCTCTTCGCGGGCTGCCTTGCGCAGTTTCAGGCGCTCCTTGCGCGGCAAGGGCTTTTCGGCGGTAACAAGGCTGGCAATCGCGCAGCGGTCATCACCGGTCACAACCGCGCCGAATTTGTCAAAATTGGTCGAGCCGCGCGTGTCGAAACCGATTGCCATCGCATGATCGAGCCGTGGGCAAGACCCGATGAAGCTGGCATAATACCAGCGGCGCTGGCGATCCTCGATCCAGATACCACGATCTTCGTTAGTTTCGAAATCACGAATGCCGCCACTGTCGGCAAAGGGTATGCTCGCCTCCACACCATATTCGGGCCAAGCAGGCGCCCTGTCTTTCCCTGCAAAGACCGCACTGGTCATCATGGTCGCAAACAGCGTTGCGGTGATCATCTTTCGCATGATGATATCATGCACTTTCCAAGCTTAACGCTGCATGAGCGGCCGAATCTTGTCGCGCCTCCATGAAATGCTTGCGGCACATTGCAACATAACGGTCGTTTCCGCCGATTTCGGTCTGCTGCCCGTCAATCACCGCGCGCCCTGCACCATCCACGCGCAGGTTCATCGTCGACTTGCGCCCGCAATGGCAGACCGCCTTCAACTCGACCAATGTGTCGGCAAGTCCAAGCAGTGCTGCCGAGCCTGGAAAGAGATCGGCGGCAAAATCGGTACGAAGACCATAGCAGAGTATGGGAATATTCGCCTCATCGGCAATCCGCGCCAATTGCAATACCTGTTCGCGGGAGAGGAACTGCGCTTCGTCGATCATCACACAGGCAAGCGGCCGGCCTTCATGTTCCGACGATATGGCGTCCAGCAGGTCTGTTTCGGGCGTGAACTTGTGCGCTTCAGCGCGAAGCCCGATGCGGGATGTAACATAGCCCTGCCCGTATCGGTCATCCAGCGCAGCCGTCCAGACCATCGTTTCCATCCCGCGTTCGCGATAGTTGAAATCGGCCTGCAGCAATGTGGTCGATTTGCCTGCATTCATCGAGGAATAGTAAAAATATATTTTGGCCACACCGATGCCTGTCTTTGGTTCATGGACGAGTCATCCGCTATCTGCCATGTTGGCCAAGGATCGCAATCAGGGAGACAAAGAATGCAGTGGAAAGCTGCCCGATGGGCGCTCGCGGCCACACTGCTTTTTGGCGCAGCCATTGCCGGCGCGACGACATCCTATAATTTCACCATAGATGCCGGTGCCAGTTCGGTCGACGCCAAGGTGGCCTTCATGGGGATTGGCAACCGCAAGGCGCTGTTCCCCGCAGTGCGCGGCACCGTTGCGCTCACGCCCGACGCGATGGACCGGATCAACCTTGATGTCATGATCGATGCGACGCAGCTGCGCGCCGATGACAGTCTGACAACCAACCGTTTGAAAGGCGATGCCTTTTTCAACGTGGCAAAATATCCCACCGTCCGCTTTCAAGGCACCGATCTATCGATGGCGACGCAGACCAGCGGCATCGTGCGCGGCAATTTGACGGCGCGCGGCGTTACCCGCCCCGTTACCCTGAATGTCAGTTTTTCCGCTCCCCCATCGACCACTTCGCTAAAGGAGCCGATCCGGCTGACGGGCGTCACAACGATCAACCGCAAGGATTTTGGGATGACGGCCTATTCGTTGATTGTCGGAAAAAAGGTGACGATCAGCATCCGCACCAAATTGGTGCCGGCTTAATCCTCGTCGTCGGCCAAATCCTGTGCGACCTTCGGGTCGGAAAGCAGGCGCTCGATATTGCTGGCTTCGTCAAAGCTTTCATCAGCAAGAAATTTAAGCTTGGCTGCATATTTCATGCGAACGCGGGTCGCGACTTCGCGCTGCAAAAAGGCGGTGTTGGTGCGCAATGCTTTGAGCACATCGGCTTCGTCTGCACCCAATAAAGGCTTCACGAAAACCGTTGCATGACGAAGATCTGGCGACATGCGCACTTCGGTGATGCTGACGCTATGGCTGGTCAGCACATCATCATGCACCGCGCCGCGTGCCAAAACATCGGACAACACATGGCGCACCTGTTCGCCAACGCGCAACAGACGGACCGAACGGCCTTCAGGGGTTTCGTTATGACGTGCCATCAGTCTTCCCGCCCTGGCACCGGCGTAGGCAAAGCTGTCGAAGTGGCGCGCGCATATAGCGTCGTCCAACTTTCGTCCCACAATTCGCCTTCAAGAAATACCGCACGACGTCCGCGACGGATAACGCGCCCCTTGCCCACAAGCGGCCCGGGCGGGATCAGCTTGAGCAAGGTCATCGCGATTTCAAGGTTGAGTGGAGCCTCTTTGCCTTTGCTGGCCTGAACATGCGCCCAGCCCATGACTTCATCAAGAAATCCAGCGACCAAACCGCCCTGCACCCCGCCGCGCGGTGTGATGAAGCTATCCGGCGCAAAGAAACGCATGGTAATTGTCTCGGTGACGGGATCGAAGTCGATAAACTTCGCCCCCATCAGCTCGACATGCGGGCCGCCATTTCCCAGAAACTCGCTCACAGCGTGCGTTCGCGCTCCTCGACTTCAAAGATTTCGAGCATATCGCCCGCTTTGATGTCGTTCGTATCTTGAAGAACAACGCCGCATTCAAGCCCGGCGCGCACTTCATCAACATCGTCCTTGAAGCGACGCAGTGAGGCAATGACCGTCTTCGAAACGATAACATCGTCGCGGGTAAGGCGCGTGTGATAGCCCTTCCGGATATGGCCTTCGAGGACGAGCAGACCTGCTGCTTTGTCCTTCTTCCCTGCGTTGAACACGTCCTGGATCTTCGCGCGGCCAACAACGGTTTCGATGATTTCGGGGCCAAGAATGCCGGCCATTTCCTTGGCGACATCTTCGGTAAGGTGATAAATCACATCGAAATATTTGAACCGCGTCTTTTCGCGCTCCGCAATCTCGCGGGCCTTCGCATTGGGACGGACGTTGAAGCCGATGATCGGTGCCTTGGACGCATTGGCCAGGTTCACATCGCTTTCGGTGATTGCACCGACACCCGACTGCAGCACGCGGACCTTGATCTCGTCGGTCGAAATCTTGTGCAGCGCGTTGACGATCGCTTCGACCGACCCCTGCACATCCGCCTTGACGACGACTGCATATTCCTTGGCGCGATTGGCCGAGAGAGCCGAGAACATATTGTCGACCGAGACCGGTGCCTGCGTGGTCCGCTTCAGCTTTGCCTGTTCCTTGCGGAAAGCAGCAACTTCGCGGGCGCGGGCTTCGTTTTCAACGACAGTCAGGATCTCGCCAGCACCGGGAACGCCCGAAAGACCAAGGACTTCTACCGGCATGGACGGCGTTGCCAGCTTCACCTGCTGACCCTTGTCATTGATCAAGGCCCGAACCTTGCCCGACTCTGCGCCGACAACGAAAACATCTCCGGTCTTCAGCGTACCGCGACGCACCAGCAAGGTTGCGACCGCTCCGCGTCCCTTGTCGAGCTTCGCTTCGACCACCACCGCTTCTGCGGTACGATCCGGATTGGCTTTCAATTCCATAAGCTCTGCCTGCAGCGCAAGCTTTTCAAGCAGATCGTCAAGGCCGGTCTTTTTGAGGGCGGAGATTTCGACATCCTGCACTTCACCGCCCATTTTCTCGACCACGATTTCATGTTCGAGCAGACGTTCGCGGATGCGCTGCGGGTTAGCACCATCCTTGTCGCACTTGTTGATCGCAACGATCATCGGCACGCCGGCAGTCTTGGCGTGATTAATCGCCTCGATCGTCTGCGGCATGATGCCGTCATCAGCTGCGACGACCAAGATGATAATGTCTGTGACCATCGCACCGCGTGCGCGCATTTCGGTAAAGGCCTCGTGGCCCGGCGTGTCGAGGAAAGTGATCAACTCACCGCCCTTTGCCTTCACCTGATAGGCACCGATATGCTGGGTGATGCCGCCGGCTTCGCCAGCCTGCACCTTCGCCCCGCGCAGCGCATCAAGAAGGCTGGTCTTGCCGTGATCGACATGGCCCATCACGGTCACGACCGGCGGACGCGCCTTCAGCGTTTCGGATGCATCAACGTCGTCGTCATGTACGATATCGACGTCAGCGTCGGAAACGCGGGTGATATTGTGACCAAATTCGGTGACGAGCAGTTCGGCTGTATCCTGATCGATCGTCTGGGTCAGCGTCACCGGCATGCCCATTTTGAACAGCGACTTCACAAGGTCGCTGCCTTTTTCGGCCATACGGTTTGCAAGTTCCTGCACAGTTATGGCTTCGGGGACGACAACGTCACGTACCTGTTTGGGCTGCGCATCGCGCTGCATGCCCGACATATGCGAACGGCGTTCCTTTTCACGCGCGCGCTTCAGCGCAGCGAGTGAGCGGGCACGTGCACCTTCATCATCGTCAAGCGCCCGCGTAACAGTCAACTTGCCTGACTGGCGGCGATTGTCCGCCGCGCGATCGCGGCTCGGCTTGTGCGGTACCTTTTTCGCTTCTTCGCGCTCGCGCTCCACCGGAGCAGGCGGGCGCTTCGGCGATTCCACGGGTGTAAAGCGGCGCGCCGGCGGCGGCGAAGCCTGCCCGGCTTCGGCGGCGACAGGCTGGTCAGCGGGAGCCGCTTCGACAGGCGCAGCCTCTGGCGCAGCTTCGGCTGCAACCTTGGGGCCTTCTGCCGCTTCACGGCGATTCTCTTCCGCACGACGCCGTTCTTCCTCGGCAGCGCGCTGGCGCTCTTCCTGTTCGCGGCGATTGGCTTCTTCGGTAAGACGCAGACGATCTTCCTCGGCCTCACGCTGCAGACGCGCAACGCGCTCCTGCGGGGTTTCTCCGCTTGGAACAGGCGAACGGGCGGGCGCAGCCACAGGCGGCGGCGGCGGGGGTGGCGGCGGGGGCGGCGGCGGCGGAGCAGCAACCTCGGCTTCGGGGGTATAGCCCGGCTTGCCGACAAGCTTCTTGCGCTTCACCTCAACCACAACCTTATTGGTGCGGCCGTGGCTAAAGGTCTGCTTCACTTCACCCGACTCGATCCGGGGTTTGAGACCAAGCGGCCTGCGACCCAGTGTCGGTTTGTTTTCGTTTTCGTCACTCATGTAAACAGACCTTGCCTTTAACTATCCGTATTGCGCGGCGCATTACCTGCACGGACGTTCGCCGAAGCGACGCCGGGCGCGTTACTGCATCCGATGAAATAAAGCCAGCGGTCGAGATGATGTTTCACCCGTTCCGCCGCACGTTCGTCCGTGATTGCTACATGCACGGCGTTTCCCCGTCCCAATGCGGCCGAAAGCGCATTACGGTCAACCGGAAGTTTGACCCCGGTCTTGCCGCTGCCTTCTTCGCCAAGGCCGACACGCCAGCTTTGATCGCGTTTGCCTCTGCCATCATCGCTTGCGTCTTCCGCATGAAGCAACAATGCCACAGCGCCTGAACGGGCCGCTGCATCAACCTTTTCAGCGCCGGACACCAGATTGCTGGAACGCGCCTCCAGACCAAGACGATCCATCGTCGCCTTTTCAAGGCCAGACCGGATCCGTTCGGCAAGATCATCGGGAATAATGATCTGCGAAATCTTGAATGCGCGCTTCAACTGGCCCGAAAGCTTGCCTTTCGTTCCAGCCGCTTCGAGTTCGTCTGCCGGCACACCGATCCAGGCCCCACGACCGGGGGCCTTGCCGTGAATATCCGGCATGATCTGGCCATCAGGACCAAGCGCAAGCCGAACGAGCAGGTGCTGTGGCACCCGCTCCCCCGACAATATACACTTCCTTACAGGAGCGTGAGGGTCCTCATTGGGAGGTTTCCGCGGCAATGGCGTCCTCCCCATTGGCTTCGGGCTCATCATCGAACCAGTGCGCACGCGCGGCCATGATGATTTCATTGCCCTGTTCTTCGCTCAGCCCAAAGCTGGCGAGGATACCCGGCTTTTCATCGCCACGGTTGCTACGACGGTTATTGTCGCTGCGGCGTTGCTCGGTACGACCTTTCTGGACCAATTCGTCGGTCGCGAGATCGGCAAGGTCATCCAGCGTCTTGATGCCGGCCTTACCGAGCGTGACCAGCATGGCTTCGGTCAGATGCGGCAGTTCACCCAGTGCATCTTCAACACCCAATTCGCGACGTGTGGTGCGTGCGGCCTCTTCCTTGCGGTCCAGCGCTTCGATCGCGCGGTTCTGCAACTCTTCGGCGAGCTCTTCGTCAAACCCTTCAATGCCGGCGATTTCATCGACGGCAACATAGGCGACTTCCTCAAGCTCGCTAAAGCCTTCTGCCACCAGCAACTGGGCCAGTGTTTCATCGACGTCGAGTTCCTGCTGGAACATTTCGGACCGCTCCACAAATTCCTTCTGGCGCTTCTCGCTCGATTCAGCCTCGGTCATGATGTCGATCGCGCGGCCGGTAAGCTGGCTGGCGAGACGGACATTCTGGCCGCGGCGGCCAATTGCAAGGCTCAACTGGTCATCAGGAACGACAACCTCGATACGACCTTCTTCCTCATCGATGACCACGCGGCTGACGGTTGCCGGCTGCAAGGCGTTGACGATGAAGGTCGCGGCATCATCCGACCAAGGAATGATGTCGATTTTTTCGCCCTGCATTTCCTGAACGACGGCCTGCACGCGGCTGCCCTTCATACCAACGCAGGCACCGACCGGATCGATCGAGCTATCATAGCTGATCACGCCGATCTTGGCGCGGCTGCCCGGATCGCGGGCTGCAGCCTTAATTTCGATGATGCCGTCGTAAATTTCAGGCACTTCCTGCGCGAACAGCTTTTTCATGAAATCGGGATGTGCGCGGCTGAGAAGGATTTGCGGACCGCGATTTTCGCGGACAACCTTCAGGATCAGCGCACGAACGCGATCGCCATTACGAACGACTTCGCGTGGAATCTGCTGGTCGCGGCGGATCACACCTTCGGCGCGGCCCAGATCGACAACAACATGGCCGAACTCCACCGACTTTACGACGCCGGTAATGACTTCGCCAGCACGGTCCTTGAATTCTTCATATTGGCGCTCGCGCTCTGCATCGCGAACCTTCTGGAAGATGACCTGCTTGGCGGACTGCGCATCGATACGGCCGAGATCAACCGGCGGCAAAGGATCGACGATAAAGTCGCCGACCGCAGCACCTTTTTGCAGCTTTTCAGCCTGTTTCAGATCGACCTGCTTGAAATAGTCATCGACTTCTTCGACGACTTCGACGACGCGCCACAAGCGCAGATCACCGGTCTGGGTGTCCAGCTTGGCGCGAATATCGTTTTCGGCACCGTAACGGGCGCGGGCCGCGCGCTGGATCGCTTCTTCAAGCGCTTCAACGACGATCGACTTGTCAATCATCTTCTCGCTGGCCACGGCATTGGCAATCGCCAGCAGTTCAGCCTTATTTGCAGCTATGGGTGTCGCCATCGCTTTAGTCTTCCTGTTCCTGTTCGGTGGTTTCGTCGTCAATTTCGTCTGCGCCGCCGATATCGATCGGGGCAGTCGACGCAATCAGCCGGTCTGTCAAGACCAGCTTGGCGGATTCAATCTGGGTGAAGGCAATCTGATGCCGGCCGCCATCATCAATCAACACAGTGTCGCCTTCAACGCCGATCAAATCGCCGCGAAAGCGTTTGCGTCCGTCGGACAGCTCGGCAAGCTCGATCCGGGCTTCATGCCCTGCCCAGTCGGCAAAATCCTTCAGGCGGGTCAGCGGCCGGTCGATACCGGGGGAGCTTACCTCAAGGCGATAGGCCTCTTCAATTGGGTCAAGCTCGTCAAACTTGTCAGAAATGCGGTGTGACAATGCCGCGCAATCATCAATATTCAGCTGCCGCGTTTCGGGGCGCTCTGCCATGATCTGCAATGTCGGTTCGTCGCCCTTGATCCAGGCAACGCGCACCAGATCAAAACCCAGCGCCTTGGCTTCGGGTTCAATCAGGGTGCTCAACTGTTCAAGATCAGGCATGTCGTTCCAGAATTATATGCAACAAATGAAATGGCGGAGAGCGCCGGCCCCTTTCGGCGCCAGCCCCTTCAGTGTCTAACAATGTCGGGATAAAGCCCAACTAGGCGCATGATCGACAAAATGCAAGGGGGAGTTGCGACGGCGATAGTCGATACCCATTTTCCTGTTCAGGATGTTTCCAAGGAGAGTTTGTCAATGAACCGCATCACCCTTCTCGCGGCTTCGGCCCTGTTCGCAGCGGCATGCAGCCCGGCGCCTGTCAACGCGATCGAAAAATCGTCGGACCGGCCGTTTGATGTCAGCGTACAAGCCGATTTCGATGAGCCCTGGGCGATGACCTTCGTTCCGGGCACGGCCTATGCGCTAATCACCGAGAAAAAAGGCAAGCTGCTTCTTTGGCAACCCGACGGCCTGATCGCGGAAGTAGGCGGGGTCCCCGCGGTTGATTATGGCGGCCAGGGCGGGCTTGGCGACATCATCCTCGCCCCGGATTATGTAAAAACCGGTCATGTCTATCTGAGCTGGGTAGAGGCTGGTGAAAATGACACGCGCGGCGCTGTAGTCGGCATGGCCAAGCTTGACGTAAAGAGCGATAAACCCGCGCTGTCAGACCTGAAAATCATCTGGAAACAAAATCCGAAGGTCACCGGCCGCGGCCATTATGGCCATCGCCTCGCCTTTTCGCCCGACGGCAAGTATCTTTTTATCGCATCGGGTGAGCGTCAGAAATTCGATCCGGCGCAGGATATGAACGGCAATCTGGGCAAGGTGCTGCGACTCTACCCCGATGGGTCGGTTCCGAAAGACAATCCCTTTTACGATGCCGCAAATCCAGTGAAGTCCGAAATTTGGTCATTGGGTCATCGCAACCCGTTGGGTCTTGCATTTGATAACAAGGATCAGCTCTGGAACCAAGAAATGGGCCCGGCGCATGGCGACGAACTGAACCTTGTTAAAAAAGGCGCGAATTACGGTTATCCGAAGGTCTCCAATGGCGACCATTATGACGGCAAGATCATCCCCGACCATGCGCCGGGCGACGGCTTTGAAGCGCCTGCGGTTTATTGGAACCCTGCCATCTCGCCCGCGGGACTGATGTTCTATGACGACAATCTGTTCCCGGCTTGGAAGAATTCGATGTTCATCGGCGGGCTCAGCGCCAAATCTCTGGTGCGCGTGCAGATCAAGGGCAACAAGGCCGAAAAGGCCGACGAATGGGACATGGGCGCACGTATCCGTGAAATCGAACAAGGCCCAGACGGTGCCGTCTGGATATTGGAAGACGGCATTCGCGGGTCGCAAGGGCGCCTGTTGAAACTGACGCCCAAGAAATAAGGCACGGCGGGGTCAGCCGGCGGGGTTCGTCCCCGCCATATCCGCAAGGAAGCTGCGCACCCGCTTTGCGTTCACGCCAAGATCGCTGACGCCGACACGGCTGATGGAACGCATGTCGACAATGCTGCCACTGCCATCTTCGGTCGGACGGATGCGGACGACAACGTCATCCTTGAACCGGAAAAAGCGGGTGGTGTCGGTGGCTTCAAGCCGGCCCTCGACCGGATCAGCGACCGCGATTGACCAGCCGCGCAGCTGAGCGAGCCGTTCGGCCTTGGCCACCGCCTCTGCCAAGGGCATGGCGATACGGACCGAACGGATATCGCCATATGCTTTGGCATGGATCGCGGCCCAGCGCTGCAACGGGTTCATACCGCGCATTTCGGGATCCTCTGCGCCCGGTATCTGGTCGAGATAATCTGCGCGCAATGCCAGCGCCTTGAACTGCGGCGGATCTGCAAGGTCAGTGGAAATGTCATGGATCGCCGGCACAGTGCGGGCGGTATAGGCAAAGCTCAACAGCCAAAGCGCGAGCGCGCCCCCCAGCGCCATGCCGATCCAGCGCATCGGACGGGGTGAAACCCGGCCCTTGCGCCGCGCCCACCAGCCTATGCCAACGCCGATCAGCAATGCGGCGATCGCCACACCAAAGGCGGCCATCAACAGCAGAAAACCAAAGCGGAACTCCCAAAGCCCCCAACCAGAACCGAGGCCAGCGAGAAGCGCCAAAAGGATCGATCCAGCGCCGAGAACAAAGACGGTAATGCCGCCCCAATTTCTGCCTTTCATTGGCGAAGTTGCCGCTATGTCAGGGGCTGCGGTATCCGGCGCAGACTGCGCAGGCGCCGCCTGTGCTTGGTTCGCTGGTGATGCGACGTCCGGCCTGTCTTCGCTTTGCATGTCTTTTTCTCCGCCCTGAGTGTTGAGACGAATTTAGCCCAAGCCCACGAAAAACCAAACGAATTCGCATCGCACGGAGTTCCTTGGCTAAGGCGCAAAAATCATGGACAAAGCCTGCCTCCACTGACAAGGCCAACGGCATGTCCGATGTAAATACCCCCCGCGCCTGCACCTTTTCGGCCCTTTCGCGCTTTGGCGCGTATCTCTGCCGTCGGGCGCAGGGCATTGTCCCGGCACTGCACGCATAGGCCCGTTGATGGCGTTCAAAACCCTGCCGCTTTCTGCCGTACCCGCGCCTGCGGTAGAGCATCTGCTTGACCTTGCGTTCGGGGATGACCGGAAATCGCGCACCGCCTATCTGTTGCGAACGCGCGGCAGGATCATGCCCTCGCTGTCATGGGCGGTCATGGATGGCGACGACATCATCGGTGCAATCCAATGCTGGCCGGTGCGCATCGGCGCATCGCGCCTGGTGCTGGTTGGCCCGGTCGCCGTGCGTCCCGACCATCAAGGTGCAGGGATCGGCCATCAGTTGATGCATCTGATGCTGGATCAGTCTGGCAATCTCGACAACCCTGCGATGGTGATGATTGGCGACCTGGAATATTATAAGCGCTTTGGCTTCTCGGCGGACGCGACGGCAGGATGGACCCTGCCCGGCCCATGGGACCCGCATCGCCTGCTTGCCCGCAACACCGAAAATGCGGGGCTGCCGATCGATGGAATGATAGAGGAGGATTGCGATGCCCTATGACGCACCCCCCGATATCGGGCAATTAAGCCTTGCCCAGATCGCGGAGCTTGTCGCCGCACGCAAATTGCCGCCTGTTGACCGGTGGGCCCCAGAAAAGACCGGCGACAGCGAAATGTACATCGCCGCTGACGGCCGCTGGTATCATCAAGGTGGCGAAATCCGTCGACCGGCAATGGTGCGCGCCTTTTCAAGCCTTTTAAAGCGCGAGGCAGATGGCGGATACTGGCTCGTCACCCCGCAGGAAAAACTGCACATCAAGGTCGAAGATGTGCCCTTCATCGCGGTCGAGGCGACAAGCGAAGGCAAGGGCGAAGCCGCGCGCATCGCTTTTCGCCTGAACAGCGATGATCTTGTTTTTGCAGGCCCCGATCACGGGATCGAGATGCGCCTGTTTGAAGGCACCGATGTGCCCTATTTGCATGTGCGCGGCGGCCTGTGGGCGCGCGCATCACGCCCGCTTTATTATGAAATGGTCGAACGCGCGCTCACTGAAAGCCCAGATCATCCCGGCGTGTGGAGCGGAGGCATTTTCTATCCGCTGGTGCCTGCCGCATGACCTGGAAGGCCCAATTCCGTGAGGCATTGCACCCTTCGCGTGCCATCGAGGTAGAGGATGAACGGGAATTCCCCCGACATCGCGGTGATTATCGCGCGGCTGCTGTTCTCGTGCCGATCACGGACCGCAGCGAGCCAGGCGTTATCCTGACGCAGCGGCCAGACTGGCTGCGCAGCCATGCAGGGCAAGTCGCCTTTCCCGGCGGCAAGATAGACGAGACCGACGAAAATGCCGTGGCCGCTGCGCTGCGCGAGGCGGAGGAGGAAATTGCCCTGCCCCGTCATCTTGTTGAGGTGTTAGGACATGCCGACGAATATCGCTCCGGCAGCGGTTATCGGATCACTCCGGTGATTGGCGTCGTGCCGGCGGATGTTCCCTTGGCACCCAATCCCGAAGAGGTTGCGGAATGGTTTGAAGTGCCGCTCGCAATATTGTTTGATCGCGCCAATTACGCCCAAAGACATGTCGAGTGGCAGGGGCAGAGGCGCAGTTATTATGACATGGAATGGCAGGGCCGCCGCATCTGGGGCGTCACAGCAGGCATCATCGCCAATCTGGCGCGGCGATTGACGGGGGCATCATGACGCGGCTTCCCGACACCGAATGGCTCAACGACCCCGCTTTTCGCAAAGTGGTCGACAGCCTGCGCGTAGATGGCGCGCCCCCCAGAATAGTTGGCGGCGCGGTGCGCGATGCCCTGCTGGGCCTTGCTGTTTCAGACGTCGATCTTGCCACGCCGTTACTGCCCGAAGACATTGTTCAGCGACTGGAGGCTGCGCGGATCAAGGCCGTGCCGACCGGTATCGACCATGGCACGATCACCGCCGTTTCAGACGGCCGAACATTTGAGATCACCACCTTGCGCCGAGACGTGGAAACCGACGGACGGCGCGCCACCGTCGCCTTTTCAAGCGACTGGCAGGAGGATGCCGCGCGGCGCGATTTCACGATAAACGCGCTTTATGCCGACCCCGACAATGGCGAGATTATCGACTATTTTGGCGGGTTGGCAGATCTCGATTCAGGCCTTGTCCGCTTCATCGGGGATGCCGGGCAACGCATTGCCGAAGATCATCTTCGCATATTGCGGTTGTTCCGGTTCCACGCCCGTTTCGGCAAGGGCCCGATCGATCCTGACGCGCTGTCGGCGGCGCGGGCAAATGCCAGCAAACTGATGGCCTTGTCACGGGAAAGAATTGCCGATGAGTTGCGCAAATTACTCGCCGTCGCTGATCCTGCCCCATCAGTATCTGCGATGGTCAAGGCCAGCATTTTCGCTGCCTTTCTTCCCGAAATTGTGCCCGGCGCAGATGTGAATCTGGCCCGATTGGTCGAACGGGAGCGTGAAACCGGGATAGCACCCTTGCCGGTGCGCCGGCTCAGCGCATTGCTCCCGACCGACCCGATGCTGGTCGAAAAGATTGCCGCACGGCTGAAACTGTCCAACAGGATGCGTGCCGATCTTGCCGTCCTTGCCAAGACGGACCATGGCGTCACAACAGCACGTCAACTCGCCTACCGTCTGGGCACGGGCAATGCGCGCAGCCATATCCTGTTGCATCATGGCGATGAGGGACTGGGCGAAGCAATTGCAGCTCTTCACGGCTGGGAACCGCCGCAACTGCCGATCAAAGGCGGAGATCTGATCGAGATGGGACTGCGTCAGGGGCCGATGGTTGCCCGCACGCTGCAGGCGATCGAGCGGCAATGGATTGAAGAGAATTTCCCCACCCAATCCCGGACGCGTGAAATCGCCGAGCGACTTGTGGCAGAGGCTTTGGGTTCAATGCCCGGCTGATTTGCGGGCCGAAATCAATCGAAACGGTTATTGCGCGGAAAGCCCTGCGGCGGCAGCCGTCCAGCCGCGCCGCGCGCAACGCGCCATTGCGTCAGGTCCGTCTCGGTGCGGGTCCGGTTTCCTTCTCCGCCCATCGCCCAGCTCAGCCCCTCGCTCAGGCGGAAGCATTTCGCATCGGAAAGGCCGCCGTCCTTGTAGCGTTGCAGGGTGACGCCCTGCCCCTTTGCCATTTCGGGCACTTCGTTCAGCGGAAACACGACGAGTTTGCGGTTATCGCCGACCACCGCAAGATAGCGGTCGTCAATACCATCAGCGGGCGCAGCGGGCAGCAGGCGCACAACCGTCAATCTTGTTCCCGGCTTCAGCGTCACGACGCCGCGGCCCTTGCGGGTTTCGGCAACGACATCTTCCATCTTGCAGACAAACCCCTTGCCGGTCGATGCCGCGAGCAAAATGCGTCCGCCTGCCATAACGGGGATCAGCGTAAGAATGTCATTGCCCGCCTCGATATCGATCATCGTGCCCAATGGTTCGCCAAATCCGCGCGCACCGGGCAGCTTATCAGCTCCGATCGTGTAAAAACGCCCATTTGCGGTTACGACAAGGATCTTGTCGGTGGTCTGCGTATGGAAGACCTGCGCCAGCGCGTCGCCTTCCTTGAATTTATACTCTGCCTTGGCGGACAGATCGGCATGGCCCTTCATCGCCTTGATCCAGCCGCGCTTAGACAGAATGACGGTCACCGGCTCGCGTTCGACAAATGCTTCCAACGCGATTTCACGCGCAGGTGCGGCCTCGATCAACGACGTACGGCGGCGGCCCAGCGCAGTTTCCTCTGCATAGCCGGCGCGCAATTTGGTCAGATCTTTCTTCAGCCGCGTGCGCTGCCGCGCGGGGCTTTCGAGCAGCTTCACCAGTTCCTCGCGCTCGGCCGTCAGCTCATCGCGTTCGCGGCGCAATTCCATTTCTTCAAGCTTGCGCAAGCTGCGCAGCCGCATGTTGAGGATCGCCTCGGCCTGTCGGTCATTCAGGCCAAATTCTGCCATCATCACCGGCTTGGGCTCATCTTCGGTTCGGATGATCTCGATGATCCGGTCAAGATTGAGATAGGCAATGATATAACCGTCGAGCAGTTCGAGGCGGTTATCGATCTTCTCAAGGCGATGCTGCGAGCGGCGGACCAGCACGTCAATCTGGTGCGTCAGCCATTCGCGCAGCACTTCGCCCAACCCCATGACACGCGGGACGCGATTGGCATCGAGCACGTTCATATTAAGGCCGAAACGGGTTTCCAGATCAGTCAGCCGGAACAGCGCATTTTTGAGGTCTTCAGGGTCGACATTGCGGCTCTTGGGAACCAGCACGATGCGAATTTCGGCATCGGATTCGTCGCGCACATCGTCAAGGATCGGCAGTTTCTTGTCGGCGATAAGCTGCGCGATCTGCTCGATCAGCTTGCCCTTCTGAACCTGATAGGGGATTTCGGAAATCACCAGCTGCCAGGTGCCGCCGGGCAGTCTTTCAATCCCGGCATCGCGGTCTGCCGTTTCCTTTGCGCCTTCGGCATGGAAGCGCGCCCGCAACCGCAACGCGCCGCGGCCGCTTGCATAGGCAGCGCTAATCGTCTCGCGACTGTCAACCAAGACCCCCCCGGTTGCGAAATCCGGACCCTGGACGATCTGCATCAATTGTTCATGACTGGCCTTGGGCTCATCAATCAACAGCATCGCCGCATCGATTATCTCGGCCGCATTGTGCGACGGAATGCTTGTCGCCATGCCGACCGCGATCCCACTTGCACCATTGGCCAACAGATTGGGGAAAAGACCGGGCATGACTTCCGGTTCTTCATCCTCGCCATTGTAGGTCGGGCGGAAGTCGGCGGCATTTTCATCAAGGCCGGCCATCAGCTCAATCGCCGTCTTGGTCAGCCGCGCCTCTGTGTACCGATAGGCAGCGGCATTATCACCGTCGATATTGCCGAAATTGCCCTGCCCGTCGACAAGCGGATAGCGCAGCGAAAATGTCTGCGCGAGGCGCACCATCGCGTCATAAACCGATTGGTCGCCATGCGGGTGATATTTACCGATAACGTCGCCGACAACGCGCGCGCATTTCTTGTAACCATTGGTCGGATCAAGCTTCAACTGCCGCATCGCCCACAAAAGGCGGCGGTGCACAGGCTTCAAACCGTCGCGCAGGTCAGGCAATGACCGTGCCGTAATCGTCGACATGGCATAGATCAGATAGCGCTCCGACATTGCAGCGTCGAACGGCGCGTTGACAATCTGGTCAAACGGATCCTCGGCGGGGATGTCAGTGTCGGTAATATCGGACATTGCCGCCGCGATAGCGGCACAGAGAGTCCGCGCAAAGCACCTTGTGCATCAATCCACAGATTTGTGATCATCGCCACATGCTGCTAACGGCGCGGGCGACTCCAACCCTCCATAAGAAAGCCTGCACATGGTCCCCCGCTACGCCCGCCCCGACATGGTCGCCATTTGGGAGCCAGAGAACCGGCTGAAAATCTGGTTCGAAATTGAGGCCCATGCAACACAGGCGCTGGCCGATCTCGGCGTTGTTCCCCAATCGGCGGCAGAGGCGCTTTGGACTTGGTGGGCTACCAACCCGTCCATCGACGTCGCAGCCATCGACGCGATCGAGGCAGTGACAAAGCATGACGTGATCGCTTTCCTCACATGGGTCGCCGAACAGGTTGGTGACGAAGCCCGCTTCATGCATCAGGGGATGACCAGCTCGGATGTGCTCGACACCTGCCTTGCCGTGCAACTGGCGCGCGCATCAGACCTGCTGCTTGCAGATCTTGACGCGCTGCTGGAGGCCATCAAGCGCCGTGCCTTTGAACATAAAATGACGCCGTGCATCGGCCGCAGCCATGGCATCCACGCTGAACCGGTGACCTTTGGCCTTAAAATGGCGGAAGCCTATGCCGAATTTTCACGCTGCAAGGATCGCCTGATCGCCGCGCGCAAGGATGTCGCCACCTGCGCAATTTCTGGCGCGGTCGGCACCTTCGCCAATATCGACCCCCGCGTCGAAGAACATGTCGCAGAAAAACTCGGCCTGTCGGTTGAACCTGTCTCGACGCAGGTTATCCCGCGTGATCGCCATGCCATGTTCTTTGCGACTTTGGGCGTCATCGCTTCGTCAATCGAGCGTCTTTCCGTCGAAATTCGCCATTTGCAGCGCACCGAAGTGCTGGAAGCGGAAGAATATTTCTCGCCCGGCCAGAAGGGCTCGTCGGCAATGCCGCACAAGCGCAACCCTGTATTGACCGAAAATCTGACCGGACTTGCCCGCATGGTGCGCAGCTATGCGATGCCGGCAATGGAGAATGTCGCACTCTGGCATGAACGCGATATCAGCCACAGCTCGGTCGAACGCTATATCGGCCCCGATGCGACGATCACGCTCGATTTCGCACTCGGACGCCTGACCGGCGTTGTCGACAAGCTGCTCGTTTATCCCGAGCGGATGCAGAAGAATTTGGACAAGATGGGTGGCCTCGTCCACTCGCAGCGGGTTCTGCTTGCACTCACCCAAGCCGGCGTCAGCCGCGAAGACAGCTATGTTCTGGTCCAGCGCAATGCGATGAAGGTCTGGGAATCAGACGGCCAATTGTCGCTGCTCGAACTGCTAAAGGCAGATCCCGACGTAACCAAGGCGCTGTCTCCGCAGGAAATTGAGGAGAAGTTCGACCTTGGCTATCATCTGAAACATGTCGACACGATTTTCGCACGGGTTTTCGGGTAAACCGTCGCCCGTGCCCAGACAGGGGCCGCAAAAGGTTGACGCCTAAACCGTTGGATAAACCGACCGCGGCCCCAGCCTTCATTGGTGCGACATGTTAACAGGGCTGGAAACCTTGCCCCCCTTCCCTTAAGCTGTTTACCGATAAGCGAAGGAGAAGCTGCGAATGTCGTTCCTTAAAACCCTTTTCTGGGTCATTTTCGTTACCGGCTTTGCTGTTTTTGCGATCAACAACTGGCAGCCTGTATCGATGAAATTGTGGAACGACCTGTGGCTGGACAGCAAGCTGCCTGCCGTGATCGCCGCAAGCTTTTTGCTCGGTTTTCTACCACTCTGGATCTGGCATCGCACCGTGCATTACCGGCTGAACCGCCGGATTTCGACATTGGAAAGCGGAGCAAAAACCATGGCAGCGAATTTCCCGGCCCCCACTGCAACGTCGGAGAACGCAGCATGAGCAATCCACTCTACGTCGCAATCGACACCCCTCGGCTGGACGACGCGCTCGATCTGACCCGCCGGATCAAGGCACATGTCGGCGGGGTGAAACTGGGCCTCGAGTTTTTCTGCGCCAATGGCCATCATGGCGTGCATGAGGTGCAGAAACTCGGCCTTCCGATTTTCCTCGACCTCAAACTGCATGATATCCCCAACACCGTCGCCAAGGCGATGCAGGCGATCAACGTGCTCGAACCCGCAATTGTCACCATCCATGCCAGCGGCGGGCGCGCAATGATGGAGGATGCCAAGGCAGCCGCCGGTTTGCATACCAAGGTTGTTGGCGTCACCGTGTTGACCAGCCTTGACGACCATGACCTCAACCGTGTCGGCGTCGGCGATGCCCCCGACATTCAGGTCGCAAGGCTCGCCGCACTGGCGCAAGAGGCCGGGCTCGACGGCATTGTCTGTTCTGGCCATGAGGTAAAGGCTGTGCGCAAAAGCTGGAAGGACGGTTTTTTCGTTGTCCCCGGCCTGCGTCCCGCAGGGGCAGCCATGGGCGATCAAAAACGCGCCGTAACGCCGCGCCAGGCCCGCGATGACGGCGCCTCGGTGCTTGTGATCGGCCGCCCCATTACCAAGGCTGAAGATCCTGATGAGGCCGCCCGGGCGATTGTGGGGACTTTGTGAATAATGGCCGACCATGCAACGCCCAACTTACCGTCTAGGGACTTTGCCGGCACCATCGCTTTCTACAATAGGCTAGGCTTTGAAACGTCTTGGCATGATAAGAATTGGCTGATCTTGGAGCGCGATGGGCTGTGTCTCGAGTTTTTCCCTCATCCCGACCTAGATCCCGCCCAAAGTTGGTTCAGTTGTTGCTTGCGCCTCGATGATTTAGATGCATTTCATGCTGCCTGTGTTCAGTCAGGCATACCTGAAATTGATAATGGCTGCCCACGCATTCATCCGCCCAAGGTGGAACACAGCGGCATGACCGTCGGGTATCTAGTCGATGGGGATGGAACGTTGCTTAGGCTCATCCAGAACGAATCTGACGGCTAGTGAAGATAATAATTTTCATATAAATCATATATTTACTAAATTTCCACATCGAGGATGCTTCATTTTATCGGTGCGATAACATGCCACGCTCGACTTGCTAGGGGGGGCCATGGTCTGCATTGGCGATTTAAAGCATCGTGCCAGACCATGGATTCCCGCTTTCGCGGGCATGACAAATGTGGTTTGGCGAATGAATGTCGAAGAAAACCCAAATCAAGATCTGTGGTCTGACAAGCGAAGCCGCCATCGACGCCGCGGCCAAGGCGGGCGCGAGCCATATCGGGCTGGTGCATTATGAACCAAGCCCGCGCCATGTCAGCCTGGAACAGGCCGCTGCCTTGCGTATGCGCACGCCGCCCGGGCTCAAGATCGTGCTGCTTCTCGTCAACGCGGATCCCGAACTGACCCAGAAGGCTATTGAGCGCGTCCGCCCGGATGTGGTGCAATTCCATGGCAGCGAAACCCCCGAATGGCTGCAGATCGTTCGCGAACAGATGAAGGTCGAGGTTTGGAAGGCGCTGGGCGTCAAAAGCCGGGAAATATTGCTGCGTTGCGACCGCTTTGTCGGCGCCGCCGACCGCTTGCTTTTCGACGCACCGGCGCAGGGGCTTCCGGGCGGGACCGGAACACGCTTCGACTGGTCGCTGCTGCGCGAATTTGACCATCGCCTGCCGTGGGGGATCGCCGGCGGCCTGACACCGGACAATGTCGCAGAGGCGCTACGCGAAACCGGCGCGCAGATGGTCGACACCTCCTCCGGAGTTGAAAGCGCACCGGGCGTCAAGGATGTGGACAAGATCGCCGCATTCTGTAAGGCGGTCCGCGACTACGCCCATTAACCCGTTCGCCTCGAGCGTAGTCGAGAGGCCATTCTTTGCTGCACGGCGTTTCGACTTCACGCGACACGAACGGAACCGAGATAGATATGAACTCTACCGTAAATTCCTTCATGAACCAGCCTGACGAGCGGGGCCATTTCGGCCAGTTCGGCGGCCGTTACGTCGCCGAAACGCTGATGCCGCTGATCCTTGATCTGGAACGGGAATATCGCGCGGCGCAGGCCGACCCCGCATTCCATGCGCAGCTCGACGATCTGCTGAAACATTATGTCGGCCGCCCTTCCCCGCTTTATTATGCCGAACGGCTGACCGAGGAATTGCGCAAGGATGCGCCCGCCGGAAAAGGCGCGCAAATCTGGTTCAAGCGCGACGAGCTGAACCACACCGGCGCGCATAAGATCAACAATTGTATCGGCCAGATCCTGCTCGCCATGCGCATGGGCAAGACGCGTATCATCGCAGAGACCGGCGCTGGCCAGCATGGCGTCGCCACCGCCACCGTCTGCGCGCGCTTTGGCCTGCCCTGCACCATCTTCATGGGCGCGACCGATGTAGCGCGGCAGGCTCCGAACGTGTTCCGCATGAAGCTGCTTGGGGCAGAGGTGATTCCGGTGACCGCCGGGGCCGCCACGCTGAAGGACGCGATGAACGAGGCGCTGCGCTATTGGGTCGCCAATGTGCACGACACCTTCTACATCATCGGCACCGCCGCAGGGCCGCACCCCTATCCCGAAATGGTCCGCGATTTCCAAAGCGTGATCGGCAAGGAAGCCCGCGCCCAGTTGCTCGAACGCACCGGTCGCCTGCCCGACCTGCTGGTCGCGGCGATCGGTGGCGGCTCCAATGCAATCGGCCTGTTCCATCCCTTCCTCGATGACGCCTCGGTCAAGATGCTCGGCGTTGAAGCGGCTGGCCATGGCCTTCAAAAAGAACATGCGGCCAGCCTCGCGGGTGGTGCCCCCGGCATCCTCCACGGCAATAAAACCTATCTGCTGCAAGATGAGGACGGCCAGATCACCGAGGGCCATTCGATCAGCGCCGGCCTCGACTATCCCGGCATCGGCCCCGAACATGCCTGGCTGCGGGACATTGGCCGGGTTGATTACACCAGCGTTACCGACACCGAGGCTCTGGAAGGCTTTCAGCTGCTCTGTCGCACTGAAGGCATCATCCCTGCCCTCGAGCCCGCCCACGCCATCGCCGCACTCGCCAAGGTCGCGGCGACCATGGACAAGGACCAGATCATCCTCGCCAATCTGTGCGGTCGCGGCGACAAGGACATTTTCTCGGTCGCGGAGCATCTGGGGGTTAAGCTGTGACTCACCTCGCCCCAAAAAGGCTTTCTGCTGCCTTCGCCAAGTCGCACCCAGCGCTCGTTACATTCGTGACCGCCGGCGACCCGAGCGTCACCGCTACCCCCGCCATCCTCGACGCACTCGTTGCGGGCGGCGCGGATGTCATTGAACTGGGGATGCCGTTCACTGACCCGATGGCCGATGGCCCGGCGATTCAGGCAGCCAACATCCGCAGCCTAGATGGCGGAACCAAGACCGCGGACATCTTTCGCCTCGCCACCGATTTCCGTGCGCGCCATCCCGACGTGCCACTGGTGCTGATGGGCTATGCCAATCCGATGACGATCCGCGGCCCAGAATGGTTCGCCGCCGAATGCGTGAAGGCCGGGGTCGATGGCGTGATCTGCGTCGATATTCCGCCGGAGGAAGATGTCGAGCTTGGCCCTGCCTTGCGCGATGCGGGCATCAGCCTGATCCGCCTTGCCACGCCGACCACCGATTTCGCGCGCCTGCCCGCCGTGCTCGATGGTTCCAGTGGCTTCCTCTATTACGTCTCGGTCGCCGGCATCACCGGGATGCAACAAGCCGCACAGGCGAGCATTGAGGATGCTGTGGCTCGGCTTAAGGCAGCCACCGATATTCCGGTCGCGGTCGGCTTTGGCGTGCGCACCCCCGAACAGGCGGCTGCGATTGCAAAGGTCGCCGATGGGGTTGTTGTCGGCTCGGCGATCGTTGAAATCATCGCCGAACATGGCCGCGAAGCCGCTGGTCCGGTACGCGAATATGTGGCAAGCTTGGCCACTGCCATCAAAGCATCAAGAGGCTAAAAAATGAACTGGGTCACCCGCGTCCGCAACGCCATTCCCTTCATCGCCAAGCGCGAGACGGCGGAAACGCTTTGGCACAAATGCAAGGGATGCCAGTCGATGATCTTCCTCAAGGAATATGAGGAAAATCAGTCGGTCTGCCCGAAATGTGACTATCATGGCCGCATCGGCCCGGCGGAGCGTTTTGCCGCGATCTTCGATGATGGCAGCTTGCGCGTGCTGCCCATGCCCAAGGTTGCCGAAGACCCGTTGAAGTTCAAGGATACCAAGAAATATCCCGACCGCATCAAGGCCGCACGCGCGCAAACGGGTGAAACCGACGCGATGATCAGCGGCCATGGCAAGATCGACGGGCAGCCAGCCGTCGTCAGCGTGCAGGATTTCGCTTTCATGGGCGGATCGATGGGCATGGCCGTGGGCGAGGCCTTTGTCGCCGCCGCGCAGGAAGCGCTGGTCAACAAATGCCCCTATATCATCTTCACCGCGGCAGGCGGCGCACGGATGCAGGAAGGCATTTTGTCGCTGATGCAGATGCCGCGCTCAACCGTCGCGATCCAGATGCTGCGCGAGGCAGGCCTGCCCTATATCGTCGTGCTGACCGACCCGACCACCGGCGGCGTGACGGCCAGCTATGCGATGCTCGGCGATATCCAGATTGCCGAACCGGGGGCACTGATCGGCTTTGCCGGACAGCGCGTGATCGAACAGACGATCCGCGAAAAACTGCCCGAAGGATTCCAACGCGCCGAATATCTGCTCGATCATGGCATGGTCGATATGGTGACCCACCGGCATGAGCTGAAAGCCACGCTGTCGAATCTGATCGGCTATCTGATGGCGTCGAAAAAGGCTGCGTAGTTCCCGACCTTGGCTGATTTCGCAAAATCCGATTCCCCTGCCGTACAGGCCCAACTGGACCGTCTGACGGCATTATCGCCGGGGCGTGATACGCTGGGGCTGGAGCGGATAGCTGCGTTGTGCGCCCGGCTTGGTAATCCGCAAGATCATCTTCCCCCGGTGTTCCATGTCGCAGGGACCAATGGCAAGGGATCGACCTGCGCCTTTCTGCGCGGTGCGATTGAGGCAGCGGGGCTCAGCTGCCATGTCTATACCAGCCCGCATCTGGTGCGCTTTAACGAACGCATCCGCGTGACGGGACGGTTGATCGACGATGCGCAGCTAGCTGCACTGCTTTCCGAAGTACTCGATCATGCCGAAGGCCTGATGGCCAGCTTTTTCGAAGTCACCACTGCCGCCGCTTTCCTTGCCTTTTCGCGCACGCCTGCAGATGCCTGCATCATCGAGGTCGGGCTGGGCGGCCGGCTGGATGCCACCAATGTCATTGCCAAACCGGTCGCCTGCGGCATTGCCTCGCTGGGGCTGGACCATGAAGGCTTCTTGCTGGCACCCGAAGAGGGTGTACCCGAAATGCCTCCGTTCGACAGGATCGCCTTTGAAAAGGCCGGGATCGCGAAACAGGGCGTTCCCCTGCTCTGCCAGAAATATTCGCCCTCGATGCTGACCGCGGTTGCGGGGCAAGTGATGCGCGCAGGCGCCACCCTGCTCGACCGGGGCGATAGCTGGGATGCGGCAATCTATGACGGCCAGCTTCATTATCGCGACGCCATGGGTCGACTGAGCCTGCCCCTGCCCCGTATGCCCGGCGCGCATCAGGCCGATAATGCCGCGCTCGCCATTGCCATGTTGCGACACCAGACTGCGGTGAAGCTGCCCGACAGCGCGCTTGCAGCGGCAATGGAATGGACGCGCTGGCCCGCGCGCATGCAGAAACTTGCGCCGGGCCCGCTGACCGGATTATTGCCAGCAGGCTCCGAAGTCTGGCTGGATGGCGGCCATAATCCCGATGCGGGCGCGGCAATCGCCAAAGCGCTGGCCGATAGCCCGCCATTGCATGTCATCTGCGGCATGTTGTCGAACAAGGATGCAGGCAATTTCCTGCGTCCCTTTGCAGACCGGATTGCGTCGTTTCACGCGCTGCCCATTCCCGGCCATGAACATCATGCGTCTGCCGATCTCGCCACCTTTGCGCGCGACGGACTGTCAATTGCGGAAACCGGCACGGCAGAAGACATTGTCGCAGCGGTGCAGCAGCTTGCAGCACGCGGCGAAACGGTGACGTTATTGATCTGCGGCTCGCTCTATCTTGCCGGAGAGGTTTTGCGCGCAAACGCGCAAATCCCCGATTGATCGAGCATCAGGCGAGCGCCTTGCGCTTCCATGCCAGCGCCGAACCTGCCGCGAAACAGGCAAGCGAAGCATAGAGCCACATTGCGTCAGCCTCCAGCTGTTGCGACAGCAAGACACCAACCAGCCCTGCCAGCACCATCAGAAAACCCGCAATGCGGAGCCCACCGACAGGCTCTTTCAGCTTTGTTTCGTCAACACCCACGGCCTGACGCACGCCTTCAACAACATAGCCTTTGCTCCACAACCGCCACAATAGCAGCATCCCCGGAACAGCGGCGACAATGGTGAAGCCCCAGAAGCCGATCCAGCCTGCCTTTTCCGCAACCCAGCCTGCCGGGCCCGCCATGAAGGTGCGTCCGACCCCTGCAAAAGAAGAAAGTAAGGCAAATTGCGTTGCGGTGTAGGCGATGTTCGACAGGCCCGACAAATAGGTCGCAAACACGGTAAGCCCGATACCGCTGGTGCTGTTTTCGACGACAATGGCCGCGACCATCATCCAGTAATTATTGCCGGTGGCAGCAAGCAGCATAAACATGGCGTTCGAGAACATCATCATTAAGCCGGAGATAAGCAGCGCCCGTCCCATGCCAAGCCAGAGGATGAACGGAGCACCCAGCGCCGATCCGACAATCAGTGCGCCAAAGCCCCAAAATTTGCTCGCCGAAATATAATCAAGGTCGGAAAAACCAAGCTGCACGATCATCGGACTAAGCATTGCCTGCCCCATGGCATCGCCAACCTTGTAGATAAGGACAAAGCCGAGGATCAGGAAAGCGCCATGGCGGGTCAGGAATTCACGGAACGGATTGATCACCGCCTCGGTCAGCCATTGCCCCGGTTTCATTCCCGCGACATCGGCATAACGATCAACGAATTTGCCTGGTCCGACCCAAAGCGCGCCAATTATCGCCGGAATGACCGCAAGCGAGGTGAGGCCATAGCCTAGCGCCCAGCCCAGTCCGAGACCTTCCTGCGACGCGACATAGATTGTGCCTGCCCCTGCGATCAGGTTACCAGTGCGATAGCCGAACTGGTTGGCCGCAGTGCCATGGGCGAATTCATCTTCCTCAAGTATCTCGATACGATAGGCGTCGATTACAATATCCTGCGTGGCAGAGAGGAAGGCGGTGATCAGCGCCCACACAAAGAAGGGACCGAGATGGCCAGGCTGCGGATCGGTAGCACCCAATTGCCAAACGGAAATCACCAGCAATCCTTGGATCAGAAACAGCCAGCCGCGCCGCTGTCCGAATGCCTTAGTCAGGATCGGCAAATGCAGCTTGTCGACCAAAGGCGCCCAGAGGAATTTGATCGTATAAGGAATGCCCACCATCACCGCGAGGCCGATGGTAGTGGTGTCCAGCCCGACCTTGGCCAGCCAGAAGGTCAGTGTGGCGACCAGCAAGGTCAGGGGAAAGCCGCTCGAAATGCCGAGCAAGAACGCCACTGCCGGGTTTTTCCGCAAATAAGGGCGGAACCGCTCGTTCGTCAGTGCGATAAAGGCAATGCCCCCCAAAATCGCAACAAAGATGATAAAGCGTATCAGATCGACCGACATGCGCGCCCTTCCCTATTTTCCCATTGCGCTTTGCCTAACGTGCTTTTTCTGAATGACCAGTGACTTTTGCGCGGCTCTGCGCCAAAGGGCGCGCATGGCACAGCCTCCGAAACGTCCACCTGCCCGCCCATCCGGCCCCAAGTCCGGCCCTGCGCGGCCGCCCCGGCTTCGCTGGGACGCAAAGCCTGCGCGAAAGCCGCGTCCCGCCGCCGCCGCTTCGAAGGGCACACTTGAGCGTAAGGATGGCGAAGAACGCATTGCCAAACTGCTCGCGCGCGCAGGGGTCGCCTCTCGGCGTGAGATTGAACGGATGATAGCCGACGGTCGCATCACCCTGAACGGAGAGAAGGTTGAAACGCCGGCCACTCTGCTCAAGTCGCTGAACGGTGTCGCAGTTGACGGCCAGCCGGTGAAGCAGCCCGAACCAACCAAGCTTTTCCTGTTTCACAAACCGGCCAATTGCCTGACGGCTGAACGGGATTTTTCGGGGCGCAAAACCATTTACGACATCTTGCCTGCGGATTTACCGCGGCTGATGCCAATCGGTCGGCTTGACCTTAACACCGAAGGGTTGCTGCTGCTAACCAATGACGGCGAGTTCAAACGCCAGATGGAACTGCCCTCAACCGGCGTCGAGCGCACCTATCGCGCGCGCGCCTTTGGCGACATAAGCCAGACACAACTTGAAGAACTGATCCACGGCATCGAGATTGAAGGCGTGCGCTATGGCAAGATCGACGCGAATCTTGAACGGCGTACCGGCCGCAATGGCTGGCTGGAAATGACGCTGACCGAAGGCAAGAACCGGGAGGTTCGCCGCGTCCTCGAACATTTCGGGCTGGAGGTTAGCCGCCTGATCCGCACCCGTTATGGCCCGTTCGTGCTGGGTGATATGGCCCCGGGCGAAGTGGGCGAAGTCCGGCGCGTCGACTTAATCGAATTCAGGAATACACTGAAAGCATGAGGATCATTTCTGGCACCTGGCGGTCCCGGCCGTTGGTCGCACCCAAAGGCGACACCACCCGCCCTACCGCAGATCGCACGCGCGAAACGCTGTTTTCGATGCTGACCAGCCGGCTTGGATCTTTTGAGGGCATCAAGGTGCTCGATCTTTTTTCCGGCTCCGGCGCGCTCGGGCTAGAGGCGCTATCGCGCGGCGCAGCGCATTGCACCTTTGTCGAGCAGGATCGCCCTGCACTGGATGCACTTGAAGGCAATATTGCAAAGCTGGGGGCATCCCGCCTTTGTGAAGTCCGCCGCGGATCAGTGCTGTCGCTGGGCCCTGCCCGTGACAGTTTCGACCTGATCCTGATGGATCCGCCTTATGGCACAGGTGCCGGGCAAGTCGCCCTCGACAAACTTGCCCGGCTGGGCTGGATTGCGCCGAGGGCGTGGATCAGCGTGGAGACCGGAAAGCGTGAGGATATTGAGGTGAAGGGCTTTGTCATCGATACCGTGCGCGATATCGGCAAGGCACGGATCACCCTTTTACGCTTGGAACCCGAACCGGCATGACAGCGCCGCCCAAACTTGACGGCACCGGCTGGATGCTCATCGCTATCCTCTCCATCCTATGGGGTGGTTCCTTTGTCATGATCGAAATCGGTCTGCGCAGCTATCCCCCGCTGACCCTTGTCTTTGCCCGTGTCGCATTGGCGGTTCCGCCCATGTTGCTGGCGATGCGGCTGATGGGGGAGCGTCTGCCCCGCGATTCGCGCAGCTGGGTGCTGTTAACGGTTGTGGGTGCATTGAACTGTGCCTTGCCCTTCTCGCTGTTTTTCTGGGGACAGCAATATCTGGACAGCGGCTATGCCTCGATCCTCAACGCCACAACCCCGCTTTGGGGGGTCATCGCCGCGCATTTTCTGACCAGCGATGAAAAGGCAACGCCCACCCGCATCCTTGGCGCCCTTGTCGGCATGGCCGGGATCGTGGTGATGGTCGGACCAGCGGCAATGAAGGGATTGTCGGACAATCTGCTCGCGCAAATCGCCTGCCTTGTCTCCACGACCTTTTACAGTTTTGCCGCGATATATGGACGCCGGCTTTCGCAAAGCGCGCTGACGCCAATATCGGTCGCCACCGGGCAGACGATAACAGCGTCACTGATCATGCTGCCGATCATGCTTATGGTCGACCAGCCTTGGAGCATGGCGATGCCAAGGCTCGATTCGACGATGGCGGCGCTCATGCTTGCGCTGATATCGACGGCACTGGCCTATACGCTCTATTTCCGCCTGATCGACCGGTCAGGCGCATCCAACGCGCAGCTTGTCGCCTTTCTGATACCCGTATTCGCGGTGCTCCTCGGCAGCCTGCTGCTCAACGAAAAGCTGACGGCCGGGCAAGCCGGCGGCGCTGTGCTGATTGCCGCCGGGCTTGTCATCCTTGACGGGCGGCTATTTCGCCGGGCGTAGCATCCACAGGCCGACAAGGCTGAACAGCGCGATCCCGGCGAGATAATAGCCGACATATTCGAGGCCTGATTCCGACAGCTTCAGCGCGATATTGGGGGCCAGTGCGCCGCCCAATATCCCCGCCGCGTTAAAGCAGATCGAAGCCCCGGTGTAGCGGACACGCGCGGCAAACAGCCCCGGCAGCCACGCACCAAGCGGCCCATAGACCAGCCCCATGACGAACAGCAGCAGCGAAAGATACATGCCCGTCAGGAACAGGTCTCCGCTGCCCAGCCATGGCGCGGTCGTGAAGCTTGCGCCAACCAGCGCCGCACATCCGATCGCCAAAACGCGCGCCGGGCTGGTGCGGTCCGCCCAATATCCCGACACGATGATGCCCGCTGCCATGAACAGGATCGAGACGAGTTGGATACCCAGAAAGGCCTCGCGCTCGATACCCAGCTTTGTCGTGCCATAGCCCAGCGCAAAAGCGGTCGTGAGGTAGAAGATCGCAAAGCAGGCGATGGCCGCAAATGTCCCGCCGAAAAGCTGGCGCGGATGGGTGCGGATCACCTCTGCAACCGGCACGCGCGGCGGCGGCGCCTCTTCCAGGGCGGCAGCAAAGGCGGGCGTTTCAGTGAGACGCAGGCGAACCCACAGACCGATGCCGACCAGAAACGCGCTCAACAAAAACGGAATGCGCCAGCCCCATTCACGGAAATCGGCATCGCTAAGTATCAGGCCGAGAATGAGGAACAGGCCATTCGACAGAATGAAACCGACGGGCGCGCCCAATTGCGGGAACATGCCGTAACGCGCGGTCTTGCCCGCAGGTGCATTTTCGACAGCCAGCAATGCCGCCCCGCCCCATTCGCCACCAAGACCAAAGCCCTGGCCGAAACGCAACAGGCACAGCAATGCCGGCGCGATCCATCCAGCAACAGCATAGGTCGGCAAAAATGCGATCAGGAAGGTCGACACACCCATGATCATCAACGATGAGACAAGCGTCGCCTTGCGCCCGATGCGATCTCCATAATGGCCAAACACCAGCGCGCCAACCGGCCGGGCGATGAAGGCCAAGGCAAAGGTCAGCCAGCTTTGCAGCAGTTGCGCCTCAGGGCTGGATGTCGGAAAGAATAACGGCCCAAAGACCAGCGAAGCTGCAGTCGCGAAAATGTAGAAGTCGTAAAATTCGACCGCTGTCCCGGCCATCGCCGCACCCAAAATGCGACGGTGCGACGGCTCCTGTTCGGTCGCGGTTCCACCTGCTGATATGGATGTCATTATTGCTCCCCCGTTTAGTTTACAATTGTGCTGACACCGACACCGACGAAAGGAAAGCGGAAAAGTGCATTGCCCTTCGATCATCCGTTCCCTAATCGTTCGCGCGTGACTCACCCCTCCCCCGCTCCTTTGCCGCCATGGTTGGACGGCCTTAATACGCCGCAACGCGAAGCCGTGCTGACGACCGAGGGGCCGGTGCTGGTTCTTGCCGGCGCGGGTACAGGCAAGACCGCAGCGCTAACCGCGCGGCTTGCGCATATCATCGCCGAGCGGCTGGCCTGGCCATCTGAAATTCTTGCGGTCACCTTCACCAACAAGGCCGCGCGCGAGATGAAGGAACGGATGGGTCGGATGATCGGCGATGCCGTTGAAGGCATGCCATGGCTCGGCACCTTTCACGCGATCGGTGCCAAGATGCTGCGCCGCCATGCCGAGCTGCTCGGCTTGAAAAGCAATTTCACGATCATCGACGTTGATGACCAGCTCCGCTTGCTGAAACAACTGATCGCGGCTGCCAATCTGGACGAGAAACGCTGGCCAGCGCGCGGGCTCGCCAGCCTGATCGACAAATGGAAGAATAAGGGCCTCACCCCGGATCAACTGGATGCCGGAGAAAGCGCACTCTACGCTGATGGCAAGGGCCAGGCGATGTACACGCTATATCAGGCAAGGCTGCGCGAACTGAACGCCTGCGACTTTGGCGACCTGTTGCTCCACAATCTCACGCTGTTGCGCACGCACCGCGATGTGCTTGCGGAATATCAGCGCCGATTCAAATATATCCTCGTCGACGAATATCAGGATACCAATGCGGTCCAATATCTCTGGCTCCGCCTGTTGGCGCAGGAACGCAAGAATATCTGCTGCGTCGGCGATGACGACCAGTCCATCTATTCATGGCGCGGCGCAGAAGTTGCCAATATCCTGCGATTTGAAAAGGATTTTCCGGGCGCGAAGACGATCCGGCTCGAACAGAATTACCGATCAACCCCCCACATTCTTGCTGCAGCGAGCGGCCTGATTGATGCCAATAGCGGGCGGCTCGGCAAGACATTGTGGACCGAGTTGGACGCCGGCGAGAAGGTGCGCGTCCTTGGGGTATGGGACGGCCCAGAAGAAGCGCGGCGGATTGGCGAGGAAATCGAATCGCTACAATATCGCGGCATATCGTTGAATCAGGTCGCAATCCTTGTGCGGGCACAGTTCCAGACCCGCGAGCTGGAAGATCGCTTCATCCAGATCGGGCTAAGCTACCGCATCATCGGTGGCTTTCGTTTTTACGAACGTGCCGAAATCCGGGATGCGATCGCTTATCTGCGGATCATCAACCAGCCCGCCGACGATCTTGCCTTTGAACGGATCGTCAATGTGCCCAAGCGCGGCATTGGCGACAAGGCGGTCGAGAAAATCCACCGCCTTGCCCGGGCAGAGGCCGCACCGCTCTCCCTCGCCGCGGCACGGATTGTCGGTACAGATGAACTGACCGGCAAGGCGCGCAAAGCGCTGTCCGACCTTGTCATAGACATTGCTCGCTGGCGCGATAGCGCAGCCACGTTGCCACCGGCAGAGCTGGCGCGGCTGGTGCTCGATGAAAGTGGCTATACCGCTGCATTGCAGGCCGAACGCAGCACCGAGGCCTCGGGGCGGTTGGAAAACCTCAACGAATTGACCCGGGCAATGGAAGATTATGAAACGCTCGGCGATTTCCTTGAGCATGTCAGCCTGGTGATGGACAATGAAGCCAACGCCAATGACGAGGCCGTCACGATCATGACAATCCATGCCGCCAAGGGGCTGGAATTCCATCATGTCTTTTGCGCCGGCTGGGAGGACGGGGTGTTTCCGTCACAACGCGCGCTCGATGAAGGCGGGCTTGCCAGCCTCGAAGAAGAGCGCCGTCTTGCCTATGTTGCGATCACGCGCGCGCGCGAAAAATGCACGATCACCCATGCTGCCAACCGGCGCATCTACGGCCAATGGACGTCCAGCATCCCCAGCCGCTTCATTGACGAATTGCCTGAAGAGCATATCGAGAATGAGCAAACCATGACGGGCGGCGCTTCACTGTGGCGTGCAAACTGGTCCGAACGGGCGGATCCCTTTGCCCATCTGGCTGCCGCAAACCAAGGCCGGGCCAATGCACGCGGCCCAGGCTGGCAACGCGCCGCCACCAGCGGGGGATTCAACGCGTCACCGCAAAGGATTGGGGAATCGAGCAAGCCTGCAGTCGGGCTGGGCGCGCAGGGACGCAGCGACATTTCCAAAGGCATGCGCGTTTTCCATGAAAAATTCGGCTATGGTCTGATCGCAGAGATCGAGGGCAACAAGCTGGAAATCGACTTTGAAACCGCCGGGCGCAAGCGGGTAATGGACAGTTTCGTCAGCATCCCCTGACCCGGCTGGCCGATATGGGCTTGCCTTAATCGATAGCGACAAAGTGGAGCCATGCCGCCGCCAAGAACGGCTTGCATTGCGCTCATCCATTCGACCGGTTAGGCGCTAAGATGAAAATGTCATCCGCGCCGCATCCTTTTTCGATTCCCGACTACCGACGTTACTGGCTGTCCCGCTTCATGGCGGTGATCGCCACAATGTCGATGGTCGTCGTGATCGCTTGGCAGGTCTATGATACCGCCCGCAGCGATTATGGCATGTCGCCCAAGGCAGCCGCGTTCCAATTGGGATTGCTTGGCCTGTTCCAGTTCATCCCTCTGGCCTTGCTGACACCCGTGGCAGGCTGGGCCGCCGACCGTTTCGAACGGCGGCGCGTTGCGATCTGCGCCAATATGGTCGACGCAGGCGTCGCGCTGGCGCTTGGTTCACTGACCTATCATGACGCGCTCAACCTGCCGCTGCTGTTCCTCTTTGCCGCACTGCATGGGGTGGCACGGGTTTTTGTCGGCCCGGCCATGTCATCAATTGCCCCCAACATCGTCCCGCCGGAATCCTTACCGCGGGCAATCGCGCTCGGTTCGATTGCCTGGCAAAGTGCCTCGGTTATCGGACCTGCCGTTGGCGGGCTGATCTATGCGCAAAATGCGCCCGGTTCTTACTGGATGTCAGTCGCGCTGCTAATCCTTTCCAGCATCGCCATATCGACTGTCCGCCCGGTGTATCCGCCGCCAATGACCGAAAAGAAGCATCCTGTAAGGATGATGATTGAGGGCATGAAATATACCTGGTCCGAACGCTTTCTGCTCGGCGCGATCACACTTGATCTGTTCGCGGTCTTGCTTGCGGGCGCGACGGCCCTGTTGCCGGTCTATGCGCGTGACATATTACATGTAGGCCCCGACGGGCTTGGTCAGTTGCGCGCGGCCCCGGCCTTTGGCGCGGCTTTGGTCGCCATCTATCTCACTATCCGGCCATTGAAGCATAATGTCGGGGTGAAAATGCTCTGGGCTGTCGTGGTCTTCGGGCTTGCGACGATCGGCTTTGGCCTTTCCCACATTATCGGCGCCGAATTGTTTGGCGATGCAAGGATCGACTGGCTCGACATGGCAGCACCGATGGGTGTGGCACTGTCGATGCTGGCGCTACTGGGCGCTGCCGACATGCTCTCGGTCTATGTGCGGAGCTCACTGGTCCAACTCAACACCCCCGATGCGATGCGCGGCCGCGTCAGTTCGGTTTCGGGCTTAGCCATCTCCGCCTCAAACGAATTGGGTGAGTTGCAATCCGGCTTTGCCGCAGCTCTGCTCGGTCCAGTCGGCGCAGTTGTATTTGGCGGCGTAGGAGCCATAATGGTAACAGGCATCTGGGCGAAATTATTCCCCGAACTCAAGAACGCCCGCACGTTCGAGCCACAGTTTCGCGATGTAAAGGAAAGCAAGACATGAAGGCCCATTCCATCCTCGATACCATCGGCAACAGCGCCCATATCCGCATGCAGCGCCTGTTCGGTGACGCCGAAGTCTGGATCAAATCCGAACGATCCAACCCCGGTGGATCGATCAAGGACCGTATCGGCCTTGCAATGATCGAAGCGGCCGAAAAAGACGGCAGCCTGCAACCGGGCGGTACGATCATCGAACCGACCAGCGGCAATACCGGCGTCGGTCTGGCCATGGTCGCTGCGGTTAAGGGCTATAAACTCGTCCTCGTCATGCCGGAAAGCATGTCGGTTGAACGCCGCCGCCTTATGCTCGCTTATGGTGCGACCTTTGACCTGACGCCGCGGGAAAAGGGCATGAAGGGTGCTATCGAACGCGCGCTTGAACTGGTCGCGACAACGCCCGGCGCATGGATGCCGCAGCAATTTGAAAACCCCGCCAATATCGACGTCCATGTCCGCACAACCGGTCCGGAAATATTGGCTGATTTCAAAGACAGCCCGATCGACGTGCTGATCACCGGCGTCGGCACCGGCGGGCACATCACCGGCTGCGCCGAAGTGCTGAAAGCTGCATGGCCCAATCTTAAGGTCTATGCGGTTGAACCAACGCTGTCACCAGTCATCAGTGGCGGCCAGCCTGGCCCGCACCCGATCCAGGGCATTGGCGCAGGCTTCATCCCTGCGAACCTCCACACCCAATTGATCGACGGCGTGATCCAGGTGGATCCGGAAGATGCCAAGGAAATGGCGCGCCGCGCCGCGCGCGAAGAAGGCATGCTTGTCGGCATTTCGTCGGGCGCAACGCTGGCCGCGATCGCGCAAAAGCTGAAGGAATTGCCGGCTGGAAGCCGCGTCCTTGGCTTCAACTATGACACCGGCGAACGCTATCTGTCGGTGCCTGATTTCCTGCCGACCGAATGAATGCAAAAGCGCCGGGATCGATCAGACGTCCCGGCGCGTTTGGCCATATGGCCGACATGATGTAACTTCTGCAAAGGGTCAGAAGCGCGGCTCTTCCCCTTCGGGTTCGGCTGGCGGCGGGGGTGCAGGCCGATCGGATGTGCGATCCGGATCGTCGGGGCGGCCATCGCCATCATCGTCAAAAATATCCGGCTTTCCATCATTATTGACATCCCACGCATCCGCTTTGCCATTGGCATCGCGATCCCATGCGTCGGCTTTACCATCACGATTGCTGTCCATCGTGGGGGGCGGCACCGCCTTTTCTGGCACAGAGCTTGCCGGCATTTTCGGTTCTGCGGAAGGTTGATCGGCTTCGGCGGCCCTTACGATGCCCGCTGCAAAGGGCAGGATTAATGCAGTGGCAGCGGCAAAGGCGACGCTGTTTCGGAACTTCGACATCGGTTGCTCCTTGAAAAGCAAAACCCCCTGTCAAAGCCGACCATCGCGGCAGCCATGCCATAATCCCAGCGCAAAGCGGCGGTGCGAGGCCTTCAGCGGCTTAACCGCTCGTCGCAATCGCTCCGCCGTCATAGAGGCTCAGGCGGTCGCGAAAAGCTCCGGCTCCAGTGCCATCACCGCCTCGCTGCCTGCCTCAATCTTGCGGCGCAACGATCCGCAATCAGGGAAGAAGCGCTCGGCAAAATAGCGGGCCGTAACCAATTTGGCCTCATAGAATTTCGCATTCGCGGCTCCGCCAGTGATTGCGGCATGCGCGGCCTGCGCCATGCGCAGCCATTGCAGGCCCAGCGCAACAATCCCCATGATGTGCATATAATGGTGCGCACCGGCGCCGACATTATTGGGGTTTGCCATGCCATTTGCCATGAACCACATGGTCGATGCCTTCAGTTCGCCATTGGCCTTTTCCAGCCGTTCGGCAAAATCGGCCATCGCGCCTGACTTGGCAGCGGCGCATTCATCATCGACCAGCTTGAAAAAGGCCTGCACGGAACGGCCACCATTCTGAGCCAGCTTACGACCGACAAGATCCATCGCCTGAACGCCGTTCGCGCCTTCATAGATCATGGTGATCCGGGCATCGCGGACATATTGTTCCATGCCCCATTCGCCGACATAGCCGTGGCCGCCATAAACCTGCTGCGCATTGGTTGCGACATCATAGCCCTTGTCGGTGCCATAACCTTTGATCACCGGTGTCAACAGGCCGAGCAGATCGTCTGCGGCCTGCCGCTCTTCCTCGGTCTGGCCGCCATGGATGATGTCGGCAAGCAGCGCACCATTGAGGCACAAGGCGCGCATGGCTTCGGTGAAGGCCTTTGCGTCCATCAACATGCGGCGGATGTCGGGGTGGACGAACAGCGTATCCGCCTTTTCACCCAGATCCTGCGGACCGGTGAGTGCCCGGCCCTGGCGGCGATCATGTGCATATTGCACGGCGTTCTGATAGGCGACCTCCGCAATGCCCAGCCCTTGCTGGCCGACGCCCAATCGCGCAACGTTCATCATGATGAACATGGCCGCAAGGCCCTTATTCTCCTCACCGACCAGATAGCCGGTCGCGCCATCATAGTTCATGACGCAGGTCGCATTGCCATGGATGCCCATCTTATGCTCCAGCGAGCCGCAGCCAAGGCTGTTGCGTGCGCCCAGCGAGCCGTCCTCATTGACCAGGAATTTCGGCACGATGAAGAGCGAGATACCCTTCACGCTGTCCGGCGCATCGGGCGTTTTCGCGAGCACGAGATGGACGATATTCTCTGCAAGGTCGTGGTCGCCAGACGAGATGAAGATCTTCGTCCCGCTGATCGCATAGCTGCCATCGCCATTGGGCACTGCCTTTGTCCGGATCAGGCCAAGATCGGTTCCGCAATGCGGCTCGGTCAGGTTCATCGTGCCTGTCCATTTGCCGCTGATCATGTTGGGCGCATAGGTTGCTTTTTGCGCATCGCTGCCCTTGACGAGGATCGCCGACACCGCCCCATGGGTCAGCCCCGGATACATGCCGAACGCCATGTTCGAACTCGACATATACTCCTCAAACGCCATCGAAACGACGTGTGGCAAGCCCTGTCCGCCATATTCAACGGGTGCCGACAAGGTGCCCCAGCCCGCCTCGACATAGGCCTGATAAGCCTCTTTGAAACCTTCCGGCGTGGTCACCGAACCGTCGGCATGGCGGGTGCAACCCTGCTTGTCACCGACCACGTTAAGCGGGAAAAGTTCATTCTCGACGAACTTAGCGCCCTCGGTCAGGATCGCTTCGATCATGTCTGCACCGGCATTTTCGAAGCCGGGAAGATTGGCGTATTTCTCGACGCCCAATACTTCGTTCAGGATGAAAAGTGTGTCGCGTACCGGCGCTTTATACTGGGGCATAGGGTCCTCTTTGCTCCAAATGGAGGCAGCCGTCAGGCCGCCTTGCTTTCTTCTGCCTCGACCTGTTCGACCAAGGCGACAAATTCGGTCAGTTCGGCAATCGCACTATCCAGATCCTGCCGCTGCTTTTTCAGCAGATCGACCCGTTCCCGGCATTTCTGGATCGTCACCTTGCGCTGGATATTCCGTCCATCGTTTAAATCGTAAAGATCGATCATCTCGCGGATCTCTGCAAGGCTGAAGCCCACGCGCTTTGCCCGCAAAATCCACGCCAGTCGTGCGCGGTCACGCTTTGAATAGATGCGCGCCAATCCCTGCCGTTCCGGTGAAATCAGTCCCTGATCTTCATAAAAACGCAGTGCGCGCGCCGTAACATCAAACTCGGCGGATAGGTCGGATATCGTGAAACTGTCGCGCCCCAAAGCATCGGGCGTTTCAATGGTCGCGTCTGCCGCTTTGCCATTGCCTTTAATCAAATCCATTGCCGCGAAATCCTCCCTCGTCGAGGCTCGCTTCTTTCTACTTTACGTTAGCGTAAACGTCAATCGCGAAGGATGGCCTTAACGGCGGTTTGGTGTCGGCGATGGTGGCACCCCGGCGCTGGGCTGGGGCTGGGGTTGGGGTTGCGGCTGAGCCTGCAGTTCGCCTTGCCCAGTGGCGGGCTGCGGAACTTGCTCTGGCACGGTTGCGGGCGGATTGGCGGCAGGCTCAACCGGCACCGGCTTGGGCCGAGCGAGCGGCTTACTCAGGCTTTCAAGGATCACCACTTCCCCGTCCATTTGCGTTACGCCATAAAGCGCCTCTGCAAACCGTTTTGGTAGGCGAATACAGCCATGCGAAGCGGGATAGCCAGGCAGATGACCCGCATGAATGGCTATGCCATCCCATGTCAGCCGCTGCATGAACGGCATCGGCGCATTGGCGTAGATGTTGGATTCATGATAGATTTTTTTCTGCAGGATCTTGAATATGCCCGACGGCGTTTCCTTTCCGGTCTTGCCCGATGATATGGTTGAAAATCCGACCAGCTTGTCTCCGTCAAAGACATAGAGCCGCTGAATGTCGAGCACCACGACCATCCGCAGCGGGTTTTCGTAACTATCGCGCTTTTCCCAGACAAACTGGCCCGGCTTCAGGCTGTCCACCGGTCCCTTGCGCACAGGCTTTACCGGCGCGGCGGGTGTGGGATCAACAATGGGTGCCGTAGCAGCCGGCGGCGATGCTGGTTCGGCAATAGGCGGGATTGTGGGCGCGGGAACAGGGGACGTTTCAGCCGATTGCTGCGGCACCGCAGGCGTCACCGGCGCATTTTGGGCGGCAGCCGGATTGGCAAGCACCATGAGCGCAGCTGCGATCGAAAGAATGCAATATTTCACGCGGATCATTGGGAGGGCCCTGTTCGGCAATATTATTACCATTTTGGTAGATTTATGCCTTTTCGTGGTTGCAATATCAACGCATTTTTCGGGGAGGAGCGCCCTTTCAAATTAGGCCTCTGCCTTCTTCAAGCTGCATCTCACCCCTCGCTTATCCGCCAAAACGCCGGAAAATTGCGCCGAATTGCGTCAACATGGGTTCTTATCTGCAGATGTGCGTCCTAGATTGGTCATAATGAAAGCAATGGGCCGCAGAATATTTTTGACGCGTTCGGCAGCAGCAATTGCCGGGCTTGGCGTTTCAGGCCTGCCATTTGGCGCGCTCGCATCGGTGGCGAGTGACGAGGCCTTGCTTGATCCCCGGCTGCTTGCGCGCGCGGCATCAGCACTGGCCCGGCATGGCGAACATATTGCCAATCATCAAATCATGGCGATTGCCGATTTTTCGAAACCGTCGCGCATCCCCCGCTTCTTCCTCTATGATTTGATCGGCGGCCGGACGACGCCATTGCTTGTCGCCCATGGCATTGGTTCGGATCGCGGACATAGCGGCTGGGTTCAGGAATTTTCAAACATTCCGGGTTCTGAAGCAACCTCTGCCGGTGCCTATCGCATTGGTGAAAGCTATATCGGCAAATATGGCGCATCGCGCCGGCTGATCGGCCTTGAGCCGCAAAATGATCAGGCGGAAAACCGCGCCATCGTTATCCACCCTGCACCCTATGTCAGTCAGGCGATTATCGACCGACAGGGCAAGCTGGGTCGCAGCCAAGGCTGTTTCGCCTTTTGCCATTCGGATATCGAACAGGTGCTCAACCGGCTTGTCCCCGGTGCCATGCTCTACGCCGGCAAGGTGTGACGCCGGATAGCTGTGACGCACCTCAGCCGCGCGTGAACACCCCGCAATAGACCCGCTTGCCGGCATTGCCGGTGGGGTCTGTAAGATAATCATCAGCCTTTTCATGCACGATCAGCGCCGCACCATCGGCATCGAACGGGCTGTTGGTACCTGTCCACTCGACATGGTCGAGCCGCAGTTTCGCCCCAATCCGTCCATTGGCATCGGCGCTGACATTGGGGAGGTCACCCGCATGCGATCCGGCAGGGTTTTGCTTGCCATGCTGGCGCATATCAGGGTTCCAGTGCGGCCCCGCGCTGGTGAAATCCGGTGCTGTGCACTGCCCCACTGAATGTATGTGCATTGCGAAATTGCCGGCACCAGGCGCTGCGGCCGACATTTCCAGCCAGACACCATCGGCCTGAAGCGAAAGCGTGGCGACACCCGCTTCGCTGCCATCAGCACGCATCAGCTTTGCCGTGGCAACTTCCTTGACCGCAGACTGGCTGGCTTCCTGCGAGGTGGTGCAGCCCGCAAGCGCGATTGAGGCAACAAATATAAGGGCAAGGGTTTTACGCATGGCGATCAATCTTCCTTTTTGATGTCAGAACGCGGGACGAGGCCCTTTTGTTGCATCCGCCAGAGTAGCATTTCAATTCGATCCTGACCGAAAAAGGCTTCATTGTCGAATATCAGCGTCGGCACGCCCCAATGCCCACCTGCTTCCAATGCGGCCTGGTTTGCATGGATTTCGCTATCCAGCGCCTCTGCGTCCGACACGGCCTCTGCATCAAGCTCTGCCAGATCGAGCCCCGCGCGCTGCGCTGCGCCTGCCAGATGATCGCCTTCGTGCCAGTTTTCGGCACCGCCCCAGATCAGCCGGCCTGCCTCATGCGCAAAGGCCAGTCCCTTGCCCCGGCGCGCGGCGACCTGCCCAAGCCGGGTCATGCGAAAAATATAGGGCTGCTCTTCCGATATTTGGCGCGTCATCACATTCTGGACGATCGGATCGGGCCGCGGCGGACCAAAGGGAATGCCATGATATTGCGCGACACGGAACATATCGGTGAAAGTGTAGCGCAACCAATTGGGATGGTTCCGCTCAAAAAAATCGGGCTCGCGGATTGCCAACGGATAGACCGGGCGCAGCGCAATATCGACGCCCCATTCCTCCATCATGGACCGATAACGACCAATGGCGAGATAGGAATAGGGTGAGCGGAATGAGAAGAACAGGTCGGCATGTAATGTCATGCCGACCTGATGGACTGGCTTCAGCCTTTCTGCAAGTGGCGACGACCAAGCAGTTCGGCAATCTGCACCGCGTTGAGCGCGGCGCCCTTGCGCAGGTTATCAGAAACGCACCACAGGTTGATGCCATAGTCGACCGTGCTGTCATCGCGCACACGGCTGATGAAGGTTGCATAGTCGCCGACACATTCGATCGGGGTAACATAGCCGCCATCCTCACGCTTATCGACAAGCATCACGCCTGGGGCTTCGCGCAGGATTTCCTGTGCCTCCTCTGCCGACAACTCGTTTTCAAATTCGATGTTGATCGATTCCGAATGGCCGACAAAAACAGGCACGCGTACACAGGTAGCCGTCACCTTGATCTTGGGATCAAGGATCTTCTTGGTTTCCGCAACCATCTTCCACTCTTCCTTGGTCGAACCATCTTCTAGGAAGCTGTCGATATGCGGAATGACGTTGAACGCGATCTGCTTGGTGAATTTGCGCGGCTCGATCTGATCACCCACAAAGATCGCACGGGACTGTTCGAACAGCTCGTCCATCCCCGCCTTGCCCGCGCCCGATGCGGACTGATAGGTCGACACGACGACGCGCTTGATCTTCGCGGCATCATGCAGCGGCTTCAAAGCGACGACCATCTGCGCAGTCGAGCAATTGGGATTAGCGATGATATTCTTGACCTTATAGCCGTCAATCGCGTCAGGATTCACCTCTGGCACGATCAGGGGCACATCGGGGTCCATACGATAGAGCGAGGCGTTATCGATCACCGTGCAGCCGGCAGCCGCGAATTTGGGCGCATAAAGCTTTGATCCATCGGTTCCGATCGCGAACAATGCGATATCCCAGCCCGTGGGATCGAAATGTTCGATATTCTGTACTTTCAGCGTCTTGCCGGTTTCACCGAAATCGATGACATCGCCTGCCGAACGCGAGGATGCGAGGACCGCAAGTTCATCGATCGGAAATTCCCGCTCGGCAAGGATGTTCAGCATTTCGCGCCCGACATTGCCCGTGGCGCCTGCAACTACTACCCGATAACCCATTATTCCATATCCTTGCTTTTTACAGTCCGGTTGAGGAAGTCGAGGATCGACCCCCACAAATGCACGCTCACCTTGGGGCCGGCGACGCGGTGCGTCTGGCCGGGATAGACCATGGTTTCAAAGGGCTGCGCATTGCCCTGCATCGCCGCCATCAACGCGGTCGAATGATCGAAGACGACATTGTCGTCAGCCATGCCGTGGATCAGCAGCAGCGGATCACTGATCTTGTCTGCATGCGGAACAACATTGGCCTTTTCATATGCCTCGGGCACCTTGCGCGGATCGCCCATATAGCGTTCGGTATAATGGGTGTCGTAAAGCTCCCACTTCGTTACCGGTGCGCCCGAAACGCCTGCGGCGAACACGCCCGGGGCCGCCTCCAACAGTTTCAGCGTCATATAGCCGCCATAGGACCAGCCATAGACGGCGATCCGCTGCGGATCGACAAAGGGCTGGGCTTTGAGCCATTCGACGCCGGTCAGTTGGTCGGCAACTTCAACGCCGCCCATGGCGCGGTAGATATGGTCTTCAAACGTCTTGCCGCGATCAGGCGTGCCCCGCCCGTCGACCGAAAAGACGATCCAGCCCTGTTGCGCCAGATATTGCTGCAACGCGCCGCCGCCCCAGCTTTCGGTGACCTGACGCCCTGCTCCGGGCCCGCCATAGACTTGCACAAACACAGGATAACGCTTGCCCGGCTCGATTTTGGGCAGGAGCAGCTTCGTCTTGAGTTCGGTGCCATCGGCCGCCTTGATGCTGCCAAAGACAGGGGCAATATGTGCCGCCAAATAGGGGCCATAAGGATGGCGCGCATCGAGGCGATTTTCCTCAATCCATGACAGGCGCTTGCCGCTGGCGTCGGCCAGATAGACCTGTTCGGGCTGGTTCGGGCTTGATCGGGTGACGATCGCCCGGTTCGCCGCGCGGTTCATCGCGACAGCGTTGAAACTGCCCTGCTCTGTCAGCCGTTCAACTGCGCCGCCCTTTAACGGCACGCGGTAGAGATGCTGCTGCGTCGCCGCCTCGGCATTGCCGGTGAAATAGATGCGGCCCGCTGCCTCATCAACGCCGACAACGGCCTTCACTGCCCATGCGCCCTTGGTCAGCTGCGTCCATTTGCCGTTGCGGAAACGATAAATATGGCTGAAGCCATCACGCTCCGACGTCCAGACAAGGCTGCCGTCGGAAAGCACGCGCAGATTGTCATGCAGGTTCAACCAGGTCGGGCTGGTTTCGCTGAACAGCACGCTCGACGCGCCCGTTGCGGCATCAACCTTCAGCACATCGAGCCGCTTCTGGTCGCGGCTCTGGCGCTGCACCAGCAGGCTTTTCGCGTCGGGCATCCAGTCCACCCGCGCCAGATAGATGTCGGCATCTGCACCAAGATCAACCTTTACATGGCGGTCGCCGGCCTTGTGCCAAACAAACAGGTCGACACGGGCATTGTCCGTGCCGGCAAAGGGATAGCGCTGCTCGTAAATGCGGGTGCCCTCGGCCCCGATTGCGGCGCGCGGGGCAACCTTCACGCCGCTTTCATCGACCCGGGCATAGGCAAGCGCAGCGTCATCGGGCGCCCACCAATGGCCGCGGCTGCGGTCCATCTCTTCCTGCGCAACAAATTCGGCAACGCCATAGCTCAGCGTGCCGCCGCCATCGCTCGTCAGCGCCTTTTCCGCACCGTCGGAAAGGCTGCGGACGACAAGATTCTGGTCGCGCACGAAAGAGACATGGCTGCCCTTGGGGCTGACGGTGGCATCAAGCTCACTCGTCGCGGTCTCGGTCAAACGGCGGATATCGCCCTGCAGATCGGCAAGAAACAGGTCGCCATCAACGGGAACAAGGATCGTCTGGCTATCTGGCGCCCAGTCATAAGCGACAATGCCCTTGGTACCGCCAATGCGGGCGCGTTCGCGCTGCATTTTTTCGGCTTCGCTGATCTCTCCGCTGGTGCCAAGCTTGGTCGAATCGACCAGCATACGCCATTCGCCACTCTTGCTGTCGAGGAACCACAAATCGAACCGTTCGCGATCATCGGCGCGCGGACGCAGGCTCGTCAGATATTTGCCATCGGGCGAAAGCTTCACTGCACGCGGCGACGCGCCATTGATTGAAGGGCTCGCAAAGACCCGCTCCAGCGTCAATGAAGGCGCATCCTGTGCGCTGGCAGACTCACTTGCTGCCATCAGTGCCAGGCTCGCGGCGGCCATAAGCCATATTTTCCTCATCCTTGTCTCTCCAAACGAAAAAAGGCCGGGATCGCTTTTCAGGATCCCGGCCTTTTCGGCTATCTTGGTTACAAGCAACCAGACGGGATCAGCCTTCGGCTCCCTGTTTGGTCGTAATCTTACGCTCGGCGATACGCGCCTTCTTACCGGTGCGGCCACGCAGATAATAGAGCTTCGCACGGCGCACGGCACCGCGACGAACCACTTCGATGCTTTCGACATTGGGGCTGTAAAGCGGGAATACGCGCTCTACGCCTTCGCCGAACGAAATTTTGCGAACGGTGAAATTCGATCCCATGCCCTTGTTCGAACGCGCGATGCACACGCCTTCATAGTTCTGGATACGGGTGCGATCGCCTTCGATCACCTTCACGCCCACGCGGAGCGTATCACCGGCCCGGAATTCCGGGATGCTTTTCTTGGCAGCAAGTTCGGCAATCGCCTCTTGCTCAAGCGTCTGGATCAGGTTCATGGCCTGTCTTCTTCCTTCTTCATGCCGCACACCAGAGGCAGGTCAGTCCCGAGCGTTGTTGTAACGCTCCCAAAGGTCTGGCCTGCGTAGCCGTGTATCATCTTCAGCCTTTTGTTTCCGCCAGGCCTTGATCTTCGCATGATCCCCCGATCGCAGCACTTCAGGGATCATACGCCCTTCCCACTCAGCGGGTCGGGTGTAATGCGGATATTCGAGAAGGCCTTGTTCAAAGGACTCCTCATCACCGCTATCGGGCGCGCCCATTACGTCGGGAAGCAGCCGAATGCAAGCATCTAATAGCATCAGCGCCCCCATTTCCCCTCCGGAAAGCACGATATCGCCCATGCTGACCTGCTCGATTTGCGGCCGCGCCTCGAACAGCCGTTCATCAAAGCCCTCAAAGCGGCCGCAAATGATGGTGACGCCCGGGCCTTCTGCCAGTTCGCGGACCCGTTGCTGCGTCATCGGCTTTCCCCTTGGCGTCATCGCAAGGATCGGAAAATCAGGTGTTTTTTCAATCGCATGGTCAACCGCAGCCGCCATGACGTCAGCCTTCAACACCATCCCTGCCCCACCACCGGCAGGTGTATCGTCAACCGTACGGTGCTTGTCAGTTGCAAAATCGCGGATCTGGATCGGCGAACAGGACCATTTCCCGTCCGCCAAAGCGCGCCCGGCAATCGAAATACCGAGAGGGCCGGGAAACATTTCCGGATAGAGCGTAAGAATCTGGGTTTGAAAGGTCATTCGGCAAAGGCCGCATCGACGACGATCCGCTCGCCCCATTCGGGTACCGCTTGCACGTTCATCGGCACCATGAATTTCTTGCCGTCGGATTTCTGAATTTCGAGAATATCGCCCGCGCCGAAATTTTCGACCGCGATGCACGTGCCAAGGTCGGCGCCATCGGTCGAAACGCACGCCACACCGATCAGATCGCTATAATAATATTCGCCATCGCCCAGCGGCGGCAATTCCGCGCGCGATACGGTCAGCAAGGTGCTGCGCAGCGCCTCTGCGGCATTGCGGTCAACAACCTCGGCAAAACGGGCGATTGCTCCGTCTTTATGGGCGCGCACCGATTTTAAGGTCAGTGCGCCGCCATTATAGCTTTTATGCCGTTTGAGGCTGTCCACACTTTCGGCAAACAACTTCAACCGGACTTCGCCCGTCACACCATGCGCACCAGCAACGGCGGCCAGAACAACCGTTTTTTCGGTCATTTTCCCCTCCCGCTTGCGGGAGGGGTTAGGGGTGGGAGCGAGCACAGCGAGCTTAAAATCATCACCGGCCCTCCCCCGGCCCCTCCCGCATGCGGGAGGGGAGAAGGCATCAGCCCTCGGCCTTTTCTTCAGCAGCAGGCGCTTCTTCAGCGGCAGCTTCTTCAGCGGCAAGTGCTTCTTCAGCGGCAGGTGCTTCTTCAGCAGCAACTTCTTCTACAGCCGGAGCAGCAGCAGCGGCAGCGGCGGCTTCTTCAGCTTCAGCCAGCTTGGCAGCCTTATCTTCTGCGCGGTCCTTCGCCTTCTGGCCAGGCTCACCCTTTTTCGGGTTCGCCTTGGCAGCGCGTTCTTTCACGCCAGCAACGTCGAGGAAGCGGGCAACGCGATCCGAAGGCTGGGCACCAGCGGCAAGCCAGTGCTTCGCACGCTCACCGTTAAGAATGACGCGGTTGGCATCATCCTTGCCGAGCAGCGGGTTGTAGCTGCCGATACGTTCGATGAACTTGCCGTCACGCGGGCTGCGGGCGTCCGCAACAACGATCCGGTAATAGGGGCGCTTCTTGCTGCCGCCGCGCGACAAACGAATTGCCAATGCCATGATAATCTACCTTTCCAACAAAACTCAAAAATGAATGTATTTACTTCTTTTTATTCAATAATTTCGCAATATCCGATGGCAATCCACCGCCGCTGCCGGGCATTCCGGGAAGACCGGGAAAGCCCCCGCCAAGACCGCCCTTGGGAAGGCCATGCATGCCTTCCATTGTCGCGCCCAGATCGCCGCCCGATTTTCCAAACAAGGCGGCAAGCCCCTTCAGGCCGCCCATTTTCTTGATCCGCTTCATCGCGGTTTCCATCTCCTTGTGCATTTTCAGGAGACGGTTCACATCCTGCACAGTCGTGCCCGAACCATTGGCGACGCGGATCTTGCGCTTCGCGTTCAGAAGGTCCGGCTTGCTGCGTTCCTTTTGCGTCATGGATCCGATGATCGCATCCATGCGGTGCAGGACCTTGTCGTCCATCCCGCTCTGCGCCATCGCGGCCTTCGCCTTTTTCATGCCGGGCATCATTCCGGCAAGCGCGCCAAGGCCGCCCATCTTGGTCATCTGCCGCAACTGGGCGCGCAGATCGTCAAGATCGAATTGGCCCTTCGCCATTTTGGCGGCGAGTTTCTCGGCGTCTTCCTGTTCGACAACCTGTGCCGCACGCTCAACCAGGCCAACGACATCGCCCATGCCAAGGATGCGTCCGGCAACGCGCGAAGGCTGGAACGCTTCAAGCGCATCCATCTTTTCGCCAACGCCGGCAAATTTGATCGGCTTTCCGGTAACCGCGCGCATCGACAGCGCCGCACCGCCGCGCGCATCGCCATCCATACGGGTCAGCACGACACCGGTGAGATTGACCTGCTCGCCGAAATTCTGGGCGACGTTGACCGCGTCCTGACCGGTCAGAGAGTCGACAACGAGAAGGATTTCCTGCGGCGTGGCAACATTGGCCACCGCCTTCATTTCATCCATCAACTGCTGGTCGACATGCAGACGACCCGCAGTATCGAGCATCAGCACGTCAAAGCCCTGCAGCTTGGCCGCTTGCATCGCGCGCTTTGCTATATCGACCGGCTGCTGGCCGGCAACGATCGGCAAGGTCGCAACGTCAATCTGCGTGCCCAGCGTCGCGAGCTGTTCCTGCGCGGCAGGACGATTGACGTCGAGCGACGCCATCAGCACCTTCTTGCGCTCTTTTTCCTTCAGCCGCTTCGCGATCTTCGCCGTCGTCGTGGTCTTACCCGAGCCTTGCAAGCCGACCATCATGATTATCGCGGGCGGCGTTACTGCCAGATCAAGCTCGCTGGCATCGGCACCAAGCATTTCGACAAGCGCGTCATTGACGATCTTGACGACTTGCTGACCTGGGGTGACCGAGCGCAACACAGACTGGCCCACGGCCTGTTCGGTTACTTTTTCGACAAAGTCGCGCGCAACCGACAGCGCCACATCGGCTTCGAGCAAGGCGACGCGGACTTCGCGCATTGCCTCACGGACATCGGCTTCATTCAACGCGCCGCGACCGCGCAGGCGGTCAAACACGCCTCCCAACCGGTCGCTCAGCTTGTCGAACATCCCAAATCCTTCGCCATGTTGGCAAAAACGCACAAAACGCCGGTGGGCGAAACCTCGCTGACCGGCGTGTGAGCTTTTGTCACATCTTCAAAAATGCGGGACTTGCCCGCTTGGGAAGCGCCCTTAGCCGCGCTTGCGTGCAATTGCAAGCCTGATGGCGCGACCTCCAAAAGTCGCAATTAACCCAATATTGACCTTTTTTTCGCATAAGGTCCTCTGAAATTGAAGGGGCATTTCCGGCATGATCGCCAGAAAACAGACACAGGCGGACGACGGCACGGCACGGCCAAAGGGCCGGCACAGTTCAAGCTGGTTGAGCAATCTGCTGATCATTGGCGCGCTGGGCACCTTTGTTTTCGTCGGCGGCGCAGTGGGTACCCAACTGGTCGGCCAATTTTTCGGCAGCGGCCGGACAACCGATCAGGCGATGGTATCGGCGCTCCTCCTCAACATCGCGCTAATCCTGATGATCTGGCGCCGGACCACGGCATTGAGCGACGAGGTCGATGTGTACCGCAAGGCTGAAGTACGTGCCCAGCATCTCGCCATCACCGACCCTTTGACAAATTTGTTCAATCGCCGCGCAATCAAGGAAAAGGCTTCCGAACTGACCAACCGGGCATCCCGCCGGGGCAAGTCCGTGGCTTTCATGATGATCGACCTGGATGGCTTCAAAAAGGTCAACGATCTTTACGGCCATGACAGCGGCGACCAGTTGCTGCGCGAAGTTGCAGACCGGATGCGCGATACCGTGCCGCCGTCCAGCGTATTGGCGCGGCTTGGCGGCGATGAATTCGGTGTCTGCGTCGTCTTCGAACCCGAATTTCCCGAAACTGTCGATCGCATTGCCGAAGACCTGATCGATATATTGTCCCGCGCGATCACCATCGGTGACACCGATCACAGCATCACCGCGTCAATCGGCATCAGCCGGCCGGAAATTGACTGCGATTCGATCGACATGCTGATCCGCCGCGCCGACATCGCGCTCTATGCGGCGAAAAAGAACGGCAAAAACGGCTTTTGCTGGTTTGAAAATGGCATGGAAGTCGAGCTGCGCACGCGCAATTCGCTGGAAGCCGATATCCGCGCCGCGATCCCCAATGACGAATTTGTTCCCTATTTCGAACAGCAGATCGATCTGGAAACGGGCGAGCTTTCGGGCTTTGAAATGCTGGCGCGCTGGGTATCCCCGGTACGCGGATTGATCCCGCCCGACGAATTCATCCCTGTTGCTGAAGAAACCGGCATGATCGGCGACATTTCGCTCGGCATCATCCGCAAGGCGATGCTTGAAGCAAAGAATTGGGATCCCAAGCTGACGATTTCGGTGAATATTTCACCGGTTCAGCTGAAAGACCCCTGGCTTGCCCAGAAAATCGTCAAGCTGCTGGTCGAAACCGGCTTTCCGGCGAACCGGCTCGAAGTCGAGATCACCGAAAGCTCGCTGTTCAAGAATCTCAGCCTCGCCCAGTCGATCGTCGGCAGCCTCAAAAATCAGGGCATCCGGATCGCGCTCGACGATTTCGGCACTGGCTACAGTTCGCTTGCGCATCTGCGCGCCCTGCCCTTTGACCGGATCAAGATCGACCGCAGTTTCGTCTCGACGATGCTGCAAAACCCCGAAAGCGCGGCGATCGTTTCTGCCATCGCCGGATTGGGCAGCAGCCTTGCCGTGCCGATCACCGCAGAAGGCATTGAGGAAGAGGTTCTGATCCCGCGCCTGCGTGATCTGGGCTGCAGCAAGGGTCAGGGATGGTATTATGGCCAGCCGATGACGATTGATGCGGTGCGCACACTACTCGCCGAACGCAATTTGCTGCACGCGCGCCGTTCGTCGAACCTCGCCCAAAAAAGCAATATATCCGCGCCAGTCGACGCCCCGGCGGTCAATCGCGCCGCAGGATGACCCGCGCGGCTCAGGCCGAATGATTCTGGACCGGCAGGCCCGCTTCGCGTAAGGCGCGGCCGCTATGGCCGCTCCGTTTCACAAGATGCACGGGCTGGGCAATGACTTTGTCGTCATCGATGCCCGCACCGAACCCGTCGCGATGACGGCGGCGCGCGCGCACGCCATTGCCGATCGCCGCACAGGCATTGGCTGTGACCAGCTGATCCTGCTTGAACCCTCTGCCATCGCCGACATCAAGATGCGGATTTTCAACGCCGACGGCAGCGAGGTAGAGGCGTGCGGCAATGCCACCCGCTGCGTCGCGACGTTGATGGACGGGCCCGCGCGGATCGAAACGCTGGCCGGCATATTGGAAACGCGGCCTCAGGAAAGCAGCGCCACCGTCTTTCTCAACCCGCCCGCGCTGGATTGGGAATTGATACCGCTCGCTATGCCGATGGACACGGCCGACATGCCCGTCGGCTGGGAGGTGCTGGAACGGCCGATGGCGGTCAATGTCGGCAACCCCCATGTCATCTTCTTCGTGCCCGATTGCGACGCCATCGATCTGGAACGGCTGGGCCCGCTGATCGAGACCGACCCGCTTTTCCCCGAAAAGGTCAATGTTAACGTCGCCACAGTGCGCGGCCCGCATGACGTCCAACTGCGCGTGTGGGAGCGCGGCGTCGGCCTGACCCTTGCCTGCGGCACCGGCGCCTGCGCCACCGCGGTCGCCGCAATCCGCAGCGGCCGTGCGCAATCACCGGTGACGGTCGCCCTGCCCGGCGGCACATTGACGATAAGCTGGGAACATGGCGGCGCGATCGAGATGGAAGGCCCCGCCACCCATGTCTTTATCGGCAGCGCAGACTGGAGCCAGTTCGGTTGAGCGGCGCAGAAATCATCACCATGGGCTGCCGCTTGAACCTTGCGGAAAGCCATGCCCTTGCCGAGCAACTGGGGGACGCCAGCGATCTTGTGATCGTCAACAGCTGTGCCGTCACCAATGAGGCGGTCCGCCAGACGCGTCAGGCGATCCGCCAGGCCCGCAAGCGCCGCCCCGACGCGCGGATTGTCGTTACCGGCTGCGCTGCACAGATTGAACCGCAGACGTTCGAGGCAATGGCAGAAACCGATGCCGTCATCGGCAATGTGGAAAAACAGTCCCCCGCTTTGTTCGCGATTGACGGACCCAAGGTCCGCGTCAGCGACATCATGGCGGTGCAGGCAACCGCACCGCATCTTGCCACCGCCTTTTCGGGCAATACCCGCGCCTTTGTAGAGGTGCAGACGGGGTGCGACCATCGCTGCACCTTTTGCATCATCCCTTATGGCCGCGGCAACAGCCGCTCGGTTCCCGCCGGTCAGGTCGTCGAACATGTCCAGCGCCTTGTGGATCGCGGCATACAAGAAGTGGTGCTGACCGGGGTCGACGTCACCAGCTATGGCCATGATCTGCCCGGCCGGCCCGATCTGGGTCTGTTGGTGGAACGCATCCTGCGCCATGTGCCCGGCCTGCCCCGCCTGCGCCTGTCCTCGATTGACGGGGTCGAGATTGACGCGCGGCTGTTCGCATTAATTACTGGCGAGCCACGGCTGATGCCGCATATCCACCTTTCGCTGCAAGCTGGCGACAATATGATCCTGAAACGCATGAAGCGCCGCCATAGCCGCGAACAGGCAATTGAGATCGTCGCCCGTATGAAGGCTGCACGCCCCGACATCGCCATTGGCGCAGATATCATCGCAGGTTTCCCGACAGAGGATGACGCAATGTTCGAAAACAGCCTTGCGCTGGTCGACCAATGCGACATCGTCCATGGCCATATCTTTCCCTATTCGCCCAAGGCGGGCACCCCGGCCGCGCGCATGCCGCAAGTGCCGGCAGCAGCGATCAAGGCGCGCGCCCGCGCGCTGCGCGAAGCCGTTGCCGCACGGCGCGGGGCCTGGCTTACCTCACTGACCGGTTCTTCCCAGAAAATCGTCGTCGAAGCAGGCGGCACATCTGGCCATTCGGAAAATTTCGCCTATGTCGAACTTGATCAGTCGCAACCAGAAGGCAGCCTTGTCACGGCGACAATCGAAGGACATGAAAATGGACGGCTCAAAGGAAAGCTTGCCGCATGAGTGAGAAACCCGGCTGGCGCGAACGGATGTTCGGCGGCTTCAAGAAAACGTCCAGCAAGCTGACCGACAATCTGGCGGGGCTGGTCACCAAGAGCAAGCTTGATGCCGACACCCTTGATGCGATTGAGGAAGCGTTGATCGTTTCGGATCTTGGGCCGGCCACCGCTGCGCAGATCCGCGACACACTCGCCAGTTCGCGTTTCGACAAAGGCATCGATCTTGCCGGCATCCGCCAAGTTGTCGCTGACGAGTTGACAGAAATTCTCGCTCCTGTCGCCAAACCACTTGAAATTGAAGCCTTTCCAAGGCCGCAGGTCATTCTGGTGATTGGCGTTAACGGGTCGGGCAAGACCACAACCATCGCAAAGCTGGCGCATCTGTTTGTCGAACAGGATTATGGCGTCCTGCTGGCGGCGGGCGATACCTTCCGCGCAGCCGCCATCGGCCAGTTGAAGGTTTGGGCTGACCGCGTCGGCGTACCCATCATTACCGGCCCCGAAGGCGGGGATTCGGCCAGTATCGTCTTTGACGCCGTCAAAAAGGCAACAGCGGAGGGGATTGACGTATTGATCGTCGACACCGCCGGCCGGCTGCAGAACAAGAGCGAGTTGATGGATGAACTGGCCAAGATCCGCCGCGTCCTTGGCCGCCTCAACCCCGCTGCCCCGCATGATGTCGTTCTGGTGCTCGATGCCACGACGGGCCAGAATGCGCTTTCGCAGATTGAGGTTTTCAAGGAAGTGGCCGGCGTTACCGGGCTGGTGATGACCAAGCTTGATGGCAGCGCGCGGGGCGGCATCCTTGTTGCCGCGGCCAAACAGTTCGGCCTGCCCATTCACGCCATCGGCGTTGGTGAAAGCATGGAGGATCTGCGCCCCTTTGATCCGCGCGATCTTGCGACCGCCATAGCAGGTTCCGCATGAACGAGGCCGCTACGCCCGCAAAGCCGAAACATGGCACACTCAGCTTCGCGCTCGATTTCGGGCCGTTACTGCTGTTTTTCATCGCATCAAAACTGGGCAGTTCGCCGACAGATCCCAAACAGGGGGCGATTGTCGGCACGGCGGTGTTCATGGCCGCGATCATCGTCGCCGCCATTATTTCGCGCGTGAAACTGGGCCGGATATCCCCGATGCTGAAGCTGACTGCAGGGCTTGGCGTGTTTTTCGGGGCATTGACCCTGTGGTTTCATGATGAGCGCTTCATCCAGATCAAGCCAACGATCATCTACGCCTTTTTCGCGCTCCTGCTGATCGGTGGCTGGCTACGCGGCCGGGCATTACTCCGTTATGTGCTTGAAGCGGCCTATGATGGCCTCAACGATACAGGCTGGCTCAAACTCTCGCTCAACTGGGGCTTGTTTTTCGCGGCGCTGGCGCTGGCCAATGAAGCCATGCGTGCGATGCTCGACTTTGACCTATGGTTGACGCTCAAGGTTTGGGGCGTGACGATTGTCACCTTCATCTTCGCGCTGGCCAATATCCCGATGCTGATGCGGCACGGGCTGAAACTTGGTGAAGAACCACCCGCACCGCCGCAAGACTGATGTTTATTGGTCAGCCCGGCTGACCCCTTTGCCATCCAGATTTTGGGCGACAAATTCCCAGTTAATTGCCCGATCCAACAAGTTACGCACATAGTCCGGCCGGGCATTGCGATAGTCGATATAATAGGCATGTTCCCACACATCGATTGTCAGCAAGGGCTGCATGGCATGTGCCGCCGGCGTATCAGCATCGTGCAAAGATAGGATCTTCAAACTTCCTTTATCGAGCACCAGCCACGCCCAACCGCTTGCAAAATGGCCAACAGCCTCTTTGTGAAGCGCGGTTTTCATTGCGTCGAACGAACCAAAGGACTGGTCGATCATATCCTTGAGCCTTCCAGAGGGCTGCTGCGTATCAGGGGACAGGCATTGCCAGTAAAAGCTGTGATTCCATAGCTGCGCCGCATTGTTGAACAGGCTGGTTTGGTCACCTTCGCGCGCGGCACGGATCACCTCACTAAGCGCGGCACCCGATAGCGACGCATCTGCGCCGATCAATTCGTTGGTTTTCGTGACATAGGCCTGATGATGTTTGCCGTGATGATATTCGAACGCTTCGGCGGAAAGAATGTCTCCGAAAGCATCAGGGGCATAAGGAAGATCGGGAAGAATGTACGGCATTGTTCGGTCCTTGGTTGTAATTGCCCCACCCTTTGAACCCTTTGCCTCCCTTGCCGTTCCGTCCTATGTCCAAAAAACATGTGACAAGCACGGCACGGCGGTTTAGCTTTTTCCCGGTTAATTAGGGTCGTCGCGCCCATGAACAAGAAACAGGAGGAAGAATGAGCAAATTTTTCGGTAATCTGCACGCAGTGCTCGGGGTCGGCTTTGTGCTGGCACTCGCGCTGATTTTCGCGGTGCCGGCCAATGGCGATCTGGAACAGCAAACGATCCGCTGGCTGCACACTTTCTTTGGTATCCTCTGGATCGGCCTGCTTTATTATTTCAATTTTGTGCAGATCCCGACCATGCCGAAAATCCCGGCAGAACTGAAACCGGGCGTTTCGAAGCATATCGCTCCGTCGGCGCTGTTCTTCTTCCGCTGGGGCGCGGCACTGACCGTGCTGTTTGGCCTGATCATCGCTCACCGCGCAGGGTATCTGGTTGACGCACTGATGCTTGGCGAAACCCATCGCCTGATCGGTATCGGCATGTGGCTGGCACTGATCATGGCGTTCAACGTCTGGTTCGTGATCTGGCCGGCCCAGCAAAAGGCGCTTGGCCTTGTCGAAGCCGACGATGCGACCAAGGCAGCTGCTGCGACCCGTGCGATGATGTTCTCACGCACCAACACGCTGCTGTCGATCCCGATGCTCTATGCAATGATCGCCTTTAACGGCGGCTGATTCCGGGCAGCTTTGAATTAGGAAAAGGCGGCTTTCGGGCCGCCTTTTTTGTGCCTGCCGCTAACCCAGCAAATCATGCTTTTTCAGCGAATGGCGCAGCTGGTCATAAGTGAGGTTCAGTGCCTTTGCCGTTTGCCGCTGATTATAGCGGTTCTGTGCCAGCGCCTGTTCCAGCAACGCCTTTTCAAAGGCTTCCGTCGTGGCCCGAAAATCGCCAACCTTGATCGCAGCGCCATTGATCGCCGAAAAATCGGTCGAATGGCGCACCGGGCCGGTCATATCGGCGACACCATCTGACGCAGGTGGCGCGACATAAGCAGGCGAAGAGGGCATCGCCTGCGGCATCCAATCGCTTTCAAACGGGTCGAACTGCACATAATCGACTGGCTGTCCGGGATCATTCCAGCGATAGACCGCGCGCTCGACGACATTGCGCAACTCGCGCACATTGCCCGGCCATTCGTGATTTTCGAGTGCGCGCGTCGCAACCGGCCCGAAACCTGGCCAGCCATCCCATTCCAGTTCATTGGCCATCCGCCGGCCAAAATAGTCGGCAAGCACCTCGATATCGCCTTCGCGCACGCGCAGCGGCGGCAAGGTGACGACCTCGAAACACAACCGGTCCAAAAGGTCGGCACGGAACCGCCCTTTTTCGACCATGACCGGCAGATTTTCATTGGTTGCGCCGACGATGCGCACGTCGACACGGATCGGCTTTGACGACCCGATACGGGTGACTTCGCCATATTCGACCGCGCGCAGCAGACGCTCCTGCGCACCCATGCTCAGCGTGCCAAGCTCATCAAGGAACAACGTGCCACCATGCGCTTCCTCAAACCGGCCCTCGCGGGCACGGGTTGCGCCGGTAAAGGCGCCCGCCTCATGGCCGAACAATTCGGCCTCGATCAAAGTCTCGGGAAGCGCCGCGCAGTTCATCGTCACCAAGGGACCGTCCCAGCGCTGCGACAGGCGGTGCAGACGTTCGGCGATCAGTTCCTTGCCGGTGCCGCGTTCACCGACGACCAGCACTGGCCGGTTCAGCGAGGCGGCTCGGCTGGCACGTTCGACCGCGTCGAGAAAGGCCGACGATTGGCCGATGAACTGAACCCCGCGCTCCATTCCGCATGTTTGGCATATTTCACCACATATTGGCAAGCTTCACATCATCGAGGCGCATCCAGAAGGCGCATATAGCTCCGATTCCTCTGGATAACCGCCAATCCGCACAAATTGGCACGCATCCTGCTTTGTGTTTAGCAAGCCCGATGAAGGCTCAAATCAAAGGATAAGAAAATGCAAAATCTCAACCAGACCGAACCCCGTCCGACCGGAACGATCGCAGGTGCATCTGTCTCGATGTTGATTCTGATCGCCTTTGGTCTTTCGTCCTTTGTCGTTCAGCAGAAAGATCTGAGCAGCCATGCAGCAGAACAATATAACCGGCCCCTCGTCGTCAGCGCTTATCTTGCCTGACATGATGCGCCGTCGACCGGGGCACAAAAGCTCGACCCCAGCTCCCCTAACCGAGCTTGCCCCGGTCGCCCCTTTTGAAACAATATATAAGTCGCCTGAATTTCAGAGAATCCGGAGTATCCCAATGGGCATTTTTTCGCGAACCCGCGATATCATCGCTGCCAATTTCACCGACCTGCTCGACAAGTCGGAAGACCCGGCAAAACTGATCCGCATGATCATTATGGAAATGGAAGAAACGCTGGTTGAGGTTCGCGCCTCTGCCGCGCGCACCATTGCAGACAAAAAAGAATTGCAGCGGCATATCGCCAAGCTCGACCATCTGCAGGCCGATTGGACCGAAAAGGCCCAGCTGGCGCTATCTAAGGATCGTGAGGATCTTGCCAAAGCCGCGCTTGTCGAGCGCAAGAAGGCAACCGACATGGCCGAACAGTTGCGCGCCGAAGTTGCCGTACTCGACGATGCGCTAAAGGCATCGGAAGGTGATATCCATAAGCTGCAGAAAAAACTGATCGACGCCCGTTCGCGCCAGAATGCCCTGATGACGCGACTGGAAAGCGCAGAAAACCAGGTCAAGCTGCGCACCATGTACAATGGTGACAAGGTCCGCAACGCATTCAGCCGTTTCGATGATCTCGAACGCCGTGTCGATGAAGCGCAAGGCTATGCCGACGCGCTCACGATCGGCGCAGATGCACCGCGCACTTTGGGCGACGAGATCGACGCCCTCGGCACAATTGACGAAGTCGATGCCGAACTTGAAGCTATGAAAAAAGCGATGAAGAAGGGCTGAGCCGATGGAAGATATACTCGTACCGATTTTTGTTGTCGGCATCCTGTTCATCGGATTGCCCTGGCTGGTGATGCATTATGTCACCCGCTGGAAAACCGCCGCAACGCTCACCAATGATGATGAGCGCATGCTCGGCGACATGCACGAACTCGCCCGCCGCCTTGAAGAGCGGCTCGACACTGTCGAGCGGCTGGTGGCCCAAGACAACCCGGATTGGCACCCTCGCCGCCTCGATCACGAAGCTGACGATTATGCCAAACTTGAAGAAATCCGCCGACTGGAGAGGAAGAACTGAGATGGCTGGCCAGCATACCAAATTCTATCTCGATAAGCAGAACGCCAAATGGAAAGGCGTATGCGCAGGGATTGCCGACTATACCGGAGTGAACGCGCTCTGGGTGCGGATTGGCGCCGTGACGCTAACCCTCATGGGCGGCTTTCCATGGACGCTGATCGCTTACTGGATCACGGCCTGGCTTGCCGACAAAAAACCAGTCCACCTCTATACAGAGGATAAGGAAGAGCAGAAATTCTGGCAGGGCGTGCGCCAGTCCCCTGCCCGCACCACCCGCGACATACGTTCGCGTTTCCGTGAAATCGACCGTCGCCTTGCCGACATGGAAACCTTCTATGTCAGCAATAACAAGCAACTTGCCGATGAAATCGAAAGCCTGCGCTGAACCTGCGCGAATTTGAGGGAGACAGGGCATGTTATTCGAGGGACCGGCATTCATTGTGGCGATTGTAGCGATCTGCACGGGCGGCTGGCTGATCAACAACTGGATCCGAGCGAAGCACGGCTACCCGCTAGAGGATGAATGGGGCGGCAAGTCCGCACTGACCGATGGCGACTATCCAGAGGTGGATCGCAAAGTTCATTTGCTGACCAGCGAGAATGAACAACTGACCGGCAAGCTGAGCCGCCTTGAAGAACGGGTAGCGGTCCTGGAGCGCATCGCAACCGACAAGTCTTCCCGATTGTCAGAAGAAATCGAGAATTTGCGCTGAACGGCAATAAGGAGGAAATAGATGGACCCGATGATTGCGAATATTCTGGCCCCGGCTGTTGTAGTTATTGGCGTCAGCGCCGTCGCAGGCTGGGTGTATACAACGCGGCTTCGCATCAAGCACGGCTACCCGCTCGATGGAGCCTGGGGACAAGCAGTATATCCAAAAAGCGATCAGGAAGCGGTCGAGCGTGTAAGACTGCTTAGTCAGGAAAACGCGCAGCTACGTGCTGAGCTCGGTTCGATCAAGGATCGTCTGGCCAGTGTGGAGAAAATCGTTGTCGATGATACCCATCGGCTGACTGCCGAGATCGAAGCGTTACGCGGCCCGACGAACTGAACAACCGGAGCAACCCGAAATGAGCCCCCTACTTATCCCGATCCTTGGCATCAGTTGTGGACTGTTGGCTATCTTTGCAGGTGCCATTTTCCGCCCCTGGCTGAATATGAAAACCCGGCAGATGGAGCTTGATGCGCAAAATATTGCCGAAAAGGCCGCCCAATATGCGGCTGATAAAGGCCGGCTTGAAGAGCGCGTCGCCGTGCTGGAACGTATCGTTACCGACCAGGGCTATAGCCTGGCAAATGAAATCGAAGCCCTTCGTGCCCTACCCCCGCGTGTAGAACCCGCACATGAAAAGGAGGTTCACAAATGATTGGAGATCCGTTCACAATGGTGGTTGCGATCATCCTGATCGTCACCATCGGCAAGGTGATTTCGAACCGCCAAAAGGCGAAATACGGAATTATCGAAGATGAAGACATGATGGGCAACAAGACCCAGCGCCAGATCGGCAACGCCGACACAATGGCGATGCAAAGCGAGATCCGCGAACTCAAGGAACGCATCCAGGTGCTGGAGCGTATCGCCACCGAAAACAGCAGTGCAACCGACGTCAGCCGTCAGATCGAAGCGCTGCGCGATCGTTAAAGCCGGAAGGAAGGAACCATGTTTCAGGATCCCAGCTTCTATATCGTCATTAGTGCAATTACCCTCGCCATGGTCGGGGTGATTGCAACAGCCGGCCTTCGCGGTTGGCGTGACTGGATCGACTTTAAGCGTGCAGAGCTTGAAAGCATGCATCGCCCGTCCACCGAAGGCGTGCCCTCCGCCGTCTCCCGGATCGAGGTCGCCGACCTCAAAGAACGGGTAAAAAAGCTTGAGGCGATTGCTGCGGGCATTGATATCTGAACGTCAACGCCATAAGCGCTGCCGGTATGACTGCGCTTGCCGACATTCTCGACGAATATGAATTTCTCGATGCTGACGATCGCTACCGGCTGTTGATCGATCTTGGCAAGGCCCTGCCGCCGATGCCTGAGGCGCTTAAAACCGATGCGACACTGGTGCGCGGTTGTTCCGCCTCGGTCTGGGTCTATCCAGTCGAGGAAGTCGGCCACCTGACCTTTCTTGCCGATAGCAATGCTGCCATAACCAAGGGCATCATTGCGCTGGTCCTCAAGACTGTCGAGAGCAAAAGTGCGAACGAAATCGGCACCCTCGATATTGAAGGCGCCCTCGCCCCGTTCGATCTCAAAAACCAGTTGAGCTCGAACCGGACGCAGGGCATCCCCAATATGATCGCGCTAATCCGCGAAACCGCCGCGCGCTACTCCGCCGCCCGCTGAACGCCCAACCAGCTCGCCAGCCGTGGAAGTCGCGGCAGAATCAGCCGTTCAAACAGCAATAACAGGATCAGCGACGCTGCCAATAACGGCAGTAGTGCGGCGGCGACCAATATCATAACAGCGACGCCGCGCAGCTTGACTGGTACCGGCGGCGATGGTGGTGCACCCAATCCGTCCTGCGGCTTGCGCCTGCGCCACATCACAAATCCCGACACGCACAACGTCAACAGCCCTAGCGCAGTAAGCACCCCAACCAACTGATTGATCCAGCCGAAAAGCTGCCCTTCATGCCAGGCGATGCCATAATTGACGATCCGATCGATGACATGCTTGTCGCCGAAATCCTTTCGTTCGACTTCCGCCCCGGTCGCCGCATCAAAGGTGACCGAGCGCACCAGCGGCCGGTTTTGCGTTTCGGATTTAACCGTCCAGGCCATATCGTTTGACGGGCCATGGGCCTGTGGCGCACCCGGAGGAAGCACCACGACAGGAAATGCCATATCCTCCGCGACTGCCTTGCGGACGATTTGATCGAGCGAGGTCAACGGCACCCCGGCCGCCTGCTGCCGCAACATAGCATCATGATCATGCGCGGCATGGGGCGATGCGGCACCGGTTTTCCAATCCTGCGCGCCTTGTACCCATCCCATTTCTGCCCTGACCGCGCGAAAGGCCTCACCCCAGACACTTGCCCAGGGCAGTCCGGTGAGCAGCAGGACCAGCACAAGGCCCGAAATCCAGAAACCGATGACAGCGTGCAAATCGCGCCAGAACAGGCGCTTTCCGCTCCGCATTCTTGGCCAGACAATTCCGGCAAGGCCCCTTCCCTCCGGCCACCAAAGGTAGAGCCCTGTCAGGATCATGACGATGGTCCAGCTTGCCGCCAGTTCAACGATCCAGTCGCCAACTCGCCCGATCATCAGCGAACCATGTATGTTAGCGAGCGTTGGGGCAATGCGGCTTTCGGGATCAAGGCTACCCAATACCTTGCCTTGCGGCGAGACAAAAACGTCGCGCATCGATTTTCCGTCGGCCATCGCGAGGTGCAGCATTGCCGCATCGCCGGGCTTTTCAGGCAAGCGATAGCTGTGAAACTGTGCTCCCGGAAACGCGCCCATGGCGGCTGCCAACTGCACATTTGCAGAAACCGCACCATCGGCGTTGCCGCCACGAAAGGCACTTTCTTCCCACCGTTCGATTTGCGGTTTGAACAGATAGGCCGCTCCGGTCACCGACAGCAGCATCACAAGGGGCAGAACGAACAGGCCGGCGTAGAAATGCCAGCGCCAGATCGTGCGATAAAAAGCTGTCTTATTCATCATCCCGCCCCTTTCAGAACCGTGTCCGCAAACCGGCAAAGACGGCGCGGCGTTCAACTGGCTGATAGATGGCAGATGCGGCGGTCGCCGTAATTACTGCGCTGATATCACCAATGCCGTTTTCGCCCGCCAAATTGCGCATATCCAGAAAAGCATCGACGCCATCAAATAGCTGCGCGCCCGCCGACAGACCGATCAGCGTATAGCCCGGCGCCTGCACCGTATTTCGATAATCGGCAAACGCACCCTGCGGCACCCATTCGAAATTCGGGGTAATGTGCAGGCTTTCGCCACCGATCCGCAATTCAGCGCGATAGACATGGCGCGGCACGACCGGCAGGCGGTTGTCGCCAAACTGAGCATCACCGCGGAAGCGGAAATCGGAATAGGTATAGACTTGGCGCAGCCGCAGCCACTCGGTTGCAGCAATGTCGAGACCCGCCTCAATTCCTTGATGCAGCGTGCGGTCGGCATTGAAGGTAGCCGCCGGAATACCCGTCGCGGGATTGACGTTAAACTGCAGCATCTCATTTTGCAGCGTCGCCCGATAGACGGACAAGTCCCAGCCGACGATACCCGCTGTGTCGCGCATGCCGACCTCTGCGGTCCAGGCTGTCTGCGGCCGCAACGTGGTGACTAGCTGGTTGACCGGAGGAGTGCCAGTTACCTGAAACACTTCGCCAAAGCCCGGAAACTCCGCTGACCGGCTATAATTGGCAAAGACCTGCACATTCTCTTCTGGCTCAAACAGGATGCCGAAGCGCGGTGAAAACGCATTATAGCTGGTGCCGCCGCTGCGCGATGTCGACAGAGTGACGGAGCGCCGACGAAAGCCGTCCGCATATACAGCGCCCGCAATCAATGACAGACCGTCCACCGGCTGCACCGTGACTTCACCGTAAAGATTGGCAGTGCGCGCATCCTGATCAGCGGCGAACGTTATCGCCCCGCGCCGACCAGCAATGTTAACGAACTGACGCGCATTGGTTGAACCGCGACGGATTTCTCCGCCCAGGGTAAAACTGAGCGGTCCAGCTTCATGCTCCAGCCGAGCGAAAGCACCATAATCAACGCTTTCCTGATCGATCACCTGAAAGATCGGGTGATAGAGCGACTTGACGTTGCCGAACAGGCCGACATTCAGTTGCGAAGCACCCCAGTCAAAAGTTGTGCGGTTCTGTATCCGAATTGAATCGATGTCGCGTGCCTGATCGCCGGCAATGCTCGCCGCGCTGGCCACCCAAGGGGTGCTTAACGCAATAGCCTGTGTGAGCGCACCGGGGATTTCCTGATTGATATTGTTGAAGCTGACATAGCTACGGTTGGTGATGCTGTCCGAAAGGCGCAGCCCCACATTGCCATGGAAGCGCAATGATCGGCGAGATGCCTGAACCCGGCCACCGTCCGATGTATCAGCGCTGATCGCACCCCATGCATCCACCGCATCGCCAGCGACGCCGGCAGAGACAAGACCCCGTGCCGTATTGAAGCTGCCCACGTCAAAACGAGCATAAACGCCTCCAGCCGTCCGTCCGGTCGGTGTCACACCATTGATCGCCCCGCCCAATGTACCGGAACCAAAACGCAACCCATTGGCGCCACGAAACACCTGAAGATGATCGAAAAATATCGGCTCCAGTTCCTGGAAATCTCCATTGTCATCGGCGAGGTTGATCGGAATGCCATCCTGCAACAACGTCAAGCCGCGCATGTGAAAGCCCCGCGAGATACCGGAACCCCGGATCGAAATCCGCACTTCCTGGCCATAACGTGGCTGGAGATAAACGCCCGGCGAGAAGGAAAGAACGTCTCGCAGGCTTACCGGAAAGCGATCAGCATAGTCTTCGTGATTGACGATATCGACGCCGCCAGGGCGTTGAAGAATTTCCTCGGCAGCAGCAGTCGACGCCGCCTGACCGGTTACGATGATGGTTGGTTCCGCCGCTTCTTCGGCCTGAACAGACAGCGGATATGCACCCGCAACAATAGCGCACGCCAAAACGGCGCGGTTGGATTTGATAAACATTGTGAATTCCTAATCTGAAACTTGCTAAACGGCCGGGAAGCAGCCGCGATAAAGGGTCAGATCAGGCACGGCGGTCCTGTTGATGGCGGTGGAGGCGCAGCAAGGCCTTGGCCGATGGTGACGCGGTCATTTGCAAATACCAACCCTTGGGGTTGGTCCGCAAAAAGCGACGGCGTGGCGGCATTGTCGGGGAGAATGTGCGCAAACGATGTGCCAGCAAAGGTGCAGGGCTGATGATCCGCGCTATCCGATTTGGTAGGGTCTTGTTTGTGCGTTTTGCCGTCGGTACTCAACCAGACCGTCTGGGTATCGATCCCCGTACAGACAGTGATCGCAAATGCCTTTTCCGTGCTCGGCATCCAGCCAGCCGGCACCAGCATGCGCGTGGCAAGCACGGCAACCAGCAGGAAAGCGGCGAAGCTTCGCATAGAGGCGGAAAAACGAATCACTCCGCCCCTTTACTGTTGGTGTCTGCCGAGAGGCAAACCGGTTAACCCTTAAAATTGCGCCTCTCTTCGGCTGCACGCAGGACGTCATAGGCAGCTTGGCCTGCCTGAAATGCCTTGGCGGCGTCGGCATTGCCCGGGTTGACGTCTGGGTGAGTTTCTTTGGCGATCTTGCGCCAGGCCTTTTTCGCATCTTCGAAACTTGCGTCCGGATCGAGGCCAAACAACTCGAGCGCACGCATTTCATCCCGGCTGCGACTGCCATCACCCGGACCCATCCAGCCATAATGCGCAGATTCGCGATAGCCACTTGAATCGCGCCTTTCATTGGCCTCACGCTCGGCGGCTTCTTCGGCAGTCAGACCGGCAAAATAATCCCAGCCCTTATTATACTCCGCCGCATGTTCTTCACAAAACATCCAGCGATCGGGATTATTTGGCGATTTAGGCGCGGGGCATTTGCCCGGCCGTTCGCAGCCTACCCTGTCGCAGAGACGCACGGCCTGTGCTTCGCGCGCAGTTCCATAACCGCGCCAGCGCGGGAAACCCCAATCGTTACTGCGTGAAGATCGAACCATGCCGCCGCCTTAGCGACGGCCGGGCAACCTTGCTAGGCCGAAAGCGGCTAAATCACATCCCAGCCGCACCGGCCATCATTGCCCCGGAGAACATCGACCCGATAATCGCAGCAGCAATCACGCCACCGATGATGACGGATGCGATGACATAGACCAAAATGGTCACCACGGTCATTCCCGCAACCTTTTCCTGCGGCACTTCAAGAACGGGACGCACGCCGAGGTAAATCAGGTATACCGCATAGGCCATTGCAGCGAGTGACAGCACCCAACCCAAGACCGGAATCCACGATACTAAGCCGACGACCCAAGTCGGCGTCGCTGCATAAACCATCAACTTAGTCGCCTGCACCATATCCGAACTACCGTTGAAACTAGGCGATACAGCCTTGACGATAAAGGCAACCAGCCAGAGCAGGCCCAGGCCGACAAAATATCCGACAATGGCAGTCGTAGCCCAATAGCCGAGCCCGAGGCCGGCCATCATGCCGCTGGCTGCCCCCATACCGCCAAGACCAAGACCGAGCACGCCCATGAACAGAATGGCAGCAATCGCAGGGACGAGCGCCAATATGCAGGCATAGCCCGAGAAGAGCCCGCCAACAGTTGTCGTCTCTTTAGCGATGATGCCCCATTCCGCCTTGGGATTGAGAAGGATATTCTTCGCACGATCAATTACTGCCATTATCATTCCCCTCTGAAACAACTGCTCCAGACTAGAAAGAAACACAAAAACCGGACCAAGTAAACGAAAAGGGTCGTTCCCCGTCGCTGAAAGGCAAGTTATCCGTAACGGCAAGTAACGTGGAAAAAGGAATTTGCCAGAGGGTCTATAAGCCGGGTTCTGTCCTCCGCACCGGCAGAACCGGCGCAGATGTGCGGCCATTCCTCTAGGCGACGCATTGCTGCGGCACTCAAGCAATCAACCCGGGCGACGGAGTGGAGGAAACCCATATGCCGCCCCTATTCGATTTTGCTCCCGGTGGGGTTTGCCGTGCCGCGAATGTTGCCACCCACGCGGTGCGCTCTTGCCGCACCCTTTCGCCCTTACCAGGCCGAAGCCATGGCGGTCTGCTTTCTGTTGCACTTTCCCTAAATCAGAAATCGCTCTCTGACCCGCCGGGCGTTACCCGGCACCGTTCCTCGCTGGAGCCCGGACTTTCCTCTCCTGCCGCCATAAAGCAACAGCAGCGGCCGCCCGACCCTCTGGCACCTCAGGTAATAGCAGGTCCGCCTTCATATTCCAACAACAGGCTCCAAAGGATCGCACGGCACTGGCCGTCTATGATGCCATCGACATTTTCGGGACGGAAACGGCGTTGGAATGCGACAACCGCTGCGGGACCATCAGCAACGCCATAGCCAAAGCGTTCCAGAGCCAGCAGGAAAGCCGCGTCACTCCAACCCGGGTCAACAGGATTCTTGGTCGGCCGCGGAATAGCCAGGCCTAACTTCGCTAGCCGTTCCCAATCGAACAACTCGCCTGGATCCTGTTTGCGGGCGGGCGCGACATCGCTATGACCGACGACATTGCGTGGGTTTATTCCATAAGTTCCCATGATTTCAGCGATCAACGGCACCAGCGCGTCCATCTGCGCTTCGGGAAAAGGGCGATAGCCCCATTCATGCCCTGGATTGACGATTTCAATACCAATGCTCGCACTATTGCAATCGGTAACGCCACGCCAATAGGACAGGCCGGCATGTTGCGCGCGCTGCTCCTCCCGCACCATGTGCACAATCTGCCCGTCCTCCTCGACAACATAATGAGCCGATACCTTGGATGCAGGATTAGCCAGCCATTCGATCGCTGCTGGCCCGCTCTTCATGCCGGTGTAATGGAGGACGAGCATCGTGATCGGCAGCGTGCGCTCGCCGAAATTGGGGGATGGGTACCAAATCATTGTCGCACCATAAGCTTTTCTGCTGTCAAAGCAAAGACTTGCCCTTGGCCGCCATTAGCGAACCAGCATAGGGCCCAACGGGCGACCGCCAAAAATATGAACGTGCAGATGCGGCACCTCCTGATGGGCATCAAGACCAGCATTTGCGAGCAAGCGATAACCCGGCTGAACCAGACCATTTTCACGGGCGACATGACCAACGGCGCGAATGAAACCAGCAATTTCAGGCTCGCTGGCACGGTCGCTGAAATCATCCCAACTGACATAGGCGCCCTTGGGGATCACCAATATGTGCGTCGGCGCCTGCGGGTTGATGTCGTGAAAGGCCAGCGCCCATTCGTCTTCGTAGACAGTGCGATTGGGAATTTCCCCGCGCAGGATTTTTGCGAAAATATTTTGGCTGTCATAAGGCGCGGTTGCATCAACGGGCATGGATCACTCCTTGTTGGTGACGTCTCGGCTGGCCTTTTCCGCTATCCCGGAAACGCCTTCGCGACGTTCAAGTTCGTTCAAAACATCATCTAGGCTGAGATCGGACTCGGCCAGGAGTATCGCCAGATGGAACAAAAGATCGGCAGCCTCGTTGGTGAGCTTTTCAGGCGTTTCGCAAAGCGCAGCGATGATCGTTTCGGTCGCTTCTTCGCCAACCTTTTCGGCAATTTTTTTCCGGCCCTTGGCAAATAGCGAGGCGACATAACTCTGGGAGGCATCACCATCACGGCGCGCGCGGATCGTTGCTTCCAACTTTGCGATACGCGCGTCCATCACCGACTCCTTCCCTGCAACTGCATCACCATGCCGCGTTCGTCTTCAGGGACTAGCCCTTCCAGCACGCGCCAGAAGCCTGTCACAGCCTCCTGACCGGCAGTGGCATAAGCACTCGACATGCCGGCGCGCAATGCTTCGAAAAGTTGCACCTCAAGTGCACTTCCTGCCTCGGTCAATCGCAACAGCTTTTGCCGCCGGTCGGTTTCGCCGGCGCGCGTTTCAACCATTCCCTTTGCGGCCAGTTCATTCAGCACACGGCCTAGCGACTGCTTTGTGATTGCCAATATGCGCAAAAGTGCACTTACCGGCAGATCAGGCTGGCGCGCGATGAAATAGAGCGCGCGATGATGGGCACGGCCAAAACCATGGTCCACCAGAAGTTCATCGACCGATCGGGTCAGCCGGGTATAGCCAAAGTATAGCAGTTCAACCCCGCGCCGCACTTCATCCTCGCGCAGGAAAAGCGGCGATGCCGGAGGTGAGAGCATTTCGGTGCCAAAGGAAGATGGGACAGCCATGTTGACGTATCTTGACGCACGCCGAAACTGAGTGCAAGCATTTCCTGACAAGAGCAATTTTCGTAATTTTATTTCACAATGGATTTCTGATGGAACAGTCTCTGCCGGCCCTCATTCGCCTGGATCATCCTGCGCCTGCTTCCGACGAGGCGCGCAATGGCCTTATTGCGGACCCGGGTTTTGGGCGCGTATTCACAGACCATATGGTGACAATACGCTATAGTGACGATCTGGGCTGGCATAGCGCAACGCTAGGCCCACGCGGACCGCTAAGTCTCGATCCGGCGACGGCAGTACTGCATTATGCTCAGGAAATTTTTGAAGGATTGAAGGCCTATAGGCTGACAGACGGATCGATGGCGCTGTTCCGTCCCGATGCAAATGCGCGGCGCTTCAACCAGTCGGCACGCCGGCTCGCCATGCCCGAATTGCCCGAGCAGTTGTTCATCGATTCGATCAAAGCCCTGATCGACGCGGACAAGGCTTGGTTCCCGCCCGTCGAAGGGGGATCAATTTATATCCGCCCCTTCATGATCGCCAGCGAAGTGTTTCTGGGCGTCAAGCCATCATCCGAATATCTGTTCATGGTAATCTGCTCTGCTGCGGGGAATTATTTCAAAAGCGGCGCTCCCGCGATCAAGATCTGGATTTCGGAAAACTATACACGTGCAGCCCCCGGCGGAACCGGTGCGGCCAAATGCGGCGGCAATTATGCGGCCAGCCTGATCGCCCAACAAGAGGCAACCGGCCAAGGCTGCGATCAGGTTGTATTTCTGGATGCGGCCGAACATCGCTGGGTCGAGGAACTGGGCGGCATGAACCTGTTTTTTGTGTTTGATGATGGCAGCATGCTGACACCACCTGCCGATGGCACAATCCTACAGGGGATCACGCGGGATTCGCTGATTCAGCTCGCCCGGGCAGAAGGCCTGACCGTTCGCGAAGAAAATTATGCGATCGATCAATGGCGCGAAGACGCAAAAAGCGGTCGGCTAGTTGAAACTTTCGCCTGCGGGACTGCGGCCGTTGTGACCCCTGTAGGCAGTGTCCACGGCCGTGATGGCAGCTTCACGATCGGCAGCGGCGGACCTGGCCAGTTGACCGAGAAATTGCGAGCACGGCTGGTCGATATCCAGCGCGGCACCGCACCCGATCCCTATGGTTGGGTCGACCGGATAAATTAAGCAATCGGCCGGTTGCCAAGCAGTTTTAGGACGTTATAAGGCCGCTCGCTCGCCCGATAACGTGGCGCAGCTGCTGGGGTGTCGCCAAGTGGTAAGGCACCGGTTTTTGGTACCGGCATTCGCAGGTTCGAATCCTGCCACCCCAGCCAAACTTTGCGCACCTTTTGCACTTTTTTGCAGCGCACATGCGAAAATCCCCGCGACCTTCTATGTAAAAGATGGTAACGAATGCGCAGCCTCTATAGCGTAATTAATTTTTTACCATTAGTTGAGGCGTGCTGAGTGCGCAGTAGAAATTGAGACCAGACAATTTTTACTGTGTGAATGTTAAGTGGGGTAACATGCATGCGAGTAGCAATTGCCGACGATGAAGTCGATGTCGTACAGTTTTTGAAATCCATCATTGAAGGTATGGGTCATCATTCGATGACTTTTGCAGATGGAGCCGCATTGTCGCAAGCTTTGGTGCGCGAGACCTTTGATCTAGTGATCATGGATTGGTCGATGCCCAAAAAGGATGGGCTGGCCACGCTCGTGTGGATGCAATCCGCACTGCAGGAACGCCCCCCTGTCATCATGCTGACAAACCGCACAGCAAAGCGCGACATCAGTGACGCGCTGAATGCAGGCGCGGACGACTATATCACCAAACCCGAAGATCCAACGGTCATTGCCGCCCGCATCAACGCGGTTTTGCGGCGCAACGCCAATAGCGGTTCTTTTGACACCAAGGCGGTTTACGGACGCTACGAATTTGACCGTATCGGCCAGACGGTGACAATTGATGGCACCATCATCACGCTGACGGCCAAGGAATTTGAATTGGCGGACATGTTTTTCCGCAATCGCGACCGAACGCTTTCACGCAACTACATCATGGAAGCGATCTGGCGCACCACAGCGGCGCTTGCCACGCGCACCCTGGATATGCACATTTCGCGGGTCAGGAGCAAACTGGACCTCAAGCCTGAAAATGGATTCCGGATTTTTACCGTTTTCGGTTACGGATACCGACTGGAGACAACGGATAGGGACTAATTCGTTGCGCAATTGGGCGTTCATCCTTGCCTTGGCGTTGTCCATGACCGGACTTCCATCTGCCGCCCACGCAGAGGATGATATACGCTATACGGTAGTCAAGGGTGACACGCTGATTGGTTTCGGCAAGAAATACTTAGTTCAGGCCGACCAATATCGTGTGATCCAGCGTTCAAACCGCCTCGCCAATCCGCACAAAATTCCCGTTGGCACCATCATCCGGGTACCGCGCAGATTGCTCAAATTCCAGCCGTCTACTGCAACGCTGACATCGGTTCGCGGGCAGGTTCTGGCGGGTCCCAAAGATGCCGAGCGTGCCGTTGTGTCGGGAGTAGAATTGGGCGAAGGGCAGCGACTACGGACGAGCGCGGGATCCTTTGCTACCATGACACTTGAAGATGGATCGCGCATTTCGCTCCCCTCCAACAGCGATCTGCGCATTTTGAGACTGCGCCGTTATGTGCTGGGCGCAACGCTGGATTATGACTTTCAGGTTGATCGCGGTTCGGCTCGTTCCAAGGTCGTGCCCCAAAAGGGACCAAATGACAGTTATCGGATGCGTACCCCCAAGGCGGTATCCGCCGTGCGCGGAACCGATTTCGATGCACGCTTTGACGATGTCGCCAACCGCGATTTCGCCGAAGTCATTGATGGCGCTCTTGCGGTAAATGTTGCCGGCAGTGCGGCCGTGCCACTTCCAGCAGGGAACGGCCTTGCAGTTAACGCCGATGGCAGATCGATCCGGGAAGCGCTTTTGCCGCGTCTGGAAATCACCACCGCCGGTCGGCCGCAGACCGCTGATGTGGTCCGCTTCGCTTTGCCGTCAGTGCCCCCCGGCGGCACGCGCGTCACGATTGCGACCGATGCGGGCTTCCAAGACATTGTCGTAGACACCGCGACGGTCTCCCAAACCGCCGAAATTGGGACGATCGAAGATGGTAATTATTTCGCACGCTTTCGCGCAATCTCTGCCGCAGGGCTGGAGGGCATGCCATCCATCTACGCCTTTAAACGCCGGCAGAATTCGGTAAGCGGCTCTGCATCATCGGGTGCCGACGGATGGCAGTTCAAATGGTCGGGTGCAGGTAAAGGCGTTATCCGTTATCATTTCCAGCTTTACCGAGGAACTATCGAAGGCCCAGCCTTTGTTGATGAGGCAGGGTTGACGGAAAAGCAGATCAGCCTGTCCGATTTACCACTAGGGGACTATTTCTGGCGCGTAGGATCGATGCAATATATCGATGGAGAGGCCAATATGAACTGGACGGATTTTGAGAAATTCGCTGTCAGCAGCAGTTAAGGCTGCGAGGGTGATTTTTGGCCGCGCCAGATGAAGCTACGCCGCCGCCTTCTAATTGAATGGCTGATAATCATCATCTTCGGCACCTTGGCCTGCCTGTTGATGCTGCAATGGCGCGCGACCTCTGCCTTCGACAATATGTTTTACGATCAACTGAGCGCAGCATCGCGTCCAGCTCCCGATCACGACATTTTGATCATCAACATAGACGAACAAAGCCTAGGAGAGCTTGGCAAATGGCCTTGGCCACGGACAAACCATGCTGACTTGATCGAAAAGCTGAATGTGGATCGGCCGCGCTCAATTCTCCTCGATATATTGGTCAGTGAAGCGAGCAGTGTCAGGGATGATCGCGCACTGGCAACCGCAATGCGCAAATCGACGCCGGTTTACCTGCCTGTGAATTTCGCGACGCCGGGCAGCGATGGCAGACCATTTGACGTCGAACTGCCAATCCCACTCCTGGCCGAAGCAGCAGCGGGCATTGGACATGTCAACATCCTCTACGACACAGACGGCATCGTTCGTAAAGTTAACATCTGTTTCCAACCAGAGGCGGGACAGCGGCGCTGGCGGCACCTTGCCGAACTGATTTATCGTAAAGGCGCCCCCGCATCACCTGCTTATAAGGCCCTGCAAAGCTGCAATCAGCCGCTGCTATTACCCTATGCCCGTCGCGACAGCTTTACCGAGATCAGCTATAGCGATGCACTACATGGCGACATTCCGGCTGAGCTTGTTCGGGATAAAGACATTTTGATCGGCGTTTCAGCGGCAGGAATGGGTGATATCTATGCCGCGCCCTTTGGCGATGGCAGTGCGATATCTGGTATCGAGATCATGGCCAATATGGTGTCGACATTGCGCACAAACAGCTTCATCCGGCCCCTAGAAGGTGTTGGGCTTAAACTGCTTTCACTATTGCCAATGTGGATATTGATGCTCGGATTCCTCCGCTGGCGTCCACGCACGGCACTGGTCGCTTCAATCATTGCCGTTCTACTAGTGTTGGCGGCCAGCGCAGTTGGGCTGGCAGGCCGTATCTGGTTCGCGCCCGGCGTAGCGTTGGCGGGCGTCTTTCTTGTCTATCCGCTCTGGGGGTGGCGACGACTACAGGCAATGAGCGCCTTTATGGAGCATGAACTGAGCGAATTGCAGCGCGAGGGCGACATACTACCGGTTGGACGGGGCAAGGAGCGGGCAAGCGATCTTGTCGGCCGCCAGAGTGCCGCACTGGCATCCGCGATTGATCACCTTCGGAACCTTCGCCGCTTTGTTTCAGACTCCCTCGAACACCTTCCAGACCCCATGTTCGTGACATCGACCGATGGCCGTGTGACAATCGCCAGTCACAAGATCGAAGATTATCTAGCGACCCGATTAGAGGACACGCCTCTCCCCGAGTTGCTCGATCGTCTTGTCGTGCCATCGCAGCGGGCCATGGTAGACGAATTCCTCTCAAATCGGAGCGGCAGCGAAGAAGATCGACCAAGCTATGTCCGTTTCGCGGCACCTGATGGCACGCAATTTGTCATGCGTCAGGCAGAGATACTGGACGATGACCATATCCTGCTGGGACATATCCATTATCTCACCGACATCAGTGAGCTTGCAAAGGCAGAGGCAGATCGGGAAGAAGCGCTGCAACTGCTCTCGCACGATATGCGCGCGCCGCAATCAGCGATTATCGCGATGCTCCCTGCCCTGCCAGATGCCCAAACCCGCAGCCGTATCGAGCGCCATGCCCGGCGAACCATTCAGCTTGCCCAAGATTTTGTGGACATTGCCCGCATGGGCGAGACCTATTTTGATGGCGTAGATATACTGTTCGGGGATCTGGTGAAGGACGTAGCCGACAGCCTTTGGCCGTTGGCACAGGAACGGCAGGTCCGCATCCGTGTCGAGGATGATACAGACGGCGGTTTCATCGTCGGCGAACCTGATGGCCTATCGCGAGCGGTGAGCAATCTGTTTGACAATGCAATCAAATACAGCCCCGAAGGCGGCACCGTCGTTGCCACAATCACACGCGATCAGGGGCGAGAAAAAATGCTGCGTCTATGCATCGCCGACGAAGGCGGTGGTATCGATGCAGATTTGCTACCGCGACAATTCTCTCGCTTTGTATCCAAGGCGAAGGATGGGGGACGGATCAAAAGCATTGGCCTGGGCCTGACCTTCGTTGCCGCTGTAGCGCAACGACACCAGGGCAAGGCGCAAGCGGAAAATGGCAAAAAAGGTGCCCGCTTTTGTTTGATTCTGCCCGAAGCGGACGACTTTAGTCCCGACCTTTCCGCGTAAGTAAATGGCTGCCCTGTGGTGCCCGCAAATCTGAGAGCGCCGCGTCAACCAGATGCGGAAGACTCTCTTCGATACTGGCCTTGCAATGATATTCCGACGCCTCGCCGCGATAGCTTTCGATGCCATCGGCAATACGCGTCATCACGATTGAAAGCCGGAATTCGCGATCTTCACAGTTTTGGAGGAGCTTGCGCCGCTTTGCTGCAGCGATAACCCGCGCTGCCTGCTGGGTTCCTGCTCGAAGGGCGATTGCCGCAGGCCGTTCCGATAGCGTCACGACCAATTGGTGGCTTGAGGCCCCGGGCAATAAACCGACGCGCTTTTGAAGACCGGCTATGGCAAGCTCTTGCGCCTTGGCATGCAACGGCGCTGCGGCGGGGGCCGTATCTGCAATGCTGATGCTGGCGTTGATACCCTGCCCTGAAGACAATATGCGTGTCTCTACTGGCCCAGAACAGCCAGACAGGCCCAGCATGGTCAAGAACAATAGAACACGCTTTCCCATGGTTAGCGTTTTAGCAAATATAGCTTACCGCGTCAGCAAGAAATAAATGACGTAAAACCAACTAAAAAATCCATGAATGATTGCCCAGAGCACTGACTTATGTGCAGTATAGCTGATGACGATGGCAAGCGCGCTGCCAAAACCCACACCGGATTTGACGACATCGCGCTGGATAATGCGGATACCACCGCCTGCCATCAGGCCGCCTGCTTCGCCCGTTCGGCGAGTTCCTGATTGAGCATTTCAGCCAAAAGGAAAGCAAGCTCAAGCGATTGCGCCGCATTGAGGCGAGGATCGCAATGGGTGTGATAGCGGTCAGCCAAGGCCTCATCGGTGATCGCAATTGCGCCGCCGGTGCATTCGGTTACATTCTGGCCGGTCATTTCCGCATGGATACCTCCGGCAAAACTGCCCTCTGCCCGGTGCACAGCAAAAAAGCCGCGTACTTCAGCGAGGATGCGTTCAAACGGACGGGTCTTGTAACCGCTGGCTGATTTGATGACGTTGCCATGCATCGGGTCGCACGACCAGATGACCGGATGGCCTTCACGCTGCACCGCGCGCACCAGTTTCGGCAAGCCCGCCTCGATCTTATCGTGGCCATAACGGGTGATCAGCGTCATCCGCCCGGGCACGCGACCGGGATTGAGCGTATCAAGCATCCGCAGCAAAGCGTCGGGTTCAAGGCTGGGGCCGCATTTCATGCCGATCGGATTACCGATACCGCGCAGGAATTCGACATGCGCCGATCCCTCAAAGCGCGTACGATCGCCGATCCACAGCATATGCGCGGAAGTGTCATACCATTGTCCGGTCAGGGAATCCTGACGGGTCAGCGCCTGCTCATAAGGCAGCAACAGTGCCTCATGGCTGGTGTAAAAGCTGGTACCTTTGATCTGCGGGACGGTCTCGGGCGTAATGCCGCAGGCCTGCATGAAGGCGAGTGACTCGCCAATGCGGTCGGCAACATCCTTGAATTTCTTGGCCCAGGGCGAACGGCCCATAAAATCATGCGTCCATGCATGAACCTGGTGCAGGTTGGCATAGCCGCCCTGGCTGAACGCGCGTAGCAAGTTCAGCGTTGCGGCTGCCTGGCTGTACGCCTTGACCATACGTTCGGGGTCCGGCTCGCGCGACACCTGCTCAAATGCGATGTCGTTGATGATATCACCGCGATAGCTGGGCAATTCAACGCCATCGATCACTTCGGTGTCGGCCGAACGGGGCTTGGCAAACTGGCCCGCCATCCGGCCAAGTTTGACCACGGGCAGTTTGCTGGCGAAAGTCAGGACGACTGCCATTTGCAGAATGACGCGAAATGTATCGCGAATATTATTGGGATGAAACTCGGCAAAGCTTTCGGCGCAGTCCCCACCCTGAAGCAGAAATGCCTTGCCTGCCGCCACGTCAGCCAGTTCGGCCGTCAGATTGCGCGCTTCACCGGCAAAAACCAGTGGCGGAAAATTGCGCAGCGTTGCTTCTGTTGCGGCCAATACCTGCTGGTCGCGATAGGTGGGCATCTGCTTGCCATCATGGTTGCGCCAGCTGTCGGGCGTCCAATTCGCCGCCATGTGTCTTACTCCAAGAATTTGCGAGAGCGCTTCTAGTCAGCTTGTTGGACAAGGTGCAAGCAAAACCGCCTTGTGCGACACGTAGCATCGATTGTTACTGCGCTGCACAATTTTTACAGATCCGTCATGGAAAATCGGTATTAATCCTTGATTTTGCCTGCGTCCCGTAATGACACAGCGCAAAAATAGCGCAACAGTCGACCTGCTTTTTCCGGTAAAAGCGAATCGCAATTCAGCATTTCCAAGCAGCCAGGGCCGATGTTTCACCATCCTGTCGATACCGACACCAAGCCGAAAAGGCGGCCTGCGCCCAGCAAGAACCGGCGGCGGCTGTTCGGCACACGTGAATTCGTGCTGCTCGCTTTGGCATTCCTGTTGCTCGCCTTATTACCCAGTTCGGCCCAGTGGGCGTGGAGCATTCCGAGTAAAAAGGTCGATAGTGATATGTTGGCGGGCGCGGCGGAAAGCGCAGACCAGAATTTTTCCGGATCGGCTTTCTACTTCCTCGACCCCGACAGCAATGCAGTGCCGGCCCCCAATCTCGTGGGGACTGAAGCGGCCGCAGACGATGTGCCATTTGCAGCAACCGGGTCCACTGATCTAACCGGCGCCATGGGCGCTGTCGCGCAGCCCTTTTTTCTTAGGTCCGGAACCGCCGACTATTCGCGCGCGCTGCAATGTCTGACTGACGCGATCTATTATGAGGCCGCGAATGAACCGGATGCAGGCCAGCGGGCTGTCGCACAGGTCATCATCAACCGGATGCGCCACCCGACCTACCCCAATAGCATCTGCGGCGTGATCTATCAGGGTTCGGAGCGGGCGACGGGATGCCAGTTCAGCTATAGCTGTGATGGTTCGATGGCACGCGTGCCTGCCCGCCCGGCATGGCTGCGCGCGCAACGTGTAGCGGCTCAGGCACTGGCCGGTTCGGTCTATGCGCCGATCGGCATGGCGACGCATTACCATGCGACCTATGTCTATCCCTATTGGGCGCCAAGTCTGGATTTTATCGACACGATAGGCGCGCACCGCTTTTATCGCTGGAAAGGCAGTGCAGGCCGCCCCTCGGCATTCTTCCGCAATCATGCGGGCCGTGAGCCTTTCCCTGGTCCCAAGCCGCGGGTATGGAATGCGAAGACGGTGCCGAACCTCGATCCGATCGAGTTGCAGAAACAATATGAGCGTGAATTTGCTGCCGCCCGCCTGAAGGCCGAGGCTGAGGCCATGGCAGTCGCCTTGCCGGGCACGAGTGGCAATGTCCGCAATGCCTATGCCGATATAACCCCCTACCGCGCGACTAACGCTCCCAGCTTTGCCGCGCCTGATTATTCACGCGAGGCGCGGGCCAAAGGCGGCGATACCGCTTTTGGCGGAGGCAACCTTCCAGGCAGCGCCAATGTGAAAAGCGAGTATCAGCAAAGCGGCAGTTGGAAGAAAATACCCAGCGGCATCTGATCAAGCTCGCAGCTGGCTTACAAAGGTCATTGCCGCAATGTGAGGACTGCTCGCAAGCCACCTTCGCGGTTTTCAAGGACAACATCGCCGCCATGAGCACGTGCAATCGCCCGTGCAATGGTGAGGCCAAGTCCACTGCCCCCGGTCGCGCGGTTACGCGACACCTCACCCCGGGCAAATGGCTCGAACAGGCTCGTCAGCTGATCGTCCCTCAAGCCCGGCCCTTCATCATCGATCTGGATCGTGGCAAACTGTCCATCACAACGCATCTCGACCAAAGCGCGCGATCCATACTGCAACGCATTGTCCAGCAGGTTGCGCAACGCCCTGCGCAGTAACACCTGACGGACTGTTACCCGGCACTTTTCCCCGACCTCGACCAACTGTAGCCGGTCACCCGCATTTAGTTCATCAGCGACTGTCGCCGTCAACGCACCGAGATCGGTCAGTACCGGCGCTTCGACCGAACGGCCTAGGCGCGCCAGCACCAATATGTCGTCCAGGATATGGACCATTTCATCGACGGTCATCGCCATCTTGGTTCGCTCATCTTCGTCGTCCACCGATTCAATGCGGACGCGCAGCGAAGCCAGCGGCGTCTTCAAATCATGGCCAATCGCGCCAAGCATCACATCCTTTTCTGTCAGCATCGCATTTACCCGCTCTTCAGCAAGGTTATAGCTGTCGATGAGTTTGCGCACATCGTCTGGTCCGCGCGGCTCAACGGGTGGGGCACCGCCGCCCAACCCGTCATCCGAAAGCCGTGCGTTCAATGCACGGAGCGGTTTCGACATCTGGCGAATGACGAACAACAAAGGAATAAGGACGCCGAGATAGATGAGCAGCGTTTCCATGAGGATCCAGGCAAATGGCCGGAGTTGCGGAGAGCGCACCCGAAAGAAGGTGGCCTGGACAAAACGGCCATCCTTGAGATGAAGCGTCAATAACAATACTTGGCCGGACGCCTGACGTTCACGATGCCAGCGCCGTTCCAACTGATCGCGAGGTCGATCAATCAACTGCAATATGGGAGGCAAACTGCCGGCAGGGCCAATCGACAACCGGACCGATTTCACCTGAGGGTATATTGATTGCAAGGGTGCGGCCACCCGCTCGGCGAGTTCGTTGGTGCTGCGGAAGCCGACAGGCTGAATTGGTTGCGAGGTAATGGCCAGCATTACGCCGCGCTTGCGCCAGTGGCTCTGGTCCCCTGCCATTTCGGCACGTTCAAGCTGGCTCGCCATTGTGGCCGCCAGATGCGAAGCTGACGCGACCAATGCACGCGCCTGAAACGCCTGATACCTCAAGACGGTGTTGATCCCCTGCACCAGCATGACGCCAAGCGCGGTGACCAGCATGATCCGGCCCATCAAGGTTCGCGGAAAGAAACGGAACCGGCTCATCCGCGCCGGACTTCAGTCGAGAAGCGATAGCCACCGCCCCAAATTGTCTTGATATATGTGGGGTCTTTCGGGTCTGGTTCAATCTTACGGCGCAAACGGCTGATCTGGTTATCTATTGCGCGGTCAAACGGCCCCGCCGTCCGGCCTCGGGTAAGATCGAGCAACTGATCGCGGTTCAGCACCTGCCCTGCCCTTTCGATCATCGCCTCGAGCAGCCGGAACTCGCCCGATGACAGCGGGACTAGTGCCCCATGGGGATCAAACAGCAACTGCTCGGCAATCCGTAATTGCCAATTATCAAAATGCCAGATCGCAGCCCTTTGGCCTTCAGATGCCTTCGCAGGAGAATTCCGGCGCAGAGCGACCTTAATCCGGGCAACCAGCTCACGTGGAGAAAATGGTTTGACGACATAATCATCCGCCCCGATTTCTAGGCCGACGATACGATCGGCTTCTTCCGATCGTGCCGTTACAAGGATAATCGGAGGGCCACCATGCTCCGCGACATATCTTGTCAGACTCAGACCGTCTTCACCCGGCATCATTATGTCGAGTAGCACGACATCAATATCATAGCCCTTCAGCGCTGCACGCGCCGCTTCGGCATCGCCAGCCTCGGTCACCCGGAACCCCTGCTTTTCCAGATAGCGGCCCAACGGATCGCGGATCGAGACTTCGTCATCGACCAGAAGTAGGTGCGGGCGGGGCTTGTTCATCGGCTATGCTTATCTGGCCGTTGGCGCGAGGGAAAGCCGGCAGCATGAAATCACGATGCCGCCGGCCTACATCCCTAGTCTTTTGACGGACCGCGATGTTGTCCGCGCATCGCCCTGCCCACGGCTTCGCGTTCCGCGCGGGAGATCTGACCATCGCCATTACTGTCCATCTTGACGAAATGGGCATTGGCGTCCGAGATCATTTCAGCACGGGTGATCACGCCGTCACCGTCGCTGTCTGCTGCACGAAGCATTCCACCGTCATGATGCGCGCGCCTGCCTTTATGACCGCCGCGTTCATGGCGGCGTTCGCCACCCATAGCGTGCATACCGTCCCGGCCAGCATGTGCAGCGGCAAATTCGGTTTCGCTCAGGCTACCGTTTTTGTCCGTATCTATGCTAGCAAAACGGCTTTTCAGCCGCACATCCCGATCCGCGGCATCAATGCGACCGTCGCGGTTTGCATCCATCTGGTCAAAACGTGCGCTGGACTTTGCCATCATCTCGGATTTGCTGATCGAGCTGTTACCTTTGATCTCGCCATCAGCCGGCGTCGGCGTTGCCGCAGCAGCTGCCAGGGCAAAGGCCGCCGCCATTGCGGTACCGATACCCAATTTTACAAACATACCCTTCATTTTGCATATCCCTTAAAATCGCCCCCGATGCCAGCAATTGCCGACAGTGCTGCATATAGGCGCCAAAGGTCGCAAAACTATGCGAGAGGCGAGCCTCTTCGTCACAAATTGTATCAGGGGGTAAGGGGAGATTTTGGAGCGGGTAAGGGGAATCGAACCCCTCTAGCTAGCTTGGAAGGCTAGAGCATTACCACTATGCTATACCCGCTCAACTGATGGTCGGCGCTATAGCCATTGCCGATAGTAGCGGTCAACAATGAAAAGGCCCGCTGCGATCTCTCGCAACGGGCCTTTTATGTTATCCATTCAGCCGAAGCTCAATGCTTCTTCTTCTCTGCCCAGATCGTGCGATAGGACAAGTAGGCCAGCCCCGTGAAAATCAGCAGGAAGAGCAAGGCTGCCCAACCGGCCTGCTTGCGGGCTTCCAGCTTGGGTTCTGCTGCCCAGGTCAGGAACGCCGAAACGTCCTTTGCCATCTGCGGAACTGTCGAAGGCGTACCATCGTCGAAGGTCACCTGACCTTCACCGGTCAAAGGCGGAGCCATCGCAATGTTGAGACTGTGAAAATAGGGGTTGTGGTGCAAACCTGTACCCGGCTTGGCTTCGGGGAACTGCTTAAGCAACTCTGCCGAAGGCTGCTGGTAACCGGTCAGCAACGAGTAGATGTAAGGCGCACCACCTTCACGTGCCTTAACGATCAGCGAAAGATCAGGCGGATAGGCGTTGTTGTTTGCCGCGCGGCCGGCCACTTCGTTGGCGAAGGGGTAAGGCAGCTTGTCAGACGGCAAGGCCTTACGCGTAGCAGGCTCACCCGTTTCCGGATTGATGCTCGGAACTTCCAGCGGCCAGCCCTTGGCGATCGCCTTAATTTCGTCCTCGCTGTAGCCAAGCGCTGCAAAGTCGCGGAACGCAACCTGCTTCATACCGTGGCATGCGGCGCAAACTTCCTGGAAAACCTTGAGACCGCGCTGCAACTGCGCCTTGTCAAACTCTCCGAACGGGCCGTCATGTGCGAAGGACACCGGCTTGGGGTGTTTGTGGAACAGTTTCTCGACCGTCGGCTTGGCCGGATCGGTGATCATCTCATAGGTTGTGAAACCAGCCGAAACGATGAGCCAACCTGAAAAGAACAGACCGACAAGAAAGGCGATAATGCGAACCATGATGCTGTCTTTCCCCTGTTAGGCAGCGGCGGGTGCCAGCGAACCAGTCGCTGATACTGCGGGTTGGCCGGTCACGGCTTCAGTGATCGAATTTGGCAACGGCGCTGTCTTTTCTATCCGCGAAATGATCGGCAGGATGATCAGGAAGTGCGCGAAATAATAAGCCGACGCGATCTGTCCGAGCAGGATCCATTTGCCCTCGGCAGGCATCACGCCGCAGATCGCGAGGATGATGATGCAGGGGATGAGACCATACCAGAAGTACTTCTTGAACAGCGGGCGATAGTTGCCCGACCGTACCGGTGACGAGTCCAGCCACGGCAGGAAGAATAGAAGCGCTATCGAGCCAAACATCGCAAGCACGCCGAGCAGCTTCGCCGGGACGAACAGGAAATCCACCGTGAACGCACGCAGGATCGCGTAGAAAGGCCAGAAATACCATTCCGGAACGATGTGCGTCGGCGTCGAAAGTGGGTTTGCCGGGATATAGTTATCCGGATGGCCCAGCATGTTCGGCGCGAAGAAGGTGACGAGCACGAAGAAGATCAGAAATACGCCCAGGCCGAAACCGTCCTTCGCCGTGTAATAGGGATGGAAGGGAACGGTGTCGCTCTCGGTCTTCACTTCGACACCGGTCGGGTTAGACGAACCCGGAATGTGCAGCGCCCAGACGTGGAGGATAACACAGCCCAGAATGACGAAGGGCAAGACGAAGTGCAGAGAGAAGAAGCGGTTCAAAGCTGCCTGATCCGGCGCAAAGCCGCCCAAAAGCCACTGGCGAAGCGGTTCACCAACGACCGGAATGGCCGAGAAGAAGCCGGTGATCACCTGCGCACCCCAATAGCTCATCTGCCCCCAGGGAAGAACATAGCCCATGAACGCGGTGGCCATCATGAGAAGGAAGATCACAACGCCGAGCAACCAGATCATCTCGCGCGGTGCCTTGTAGGAACCGAAATAAAGGCCGCGGAAAATATGGATATAGACGACGATAAAGAAGAAGCTGGCCCCGTTCATGTGCGCATAGCGCAGGAACCAGCCGCCATTAACGTCGCGCATGATATGCTCAACGCTGTTGAACGCTCCATCTACGCTTGCATAATAATGCATGGCGAGGATGATCCCGGTGATGATCTGCATCGTTAGTGCTACGCCAGCCAGAACACCGAAATTCCAGAAATAATTGAGGTTACGCGGCACAGGATAACCGGCGCCAACCGCATTATATACAAAACGGGGAAGCGGCAGGCGCTCATCAAGCCACTGCATCACCGAATTTTGCGGCTTATACTCATTTGCCCAAGGGAAGCTCATCTCAATCGCGCTCCTCAACCAATCTTCACGACAGTGTCGGAAAGGAATTCATAATTTGGAACCTCTAGGTTCGTCGGCGCGGGGCCCTTACGGATGCGGGCTGCGGTATCATAATGCGAACCGTGGCAGGGGCAGAAATAGCCGCCATAATCACCGCGAACTTCGCCAGCTGCCGCACCCAGCGGAACGCAACCCAAATGGGTACAGACGCCAAGAGTAACCAGCCAGTTTTCCTTGCCCGGCTTGGTGCGGTCGGCAAGCGACTGCGGATCGCGCAGCGTGCTCACAGGCACCTTGTTGGCTTCGGCAACTTCGTCAGCAGTCAGGTTGCGGATGAACACCGGCTGTTTGCGCCAGCTCGTCTTGATTGCCATGCCCGGCTCGATGGAGGTAACATCAACCTCGATCGATGCCAGTGCGCGCACGTCAGCGCTGGGGTTCATCTGGTTGACAAGCGGCAACGCAACCGCTGCAGCCCCGACCCCTGCCCAGCTTACCGCTGCGATATGGATGAAATCACGGCGACGGACGCCGCCCTCTTCTGTTGTTTCTGTCATGCTTTCCGCCTGTTCGACCGTAGCCATGCTTTGCCCTTATTCTCCGCAATTTCGCCTGTCAGGCTATGCGGCAAATACCCCGAAACCCTATTTTGTCTTTGCACGACAGACAGCATGCTGTCAGCCATGATTCCGCGGCCTGATAGACGCGTTAAGCCCGATTTGCCAACAGGGAAATTGGGCAATATGTGACATTCGCCTGTGCATAAGTTGCAAAAATTGGAAGTTCACTTGAAAATTGCCCTGTACCAGCCGGACATTGCCGGAAATGTCGGCACCATCTTGCGGCTTTCCGCCTGCATGGGTGTGCCGTGCGCGATCATCGAACCATGCGGCTTTCCCTTTTCCGACAAGGCATTGAAGCGATCGGGAATGGATTATGCAGCTGCCGCCAGGATCGAACGCTTTCCCGATTGGGAAGATTTTGCAACAACAGCACATAACAACGGCAGCCGCATCGCCCTTTTGACCAGCAAGGGCGCAACATCGCTATATGAGACCCGGTTCATGCCCGGCGACACATTGTTATTTGGATCGGAAAGCGCGGGCGTTCCCGAAAGCGTCGCCAGGCAATGCGATTTGCGGATACGCATTCCGATGCAGCCAGAATTTCGCTCCTTGAATGTTGCTGTCTCGGCTGGCATCGCATTGGCAGAAGCGCTGCGCCAGACGGGGCAGCTACCTTTGGAGTAAATTACGTGACCCTCTCTCTTGATAGTCAGCAACAGGCCGCACGCGACTGGTTCGAGGATCTGCGTAACCGCATTTGCGCCGCCTTTGAGGCGATCGAACGCCAGGCAGGATCCGATGCCAGTTTTGAGTATATCGCATGGGACCGTCTGGATCACGACGGATCGCCCGGCGGTGGTGGCGTGCGCGGGGTAATGAAGGGCAAGGTTTTTGAAAAAGTCGGCGTCAATGTCTCGACCGTAGGCGGGGCATTCAACCCCGAATTTGCCAAGACAATCCATGGCGCAAGCGAAGACCCTAGTTTCTTTGCAACCGGGATCAGTCTTGTGGCCCATATGGCGAACCCCCATGCACCCGCGGTCCATATGAACACCCGCTTCCTTACAACGGCGAAACGGTGGTTCGGTGGCGGCGCGGACCTCAACCCACCCATCGCTTATGATGAAGATACAGAAGAGTTCCATGCCCGTCTGCGCGCCGCCTGTGCGCCCTATGGCCCAGATGTCTATGAGCGTTACAAGAAATGGGCCGACGATTATTTCTGGATTCCGCATCGTCAGGTGCACCGCGGGGTCGGCGGCATTTTCTATGATCATCTCGAATGCGAGAATGACACGATGTTCGAGCGGAACTTCGCCTTCACACGGGATGTGGGCGAGGCATTTCTCGACATTTTCCCTCAGATAGTGCGCAGGCGGATGGAATTGGAATTTTCAGAGGCAGAAAAGCAGGCACAGCGCATCTGGCGTGGGCGCTATGCCGAATTCAACCTTGTGTATGACCGGGGCACGACCTTCGGCCTCAAGACAGGCGGCAATGTCGATGCAATCTTGATGAGCCTGCCGCCCGAGGTCGTCTGGGAATAGCCGCTTGACCTATACACCTATAGCCGACGGGCAAATCGCAGCGATCGTCACAACGCTTGAAATGACCCAAAAGCCCGCGTTGCGTCCCATGCCGCCATCGGAATTTCGGCTGGAGCGGTGGGAAGCCCCTGCCCTTGAAAAATACCGACTGCTCTATCGTCGCGTGGGTGAGCCTTGGCTGTGGTTCTCTCGATTGGTGATGGACGACGCCGAGCTGACCGCGATCATCCACCATCCCGATGTCATGATCTGGGCGGTCAGCGACCGGCGTGGAATCGAAGTCGGCATATTAGAATTGGATTTTCGAGAGGCACGGCAATGTGAGATCGCCTTTTTCGGCCTGATCCCGCCGCTTAACGGCAAGGGGCATGGCGGCTGGTTGATGGCGATGGCGCTGCAACTGGGCTGGGCGCGCCGAAATGCACAAGGGCAAGGCGTCGAACGCATGTGGGTGCACACCTGCACGCTGGATGCACCCGGGGCGTTACGCTTTTATCAAAAGCATGGGTTCGTGGCCTATCAGCGCCAGCTTGAAACCTTCCCCGACCCGCGCCTCACCGGGCATCTTCCCCGCGAAGCGGCACCACAGATTCCGATCATCGAACAGGTTTGAGAAATTATGCTCCATTACGAAGACATCGTCGTCGGTTCCAAGGCTAGCTTTGGCCGATATGAGGTTACCCGGGAAGAAGTGATCGAATTTGCCAGTAAATATGATCCCCAACCCTTCCATCTCGACGACGAAGCAGCGGCGCAAACCTATTTCGGCCGTCTGTCTGCCAGCGGCTGGCACACCGGATCAATGGCGATGCGGATGATGGTCGACAATATGAAAGTCAACCAACAGGCGGGCCTTGGTTCGCCGGGTATAGACGAACTACGCTGGCTGAAACCTGTCTATCCCGGTGACACGCTGCGCATCGAAAGCGAAGTATTGTCCAAGCGGCGGTCGCAATCGCGCCCCGAAATGGGAATGTTCAAGGGACGCACCACCGTGTTCAATCAGAATGATGTCGCGGTGATGACAATGGTGTCGACCGGGCTGATCAGGGTGCGCAATCCGGAAGTCGCAAGCGATTGATCGCTATTTTCGGCCAAACAGTTTCTCGACATCGCCAAGCGCCAGTTTGACCCAAGTCGGACGGCCATGATTGCACTGGCCGCTATGGGGAGTGACCTCCATTTCGCGCAGCAGTGCGTTCATTTCCGCGACTGAAAGCACCCTCCCAGCCCGCACCGAACCGTGGCAAGCCATCGTTGCGGCAACAAGGTCGAGGCGTTCTTTCAGGCTGATGGCTTCGTCATAGGCTGCGAGATCATCGGCAAGATCGCGGACAAGCGACTGCGCATCCTTGGTGCCCAACAATGCCGGCACACTGCGCACCAGCATCGCGCCGGGACCGAAGCGTTCGATTTCCAGACCAAATTCCGCCAACTCGCCAATGCGCGCTTCCAACCGGTCACAGGCAGGCTCATCCAGTTCGACTACTTCGGGCACAAGCAGCCCCTGTGTAGCCACCCTACCCTGTGCCGTCGCCGCACGCATGCGTTCAAGCACCAGTCGTTCGTGCGCGGCGTGCTGGTCAACAATGACCAGCCCGTCTTCAGCCTCGGCAACGATATAGGTCGCAGCAACCTGCCCGCGGGCAACGCCTAACGGGTGGCGCACGGATTCGGGCACAGCTTCAATCGATGGCTCGGCACGACCCATAAGCGGGGCCAAATCCTCGCCTTGAATGCTTGCAAGGTCGGCAAAGCTGGAGCGCGAGTCCGCAAAGGATGGATAAGTGGCTCGGCGGGAATAGTCGCCCTGATAGGCAGTGGGTGAGGCAGCAAATATATCGCCCTGCACTGTCCGCACCGGCTCGACCTGCCAATTGGCCAGCGCGGCCTCGGCAGGACGCTGGACGCTGCGAAAGCCGGCCTGATCAATTGCGTGGCGCAGTCCCGAAACGATCATCCCGCGAATCAATGCCGGTTCGCGGAAGCGGACTTCTGTTTTTGCGGGATGCACATTCACATCGACCTCCGACGGCGGGAGGTCGAGGAAAAGGGCCACGACAGCATGCCTGTCGCGCGCCAGCATTTCGGCATAGGCGCCGCGCACCGCACCAACCAACAGCCTGTCTTTGACCGGACGGCCGTTGACGAAGAGAAACTGGTGGTCGGCCACCCCGCGATTATAGGTGGGCAAGGAGGCGATGCCGCCCAAGACGATGCCCTCCCGCTGGAAATCGAGCGCAACACTGTTTTCCGCAAGTTCGGGCGATGTCAATGCGGCAACCCGTTCCGGCCGTTGCATTCCGCGCTGCACCGAAAGCGTACGTCGCCCGTCATGCTCCAATGTGAAACCGATATCGGGCCGTGCCATGGCGAGTCGCCGAACGGTATCGAGCGCTGCAGCATATTCTGCGCGCGCGCTGCGCAGGAATTTGCGCCGCGCAGGAATGTTGCCAAAAAGATTTTCGACTCGCACGCGCGTCCCAGGTGGAACGGCCGCCGGCCCCTCGGCAATGAGGCGGCCGTGATCTACGGTCCTCCCCCAGCCATCGCCGCCACGCACCCGGCTTTCGACTTGGAAACGTGAAACGCTGGCGATTGAGGGCAATGCCTCTCCACGGAAACCCATGGTCATCACCTGATCGATATTGTCATCGGGCAATTTTGAGGTCGCATGTCTTTCGAGCGCGAGGGTGATTTCGTCGGCAGTCATCCCGCAACCGTCGTCGCTGACCTCGACTAGATCGAGTCCGCCAGCGCCGAGCCGGATCGACACCTGACGCGCGCCTGCATCGATCGCATTTTCCACCAGTTCTTTTAACGCACTGGCCGGTCTTTCCACCACTTCACCGGCTGCAATCCGGTTGATCAGCGCATCGGGGAGCCTTCTTATTGACATCTGCGCGCACGTAGCCCAAGCGCCCGCGCCAAGCGAATCCTTTCATGGCAGGCCGACCGATTTTGCTGTTTAGTAATACAGCGATTTCCTGTAGGGCGGCGCGATTGCACCGGACAGCCAAGGCAGGACAATAGCCCGCGTTCCCAAGCATTTCTCTTCGGGTGAAAGATACAGCATGTTCAAACTTTTCCGATTTGCCTCCCAAGACATGGCAATCGATCTCGGCACCGCGAATACCGTAGTCTATGTACGCGGCCAGGGGATCGTTCTGAACGAACCTTCGGTGGTGGCGATCGAGACCATCAACGGCATCAAACGCGTTAAAGCGGTTGGCGACGACGCAAAGTTGATGATGGGCAAGACGCCCGACAGCATCGAGGCCATTCGTCCGTTGCGCGATGGCGTGATTGCCGACATCGATGTGGCTGAGCAGATGATCAAGCACTTCATCCACAAGGTGCACGGCAAGCCCCGGATGTTCAGCTATCCCGAAATCGTGATCTGCGTTCCTTCGGGTTCGACCAGCGTTGAGCGCCGCGCGATTCGCGATGCTGCTTCAAATGCGGGCGCCAGTGCAGTCTATTTGATCGAGGAGCCAATGGCAGCGGCGATCGGTGCCGACATGCCGGTAACCGAACCGATTGGTTCAATGGTCGTCGACATTGGCGGCGGCACGACGGAAGTTGCCGTGCTCTCGCTACGCGGCCTTGCCTATACCACTTCGGTCCGCACCGGTGGCGACAAAATGGACGAAGCGATTGTCTCTTATGTGCGCCGACACCATAATCTGCTGATCGGTGAAGCGACTGCGGAACGCATCAAAAAGGATTTCGGCACTGCGCGCGCGCCTGCTGATGGCATCGGTCAAACGATACATATAAAGGGCCGCGATCTTGTGAACGGCGTTCCCAAGGAAATCTCGATCAACCAGGGCCAGATTGCCGAGGCATTGTCTGAACCGATCGGAACGATCGTCGAGGGCGTTCGCATCGCGCTTGAAAACACGGCACCTGAACTGGCCGCCGACATTGTCGATCAGGGTATTGTTCTGACGGGCGGCGGCGCTTTGATGGCCGGCCTTGACGAACATCTGCGCGATGAAACCGGCCTTCCTGTTACTGTTGCCGAAGACCCGCTGACCTGCGTTGCCATCGGCACCGGCCGAGCGATGGAAGACCCCGTGTTCCGCGGCGTCCTTCTCACCGCATAAGGTAGGTCAGACGATGGCGCCGCCCAGAAACCGGCGCCCGGGTTTTTCCCGCAGGGCGCAGTTCAGCCTGTTTGTCACTTATGTGCTGGCGATTGCCGGCGCAGTGATAGGCGGGCTGTTACTGCTTGTTTCAATCGCAGACCCCAAAGGCTTTGCAGCGCTTCGCGCGGGTGCCGCCGAAGTCACCGCGCCCGTTGCCCGAACCTTGTTTGCAATTCGCCGCAGCATATCCGCGATAGGCGAAAATACCGGCGCCTATCTGGACGCCGCTTCACAAAATGCCAGCCTGAAACGGCAGTTGGCAGCGAGCCGGACTTTCATCATCGAAGCCAAAGCGTTGAAAGCGGAAAATGCTGAATTGCGGACGCTTCTGGGCCTGAAGAAAGCGGAGGCGAACCAGATTGTCGCGATCGGCAACCTCGTCAGCAGCACGGCATCGAGCAGCCGGCGCATCGCAATCCTCTCCATCGGTTCGAACAGCGGGGTTGCTGCAGGCTATCCGGTACGTGCAGCGCGCGGCCTGATCGGCCGGGTGATCGAAACCAGCCCGACGACTGCCAAGGTGTTGCTGATTTCCGATGCTGAAAATGTCATCCCTGTGCTGCGTGTGCCCGACGGCCTGCCAGCACTTGCCAGCGGGCTAGGCGACGGCACTATAATGATCCGACCGGTCGATCTGGGCGTCAACAATTTCCGGCGCGGTCAAGTCGTCGTGACCTCGGGAAGTGGGGGGCTTTATCCACCAAGCATCCCATTTGCGCGAATCGTGCGAAAGACCAGCGATGGCGCGCTCGCCCGCCCGATTGCCAGCGCGGCCTCGGCAGAACATGTGCTGGTGCTCAAACCTTATCAGACCGCACCCAAAAAGGTGCTGGATGATGCCATCGCAGCGATGCCTGAAGTCGGGGACGACGAATGAAGAGGCAGATGTTCGCCACCGGGCGCAGACTTCTGGGCCCAGGCCGCGAATATGAAAGCCGGATCGACCGCGAACAATCGCCGGCGCGGATGCTGATGGTGCCGATACTGTCGGTAATGGCAGGATCGATGCTGACCTCTGCATTGCCACTTGTGGCGGGCGTACCGCTGCTTCCTCCTTTCGGTTTGCTGATACTGCTCGCCTGGCGACTGATGCGACCCGGCATGTGGCCTGCATGGATCGGGCTACCGCTCGGCCTGTTCGACGACCTTTACAACGGCCAGCCATTCGGCAGTTCTGCACTGGTATGGTCAGCGTGCATGATCATGATCGAACTGCTCGACCTGCGGGGTGTATGGCGCGATTATTTACGAGACTGGCTAATCGCAGCTGTGCTGATTATGCTGGCGCTGCTGGCCGGGCTGGGCATTTCGGGGTTAGCCCATCCGGCGCCGGAGGTTCGCATCATTGTACCGCAGATCATATTGTCTATCCTGCTATATCCTTTAGCGGTTCGGCTATGTGCGCGCTTGGATAGCTGGCGGCTGTCCGCATGAGGGATAACCGTGGGCCGACCACCGGGCAACTTGAATTCATTTTTTCGCGCCGCTCGCTTTTCATTGGCGGGGTACAGGCCGTTATCGGGGCTGTTGTTGCAACGCGTATGGCCTATATCTCGGTCGCCGAGAATGAGAAATACAGGCTGCTTTCCGAAAGCAACCGCGTCAATCTGACACTGATTCCACCGCGCCGCGGCTGGTTCATCGACCGCATCGGCAAACCGATCGCAACCAATCGCGCCGATTTTCGGGTCGATATTATCCCCGATCGGCTTCAGAACAGCAAAGCGACTCTTGGAACGTTGACGACCCTGCTTGATCTGAAAGCAGAGGATGTCGAGCGGATCGAAAAGGAACTTAAAGAGGCTCAGGGCTTCCAACCCGTCCAGGTAGCGGCGGGCCTTGACTATGAAAGCTTTGCGCGCGTCAGTGTGCGCCTTCCCGATTTGCCCGGCGTGAGCCCGCGACAGGGCTTTTCGCGTTTCTACCCCAGCGGGGCTGCGGTCGGCCATTTACTTGGCTATGTCGGCACTGTTTCAGCCGAGGAATATCAGAAAGAAAAGGACCCGCTGCTTATCACACCAGGCTTTAAGGTCGGGAAGCAAGGTCTTGAAAAAACAATGGAAATGCGCCTACGCGGAAAGCCGGGTGCAAAGCGGACCGAGGTCACAGCGCGCGGCAAGATCATACGCGAACTGTCAAGCAGGCCCGACACACCCGGAAAGCCGGTACAGCTAACGATCGATATCGATCTTCACAATTATGCGGCACGCCGGCTCGGCGTCGAATCGGGATCGGTAGTCGTCATCGACTGCCTGACGGGTGACGTTTTGGCGCTTGTGTCGATGCCCTGTTTCGATCCGAATAGCTTTTCGGAAGGCATTGGTCGGCTCGAATGGAAAATGCTCAACAGCGATGAACGCATCCCGATGCTTAACAAATCGCTGCAGGGGCTTTATCCACCAGGCTCGACCCTCAAGCCCATGGCCGCGCTTGCCATGCTCGACCATGGCATCGATCCAGATGAAAAGGTGATGTGCGGCGGCGGATACCGGCTGGGCAACCGCGTCTTCAAATGCCTTGGCCGTCACGGGCCAATGGATATGCGCTCCGCGATCATGAAGAGCTGCAACACCTATTTCTATGCGATGGGCAACCGGATAGGCTATGATGCGATCGCGCCGACCGCGAAACTGCTCGGGCTCGGACAGGAATTCCCCTTGCCGTTCCAATCGCAACGATATGGTACAATCCCAGACAGCGCCTGGAAAATGCGCAAATATGGGGATGCATGGACGCGTTCGGATACGCTGAACGCAACGATCGGACAGGGCTATGTCATCACCAGCCCATTCCAGCTGGCGGTGATGGCGGCGCGCATCGCGTCGGGCCATATGCTCGAACCAGAAATATTGCTGAAAAAGCGCAACGGCGCGCCCAAGCACCTGCCTTTTCCCGACGACCATCTTCAGGTCGTTCGCGACGGGATGGATCTCGTGGTCAATGGCGCCGGCACTGCCGTTCGCAGCCGGCTGGAACTTCCCGACGTTACCATGGGCGGCAAGACAGGCACTGCACAGGTTCGCGCGATCAAGGGCGGTCAGCGCGGCCAAGGCGGCACAAGGCGCTTTCGCGACCATGGTCTGTTCGTCTGCTTTGCGCCGGTTGCGCAGCCACGCTATGCCGCTGCTGTGGTAATCGAACATGGCATGGGTGGCGCGCGTGCAGCCGCTCCCGTTGCCAAGGATGTCCTGACCTTCCTGTATGATCGCGAAAAGGCGATGGCCTCGCTGGAGACCCTGGAAGCCGGTTGGGGTGGCGGCATCGAAGAACGTATGGCCCGCCAATATGCAGCTTTTCAGGCCGGACAAGGCGTGCCGGCGACCGAACGGAGCGAAATGTGAACGCAATCGTTCCGGCACCAATCGCCGCCCTTCCCTGGCGCGTGATCTTTGTGCTGCTCGGGCTGGCAATGTTCGGCACCGCCGTCCTCTATTCCGCTGCGGGCGGCAGCTTCAGCCCCTGGGCAGGAAACCATATCATCCGTTTCTGCGTATTGATGACCATGGCGGTCATAATGTCGCGCCTGCCGCTCGATTTCTGGAAACAAATCACTTTTCCGCTCTACCTCATCCTTCTGTTGATGCTTGTTGCGGTAGAACTGATCGGTTTTGCGGGCGGCGGCAGCCAGCGCTGGATCGATCTGGGCATCATCACATTTCAACCATCGGAACTGATGAAGCCAACAGTCGTGCTTGTCACCGCATGGTTTTTCGATCGCCTGCCGCCATCCAAGATCAACGGCCTCGACGCTGTCTGGCCGGTTGCCATCATGCTCATCGTGCCCAGCATCCTTGTGATCATCCAGCCCGATTTCGACGCTGCGCTTGCCTATATCTTCTGCGCCGCCGTGGTCGGTTTTCTCGCAGGCTGGCCGATGATCTACTTCATTGGCGGCGGCATGGCTGTCGCGGTTATCGCCCCGCTTGTCTTCTTTTTCGGACTGCGCCCCTATCAACAGGATCGCGTTCTGATCTTCCTCAACCCTGAACAGGATCCGCTCGGCGCCGGCTATCACATCACCCAGTCCAAGATCGCGATCGGCTCTGGCGGCATATTTGGCAAAGGTTTCGGCAACGGAACGCAAAGCCATCTCGATTACCTGCCCGAAGGCCATACCGACTTCATCTTTGCCACCATGGCAGAGGAATGGGGCCTGATGGGCGGCCTGATCATCATCGGCCTGTATGTTTTGTTGATGCGCTGGGGACTAAAAGTCGCGATGGAAAGCACCAGTCGCTATGGACAACTGGTCGCTGGCGGACTGACCTGCACGATCTTTTTCTACATCATGGTCAACCTTTTGATGGTCGTCGGCTTTGCGCCTGTGGCCGGCCTTCCCCTGCCTTTCATCAGCCATGGCGGATCGTCGATGCTAACCATGATGATCTGCGTCGGCATCATCATGTCGATCGAACGCCACCCCGGAAGGCGAACTTTCGGCTAAATCGCCAAAAGGCTGCCGCGCGGAGGCTTGACAAGGCCAACGGAAAGCATCAAAGGCGCGCTTCATTTTGCGGGATCAAGCTTGATTCTGCCGGGTGGACGCATAGCTCAGTTGGTAGAGCAGCTGACTCTTAATCAGCGGGTCCTAGGTTCGAGCCCTAGTGCGTCCACCACTTTCTCTCTTATCATCGCCGTTCAATCGCGGAGCTTTCACGCGTGAAGCAAATATCAAATTTGCTCGAAACCTGCGTATGACAAATTCCTTGCCTTCGTATGACAAACTCCTTGCCAAATTGAATCGGACATATCAACCTATCCTCGGGGAAACAGAATAAACGGGGAGGAAATAATGAAATACAAGCAGTTTGCGACGCTTGCCTATCTTTCGGCAGCATCAGCCGCGATGGCTTTTGCGATGCCCGCCTGGGCACAGGATGACAAAGAAAAGGAAAGCAACAGCGGGATCGCTGAAATTGTCGTGACCGCGCAAAAGCGCGAAGAAAATGTTCAGGATACGCCGATTTCGATCGTCGCACTAACGTCCGATGCGCTCGATCAGAAAGGCGTCAACTCGATCAACGATCTGTTCACCGGCGCGATACCCTCGGTAAGAACGGCGCCGTTTGTCGGCCGTGCTTCGGCAGTATCGATCGGCATGCGTGGGCTTGTTCCGGTGGACGCCACGCAGGTGACGCGCGACCCTACCGTCGGCATTTACATCGACGGCGTCTATCTGGGCCGTGTCTCCGGCCTTGGCATGGAATTGTCCGATGTCGAGCGGATCGAGGTATTGCGGGGTCCGCAAGGCACATTATTCGGGCGCAATACGATAGGCGGCGCTATCAGCGTTGTGACGAAAAAGCCGAGCGGCGAAATGGAGGTCGATTTCCGCGCCGGTATCAGCAACTATCGCGGTCGATCGATGGCAGCACATGTCAATCTGCCCGAAGCTGCCGGATTGAGTTTCAAGGTTGATGGCCTGATCGAAAGTCGCGGTGGGCTTGTCAAAAACCCGCTTGCCGGTTCCAAAGACTATACCGAAATCGAGAAATATGGCTTCAAGATTTCCGGCCTTTGGCAAATCGCGGACAACTTCTCGCTGCTTTATGCTTGGGATCTGTCACGTGACAACCCAACAAGCAACTATCAATACATCACCGCAACGGATCAATCGGCAGCGGTTCGTCCAAGCTTTATCACGCTCGATACTGGCCGGGTTCGCACAGCGCGGATCGGGGTTCCGGTACTCGAAAACCCGCAACGCGCCGAAGGCCATAGCGTCACGGCCGAGTGGGATTTGGGGAATGCGCTTACGATCCGTTCAATTTCGGCTTGGCGCAAGCTTGCGTCGGTCCAATGGGATCAGGATGTGGGCGCACTCACCACATGGGGGCCGAACCGTCGGTTCAGCCGTCTGAGCTACGCCCGAGTTGATCAGGATCAATTCAGTCAGGAGTTGCAACTCATTGGCGATGCTGGCGACTTTAAATATGTGTTTGGTGGCTATTATTTCAAAGAAGATGGCGCCGATACGGCCACTGTATTCAGCGCAGGCACGCTGAATGCCACCAACAACGGGATTACCCTGTTCCCTGCCCCCACCGCCGACGCAGGTACGCGTGTTCCCGACCGGGCGGCTGAGGTGGCAATCAAGTCCAAGGCATTGTTCGGACAGGCCACCTGGTCGCCATCGTCTATTGCTGGGCTGCACCTGACCGGCGGACTTCGTTATACCGATGACGAAAAGAACGGTCGATTGACCTTCATTGCGGGGGCAGTCCCCAACCTCATCTTCAACTTTGCCTCAAGCCGCGTCGATCCGATGGCGAACCTTGCTTATGATTTCAGCGAGGATATTACGGCCTATGTAAAGTGGAGCCGCGCCTATCGCGCCGGCGGGGCCAATACGCGTTCGTCGATCCTGCGTCCCTTTGGCGAAGAAGAACTGACCGCCTGGGAAATCGGCATGAAGGCGGATCTGTTTGACCGCAGAGCACGGATCAACATTGCCGCCTATGACAGCAAGCTGACGGGCCAACAGGTCGACTTCATCAACCCGGCATTTATTTCGAATACCGAAACGGTGAACGCGCCCGAAAAACGCAAGGTCCGGGGCGTGGAGCTTGACGTGACACTGGCACCGGTTGACGGATTGCTGCTGTCTGCCAACTATGTCTACACCGACGCACCCACGACGCCTGTGCGCAATATCTTCAGTGGTGCAATCGAACAGATCAGGGCAAATTTCACGCCCAAGCATGCGGCTACCTTTGCCGTCGACTATCGCTTCCCGCGCTTTTCCTTCGGGCAATTGCGCGCGAACATGAACCTCGATACGGCAGGGAATTATTACGCGAACGGCACCGTCAACTTTAAAGCCGAGAAGGCGATGCTCCTTGGTGGCCGTGTGACGCTGGGTGATATCAGCTTCCTCGACAATGATCTGGAGTTCGCTCTGTGGGGCAAAAATCTGACCAATACGCGCTATAATCTGTTTGATTTCCGCGTTGCCGGCCGAAATACGGCCACGCAATATAATGATCCGCGCACATATGGTTTTGAAATGCGTGCGCGTTTCTAACGGACGTTGAAGAGCGAGGGGTTCCCGATGAAGACATGGATTTGCGGATTGGTGGCGATTGCCATCGCATCGTCACCGGCTCAGGCTGAAAACATCCTGATCACCAATGACGACGGCCTGACCAGCAACCTGAAGGCGCTTTATACCGCACTGAAGGCTCAAGGTCATGACGTGATCGTCTCTGTTCCCTGTCAGGGTCAGAGCGGCATGGGTGCTGCCATTAAATTCATGCGTCCATTGGGACCCCTTGCCACAAATTGCTTGAATGACGCCGCCAAGGCCGGTGATCCCGGCGTTGGCCCGATGACCCGGGCGGGTTTTGAAATCGACTTTCACTATGTCGACGGAACGCCCGTAATGGCAACATTATATGGCCTCGACGTGCTGGCACAGACACGGTGGAGCAAAATGCCCGACCTTGTCATTTCCGGACCGAATGAAGGCCGCAATGTCGGCACGATGATCGTGTCGTCGGGAACGGTCAGCAACGTTCAATATTCGACGGCACGCGGCGTGCCTTCGATCGCCGTGAGCGCGGGTACCAACAGCGTGGACAATGCAAAGCTGGCCAACCCCAATTCGGCACTTGTCGCGGAACGGACCGCTGAGCTGGTAGGGAAGCTGTTTGCGAACAAAGCTAAGGGCGCTTTGCTGCCGACTGGGATCGCCCTCAATATCAACCTGCCCGATGATGTTGCCAAGGCCAAATGGAAAGCGACACGCATCGGCAGTTACGAGATTTATGATATCCGCTTTACCGCCGACATGGGAAAAAGCGAGGCGGCCGCAGCCTTTGGCCTTGGAGGCGTGCACAAGCCGGGAATGGTATTGGGCTTCAACAAAACCCCTCCCCGCGCTGACCAATCGGATGACGAGGCCGGTGTTTCCCTGACCCACATCTCCATCAGTGCTGTCCAGATTGGGTATGAACCTGGCGCGCGGCAAAACCCGGATAAATGGCTACGCAGGCTTATAAAGAAGCTGGACGGGAAATAGGCAGCCGCCACTATACCTATTCGTCCATCTCCCGCTTTACTCTGGCCTCACCCATCTGGCGTTCGTGCAGAGTGATCCTTTGTGCTTTTGTCCAACCTCGTGCGATCGCCGCAAGCCTTTGATCACGCGCGGGATGGGTCGGCGTTTCCCAATTCTGGGCATATTCAGATGCAACAAGCTGGGCCTCCTGAAGCGTAGCCCCCATACGATAAATCAGAAATCCGGAAAACTCGTCCGCCTCCAATTCGCGGGCTTTGAAATTCTGGTCATACTCGAAGATATGGCCGAGCAAATGGTGCCCAATTTCATGCAGAATTACAGAAATTTGTGACCATTTGGGCGAGCCATAGCTACTTATTTCGCGAATGAAGGCGGGATTATAGTAAATCACTCGATGCCCGCGCTCATCCATCGTTGCCAGTGCATTTGGAATGCGTGCCGCCTGTTGCACGAAATTGCGGGTTAGGCCGGCATGCTCCATGATGTGGTCGATAACAGCGTCGACGCTGTTATCGTCATGGTCGACCGGCTCCAGCCTTTCGCTCGACTCCGGTTTTCCAGCATGATCAAATGCCAGCATCTGTGGTGGCTGTTGGGCCTGTGCGAACGATGGCCATGGAAACCCTGCGCAACAGACCGCCAACAGCAGCAACCGCACAATAGACGGCATTGCGACATGCAAGAGCGACGGGCGAGGGTTCGCCCCAAATTGCCCATGCGAACTTGACCCGAAGCTTTTCATTGGAAGCTCGAGGCTATCTCAGCCAGCGTCCGATACTAACAATTATCGAAGCCAATTCGGCACCATCGGGACCGTCCGTTTCCATCCGCTGGGGCGCGCTCAAGGCACAGCACTGCAAAAACCGGGAGACCATCGCGGTCGCCCGATTTTGAGCGATCTAGGCCTTATCAGCTGTCGATATTGCGCCGGAATGTTTCGGGCAGGAACATCAGGCCAATAACCACCGTCGCGCCTGCAACGATGATCGGGTACCAAAGGCCATAATAAATGTCCCCTGTGGCAGCCACCATCGCAAAGGCCGTAGTGGGCAGAAATCCGCCGAACCAGCCATTGCCGATATGATAGGGCAGCGACATTGCTGTGTATCGGATACGCGTCGGGAAGAGTTCGACGAGCAGCGCGGCAATCGGGCCGTAAACGGCGGTCACCAACAGCACCAAATATGTCAGAATCGCGATGACAACCGGCGTGTTAATTTCATCCGGATTGGCCTTGGAAGGATATCCTGCTTTGGCGAGTGCGGCTCTCGCCTCGTCTTGGAATTTGGCGATCGCAGCCTTGCGTTCATCGCCATTCACCTTCGCCGGATCGGGCGCTATCAAAACAGTATTGCCGATGCGGATCTGGGCAACAGTGCCCGCGGGTGCCTCAACCTTGCTATAGCTGATCCCACCCTTGGCGAGGAAGGATTTCGCAATATCGCAGCTCTTGCTGTCAAACTTGTTCCTGCCAACGGGGTCAAACTGGACCGAACATTCATTATCATTGACGACAACGCTGACCGGGGCAGTTGTCTGTGCCTTAGCAAGCGCAGGGTTGGCTGCTTCCGTAAGGGCGTGGAATGCCGGGAAATAGGTAAAAGCCGCCAGTGCGCACCCCGCCAAGATGATCGGCTTGCGGCCAATCTTATCCGACAGCCAGCCGAAAAAGACGAAGAATGGCGTGCCAATTGCCAGCGCAATTGCGATCAGGATGTTGGTGGTCGCACCATCGACCATCAGCATTTTTTCAAGGAAGAACAGCGCGTAGAACTGACCCGTATACCAGACGACGGCTTGACCGGCGACGGCACCAAGCAAAGCGATCAAGACAAAGCGGCCGTTTTTCCAGTTACCAAATGCCTCCGAAATCGGAGCTTTGGAAGAGGTCCCCTCTTCTTTCATCTTTTGAAAGACGGGGCTTTCCTGCAATTGCATGCGGATCCATAGCGAAACGCCGAGAAGCAACACGGAAATAAGGAACGGCACGCGCCAGCCCCAATCCTTGAAAGCATCCTCGCCGATCAGCGTCCGGGTTCCGATCACCACAAGCAGCGCGGCGAAAAGGCCGAGCGTGGCCGTGGTCTGGATGAAACTGGTGTAAAGCCCGCGTTTGTGATTGGGCGCATGCTCTGCAACATAGGTGGCAGCACCGCCATATTCACCGCCCAGGGCCAAGCCTTGAAGCAAGCGTAGGAGGACGAGCATGACCGGCGCAGCGACGCCGATGCTGGCATAGTTGGGCAGGATACCGACTGTGAAGGTCGCAAAGCCCATCAGGCCCATTGTCACCAGAAAGGTATATTTGCGGCCGACAAGGTCGCCAAGGCGTCCAAATACCAGCGCGCCAAAGGGGCGCACCGCAAAGCCCGCAGCAAAAGCGCCGAGCGCAAAGATGAACCCGGTCGTTTCATTCACGCCCGAGAAAAACTGCGCAGAAATTACAGTGGCTAAAAGGCCATAAAGATAGAAATCATACCATTCGAAAACCGTACCCAAGGACGAGGCCAGGATGACTTTCTTTTCGCCTCCTGTGGCCGCGTGATGCTTGGGCATGGCGTCATTAGTCGCAGCCATTGCTTTTCCCCCACTCTCGCGCATTCATTCCAGAAAATATGTCGTGCGGCAAGTTTACACGATCGCACTTGCCATCCGCCATATTCACCTGCCTATGTTCCGGATGACAAAAGTCGGCGTTAGCGACGCCCTCCAGTTCGGCTTCGCGTCACCTGCCGAAATCCAAGATGCGTGTGGCGCGCAGGTATAAACAATCAAAGTGGATATGATCCCGCTGGTTTTGAATAAATCCTGCTGCAAGGTGAAATCCGATTAAGTAAAAAACCATTTCGTGGCGGGGAATATGCCAAGGTTCATCAACTTTCTTGTCAGTCTGCGCCGCCTGCCTCCTTTATCCGAACTGTCCGGAGACGAAGAGCGCATGCTTTTCGAACTGCGCCTGTTGTGGGAACAACAGGGGAGCCTTTCAGTGGCGGATGTTTACGATCTGGTAAGCGCGCAATCGGCCACGACCTCTTACCGGCAGTTGATGGCGCTAAAAAACCAAGGGCTTGTTGATGTCCGCGTGACCGATGAAGATCGTCGCAAGCGGGCGGTGACCTTTACGCCGTCGGCAGAGAAGCTGTTTTCAGCTCTCGGTTAAGCAGATGCATAAACCGCAATTTCGAACCTTTGCCACCGCGGGGATGTTTGCCGTCCTTTATGTCATCTTGTTTCATGTTTCCGACCTAATAGTCGACATTGGTCATTTTGGGGGCTTTGCCAGCCTCCTCTTCCTGCCCGCATTCATTCGTTTACTGGGCTATCTTATGGTTGGCCCATGGATCGTTCCCGCGCTTTTCCTGGCAGCATGCGTGCTTGTCTTTACCGGTGCCTATGACATTGCACCGGGAAATGACGTTGAACATCTGGTCAGCGCATCGACTGCAATCGGCGGCCCACTGGGCGTCGCCGTGGCGTCACGGCTCGCAAGGCTTCAGACCAATCTCGCCAATTTGACGCCTTTGCGATTATTGGCTCTTTCCTTTGCTTGCTCTGCCGGCAATGCGCTATTCTATTATGCAAGCCTTCGGTTGACCGGTCTGGGCGCAGAGCCAGCCTCATCGATTTTCGCTATATTCGCCGGTGACATGCTGGGAACGTGGATGATCATCTATTTGATCAAGCTAGCAGTCGACTTCCTTCCGTCGCGCCTTCGGCGATAGCCGCATCCTGGCCGCATCGCTCGCCTGTTCAACCGCGGAATATTCTCATTTTGGAAGTAATTTGACGGCCGCCTGTAATGTGCTAGGGGGGCGCCCTACCCGATGATGTTTGTTTTTATACAGCATCTATCCTGCCCGGCGCCTTGACAGCGCCGGGCCTTTTCCGCCCGTTCAGACTCCCGCTGCCATCGGCCAGGCTAAAATGCTCAGTCGGCCATCCACCCTTGGCGCATGTCTTTGCGCATGGCACGGCCGCAACCGACACATTCGGATACATGCTGACGCCCGTCGTGACGCGCGCGACGTTTAGATCGGCTATGGTAACCCAAGTTACACAATATCAATCGGCGCAATACCCGCATAACCAACCCCCATTAGATCGGAGGCATGCGCATTTAATTCAAAATTGAAAATAATTAACGCTAGTCATAGCGGCACTATATAGGAACTATCACCCCCATTGTGGCAGGATGACAGCACGCTGATGGTCAGCGCCAAGTGCGGCGAACTGTTTTCCTTGCGATCAATTATTGTTCTGCAACGCGATGATCAAAGGCGTCGTCAAAAGAGGCACGACCTGCAGGGCATCGCGGAACAGGCGGCGGGCCTGCGAATCACCAACAACGATCACGTCATTGGCGAAAACTTCAGGATCGCCATAATTGCCGCGGCGTATCGCCTTCAGGTCATAAAGCGCCGCCAGTTGCTGGCCCTTGACCGTGCGAAAAATGACCACATCCTCCAACTTTGCAAATTCCGCCGTACCTTCTGCGGTCGCCACCGCGCGCATCAGCGTCATCTTGCCAATTACCGGATAAAGGCCCGGTCGCTTGACCTGACCGTCCACCGTGATGACCTGGCTGACCGTTTCCTTAAGATTCACCGTAACTTGCGGATCCCGCACATAGCGCGAACGCAACCGCGCTTCGATCTCTTCCTCTACCTCGGCGGGCGTGCGGCCGGCCGCCTCGATAATGCCGGCAAGAGGGAAGGATATGCGACCACTCGCGTCGGTCTGAACCTCTTTCTTGCTCAGTTCCTCGATGCCAAAAACGTCGATCATCAGCTTGTCGAACGGACCAATAAGATAGGGCCGCGATTCACCCAGAAGATCCGAACGATCAGGCACCGGCAATTCGCTGCCTTGCAATACTGTTACGTTCGACGCCCCGCCAAGCTGTCCCGAGCCGGCGCATCCAGCCAAAAGCGATAGAGCAAGCAAAGGCAAAGCGATCTTTTTCATCAATCCGTTCCTGTATATGATATGGTGTTCTGCTAGACGATAGCACAATCAGGTTCCAGCATGTTTTTCACTGCAAAGCTTTTACAGTTACTGAATCGTCGCTTTAGTATGAATTTAAGATCAGTAAGCCTAATGTTTGGCCATGGCTGAACTTCCCAAGATCCTTGTCATATTCGGAACCCGTCCCGAGGCTATCAAGCTGTTTCCGGTGATCCACAAACTGCAAGAGCACAGCGATGTGCAGACGCGGGTGTTGGTCACAGGGCAGCATAGGCAGATGCTCGATCAAGTCCTCGATATTTGGGAAATCCAGCCTGACCATGACCTTGACGTCATGGCACCCAACCAGACGCTGGACGCGCTGACGGCCCGGCTGCTGACCGGCATCGGTGCAGTGCTGGACATCGAACGCCCTGCCCGCGTGATAGTTCAGGGCGACACGGCAACCGCAATGGTGGGGGCACTTGCCGCCTATTACCGCCAGATCCCGGTCAGCCATGTCGAGGCTGGCCTGCGCAGCCACAATATCTATCAGCCCTGGCCCGAAGAGGTGAACCGCAAGATTATCGGCACCATTGCTGACCAGCATTTTGCGCCGACCCATGTATCCGCCGATGCGCTCCGTGCCGAAGCAGTGGCGCCGGAGAATATCCACATCACAGGCAATAGCGTGATCGACGCCTTGTATTGGGTCACCGACAAGATCGCGCGACAACCCGACCTCGCTTGCGATCTGGCGGAGATAGAAGAGCGATTTGAGGGCAAACGGATCATAGGCGTCACCACCCACAGGCGAGAGAATTTTGGCGACGGCATGGAAGATATCGCTGCCGCCTTGCTCGAAATCGCGGCCCGCGATGACGTCGCGATCATCTTTCCGGTGCATATGAATCCTAATGTTCGCAAAGTGATGGATGCCAAACTTGGCAATCACCCTCGCATTGCGATGATCGAACCACTGGATTACCCACATTTCGCACGCTTGCTCTCGATCAGCCATATCATGCTGTCCGATAGCGGCGGTGTGCAAGAAGAAGCCCCGGCACTGGGCAAGCCCGTTTTGGTGATGCGCGAGACAACCGAACGCCCCGAAGGCGTCGCTGCAGGCACCGCAAAGCTAGTCGGCACTGACAAAAACCGAATCATTTCCGAAATATTCACGCTTCTCGACGATGAAGCCGCATATTCAAACATGGCGCGCGCGCACAATCCGTTCGGCGACGGGCAGGCTGCGCACAAAATAGCAGGATTGGTGGCCAATGCTTGTCGATAGGAAACCCGATGTTTGCGTGATGGGGCTGGGCTATATCGGCCTGCCTACCGCAGCTGTCATAGCAAGATCGGGATGCCGGGTTCTCGGCGTCGATGTGAGCAGCAATATAGTCGATACAATCAACCGCGGCGAAATCCATATTGAGGAAGTCGATCTGGATGGCCTGGTGCAGGGCGTCGTCCAGCGCAAATTACTACGCGCATCCACAATGGTTGAACCGGCGGATGTATTTGTCATAGCCGTGCCGACACCCTTTGGCGATGATCATGCGCCCGACATCAGCTATGTTCTGGCCGCAGCCACCAGCATCGCGGCCGTGCTGAAAACCGGCGATACGGTGATCGTCGAATCCACCTCCCCCGTTGGCACCACCGACCGGGTGAAAGATCTGATCGCAAAGCTGCGGCCTGACCTCAAGGTTCCCGGCGTCACGGCGGATACGCCCGATGTCGCCATCGCTTATTGCCCAGAGCGCGTCCTTCCCGGAAAGATCCTTGAAGAACTGATTTCCAATGACCGCTCGATCGGCGGCATCACACCGCGCTGCGCACGCAAGGCGCTGACCTTTTACAAACGGTTCGTGCGCGGCGAGTGCGTTACTACCGATGCCCGTTCGGCAGAGATGACCAAGCTGGTCGAAAACGCCTTTCGCGATGTCAACATTGCCTTTGCCAACGAACTGTCGATCGTTGCCGACCAAATGGGTCTGGATGTCTGGGAAGTGATCCGCCTCGCCAATCGGCACCCGCGCGTGAACATATTACAGCCCGGACCGGGCGTCGGCGGCCATTGCATCGCAGTTGATCCGTGGTTCATCGTCCATGGCGCCCCGGGCCACACCCCGCTGATCCGCACTGCGCGGGAAGTGAATGACGGCAAGGTTGGCCATGTCATCGCACGCGCCAGCGCCTTGATAGAGGCTAATCCTGCCAAGACCATTGGTCTGCTGGGCCTTGCTTTCAAGGCCAATATCGATGATTTCCGCGAGAGCCCGGCGAAGAAGGTGGCGACGGCGCTTGCGCAAAAATATGGCGCCCGAATCCGCATTGTCGAACCTTATGCAGCCGCCCTGCCGGTTGAATTTGAAGGCTCAGGCGCACAGTTGACCGACATTGACAGCGCATTGCAAGACTGCGGTATACTGATCGCGCTGGTCGATCATGACGCGTTCAAAGCAATTCCGCTGGCCGAAAGGCGTGACAAGCTGGTTTACGATACGCGCGGCATCTGGCCCGACCAGCCAGTGATGGCCATCGAAACCGCGTCGCTACGGCTGGCCAGCTAGCGCACTTGCCGCACTTTCCCGCAGCGTCTAAACGCCGGGTTCAGTATATCTTGCAGGGAAGCATCCATGAAAATCGCGATGATCGGCTCGGGCTATGTTGGTCTGGTGTCAGGGGCCTGTTTTGCCGATTTTGGTCATGATGTTGTCTGTGTTGACAAGGATCAGGGCAAGATTGACCGGCTGAACGCCAATGTGATGCCTATTTATGAGCCGGGGCTGGATGCACTGGTGAAGAGTAATGTCGATGCCGGGCGCTTGAGTTTTTCGACAGAACTGGCCAGCGCGATCAAGGGTTGCGACGCGGTGTTCATTGCGGTCGGCACGCCTTCACGCCGCGGCGATGGCCATGCCGATCTGAGCTATGTCTATGCTGCGGCAAAAGAGATTGGCGCTGCGATCGAACCCAAGACGGTGGTCGTCACCAAATCGACCGTGCCCGTCGGCACAGGCGATGAGGTGGAGCGGATCATCCGCGAGGTGCGCCCTGACCTTGAATTCGCAGTCGTCTCCAACCCCGAATTCTTGCGCGAGGGTGCGGCAATCGGCGATTTCAAACGGCCTGACCGGATCGTTGTCGGCACCGATGTCGAATGGGCGCGCGATGTGATGCGCGCGGTCTACCGTCCGCTTTTCTTGAACGAATCGCCGATCCTGTTCACCAGCCGGGCCTCATCCGAACTGATCAAATATGCCGCTAATGCCTTTTTGGCGACGAAGATCACCTTCATCAATGAAATGGCTGATCTGTGCGAGAAACTGGGCGCTGATGTGCAGGATGTCTCGCGCGGGATCGGTCTGGATGGCCGCATTGGCGCAAAGTTCCTGCATGCAGGGCCTGGCTATGGCGGCAGTTGCTTCCCCAAGGATACGCTCGCGCTTTTGAAGACCGCGCAGGACAATGACACGCCGGTGCGGATTGTAGAGGCGGTGGTGCAGGCAAATGACTTGAGGAAGCGCGCCATGGGCCGCAAGATCGTCAATGCGCTGGGCGGTGATGCGCGCGGCAAGAAAGTCGCGCTGCTGGGCCTCACCTTCAAACCCAATACCGATGATATGCGCGATGCGCCGTCGATCGCGATTGTACAGACATTGCTCGATGCCGGCGCCAAGATCAGCGCGCATGATCCCGAAGGCATGGCGGAAGCTGCCAAGACCATGCCCGAGGTCAGCATGACTGAAAGCGCCTATGCTGCAGCACAAGGCGCCGATGCGATTGCCATTGTCACCGAATGGGATGCCTATCGCGCACTTGACCTTGCCAAGCTCAAGGCCGCAATGACGGGCGATGTTCTCGTCGACCTGCGCAACATCTACCGCCCCGAAGAAGGCGCCAAGGCAGGGTTCGATTATTTTAGCGTGGGGCGTTGAGGCGAAAGCAGGGCTTGATCACATCAAAGTCATAACTTCTTGCACCTCAGCGCGGCTTGGCCAATTGAGGCCATCATGACGCGTAAATTGACCCATCTCGAACGGCTTGAAGCCGAAGCCATCCACATCATGCGCGAAGTTGTGGCCGAGGCAGAGCGTCCGGTGTTCCTCTATTCGGTCGGCAAGGATTCGGCGGTGATGCTCCACATCGCGCTGAAGGCCTTTTATCCGGCGCCCCCGCCCTTTCCCTTCCTTCATATCGCGAGCGGGTGGGATTTCAGGGACCTGCTCGAACTGCGCGACCGGCAAGCCGCGAAATATGGTCTCAATCTCATTGTCCACCACAATGCCGAGGCGGCGGCACAAGGTATTGATCCGATCAACAGCCCGACACCGATTTACTCGCAACTGATGCTTACCGACGCTTTGAAAGCCGCGCTCGACGCTGGCGGTTTTGATGCTGCCTTTGGCGGCGGACGGCGCGATGAAGAGAAAAGTCGCGCCAAGGAGCGCATCTTCTCCTTCCGCACAGCAACGCACAACTGGGACCCCAAAAACCAACGCCCCGAATTGTGGAACCTCTACAACGCGCGCAAGAAAAAGGGTGAAAGCATCCGCGTTTTCCCGCTGTCGAATTGGACGGAACTCGATATCTGGCAGTATATATTGGCCGAAGGTATCGAGATCGTACCGCTTTATTATGCGGCGACGCGGCCTACGGTCGAGCGCGACGGATTGCTTCTGGTTGTCGATGATGATCGCATGCCGCTGCTCCCGGGCGAAACGCTGGTCGAGCAATCAGTGCGTTTCCGCACGCTGGGCTGCTATCCGCTGACGGGTGCCGTGCCAAGTGAAGCAGCCACCCTGCCCGAGATCATCCAGGAAATGCTGCTGACGACGACATCCGAACGGCAAGGCCGCGCCGTCGACAAGGATCAATCTGCGACGATGGAGATCAAGAAGCAGGAGGGCTATTTCTGATGACCCGCCCTGTTTACGAAACCGATGCCTTGATAGCTGAAGATATCGAAGCCTATCTTGAACAGCACCAACACAAGTCGATGCTCCGCTTCATCACTTGCGGCAGCGTTGATGATGGCAAGTCCACGCTAATCGGTCGGCTGCTATATGACAGCAAAATGATCTTCGAGGATCAACTCGCAAATCTCGAAAGCGACAGCAAGCGCGTCGGCACGCAAGGCGACGAAATTGACTTTGCCTTGCTGGTCGATGGCCTCGCTGCGGAGCGCGAACAGGGCATCACCATCGATGTGGCCTACCGCTTTTTCACCACCGAAAAACGCAAGTTCATTGTCGCCGATTGCCCGGGACATGAACAATATACCCGCAACATGGTGACGGGGGCCTCGACCGCCGACCTCGCCGTAATTCTAATTGACGCGCGCAAGGGCGTGCTGCCTCAAACACGGCGGCACAGCTATTTGTGCAAACTGCTCGGCATCCGCAACATCTTGCTGGCCGTCAACAAGATGGACCTTGTCGATTATGGGCAGCCCGTTTTCGACCAGATCGTCAGCGATTACCGCAGTTTTGCCGGATCGATTGGCATCACCGAATTTACAGCCATCCCGATTTCGGGGTTCAAGGGCGATAATATCACCTCAGCATCGCCGAACATGCCCTGGTATCAGGGCCCTTCGCTGATCGACCATCTGGAAACGGTCGAACTCGACAATGACGGCGAACAGGCCAGTCCGTTTCGCCTGCCGGTACAATGGGTCAATCGCCCCAATCTGGATTTCCGCGGCTTTGCCGGCCAGATCGCGAGCGGCACGATCCGCAAAGGCGATGCGGTGCGCATATTGCCATCGGGGAAGACCAGCAGCGTCAGCCGCATTGTTACCCTTGACGGCGATCTGGACGAGGCAGTCGCCGGCCAGTCGGTAACGATTTGCCTTGCCGATGAAGTTGATTGTTCGCGCGGCAATGTCATTGCCGCTGCCGACGCTCCGCCGCAAACGGCCGATCAATTCGAGGCCAATCTAGTCTGGATGGCGGACGAGCCGATGATCCCGGGCCGGGCATATTGGCTAAAGCTTGGTACGCAAATGGTTTCGGCAACCGTCCAGCAACCGAAATATCAGGTGAACGTCAATGCCGTCGGTAGTTCTGACGAGCAGTTGGCGGCAAAGACGCTCGAACTGAATGCCATTGGCGTGGCTGTAGTCACCACCGAACGGCAATTGGTGTTTGAACCCTATAGCGACAATCGCACGCTGGGCGGTTTCATCCTGATCGACAAACTTACCAATGCGACGGTAGCCGCAGGCATGCTCAATTTCTCGTTGCGTCGCGCCGAGAACATCCATTGGCAGGCGATCGATATCGACCGCGATGCCCATGCACGGCAAAAGGGGCAGCAGTCCCGCCTGCTCTGGTTCACCGGCCTTTCAGGTTCGGGCAAATCGACAATTGCCAACCTTGTCGAGAAAAAGCTTTATGCTCTCGGCAAGCATAGCTTCCTGCTTGATGGCGACAATATCCGCCATGGCTTGAACAAGGACCTTGGTTTCACCGACGCCGACCGCATCGAGAATATCCGCCGCGTTGGCGAAGTCGCCAAACTGATGACCGATGCCGGGTTGATTGTTCTCACTGCATTCATCTCGCCTTTCCGGGCGGAACGCGAAATGGTGCGGGCGATGCTTCCGAACGGCGAATTTGCGGAAATTTTCGTCGACACTCCGCTTGAAGTGGCTGAATCGCGCGATGTGAAAGGGCTTTACAAAAAGGCGCGTTCGGGGGCGCTGAAAAACTTCACCGGGATTGACAGCCCCTATGAAGCCCCGATCAATCCGGATATCCACATCGACACCACAAAGATGAGCCCGGAGGATGCGGCCGAAATGATCGTGCAAAAACTCCTCGGAGTCTGGAGCCCAGACCTGTGACCGACGCAGAGTTCGCGCATTTCCTTGCTGAAGAGGCAGGCCGAATGCTCCTTATACTGCAGCAAACCAGCGGGCTGTCGGGCAAAGAATTAGGAGCCGAGGGCGACCGTGTCGCCAATGATTTTCTGATGGGCATGTTGCGGATGCGACGACGCGACGACGCGATCCTTTGTGAGGAAGAAAAGGATAGTCCGGCCCGGCTATCGGCCAGCCGCGTATGGATCATCGACCCACTAGATGGAACCCGTGAATATGGCGAAGGCCGCAGCGATTGGGCGGTGCATGTCGGCCTTGCCGTGAATGGCGAGGCCAGCCTTGGCGCTGTTGCCCTGCCCGGTCTTGGTACCACGCTATCGCCGCTGACACCAATGTTGCTGCAACCGGCCAATCGGCCGCTGAAAATGCTGGTCAGTCGCACCCGCCCGGCAGCCGAAGCAGTGGCCGTCGCCGAGTATATGGGCGCCGAATTGCTGCCCATGGGGTCGGCAGGTGCAAAGGCAATGGCCGTCGTGCGCGGCGAAGCCGACATCTATCTGCACACCGGCGGCCAATATGAATGGGACAATTGCGCTCCAGTCGCTGTTGCGGCTGCAGCAGGGCTCCATGTCAGTCGCGTCGATGGATCGCCGCTGCGCTACAACAATGCCGATCCCTATCTTCCCGACCTTCTAATCTGCCGCAAGGAACTGGCAGCCCCGGCATTTGAGGCGCTGGCCGCCAGATGAGCGTCAATTGACCTGACGTTCATACCCTTCCCAATAGGGTGCCCGCAAATCCTTACGCAGGATCTTTCCTGATGCGTTGCGCGGCAGTGCCGGAATCACATCGATCGACTTCGGCACCTTGAACCCGGCAATGCGTTCGCGTGACCAGTTAATAATGCTGTCGGGGTCGATCGTTGCGCCGGGTTTGGGCACGCAAACGGCCTTGACCGCCTCGCCCCATTTCGGATCAGGAACACCGATCACTGCTACCTCCAGAACGTCGGGGTGGCCGTAAATTGCGCTTTCCACCTCGGCCGGATAGACATTCTCCCCACCGGAGATGATCATGTCCTTCACTCGGTCATGGATGTAAAGATAGCCATCCTCGTCCAAATAGCCCGCGTCGCCGGTCTTGATCCAGCCACCCTCTGCAATTGTCTTTTCGGTGGCATCGGGCAGGTTCCAATACCCTGCCATATTGTTCGACGAACGGGTCCACAGTTCGCCTACCTCGCCTGCCGGCATTTCATTGCCGGCGGTATCGACAATCTTCAGTTCGACGCCGGGCAGCGCCTTGCCGGCGCTGCGCATCCGCGCATTGCCATTTGGATCATGATCTTCGGGCGGCAGCATCACGATCGTGCCCGTCGTCTCCGTCATCCCATAGGCCTGGATGAATTCGCATTTAAACATCAATATGCACTGGCGCAGCAGTTCAAGCGGGATCGGCGCTGCGCCATAAAGGATGTATTTCAGTCGGCTGAAATCAACGGTCGGGCAGCGCGGATGCTGCAGCAGAATATGGAGCGCAGCGGGAACGATAAAGAGCCTGGTCACGCCGCCCGCTTCAACCGCATCAAAAAATCCGTCGGGGGTGAATTCGCCTAGGATATAGGCGGGAAGGCCTGACGCGATCGCCATGACTCCAAGCCCGGTACCGCCGATATGCGCACAGGGCATCGCAACCAGCACAACCTCGTCATCTGCCCATTTGGTATAGGCAAGTTCGGCATCATGGGCCTGCTTACGCAGTGCAAACATATTACGGTTGGTCAGCACAGCACCCTTGGGGTTGCCCGTCGTACCCGACGTATAAAGTTGCAGCACCGCATCGTCTGGACCGGACGCTTCGAATGGCGCACGCGCTGTATTTTCAATAAGCGCTCGCGCTTCATCAGCGGGAATGACCCGCTCGATATGCTCAACAAGTCCGTCCAAGGCAGTGCCCGCACTTTCGAAACCGGGACCAAAAAACAGCATTTTGGCTTGGGTATCGTTGAGAATGAAAGCCCATTCGGGCGCAGCGAGCCGCCAGCCGATCGGTGCCATCACTACGCCAATCCGCGCTGCACCGTAAAACAGGGTGAAATAAAGATCGCTGTTTTTGCCGATCCAAGCGATGCGATCACCTTTCTGAAGACCCATTGCCAGCAGTGCGGTCGCAACACGCGCCGTCCGCTCTTCAAGCTCGGCATAATTGTACGCCCGATCCTCCTCGCGCATCGCCAGTCGGCCACCGCGTTCGTCACCCCAATGCATCAAAAATTCATCAAAGGTCAGCAGATCCGAAACGTCGGCCATTATTAATCCTCTCCCCAGAAAGCCCGAGCCTTGTTCAACCCCGACCCGTTTAATTGGGATGAGTTATCCGGCCGAGTCAATGCAATGTTAAGCGTACGCTTAAAATTGAGAGCGTTGCCGGAACGGCAACAATCCGCAGGACCTACCGAATTTAGGTGCCATTTGCCGGTTGCAGTTGGCAGGATGGTCTGCCTCGTTTATCGAGCCAGTGTTTGCAAGCGCATAGCCGCGATGCAAAATGCTGATCAGACCTGCCCTCTCCCGTTTCGCGAAAGGAATTTCCATGTTGCTGCGCATTGCCCTGAGCCTTTCGGCTGCTCTGCTGACCACCGCTGCCATTGCAGAAGATGCGCCCGCCAACCGCGAAATTGTCGTCATCGGACAGTCGTTGAAAGACACTGAAAGGGCATGGCAGGATTGTATCGCGCGCGGCTGTCCGCCAGATCAGGAAATCCGTGCAGCGCTCGCCCATGCGGAGAATCAGTTCATCACCGGCGATTATCGCGATGCCAAGACCACCATCAACAAGACGGTCGGCCGCAATCGCAAGCATGGCGGGCAGTATCCCATCGAGGTGTCGGATCTCTTCCGCGCCTCCAGCCGCATTTCGGAGCATCTTGGCGAAGCGGATCAATTCCGCCTCGCCGTTCTCGACATGCGCGACACGCTGCGCGAGGGCCTGACCGAAGGCGATCCGCGCGCAATGGTTGCCCAGATCGAGGTCGGTGACAGCCGCGCCAAGCTTGGATACCCGCGGGAAGCAATCCGCATCTACCGCGATGTCGCCGAAAAGGCCTTCAAGGCAGGGCAAGCTCGTGTGGGCACCTATGCCGACCTGCGGCGTTACTTGCTTGAATATGCCGTTGCCGATGAAAGCAATTACAAGGCCGATATGGACAAGGCGCTGGATGGCCTTCAGAAAATGGCCGATGGCCCGCCAGCAGGCGCCGAAGATTTCGGACTAGTCGCTGCTGTCACCCTCGCGCGTCTCGACCGCAAGGCCGGCAACACAGATTCCACTGCGGCAATCGTCAAGCGTTTTGCTGATCGCGGAGGTGCCAATCGACCGATCCTGTTGTCGGCGGAACCGATCAAACTGCCCGATACCGCAGGCCTCGACCAAAAAAGCGGCAATGTGCTGGCAATCAGCCAAGGCAATATTGAAGATCGCTGGATCGATGTCGGCTTCTGGGTCAATGCCAACGGCCTTGTCAGTGATGCCGAGGTGCTCCGTTCTTCGGGCAATAGCCGCTGGTCGAAACTGGTGATCGATTCAATCGCATCACGCATTTATGCGCCACTGAAATCCAAGGGCGATGCCGCCGCCCCCGGATTTTACATGATCGAACGCTATACCTTCACCGCCCGCTACATGGACGAAGTAACTGGAACCCGTATCCGCCAGCGTTCACCGATTCCGCGGATCGAACGGATCGACATCACGCCTGAAAATTACGATCAGCCCTTTGTCGCTCCCACTAAGACCGCATCGGAAGAGGCAAAGCCGCAGAGCTGATCGCATACCGGTTCGGGATCAGCCTTCGGCCTCGCGCTCAAACGCGGCTTCACCGCCGATGCGTGAGGCGATCTTACCGAGCCACACCAGCACGACCACTGCAATCAGCGTGGCGACCGCGGCATAGGCAAAAAGACCACCAAGGCTATCACCGAGATGCATTTCGGCGAGCAGCGCCTTGATTGCCTCATTCCAAGCGAGGGCCGCGACAAGGCCAAGCGAGGCCGAAGCAAGCGAAATCATCGTCTGGATCATTGCGCGAGGATTCATGTGATATTCCTTCCGTGAGTTGAACTTCGGAAGGGGTTAGTCCGCAAGTCTTTTGTAAAACAATGATAAATTATTAGCCGGCATCTCCACACGCGCTTCAAGAGCAAAACCGGAATGCGCAGCAAGGGCGTTCATCTGCTCAACAGAGCGAAGCCCCCAAGCCGGATTGCGCGCCTTCAAGCTAACGTCGAAGGCCTCGTTGCTTTCGGCGGTTGCAATGCCAGCCTCACGATAAGGGCCGTAAAGATAAAGCGGCGCGCCAGGTGCCAACAATCGCGCAGCACCGGCAAACAGGCCCTCGCTCGCTTCCCATGGTGCGATATGGGCCATGTTAATGCAGATGATGGCTTCAGCGCGCGTCATTGGCCAATCTGCTGCACTGGCGTCAATCCGAAGCGGTGACAGAATATTGGGCAAACCGCTCTCACTAGACCACGCCCCAATCGACGCAAGGCCCGCCGGGTCATAGTCACTTGGTTGCCAAGTCAGATCGGGAAAGGCGGCCGCGAAATGGACAACATGCTCGCCCGTCCCGCTCGCCACTTCGAGCACAACGCCCTTTTCAGGAAGGATATCCCGCAAAACTGACGCTATTGCCTCACGGTTGCGCTGCGTTGCCGGGGCGATGCGTTTCGCCTCGCCGCCTGCTTCAAGGATGAAGGGTTGCGGTCTTTCGGTCACTCTGCGGCAACCGCGAGTTCAGGCTCTTTCCAGACGAGCATGGGCTTGCGCGCGGCCAGCGTTTCGTCAAGGCGGCGACGCGGGGCAAAATGGGGCGCGGACTTCAACGAGGCATCGCCTCCCTTGGCCCGCTCTGCCACCGAACGCAGCGCACCAATGAACTGATCCAGAGCGGCCTTACTCTCGGTCTCGGTCGGTTCGACCAGCATCGCACCATGGACGACGAGCGGGAAATACACAGTCATCGGATGGTATCCCTCATCGATCAGTCCTTTGGCCACGTCCAGCGTCGTGAAACCTTCAGCCAAGCCATTGTCGGTGAACAGTGCCTCATGCATGCAGGGCCCCGACGCACCAAAGGGTGCTTCCAGCGTACCTTCCAGACTGCGCAAAACATAATTGGCGTTCAGCACTGCATCCTCAGCAACCTGTTTCAGCCCGTCGGCACCGTGACTGAGAATGTAAGAGAGCGCGCGGGTGAACATGCCCATTTGGCCGTGGAACGCAGTCATGCGGCCGAAAGTTCGCGGGTGCATGTCGCTCGCCGACTCCTCTTCTACCAGCTTGAAACTGCCGTCGGACATTTTTGCAACGAACGGGATCGGTCCAAACGGTGCCAGCGCTTCCGAAAGCACCACGGGACCAGAACCTGGGCCGCCCCCACCATGCGGGGTAGAGAAGGTCTTGTGCAAGTTGATGTGCATCGCGTCGATGCCGAGATCACCCGGGCGGACCTTCCCGACAATGGCATTGAAGTTTGCGCCATCGCAATAAACATAGCCTCCGGCCGCGTGGACCGCATCCGAAATACGGCGCATATCGCGCTCAAACAGGCCGCAGGTATTCGGGTTGGTAATCATCACCCCGGCCACGTCAGGGCCCAGCCGCGCCTTGAGCGCTTCCAGATCGACGCGGCCTTGGGTGGTTGCCGGAATATTCTCGACCTTGAAGCCAGCAAAGGCCGCCGTTGCGGGATTGGTGCCATGCGCCGATTCGGGAACAAGGATGACCGGTCGGTCTTCGCCGCGCGCTTCGAGCGCTGCCTTGATGCACAGGATGCCGCACAATTCACCATGCGCACCCGCCTTGGGCGCCATAGCGACACCATACATCCCGGTCAGCTTAATCAGCCACACCGCAATTTCCTGAATGACGGCAAGCGCACCCTGCACCGTTTCCTGCGGCTGAAGTGGGTGTACATCGGCAAAGCCTGCCATCCGCGCGACTTTTTCATTCAGGCGCGGATTGTGTTTCATCGTGCACGAACCCAAGGGGAAAAGGCCGAGATCGATGGCATAATTCTGCCGCGACAGGCGCGTGTAGTGGCGTACCGCTTCGGGTTCAGACAATCCCGGCAAACCGATTTCGCGATTGCGCTCCAGCCCACCAAGGCGCGATGCGACCTTGGGCACGGCCTCTATATCGACACCGGTTGTGCCGCCGTCGCCGATCTCGAAAATCAGCGCCTCTTCGAGCATCAGCGCACGATTACCGGTAAAGGTCGCGGTCGCTATACTATCATTTGCACCCATTTCGGGGCGCCATCCGCTCTGGTTGATCGTGCTCATGCCTGAACTCCTTCAGCAAGCGCCCTTTGAAGCGCGGTCGCCAATGTCTCAATATCCTCTTCGCTCACAACTTCGGTAACCGCGATAACAAGCCCCTTTTCAAGCCCGCTCACGCCCGGATAAAGTCGGCCAAGCGAGACGCCCCCCAGCACCTTGTCCGCGGCCATTATGTGGACGACATCGCGCGCATTAACCGGCAGTTTCAATGTGAATTCATTGAAGAAGCTGTCATTTACCAAGCTAACGCCGGGGATGCGGGACATCCGGTCGGCAGCCTGCACCGCGCGCGCATGGTTCAATGCGGCAAGATCGCGCAAGCCACGCTCTCCAAGCAAGCTCATATGAATACTGAAGGCTAGCGCACAAAGTCCTGAATTTGTGCAGATATTACTCGTCGCCTTTTCGCGGCGAATATGTTGCTCACGGGTAGAAAGCGTCAGCACGAAACCGCGCTTGCCCTCGGCATCCACTGTCTCACCGCACAGCCTGCCCGGCATTTGCCGAACGAATTTTTCTTTGCAGGCAAAGAGGCCGACATAAGGGCCACCAAATTGTAGGCCGACGCCCAGCGACTGCCCCTCACCCACCACAATGTCGGCACCCATTTCGCCCGGTGCGCGGATGGCTCCCAATGCCACAGGCTCGGTCACAACGGCTATCAGCAATGCGCCATGTTCATGCGCCTTTTGGGCGATAACCGACAGATCCTCGATACGCCCCAAAATGTCCGGATACTGCAACACGACACAGCTTGTTTCGCCATCGATCGCTGCGATCAGGCGTGCAGTGTCGGTGCTTTCGAAATTGGGCAACGCAGTGTCCAGCGTATCGCCGGTGAAATGTGCCATTGTCTGCGCAACGCTGACATAATGCGGGTGCAATCCGGACGAAAGGACAGCCTTGCTGCGTTTGGTAATGCGTCCCGCCATGCCGATCGCTTCCCAGCAGGCAGTCGAGCCATCATACATCGACGCATTGGCCACATCGCAACCAAAAAGCCGCGCGACCTGCGTCTGGAATTCGAAGAGCATCTGCAGCGTGCCCTGTGCGATTTCCGGCTGGTATGGCGTATAGGCCGTGAGAAATTCACCGCGCTGGATCAGGTGATCGACACTCGCCGGCACATGATGTTTATACGCCCCTGCTCCCAAGAAGAAGGGATGATGCCCGGCCGCCATGTTGCGCCGTGCAAGCGCCGAGAAATGCCGTTCAACCGCCATTTCGCTGGCGTGCATCGGCAGGCCTGCAATCGGTCCATCCAGACGCGCCTCTTCAGGGACGTCCGCAAACAAGTCATCTATGGTCGCAGCGCCGATGGTGGCGAGCATCGACTGCCGGTCGGTATCTGTCAGGGGTAGGTAGCGCATTTCCTAATCCTTCCGCCCTCCGGCTTGCCAGAGGGGCTGGGGTAGGCCGAAAATCTAGGGAAGGAATGGCCCGGACTGACCCTCCCCTACCCCTCCCGCAAGCGGGAGGGGGATTGATCAAAGCGAGTCCACAAATACCTTATAGGCAGCCGCATCCATCAGCCCGTCGAGTTCCGACGGATCGCTAAGCTCTATCTTGAAGAACCAGCCAGCGCCTTCAGGATCGCTGTTCACCAGCGCCGGATCATCGGCCAACGCATCATTGCCTTCGGTCACGGTGCCCGAAACCGGCGCATAAACATCCGACGCGGCCTTCACCGACTCCACAACCGCCGCATCGCCGCCTTTGCTCAACTCTGCGCCGACAGCAGGCACTTCGGCAAACACGATGTCGCCCAACTGGCTTTGTGCATAGTCGGTAATACCAACTGTCGCGTTGGTACCTTCAACTTCAATCCATTCATGTTCGTCGGTAAAATAACGAGTCATTTTGGGGCTCCTTTCCGGTGATAGCGATGGGGAATGAATGGCATTTGCGCGACCGTGAGCGGCACGCGCTTACCGCGCACCTCGGCCTCCAGCGCCGTTCCAATGCGGTTATGACCAGCAGCAACATAGCCCATAGCGATCGGTGCACCGGCACTGGGGGCAAAGCCGCCGGACGTCACGACGCCCACTTGCGTGTCGCCGGCAAAAATCGGCGCGCCTTCGCGCACCGGCATCTTGCCCTCCACGGAAAAGCCGACCAGCTTGCGTTTAGGCCCTTCGGACAGCGCCTTCAGAATAGGCTCCGCGCCATTAAAGCCGCCTTCCTGACGGCGGCGTTTTGATACGGCAAAGCTGGCATTGCCCTCAACCGGATCGGTGGTCGGGTCCATATCATGGCCATACAGCGGCAAGCCCGCCTCCATCCGCAGCGAATCACGCGCGCCCAATCCGATGGGCTTGACTTCCATCTGGGCGCTGAGCGCATCCGCGAGCTCCTCGACATGCTCTGCAGCAACAGAAATCTCGACGCCATCCTCGCCAGTATAGCCCGAGCGACTGATCCAGAGCGGTATTTCACCCCATAGGAACAGGTCGGCCTCCATGAAATAAAGCTGGTCGACGCCGGGCACGATCCGCGAAATCGCGGCAACGGCTTTGGGACCCTGCAGCGCGAGCAGTGCGCGGTCTTCAAGATGGTTGATCGCTATGCTGTCCGGCAGGTTAGCTCGCAGGTATGCGATGTCCTGATGCTTTACCGCGCCATTGACGACCACGTAGAGGCCGGTGGGAGTTGCCGTGACCATCAGGTCATCGAGCACGCCGCCATCTTCGGCAAGCAGCAAGGAATAGCGCATCCGCCCTTCCTTAAGCGCAGAAACATCACCTGGAACCAGCTTTTCCAAAGCGCCAGCCACATCGTCACCGGAAAGGATAAGCTGCCCCATATGCGACACGTCGAACAGCCCTGCATGTTCGCGCGTCCAAAGATGTTCGGCCATAATGCCTTCATACTGGATCGGCATCGCATAGCCTGCGAACGGCACCATTCGTGCGCCCTTCGCGCGGTGCCAGCCATCCAATGGCAGCGTCAGAATTTCGGTGTCGTCGCTCATAAACTCTCCGCGCAAAGGTCCAGCCAGCGACTACGTCGCTACCTGCCCCCTCTGTCACGGATACCTGAGAGCTTTACCCCTTCGGTGGCCCATCCAAGGGCTCTTTCCAGAGTGCCGCAAAAGCCGAACCGGTCCTTTTGCCTGAGAGATTCCGGGGCGGTTGCTCCTTCGGCGGCGAAGTTTCCCTCGCACTCTCCCGTTTCGTCAGCGACTAATCCGACTTAGGCCTTTGCCTTGCTTGGAGTCAACCGGCGAGCGCACGGATTGATTCATTTTCGTGGATATGTCGCCCGTCGCCGCCAGTAAGTGCCAGATTAGCCGCGGCCTGAGCGACTATGCGCGCGGGAATCGAGCGATAGCGGCGGAGCCCTCCCAGCATCAAAATGTCGGTCAACGGCGCAAGCAATGAGGCGATGCTTTCGCCGGGGCGGCTTTCAGGACGCTCGCCACCCGTCAGCAGTCCAGGCCGCAGGAAGTCGACACGGTCAAAGCCGGCTTGCATAATGGCGGCTTCCGCCTCACCTTTGGTTCTGAGGTAAAAATTGTTCGCCGATGCTGACGCGCCTACTGAAGTGACCGCGATCATGTGCCGCGCGCCTGCTTGATGCGCTGCAGTAGCAAAGTTAGATACCATACCGAAATCGACTGCGCGGAATGCCTCTTTCGATCCGGCTGTTTTCATTGTTGTACCTAGGCAGGAAATCGCGACTTCGGCTTTGATCGCCGCAACTTCACCTCCCCAATCCGCAACCGTTGCTTCATGCACGATCACACCATCGGGAACACGCCCCGGTTTGCGACGGACAAGGATATGTGTTTCGACGCCTTCTTGCACCGCCAAGGCGGCAACCAATTGCTTGCCAACCAACCCGGTCGCGCCCGCAATGACAATTTTTTTCATTTGCCCAGCCCCTCTATCTTCCCGCCGAAAATCTCTCGATGACAATTCATCGCAAAACGATCCGTCATGCCGGCAAGGAAATCGCCGATATGGCGTGCGCGAGCGGGCTGCTCTATCGGTAGGCTATCCCGCCATTCCTGCGGCAGGAGCCGCGCGTCGGTGCTATAGGCTGCGAACAGATCAGCGACAACTTTCGCTGCATGCTCGGCCGCCTCCAATTGTGTAGGGTGATGGTAGAGATTGGCGTACATGAAATTTTTCAGCATGCGCTCTCGATCTGCCAGTTCATCGGAAAAGCCGCCAATGGTCCGCCCGGCCGCACGAACATCATCGGCCGTTTCAATGCCGGCAGCTGCAATGCGCGCCCTCGTCGTTTCAATCACGTCGTTGACCATCACGCCAATCTGTTCGCGGATCAGCTCGCGAAGCAGCGTTTCATGGCGAGCGCCTGGATAACGATCGCAAATCTCGCGCCAACGCCGTTCGACGAAGGGCAGTTCAAGCAGCTGATCGAGCGTGAGCAGGCCGGCGCGAATACCATCGTCAATGTCATGATTATCATAGGCGATGTCGTCGGAAATCGCCGCTATCTGTGCCTCAAGCGAGGCAAATTGCTGCAGCCCTAAGGGAAACGCGTCGTCGATTTCGCGCAAGGCCCAATTGAGGTCATGAACGGGCCCGTTATGCTTGGCCAATCCCTCCATCAATTCCCAACTGAGGTTCAAGCCGGGCCAGAGCGGATAGGGGCTTTCCAGTTTCGATAATGTGCGCAGCGTCTGAGCATTATGATCAAACCCGCCATAGGGAGCCATGGCGGCCTCAAGCGCATCCTCCCCCGCATGACCAAAGGGCGGATGGCCGATATCATGGGCAAGACACAGGGCCTCGGTCAGATCCTCATCCAACCCCAACGCACGGGCAATGGTGCGACCGATCTGCGCCACTTCGAGGCTATGGGTCAGACGAACGCGATAATGATCACCGTCGGGCGCAATGAACACCTGGGTCTTGTAACGCAGACGGCGGAAGGCGATCGAGTGAATGATGCGATCGCGATCGCGCTGGAATATATTACGCGGGCCACGCGCTTCACTGCTCGGTTCCGGATACAGCCGGCCCCGGCTGCTGTAGGGATCGCAGGAATAGGATACACGCATCTGCATGGCGGCGCTTTGCACTACAGCCTGTCGCAAGACCAGCGGCTATTTTGCCGCCAGTTTGTCAACCACGGTACCGTTCGCGCTTTGCCAGACAAAGGCGTCACCAAATTCTTTCTTGAAATCAGCTTCCCATTTTTTCGCGGCTTTCGTGTCAGCGAACGGCCCAACCAGCAATCGGCTGGTGCGTCCCCAATCCGAAGTCCATCCCGACTGGCCTTTGAACAAGGCAGGCGACTTGCGCGACATGCGGCGGAAATCGGTCGGCAGGGCAGCTTCGGCACCGGTCGCAATCTGCACCCAGATGCGCGCTGGCTGCGGCGGAGTTTTGGACTCCACCTTCGGCTTACCTGTTTTTGGATCCTTCGCCGTCGCCAAGGCTGTCGACGCCTGCCGACGTTCAAGAGCGCGTAAATCAACCGGCGCGACTTCGCGACGTTGCTCGCTTTCCGGAATTTCAATGGATTGTACCAGCGCACCCAGATCGAAGCTGGATCGCGACGCAGAAGCGACGGTACTGCTGGTAACCGGCAGCGCGGGCAGTGCGGCCGGAGCAGAAGAGGACGGCGCCGCAGCTATGGCGACCGAAGCCGGGCTCGATACCGGAATTTCGACGGCTTGGGGCGCAACAGCAACCTTGACTTCAGTTTCAGAAATGGATGGTCGCAATGGCGCGGCTGTTGCCTGAGCAGGCACCGGCGCGGTGACAATGGTCGGTTCGATAGCCTTCGCTGGCGCAGCCGCCACACTGGAAGGAGCCTGCACAATCCCGCTTTGCGCGGGGCTAACCCCTCGATCGACGGCGCTCAACTGATCGGCGCGCGCAGCAATCGCAGCGGCCGAAGCAGCAGGAGCCGGTGGCATAGTGGCAATTGCAGGCGGCAAGGTAACGCGCACCGGCGGGCGGGCGGCATCCGGCGGCGGCAAGGTTGCTGCCGCTAAAACGACAGGCTTGCCCTTGGCCGCGTCCTCAACCTTTTGCCGCGCATTTTCGGTCGAGAAGCCAGGGGTTGCATCATTTTTCGGCGCAACAACGGCGACGGCATTGCGCTGGTTGCTGCCCTCCACCCTCTTGGTTGCAGGCGATTTCCTGGAAGCGGTACCAAGCGGTTCGCCGCTGGGGACAAGGCGATCCTGTCCGACTGCGGACGCTGCTGTGCGGACGGCGCCGGTCGCAGATGCCAGCTTGCGGACATCGGGCGTGTCTTCGCCGATCCTGCCCACAGGAAAATGTCCAAAATGCATTGCTGCTGCGCGCTGGGCATCAGTCATGCGCGGCATCTGGCGCAAAAAGCCCTCCATGCGACGAGCGGCATCAGCCGACAAAAAACCTTGCGCGATCTGCCCTGCTTCCTTTTGTTCACCGCGCGCAGCCAGCATGAAGGCGCGCGCGCGCCAAGCATCTGGATCGTTGCGTTGCAGCAACGGAACCAGCATCGCGTCTGCTTCCTTGGCCTTGCCCGCCATTGAAAGTGACATCGCATAGCGGCGTATTAGTTCATCATTATCGCCCAAACTGCGTGCCAACTGATAATCTTGGTGCGCGCGCGCGAAGTTGCCAAGAAGGTCAAACGCCAAGGCCCGGTCAAATGCGATCAATCGCTCGCTGCCCCCCAGTCGCAGTGCATCATCAAAATATTTCAGAGCTTCGAACGGATTCTCAGTGCGGACGAGCGCGGAACCCAGCCCGGCCAATGTACGGGCATTATTCGGTTGAACAGCATTGGCGCGCGTAAAAAAGTTGAGCGCGGCGGCCGCGTCTCCCAGCTTTATTGATGCGTAACCCGCATCCGACAATGCGATCGGATCGGTGGGGCGTTGCGCCATACGCCGCACGGCGTCGCGCAATTCAACAGAGGCTGGCGAGTCATTGGTCGGTACAGGCCGCGTCTGTTCAAATTGATCCAGCGCGCTTTCGTCGGCTTCCTGCGCCCGCACCGGAGTTGCGACCAGAGCAAGAAGCGCACAAGCAGTCATTAAGTGACGAGCAGCAATCATGGGCGTCAAATGTGCGCGCGCCTCGACAAATGCAATTGCGTGAAAAAAATGCACGACCAACGGTGCCGGATGCCGGACGAGTGACCGGCATCCGGTCGCAGATTAGTTATTGCTCTGGCGATCGAGGAAACGCGGAATGTTGATATTGCCTTCCGGCTCGCCCGTGTCGTCCTTGTCATCGCCGCCACGGCCAAGACCCCGCGACAGATTTGACATGCGCTCAAACAAAGTACCGCCACCCGAGGCAACCCGAGGTGGAGGCGGCAACGGATCGCCGCTGCCATGGCCGTAATCAGCCTCATTTGCAGCCAATTCATCGCTCTGCACAGGTGCTTCAAGCGCTTCGTCCAATTCCAGCGGCGCATCCTCGACGGGCTGCGACAGATCGAGGACACCCTCTTCCTGTTCAGCTTCCACCGGCATTTGCGGCGCCGCTTCAAATCCGGGCGCGTGCTCGGTTTTCGGCTGGGCATCAGCGAAAGAAGGCGCGGCCACCTCTTCTGCACCGAAACCGGTCGAACCGAAATCTTCCGCCGGTGCAGCAACGGGCTCGGCCGGCGCTGGAGCAGCAGCAAAGCCACCAAGCGGGGTAGCCGTGCGGTTGTTCATGGCGAAGGCAGGTGCGGGCGTGGCGGCAGCGCTACCATCCTGATCGATTCCCGTCGCGACAACCGAGACGCGGATCTTGCCATTCAGGTTTTCATTGAAGGCAGACCCCCAGATGATGTTCGCGTCGGGATCAACAAGTTCGCGAATATGGTTGGCGGCTTCGTCGACCTCCATCAGGCGCATGTCTTCGCCTCCGGTGATCGAGATGATCACCCCCTTCGCACCTTGCATAGACACGCCGTCGAGGAGCGGGTTGGCAATCGCGCGTTCGGCGGCCTCAAGAGCACGACCGTCGCCTTCGGCTTCGCCGGTACCCATCATCGCCTTGCCCATTTCGTGCATCACCGAACGCACGTCGGCAAAGTCGAGGTTGATGAGGCCAGGCATGACCATCAGGTCGGTGATACCCCGTACGCCCTGCTGCAACACTTCATCGGCAAGCAAAAATGCTTCCTTGAAAGTCGTGTTCGGGTTGGCAACCAAGAAGAGGTTCTGGTTCGGAATGACGATCAGCGTATCAACATGCTGCTGGAGTTCAGCAATCCCCGAGTCTGCCGAGCGCATTCGCCGCGAACCTTCGAACAGGAAGGGCTTGGTGACGACCCCTACCGTCAAAATGTTCATTTCACGGGCCGCGCGGGCGATAACAGGGGCCGCGCCTGTTCCGGTGCCGCCGCCCATGCCGGCTGCGATGAAGCACATATGCGCACCTTGCAGCGCGCCTTTGACCTGCTCGATCGTTTCCTCGGCGGCTGCGCGCCCGACTTCGGGACGCGAACCTGCACCCAGACCCTGCGTGATATCTGGACCAAGCTGGATCCGATATTCGGCAGGAGAGGCGTTGAGCGCCTGAGCATCGGTGTTTGCGACTACAAAGTCGACGCCTTCAACGCGCGCGCCAATCATGTTGGCGATCGCATTGCCCCCTGCCCCACCGACACCGATGACTGCAATTTTCGGCTTCAATTCATCGACGATTGGCGGACCGATGTTGATGCTCATTCTTGTTCACTCCCTTGGCCAGTCTGGAGAAAAATATAAAAGTAAAAAACCCCGTAATCTCGGCCTTGTTGCACAAAACTACGGGCAAAACACGTAAAAGTTACCCACAGGCTAACCTCACGGAAAGTAGGCAGTTCAGAAGTTCTCGCGCACCGCCTGCAAGATGCGGGCAATTACACCGGTTTCTGCAGTTTTCATTGCACTATCAGAGCCTTGTAGTCCCAACCTCAGATCATGTGGGTTGGAAACCGCATGTAGCGCCAACCCTGCAAGGGTCGAAAACGCCGGCCCCGAATGCGCTTCCGGCAGGCCGGCAAGCTCTGTCGGGCGGCCGATACGGACCATCCGGCCAAGCGCCGCCTGCATATGGTCGGCAAGCCCCTTCAACTCGGCGCCGCCGCCAGACAGGACGACATGGTGCCGGCCGGGATTGGAGAAGCCCATTTCCTTGAGCGCGCGGCCGACATCGGCAACCATAACGTCGATACGTTGCGCAATAATCGCGTTCAACTCTGCCCTCGTAATCCGAGGACGATCGCTTTGAGTGCTATCGCCCGGAGCGCCAACGTCGAGGCTTTCCTGATGATCGCGTGGAGAGGTAATTGCCGAACCGTGGAAGCATTTCAGCCGCTCGGCTTCCGCACGGCGCACCCCGAACACTGAGGCTATTTCATCGGTGATGTCCGCCCCGCCCTGTTGCAGCGTAACCAGCCCGGCGAGCATGCCGCCGATAAACACGGAAACATTCGTAACCGCCGCACCCATTTCAACCAGGGCCACGCCCAGTTCACGCTCCTCGGCGCTGAGGCAGGCAAGACCCGCTGCAACCGGGGATGCGACAATCGCGTCAACGCCCAGATGCGATGCCCGCGCCGTCATATCGAGATTGCGAACAGGCGCAGGATCGGCAAGCACGGCGTGGATATCAACGCCGAGGCGGTCGGCATAAAGCCCCAAAGGATTGGCGACGCCTGCATTGCCATCAAGCGAATAGAGTGTGGGACTGAGATGAAGGACAATCTTGCCGCGCGTATCGATATTGAGCCGTCCGGCGGTCAGCAAATCGTCAATATCCGCCTGCTCCACGCGATCGCCGCCCAGATCGATTTCGACTGGCGATAATAAGCTATCGAGCCCGCCTGCGGACATGCCGAGCCAGGCTCGGTCGATATTAATGCCTGCGATCCGCTCGGCCTGCTCGACCGCATGACGCACCGAAAGTTCAGCAAGCTGCATGTCGGCAATGCAGCCCCGGACAACACCCTTGCTTTCGCGCTGACCTGTGCCCAGCACATGGATAGCACCGCTTTCATCAACGCCCGCAATCAGCGCCGACACTTTCGACGATCCGATATCCAGCGTTGAAATGATCTTTTCGTAACGAACAGCCATCAGGCAGCCACCCCGCTGCTACCCGCGTTCGAAGTTGGCTTTTCTTCGTCTACTTCTATCTCAACGACAGGCTCTTTCGCGGCGCGGCGCATATAGGCCCGATCGGGATCACGTAGGTCGAAATGGATGATGTCGCGACCGAGCAGGCGATGAACGCCGTCCATGCGTGTGAAATTGACCAGCGCCTGTGCTGCCAGAACATCGCCTTCGGGAAGCGACAAGGTCTCGCCAGTCTTGAAACGCAAATCCCAACGCCGGTTACCGACCCAGCTTGCACCGGCAACCTGATCTTTCAGCGATTGCGCACTATCGAGCAGCTTCCCCAAAGCCACAACTTGGCGGTCGGCACCTTCGCCGTTGATCACTGGTAGTTTGCCAACTTCAGTGGCGCCGATTTTCTCAAGCTCCACGCCCTGATCGTCAATCAGCGAATAAATGCCGCCGCGTTGCCATACTGCGGTCGGCTTTCGCTCGATGATGTCAACCACCAGCGTATCGGGAAGACGGCGAGTGACTCGCACATCCTTGATCCAGCCATAATTGATCAGGTCAGACCGGATTTTGTCGATATCGACCAGCGGCATCGCCCGATCCTTCTCGGCCAAGACGATATCATAGACCTTCAACTGGTCGACACGGTCCATTCCGGTGATTTCGACCCGCTTCACCTCGAAACCCACATTGGCGGCAAGCTGGGCATATTGGCGGTAAGCAGCCTGTGGAACGCCGAACCAGTTGGCAATCACGCACGCAATCAATAGCCCAATGGTGAGCAGGGTCCAAGTCAGCGCACGCTGGATATCCTCTTCTGTGAACGGCAGAATCCGGAACAACCGATCGATGATGCTAGCCTGCCGTACTGTTTTGCGCGGCGCAGCCTTGCGCGCCTTGGCAGGCGCTTTGCGCGCTGAAGTGGTTTTCATCCCAGGGCCTCCTTCACAAGAAGGTCGACCAACTGCTCATAGCTAATACCCATTTCACGTGCCTGTTCGGGTACGAGGCTGAGCGGCGTCATCCCCGGCTGGGTATTAGTTTCAAGCACGAATACGCCGTTGCGACCGAGATCATCATCCCATCGAAAATCCGTGCGTGACGCACCCTTGCAGCCGAGCATCTGGTGCGCACGCAGCGCAAGTTCCATCATGTAATCGGCAATGTCCTCGGGAATTTGGGCCGGGCAGACATGTTCTGTCAGGCCATCAGTATATTTGGCATCGAAATCGTAAAAGCCGCTCTTGGGAACCAATTCGGTCACACACAGCGCTTTTCCACCCAGCACTGCGACGGTGAGTTCGCGCCCCTTGATAAAGGGTTCGGCGAGCAGTTCGTCAAATTCCTGCCAGGGGCCGACCGCGTCACGCGATATCGGATTGCCGTAATTGCCTTCAGCGGTGATGATTGCGACCCCGACTGAACTGCCTTCATTCACAGGTTTCAGAACATATGGCCGCGCGAGCGGATCTTCTGAATAAAGGCTTTCGCTCGAAACCATCTTGCCCTTGGGCATCGGAATTCCGGCCGGCACCAGTCGCTGTTTCGTCAACTCTTTGTCGATCGCGATAACCGAGGTGACCATGCCACTATGGGTGTATTTGATCCCCATCAGATCGAGCATTCCCTGCACGCTTCCGTCTTCGCCCGGAACGCCATGCAGAGCGTTGAACACGACATCGGGCTTCAGGCTGGTGAGGGTCGCGGCAATGTTCCGGTCCATGTCGACCCGGCTGACCTTATAGCCCACCTTTTCAAGCGCATCGGCAACGCCATTGCCGCTCATCAGCGAAACCGGCCGTTCTTTAGACCAACCACCCATGAGGACTGCTACATGAATCGGTTCGCTCACTTGGCTGCCCCCACTCGTTGTATTTCCCAATGCAGGTCGACGCCCGATTTCGCCTTAACGCGTCGGCGGACCTCTTCACCCAGTTCCTCGATTTCGGCGCTCGAAGCATCGCCTATGTTTATCAGGAAATTGGTATGCTTTTCCGAAACCTGCGCGCCGCCAATCTGAAGGCCGCGGCAACCCGCTTCATCGACCAGTTGCCACGCTTTCTGGCCGTCGGGATTCTTGAAAGTGGACCCGCCGGTTTTGGATCGAAGCGGTTGCGATGCTTCACGACTGGCAGAGATACGGTCCATCTCTGCCTGAATGGCATCTGCATCTCCAGCCCTACCTCGAAACCGCGCAGCAACCACGATTGCACCCGCGGGCAATTCGCTGTGCCGATAGCTATAATGGAGATCATCGACCGACAGTGTGGCAATCTTGCCATCACGCAAAACCACGTCGCAATCGACAAGGATATCCTTTACCTCACCACCATAAGCGCCGCCATTCATGCGCACGAAGCCACCAACAGTGCCGGGAATCGAGCGGAGAAATTCCATACCGGCAATGCCATTGTCGCGTGCGGTCGAAGAAACGAGGATACCGCTGGCGCCTGCGCCACAATCAAGCGTCACATTATCAACATCAGATACCTTGGCAAACGCCTTGCCAAGCCGAACGACGACACCCGCAACACCGCCATCACGCACGATCAGGTTTGAACCCAGCCCCAGCGCCATCACGGGCACTGATGGATCGAGCTCGGATAGAAAATCAGCTAGGTCCTTCACGTCAGCAGGCTCAAACAGCCATTCCGCCGGGCCACCTGACTTGAACCACACCAACGGCGCAAGCTGCGCACCCTGCGTCAACTTTCCCCTGACGGGCGGCAAGGCGTAGCAAACGTTCATGCCTTGGCGGCTCTTATCGCAACGGCGAGTCCCGCCGCCCATTTGGTGATATCCCCTGCACCAAGACAGACAACCATATCCCCGTCACGCGTCTTGCCCGCGAGTTCGCGCGCAAGCGTCTCAGCGCTTTCAATTTCCTGCGCACTATGGTGCCCGCGCCGCTTGATCTTGCCGACCAGTTCCGCGCTGCTGACGCCTTCGATAGGTGCTTCGCCAGCGGCATAAACCGGCGTCACATAGACCATATCGGCGTCGTTAAATGCGGTAGCGAAATCTTCCATCAGATTACCGAGGCGCGAGTATCGGTGCGGCTGGCACACTGCAATCACACGGCCTTTGACGCCTTCACGCGCTGCGGAAAGCACTGCGCGAATTTCAACCGGATGGTGGCCGTAATCGTCGATGATGGTCACACCATCGACCTCGCCCACCTTGGTAAAGCGGCGCTTCACTCCGCCGAATTTGGCAAAGCCATTCTCCACCTGCGCATCGGTCATCCCGCGTTCAAGACCCACAGCAATCGCGGCGAGTGCATTCTGCACATTGTGTCGACCCGACATTGGCAGGAAAACGTCCTTGATCTCGCGCTTACTACCGTCACGCACCCGGATCACTACGTCAAACGTGTTGCCACCCAGTTCGGGGCGAACATTGTCCGCCCGCACGTCGGCTTGTGCAGAAAAGCCGTAGGTCAGGATGCGGCGGTCGCGAATGCGCGGTATGATCGCCTGCACTTCGGGATGATCGAGGCACAGAATCGCGACCCCATAAAACGGCACATTTTCGATGAATTCGATATAGGCGGCCTTCGCCCGATCGAAATCTCCATAATGATCAAGATGTTCGGGGTCGATATTGGTGACGACGGCAATCGTGCCATCAAGACGCAGGAAGCTTCCATCACTTTCATCGGCCTCAACCACCATCCAGTCGCTATCGCCAAGGCGGGCATTAGACCCATAGCTGTTGATGATGCCGCCATTGATGACTGTAGGATCCAACCCGCCTGCATCAAGCATCGCCGCGATCAGTGAGGTAGTTGTCGTCTTGCCATGCGTTCCCGCTACCGCAACGGTATATTTCAGCCGCATCAGTTCAGCGAGCATCTCCGCCCGGCGCACGATCGGGATACGCCTCTCCAGCGCCGCCTCAACTTCGGGATTGCCGCGCTTCACTGCTGTGGATGTGACGACAACCGCCGCGTCGCCCAGATTGGTGGCGTCATGGCCGATCATCACATTGATCCCGCGCTCACGAAGTCCTTCAACGACATAGCCCTCGGCAATGTCGCTGCCCTGCACCGAATAGCCCAGATTGTGCATCACTTCGGCAATACCGGACATGCCGATCCCGCCTATACCGACGAAATGGATCGTGCCGATATCGGTTCCCACACCCTTCATACTGCGGCTTCCTTTGCCATGGCCGGCTGTGCACCGCCGAGATTTAGGCCATTTTCCTCTCGCGTCGTCAGCGTGTGCATCAACGGCGCACGGCCGAAGGATTCGACAAGATCGGCTAGATCGTGAACGGCATCCGGCCGCCCACAACTTTTTGCTGCACGCGCCGCATTTTCGAGCGTTTCGGGCAGCAGCGCCATTTTCTGGATCTGTTTTGCAAGCTCGACCGGCGTAAAGGCGGCCTGATTGATCGCGCGTGCACCGCCTGCCTGCACCATTTCACTGACATTATAGGCCTGATGATTATCCATCGCGCTGGGAAGTGGAACGAGGATGGCTGGCCGGCCTGAACAGGTCAATTCCGCAATCGTCGACGCGCCTGCGCGCCCGATCACCAAATGTGACCAGCCTAACCATTCGGGGAAGTCGTCCAGATAGGTCGCAAGCTGAGCAGGTATCTGATGGTCGGCATAGGTAGCGCGAACCTTTTCAATATCCTCAGCCCGGCATTGCTGAGTTACTTGCAAACGGCGGCGTAGATTGAGCGGCAAGCGGGCAAGTGCGTCAGGCACGATATCAGAAAGGATCGACGCGCCCTGACTGCCACCCGTTACCAGGACGCGAAACACCCCATCCTCTATGAACGGCGGAAAAGGCTCATCGCGCAACGCGACGACTTCGGCGCGCACGGGGTTGCCAACCAAATGCACCTTTTCCGAATGGCCGGACTTGATCCGCTGGACATCCGGATAGGCAGTGGCAATCGCATTGACCTTGCCTGCAACCAGCCGGTTGACCCGACCGAGCACGGCATTTTGTTCATGCACAATCGTCGGGATTTTATGCGAGAAAGCCGCGAGGAGCGCAGGTAGCGCCGGATAGCCGCCAAAGCCGATCACAGCAGTAGGGTCAAACTCGTCGAACAATTCGCGGGCCATCGCCCGACCGCGCCAGATATTGCGCGCTGCGGCAAACCAGCCGCGCGGACCGCCGGCAACGCGACCCGCCGGCATGACGTGCATATCCATGCCGTCAGGACAACCCGGAATGGCAGAACCCCGATTATCGGTGATCAGGGCAAGCTGATGCCCTCGACGCATCAATTCTGCGCCCAGTGCATAAGCAGGGATGATATGTCCACCGGTGCCACCAGCGGCGAAGACGAAATTGCGCGAGACTGTCATCGTTCAACGCCCATTCCCGATATAGGGAGACTGGTCAAGAAAAGGGTTACGCCGCGTTAGCGCAAGCAACAGCCCGCAGCACAAGCACAGTGCCAACGTCGACGACCCGCCATAGCTGATGAATGGCAAGGTCATACCCTTTGATGGGAAAATCCCTAGATTAACCGCGATATTGATCATTGCCTGACCGCAAAATTGTGCGGCAAGACCAGTCACCGCCAAAAGGATGAACTGGTCCTGCTCATCCAACATACGGACCACGACACGCACAAGGATTGCGAAGAACAGAAACGCAATCACCATACAGGCAATCAGTCCAAACTCCTCGCCAATGACGGAGAAGATATAGTCGGTATGCGCCTCTGGTAAGGCGAATTTGCGGGTACCCAGCCCCGGCCCGGTGCCGATCAGGCCGCCTGCGGTGAGCGTCGCCATCGCTAGCTTATCATGGGTGATGCCATCGGTTCCGAACAACCAGGCGTCGATACGCTGCTGTGCCACCGAGTAGAAATTATAAGCCGCAACGATACCAACCACGCCACCAATCACACTTGACCAGAGCAGCTTTGCCTGCACGCCCGAAACCATCATCAATGCAAACCAGATGCCACAGAAAAGTATCGTCTGGCCCAAGTCGGGCTGGAGCATCAGGAACGCGCAAATCAGCCCGGTAAGAAGCATTGTTATCGTGCGGACGGGCAGGCTTGGATCGCGTTGGCGCCAGCTAATCACCCAAGCCATGGTCACGGCATAACATGGCTTCAGAAACTCCGATGGCTGAAAACTCGCAGGACCGAGCCCGAACCAACGCTGTGCGCCATTCACTTCCTTCCCCAAGAGCGGAACCAGCAGCAGCAGCCCAAGAAAAATGCAGAAGCCGCCAATCGCTATCCGCTTCGCCTGTTCGCGTGGGTACATTGAAATCACGAACATGAAGGGAATGCCGAGCGCGACCCAAGCAAGTTGTTTGTAAAAGAAATAGAGCGGACTGAGCGTCGCGCTATCGGTCGAAAGCCGCTTTGCTGTTGCCGGCGATCCGGCGGCGACAGCGATCAATCCGATCGCAATCAGCACAAGGATCAACGAAAGCAAGACGCGATCCAGTTCCCAGAACCAGATACTCAACGGCGACCGGTCGCCGCGCCCTAGACGGTTTGACAAATCGCGCTTGCCGCCAAAACCTGGCGGCAGATTGTTTCCATTGCCCTGCAATATGCCAAACATCACGCACCCCTTTCGCGCAACGAAGCCACTATTTCCCGAAAAGCATCCCCGCGATGCTCGAAATCGCGAAACTGGTCGAACGAAGCGCAGGCCGGCGAAAGCAATATTGTCTCGTTCCACTTGGCAGCCGCAGCAGCCGCATTGGTAGCCGTTTCAAGATCAACATAGACCGAAACCTCAACCTTACCGTCCAGCAAAGCGGCCAGCTTTGCGCCATCCTGCCCAAAGGCATAGGCCGCGCGCACATTCGCAATATGTTGCAGGCAGGCGTCAAGATCATCGCCCTTTGCCTGCCCACCAAGGAGCCAATGGATCGCCGGATATGCGCCCAGTGCAGGTGCCGTCGACGTCGGATTGGTTGCTTTGCTGTCGTTGACGTAAAGGACGCCGCCTATTTCGCCAAGCGGCTCCATCCGGTGCGATAGCCCGGGATAGCTTGCCAGCCCGACCTCGATCGTTTGCGCATCAATTCCGAGAGCCGCGCAGGCAGCAATTGCACAGGCGACATTCTGGGCATTGTGCGGGCCCTTGAGCGCTGGCCAGCGCGACTGGTCAGTCACATCCTTTGCCGACACCCGCTTCAGCCTATGATGCACGCGGCTTGCGATCATCCGGCACGGATCGTCATCGACGGCGATCACCGAAAGTCTGTCCGCATGCTGCATGTGGAACAGGCGTTCCTTTGCAGCGGCATAATCCATAAAGCTGTCATAGCGGTCGAGATGATCGGGCGTGATGTTGGTCAGCACCGCAATGTCACAATCCAGGCTCTGCGTCAGATCGATTTGGAAGCTCGACAGTTCAAGAACATAGACCCCGCCTTCGGGCAAGGGATCGCGCGACAGGATCGGAAGGCCGATATTCCCGCCCATTAGCGTCGGCAAACCTGCAGTCTTGACCATATGGTGCAGCAGCGCGGTGGTGGTCGACTTGCCATTGGTGCCGGTTATGCCGATTACCTTGTGTGGGGGCAGTGTGGCGCGCGCTTGGGCAAATAATTCAACATCGCCGATGATCGGCACATTCGCATCACGGGCCCGGTTGGTAATCGGATGGCTGTTGAGCGGCACACCCGGCGACAAGACCAATCCGTCAAAGCCTGAAAGGTCGATCTGCATCGGATCAGCAAGTTCGACGTTGCCTTCGACCTTCGCCCGTGCCTCTGCTTTGCTGTCCCACGCGGTGATCTGCGCGCCGCTTGCAAGTAGCGCACGAAGCGTCGCAAGGCCGGAACGGGCAAGACCGAGGACGATGTAGCGTTTTCCGCGAAAGGCCTCCGATAGGATCATCTCAGCTTTAGTGTCGCCAATCCTGCCAGTGCCAGCACGAACGAAATGATCCAGAAACGAATCACTACCGTCGATTCGGGCCACCCCAATTGTTCGAAATGGTGGTGGATAGGTGCCATGCGGAATACTCGCCGCCCAGTTCGTTTGAACCAGAAAACCTGTATGACCACCGATAGCGCTTCAATGACGAAGAGACCGCCAATAATTGCGAGCACAAATTCATGGTGCGCAACTACTGCGATCGCACCCAGCGTGCCACCAAGCGCGAGACTGCCCGTGTCGCCCATGAACACCGCAGCCGGCGGAGCATTGAACCATAGAAAGGCAAGGCCTGCACCGATAATCGCACCGCACAGGATAGAGAGATCCCCTGCCCCGAGAAAGAAGGGTATGCCCAGATATTCCGCATAACGCACATTGCCCACCAGATAGGCGATAAGCATGAATGCAAGCGAGGCAATGATCACCGGCATGGTCGCCAATCCGTCAAGCCCATCCGTTAGGTTCACGGCATTGCCAAAGGCAACGATCACAAATGCGCCAAATGGAATGTACCAGTAGCCAAGGTCGGCAACCGGGCCATTGACGAACGGGAAATAGAGCTTTCCACCCGACTGGTGGACGATCAAGGCGACGGCGGCGCCTGCGATGATGAATTCAATCAGCAGGCGCAGCTTACCGGAAACCCCTGCTGTGCTGCGCTTTTTGACCTTGTCATAATCGTCCATAAAACCGACAAGTCCGAAGCCGAGCATCACGACAATGCAGGCCCAGACATAAGTGTTGGATAGATCCATCCAGAGCAGCATCGATATCGCAATCGATGTAAGGATCATCAGCCCACCCATGGTGGGTGTACCTACCTTGGCAAGATGGGTCTGCGGACCATCTGAGCGGATCGGCTGCCCCTTGCCCTGTCGGACTCTCAGCATGCTTATGAAGCGCGGCCCAATGATCAGTCCAATCAGGAAGGCCGTGCCTACCGCCGCCCCGGATCGAAAGGTCAAATAGCGGAAAAGGTTTAGAAATCCCGCAAAATCAAAATATTCGGCAAGCCAATAAAGCATTAATCCCCTCCGCCGAGCATTGCCTCGACCACCGCAGACAAGCCCACGGAATTAGACCCCTTGATCAATATGGCATCGCCTTCGCGCGTTTCATCGCGCAACCGTTGCGATGCTTCACCAACTGAGCCGCAATGGGCGAATTTACCCGCCCATGCAATCTCGCCGGCCAACGCTTCGGCGAGTGGAGCCATCTCTTCGCCGACAAGCAACAACAAGTTTACATTTGCTGACTCTATCGGCTGCTGCAGCGCACGGTGAAATTCGGGCGACTGCGCGCCCAGTTCCTTCATCGCACCGAGTACGGCGATTCGCCTATCTGCTGATGCATTGCCCAGCCCAGTCAATGTAGCCGCCATCGATGCCGGATTGGCATTGTAGCTTTCATCAATCAGCAAAGCGGTGCCACCAGGAACCACAATATGGTGCCGCGCGCCGCGACCGGCAAGGCCGCCCATATCGGCAAGCGCCAGACCCGCAACCGCAAGGTCGCCGCCAACAGCCTGAACCGCGGCCAGGACCGCAAGCGAATTGGACACCCAATGTTCGCCCGGTTGCGATAGTTCATATTGCAGCATCGTGCCGGGTAACTTCGCCGTTACAAGACTTCCTCCGGCGCTATTGGTCATATGGTCGATACAACGGACATCGGCGCTTTCGGAAAAACCGAAACTGACGATGTTCGATGTGTATTTGCGGGCATGATCCAACAGGCGGGGATAATGGGGATTGTCGGCAGGGATGATAGCTACACCACCTGGTTCGAGCCCTTCAAAAATCTCAGATTTAGCATCTGCAATGCCGCTCTCGTCCTTGAAATTCTCGATATGCGCGGGGGCAATGGTGGTGATGACTGCTACATGCGGACGCACGAAGCGCGTGAGTGCCGAAATCTCATAAGCATGATTCATGCCCATTTCGAACACGCCATATTGGCAATCGCGGGGCATGCGCGAAAGGCTCAGCGGGACGCCAACATGGTTGTTATAGCTTTTGACCGAGCGGTGCACCTTACCCGGGGAGCAACGATCCAGCGCTGCATAGATTGCTTCTTTAGTTCCCGTCTTTCCGGCCGAACCCGTAACACCGATGATCTTGGCCGACACCCGTGCACGCGATGCTATGCCCAACTGCTCCAACCCGCGCATGGTATCCGGCACTAAAATATGGGGTCCATCAACAGCTTCGCTGACGACCGCTCCGGTCGCGCCGCTGGCAAAAGCCTGCGCGGCAAATCGATGGCCGTCGGAATGTTCGCCCTTCATTGCGAAAAACAGGTCACCGCCGCCGATCTCGCGCGAATCAAACGCAACGCCATTGCATTCGAAAGCACCATTTGCCGTGCCGCTAACCGCTTGCGCGATTTCGTCCGATGTCCAGAGCGCGGTCATGCGGCACATTCCCGCGCTACTTCAACATCATCGAACGGATAAACCTTGTCGCCAATAATCTGGCCCACTTCATGCCCCTTCCCTGCGACAAGGACGATATCCTCTGCCGCTGCCATGCTGATAGCCGCTGCAATGGCCGCCCGACGATCGCCAATGTCTTGCGCGCCCGGCGCGCCTGTCAGGACTTGCCTGCGAATGGTTGCCGGATCTTCGGTCCGCGGATTATCGTCGGTCACGATCACGATATCGGCATCGCGAACCGCAACTTCGCCCATCAGCGGTCGTTTGCCATTGTCACGATCACCGCCGGCACCGAACACAAGGATTAACCGCCCCTTGGTGTGCGGGCGCAGTGCAGCAATCGCCGCCTCCAGCCCGTCCGGCGTGTGAGCATAATCGACATAAACCGGGGCGCCGCTGCGGCTGATCGCTGCGCGTTCTAGGCGCCCGCGCACCGGCTGCAGCCGCGATAAATTTGCTATCACTTCCCCCGCCGGGCAACCACTGGCGATGGCAATCCCCGCAGAGACAAGCGCATTGGCTGCCTGATAGGCACCGATCAATGGCAACTTCACCTTATGCGGCTCGCCCTGCACGGTGATATTGAGAGTCTGGCCTAACTGGGTCGGCTCCCGGCTGACAAGCCGTATGCCGTCGCCCTGTTCGCCGACAGTAATCAACCGTAGCGGGCGCTGTTTCGCTCGTTCGATCGCCCGTTGCGACCAAAGATCGTCTGCCCAAATGACAGCGGTTCCATCCACATCTGCCACTTCGTCAAACAGCCGCATCTTGGCATCGAAATAGGCATCCATTGTACCATGATAATCAAGGTGATCGCGGCTCAGATTGGTAAAGGCGACGATCGGAACCGGCACGCCGCCGATACGATATTGATCAAGCCCGTGGCTCGAAGCTTCAAAGATCGCATGGCTCACGCCCTCTCGCGCAAGCCCAGCCAGATTGGAGAGGAAAGTCACGATATCGGGCGTGGTCAGCCCGGTGCGGACGCTTTCGTCGGCTGTCGTGACACCTAATGTACCGATTGAGGCGGCATTATGCCCCGACATGCGCCACAATTGCCGCGTGAGTTCAGCCGTGGAGGTTTTGCCATTGGTGCCAGTGACTGCGGCAAGGCTGCGCGGAAACGGCTTGAAGAAACGCGCGGCAATTTCGGCGAAGCTTTTGCGCGGATTATCGCTCGCAATGTGCACAGCTCCGCTGACCACCGCTTCGGGACGGGCAACCACGGCAATCGCGCCGGCGGCAATGGCAGCACCAATAAAATCCTCACCGTTAAACGTAGCACCAACAAAAGCGCCAAAAACTGCACCCGCTGCGACTTTCCGATGATCGATTGCAAAACCTGTTACGCGCAGGGAACCGGCATCATCTGCCAGCCCGTCGATCACATTGTCGAGGCGCATCAGGTATTACCTTTGGGCGACCAAAGGAGTGGCATGAGTTCGGACACATCGACATCGCGATGCGTGTCTGGAATGATCCCTAGTTGCGGACCAATGCGTTCGACGGTGCGGCGCACGATCGGAGCCGCTGTCCAGCCTGCGGTACGCTGGAATCCCGTCTCAGCCGTGCCTTTGGGTTCGTCTACCATAGCGATGATGATATAACGGGGATTATCCATCGGAAAAGCCGCCGCGAAGGTGGAGACGACAAGATTCCGTGCATAACCTCCCTCATTGGGCTTTTCTGCGGAGCCGGTCTTACCGCCGACGCGATATCCTGCCGCATCGGCCTTTTTACCAGTACCATCGACAACGATCATACGCAGCAACTGGCGCATCCGCGCACTGGTTGCAGCGCTGAACACCCGGCGACCGATCGGCTTATGCCCAGGCTTTGCCTTATGTAGCGTTGCAGGATGCCAGATACCGCCATTGACCATCGCGCCATATGCTGACGCCAAATGCAGCGGCGTCACCGACATGCCATGTCCATAACCGACGGTCATCGTGGTTACGCGGCCCCAATTTGCCGGCCATAAAGGCTTTGCCCGTTCGGCCAGTTCGATCGAAGGGCGCTTGTCGAATTCCATGTTGCGCAGCATCCGTTCAAGCCTTTGCTGACCCAACCCGTCGGCAATGCGCGCGGTTACGATATTCGAACTGTGCACCAGCGTTTCCGGCACGTTGAGCCACCGACCCGCAGGATGGGTATCGCGGATCCGGAAACCGGCGATTTGCAGCGGTGCTGTGGCGTCGTAGCGCAGAGCAAGATTACGCACCGTTCCCGCATCCAGCGCTGCAGCAACGGTCAACGGCTTAAAGGTTGAACCCAGTTCAAAAACACGGTTGGTCACGAAATTGGTCTGGCGGCTGATAGGATAGCGTCCGTCAACAATGACTTGGCCATTATCAGGGATATTGGCAAAGCTGGGACGATTGGGATTGAACGATGGCAGACTGGCCATTGCCAGCACCTCGCCCGTCTGGGAATCAAGGATGATGCCTGCAGCGCCTTTGGCGCCGGTTGCAATCATGCCATTGGCGAGTTCGATTTCGAGCGCTGCCTGAACGCGCACATCGAGCGACAGTTCAACCGGCTTTCCGCGGCTCTCGCTGGACCGCAGATGCTTATCCATCACCCGTTCCATGCCCAATGCACCCTTGCCATCGCGACTTACAAAGCCAAGGACATGCGCCGCCAATTCATGCTGCGGATAAAGCCGGGTACTTTCACGTGGAAATTCGATCGCGATTTCACCCAGATCGTGCACCGCGCGCACCTCCTCGGGAAGTGCACGTTTGCGCAAATAGCTGGGCGTTTTGGCGGTGAGCTTCGCGAAAAATTCCGCCTCGCTGGTGTCGGGAAAGATGCGCGACAGACCGGCGGCGAGCTCCTTTGGGTCATTGACCAATTCACTCGGCTTTACCCAGATCGCATAGCCCTGAATCGTTCGGGCCAGCGGCGCACCATTGCGGTCGACAATATCGCCTCGCTCCGGAACAAAACTGACCGGCGTTGCACCAAATGCACGATTACCTTCGAAGATCGCCAGAATCGCCAACCGGCCCACGACCAGCAACAGGAATACGCCAAACAGGCCCACCAAAACAAGCAGCCGCCAATATGCTATGGCGGCCTGAACCTTTGTCGCATTGATCGCATGGCGGGTTTGCGGACGAACAACAAAGGCTGTCATTGTGATCTACGCTCCCGGTCGGATCGGGTCTGGATTTCGCGCATCAGATTATCAGAAAGCAATTTTTCGTCGATATTTGCAAGACGCTCTGTACGGGTTTGCGTTTTTGCCTTGGCAGCTGGCTGAGCAGCCGACTTTTCCTTCGCAGGCACTGCAGCTTTCGGGGAAGATTTTTCGCTTGATGAAGGCAGAAGCGCCGAAGCAGTGCGCACGATTGCGGGAGCCACATCGTCAATGTCGGTCGGTGCCGATGGGACGGCACCAACGCCGCCCACTTCGCCTGCAGGCATGTCGACTGCAACCAGCACTGGCTTTACGCCTTCAGCTGCACCGCCAATGCTAGCCAGGCCACGTTCGCCATCAATGAATTGGTCGGCGCGGGGCGGCTCGTAACCGTAAAGTAGCTGATTCCACTCTTCGAGTTGCGCGACACTGGCTCGGGTGCGGATCTCAGCCTGCAAAAAACTGATTTCCTGGCGAGTTTCGAGAATGTCACGGTCGATCCGCGTCAGATCGCTATGCAGCGCGGCGACATTGAGCGACAGCGGGTAGAGGAGCACGGCTACCATGAATACAAGCGCAAGCCAGCCAATATTCTTGAGGCGCTTCATTGCCAGGGTCATGCTGCAAGCTCCTGCTGATCCCAGACCGGTGCCGCCGTACGGATGGCGGAACGCAATGTGGATGAACGAGCGCGCGGGTTCGCGGCAATTTCGCGCGCTCCCGGACGGATAGCCTTGGCCGGTTTTTCGAATGTAGGCTCGTTCGCAGCCTTGACGATGGGCATATGTCGTGATCCCGATGCCGTCGATCCGCTGCGGTCGCGCAGAAACTGCTTCACGATCCGGTCTTCCAGACTGTGAAAGCTGACGATCACAAGGCGGCCGCCGGGCTTCAGGATGCGCTCGGCAGCGGCAAGACCTGCAGTCAGTTCGTCAAGTTCGCGGTTCACATGGATACGCAGCGCCTGAAAGGTGCGCGTCGCGGGGTCTTTGGGAGCACCAGGACGATGACCGAGTGCTTTGCGGACGATTTCCGCAAGACGCGTGGTCGTATCGATCGGGCGTGCAGCGACAATCGCGCGCGCGATGCGCCGCGACTTCGGCTCTTCGCCATAGAGAAAGATGACATTCGCGATTTCGGCCTCGTCGGCAGTGTTGACGAAATCCGCCGCGCTTTCCCCTGACTGGCTCATGCGCATGTCAAGCGGCCCTTCCTTCTGGAAAGAAAAGCCGCGGTCAGCCTGATCGATCTGCATCGAGGATACGCCGATATCGAGGACGACGGCGTCCACCTGAGTAACGCCAGCTTCGGCCAGCCGCTTATCCATTTCGGAAAAGCAGGCGGAGTGGAAGCGCAAGGCACCACCACTCCGCTCTGCAAGGTCAGCACCTGCCGCAAGCGCATCGGGGTCGCGATCAAATGCATGAACGCGCGCCCCCGCAGCCAGGATAGCCCGGCTGTAACCGCCTGCACCAAAGGTGCCATCCACAACATCTGAACCAGGGGTGATGGCCAGAGAGTGAATCACTTCATCCAGAAGGACTGGAATATGAGGAGAAGGCTGCGTCATTTGCCGCGCCTTCCATGTTCGCCCAGCCAATATTCCAGCTCTTCGCGAACATGCGCGAAAGCAGGCGGGGCGGAATCCATAAATATTTCGGGGTTCCACAGCATGAAATGCGTTGTGGCCCCGAAGAAAAAGGCCTTTTCATTCAGTCGACCGAAATGGCGCAGCATCGGCTGGAGTACGAAGCGGCCGCTGCTTTCAAAGGCTGTTTCAAAAATCGAGGACGCGACAACACCGGCCGTTTCGCGATCAAATTCACCGCCACGCTCGACCGCAGCCTTCCACTGGGTCTCGATATCTTCCCGCAATTTCTGACGTTCGGCGCGACCATAGCCGATCAGGCAGGGTAGGCTGGGATGACGCGCGAGGCAGACAATATTCTCGCCAGACGCCTGCGCCACAGTATCGCGCAGCTCTGCAGGAATGGTGACGCGCCCCTTGCCATCGATCGTCGACAGTCCGGAACCGGCATAGACAACGAAGGAAGACACGTACCCGAAGACCCCTCACCTGCTTGGGCAAATCCTCCTTGTCGCAAAGGCCGCATAGCCTTTGCGATGACGCTCCTGCGAACGCACGACATATTGGATTCCACCCCGGAATAAGGGGGTCATACCAAGGGAAAACGTGGGTGAAAAGAGGGATTCTATGGGACTAAAGTACAAAAACTACATAAATATCTGTTTTTATTATATTTAAATATTTCACTGCTGTCATAATAGCTCGATCAAGGGCCTGAACCACTTCCCAAAAAATAAATCATCATATTGTTTTTACACAATTAATTTCAACGCCGTTGTCGGCCTCCCATGATTTCCCATCAAATCCCGGCGTGGCCTACAACACGCTCACCCGCGCGGAGTCGGCCGATCGCCCAAATCAGCCATTCGATGTTATCGCTGGTATCAACACCAGGAATTGCCGACTGCCACATACTTGCCTCCAGCATGTCGGCATCAGCCACAAGGATGGCTTGCCCCTTTCCCGGTCGGCATTCCGCCATATATCTCCCCAGATCGATGCGGCAGCTGGCGCTGCCTTTCGCGTCTTCAATCGCCTGCCAAATCCCAGGCGAGGCCAGCTTTACATCATGGTCTGACAGATTTGCAGCAACGACCGCGCCCTCGGCATCCATCGGGAAAGCAAGTTCGAGGCCCCAATATTGAAAAAGTGGCGACAGCAGCGATGTAAACAATGGACGGTCCGGATCGCCGATCGGCTGCTCGCTCGGCCATTGGAACGCCGGGTCGGCAAATAACAGCAAGCGCCCGCCAGCGCGGACCCATTTATCCAACCGCACCATTTCATCGGGCGACAGGGCGCGTGGCTGTATCAACAAGGCAATGTCGGGCCGCCCCGCCTGGATCTGCGCCACGGAGTCGGCGAAGCTGACTGATCCCGCCTCTGACAGGCGAGCAATGAGCGGATCGGGCCGCCCCTGGCCCTGCGCAATCGCGGCAATATCAGCCTCGCCCCATTGCAACGGCACGCTGGACAGAACGATGATCTTCGTTGTCGACGGCGCCTCATTGGCGCGGCTTAGAAAAAACCATGCACCAGCAAGTGCAATCGCCACGCACAAGCCGGCCGGCACAATTGCCCAAAGCCATTTCCATCGCGGCATTTTATCGCGGCGCCGACTGCGCAGCCTTTGCGGTTTCAGGGTTTTCCTCGACCACAGGCGTCACGCCCAGTTCGGCTAGGGGTTCGTCCTTGAGCTTAGCCGACCCGCCGGCCGCAGGTGCGCCTTCCACCGCAGTGGAGGTATTCCTGGACGGCACCCGTTCCAATATCAAATTGGCAATATAGACGAACAGCAGCACGGCCAGCAGGCCTAATACACCCACTTGAATGCGCTGGAGGGCAGATACATTTGAACGCGCCATGATTACTCCTGCAACAAGGATGGATCGGTTTTAGTCAATAGTCCAGTTGCCATGGCATAGGCGCCAAACCCTTTGCCTGCATCCATTGAGGGTTATAAAGCGTCGAAAGATAACGAAAACCAGTGTCGCACAGGATCGTTGCGATCCGCTTGCCCGGACCCAATTGCCGCGCCAATTCAACCGCGCCCGCAACGTTGATGCCCGACGACAGTCCGAGGCATAGCCCCTCTTCTGCTAGCAGCCGGCGCACCCAGACCAAACCGTCTTCGTCCGAAATGCGAAATTGCGTGTCGATCGGCGCGCCTTCCAGATTTGCGGTAATCCGGCCCTGCCCGATGCCCTCGGCGACCGAATTGCCCTCTGCCCGCAATTCGCCATGGGCATAAAAGTTGTAAAGCGCAGCGCCGTGTGGATCGCTGAGCGCGATGGTAACCGCCTCATCCTTTGCTTTCAGCCCCAGACCGACGCCCGCTATCGTACCGCCGGTGCCCGCTGCACAGGTGAAGCCATCGATCCGACCATCCATCTGCGTCCAGATTTCTTCAGCCGTGGTTTCAATATGTGCCTTGCGGTTGGCGATATTATCAAACTGGTTTGCCCAGACGGCATTTTCTGTTTCTTCGGCGATACGGCGAGATGTGTGGACGAAATGGCCAGGGTTGGAAAAAGGAGCAGCGGGCACCAGCACCAGTTGGGCACCAAGCGCACGCAGCGTGTCCTTTTTCTCCTGGCTTTGCGTTTCGGGCATGACAATGATCGTGCGATAGCCAAGCGCGTTTCCAACGAGCGCGAGCCCGATGCCGGTGTTCCCGGCCGTTCCCTCGACAATCGTGCCGCCGGGCTTGAGCAACCCCTGCGCTTCTGCATCGCGGACGATGAACAGCGCCGCCCGGTCTTTCACCGACGCCCCGGGGTTGGCAAATTCGCACTTGCCATAGATTTCGCAACCGGTTTCCGCACTCGGCCCCTTCAGCAGGACCAGCGGCGTATTTCCGATAAGATCGAGTGTGGATGCAATAGCAGTCATACTGCTTTCGTTAGTTGCGGTTGCAACTCTGTGCAAGCGGCGCGGGCCTAATTTGGAAAAAGGTTGCCAGGGAAAACGTCGACTTTGCCCGCCTCAATCTCTCGTCGCGTCTCAATGCCCGTTCATCGAAACTCTGCGAAAATATCTTGATATGTTATAACATTGAAATTAGCAGGTATTGACATCAGTTGGTCGAAACACACAATCAATCCACGGAGCATCATGAAAAAAGCCGTTCTCCTTCGCAGCGCTACAATCGCCGCTGTCGCACTTTCTGCTGTGCACGCACCAGCCTATGCGCAAAATGCGGAGACCGCGAACGCAGCCGATGAGGCTGACGAAGACGACGATTTTCACCGCACCGGCGAAATTGTCGTCACCGCCCCCTATTTTGAGAAGCTCGATCTGCTGGCGGGCACCTCTGCCCTTGCCGGAGAAGATCTCGCCCAACAATCACGCGGCCAGATTGGTGATACGCTGACATCGCTTCCCGGCATTTCTGCGACAAGCTTTAGCCCCGGATCGTCGCGCCCGGTCTTGCGCGGCTTTCAGGGCAATCGCGTCGCGGTGTTGACTGACGGCATCGGCAATATCGACGCGTCGAATACCTCGGCTGACCACGCCGTGACGATCGAAACACTGACCACCGAGCGGATAGAGGTATTGCGCGGACCGGCGGTTTTGCTTTTCGGTGGCCAAGCTGTGGGCGGCGCGGTCAACGCAATCGACAAGCGGATTCCCCGTTCAATCCCCGAGGCCCCGGCGCATGTTGACGTGCTGGGCGGCTATGGCAGCGCAGCGAGTGAATGGTCGGGCGGCGCGTCGGTTGACGTGGCTTTGGCCAACCGCATTGTCGTCCATGTCGACGGTAGCTATCGTAAAAGCGACGATATGCGCATCGGCGGTTATCAACTCTCCCCCGAGCTTCGCGAAGAGGTACTCGAACTCGCCGATGAGGAGGCTACCGAGGGCCATCTCGACGAAGCCGAGGAATTGCGGGAGGCTGCTGAAAATCGCGGGCGCATTCCCAACAGTGCCGTCGAAAGCTGGAGCGCGGGCGTCGGCGCGGCCTTTATCGGGGAACGCGGCAATCTTGGTGCGTCGTTCAGCATTTACGACACAAGCTACGGCATTCCCTCGCGCCCGGGCACCGCGCACGCCCATGGCGGTGAAGAAGCGAGTGCCGGCGAAAAAATCGCGATGGGCGCAAAGGGTGAAGAAGATGTCACCATCGGGCTACGCCAATATCGCGCCGACCTCCGCGGCGAGGTCGAAACCAGCGGGGACTTTATCGAGAAACTGACATTCCGGGCAGGCTATGCCGACTATACGCACACGGAATTTGAAGGCGACGAAATCGGCACTGTCTTCAACAGCGACGGCATTGAAGCCCGTTTCGAAGCCGTGCAGGCCAATCGTAACGGCTGGCGCGGGGCCAGCGGCGTCCAGTATCTGACACGCGACTTCGAGGCTATCGGCGCCGAAGCATTTGTGCCGCCTAACCGAACACGCCAATTGGGTCTTTTCACATTCCAAGAATATGGCTGGGGCAATTTCGAAATCGAGGGTGCCTTGCGCTATGACAGCGTGACGCAGGAAGCGCAGACGCGGGGCCTCGAACGAACCTTTAACAATGTATCAGCCGCCATGGGTGCTGCCTATCTATTCAGCAGCCTGAAGCTGGGCATGAACGCATCTCGCACCGCGCGAGCCCCAGCAGTCGAAGAACTGTTCTCCGATGGACCGCATATCGCAACGCAGGCCTATGAAATTGGCGACCCCACGCTCGACAGCGAGAAGGCATGGAATCTCGAGCTTTATGCACGCTACGACAGCCCGAATGTGAAAGCGACCGCAACCGTCTATTCAAACTGGTTCAGTAACTTCATCTATGAAGACGCTACCGGCGCCGAAGAGGATAATCTGCCGGTTTTCCAATATTTCCAAAACAAAGCCCGCTTTTGGGGCTTCGAGGCCGAACTCTCGGCGCGACTGGGCCAGATCGGCGGCTTTGACTTTGTGGTCGATGGGGTCGCCGACCATACGCGCGCAACCATTTCGAATGGCGGCGGACCAGTTCCGCGCATCCCGCCGCTCCGCCTGCTGGGCGGCGCAGAACTGAAGAGCGGCGCGCTTGATCTGCGCGGTGAAGTGGAATGGTCAGCCGATCAGAAGCGGACGGCAGCCTTCGAAACCGACACGGCGGGCTTCACTATGGTCAACGCTTCGGTCAGTTGGCGCCCCCTTGGCGCTGATCGAAATATTGTGTTCATCGCGTCGGCCAACAATATCTTCGATGTAACCGCCCGCCGCGCCGCGTCGTTCACCAAGGATTTTGTGCCGCTTTCTGGACGTGATTTCCGACTCACCGCAAGATTGAGCTTTTAATACCGCAACTCATCTGGCGTTAAGGAAGCGTAGCGCATGTCATGCGAATAACAGAAAAGAGGAATTCGACATGCGCAAGATCATCGCTGCATCACTGATTGCCGCCAGCCTGTTACTGTCCGCGTGCAACACCGTGAAGGGCCTTGGCAGGGATATCGAATCGGTTGGCGAAGCTGGCGACCGCGCGATTTAACGCAGAGGTGTCGGGAAGGCCCTAGGCTGCCTTACGCAGGTTCGCCTTCGTCTTCGGCAGCGGCGTCAACCTCTTGTGTACGCTTCTTGTGCGTGAAGCGAATGGCGATCAGCGCAAGTTCGTATAACAGACAGAGCGGGATCGCGAGCAGCAGCTGTGAGATAATGTCTGGCGGGGTCAACACCGCCGCAGCCACGAACGCGCCAACAATTGCGTAACGCCGACCATCCCTCAACTGTTCATAAGTGACGATGCCAGCCCGTTCCAGCAGCATCAGCAACACCGGCAGTTGGAAGGCAACGCCAAAGCCGAAAATGAAGGTGGTCGAAAAGTTCAGATAATTGCCAACGCCGGGCAAGGCCTCTTGCGTTACTCCGCCGACATTGCCTTCAAACCCCAGAAGAAAGCGCAAGGCGACGGGCATTGCGCCGAAATAGGCCATGCTGGCGCCCATGCCGAACAATATCGGCGTCATGAGCAGAAAAGGCAGGAAAGCCTTTTTTTCTTTCCGGTAAAGGCCTGGCGCAATGAACCGCCATATCTGGGTTGCGAAAACCGGAAAGCTCACCATCAGCGCCGCGAAAAGGCCGACCTTCACCTGAACGAAAAACGCTTCGAAGATATCTGTATAAATCAACCGGTCATGCCCGATATTCTTCAGCGGCTGCACGAGCCAGCCATAAATCGTCTGAGCGAAATAGAAGCAAATGCCAAAAGCAATTGCGAGCGCGAGCACGCACCAGAGCAAGCGGTTGCGCAGCTCGATCAAATGATCGAGCAAGGGCATTTTGCTATCTTCAAGCTCGCTCACGGCTTCGGGTCTGCCTTCGCGTCAGCATCCTTGGCAGGATCAGGCTCTATGTCAGGCGGCGGCAGCGAATCATATTGGCGCACACTTGAGTTGTCGGTGACCGGATCGGCAGAAAATTCGCGCATGATGCGTTGATTTTCTGCGGCCCATTTCTTCTCGAGTTCCTCAATTTCAGATTGCCGAACCATTTCATCGAGTCCGCCGCGGAAATGCGCAGCCATGCGCCGCGCTTTACTCAGCCAATTGCCGACAGCGCGCAGGACGCGCGGCAGATCCTTAGGACCGATCACCAGTAGGGCAATCAGCGCGACAAGGATCAATTCGCTGGAAGCGATGTCAAACATGCGGTTTCAGCGCCTTCGCAGGTTCAGCTGGTCTTGTCGGTCTGCTTATCGGCGTCGACAACGGTCGGCTGCGGGCTTTCGATGCGCGCCGCGGGCTTGGAATCTTCGTCTTCGGCTATGCCTTTTTTGAATTCCTTGATGCCTTTTGCGACATCACCCATCATGCCGGAAAAACGACCGCGGCCGAAAAGCAGCAAGATGATAATGCCGACCACCAGCCAATGCCAGATACTAAAACTTCCCATTTTTCAAACTCCTAGAGGGGATTTTTTCCCTTCACGAACCTCGCGGCCGCTATATTGCGCTTGCGGTCTAGGCGCTTTCGTCACCAATTTCCAGTTCGCTATCGCCACCTTCGGGCAAATCGCCATTTTCGACCGCGGAAACACCTTGCATCCCATCAAACGCCAGATCAACCGGATCAAGCAAGCCCGCCGCCCGTAAATCGGCAATTCCGGGGAGATCTCGACGCGACTGTAAACCGAAATGCGCAAGAAAATCGCTTGTTGTAGCGTAGGTTAGTGGTCGCCCAGGCACTTCGCGTCGCCCGGCCGGTCGCACCCATCCCGCCTCCATCAGCACGTCCAATGTGCCTTTGGAAATCTGGACGCCTCGGATCGCCTCTATCTCGGCGCGACTGACCGGCTCATGATAGGCGATGATAGCAAGTGTTTCGACCGCCGCGCGGCTCAGTTTGCGGCTTTCTTCCCGCTCGCGGCGCAGCAAATGCGCCAGATCAGCCGCCGTCTGGAAGTGCCAGGCCTTGCCCCGCTTGACCAATTCTATACCGCGCCCGGCATAATGCGCTTCAAGCCGGGTCAGCGCATCAGCGACATCAATTGCCTCGCCGACATAAGCCTTGATCTGCTCCACCGTCATTGGCGTTTGAGCGGCAAACAGCGTTGCTTCAACCGCGCGTATGGCAGGATCATGTTCGATCATCATTGATGCGCTCGCTCCGAAATCGAGCCATGACTGACCTTCACCATCAACGGCGCAAAACTTGTTTCCTGCTGCAATTCCAATCGCCCTTGTTTTGCCAGTTCGAGCATCGCCAGAAAGCTCGACGCTAGCGCCGAACGCCGCAATTGCGGATCTGCATCCTTGGGCAGAAATGCTTCAAGCGACGTCCATTCAAGTGCAACGCCTAGCATTTTGGAAACGTGATCAAGCGCTTCGTCGAGTGTCATCACCGCTCGCCGTTTGACAACGTGCATTACAGGCGCGCTGCGTGCCTGTATTTGTCCATAGGTCGCGATGAGTTCGAAATAGCTGCAATCCCAGGCGGTGGTGCGGACAACGCGCAGGCCTTCGGGTGTGCCGCGCAGAAAAACATCACGACCTATACGGTCCCGTGCCATCAACCGCGCGCCGCTTTCCCGCATCGCGTTCAACCTTTCCAGGCGTAGTTGCAAGCGCAGCGCAAGTTCTTCCGGCGAAGGATCAATGGTCGGGTCCTTGGGCAACAGCAGCGCTGATTTCAGATAGGCAAGCCATGCCGCCATCACCAGATAATCGGCGGCGAGTTCCAACTTCAGCGCACGCGCGCTTTCAATGAAATGCAGATATTGCTCAACCAACTGCAGGATGGAGATCTGGCGCAGATCGACCTTCTGATTGCGCGCTAGCGTCAGCAGCAGGTCGAGCGGACCTTCCCAGCCGTCAATATCGATTTTTAGCCGATCCACGTTTTCTGATGGCGCAGATTCCGCCGCAGCGTCGTCGAAGTCGAGGTCCAAAGACGCGCTCATGCCGCCCCAGTCGCTGCCCGGGTCAGCTTGCTGTCAATGCGGTCCTCTCCAATGGCGATCAGTTGATCCCGCTTGTCCAGCAAGGCAGCGAGTTTATCGTCGGCATACTCAACAGGCCCGACCGTCGCCATGGCGCGATCTAAACGCTCCAGTGCCGGCGACCCCATTTCAGGCAGTCGGTTGGCAATCTGGACCATTTCATCCATCCGCCCCCAGCAATTAAGAGCAATGTCGCACCCTGCCACGATGCACGCCTCTGCGCGCCAGGCAATATCCCCCGAAAGCGCCTTCATATCGAGGTCGTCACTCATCAGCAGATTGTCGAATCCGATATCACCGCGGATCACATCGTTGATGATGGTGGGAGACATTGTGGCCGGCAGATCCGGATCATAGGCATCAAATACGATATGCCCCGTCATCCCCATTGGGGCCCTGTTGAGGCTACGGAACGGGCTGAAATCCTGCTCCAGTTCCTCTCTCGTCGCGCTAACCTTGGGCAATTCATGGTGGCTGTCGACAAGCGCGCGACCATGTCCCGGCATATGTTTAACGACGCCAACCACACCGCCGGATTGCAAACCATCAAGAACCGCACGACCAAGCGCTGCCACGCGCATCGGATCACTGCCCATTGCCCGGTCACCGATCGCGGCATGGGTTTCTGGGACGCGCACATCCAGCAAAGGCGCGCAATTCACGTTGATCCCAACCTCCGCAAGCGTCAGCGCCAGCGCATATGCGTTCACCCGCGCGGCCTCTATCGCAGTCATCGCCGAAATGTCGTAAAGCGCGTCAAAGACGGCGCCAGCGGGAAAGACGGGCCACACCGGCGGCTGCATCCGGGCAACACGGCCGCCTTCCTGATCGATGAGGATCGGAACATCGGCGCGGCCGCTCACCTCTCTCAAGCTGTCGGTCAACGCCCGCAACTGGAAGCGATCCATTATGTTGCGCTTGAAGATTATATAGCCCGCCGGCTGACATTCGCGAAAAAAGGCGCGCTCGTCGGCGGTCAGCTCGAGACCGGAGAGTCCAAAAATTACGGGCTTCATCGCCTGCCTCAAAGTCTGCGCTCCATGGATACAAGGCTAGGTCAGCTTGTGCATTCGCACAAGCGCCTCTGCCCCATTCTGCGCCAAAAACTGTGCAAAAAGGGCTGCAACGCGCACGCGTCCTACAGCCCCATTGCACACGTTTCAGCGCATCATTAGCAGTTACCCAAGGCTTATTTCACCACCATGCAGTTTTCGCCTGCCGCTTTCAGCTTTGCGCAAAGCTGCTGCGCAGCGGCGGGATTGGCGGTAACGGCCTGCAAGCGGAAAACCTTGCGTCCGCCTTCAGCCGCGCCTTCAACAACCCGGCGGTTCAGCCCCGAGAGGAAACCGAAGCGCTGGCCCATTGCAGTCCAAGCCTGACCTGCCTTTGCCGTATCGCTAAACGCCCCAAGCTGGACAAAACCTGATCCTGTAGGCGCTGCGCCAGCCGAAGCCGACGCTGTACCAGCGGTTGCAACAGAAGCGGCAGGCGCGGCCTCTGCAGCTTTGGCCTTAGCCGGATCGATGCTCGCGCCGACCTTCTTACCTTCGCTTGCAGCAAAGGCGGCATCGCCCTCACCTTCAAAGCTCTTGCCTTCGCGATCGGTCGGGGCAACCTTGTAATTGCCTTCCTGAGCGGCGATCAGCTCGCCATTGCCTGAACTGCCGCCTGACTGGTTACGTTGCAGCCAGTAAATGCCGCCGACTATTGCAGCGAGCAGCAAAAGCCCGCCCATTACCAGACCCGCCACTTTAAGCGGCGAGGCGCTCTCTTCATATTCATAACCATCTGCGGTTTCGAGCCAGGGCAGGCGATCCGGATCGTCGAGCCCCAGATTATCGTCTTGCTTGTTGTCTGTCATGGCTGGTCCTTTGCAGGGTTCTTACATTTGCTCGGCTGCATCAACCCCCATCAACTGCAGACCGTTTCGAATAACCTGCCCCAAATTGTCCGCCAAGAAAAGCCTTGCGGCGCTTAATTCAGGCGATTGTGCCAATATGAAGCGCTTGTCCGGACGATCATTGCCGAGGTTCCAATAAGCGTGGAATGCGGCAGCAAGGTCGCCGAGGAAAAAGGCAATTCGGTGTGGTTCACCCGCCTTTGCAGCAGCCTCAACGATGCGCGGGAAGTTCGCCGCCTCGCGCACAAGCGCCAGTTCTTCATCACCCAGCATCGCCACATGACTGACGTCCGGGCGATAACCTTCCTCATTTTCAGCCTTGCGTAGCGTCGAACAGATACGCGCATGGGCATATTGGACATAGAAAACCGGATTGTCCTTCGATGCCTCTACAACCTTGGCAAAATCGAAATCCATCTGGGCGTCGGCTTTGCGGGTCAGCATTGTAAAGCGGACAACATCCTTACCGACCTCACGGACCACATCTGCCAGGGTAACAAAGTTGCCCGCCCGCTTTGACATTTTGATCGGCTCTCCTCCGCGCAGCAAACGGACCATCTGAACCAGCTTCACGTCGAAATCGGTCTTGCCTTCCGTCAGCGCGGCGACCGCCGCCTTGATCCGCTTCACGGTGCCGGCATGATCGGCACCCCAGATATCGATCAACCAGTCGGCATCCTGCGCTTTCTGGAAATGATAGGCCATATCGGCACCGAAATAGGTCCAGCTGCCATCGGATTTCCGGATCGGCCGATCCTGATCGTCGCCAAACTCCGTCGATTTGAATAGCGGCAGCGTTACCGGTTCCCAATCGGGGTCGAGTTCGCCTTTCGGCGCTTCGAGTTCACCGTCATAAACCAGCCCGTGTTCGCGCAGAAAGGCCTCCGCTGCTTCTGGTTTCTTCGCGTTCTGCACTTCGGCTTCCGATGCGAACAGATCGTGATGGATGCCCAACAAGGCCAAGTCATCCTTGATCATCACCAGCATATCGGCGACCGCAGCGGTGCGGAACAATGCAAGCCATTCGCTCTCGGGCTTGCCAACAAGGGCATTGCCATGTTCGCGCGCCAAACGCTGGCCAACAGGAACAAGATAATCGCCCGGATACAGTCCTTCGGGGATGTCGCCTATCGTTTCGCCCAAAGCCTCGCGATAGCGCAGGTGCACGGAGCGGGCGAGAACGTCGACCTGCCCGCCGGCATCGTTGACATAATATTCGCGCTTTACTGCATATCCGGAAAACTCCAGCAGATTTGCCAGCGCATCGCCAACCACTGCACCCCGGCAATGCCCCATATGCATCGGCCCGGTGGGATTGGCTGACACATATTCGACATTCACGCGGCGGCCACTGCCCATCGACGAACGGCCATAGTTGGCACCTCGGGCAGCAATGGCGCGTAATTCGTCAAGCCAAACCGATGCGTCGAGTTTCAGGTTAAGGAAGCCAGGTCCAGCGATATCAACGCCGTTAACGCCCGGTGCTTTCGCAAGTTCGCCCGCTATCAGTTCGGCCAATGCGCGCGGATTGCTGCCTGCCGGCTTCGCCAATACCATCGCGGCATTGGTCGCCAGATCGCCATGCGCAGGATCGCGCGGCGGCTCTACAGTCACATTGCCGCGATCCAGCCCTGCCGGCAGGGTTCCGGCGGCTTCAAGGGCATCAAGCGCTACATGCAGATGCGCGGTAAAGTTGGCAAAAAGGGTCACGATATTCATTTCCTGAAAAGCTGGCACAGCGGCAGTTGTTGCTGCCCCCTATCCCATGCTGCAGGAAAGAAAAAGGGGGCGCTCGCCCCCGATTGGGCAACGCTTAACGCGTCACATTATATCGGAGTTGGTCTTCGGTAAGCTGGAAACCGATCAGCAGTTCAAAACTGGCACGTTGCATCGCGGCCCGAACTGCTGGATCGGCCATCGGATCGAGTGCAGCATCGGCGTCACCAGCCTTGCGCTTTCTGGTAATTTTCTCGACGATTTCCGGCGGCAGCGAAGCGGCGGCAGGGTCAATATAGCTGGCTGCCTTGCCCATCGCAGTCGCGCGATCCTGCCCATCGGCAAAATTGATCGTCACCTGGCCAACGCGTTTCGCGATCACGGCCGAACCGCCCTGAACCACGGTTGAGAAATAAGGCAGCGTCACGCTGCGCGCGCCACCTGTTCCGTTCCGCCGGGCATGCACTTCAAAATCGGCTATCGAATAGATTTTTTCGCCTGCAGTGCATGATGGCCGCACCTTGGTGATCGTTGCCACAACATCGACTGCGTCAGCTGTCTGGCTGGACGGCGGGTTGAAAAGCGTGATGTCCCCTGTGCCTTCGGCGATCGCAACAACTGGGCAGCCGGTGCGTGTCGCGGTAATGCCGACCCCGGATGAAACATCCAGTTCGCCGTCACGCGCGCATCCTGCCAGAAGCATTACGGCAAGAGGCAAAGCGATTGGCAGGGCTTTCATCGATGGCATTCCTTCGCAATTTTGACGGCTTTCGCCTGTTGCCGGGTCTTTATCGGTGCATTCCTCGCTGTGCAACAAGGGAAAGCTCTTGGCCGATGCGACGATACTATCTAAATGACATTGCCGATGACTGAACAATCCATTGCCCGCCCCAAACTTGAAATCCTGCTTGCCGCGCCGCGCGGCTTTTGCGCAGGGGTCGATCGCGCCATCCAGATCGTGGAACTTGCGCTCGAACGGCACGGCGCCCCCGTCTACGTCCGCCACGAAATCGTCCACAACAAATTTGTAGTCGACAGCCTGCGCGATAAGGGAGCCGTTTTCGTCAAGGAATTGGACGAAGTTCCGCAAGGCGGACATGTTGTTTTTTCTGCGCATGGCGTACCGAAGTCGGTGCCCGAAGATGCCCGTAACCGCCAACTTGATTATCTGGATGCCACCTGTCCGTTGGTTTCCAAAGTCCATCGGCAGGCCGAACGCCAGGTCGAAGCCGGACGGCACATCCTGTTCATCGGCCATGAAGGCCATCCCGAAGTCATCGGCACATTTGGGCAGGTTCCGTTCGGTGCAATGACGTTGATCGAGACTGTGGAAGATGCAGAATCGGTTGCGGGCGTCGATTCAGACAACCTCGCTTTTCTGACACAAACAACCTTGTCTGTTGATGATACCGCCGAAATCGTCGCCATATTACAGCGCCGTTTTCCCTCGATTGTCGGCCCCAAGGGCGAAGACATATGTTATGCGACATCCAATCGCCAGGCGTCGGTAAAAGCCATTGCCGGGCGTTGTGACCTTGTGTTGGTCATCGGCGCGCCCAACAGTTCCAACTCGCTCCGCCTTGTTGAAGTGGCCGAACGTGCAGGCACGCCGTCACGCCTCGTCCAACGTGCAGAGGATATCGATTTTGCCTGGCTGAAAGGCGTGAAGACGCTCGGCATAACTGCGGGTGCCTCTGCCCCCGAAGTTTTGGTGCGCCAGTTCATCCGCCAGCTTTCCGAAGCCTATGACGTGTCGGAAGAACAGGTAACGACCGCGGAGGAGAGCATCACATTTAAACTGCCCCGCGCTCTGACGCTTGAGGCCGATGCAGCATAATGGCGGTCTATACGCAGGTCAGCGCCGAGGCTGCGCAGATATTGCTCGACCGTTACGACGTCGGGCATCTGGTTTCGATGAAGGGCATCGCCGAAGGCGTAGAGAATAGCAACTATCTGCTTGAAACCGACCGCGCACGATTCATTCTGACGCTGTATGAAAACAGGGTCGATCCTGCGGACCTCCCGTGGTTTCACGATCTGCTGGCACATCTATATCTGGCGGGATCGCCTGTTCCCCGTTTCATCGAAGATCGCGGCGGCCATTGGCTGCAAGATCTGGCAAGCAAAAAAGCCTGTCTGATCGAGTTTCTACCCGGCATTTCGGTATCCGAACCCTTACCCGAGCAGGCACGCGCCGTCGGGGCTGCGCTAGCGAAAATGCATGTTTCGGTGACGGGTTTCGAACAGAAAAAACCCAACCGTCTCGGCATCGATTCGTGGCAAGCACTCTTTGACCGTTGCGAACACTCGGCCGCAAACGAACTTTCGGCTGGTCTTGCCGACGATATTGCCGCCGAATTGACCTGGCTTGTCGCGCAATGGCCAAACAATCTGCCCGCCTGCGCAGTCCATACCGATCTGTTTCCCGACAATGTCCTGTTCAAGGGCCAAACTCTGGGGGGATTGATCGACTTTTACTTCGCCTGCACCGATTTTCGCGCCTATGATCTTGCGGTAACGCATGCAGCATGGTGTTTCAGCGCAGATGGATCGGTGTTTAATCCAGCGATCAGCGATGCGTTGATTGGCGGATATTCTGACATTGTTCGGCTTGAAGAGAGCGAAATCGAGCTTTTCCTAACACTTGCACGTGGAGCATCGATGCGATTCCTGCTGACGCGGCTTTTCGACTGGATCAACACGCCGCCGGATGCAATCGTCACCCGCAAAGACCCCCTCGCCTTTCATCGCCGGTTGCAATTCTATCGCACGGCAGCCGCGGACCAACTGTTCGGGAGACGGTAATGAAACAGGTGGAAATCTTCACCGACGGCGCATGTAAAGGAAATCCAGGCCCCGGCGGTTGGGGTGCAGTCATCCGCTATGGCCGACACGAAAAGGATATTTCAGGCAGCGATCCCGATACCACCAACAACCGAATGGAGCTGACCGCAGCGATCAAATCCCTTAACCTATTGATCGAACCTTGTGCAGTGACCCTGCATACGGATAGCAAATATGTGCTCGACGGCATCACCAAATGGGTGGCGGGCTGGCAGCGCAACGGTTGGAAGAACGCTTCAAAACAGCCGGTCCGTAATGCCGATTTGTGGCATGAACTGATTGAGGCTGTCGCACGGCACAAGGTGCAATGGATCTGGGTCAAAGGCCATAATGGCCACCCTGAAAATGAACGGGCCGACCGGCTGGCCAGCGACGCCGCTGCCACAGCCGGTTGACGCACTTAGCTTGGGTCAGCCATCGCGGACTTCGGCACCGGGGCCGTTTTTCAGGATCGATTCAATCGCGTTCTTCGCCGAGGCTTTGGATTTATAGCCCTCGGTCCAGAAAATCGCTTCGCTATTATACTTGAAATAGGCGACATATTCGCCGGCCTTGTTCTGCTTGATCTCGAAATAATGCGCCATGACGGGTCCTTTCGCGATTGGGCATTTCGCCCTGATGCTGGGATATCAAGCCTGATGGCCGCCGCCAATGCCAAGCGATGTAAAATCAATGAAGCCGGTCCGACAGGTAACGACGGTGGTCAACTCCAATCAGCTGCGGCGTGCCGCCTTGCAGCAAGGAAGCAGCAATCTTGGCAATTGCCGGGGCCGTCTGCATGCCGAACCCGCCCTGCCCCGCCAACCAGAAAAACGCACGGTCTTCAGGGGAGGGTCCGATAACCGGCAGGCGGTCTGAAGCAAAACTGCGCAATCCCGCCCATTTGCGTTCAACCGATGCGATACGCCAAGTGAGCACCGTCTCTAGCCGGTCAATCGCGCGCGCAACGTCAACTTCGTCAGGCGCAGCGTCACAAGGAGGCGATGCCGTCTCATCATGAGGACTCAACCAGATGCGGAAGTCCGACTCGCGCTTGAAATAAAAGCTGCCATCCAAGCCGACGACAAGAGGTAGGCTTTCAGGCACCGGATCGACCATACGCAACTGGAGCATCGTCCGCCGGTAGGGGGTGATGCCCACTGGCTGCATACCCGCCATAATCGCTACCTCGTCCGCCCAGGCACCAGCGGCGTTAACAATCGTTGCGGCTTCGATGCTGCCGGCTGCGGTATCGAGTAGCCATCCGTCGGAACGACGGGTGATCGCCTTCACTCCGGCTCGGACAGATAACCGAACCCCCTTGCGTCGTGCTGCGGCCAAATAATGATTGTGCAGCGCGCCTGCGTCAATGTCGCAGCAATCTGACTCCCATAGGCCTACATCCCATCCCGGCCGACGCCCCGGAAGAATAGCGTCCAGTGCGGAGCTTTCCATCATGCCAAGCTCGACGGCGCTGCCTGCAAAAGCGTCTAGCATATTTTGGGCAAGTGGCGCCTGTGCGCCAGTCGCAAGGTGCAGGCCACCGCAATGTGTCAGAAAGCCGTTTGGCGCAAATTGGGGCTGGGGCGCTTCAAGAAAGGCGCGCGACGCGCTGGTCAATGGCTGGACATCGGGTCCGCCATAGGTTTCGCTCCAAAAGGCGGCCGAGCGCCCAGTCGCGTGATAACCGGGATGATCCTCGGCTTCGAGCAGTAGAACTCTGCTCCCCGACCGCAGATTCGCTGCAAGGCTCGCCCCTGCAATACCTGCGCCGATGATCGCTATATCAAACTGGCTCATGAACGTGGCGCGCGGCGATCGAAAAAAGCCATTATTGCTTCGATGCAGCGGTTCCGGACAGGGTCCGCCTCACGCAGTAATTCGTGCGCGGCTTCCTTCCCGAAGAGCAGCAATTCGCAATCGGGCAACCGCTTGGCATCTCGCTCGATCCGGTTGGTATCGACCAGTCGGTCGGCCCGTGTTGCCAACATCAAAACCGGCGTCCTAATAGCTTCCAGAATGCCCGGCTCGTTCAGCGCGCGCGTCGATGCAATCGCCCGCTCCACCCAATGCCAACTTGGCGGGCCAAGGCGGATATCGGGCCGTGCCTGCCACCAGTAGACTTCATCTGCGTAGCGATCGGCATCGTGAGTCAGGATATTCGAACGCAAGCTGAGCGGTGATCCCGGCTTTTTGCCCTCCTTCCACGCTGCGCGATCGGGATCGCCGATACGGCAAAACAGCTTGGCGATGGCGTGGTGCAGAGCATAGGGCAAGCCCATGGTGTCGATCCCAAGCATCGGAGCAGATAGTGCGACGGCATCGGGCGCTATCGCACCTTCCGCCAGTGCACGCATCACAAGGTGTCCACCCATGCTGTGCGCCACGACCACATGGGGGCCAGTTTGTTCAGTCGTCCATTTTGACCAGAAATTCCGCAGATCGGAAACCCAAGTTCCGAAATCATCAATGTAACCGACATTGGGGTCGGCCAGCAAACGGCCCGATCCCCCTTGACCACGCCAGTCCACGGCCGTGACCTGCCAGCCTTGGCGCGCGAATTGATCCAGCGTTTCCAGATATTTTTCATAATGGTCACCCCGCCCCGGCAGGAAAAGCAGCGCGCCGCGCGGCACCGCTAGCGCGTCAACGTTAGCGGAAAAATCGATCCTGCGGATTGGCCATCCATCAGCTGCGTTCCACATGGTTTCGCGTGCATGGGGCGGTATGGACCGGCGGTCGAACATCGAGTGAGCCTCGGGCATGGTTACCTTTTGGTAATGTCTGATGGTTAATTGCTTGGTGATATGGACCAGATCATCTTCGCTTACGCATTGCTTTCCGGCTTGGCAATCTGCCTGCTGGTATCGGTCTATACCGATATAAAATATCGGCTGATCTACAACAAGGTTAGTGCTGCAATCGTACTTGGCGCGCCGCTTTACTGGCTCGCAATAAATCAATTCGGATGGCCGCAGGTGGGATTTTTCATCGGCGGTGGTGTCCTTACCTTCTTGTTTTTCGCTATTTTTTTTCGCTTCGGCATGATGGGTGGCGGCGACGTCAAACTGTTTGCCGCCGTGGCCCTATGGCTTCCTCCCGTCGAACTGATCCGATTCCTGTTCAATGCCAGCGTGCTGGGTGCGGCAGTGACGGTCCTGTTCTTCATTACACACAAGCTGCGAAAGGGAACCGGACCCGTCCGGGTGCCCTATGGCGTAGCAATCGCAATCGCAGGCCTTTGGAGTGCCGGTGAACAATTTTTTAAGCATTTTGGGTGATTAGCTGTTCCATTCAGGGGACCGTTCAGGAGCTTGTTCGTCATGGATAAGAGAAAAGTCATTTTGTTGGTCTGCGCGTTGCTGATCGCTGCAGTCACCGCCTTCATGGCACGCAGCATGTTTGCTGGCGGCGATGCAGCACCTAAAGCCGTGGCCCAGAAACCGGTGCCTACCGGCCCCAAGGTCATCGTGGCAACCCGATCACTGCCTGTCGGCACGATATTGACTGCCGATGCCATCCGCTACCAGCCCTGGCCCTCAGAACTGATCGAGGCAGCCTATTTCATCCAGAAAGAGGGTGAGCCCGATGCCACCAGCAATCTGATCGGTACCGTTGTTCGCAACAATATCACGGCAGGGCAGCCGGTAACGCAGGGATCGCTCGTATCGCCGGGTGATCGCGGTTTCCTTGCAGCCGCCCTCGGGCCGGGCATGCGCGCCGTTTCAGTACCGGTGTCGGCGCTGACAGGCGTTGCAGGCTTTGTATTCCCTGGCGACCGTGTTGACCTAGTGCTGACACAGAATGTGAATGGTGCCGGCACCGGCCAGTCGTTGAAAGTCTCCGAAACCGTCATCCGCAATTTGCGTGTTCTTGCAACCGATCAGCGTTCGACACCCAGCGTCGATGCCGAGGGCAAGACCAAACCGTCGAAGTACCGGCTCGTTACGCTTGAAGTAACGCCGCGCCTTGCGGAAAAAATCGCCGTTGCGCAAACCATCGGTACACTGAGCCTGTCGCTGCGCGCGCTGGCCGATAATGCCGCTGAACTTGAGCTGGCGCTAGCTTCAGGCGAAGTCAAGGTTCCGAACGGCGCCACTCGTGAAGAAGAAGAGAAGTTCCTCACTTTGATCGAGAAGCAGCCGGTGGCAGGACCGTCAACTTATGCAACCGGCGGCGATGTATCGCGCTTCCAGCGACGCACACCCCCGGCAACCACGCCGGTTCAGATCGCCGCTGAACAGATCAAGGTCGAAAAACAGATCGAAAAAGTACGTCGTGGCAGCATCGTTCGCGTTTCGCGCGCCGGTTCTGTTGAAGAAGTCAATGTGGACCGGAGGTAACTGACATGACCCTTTCGAACCTTATCAAATCCGGTGTCGCAGCGATCGCAGTCGCCGCAACATTTGGCAGCCCGGCAATTGCCGCACCCGCTGCCTCGGCAAAATCCGCCAACAGCGCAAACAACGGCAAGGTCGTCGTCCTTTCGATTGGCCGAGGCGAGCAGATCAATCTGCCGGTGGGCGTCAGCGATGTTGTAGTTTCCAGCCCCAATATCGCCGATGTGGATGTGCGCAGCCCCAGGCAGCTTTACATCTTCGGCAAAAGCGCGGGTGAAACGACAGTCTACGCAACGGATGCTGCCGGACGCACCGTCTACACAGCCACCGTCCGTGTCGGCCAATATCTGAATTCGATCGACCAGATGCTGCAACTGGCAATGCCAGAGGCAGATATCACCGTCACGACCATGTCGGGCATCGTTCTTTTGACGGGCACGGTTGCCCAGCCGGAGGACATTGCCGAGGCTGAAAATCTCGTGCGGCTTCTGGTTGGCGACAGGCAGACCGACGGCGATCCCGTCCGCGTGGTCAGCCGTCTGAAAACCGCCGTCCCGCAGCAGGTCAACCTGCAGGTGCGCATCGCGGAAGTCAGCCGTTCGCTGGCCAAGGAAATCGCTTCCAACTTCACTTCGCGTGACAATGACGGCAATGGCCTGGTCTTTGGTATCGGACGCGGCCGGAATGTCGGCACGATTGGCGATATCAATACGTCAGGAATGCCGCGACTTGATGCGTCGTCGCTCTATGGGCTTCCTGCAGGGTCGCTCTTCCTGCCGTTTAATCCGGCGAACGGCCAGTTCGTAACCGGCGGAACGCAATATACGTTCAGCAATCCGGCGGGCAGCAATGTCGTCAATCTGGCAGGAAAGCTGTTCGGTATCGATATCGCAGCTGCCTTTGATCTTGCAGAGCGGGCCGGCCTTTCGTCCACACTCGCACAGCCGAACCTGACCACGATTTCGGGCGAAAGCGCGGAATTCCTGGCCGGCGGTCAGTTCCCGATCCCGGTTGCCGACAATTTCGGCTCGGTTTCGGTCCAGTTCCGCGATTTCGGCGTCAGCCTGAAATATACGCCAACGGTTCAGGCAGACGGCCGCATCCTGCTGCGCGTTCGCCCTGAAGTATCCGACATCTCGTCGCAGGGCGCGGTTCGCATTGCCGGCACCGAAATTCCGGCGATCACTACCCGTATGGCTGAAACCACGGTCGAACTCGGCTCTGGCCAAAGCTTCATGATTGCTGGCCTGCTGTCGAACAGCGCCAACACGTCGATCGACAAATATCCCGGTCTGGGTGACGTGCCGGTCCTTGGCGCGCTGTTCAAATCGAACGGCTGGCGCCGCAACGAAACCGAGCTGGTCATCGTTGTGACCCCCTATCTGGTCAAGCCGGTTTCGGAATCGGAAATCAAATTGCCGACGGATGGTTACAACACACCTGCGGACCTGGAGCGGATCCTGCTCAACAAGACCGCCAGCACCACCAACGGCAATCTGGAACGTCCGATGCCGACTGTTGCACCGGAAAATGTCAAGGGACCGGAATTCGGCACCATGGGTGAAGCGGCTCCGTCGGTCACCAAGAAACAAGCGCAGAACACCAAGGCAGGCGGCGAAGCCTCTGCCCCCGGTTTCAGCTTTTAACTGAGCGAAGAGAGGATCAAGGACATGCGTGGTAAGATCATTCTGACGGCATCGCTGGCTTTCACTCTCGCTGGTTGCGGCGCGGTCGGCGCGAATACGTCCATGTATTCGACCAACCAGCCCGTCGTGCAGCGAACCAATTATGCGATCGACGTGAATGTCGATGGCGGTGGTGTTTCTAATGCCGAGCGGGAGCGTATCAGCCAATGGTTCGAAGCGATGAAGCTTGGCTTCGGAGACCGCATCGCGCTTGATTATGGTGATGGCTATGCCGACGCATCGGTCAAGCAATCCGTGGCGGCCATCGCGGCTCAACACGGAATGCTGTTGAACGAGACGGCCCCTGTCACCAGCGGTAATGTAGCGCCGGGAACGGTTCGCATTGTCGTCACCCGTTCGACGGCAAGTGTGCCCAACTGCCCGAATTGGACGAAGACGACTGAGGCCAATTACAATTCAAGCAACCACCCCAATTATGGCTGTGCAACCAACAGCAATCTGGCGGCGATGGTGGCAGATCCCGAGGATCTGGTCAGAGGTCGCGAGTCGACCCCTGAAAACAGCCGCGGCGGATCTCGGAAAAAAGCTGGAGGCACCAGATAATGAACGCACCATGGAAAAGCACGATTGCCGGAGCGCGTGACCCGTTCATGGGTTATGTGTGCGACGACCTGACGCTCGACGTTATCCGCACCGTATGCGATGAAATGGGCTGGCCACAGGAAAAAGCCTTTAAGGGTGGCCTGCGCAATGCAGTCCAGTCTCTGTCGATTTCGGCAAGCCCACAAATCCTGCTCGTTGATCTGTCAGAATCGGGCGATCCGATCGGTGACATTAACGGCCTGGCAGAAGTTTGCGAGCCCGGCACCGTGGTCATCGCCATGGGTCAGGTAAACGATGTGCGCCTTTACCGCGACCTCATGATGTCGGGATTGCAGGACTATCTGCTAAAACCGATCAGCCCGGATTCGCTCCGTGATGCTATCGCTCATGCACAGATGATACTGAACGCGCCGAAGCATGACGACGGCTCCAAGGATCATCCCCACATGTCGATGGCGATCATCGGCACCCGTGGCGGCGTTGGGGCATCCACAATCGCTACATCTGTCGCTTGGCTGCTGTCACAACAGCAGGGTCAACTGACCGGTCTGCTTGACCTCGACGTCCATTTCGGAACGGGTGCATTGTCTCTCGATCTGGAACCGGGCCGTGGCCTGACAGACGCGATCGACAATCCCAGCCGCATCGATGGCCTATTTATCGAGCGCGCGATGATCAAGGCGAATGATAAGCTATCGATCCTCTCTGCTGAAGCGCCGATCAACAGCCCAATCCTAACGGATGGCACTGCATTCTTCCAGCTACAGGAAGAGTTTCGCGCAGCCTTTGAAAACACCGTAATCGATCTGCCACGTAGCATGCTGATCGCCTATCCTCATCTGTTGCAGGACGTGAACGTCGCTGTGGTTACGTGCGAACTGACCCTGGCTTCCGCCCGCGATGCGATCCGGATGCTGGCTTGGCTCAAGTCAAACGCGCCACAATGCCAGACGCTGGTCGTTGCCAACAAGGTCCAGTCCGGCGGCGTCGAAATTTCGCGCAAGGATTTCGAAAGCTCGATCGAACGCAAGATTGATCTGATGATCCCCTATGATGCGAAGGCAACTGCCCAGGCAGCGAAGCTTGGCAAACCACTGGTTGAATCGGTCCGGTCAAGCAAGGTTTCGGCGGGCATCATCACACTGGTCGATATGGTGAAAAACAGCACCGTGCCGGAATCTATCGATGACGATAGCGCAGCCAAGCCGAAGAAATCGGTGATGGCCGGTTTCAAATCGCTTCTGGCGAAAAAGTAACATGCAATCGGAGGGCCGCGCACCGCAATCGTCGGTGCACGGTCTACCCTGTCGGGCGAACGCGAATGAGCAATATAGTTCTGATAGCAGGTGGATTATTGACGCTAGTTTTGCTGGCTATGGCCCTTGCCGGGCCGGCAACCGGCAAGGCAGCAAGCCGTCGTCTGGGTGCCGTCAAAATCCGGCATTCCGATAGCGTCGATGTCCGCCTTGAACAGCAGATGCGAAAGGCCGTCGCTGCCCGTCGTCCCATCAGCTTTACCTCTGGCCAAAAAATGTCGGCCAAAGACCGGCTGCAGCTTCGATTGCAGCAGACCGGCAAAAAGTGGACGATCAGTCAGTATATCTATGCCTCTGGCGGCATATTGGTGGTCGTTTTCGCCGTATTGGTATTGCGTGGCGCGCCCCTGCCCCTTGCTTTGGGCGCTGGATTTTTCCTCGCATTGGCGGTTCCACATTTCACGATCAGTTTCCTGATCAGCAAACGCATCAACGATTTCACGACCAAATTCCCGGAAGCGATCGAGCTTTTGGTGCGCGGCCTGAAGTCAGGTCTGCCGGTTAGCGAAACCTTGATGGTCGTGTCCCGAGAAATTGCCGGCCCTGTCGGCGAAGAGTTCAAGATCGTCACCGAGAAAATCAAAATCGGCAAGACGATGGAAGACGCGCTTCAGGATACTGCTGATCGGTTGGGCACGCCAGAGTTCCAATTCTTTGTAATCACGCTTGCGATCCAGCGCGAAACAGGCGGCAATCTGGCAGAAACGCTGTCTAACCTTGCCGAAGTCCTTAGAAAACGTGCGCAGATGAAGCTGAAGATCCGTGCAATGTCTTCGGAATCCAAGGCGTCGGCCTATATTGTTGGCTCTCTGCCATTCGTCGTATTCGGCCTCGTCTGGTCAGTGAACCCCGGATATCTTTCCGGGTTTTTCTCCGAACCTCGGCTGATGATTGCCGGCCTGATCGGCCTTGTTTGGATGGGTATCGGCGTTGCCATCATGGCAAAAATGGTCAGTTTCGAGATTTAGGAGCGGAGGCAGCAACATGAACAACCCGTCCGCCCCTGGGCCCGAATTGCTCGGCTTCGATGTATATTGGGTCGCTACCATATTGATGGCTGTTGCCAGCATCGCGGTGTTGATCGCGATCTACGCCGCAGTCACTGTGCGCGATCCGATGACGAAAAGGGTCAAGGCGCTCAACGAACGCCGCGAGCAGTTGAAGGCCGGCATTACGGCATCGACTGCGAAAAAGCGGGCGAAACTCATTCGCAATACCGAAACCACCGATCGCATGCGGCAAATGCTGTCGTCGCTAAAGGTGCTTCAGGAAGACCAGATCAAGGTGGCCCAGCAGAAGCTGGCGCAAGCGGGCATCCGCCGCAAGGATCTGGCCGTTGCCGTCATTTTCAGTCGGCTTGTCGGGCCGATCGTGCTGGGTGGCGGTGTGGCTCTATGGCTTTATGGTATGGGCGGTCTGGCGGACTGGACAACGCTTAAACGGTTCGGCGTGTTCGCGGCGGCCACGATTGGCGGCTATAAGGCGGCTGATATCTATCTCAACAACCTGATTCAGAAACGGACCGATGCGATCCGCAAAGGCCTGCCCGATGCACTCGACCTTTTGGTGATTTGCGCCGAAGCCGGTCTGACCGTCGATTCCGCTTTCAACCGTGTGGCGAAGGAACTCGGTCGGGGCTTTCCCGAACTGGGCGACGAATTCGCGCTTACAGCGATCGAATTGGGATTCCTGACAGAACGGCGCATGGCGTTCGAAAATCTCGCCTACCGCGTCAATCTCGACTCGGTAAAGGGCGTAGTGACGACCATGATCCAGACGGAAAAATATGGCACGCCGCTAGCATCGGCATTGCGCGTTCTTTCAGCGGAATTCCGCAATGAACGCATGATGCGCGCCGAGGAAAAGGCCGCGCGCCTGCCCGCAATCATGACGGTACCGCTGATCCTTTTCATTCTGCCAACGCTGTTTATCGTGATCCTGGGGCCTGCGGCCTGTTCGATCGGGGACGCATTCGCAAAGCGCTAAGCATCAACGATGGCAAAAGAAAAAGGCGGGGTTCAACCCCGCCTTTTTTCGTTCAAACAGCAACGACTTCTTGTTCGATTACGCCAAAAACCGGATGATGCCGATCATCCTCCATCCAGATGCGCACCGTATCACCTGATTTCAGGAAGGGCGTTTCGGGTTTGCCCCGCAAGATGGTTTCAACCGTCCGCACTTCAGCAAGGCAACTGTAGCCCAAGCCACCCTCACTGATCGGCTTGCCCGGCCCGCCATCTGCATCGCGATTGGAAACTGTTCCCGATCCGATGATTGTTCCTGCGCCCAAATTGCGTGTCTTGGCCGCATGTGCGATGAGCTGGCCGAAATCGAAAGTCATATCGATACCCGCATCGGCGCGGCCCAATGGTTTTCCATTCAAGTCGACACAAAGTGCGCCATGCAGCTTGCCGCCGCCCCAACGGCTGCCCAAGCTTTCGGGCGTCACGAATACCGGCGAAAAGCCGCTGGCGGGTTTAGACTGGAAGAATCCGAACCCCTTGGCCAACTCGTCCGGGATAAGCCCGCGAAGCGATACGTCATTTGTCAGGCCGACCAGCCGGATCGCTTTTCGCGCTTCTTCTGCCGAAATTCCCATCGGCACGTCGCCGGTGACCACAACAACTTCCGCCTCCATATCGCAGCCCCATGCCGGATCGCCGAGCGGAATGGGATCGCGCGGGCCCAGAAAACCGTCAGATCCCCCTTGATACATCAACGGGTCATGCCAGAAACTGTCGGGCATTTCCGCACCCCGTGCCTGCCGGACCAATGCGACATGGTTCACATAGGCCGAACCATCGGCCCATTGATAGGCACGCGGCAAGGGCGAGGCAGCGTCGTGTTCATGAAAACGGTCGCGCGGAATCGCGGCATGCTCCAGATCGGTAGCGAGTGCTTCAAGTCGAGGCGCGATGCGATCCCAATCATCGAGCGCGGCCTGCAACGTGCCACAAATATGTGCGGCATCGGCGTACCATGCCAGGTCGTTAGAGACGACAACAAGGCGGCCATCACGGCCGGATTTCAATGATGCTAATTTCATATGGCGTTCCTGCTGTAGAGCTTGATCATGGCTGGACATTGATCTTGCGGCAATCGCTGAATTCGTCCTAAACTGGTCCAAAGGGGAAGAGACAGGCGATGAGGGTCAAGACAATCCTTGCGGCGATGGTGGGTGCGGCGGTTCTGGCTGGCCCATCGAGCAGTCAGAACGGCTTCGACAACCGATTGGCAGCGGACAATGGCTGGTCGATGGAGCAAAGCCGGAGCGCGGCTTGGCATTTTGCCCAGCACCGGCGGCTTTCGGGGGCGATCGCCGCATTGCAGCCGCAACGCCCCGGAATCGTCGATGCCTATGTTGTCTCTATCGGCCTCGATTCCGACCCGGTTTTCGGGCGTGAAGCCGGTGAAGCGCAGAAAGTTCTCGCCCGCCGTTATGGCGCGGTTGGCAGGTCCATATTCCTTGCAGCTGGTGCTGGCCCCGAAGCCATCGGCGCACCGCAGGGTTCGCCGCCCAATCTGGCAACCGCCCTCGCCGCCGTTGCCGCCAAGATGAACCCCAAGGAGGATGTACTCGTCCTTTTTGCTACAACCCACGGCGATCCGCGGCTCGGGCTGGTCTATCGTGATGGCAACAATGCGGTAGGTATGATCGCACCCAAGAAGCTCGCATCGCTTCTCGACGATCTGAAGATAGAACGACGGCTGATCATTTTGTCGGCCTGCTATTCCGGAGTGTTCGTACCCGCATTGAACAGCGAGCAAAGCGTCGTCGTGACGGCGGCTTCCTGGCAGCGCACCTCTTTCGGTTGTGCGCCGGGCAATGACTGGACCTTTTTCGGAGACGCCTTCATCAACAACGCACTGCGCAAACCCCAGCCGCTGGAAAAGGCCAATGACGAAGCCCGATCGCTGATCGCCCTTTGGGAGGCTGGCCGCGGCCTTGTTCCGTCTGATCCGCAGATATTCGTTGGCGCCAAGGTGCGGGCTTGGCTCGATCCACTTGAGGCACGCATGCCCAAGACGGAAACCCCCAAGGTCGGCCGGGCCGCCAACGAAACGAGCTGACGGCATAGCCAGCCTTATTCGGATGCCTCTACCGGCGGTTTGTGCAGCCAGTCTGCATGGCGCGGCGCTGTCTTGGTGCGGCTCCAGTCGTCCAGCATCGCAGGGGCAACCCGCTTCAGTTCGGCATATTGGTCTTCGGTGCCAATGTCGCAGGCCAGTTCAAGCCGGTGGCCATTGGGATCGAAGAAGTAGATCGACCGGAAAATGCCGTGCCATGTCGGACCCAGCACCTCGACACCCTGCGCCTCGATATGTGCCTTGGCGGCTTTCAATGTTTCGAAATCGCCGACCTTGAACGCCAGATGCTGCACCCATTTGGGCGTCTGTTCATCGCGGCCCATTTCCGGTTGGTTGGGCAGTTCGAAAAAAGCGAGCACATTGCCACCGCCGCAGTCGAGGAAGATGTGCATATAAGGATCATATTCGCCGGTCGACGGCACATGATCCTCGGCAAAGGCATTGGTATAAGTAAAACCCAATACCCGCTCATACCAATCCACCGTCTCCTTCGCGTCCTTGCAACGATAGGCGACGTGGTGGATGCGATCTGTCTTGAATGGCACGGTCATTCTGCAACCTCCAATACGCCACGTTCGATCTGGTCGCGTTCAATGCTTTCGAAGAGCGCCTTGAAATTTCCTTCGCCAAAGCCTTCGTCGCCGCGGCGCTGGATAAACTCGAAAAACACCGGTCCTATTTGCGGCTGCGCAAAGATCTGCAAAAGGAGGCGCGGCATCCCACCTTCAGTGGTGCCATCAAGCAGTATGCCCCGCATTTTCAGTTGATCGACAGGTTCGCCATGACCGGGAAGCCGATCTTCCAGCATGGCATAATAGGTGTCGGGCGGTGGGGTCATGAAGGTGACACCCAGTTTCTGCAGATTGTTCCAGCAGGCAATAAGATCATCGCAGATCAGCGCGATATGCTGGATACCTTCGCCATTATAGGCGCGCAGATATTCCTCAATCTGACCACCACCTGCCTTGCCTTCCTCGTTCAGGGGGATGCGGATTTTGCCATCTGGCGCGGTCATTGCCTTTGACGTCAGGCCGGTATATTCGCCCTTAATGTCGAAATAGCGGATTTCGCGGAAGTTGAAGATCCGCTCATACCAAGCCGCCCAATGCGCCATCCGGCCGCCATAGACATTGTGGGTCAGGTGATCGATCGACTTGAAACCGGCACCCACCGGAAAATGCTCAACGCCGGGCAGGAACACGAAATCAATATCATATATCGACAGCGCGTCGGGATTTTCGAGCGTGGCATATCGATCCACAAGATAGATGAACGCGCCGCCAATCCCTTTGATTGCGGGTATGCGCAATTCCATGACGCCGGTGCGGCTTTCGACAGGTTCGGCGCCGCGTTCAATTGCTTCCTTATAAGCCTTAGCGGCGTCCTTGACGCGGAACGCCATGCCGCAGGCCGAAGGGCCATGTTCGGCGGCGAAGTAAGCGGCGGGGCTGCGCGGTTCGTAATTGGCGATCAGGTTGATTTCACCCTGCCGCCAGAGGTGCACATCCTTTGACCGGTGCCGGGCAACACGGGTGAATCCCATGCTTTCAAAGACCGGTTCGAGAAGGCCTTTTTCAGATGCAGTAAATTCGACAAATTCGAAGCCATCAAGGCCGAGGGGATTATCGAAAAGATCGGGCATGGAAAATCATCCAGAAGAAGCAGAGCTATGTTCGCTTCCCCGATCGCCCAATTTGGTATCAATTGCAACTAGTTTATGCGCTGCCGGCTGGATCCGCACCGCGCTCCATCTCGTCCACCCGCGCACGCAATTTCGCCAGGATCGCGACAAGCTGCTCCGCCTCGCCCCGATCTAATATGCCCTCAATCCCGGCCTCCACCGAAAGCGCGAGGGGGACGATCTGCCCATAAAGTTCCTGCCCCACCGGCGTCAGCGCCAGATGGTGCGAGCGGCCATCGGTTTCATTGGGCGCACGCCCGATCAACCCGCGATCGACAAGCGCCTTGGACGCGCGATTGACCGTCACCTTGTCCATCTGTGTCGCGGCGACCAGTTCGCGCTGCGTTGCACTGGCGCGTTCACCCAGCACTGCCATCACCCGCCATTCGGGAATTTTCAGGCCGAAACGCCCACGATAGCTGCGCGCGATAAATTCGCTCACCGCATTCGACGTGGTCGACAATTGATAGGGCAGAAATTCGCCGAGGATGAGTTTGGAACGGGCCATGGTTTGACGCTAGTCAAAATTCCAGCTTAGGCCAAGCCAAAGGGTGCGCGGATTGGCCCGTTCAATGATGCCGCTGCCCGAAATCGCTGCCTCCACCCGCGCATCGAACAGATTTTCGCCGCGCAGTTGCAGGCGCACATCACGCCCCACATCGAAACCCAGATCGAAATCCATCGTCACCGCATCGGCCAGCACGCGTATATTGGCATCATCTTCAAACTGGCTGCCAATATAGCGCAAGGTCGTCGCAACCGAGACCGGATCGGCATCATAGGCCAAGGTCGCATGGCCGAAATGCTGTGGCACCTGTGCCGGGCGCAAACCGTTTAGCGGGGCCGAAGCGCCAGTCCCACGCACTTCGGCATCAACATAGGCATAGCCCAACCTTGCATTCATCCCGGCGCCCAGATCGAAACGCACGTCTGCCTCTATCCCCTTGGATAGGATAGCGTCGAGATTGCGTCGCTGCCGATAGGTGCCGCCCGCAGCAACAAAACCTACGCCTGCAAAATTGCCGGGCCCCTGCCCCAGCGTGACATTGGCAATCGCATCGGAAAGCCGGTTGCGGAAAATCGTGATCCCAAGGTCAAGACCGCCGGTTTCAAATTCGATTCCGGCATCAACGCCTTCGACGCTTTCCGGTCGCAGCAATTCATTGGCCGCAGTGGCATCGGCACCCACGCGGAACGGCCGGTAAAGTTCATTCAGCGTCGGCAATCGCCATGCGCGATATGCGGCCCCGCGCAACGTGAAAATGTCATCAATATTCCAACCAAAACCGGCACGCCCGGTCCATTCGGTACCGCTGCGATCGGCGAAGCGATCATCCGAACGCACCGTGCCGCCGATATTCACCTCTCGCCGGAAACCATCCTGGATGGCCCAGCTATCCAGCCGCCCCCCCGCCGTCAGCGTCAGTTCATAGATCGGCTGGTAGCTCAACTCCGCAAAGCCGCCATAAATGTCGGTCTGCCCGCCCGCAGTGCGAAAGCGCGTCGGCGCGCCTGCGACATAGGTGAAAAATTCGCGGGTCTCACCACTGGTGCGTCGCCATTCGCCGCCCAGCCGCAATTCCGCACTGTCACCAACCGGCGGGCGGATCTCAAAACGTGTACCAAGACCGGTAGATGGCGTCGCAAACTGGTCGAGCGTGGGGGTCACGCTATTGCGATCTGCGGCGACCGCGCCAAATTCCGACGCAAATTCACGCAACTGGAGATAGCCGGTCGCCGCCCATTGCCAATCACTGTCGCGTTCAACAAGCCGCACACTGGCATCCACCCCGCCATTGCTGTTGTCGCTGAAATCGACACCGCGATCACGCCTATCGGTGAAGGCACGCAGATTGGCCTGCAAGTTGGTCGATGCGGAAATTGGAGCAACAGCCCGCAGCGCAACGCCCGCCTGTTCATAAGCGGCACGCCGGTCGGCGCTTCCGCGCTGTCCAGCCAGGATCGGGATGAAGCCGTCGCCGCGCATATAGCTGCCGCCGAAGGAGAAGGAGCCAGCGCCGATCCGGGTCGCCAATCTCGCCTTGGCGTCAATTGCGTTGCGGCTGCCATAGGCAAGGCCAAGACTAGCTTCTTCGCGGTTCTGCGCGCTATCAAACTCTACCACGCCGGACACGGCGCCCGGCCCTGCCGCCACCTGTCCGCCGCCCTTGCGCACGCGGATGCTGGCAAGGTTGAGCGCATCATAACCGGGCCAACTGACCCAGCCGCCAAAGGGATCGGCCTGCGGCACATCGTCAAGGAACAACAGGGCGCGCGAAGAGGCGTTTCCGCCAAGACCGCGCATTGTGATGCCCTGACTGGTCGGGTTGGCCGTGCGCGCATCGGAACGGCGGAATTGTTGCAATCCCGGAACATTGAGCAGGCTGGCCTCTATCCGGCCAGAATCGACATTGACCGTGGCTATCGTCTCGGTCCGTTCGGATACCGAACCATCAAGATTGCCGATCACGTTAATCCGGCAATGCAGCCAGATTTCATCTTCTGGATGCGACGGGCATTCCACCTCTTCGGCCTTGTTGGCCTGGGCATAAGCCGGCGTCGCTGCTGCCAGCAATGGCAGGATTGCAAGATGAGAACGCATTTTCATGCCGGCTTCACCGCATCCGGTGCGGCCTTGGCAAAGGCCGGGAGCGCCTGCAACGCCGCATCGATGCGCACCAGCTTGGGAAATGCGTCCAGCGGCGTATCAAATCGGCGGGCATTGGCCATTTGCGGGACAAGGCAGACATCGGCCAGGTTCGGCAAATCGCCCCCGAAAAGCCCCTGCTCTGGGGCCATCGCCTCCAGCGCGGCAAAGCCTTCGACGATCCAGTGGCGATACCATTTGGCGACCGCTGCATCGTCTGCACCAAATTCGCTTTTCAGATATCCCAATATGCGCAGATTGTTCACGGGGTGAATGTCCGCCGCAATGACCAGCGCCTGCGCCAGCGTTTTCGCGCGCTTCGCAGGATCCGAGGAAACCATCGGCGGATCGGGATAGTTGGCATCCAGATAATCTATAATCGCAAGACTCTGCGTCAAATCATGGCCATCAATGCTGAGCATGGGCACAAAGCCTTGCGGATTGCGTGCGACATAATCGGCCGCCTTGTGCGAAGCGGCGAGTAGGTCGGTCGGGACCGCCTGATAATCCACGCCTTTCAAGTTAAGGGCAATGCGGACACGGTAGCTGGCGGAAGAACGCCAATAATCGAACAGGAGCGTCTCGGTCATGCGATGCGGCCTAGCATGGCTTCTGCAACTGGCAAGTGGCTTGCGGCAAAAGCACTGCTTCCCGCAATCGATGCGTTAAAATTCGTCCCAAGGAGACACTGATCCCATGCGTAAATACATGCTTTCGGCGCTATTCTTGGCGGCTGTTTCAACGGCGGCGCAAGCAGGCGCACCAATTACCGGTCGATGGATTACGCAAACCAAGGATGGCGTGGTTGAAGTTTATGCCTGCGGCGAATCCATTTGCGGCAAGCTCGCCAAATTTCTGACCCCGCCACCGGGCGGCAATGCGCAGAAAGATGTCAATAATTCCAATCCCGCGCTGCGCAGTCGCCCGTTGCTGGGCATCAACCTGCTGTCGGGTTTCAAATCGGATGGAAAGGAATGGAAGGGCCAGATTTACGACCCCCGTTCTGGCAGAACCTACCGTTCGGTCGTGTATAAAGGCAAATCAGGCAATCTGGTCGTCAAGGGTTGTGTTGGCCCTATCTGTCAGGCGCAAACCTGGACGCCTGAACCCTGATCTGAACGGGCCCTCCCCTCCTTTGGGAGGAGCCACTCAGTTGCGCAGCTTCCACCCGGAGCGCAGCAGCGCATAACAGGCGATGCCAAGCACTATATTGATCCCGAGCAGCAAAAACGCGCCGAACAGGATCGGGCTGTCGGCACTGTCGATAAAGCCATAGCGGAAGCCCGAAATGGCGTAGAAGAAGGGATTGGCGTGGCTGATCGCCTGAAAGGTCGGCGACAATTTATCGACCGAGTAAAAGGTGCCCGACAGCAAGGCGGCGGGCGCGACAACGAAATTGGTGATCGCTGCCGCATGATCGAATTTTTCCGCCCAGATTGATGTCATCACGCCGATCAGCGCCAGCAACATCGCCCCCATCAGCCCGAACCACAATACCGCCCAGAAATGCACCGGCGTCACATTGACGCCCGGCCATAACGCCATGGCGAGCCAGACGGTGCAGCCCACCATCGCCGCGCGCGTAACCGCCGCACCCACCATTGCGACCAGCAATTCCAGGTTGGACAAGGGTGGCATCAGATAATCGACGATCGTCCCCTGGATCTTGCCGACCAGCAGCGAAAAGCTGCTATTGGCAAAGCTGTTCTGCATCATCCCCATGATGATCAGGCCGGGTGCAATGAAATCGGCAAAGGGCACGCCCAGCACTGACGGTTTGATGCCCCCCAGCGCGATGGTGAAGATGATGAGATACAGCAAAGTGGTGATTGCAGGCGCCCAGACGGTCTGCGTCTGTACCTTCATGAAGCGGCGCACTTCCTTTAGATAGAGCGTCTTCAAGCCGACCCAATTGACGTTGCGGATCAAGCGCTCACCTTGAATAGGAAGCGCATCATCACCAGATTCGGCAGGGCGGGTGGAATTATTCTGGATAGTCATCATATTTTGGACTATCGGCTTGCCCCTTGCGCGGCAAGGCGCTTTTATCATCTGCACCCCTTTAGCGCCGCTAAAATGAAAGTTGGAGTTTTCGATGTCCTGGACCGACGAACGGATCGACCGCCTTAAATCCATGTGGGAAAAGGGCCTGACTGCCAGCCAGATTGCCGATGAACTTGGCGGAGTGAGCCGCAACGCGGTGATCGGCAAGGCGCACCGCCTTGGTCTGAAATCGCGCCCGTCGCCCGTGAAGGCGAATGAGACAGACGCGAAACCTGCACCTGCCGCAGCCAAGGCAAAACCGAAAACTGCCGAAAAGGTCGCTCCGCGCGCTGCCGCGCCTGCGCAACCGGAGCGTGCACCGGCAGCCGCTGCGCCGGCCGCACCTGTCGCCCCGCGTCCGCAATCGGACATGCCGAAAATCGTTTCGATCGGCCCCGGCGGCTTCATGCGTCAGGGCCCCGGCGACCAGCAGGCTCCCATCCCGCCTGCCCCGCCGCGCCGTCTGGTGCCGGCCAAGCCGAGCCCGGAAATCGCCGACAAGACCAGCCTGCTCGATCTTTCGGACAAGGTATGCCGTTGGCCGATGGGCCATCCGGGCGAGCCCGACTTTCATTTCTGCGGCGTCGCGGTCAATCCCGGCTTTCCTTATTGCGTCGAGCATTGCGGCCGTGCCTATCAGGCGCAATTGCCGCGCGGCGTGCGCCGGCCTCCGCCGCCCATGCCCTTCGGCACCCCGCGCGTCCGCTAAACCCGCACGGCACTGGCAACGACAAAGCCAGTGTTTTCCACAAGCCATTTCGCCGCTCTCTTGCGCCGCTGACTCCGCAGCGCCTATAGCGGCGACATGAGTGATGACCTGTTCGGCGGCGCAGTGCCTGCCGGTTCTGAACCAAGCGGCTATGATGCCTCGGCAATTGAGGTTCTGGAGGGGCTTGAGCCTGTCCGGCGGCGGCCCGGCATGTATATCGGCGGCACCGATGAACGGGCGCTGCACCATCTTGCTGCCGAGGTTCTCGACAACTCGATGGATGAAGCGGTCGCAGGCCATGCCACGCGCATCGAAATCACGCTGGGGACCGGCAACAGGCTGACGATCACCGATAATGGCCGCGGCATCCCGGTTGATCCGCACCCCAAATTTCCCGGCAAATCCGCGCTCGAAGTGATCATGACCACGCTCCATTCGGGCGGCAAGTTTGAAGGCAAGGCCTATGCCACCTCCGGCGGTCTGCACGGCGTCGGCGTTTCGGTGGTCAACGCCCTCTCAACCGACACGGTGGTCGAGGTCGCCCGCAACAAGCAGCTGTACCGCCAATGCTTCGCGCGCGGCGCGGCGCTGGGCGGGCTGGAGGAAATGGGCCCCACCCCCAACCGGCGCGGCACAAGCATCGCCTTCACCCCCGATCCCGAAATCTTTGGCGAGGACGCCAAGTTCAAGCCGGCGCGGCTGTTTAAGCTGGCGCGATCAAAGGCCTATCTTTTTGCCGGTGTCGAAATCCGCTGGAAATGCGACCCATCGCTCGCCAGCGAAGATGTGCCGCAAGAGGCGGTCTTCCAGTTCCCCGGCGGGCTCGCCGACCATCTGAAAGAGCAATTGGGCAGTCGCAATTGCGTCACCACCGATTTCTTCCACGGCAATCAAACATTCCCCGACGAGCAAGGTCGCGTCGAATGGGCCGTCGCATGGCCGCTTTATTCGGACGGCAGCTATAGCTGGTATTGCAACACCATCCCCACCCCCGATGGCGGCACGCATGAAGCCGGCGTCCGCGCCGCGCTGACCAAGGGGCTGCGTGCCTTTGGCGAGCTGGTGGGCAACAAAAAAGCGGCGCAGATCACCGCCGACGATATCTTCAACGAAGCCGAACTGATGTTGTCGGTATTCATCCGCAACCCGCAATTTCAGAGCCAGACCAAGGACCGGCTAACGTCGCCCGAAGCAGCGCGGCTGGTCGAAAACGCGGTGCGCGACCATTTCGACCATTTCCTTGCCGACAATATGGAACGCGGCAAGGCGATGCTCGGCTTCATCCTTGAAAAGGTCGATGACAGGCTGCGCAGGAAAGCCGAGCGTGAGGTCAAGCGCAAGACCGCGACCAGCGGCAAGAAGGTCCGCCTGCCCGGCAAGCTCACTGACTGCTCGTCCGACGATCCGGCCGGCACCGAATTGTTCATCGTCGAAGGCGACAGCGCCGGCGGCAGCGCGAAACAGGCGCGTGACCGCAAAACCCAGGCGATATTGCCCATTCGCGGTAAGATATTGAACGTGGCATCGGCCACCGCCGACAAGATCCGCGCCAATCAGGAAATTGCCGATCTGACGCTGGCCTTGGGCTGCGGCGTGCGCAAAGATTGCGACCCGGACAATCTGCGGTACGACCGGATCATCATCATGACCGACGCAGATGTCGACGGCGCGCATATCGCGACGCTTTTGATGACCTTTTTCTTTCAGGAAATGGCCCCCATTGTGGAGCGCGGCCATCTCTATCTTGCCCGTCCGCCGCTCTATCGCCTCACCGCTGGGAGCCAGAGCGCCTATGCGCAGGATGATGCGCACCGTGCCGAACTGGAAGCCACGCAGTTCAAAGGCAAAAAGGTCGAGGTTGGCCGTTTCAAAGGTCTGGGCGAGATGAACCCCGGCCAGTTGCGCGAAACGACCATGGACCCGAAAAGCCGTTCATTGATCCGCATCACCCTGCCGCATGAGTATCAGCGGCAAATGGCGGTGAAGGAACGCGTCGAGCAACTGATGGGTAAAAGCCCCGAAGCGCGATTCCGTTTCATTCAGGAACATGCGACAACGCTTGACGAAGCAGCCATTGATGCCTGATTAAGCGGGCAGACGGGGGCAACGTCTAAGGAGATCGCGATGCGCAATTTCTGTTTGTTTGCCGCCCTTGCCGCCATGGCCCCATTGTCGCTGGCCCAACCTGTTGCCGCGCGAGAACCGGCAAAAGATGCCGCAAAGCCCACCCAAGCGATTGATCGACGCATTGGTCAGTTGGTGCCGCTGATCAAAGGTGAAATCACGCCGGAAAGCTTTTTCTCGCCCACATTTCTTGCCGCTGTGCCATCCGCACAGTTCAAGGCGATCAGCGCCAGCATCACCGCCCAATATGGGCAACCGACCCGGATTGTCTCGGCCACGCCCGCCCGATCCAATGGTGCAACCGTCAAACTGGCCTTTGAAAAGGCAGTCGCGACCGTCGAAATCGATGTCGAACCGGGTGCAGAGGGCAAAGTAATCGGCCTGTTGATATCGGGCTTTGAGGTCACCGGCGACAGCTTGGAAGCGATCAGCGCAGAATTTGCCGCGCTACCGGGCGGCAGCGGTTTCCTGCTTGCCGCGTTGAACGACGACGGACGAATCAGCCCGATTGCCAGCCGCAATCCCGATCAGCAGTTCGCCATCGGCTCGACCTTCAAGCTCTATATCCTGGCCCAATTGGCGAGCGAGGTGCGTGCCGGAAAGCGCCAGTGGAACGATGTCGTGCCGCTGACGCATCACAGTTTTTCCTCCACGGCAACGCAGGGCTGGCCCAAGGATAGCCCGGTCACGCTGCACACGCTGGCCGGATGGATGATTTCGGTCAGCGACAATGGCGCAACCGATACGCTGCTGTCGCTTTTGGGACGCGAGGCCGTCGAACAGAAACTGGCGAGCATCGGCCATAGTGCACCCGACAAGACCCTGCCCTTCCTGTCGACGGTGGAAGCCTTTGCGTTGAAAGCAGATGCGCAGCTGCGCACCCGCTTTCTCGCTGCTAGTGAAGCGCAGCAACGTGTGCTTCTGGACAAGGAGGCAGCGCATCTCACGCTGGAAAAGGCAACCGGCGGCAGTATCGGCGGCGCACCTGCATCGATCGATACAATCGAATGGTTCGCCTCAGCGCAGGACATTGGCAATCTGATGCGGCACATTCGCATGCAGCGCGATGACCGGATGATGGCTATTCTTTCAATCAACGACGGGCTGGGTGCGGCCGCCGCAAAGAAATGGCGTTATGTCGGTTATAAGGGCGGGTCGGAACCGGGGGTGATCTCGATGAGCTATCTTCTGCAATCCCCCGCGGGCAAATGGTATATCGCCAGCGGTAGTTGGAACGACACCCAGCAAGAGATCGACAAAGCCCGTTTCGCGGCGTTGATGGAAAGACTCGTCGGGGTCGCTCTCAACTGAGCTTGCGCACCGCCCATTCGTTCCGCAACAATCCAAAGATCAGGCTGTCGCGTATGCCGATATGGGTTTCCCATTCCTCGCGCAAATACCCTTCGCGCTGGAAGCCAAGTTTGCTCAGCAGACCGACCGACGCAGCATTTTCGGGGTCGGTGTCAGCCATGACGCGCCGTGCGCCAAGCTGTTCAAAGGTGTAATCCAGCGCACAGCAAATGGCTTCATGGGCATAGCCATTGCGCCAATGGGCCCGACCGAGAATATAGCCGAGTTCAAGATTGTTGCTGCGATGCGGCAGCAAGATCACCCAGCCAAGCGCGGCGGTGCCATCAACCGTAATGGCCCAGCAGACATGATCGGCGCTGCTATCGGCATTCCAGCCGATATAATCACGGCTTTCATCAACGTCACTATGCGGTCCGCTCGACCAGTAACGCATGACCTCATCGTCTGACAGAACATCAAATAATGCTGGTGCATCTTCAAGTGTCAGTTGGCGCAAGACCAATCGGTCTGTGCGCAGGGTCGGCGCAATCATGCGGTCAATGCTTCGACCAGCGCCTTGACCTTCTTTTGCCGCCATTGCGGCAATGGCGCGACCAGCCAATAGGCAAGCGGATGTTCGCGGCTGTTGTCCAGCGCGCGTACGCGCGCCGAATCGAGATCACCGGCAACCAACAGAAATGGCACAACCGCCTCACCCAGACCGATCGCGGCGGCATCAATGGCAAGCCCGGCATCGCCCAACCGCAGCCCGGCCTCGCCTTCGGCCATGGGGCAGCCCGGCCAGCTGATCCGCGAGGTGGCGCCCCCGTCTGGAGCACCAACACGAACAAAGGCGCCATCGCCCAGCTTTACGCCTTCATGTTCGCCAGGGCCTTCCGCAAGGCGGATCGCAAGATCGAGATTGGCTTCGGTAAAATCGACATCATCATCGGCCGATACCAGCGTAAACTGTACGTCCGGATTGGCGGCACCAAAACGGGCGAGCCGGGGCGTCAACCATTTGGCGGTGAAGTCACGCGGAGCAGCAATGGTCAGATAGTTGGAGCTTTGCCCCGATTGCATCGCACGCACAGATTCTTCAAACTGCAGGAAACCGGCGCGTAGAGCATCGAGGCCCTTGTCCGCTTCAGGCGTCAATTCCAATCCCTTGGGCGTACGGCGGAACAGCACGACGCCCAGCATATCTTCCAGTGCGCGAATCTGCTGGCCGACCGCCGCAGGTGTAACGGCAAGCTCGTCTGCCGCCTTGGTAAAGCTCAGATGGCGGGCCGCCGCGTCAAATACGCGCAGGCCATTCAAGGGAAGATGCGTACGCTTCATCTTGCCGTTGCCGGAGCCACCAGTTCAAAGAGCGGGATATTGACGAGGAAGGTTTCGCCGCCATCACGCAGAAAGCGGTAATGACCTTCCATGGTGCCGCTGGGCGTAGTCAGCGGGCAACCCGATACATAATCATGGCTGCCGCCGGGGCGCAGCAAGGGCTGTTCGCCGACAACGCCATCACCATCCAGATGGCTGATCTTTCCAGTGCCATCGGTGATTTTCCAGTGCCGGGTCAGTAATTTGACGGCATCGTCGCGGTGGTTTTCGATACGGATATGATAAGACCAGAACCAGCGTTTCTGCGCCGGAACCGACTGATCATCCAGAAAATCGGTAATCACCCGGACGGTAACGCCGTTTGTGGTTGCAGATTCTTTAAAAAAGGAATCGAGTATCACGGCGCTACATCCTGCAAATTAAGGTTCAGAGACCGACCTTTAACAAGGCCTGATCCAGATCGTCGATCAAATCCTGCGGATCTTCAAGACCGATATTGATCCGAAGCATCCCTTCTTCAACACCCATCAACGCACGCTGTTCGGCAGAGACGCTGAAATGCGTTGTTGATGCCGGGTGGCAGCACAGGCTGCGGCTGTCACCGATATTGTTCGATATATCGATCAGTTCGAGGGCATTGAGCAGCGCCATAGCCTGCGCCCGGCCGCCGTCGAGGACGAAGCTGAAGATAGGCCCGCAGGCCTTCATCTGGCGCATCGCCAGTTCATGCTGTGGATGGCTGGCAAGGCCGGGGTGGAGCATTTTAGGCACACGCTGTTCGAGAAAACGTCCGACTGTCAGGGCATTTTCTGACTGGCGCATCGCGCGCAGTTCCAGCGTTTCGAGGCCTTTGTGCACGACCCATGCGTTAAAGGGCGAACAATTGGGGCCGGTGTTGCGCTGGAAAGGCAGCAACACGTCGGTGATCCACTTTTCCGTCCCGCACACCGCGCCGGCCAGGACCCTGCCCTGCCCGTCCATCAATTTGGTCGCGCTATAGGCCACAACATCGGCACCATAATCCAGCGGACGTTGCAGCACGCTGGTGGAAAAGGCGTTGTCGACAACGGTGGTAATGCCATGCTCTTTCGCCAAGCCGCAGACATAAGCCATATCGACAATATCCATGGTCGGATTGGCCGGCGTTTCAAAGAAGAACACCTTGGTGTTGGGCTGGATTGCCGCTTTCCAGGCATCATTATCACGGCTGTCGATCGTCGTGGTGGTAATGCCCCATCGCGGAAGCAGGCTGTCGGTCAACCAGCGGCACGAACCAAATGCCGCGCGGGCGGCAACCACATGGTCGCCGCTGCTCAACTGGCACAGTAAAGCGGTGGTCATCGCCGCCATGCCGGTGGCCTGCATCCGGCACGCCTCCGCCCCTTCCATCAGCGCGATGCGTTCTTCGACCATCGCAACGGTCGGATTCTGCAACCGGCTATAGGTCATGCCTTGCTGTTCACCTGCAAAGCGGGCCGCAACGGTTTCGGCGTCATCATAAGTGTAGCCGGATGACAGGAACAGCGCCTCTGACGTCTCGCCATGTTCGCTGCGCCAGGTGCCACCGCGCACGGCTTGCGTGGCGGGCCGCCATTTGGAGGTAATCTCGCGATTGAGGCCGGTGGTTTTCTTCATGGGTCGCTTTTCGGATGGAGCAGGGTTCAGGTCAATGCTGCAAGCACAGCATCACCCATTTCGCGGGTGCTGTGGTTGCCACCCAGATCGGGCGAGCGCGCACCAGCGGCGAGCGCCTTGGCAACCGCAGCCTCGATCCGGTCGGCCGCCGCAGCATGGCCCAGCGAATAGCGCAGCATCATCGCCGCCGACAGGATCGTCGCCAGCGGATTGGCTTTGCCTTGCCCGGCAATATCGGGCGCGCTGCCGTGAATGGGTTCATACAGCCCCTTTTGCGCGGCATCGAGGGTCGCGCTGGGCAACATGCCGATAGATCCGGCACACATGCTGGCCTGATCCGACAATATGTCGCCAAAAAGATTGCCAGTGACGATCACGTCGAACTGACCCGGGTTGCGCACCAGCTGCATCGCGGCATTATCGACATACATGTGGCTCAGTTCGACTTCAGGATAGTCGGCCGCCATTTCGATCACCACGTCGCGCCACAATTGGCTGGTCTCCAGCACATTGGCCTTATCGACCGAGCAGAGCTTCTTGCCACGCGCCATCGCGGTTTCAAAACCGACACGGGCGATGCGGCGCACTTCATCCTCGTCATAGGACATGATGTCATATCCCTGCCGCTTGCCATCGGCGGTGGTGCGCATGCCCTTTTCGCCGAAATAGACATCGCCATTGGTTTCGCGCACGATCACCATGTCGATCTGTGCGGCAACCTCTGGGCGCAGCGCAGATGCGTCTGCGAGTTCGGGAAACAGCTTTGCCGGGCGCAGATTTGCAAAAAGCTGCAGCTCTTTGCGCAGGCCAAGGATCGCCTGTTCGGGGCGCAAATGCCGTTCGAGCCGGTCACAATCCGGGTCGCCCACCGCGCCAAAAAGGATCGCATCAGCGCGGCGCGCAAGGTCTAGCGTTTCAGGCGGAAGCGGATGTCCCACCGCCTTATAGGCCGCACCGCCCACCAGCGCCTCTTCATAGGTCAGCCCGGGCAAATCGAGCGCATCCAGAACTCGGCGCGCTTCGGCAATGACTTCAGGTCCGATCCCGTCTCCGGGCATGAGGGCGATTAGCATATCAATCCAATGTCCATACTAGCAGCAACCTGAGCGGCGGCTGTCCTTTGCAGGTGCCTTTGCCCCCTCGAACCGGCTTATGCAACCGCCCTTTTCAGCCGGTCGACCAGCCTTTCGCGTGCCGCGAGCACATCGGCGCGCTTCTCCCCCAGCACATGCCGGATCAGCGCCTCGCGATTGCCGGCCATCGCCTTCAACGCGGCACCAGTGCCTTCGCCTTCGAACGCATCGCGCGTGCCATAGCCCAGTTCGGCGAGCAGCAATGTTTCATAACGGGCCATGGCAACCGCCCAGCCGCGGGCGGCCGGTGCCAATTCGACCGCCGAAAGCAAGCCATCCAGCGCAAGGAAAAGCTGGGGATAGGCATAGGCTTCGGGCAATGTGGAGGCGGTGAGCGCGCAGGCCCACTCAATCGCCGCCGTCGCCAGCGGTTCGCCGAGCAGGTGCGCGCGGCTATGCTGCAATTCCACCGATAGCGACGCAAGCTGCCCCGATGTGCGTGCGCGCCATTCGCCCGAGACGATATTGCCCGGAATCAGCACCGGGCGCAGCGTCCTGCTCCGCGCGCCCTGAACATAGCCCGCAAGCAGCCCATATTCCTGCGTCAGACAGCGGACAATCGCCCCCACCTCCCCATGCGGCCGGACGGCGCAAACTATGGCACGTTCAGCGCCTTGTTGCATCTCAACCGGCCAGCCATCGCGCCTTCGCGGCGGCGAGCGAGGCATATTTGGGGCTGTCATTGGCCAATTTGGCGAGCATCGTCGCGCGCAGCCTTTGCAGCAAGCCCGGCGTTGCCAAGTTTTGTTCGCCCGCCAACAATGCCGCCGAAAGCGCGGCATCATGAACTTCGACCGGATTTTCCGCCTCACGGATCAACATGCCAAGCGCGTTCATCGCGACCGCGGCCATGAACTTGTCACGACCCGAAGCCTTTGCCTTGACGCTATCATCAACCCAGAGGCGGATCGCCTCCAGCATCTCGACCGTCGAAGGCTCACCTGCGCGGCGGGCTGTGATGGATGCGGGCGCAGCCACCGGCTGGCTTTCGGCCTCGGGCGCATCTTCCTCCAGCAGCAGCAGCAGGTCGACCTCATTCTCGCTCGTCCGCCGGCCAATCACCGCCCGTTCGAGCGTGCGGTCAGCACCAATGCGCCAGATTTCCGCCATTTGCATGCAGCCCAGCGCCCACCAAAGCGTGCGATAGACCAGCCAGAAACGAAAGCGCGTCCGGTCAACAGGCATGCCCCCGGCCGCTTCATAGGCGGCAAAATAGCTTTCCAGATCGCCCACACCAAAGGCTGGCCGGTCAAAATGGCCAAAGCGCCACACCGCCATGCAGCCATAGGCCAGATCCTCATGGCCATCGCCCCAATGCGCCAATTCCCAATCGAGCACTGCAGCAAGTCCGTTTGCATCGACCATCACATTGCCCATGCGAAAGTCGCCATGGACAAGGACAGGATCGGCAGGCGGCGGCAGATGCGCCTCGCACCAGCGCAGCGCGAGCGCGATCACCGGCCGGTCGCCGCCATAGGCAATGAAGCGCTTTTTCAGCTCGGCAAGCGCATCGGCCGTATCCATTAGCGGGATCGCAATATCGGCCCGCGGCCGGATCGCATGGATGCGCGCCATTTCGCGAGCAATATCGGTCAAAAGCGATGCTGGGGGTGCCGATAGGATCTTGGCAGGGTTCACCTCAGCCTCGACCCGGCGCATGATATAGCCGGTTCCCAGATCATCGTTTTCAACCAGATCGCCGACCACAATAGGGGCGAGCACGCCGCCGGCATGTGCTGCACGCACCAGCGCCGCCTCTACATCATGGCCAAAAGCGCGGCCTTCCATGAAAGCTGCAGACGGGGCGCGGCGCAGGACATAACCCTGCCCGGCGCGGTCAAAGCTCCAGCTTTCCATGTTTGCGCCGCCCGAAAGCCGGGCCAGATTCTCGATCGCTGCACGGTCGCCGAGCACCCGGTCCATGCAGGCTGCCAATTTATCTTGAAACTCCTCCATGCCCTTTTCGTTAGGCATGGCGCGCAGCTTGGCAAGGGAAAAGCTTCAGCGTGCCGACCAATAGTCAAAGGCGCGTTGCTGGTGCCCGGCCAGATAGGCACGCGCCTCTGCGCCCTCCCATACGCCCTTATAATCCTCACGGCCGACCCACCAGCCCTGCCCGGGCAGGCCGTCGCCCTCGCGCACCACAAGGCAGGCGAGCGCAGGTTCACCACATAAGGCCGCCTCGGCATCGATCCGGTCCAGCGTGCGGCACAGCGCGCGCATCTTGGGCCGGGTAAAGCGAAAGCCAAGCATCATCAGCATTTCGGAATAGCTCATCGCCCGCCGTTCGCGCGCGGCCTGCTGCAACATCGCCCGGATAGCCGGAACATCGGCAAGGCGGCTGGCAATATCGGGGCCGTCATCAAGAAAGGGGTTGTCCTTCACCTCAGCTGCCGGCGCCCGACAGGATTTCATCGACCCAGTCCGGCACGATCTGCGTAGCCGGGCCATGGCGCGCTTCATCGAACCAGCGGCTGCCCTGCGACGGTTCAAGATTGAGCTCGATCGTCCGCACCCCGTTCATCCGCGCCTCGCGCACAAAACCCGCCGCGGGATAGACCGCGCCTGAGGTACCAATGCTAACAAACAGGTCGGCCCGATTGAGCGCATGATAGATCTTTTGCATATGGTAGGGCATCTCGCCGAACCAGACGATGTCCGGCCGCAACTGGCCTTCAACACCGCATGCCGGGCAGGCAGGGCGGTGAATCAAGGGTTCGCGCCAATCGAGGCGATCGTCGCAGGAAAGACACCATGCCGTCAAATGCGTGCCGTGCATATGGATCAGCCGTTCATTGCCCACACCGGCCATCTCTCCGGCCCGGTCGTGCAGATCATCGACATTCTGGGTCACGATCGTCAGGCTGCGTCCCTCGCCCCGCCATTCGCGGTCCAGCCGTGCCAGCGCATGATGCGCGGCATTGGGCTGTTTCGTCTGAATCGCGGCGCGGCGCATGTCGTAAAATCGCAGCACCAGATCGGGATCGCGGGCAAAGGCTTCGGGCGTTGCCACATCCTCGACGCGATGTTTTTCCCACAATCCGCCTGCGTCACGAAAAGTATCAATCCCGCTTTCGGCACTAACGCCCGCGCCGGTTAGGATAACAATATTGCGAATATCGGCCATCTCGACCATGAAGCATCAAAATCAAAGGCGGGCAAGCATGACGAAAATCGGTATCATCGGATCGAATGGACGCATGGGCCATGCGCTGGTTTCAGCGATAGAGGAAGCAGGCCTTGTTCATGCCGGTGGCATCGACAAGGATGGCGATATTGCCGCACTCGTCGCCGCGTCCGACATATTGGTCGACTTTTCATCCCCCCATGCGCTTGAAAGCAATCTTTCCGCCTGCATCGCAGCCGGCAAACCCATTGTTATCGGCACCACAGGACTTGAGGAACGGCACCACTGGCTGATCGACGATGCCGCACAGGACATTGCCGTACTGCAGACCGGCAACACCTCGCTGGGCGTCACCATGCTGGCGGCACTGGTGCGAGAGGCGGCATCACGGCTGGGCCCTGATTGGGACATTGAGATTGTCGAAGCGCACCACCGGATGAAGGTTGATGCACCATCGGGCACTGCCTTGCTGCTGGGCGAAGCGGCAGCGGCGGGCCGCCATGTCGATCTTGCCAGCCATAGCGAGCGCGGGCGTGACGGTATCACCGGAGCACGGCGCGAAGGCGCAATCGGCTTTGCCTCACTGCGCGGCGGCACAATTGCCGGCGATCACCAGATACTTTTTGCCGGCAATGAAGAGAGCATCACCCTTTCCCACCGTGCGGAAAACCGGATGATCTTTGCACGTGGCGCGGTAAAGGCGGCGCGCTGGCTGCAGGCGCAAAATCCGGGGCGCTACACCATGCCGCAGGTGCTCGGCCTCGAAAGCTAAGCGGGCCCTAGCTTCCCCGCTTCACCAGATGAACCGGCACGCGCCGTTCGGTCACCGGCTGGCCGGCAATACGGTTCAGCACATTTTGGACCAGCAATGCCCCTGCCTGATCGAATTCGGGTTCAATCGTCGTCAGAGGCGGCGAGGAATAATTGCCGGCACGGATGCCGTCAAAACCGATCACCGAAACATCGCTCGGAACGGAAACCCCGCGGTTTGCCAGTTCGCGCAATATGCCGAGTGCAGTCAGATCACAGGCGGCGAAGATTGCGTCAAAATGCTGCCCGCTTTCGATCAGTGCCGCTACCGCCTTGACGCCCTGTTCCTCTCGCGACAAATTTTCGTCGACATCGACAAATAACGGCTTGATCCCGGATTTGGCGAGTTCATCGACAAAGCCATCATAGCGTTCACCGAACTGGCGCTGTTGCGAAGCACGCGCGCCGATAAAGGCAGGCGCACTCCGCCCGCATCCAAGCAGGTAACGCGCCGCAATCTGGCCACCGCCTTCATTTTCACTGCGCACCCAGCGCAGTTCGTCATCGGGCGCGCCCCAGCAGACCCAGGCCTTGCCCGGATGGTCGAGCCCGCGAAAATACTCCCATGCCTCCGCATTTTGCGTCGTGCCAATCACGATCATGCCATCGGCCTGCCGCGCATCATCATATTGGCCGAAGAAATTGTCGGGGCTGTCCTGGAAGGAAACGATAAGGTTATAGCCCTGAGCCGCTGCAGCGGCAGCAATGCTGCCCAGAAGCGAGAAATAGAAGGGATTGGTTTCGGTCGGGCTTTCGCCGGCCCGGCCGATCAGAACCACAGCGAGGGTCAGCGTTTCGCCGCGCCTTAGCCGGGTGGCATTCTGGTTGATTACATAGCCCAGTTCACGCGCCGCCTCGATCACCCGCGCACGGGTTTCGTCGCTGACCTTGGGGCTGCCGCTCAACGCACGCGACACCGTCGGCTGGGTCACACCCGCGCGCTGCGCTACATCAAATGCTGTCACCCTGACTTGCATAGGCCCCTTCCCGAACGACCGCCTCTTTAGCGGCGCGCACGGGTTACATCAACGTCTGCCGCTCAATTGCCTTGCTGCCTGCGGGAAGGCTGATCATCATGCCATCCTCGCCCACCACAATCTTGCCGTCAAAACTGTCCGCCGACCGCCCGACAAAGGCGGGATAGAAGAAACGGACCGGCATGGGCGGCACGATATGGGTGAAGACCAGTTCGCCCACCCCGGCCCGCGCCGCGCTTTGTGCGGCCTCTTCGGGTGAGGCATGGTAATCGAGGATGTCGCGGGTGATCTTCGCAGTGTTTTCCGCGCCCCGCTTTTCAAGAGCTGCCGTCATCTTTTCGACCAGCCTGGGTTGCAGCGCCTCATGCAGCAGCAGGTCCGCATCCTTGGCAACCTTTTCCAGATTGGCGGATTTCGCTGTGTCACCGCTGATAACGACCGACCGGCCCTTATAGTCAAAGCGATAACCAACCGCAGGCGATACCGGCGTATGATCGACGCGAAATGCCGTGATCTTCACTCCGCCATCGTCAAACACAACCGCGCTATCCCCGGCCATTGCGAAAGGAACCGCAAGCGCTCCAGCCCCCGATGGCGGCGTGATCGCCGCGCCATGGTGCGCGGTTCGATAGCCATTGTCCTGCGCATAGGCCGCGTTGAACCCCGCAATCACGGCCTCGACACCTTCAGGCCCGTGCACCGGCAAGGGCGTGGTTGCCGAACTGCCGGTCCAGCGCAGCAGCATCATGGGACCCATGCCGTCGATATGATCAGAGTGGAAATGCGTCAGCAACAACCGTTCGATCTTGCCATTGGGGATGCCCATCATCGAGATATTGCGCGCGCCGCCTTCTCCCGCATCGACGACAAAAATCCGCTTGCCCGCAATGATAACGGTGCACGCACCAGCGCGATCGGCGTTGGGCAATGGTGAACCTGTGCCGCACAACGCGACATGCAGCCCGTCAGCAAGGCCCGTGGTTACATCGCGCCCCGCCCGTTCGCCGACAGCGCGGGCGAACAGCGCTTCACCGATTTCCGCCTGATATTGCCGACCGGCGAACAACAGCGCAGCCGCAATCACCGCACCCCCCAAAATCCAGCGCCACTTCTTTGCCATGCCTCGTTCCTCCCTCAATCCCAGTGCCTTACCATGCCGCGTCGGAACAACACCTCGTTAAATTGTAACATGATGTTGCAAATTTGCCGCGCTGAACGAAGAATTGTAACATGCCATTCTTACCGCATTGCGCGCCCATGACCTAGCGGCTACGCGATGCGCCATGGTTACCTAGGCCAAACTGATCCTGGCAGGGAGGCGGTCTGCCTTACTGCCACAGAAACGCCGAACATATTGTCGGCACGACATTCAACGGGAGAGAATGATCATGAAAATAGCGAAGCAGGCAGCGCGCGTGGCGTTGCTTTCAACCATCAGCATTGCATCGCTCGGTATCGGGTCGATGGCGGTGGCGCAGGATGATGCTGCAGCCTCTGCAAATGACGAAGAAGTTATCGTCGTTACCGCAACCAAGCGCGAACAGACGCTTGAAGAAGTGCCGGTTGCCGTATCGGTAACGTCGAGCGCAGAAATCGAACGTGCGCAGGTGCGCGACCTGAACGACCTTCAGACGCTGGTCCCCTCATTGCGCGTCAGCCAGCTGCAGAGCTCGGCCAACACCAACTTCATCATCCGCGGTTTCGGCAATGGCGCCAACAACTCCGGCATCGAACCGTCGGTCGGCGTGTTCATCGACGGCGTATATCGTTCGCGTTCGGCCGCCCAGATTGGCGACCTGCCCAACCTGCAGCGCGTCGAAGTACTGCGCGGCCCGCAGTCGACGCTGTTCGGCAAAAACGCTTCGGCAGGCGTGATCTCGATCGTCACTGCCGCCCCGCAGTTCGAATTCGGCGGTTCGGCCGAACTCAGCTATGGCAATTTTGACGCAATTGTCGCCAAGGCAGATGTCACCGGCCCGATCAGCGATACCCTCGCCTTCAGCATCGGCGGCAATTACAACAAGCGCGACGGTTATGCGATCAACCTTGCCGATGGCAGCCGCACCAACGAACGCAATCGTTGGGGCACGCGCGGCCAGCTGCTGTTCCAGCCGAGCGACAGCGCCAGCTTCCGCTTCATCGCCGATTATGACAAGATTGACGAAAATTGCTGCTTTGTCGGCAACGTCCTTGATGGCCCCACCGGCAACGCCATTCGCGGGCTGGGCGGCCGGGTCAATTCGGGCGGGATCAATACCTACAACGAATATTACAACTTCGCATCGACCAACCAGATCGAAAATTTCGGCTTCTCGTTGCAGGGCGACCTTGATTTTGACGCCCTCAAGCTGACCTCGATTTCGGCCTATCGTGAATCGCATGCATTGACCAATGCGGACAGCGACTTCACCAGCGCCGACCTGATCGGCCAGAACCTCGGTGACGTTGACATCAAGACGATCACCCAGGAACTTCGCCTGACGTCGGACTTTGACGGTCCGGTCAACTTCCTGCTCGGCGGCTATTATTTCAAGGAAGACATCGGCAACAAGCAGGCGCTGACTTTCGGTCGTGATTTCCGCAACTATGCAAGCCTGCTCAGCGGCGGTGCATATAGCGGACTTGAGCCCACGATCCGCGCGCTTGCCGGCCTTCCGGCAGCCACTGCGACCACGCAGTTCGGTGCGCAGGGCCAGGGCCGTTTCGAAGACTGGGATTATAAGAACACCGCATGGTCGCTCTTCGGCTCGGTCGATTGGGAACTGACCGATCGCCTGGTGCTGACCGGCGGCTTCAACTACACCAAGGACAAGAAGAACGTCCTCAGCAACACCGTGACCACCGACGTCTTCTCGTCGGTTGATCTGGTGCGCGTCGGTGCAAATGCAGGCATTCCGGCAACCATCCCCGCCGGTTCGTTCCCGGGCCAGACGGCGGCACTGTTCCCGCGCACCACGCCTTGCGCAACGGGTGCACCGGCAGGAACCTGCAACCCGTTCCTGGGCCTGCGTCCCCTGCAGTTCATCCCCCCCTTCCTCAACATCCCCAATGCGGTGGAAAGCGGCCGGACAAACGACAGTGACTGGTCTTACTCGATCCGTTTGGCCTATGAAGCAACAGACAACATCAACGTCTATGCAAGCTATGGCACGGGCTTCAAGGCAACTTCCTGGAACCTTTCGATCGACTCGCGTCCCTTCGCAGCCGATTTCATTCCAGGTTCGGCGGCCCAGTTCCCTGCCCCTGCCGCTTCGCCCATCCGCACTGCAGCAGGCGCAAACCTGCCAAACAACCTGACAACCGGCACGCGTTATGCGAACCCGGAAAATGCAACCGTCATGGAAGCAGGCATCAAGGCGCGCTGGGATAATGTTGCCTTCAATATCACCGTGTTCGACCAGTCGATCAAGGGCTTCCAGGGCAATGCCTTTATCGGTACCGGCTTCGTGCTGACCAATGCAGGCAAGCAGTCGACCTTCGGCGTCGAATTTGACGGTAGCGTGTCGCCGATTGATCCGCTGCGGATCAACCTCGACTTCACCTATCTCGATCCGAAATATGACAGCTATGTCGGCAGCGCCTTTGGCGATCTGTCGGGCCGCCAGCCCGCCGGCATCCCGGAACTGTCGATGACGATCGGTGCAACCTATACGCATGAAATGGCGAATTCGAACGCGCTGATCCTCAGCGCTGACTATCACCATGAAGCACAGGTCGCTCTGGACGATAACCCGGCCAACAGCCGCTATCAGCGCGAAGTGAACGCCCTTAACGCGTCGCTGACCTATCGCCTTGATTCAGGTCTGCAAGTCACGCTGTGGGGCCGCAACCTGACCGACGCACGCTACATCACGACGATCTTCCCGTCGGTGGCGCAGGCGGGTTCGATCTCGGGCTATCCGTCAGCACCGCGCACCTATGGCGCGTCGGTCAAGTATAAGTTCTGATATTATCCAACATAAGGCCTGCAAAGGCCTGAAAAACGAAGAAAGCCGGCCTGCAAAGGTCGGCTTTTTTCATGCCGGAAACGCGGGCAAAAATCGCCAACAACAGCGACCTGCATTGCATCAAGCGAAGCGGATATCTGAATTTGGGGAAGTGGTGCCTCGGGGCGGATTCGAACCACCGACACGCGGATTTTCAATCCGCTGCTCTACCAACTGAGCTACCGAGGCATCTGCGGTGGGCCATGCACACCGCGATTTGGAGCGCCGCCTATAGGCAGGGCAGCGGGGGGTTGTCCAGCCCCTATTTCACCTGTCGCCATCCCAATTTTCCGGCCAGTCTTCAGGCAGGTCCGGGTCGGCGGGCGGACCTTTCATCCGATAGCCTTCGCCCAGCCAATTCAGAAGGTCACGATCCTTACAGCCCTTGCTGCAAAATGGCTTATGCTGTGCGTCTTCTGGGTGGCCGCAGAGCGGACAGGCGGAGGCTTTAGGATTGGACATGGACATGCCCATAGCCTGCAACAGATGAATCGGAAACCAGTTCGATGGGATAACCGAGCAACGTTGCCGCATCTCCCACAGCGTCAGGCCATGCGCGCAAGACATCGATAGTCGCCGGGGGTGCAACGATCCGCCGGGTTCCTGCGCCAACGGAACGGGCGGCCTGCCGCAACAAGGCAACCGCCCGGCTTTCGACCGAGAGTCGACCGGGCGTTGTCGCGCATAATATCTCGGGGATTGATGGCCGGCTGCGCGGGCGCACGATCTGCGCAAAACCGAAACCATTAGTCGCTGTGCGCTCATGCGGGCCAAGCACGGCACAGGCGTCTGCCAATGCGGTATCGACCCGCTGCCGCGCGGCACGATCAGGCAGCGCAAGGAAATCGATACCCACCTGCCCGCCAATATCAAGCAGGCGCAACAAGAGCGGTATCTGCTGTGCTGCCGCCAGATTGAGCGCCAACGGATCACCGCCGCCGTCAATATCGATCAGGGTCATGGCGCGGGTGCGCTCTACCGACAACAGCCCCCCTTCAACGGGAAATTCGCCGCGCACAGCCTGATCGGCAAGTCCTTCAAAATCGGCTTCGTCCAACGCGGCACTGTCGATTGCGATCGGCGGCCCCTTGCCTCCCAGCAGCCCTGCCAGATCACGCGCCGCAAGCGCATCGCCGCACAATATGCGGTCCGCTCCCTCCAACAGAGGCAATAGGAAATGTCGCATTGCGCTGTCCGCCGCAATCGGACCCGCGGCAGACTGCATATCAATATCGGGGGCGGGACGTACAATAGCGAGTTTCCAACGCCCAGGTTCGGCAATCGGCATCCGCACCAGTTCTACGGCCAGCAGCGCGCCTTCGGGCAGCTTTGGCGCTTGTTCAAGCTGCGCCTCAATCGTGCCGCCTATATCGACCAGCGGCTTTCCATTGGACGTGCGACCGATGATGCGGGCGGTGAAATGGCTTCCCGTGGCACCTGCATGCCAGCAGGAACGATAGATCCGGAATTCAGCAAGCTTTCCGTTTTCAACAACCCCTGCGCGCATTTCGCCGGGTGCAGCATCCCATAACAGGGTGCGGTTCATTCGACCGGATAGCCGGCCGCACGCAATAATGCGCGGGTTTCATAAAGCGGAAGGCCGATAACGCCAGAATGGCTTCCCGCCATCCAGTCCACCAGCGCCTCGGCGCGACCCTGGATTGCATAGCCGCCGGCCTTGCCAATCCCCTCGCCACTTTCAATATAGGATGCGATTTCCGCCTCGCTAAGCCGCTTGAAACGGACGATGGTATCACTGATCCGCGTGCGAACCTGGCCGTGGGTATCGATCACGCATACCGCGCTCAGCACATGGTGCCGCCGCCCGCTCAGCAGCTCAAGGAACTGCCGCTGCATTGCTGCATCGCTCGCCTGTTGAAGGATGCGCCGTCCAACGGCGACCGTGGTGTCGCCTGCCAGCACGATCTCGTCCGCCTCACGGGCAACCGCGCGCGCCTTTTGTTCAGCAAGGCGCAGCGCATAGACGCGCGGAATTTCACCCTTTAGCGGCGTTTCGTCAATATCGGGGGATGCAATCCTGGCTGGCGTAACACCAATCCGTGCCAGCAGGTCGCGGCGGCGCGGGGATGAAGAGGCAAGGGCTAGCCGCAAGGCGGCCGTCCTTATTTGAAACGATATGTGATCCGGCCTTTGGTCAGATCATAAGGGGTCATTTCGCATAGAACCTCGTCGCCGACGAGAACGCGAATACGGTTCTTGCGCATCTTGCCAGCGGTATGGCCGAGAATCTCGTGACCATTTTCCAGCTCGACGCGGAACATTGCGTTGGGCAGCAGCTCGCGCACCGAGCCGCGCATTTCAATAAGTTCTTCTTTTGCCATTCGGCCCCTTACAGATTTTTTCTATATTGGCGGGAAGGTGCAGCGCCTTTAGCGACAACATGGAGAAAAGAAAAGAGCGAGCTGAACGTCTGTTTCACCCTTGGATCGGGCAGCGCTTTGCGACAAAAAACTACAAAAATGGGACTGTTAATTGCGTCCATAGTTCCCATAAATAACACTCAAACGAATATCGGACATTCTCCCCATGCTTGCGACCCTCTCTCTGCGAACGAAAACGACCTTGTTCTGCGCAGCTTCGCTGTTGGCACTTCCGGTCTATGCATCTGCAGACACCAGTGCAGCGGAGGCAATTCCGCCAAGCGCGGAAGAAAAACCGGCGCAGGAAATCATCGTCACCGCCGAACGGATTCGCGGTTCGGTCGATACTGACGTTCCACCCATTGACGAACTATCTGCCGACGAGATTGAAGGACTGGGCGCATCATCCGTTGCCGATATCCTGACTGCCGTGGCGCCGCAGGCGGGAAGCGGGCGTGGACGCGGCGCCGGCGGACCTCCGGTCATCCTGCTCAACGGCCAGCGCATCGGCAGTTTCCGTGAATTGCGCGACCTGCCGCCAGAGGCAATCCGCCGGGTCCAGATCTTCCCGGAAGAACTGGCGCTGAAATATGGATTCCGTCCCGACCAGCGCGTGGTGAATTTCATCCTCAAGGATAATTTCGCATCATTCAGTGTCGAAACCGACCTCGCGCTTCCCCAAGACGGGGGTTTCAGCCGCAAGGAATTTGAAACCACCTTCACCCGCATCGGCAAGGACAACCGGCTCAACATCGATTTCGAATTCGAAAGCCAGAGCCGCATCACCGAGGATGAGCGCGACATAGTGTCGAGCGAGACCGCAGCACCCTTTGCACTGCAGGGCAATGTCTTGTCAGCTATCTCGGGTGCATCGATCAGCCCGGCGCTAAACGCGCTGGTCGGCCGCCCCGTGACCATCGCCGCTGTACCCGGCACGCCGACACTGGCTGGATTTGCCACGACCGCCAACCAGCCGGCATCGGGCAATATTGGCGAGTTCCGCACCTTGCTGCCCAGTTCGCAACGCTACAGCGCCAACGCGACATGGAGCAAAGTGCTCGGCCCACAGAGCAATTTTTCGCTGAACGGTCGGCTCGAATCCGAAGACCAGCAGAGCCTTTTAGGATTGCCATTTGCCAGCCTGGCCGTGCCGGCAAGCAACGCTGCCAACCCCTTTGGCACAGATGTTGTCGTCAACCGCTATTTCGAAAACCCGCGTCCGCTAAACCGCGAACGCACGACGCAAACCGCGCAGACCGGCTTTTCCCTCAACCTGCCGGTCGCCGGATGGCGCTGGGCGCTGACCGGCGACTATACGCTGATCGACAGCGAAACGCTGACCCAGACAAATGGTGATTTCACCGCACTGCGCAGCGGCATCACCGCGGGAACGGTCAATCCCTTTGCTTCGACGCTGGGCAACGACCTTTTGTTCACCGCTCCCGATACCGCCGACAGCAGCAGCGGCACGGTTTCCATGCGCAGCACCTTTGCTGGCGAATTGTTCGACTGGCAGGCAGGAACCGCGCAGATCACCCTGCGCAACGGCTTTGACCGGCAGACGATCGACAGCGTCGCCGTGCGCCGTGGTATCGTCACCTCCGCCGATCTGACGCGTGAGAATATCAACAGTGCGTTCAACCTCGAATTGCCGCTGGTCGATCGCGGCGTCGGCGCGCTGGG